>ERZ1674082.3-NODE-3-length-208231-cov-112.420346_pt1 | contig 208231 bp, 155 predicted proteins | sample MGYA00581118_ERZ1674082 | MGnify/ENA primary metagenome ERZ1674082 (study PRJEB41354, sample SAMEA4873329) | human saliva metagenome | biome: human-associated habitat [ENVO:00009003]; feature: mouth environment [ENVO:08000002]; material: saliva material... | reverse complement strand
CACGCAGAGCCGGCTCATCCACCTGAATGATGCGGATGCCCGCCTGCTCCAGGTCGGCAATCTCGTCGGCAAGAGCCAGAGCCACCTGGTTAGCGGTCTCGCGGCGCGGCTGGTCGTCACGCACGAAGGACCACGCCAGAATCGTTACCGGGCCGGTGAGCATGCCCTTGACCGGCTTGTCGCTCAGCGACTGTGCGTGGGAGCTCCACGGCACGGTGAACGCCTCACCGCGCAGGCCCTCACCGTGACGCTTCACGTCACCGAACAGGATCGAGGGGCGGGTGCAACGCGAACCGTAGGACTGAACCCAGCCGTGGCGGGTGGTGGCAAAGCCGTCGAAGTTCTCAGCGAAGTACTGAACCATGTCGTTACGCTCGGCCTCACCGTGAACCAGTACGTCCAGGCCCAGCTCCTCCTGCAGTGCGATAACCGAGGCGATCTCGTCACGCAGGAAGCCGTTCAGCTCCTCAGCGGAAATCTTGCCCGCACGAGCCTCCGCACGGTGGCGGCGAATCTCAGCGGTCTGGGGGAAGGAGCCGATGGTGGTGGTCGGCAGCTTCGGCAGGTTCAGGTCAGCCTGAGCCGCGCGGCGAACGTCAATGGTCGGGCGGTCGAAGTCCTCGGGAGTCACAGCTGCGGCGCGGGCACGGATCTCGTCGTTGTGCTTGCGCGGGTCGGCGGCGAAGCGAGCCAGCGCCTCGTCAGCAGCCTTCAGCTCCGGCTCAACAGCAGCCTCACCCTCAGCCAGGCCACGAGCCAGCAGGGCAATCTCGGCGACCTTCTGATCGGCGAACGCCAGACCGTCCACGGGAACCTCGGCGGGGTCTTCCAGAGCCAGGTCGTGCGGCACGTGCTGCAGGGAGGTCGAGGAAGCCACAGACACGGCACCTTCGGATGCTCCGGGCAGCGCCTCCAGAGTCTTCAGTGCGGCACGAACATCGGCACGCCACACGTTACGGCCGTTCACAACACCGGCAACCAGGTGCACACCCGCGGCAGAAACAGACTCAAGCTCAGCCTTCGAGTACACGCCGTGCACCAGGTCAAGATGCAGAGCCTCAATGCCGGTACCCAGCAGTGCCGGCAGGTTCTCACGCAGGGAACCGTAGGGGCTGGTCACCAGAATCTGCGGGCGCTTCTCGCCAGCAGCCAGGGCACGGTAGGTGCGCTCAGCCAGCTGCGCAACCTTCGCGTTGTCGGCACGGTCCACGGTCAGGCCCGGCTCGTCCAGCTGAACCCACTCAACACCGCGCTCAGCCAGCTGCTCCAGCACCTGAGCGTACGCGGCAACGAACTCGTCCAGACGGTCGATGGGGGAGAAGTCCTCAGCGGAACCCTGCTCAGCCTTAGCGCCCAGCAGCAGGGTCAGCGGGCCAACAATCTGCGGGCGAACCTTCACACCAGCCTGTTTTGCGACCTCAAGCTGCTCGTCAATAGCCTCAAGGTTCAGCTTGATCTCGGTACCGGCACCAATCTCGGGTACCAGGTAGTGGTAGTTGGTGTCGAACCACTTAGTCATCTCCAGCGGAGGCAGGGTCTCGGTACCGCGCGCCAGGGCGAAGTAGCCGGGCAGATCCAGCAGGCCGCGTGCATCCTTAGCCTCAGCCAGACGCTCGGGAACCAGGGTGAACAGGCGAACCACATCAAGTACCTGATCGTAGTAGGAGAAGGTCGCCGGAATCGAGTAGTTATCAGCCTTCAGACCGGCGGCGGTCACGCGCTCGAAGTAGGTGCGCTGCACGTCAGCGGCGGTGTCCTGCAGCTCCTGCAGGGTTGCCTTGCCCTTCCAGAAAGCCTCCTGAGCCTTCTTCAGCTCGCGGAAGCGGCCCACGCGGGGGTAGCCAACAATGGTTGCGGCGGGGAATGCGGTGTTCGACATAATATTTTTTCCTTTACTGGGGATAGATAGGGGAGTCAGTTCCGGTATTTCGCCACCCAGCGGTGGGCGGTGAAACGGAGGTTGTAACTCCCGGAATATTTGCGGGGGAGACAATGGGAACACATCCGACAAGGAGCGTTATGGGTTGAAGCGGGGTTTTAGGCGTATTCCAGTTCGCTCAGCGGCTGAGAGAAACGGTTGCTGTATCGGGGTAGGTCCAGCTGATCCAGAACGTCCAGCACCGCGGCATGCTCGTTGAAGGTGAAGAAGTGCAGGCCCGGTGCGCCCGCATCCATCACGGCGCGGCACTGGTTCAGTGCGTAGTCCACGCCGATGCGGTGCAGCTCTGCGCTGCTGGTTGCCGTCTCCAGGGCGTACGCAAGATCCGCCGGAACCGACATGCCCGCCATCTGGCAGAGGTTCTGCAGGCGCTTCAGGGAGGTCACCGGCATGATGCCCGGAATAATCGGAATATCTACGCCCGCCAGGTGCGCCGAATCGACCAGGGCGCTGTAGCGCTCATCCTCGAAGAACACCTGGGTGATAGCGAAATCCGCGCCGGCACGCTGCTTGGATAGCAGAATCTCAATATCCTGCAGCAGGGACGCCGACTCGGGGTGCTTCTGCGGGTACGCCGCCACACCAATCGACACCTTGCCGGCCGCCAGGTGGGCGAAATCTTCACGCTCCACGCGGCGAATCAGCTCCACCAGGTAGCGGGCGAAAGGAAGTTCAGAAACCTGACCCTCCTGAATATCACCGCGAAGAGCCAGGAAACCGCGCACACCCAGACCCAGAATCAGGCGGACCGCGCGCTCCAGCTCGTGCACCGAATGGCCTGCACAAATCAGGTGAGCCAGCGGGGTGAGGGAGGTTTCATGCACCAGGTGGTCGAGTAGCGCGAGGGTCTTCTGGCGGCGCTTCGCGTCACCGGCGTAGGTGACCGACACGTAGTCGGGGTTGGTGCCCTCAAGCTCCGCAATGGTGTGGAGTAGCGACTCGCAGCTTGCGTGTGAGCGGGGTGGGAACAGCTCAAAAGAAAGAGCCGGGTGAACTGTCGTCATAACCTTCCTTCGTGTTCACCCGATAGATACGCACCGGGAGGGTGCGTGAATTCTTCTGCAGGATGCGCTGTACCGGTTTGCGGGTACGACTCATCAAGGGGTGCCGAAGGGTATTCTTCTCTATCGGTTCTGGCGGGAGCACCTTGTCCGTACCCTGCACCGTGACGGTGGGGGATACTGGCGAGGTTGCTGCGACGTCTACGAGCCAGATCTCTCGGTCGCTCTTGATAGATAACGCTTTCACTCTACCCACTGCCTCCGAGGGTGCGCAAGGGATGCGGCGGTTGATGTCCTAATATTTCTGGACATGACATCGGGGGCGAAATATGAACTTAATATGACTGACTATGACGAAGGGCGGCTGGGGGTGTTGCGGGTAGGGCTGTCGGCTGACCCCTGGATGCCCAAAAATATCACAGATACGCCTGCTTAATATTCTTGGACACGCGCGGATATGTGTGTTTTAAATTTCATTGAGGGGTAGGGTAGCTAGTGAGGCACGGGTAGTGTTTCGATGTCCGCTCATCGAGGAGTTTCAGGGCTCAAAGATGAGTTCAATACGACTTTGTGAGCGTGGTGAGAATGAAAAATCTATTTTCCTCTATACTCTGGTCCTTCCGCCTAGCCTGGAAAACCTGTCCCGCGACCCTAGTGAGCGTTGCCCTATCGCTAGCCGTCATCGCCTGCATTCCCCTGAGCCAGTCCCTGCTGATCGGTAATACAGTATCAGCCTTGAGCGGTTCAAATGGTGGCGCAGCATGGATTTATATTATTGCTCTTGCCCTTGTTGTCGGAATTAATATCATTGCTCAACGCTGGGTAAGAAGTAACATGCTTATCCTCAAATCAAAGATGAACTATCGGGTTCACCGCATGTTAAATAACAGGTTATCTACTTTTCCGTTGTCTGATATTGGTAGCACAAAATCACAGGAAGATATACGTGCTGCAAGAGAGGCAATATCGAAACAGGAATTGCAGGTTCACACCATGTCAGTTATGACACTGGTGAGTGCCTTCGCAATGGTGTTACTTCTCTGTCTTAATATTGCGAACGTCAGCATTGTGGCAGCAATTTTTGCGGCACTGTGTTCACTACCCCTATCTATTGCAATGGTAATCCTCGCTAAACGTGATTACGCTATATACACCCTAATGTACGAGGACTATCGGGTAGAGAACTACTATCTAGACAATCTGATGGCTCAAAGTCGCGCCCAAGAACTTCACCTCATGAGAGCCTCCCGATTTTTCTCGCAACGCGTAGCGTCCTGGCGACGCCGGGCAGCCGGTAGGGAATTGAGCCTTGAAAGTGTTAGAGGAATCATCTCCATAGTTGCAGGGCTACTCTGCTCTGTCTTACTTTTTGCGTCCCTGTACTTCCTTGTGGATTCAGGCGCCGATATATCGTATGTGGCCGGATCGCTGATTGGAATCATTGCCTGTGTTAACGCGACCCAAGAGGTGGGATATTCATTCGGCCAGATTATTAATGGAGCATTATCTGTTCAGCAATTCCGAAGGGTATGCGACTCTGATACTTATGACCATGCTTCTGAGATAAAAACTTCTAACCCTAACCGTGAAAATATTTCAAAAATTATATGCAAAGATGTATCCGTTCAGTATGAGGGCGCGTCGTCTTTTGCGCTTAAAGATATTAATCTTGAGCTGATGAATAATCAAATGATTGCAGTAGTTGGTGCCTCGGGCGCGGGAAAAACAACGCTAATAAATGCAATTCTTGGAATTACACCAATTGCCCAGGGGAGCATAACGTATAAGGGTGCTTCTTCTGAGAGTAAATACAACATGTTGGCAAATGTGGGTTTGGTGAGTCAAGACTACGGCCGTTATGAACTAACTGTGCGTGAAAATCTTCTTCTGGGTTTGCCGCAGGAGGCGGTTGAGCGTCTTGGTGATGCTGATTTGTGGTCGGCTTTGTCGGTGGCTTGTGCTGATGATTTTGTGCGTGGTCTTGAGGGTGGTTTGGATGCTCAGCTGGGTGAGTCGTTTGGTGGTGTTGGTCTTTCGGGTGGTCAGTGGCAGCGTTTGGCGTTGGCGCGTGTGGTTCTTCGGGATGCGCCGGTGTGGGTGTTGGATGAGCCGACCAGTGCTGTGGATGCTGAGACTGAGGAGGAGATTTTTGCTCGGTTGAAGGTGGCTGCTGCTGGGCGTTTGGTGGTGTTGGTGTCTCATCGTGCGTGGACGTTGCGTGGTGTTGATTCTGTGGTGGTGTTGGATGGTGGGTGTGTGGTGGAGCAAGGAACCTACCGGGACCTAACGACCGACCCCACATCACGCTTCAGGAAGCTCTTCGCCTCCCAACTGGAGGGGAAATAACCACGCGACATACCCGCACAACGTAGAGTTAAAAACATGGAACGTATTGAATCCCCCGTCTACCGCAGGCTCGGCAACTCCGGCCTCGTCGTACCCAGCGTCGGCATCGGCTGCAACAACCTCGGCCGCCCCGGCACCCCCACCCGCACCCAAGAAGGCACCAACGAAGTCATCGCCGCCGCAGTCGACGCCGGCATTAGCTTCTTCGACATCGCCGACCTCTACGGCGCCGAACCCGGCCTCTCAGAAACCATGTTCGGCACCGCCCTCACCCAGCTCGGCCTCGACCGCGACGAACTGACCATCGTCACCAAATTCGGTCTGCCCGTCGGCGACCTCAACGGCAACGACCGCAACGCCCGCGGATCCCGCCGCTACATCATGCGCGCCGTCGAAGGGTCCCTCCGCCGCCTCGGCACCGACTACATCGACCTGTACTTCTACCACAGCCCCGACCCCAACACCCCCATCGAAGAAACCCTCAGTGCCCTCGACCAGCTCGTACGCGACGGTAAGGTCCGCTACCTGGGCCACTCCAACTTCTCCGGCTGGCAGCTCGCCCACGCCGAACACTGCGCCCGTGAACTCGGCACCGAACGGTTCATCGTCGCTGAAAACCACTACAACCTGCTCGACCGCCGCGCAGAACTCGAAATCCTGCCCGCCGCACGGCACTTCGGCATGGGTGTGCTGCCGTACTTCCCGCTCGCTAACGGCCTGCTGACCGGCAAGTACCGCCGCGACAACATTCCCGCCGGTTCGCGCCTGTCCCACTCTAAGAAAAACGTGCTCGACGCCGCCAACTGGGACCAGCTCGAAGCCTTCCACAGCTTCTGCACCGAACGCGGCATCACCGAGGTGCAGGCGGCGTTCTCCTGGCTCGCACAGCAGTCGCCGGTCACCTCCGTCATTGCCGGTGCGACCAGCGCCGAGCAGGTGCGCGCCAACGCACAGGCGGCATGCCTGCGCTTCGACGCTGAGGACCTCGCCGCCCTGGACGCCATCTTCCCGGCACCCGAGAAGATCGCGCTGTTCTAAACGCGGGCTCCCTCTCAAAGGGGCACTCAGGCGGTCGCATATGTCGGCCGTAATATACGCTGAAAAATGTCCGTGGTGAGAAATAAATATCACCCGCCGAACGTTTTCGCTAGGATTAGGTGAGGTGTGTCTAACCTGACGCACCTCACCTTACCTATGTACCCACCCCTGCCGCCTGGAAGCAGCCCGGCAGGACCACCCGCCACCGGCACATCAAAGGACACCATGAGCGCACAGAGCACCGCCTCCACCCTGCCCCCTCTGGGCACCGGGAAGCACAGCCGATACCTCGGCATCATCGCACTCATCGCCACCTTCGGCGGTCTGCTCTTCGGCTACGACACCGGAGTGATCAACGGCGCGCTCGAACCCATGAGCCGCGAACTCGGCATGGACTCCACCGCCCAAGGCTGGGTCACCGGATCGCTCGCCTTCGCCGCCGCTATCGGCGCACTCGGATGCGGCCGTATCTCTGACCGGTTCGGCCGCCGAACCACCATCATTGGGCTCTCCACCATCTTCTTCATTGGTGCCCTGACCTGCGTGTTCGCACCCAACGTCGCCGTACTCATCACCGGACGCACCCTGCTCGGCCTGGCGGTCGGTGGCGCCTCCGCCGTGGTGCCCGTGTTCCTCGCAGAGCTCGCACCCTACGAAATTCGCGGCTCCCTCTCCGGCCGCAACGAACTCATGGTTGTGGGCGGTCAGCTTGCCGCGTTCATCGTGAACGCCCTGATCGGCAACGTATGGGGCGAGCACGACGGCGTGTGGCGCTGGATGTTCGCCATCTGCACCCTACCCGCCATTGGCCTGTTCGTCGGCATGCTGCGAGTGCCCGAGTCGCCGCGCTGGCTGCTGCGCGTCGGTCGGCGTGAGCAGGCGCTTGAGGTGATGAAGCGCATCCGCTCCGCCGAACGTGCCGAAGCTGAGATTGCCGACATTGAACGCACCCTGCAGGCGGAAACCACCTCCCAGAACACCGCGGCGGGTAAGGATAGTGCGGGCGTGCGCGGCTGGTTCGTGCGCATCCTGCTCGTCGGTATTCTAGTCGGCGCGGGCCAGCAGCTGACCGGCATCAACTCGATCATGTACTATGGCATTAAGGTGCTCAAGGAAGCCGGTTTCAGCGAATCCGCGGCGCTCATCGCGAACATTGCGCCGGGTACGATTGCGGTGCTCGGTTCCATCCTGTCGCTGCGCCTGATGGAGCGTGTGCCGCGTCGCGTCATGGTCATTACCGGCTATAGTTCGACCGCGTTTTTCCACGTGCTGATTGCGGGCGCATCCATGCTGCTGCCCGCCGATAATGCGGCGCGTCCCTGGATTCTGCTGGTGCTCATCGTCTGCTTTGTGGGCGCGATGCAGACCTGCCTGAACGTGTCGACCTGGGTGATTATGAGTGAGCTGTTCCCGCTGCGTGTGCGTGCGGCGGGTATGGGCATTTCGGCGTTTAGCGGCTGGATGATGAATGGTGTGCTGTCGCTGGCGTTCCCCGTGATTCTGGGTGCGGTCGGTCTGACCGGCTCCTTCATCGGCTTTGCCGTGGTGAACGTGGTCATTGCGCTGCTGATGTTCCGCAACCTGCCGGAGACTCGCGGCGTGAGCCTGGAGCAGGTGGAGCGCGGCGTGATGGACGGCAGCATCTACCCCTCCGCAGGCAAGCGCTAGATTCGGCGGGTTTTAGGTATGAATGAGGCGGGCGGCCCCTCCCCGGTGGAGGTGCCGCCCGCCTTGCAATATGCGTTGAAAGACTAGTCTGCAGGGTTCTCTGCGAGGAACTCGTCGAGGCCGATGCGGTAGCCGTCATCTTCGGCGCGTGCCTTGCGAAGAGCCTCAATGTCGAGGAGCTCTTCGTACTCTTCCAGCAGCTTCAAATCTTCGTAGGAGATGAGCGCGGCAACAGTCTTACCATTGCGGCTGATGAGGGGACGTTCGCCGGAGAACACGGCTTCGTTGACTTTGGTTCCGAGGTTGTCGCGGAGTTCTTTAAGAGTCGTGACATTGGAACGAGTCCGGTGAGTGGTGACAGTCATGACTGGTTCCTTTCTGGGGTTTGTCCGTTAGCTCCGAGGATAGTTCTTGTGCAGGTTCTATCCAGGGGAGCTACTTACATAGTACAACAATGTAAAGTATGTAAAAAGTGTACACTTTTTCTGCTAAGGTTGAGGTTAAGATTTAAAGCTCTGCCTGAAGGGTGCAGATGACTGCAAACCATGTCTCAAACCTCGTGTACCGGGTTGAATTGACGCGCAAAGCAGCGAAAGAACTAAAGAAAATCCAACGAGAAGACCGGACAGCCTTCGAGAAAATTATCACCTGCCTCCGATCCCTTGGCGATGACCCATATATGACGGGAGTCAAGAAGCTACAGGGCGAAGAAGGGTACAGGGCACGAGTAGGGAATTACCGCATTCTGTACACCATTGATAACGGTGCGGTTGTTGTTGAGGTCTTCCGAGTTGGTCATCGGCGAGAAGTCTATCGCGGCCTGTAGAGTGAATGCGGCGTGAGCCTGGAGCAGGTGGAGCGCGGCGTGATGGACGGTAGCATCTACCCCTCCGCAGGCAAGCGCTAGATTCGGCGGGTTTTAGACAAGAATGAGGCGGGCGGCCCCTCCCTGGTGGAGGCGCCGCCCGCCTTGTGCGTCTCGTGACCCGCCGCCCCTTGCCGCACCGCACGGTTCGTTGAATGAGAAGCAAGGAACCCCTACCCTGCGCCACCAATCCATAAGTGATACGGTCAAAGAAGAACTAATGGATTCACGTGCTGAAATGCACGCCCGACCCTGCACATACGCATCGCCCGGACGCCCGCATCCAGCACGCCACAACTCTATAACGAACACGGGTGAACAATGACTGAGAACGTACACAACGACTGGGACCTCCGAAGCGAAGAAGTGCAGAAAGACCAGGTAGCCGCCTACGACGCAATGCGCCGCCGCTGCCCCGTCGCCCACGACGAATTCATGGGCTACTCCGTCTTCAAAAACGCCGACGTACAGCACGTACTCGACCACCCCGAAATCTACTCCAACGTCGTCTCCACCCGCCACATCGCTGTTCCCAACGGCATGGACGCACCCGAACACACCACCTTCCGCGCCGTCAACGACAAGTACTTCACCCCCGAACGCCTCGAAAAGTTCGCACCCGTCATCCGCGACGCCGTGAAGAGCCTCATCGCAGAACTGCCCCGCGGCGAAGAAGTAGACGTCATGCAGGGCTTCGGTCAGGCATACGCAATGCGCGTGCAGAACGCCTTCATGGGCTGGCCCGCATGCCTCGAACAGCCCCTCACCGAGTGGATCGAAAAGAACCGCGTCGCCACCCTGCGCCGCGACCGCGAAGAAATCGCTAAGGTCGCCCTCGAATTCGACGGCTACATCCGCCAGCTCCTCGACGAACGCCGCGAGGACGCCGCAGCCGGCAACCCTAAGGACGTCACCGCCGAATTGCTCACCGACACCGTGCAGCTGCCCGGCGAAGAACCCCGTACCATGACCGACGAAGAAATCGTCAGCCTCATCCGCAACTGGACCGTGGGCGAGCTGTCCACCGTCTCCGCAACCGTGGGCGTATTCGTCAACTTCCTGGCACGCAACCGCGCCGAGCAGGACCGCCTGCGCGCATCCCTCGCCGACGGCAACGCACTCGACGACCGCAGCGAAATCGCCCTCGCCGTCGAAGAAATCATGCGACTCGAAGACACCCTCGTCACCAACCGCCGCATCACCACTCAGGACACCGAACTCGGCGGCCGCACCCTGCCCGCTGGCTCCCGCGTGACCATCAACTGGGCAAGCGCCAACCGCGACGAGGACGCCTTCGAAGACGCCCTCACCTACAACCCGCACCGCGACCAGTCCCGCAACCTCGTGTACGGCGACGGCATCCACGTCTGCCCCGGCGCGCCCCTGGCACGCCTGGAACTGCGCATCCTGCTCGAGGAGCTGCTGCGCGGCACCGAGTCCATTGAGATCGCGGACGAGAGCGAGAAGCCCGCAACCGTGAACGCCGTGTACCCGGTCTCCGGCTACTCGGTCGTGCGCGCCATCTTCAACTAGGCATCTTCAACTAGGCACGCTCCAGCCCTATAAAGCGCGAGGCGCCGACCCCTGAGAATGGGGGTCGGCGCCTCGCGCTGTTAAGAGTAAATATAAGAGTGAATAGTAGGGTAGTGATGGCCGGTATCAGCCACGCACTATAGATAAAACGGAATATTCCCAGACGGCTATATAGCCTAGTGGGTTATCCAAAAATGAATTTAGCGGCCGGAACTCGTTGCCGAAGGCTTCACCGAAGAACCCGCAGAACCGCTCGCAGACGCACGAGCCGAAGCACTCACAGAAGCAGAAGCAGAAGCCTCCGCCGCAGCCGATGCCGACTCCTCCGGAGACAGAGCCGTACCATCCGCATGAACACCAGCCATCGCCGGAGTCACACCATTCACGAAGCTCAACTTCGCCTGCTTGAACTGGTACTCGGGGGAGCAGGTCAGCTTATACTTCGAATTCGCCAGCTCGCGAATCGACTTCACATAATTCTGAGTCTCCTCAAACGGAGGGACACCGCCGTACTTCTCCACAGAACCCGGACCCGCGTTATAACCGGCGAGAACCACATCCTGCAACTCATCCTCATTGGAGGCGTACTTCGCCAAACGAGTACGCAACTCACCCAGGTAGCGTGCCTGCGCCGCAATCGCATCGTGCGGGTTCAGAACATTACCGCCATTGCCGAAGCTATAGTGCCCGCCGCTCCACGCGTCATCAGTGAACTGTGCAATACCCTTAGCGCCCTGGTGGGACACAACGCCCACACGCCAGTGGCTCTCAGTCTCAATCTGCGCCGCCAGCACGCCGGGACGGAAACCCGCCACCTTAGAGCCCTCCTCAAAATCGGATCGGAGAGCCGCCGGAGCATACGAAAGCTCCGTCATGCCGCAATAGTCGTCGTAGGTGGCTGCCAAACCGGCAACACCGCCACCCAAAAGAACCGCAGAGGCAATAATCTGCCAATGCGCAAGAACCCCGGCGAGAAAGCGAAGCGGGAAAGCTTTACGCTGCCGAGGAGAAATTTGTTGATCCGCCGGAACGGAAATATGGTTGGAGGCGCTCGTAGCGTTACGCTCGGAAGGGGCGCCCGAAGTGCTATCTGCCATTCCTATAGACTAGCGCACCATTGCCGTTTATGGTGAAAAAACTCCCCTCCGTTGAGGTGAAAACCATAGTCAGAGAGTTCTTGGCGCGTCTTTACCGGAGTCAACATCAAGTGCAGGTACAGACTCCGTGCACGTGAAGGATGACCCCACCCGGTACACCTTTGACAGGGAGTACTAGGCGGGGTCGATCCATGATGGGGAGCTTCAGGAGCCTCTAACGGTTCGTCACCACGATCTTGCCGGCGGCACCGCGTTCCATCTCCGAGAAGGAGTGATTCACGAACGTGTACGTGCCAGACTCTAGGAACTGCATCTCCACGAAGCCGCCCTGAGCGGGCGCCAAATCGAGTGCCTGGCTGTGGCCGTCACGGCTACCGAACGCATCCGCGCCGCGGCGCATCAGGTAGCCGCCCTCCTTGTAGACCGTGTCGAATTGCGAACCGACCACGTGGAAGCTCGTGCCGTGGTTCGGGCCCGCAGCCATTACCCAAACACGGATACGCTCGCCCTTCTTCACCTGCAGCGGCTTCGCCTTGTACTGGGTTGCGTGGCCGTTGAACATGGTCAGCGTGGGGGTGCCCGCCGCGATCAGCTCCGGCGAGTTCTCCGCCAGCTTGTTACCGTCGGAGGCGGTCTTGCCGGTGTCGTGCAGGTACGCCTCGCCCTGAACCATCACGTACTCGTGATCGACCGGGTCCAGGTCCGCCGGGTCAATGATGACCGCGCCGTACATGCCCTGGGTCATGTGCAGGCTCAGCGGGGCGGTGCCGCAGTGGTACAGCCAGATACCGGCACCCTTCGCCTCAAAACGGTAGACGAGACGCTCACCAGGGGCGATGGTCTTCATCGTGTTATCGGGGGACACCATGCCCGCGTGGAAGTCCAGCGAGTGACCCATCGTGCCGTTATTGATGAGTGTAATTTCAAAAATATCGCCGACCTTGCCGCGCAGAATCGGTGCCATGTTCTGCCCGTTGAACGTCCACATGTGAACGGTTACGCCGGGCGCCACCTCGCGGTCGACTTCCTCAACTTCCAGGGTGACCTTGCGGACGGTCTTGCCGTTCACCTGCGTGGCGGTGTTCGGCGCCGGGATGTTCGGGTCGCGGTACTTGTAGCCGCTGCCGGGCGCTGCGGACATGTCAATCCTGCTGTTCGCAACGGTCATGAGGGTCGGGGTGCTACCCGACGCGGCGTGGTTGTGGGTGCCCGCAGAACCGTGGTTGTGGCCACCCTGCGCCACCTGGTTTGCGGAGGCGCCGGTCGCCTTCACCTTGAACACCATGCCCAGGGAGCGGTGACCCGCCACGGAGCAGTAGCCTTCCTGGTCGGCGGTAATGACGCCGGCATCAACGGTTTTCGTTTCGCCGGGGTTGATAACGCCGGTGGTCGCGCCGTTGTCGAAGGTCAGGTCGTGGGTCATGCCCTCGTCGTCGTTGGTGACCTCGACGACCAGGCGGTTACCGGCGGGCACCTCCACCTCTGCGGGGGTGAAACGGTAGTTGCTGGTCGCCTTCACCTGCACGGTGGTGGTCTGACCGGTCGCAGCCACGGAACCCGCCGAGGAGAACGACGGCAGGTTCAACGCGGACGGGTTCACCGCAAAGCCCAGCAGGAACGCCATGGCGACTGCGAGTGCCGCCTGGAAGCTCTGCTTGGCGTGCGGTACGGGCTCCGGGGTGAGCGCCTCCGGGGTGAAGACGGGCTTCTCGCCGCGGGCGCGTGCCGCCATCATTTCCTTGCGGGTGTTCACGGACGCCTTCACGCCGCGCACCATGAGCGGAATGAACGCCATGAGCGCCAACGCACCCACGATAGCGACGGCAATCTTAATGGACTGGCCCACCATGGAGCTGGGCATCATAAAGATGAGCAGCGCCAGGTTCACGGCGGTTACGCGTGCCGCCGCGAAACGGCTGAACTCCTTGTTGGAGGCGCGCACCACCGCCGGGCCGCCACCCATACGCTGCGGGAGCAGGTAGCTCATCGCGCCGAGCAGCAGCTGCAGCAGGAAGCCGACCACAAAGATGGGGGTCACGGCGCGCATGTCCAGCTGCGCGAAGGGGACGGTCGCCACCAGGTAGGCGGTGGTCGCCACGCCAATAATCAGCCAGAGGAAGCCCATACCCACGCTCATGGGCGGGTACTCATTCGGGCGCTTGGTGCGCAGGGTACGCACCATCACCCAGGCAACAATCAGTAGGGCAACCAGGTAGACGACCAGGCCGGCTGCGGCGAGCGGACGCATCCCTAAAATCGCGCCGACAACGGTCAACGCCAAGCCACCGCACATCAGGTACAGGGCGCGCAGGCTGTGGGTGAGCGCCTTATCCACCATCTTGGTGCGCAGCATGGTCGGCCAGAACGTCACCAGCGTACCCACCGCGGTAATGCCGACAAAGCCAAGCACGTTCACGACCTCATGGGCAAGCAAGAACTGCGAATGCAGGGTGCCGGACAGGTTCGGGTAGGCAATCATGCCGCCAAACGCCGCACCGAGGGGCAGCAGCAGCGCCGCAACAATGTAGAAGCGAATGGTCACACCGAACCGCGACGGCAGAGCCTGACGCACCTGCTTCAGCAGGTAGATGCCGTGCCAGGCGACCATCGAACCGACAATGAGGGCGCCCACCACCGTGGCGGCGTAGAGGCCGGGCACACTCAGCTGACCGACCATGCCGATCATGAGCACGAGAATACCGGCGTTCAGAATGAAGATTCGGCGCACCTGGGTTCCGCGGTGCTCGTCAGGAATCTTGATTTTCATGAGCGCTTCGGTGAAGTGCTGAGACCAAATCAGAATCGAGTTCGTAATCAGGCCGAGGGTGACAATGTGCACCATCAGCCAGCCGCTATTCGGGATAAACCTGTGCAGCAGAAGTACGCCGACAAGGGTAAACATCCAGTGGGAGACCGGCTTGGAGGCGCGACGATGCCACGTACCGCGACCGGATGCGCGGCGTGCAATCTCTTCGGGGGTGAGGTTCGCACCGGGCATATCAGCCGGACGCGCGCCAATGCTCAGGCCGGAGGAGCCGCCTCCGGAGACGTTTGCGCCTGCGGGCTTGCTACTCGTGTTCTCACCTTCGGGTGGGGTGCCGAGATGTTCACTCACGTGATCACTGCTTTCACTGCTGGTTGTTCGTGGACGTCGGTGTGCGGGTCGGCACCCGGTACCCCTGCATTGGGGCGGGTGCCAATAAGCCCATTATATTGCCCGGATAGTACCAATTTTGAAGACATGACGTGCATATGAAGGCGGCTCATATCGTGATAGTTGTGCTTGCGTGCTCAAGTGATTCTTACCCTGCGAATCGTCTCCTATGAATCTTCTCCCCAATGCACCCTTCACAGGTGCGCGCGATAAACTATTAGGATTCCAAAATCAGATGCCCGCCCACCCTACGCGCGCATCCGTCGGCACCAAGGTAAGGACAAGCACCTCGTGACAAGGACTGACTCCACCACCCCCATCTGGGGAAAAATCGCTATTGTGGCACTCATCCTCATTGTTGGCGGTGGATACGTCGTCAAAATGCTCACCAACCCCTTCGCCGGTATGGACTTCTCCATTTACCGTCTGGGTGCGATGACCATTTTCGATAACGAGGGCTTCACCCAGGACCTGTACTCCCCGACCCTGAACGATCACGGCGTCATCAAGCCGCCGTTCACGTACCCGCCGTTCGCGGCGATGCTGTTCTTGCCGTTCGCTTTTATTCCGCTGGAAGTTGGCAAGGTCATTATGGTGGTCGGTTCGGCTGTGGTGGCGTGGTGGATTTCCACGATCATTTACAACTATGTGAATGCGCGCGGTCGCGAACTGCCCCTGCAGCAGTACTTTGGTCGTGCGGGCACGATTGCGGTGCTGACTATTCTGGTGGTTTCGGCGGGGCCGTGGCAGCGCACCCTGGACCTGATTCAGATTAACCCGTTCATTACGGCGCTGATTCTTGCCGATTTTGTGCGCCCAGCAACCCGCGTGCCGCGCGGCGTGCTGATTGGTATTGCGGGCGGCGTGAAGCTGACCCCGCTCGTGTTTGGTCTGATTCTGCTGGTCCGCCGCGACTGGAAGGGCATCGCGACCCTGGGTGCAACGTTCTTCGGCACCATTGCGCTGGGTTTCATTCTGATGCCTAAGGACGCGCCGGAGTTCTGGTTCTCCGCGCTGACGAACCCCTCCCGCGTGGGTGGACTGAACTTTGTGGATAACGTCTCGATTCAGGGTTGGCTGCTGCACTTCGGTCTTTCTGAGAGCGCCGTGAAGCCGGTCTACTACGCCCTGGCGCTGGTCACGATCGTGCTGACCGCCGCACTGCTGTACCAGCTGGAACGCCGCGGTGCCGCGCTGGCGCAGGTGGCGGTGACCGCCTCCTTGATGGTGGCGCTGTCGCCGATTAGCTGGTCGCACCACAACGTGCTGCTGCCTCTGCTGGCTGCCGTGTTCATCATGGATGCGTTCCCCACCTATTTTGCGGTTCAGCCGGCGTGGCTACGGGTGACGGCGACGGTGTTCGCGGTGGTTGCGGTGCTGGGCCTGTACCTGTCGCCGATTAGGATTGCGTCGTGGTTCCACGGTAGCGCGGATGGTTTGGAACAGCTGGCTCCGGGCGCGTTGGCGGTTTCGGCTATTCCCGCGTTCTGCCTGTGGGTGACGATGACGCTCTGGTCTATTGCCGCCCTGAGCGCGCCGGTGCGTGGCGCGAAGGTTGAGCCCGTGCAGTACGGTTCCGTGCCTAGCGATGCGCCGCTGGGCTGGTGGGGCGCTCGCGCCCTGGTGACCGAGAGTGCCGAGTCTGTGCGTGCCGCTGATTCTCGTGAGGCAACCGCGTGAGCAGCGAGAAGAATCGTGAGAAGAACGCCGAGGCGGTAGCGCCTATAATCCCATGGGCTTCGGCTGGCTCTACTACTGCACCGGTTGCGGAACCGGCTGCTGAAAGCGCTGTAGAAAGCGCGGAGCCTGCCGCAGAGCCCACAAAACCTGCGCGTCGCAGCTTCTTTGACCGCATCCCCGGCATGCGCAGCGGCGCTCTCTGGGCGCACCTGCTGTTCATCCTGGTTGCCCTCTACGCCTTCGACTACGTGACGCACGCGGCGGCTGACGATATTTACGTGTACCGCCTGGGTGCTGTCTCCCTGGCGGACGGCCCGGACGGCTACCAGCTGTACACTTTCCGCACGCGCGGCCTGCCGTTCACCTACCCGCCGTTTGCGGCGCTGCTCTTCTACCCGCTCGCGTTCCTCACCGAGCCGCAGAGCATGCTGCTGATTACCGCCATTATTTGCGCGCTCTGCTACTGGTGCGCGTACCTGCTGTACTCCTACGCGCGTAGCCGCTCGTGGCGTCTGCCGTTGCAGAAGCACCTGGGTCATTGGGGTATGGTGTCGCTGATTGCGGCGCTGATTTGGATGTGCGGCCCGTGGCGTTTGACCACGCATTTTGGGCAGATTAACGCCATCATTCTGATGCTGATTCTCGCCGATTTTATGCGCCCGGCAACCCGCGTTCCGCGCGGTGTGCTGCTGGGTATTGCGGCGGGTATTAAGCTGACCCCGCTCGCGTTCGGTCTGCTGCTGCTCATGCGTAAGGACTGGAAGGGCATTGCGACCCTGGGCGTTAGCTTCGCCGCGACCGTGGGTATCGGCTTCCTGGTGATCCGTGAGGAGTCGCTGACGTTCTGGTTCCACGCGGTGCATGACACTTCGCGTGTGGGCTGGTTCAGCTACTTCGATAACGTGTCGATTATGGGCACGCTGACCCACGCGGGCCTGCAGCATCACCTGACGGCTACCGCCCTGTCGGTGGTGCAGGTGGCGTTGACCCTGCTGATTGTGCTGGTTACCGCGGTTCTGCTGGTTCCGCTGATTCGTGCCCGCGCGCTCATGGCGCAGCTGGCGCTGACCGCGTTCATGATGCTGCAGATTTCGCCGATTAGCTGGTCGCACCACAACACCTGGTACCCGCTGATGCTCGCCGCCGTGGTCATGGAAATCTTCCCGCTCATGTACCAGCGGGTCAGCTCCTTCGTCTTCACACTGGCTGTTATCTTGGCGACTGCGGCGCTGGTGGGCATGTACATTTCGCCGTTCTGGATTGTGCTGGCGTTCTCCCCGCACTTCAACGCGGATCAGATTCTGATGGTGCCCGAAGGCTCCCTGGGCCTGATGGCGGGCACCATGCCGTACCAGCTGATGTACCTGTTTATTCTGGTGACGTTCTTTGTGTACCTGGCGAATCGTCAGCTGGTGGAGCGTGCGGCACGTGCCGCGGGCGCCGAGCTGGCGGAGGCGAAGTACTCCCGCTAAAGAAACCGCCCGCTCACGGCGGCGGGCGCCTCCAGCAGGTGCACAGCTTTCACCGGGCATAAAAGTATCCCCCGCACCCATCACGATGCGGGGGATACCTTATACCCAGCCTGCTGACCTAGTCAGCCAAGCCGCTAGTTAGTGCCGATGCTCCAGGTGACCGCGGAGTCGGTACGAACCTGCAGGTAGCTCTTGTTGCTCTGAACCCACTGCATGCTGCTCTTCACAGTCGGCATGGTCGAGGAGAAGAACGGGTCGTTCTTGGTCGCGTTCAGAACGTTGAAGCCGCGGGTGGTCGGGCCGCTGGTCTGGAACTCCATGGTCGCCTCGGTGCCTTCGTAGGTGAAAGCGTAGTAGTTCATGGTGCTCTGGAACTTCTCACCCTTCTTGTAGTGAGGTGCGGAGTCTGCATCGTAGACGCGGATGGTCCATTCGCCCTTACCGGTCAGCTCCAGCTTGCGGGTGGGGGTGGAGTGGCCGCTCGCGTCAATCCATGCGGTGCCCTTGAGCTCCTTGTTGTCGCGGGTGGAGTCGATAACGCTCACACCCGAGGCGATGTTGCCCTTATCGTCACGGCTGGTGATGAAAGCGTTAACCACACCGTCTGCGGGCTTGAACTCGTAGTAGAGCAGGCCTGCGGACACATCGCCCTTGATCTTCTCAATGTCGATGGTGTCCTTGTTGTCGGCGACGGTCTTCTTGTACTCCTTGAACTCGCCCTCGGGCATCTTCGCTTCAGCAGCAGCAACCGGCGCTGCGGAAGAAGCCGAAGCCGCTGCCGCGCTCTCAGATGCGGGTGCGGAAGAAGCCTCAGAGGATGCCGCCGCGGAAGACGCCTCAGCGGAAGTAGCTGCCGCGCTCGATGCCGCCGCAGAATTGGAGGCGGGGTTCGAGCCACCACGCGGAATCAGCATGACAATCGCCAGGATGATGACAATCAGCAGAGCCAGCGCACCACCGATAACACCCCACAGCTTGGTGCCGGAGAACAGACCCTTCTTCTCGGAGTCGTCCTCGCCCTGACCTGCGGGCTCGGTGACGTAGGGGTTGCTCAGTGCCACGGTTGCCTGGTCCTGATCGGACACCTGACCTGCGTAGGGCTGCTGAGCGTTGTACGGCTGACCCTGGTAGGGGTTGTTCTGGTACTGGCCGCCCTGGACGTTCTGACCGTCCTGGAAGCCCTGACCCTGGAAGCCCTGGCCCTGGTACTGGCCACCCTGGAAGTTCTGGCCCTGGAAGCCCTCACTCTGGAAACCATCAGCCTGGTTCGGCTGGAAGCCGTTCGGTGCCTGACCCGCCGGGATGAACTGTGCGTTCTGGCCGCCCTGTGCGTTCTGACCGGGCTGCATGTTCTGACCGGGCTGTTCCGAGAGGTTCACGGTACGCTCGGACAGGTTGACGGTGCGCTCGGTTTCGGGGGTGTGGAACTCAACGAGCGGGGAGCTCTCGATGGTGTGGGGAGCCTCTTCGGCGGAGGCGGGAGCCTCAGTTGCGGGAGCCTCAGCGACCGGTTCAGCTGCCGCCGGTGCCTCGGGGGCAACCTCGGCGACGGGCTCAACAACAACGGGCTCTGCAACAGGTTCGGAAACGACCGGCTCAGAAGCGGCGGGCTCGGAAACAGCGGGCTCGGACAGTGCGGGCTCAGCAACCGGAGCCTCAACAACGTGCGCCTCAACGGGCTGCTCGGAAGCAGCCTGCTCAGCAACAACAGGCTCGACAACCGGCGCTACGGGAGCCTCAGCAGCGGGCTCTGCAACGGGAGCCTCTTCAGCTGCAGTCTCTTCAACTGCGGAAGACTGGGATGCGAGAACCTGCTCGGGCAGAGCGGTGCCGGTCAGCGGAACCTGAGTCAGGTGACGCATCGGCTTGGGCTCGGAGGACTCCTCAGCGGACTCAGCCGCGGGCGCCTCTACCTGCTGTGCCTCAACGTGGAATGCCTCAGCCTGGGGTGCTGCCACCTCCGGAACCTCGACAATCTGCTCACCTTCGAGCTCAGCGGCGAGCTGCTCCAGGTCAACGTCCTCAACGGTCAGCGGTGCCGCAGCCTTGGCGGGCTGTTCAGCCTCAACAGCAGGCTCAGCAACCTGCTCAGCGGGAGCCGCCTCGGCAGCGGGCTCCTCGGGAATCAGCGGCTCAATAGTAGCCTCTTCAACCTGAATGGGTTCAGGCTCGGGCTCTTCGACCCACAGCTGCCAACCTTCAGGAACGGGACCCCACGCGGGGTCGGGGCGCCACGTAGGAGTGGGGGCCCATCCGGCAGGAGGAGCGGGCCAGTTGGGCGGCGGATTGAAGACGAGTGCCATAAGAAAGCAGCCTTTCTGGTGCTGAAAAAACACCCCGGAAGAGCGGTCATCAGCGACTATGTATATGAGCGTATTATCGCTACAAATTATGGCATAGGTTCAGAAAATGAACCCCTTGAGTGGTGGGTTTTTAGCCTTATTCACGGCTTTTTCAATGGTTTTGGAACATTCCGTATCAATCAGTACTTGAAGGTTTTCGCATACCCGGTCACCATCGACCCCGCGGAGGCTAGGATTAAAGAATGAACACTACACCGCCTCCCGCACCCCCGCAGGTAGCCGCCGGAACCCCCGCTGCTCCTGCGCCTGTTGCAGGTCTTGCCTACCACCGCCTCTCCCACGCCGACCCGAAATCCCGCTGGTTCTCACCCCTGCTGGAAGGTCTGCTCGGCGTCGCCGTATTTATTGGCCTCAACCTGATTATTTCAGTTGCCCTGGCTGTGGCGATTATGGGTTCGGGACTTTCCCTCCAGGATGTAGCTACGAACCGCGCCGTCATTATGGAACACCCGGCGCTGTTCGCGCTGACCTTCCTCTCCCTGATCGCCATTGTGCCTTCGCTCTTTTTGGCGCGCCTGGTCGTGGGCCCGAAGCCCTGGGGTTTGATCCATTCGGTGGCGGGCCGTCTGCGCCGCTCGCTACTGCTTCCGTACCTGGGTTTGAGCTTCGCGGTTTACGGCATCTACTACGCCGTGATGCTGGCGTTGAGCGGTGAGAGCCTGCCCGAATACCGCTATTTTCAACCTCCACAGGTTGAATTTTGGGTTTATGTGGCGATGATGCTGCTCCTGGTGCCCGTGCAGTGCTACGCCGAAGAGCTCGCCTACCGCGGCTTCATGATGCAGATGCTGGGCCGTTGGCTCCGCACCCCCTGGCTGCCGATTGTGCTGCCCGCCGTACTGTTCATGCTCTCCCACGCCTACGACCCCTGGGGTCAGAGCACGATTCTCGCGATGGGTATTTACGCGGGTTTCCTCTGCTGGTACACCGGCGGTCTGGAGGCCTCCATCAGCCTGCACGTGGCAAATAACGTGATTCTGATGCTGCTGTCCATGGTGGCTGGTCTGGATCCGTTCGCCTCCGAGGGCGTGACCCCCGTGGATGCGCTGCAAGGTATCGCTCTGGAAGGCGTGTACGTGGTGCTCGCCTGCCTGATCTTCAACGCGCGCGCTCGCCGCGGCGAAGTTTCACGTGAAACACAACCGCTCAAGGTTGATAAATAGGCTATTTGGTGGGTTGCTCTAGCCCAGCTACCCCAGCCCGCCCACCCCGTTCCATTCGAGCCTCACCTGGGCTCATACTTCACGCCGCGTGGACTACCAGCCCCGGTCACCCCGTCAACACCCAAGAAAAGGTAGGGTTAAACCATGACTGTTGATGCTGTAAAAAATATTGAAGACCTCGCCGCATTCGTGGCGGAGTCGCCGGTCTCTTACCTCGCCGCGCGCACGGTAGCGCGCCGCCTGCAAGCAGCGGGCTTCACCGAGCTTGTAGAGACCGAAGCATGGGACCCGCAGGTCGCAACCGGCCGCCACTTCGTCGTCCGCGACGGTGCGATTATCGCCTGGGCCGGTGGCGCGAAGGCGCAGAAGGCAAGCGGCTACCGCGTGCTGGGTGCGCACACCGACTCGCCCTCCCTGAAGATTAAGCCCTCCTCCTCCATCACCACGAAGGGCTGGCACCAGATCGCCGTGGAGAACTACGGCGGTGCCCTGCTGAACTCCTTCCTGGACCGCGAGCTGTGCGTGGCGGGTCGCATCACCGTCATGGAGGACGGCGAGCTGAAGGACCGCCTGGTGCGTACCGGTCCGATTGCGCGCATCCCGCAGCTGGCGCCGCACCTGGACCACAAGCGTAACGAACTGGTGCTGGACAAGCAGTTCAACATGTACCCCGTGTGGGGTGTGGATCCGGCGGAGAATGATGTGCTCGGCTACATGGCGAAGCACGTGATTGACGGCGAGCCGGTCGACCCGGAAAGCATTGTGGGTTACGACCTACTGTTTGCTGATTCGCAACCGCCGCGCCGTTTTGGTGCCGATCAGGAGCTGTTCGCTTCCGGTCGCCTGGATAACCTGTCTTCGGTGCATGCGGGTTTGACCGCTCTGGAGCGTTACGTTGCCGATAACGCGGACGAGCACGCCACCGAGACCGTGATGCTTGCGGCGTTCGACCACGAGGAGCTCGGCTCGGAGTCGCGTAGTGGTGCGGCTGGCCCGTTCCTGGAGGATATTTTGGTGCGCCTGTCTGCTGCGCGCGGTGAGAGCACGGAGGAGTACCGCCGTTCGGTGGCGGCGTCGTTCTGCCTGTCGGCTGATGCCGGTCACCTGGTGCACCCGAATTATCAGGGTCACCACGACCCGACCGTGCAGCCGCTGCCCGGTGGTGGTCCGTTGCTGAAGATTAACGCGAACCAGCGTTATGCGACGGATTCGGTGGGTGCTGGCGTGTTTGCTGCGGCGTGTGCGAAGGCTGGTGTGCCGTATCAAGAGTTTGTGTCGAATAACAATATGCCGTGTGGTTCGACGATTGGCCCGATTACGGCGACTCGCCTGGGTATGCGCACCGTGGATGTGGGTATTGGCCTGCTGTCGATGCATTCGATGCGCGAGATGTGCCATGTGGACGATATGGCGTACATGACGCGCGCGGTGGAAGGCTTCTTCCGCCTCTAAATTGAATCCCGCTGAGGTATGAACAGCTGGGGAGTGGGCGCCGGGAACGTAAGGTTCCCGGCGCCCTTATTTTTTAAAAATTTTTCGGGGGTGTCCACGAAGAGTGACGAGGCAAGAAGTAATATCTGGGTTTTCCTCATACAATAGAGAGCAAGTAAGAGTAAACGCTAGATTGCATTTCTAAATATTTTGTTCTTCTTAGGAGAGAAATTTTATGGAGAACCTCGATACTAATATTGACCCAAATATTCCAGAATCACGGGATAAGATTGCTGCGTGGGTTAAAGCAGTGGGGGATAGTGCAGAATCACAGGGGCTAGAAGTTAAAAGTAGCCTTGAATTTTCTAGAAGTGAGCGTAAAAAATCATTTGCGAAAATAACTAAGTTTATTTTGGCATCCGCAAACCGTGACCAAAATCATGCAATGAGAGACTACCGGGGATATGGAGTGATGCTCATTGGTGTTACTAAGGATGAGGTATGCGGTCTTGAGAATATACCAGAGCAGCATGAGTTTGAAGGAGCTGCAAGAAGCTATTTTGGGTCCGCAGTTCCAAAGTACCGCTTTGTGACTCATGCTTTCGAGGGCAAAAATCTTCTGTTTGTAATTGTTGATCCTCCAGTGAATGGGCAAGAGATTTATGTATGCTCTGGAAGTTACGACGCTGATAAGCGTGTTGATCAGCTCAGGGATGGCGCGATTTATTGTCGTGAATCAACGCAAACAATCGAGGCAAACTCTGTTCAAGTTCGCGACATGATTAATCGATTGCTTGGTGGATATGTAGATATTAATTTGGGTGTATCTGAGATTTTTGCAGGACCTCGTGTTGATGCTGATTTTCTTAAAAACTTGTATTCTTACCCCAAGGAAAAATATAATGAATTCTTGCGGAAAAAAACTATTGAAAATAAAAGATCTAATTCATTATGGGGAAATAGCTGGATAATAAAAGATCCTCTACATCATATATCTGTTAAGGATATGCTTGAAGCGTATAGAAATGATGAAAAACGATATGAAGAATGTTTTAATAGGCTATTGGAGTTAAATCTTAAACCAGCTATATTCTCGGTCATCAACACTGGAAGCAAAGTGCTAGAAAATCCTTTCATTGAATACAGGTTCTCAGGAGATGTCTATTTGGTAAATTTGGAGGATGAGGATTATGAATGTAAAGACTTTGAGATATTTCCATTCATGGCGGTACCACAATACTATTTCATGCGCCCCTATGGGTTAATGAATATTAGGTCATCGAACTTTACTCAAGTTGGTGATTCGAGGGTTGTAACCTGGCGACCTGGTTCTATTAGTCCCGGGCAAACTGTAACTTCAGAAGAGGACAATATTGGAATATTTGTAAATGGAGATAATGTGAATACGGGTGTTTTTTATCGTGTGACTGACCCGAATCTCCAGCGCCCCATTGAGGGGGAGATTAATGTAAGTATGATTAATGTTGACCCCTCTAACATCTTTGAAAATGTTGAGTTTTGAAAAATGAAATTGAGGGCTTTCCTAATGATTTTAAATAATTATTTATTTCCTTAGTTAATTTTTAAACAATTTCCGCTATACACCTTGCTCGTTTCTTGAATAGGGAGTGTGAAGGGCGCCGGGAACGTAAGGTTCCCGGCGCCCTTATTTTTTAAAAATTTTTCAAAATTTTTCGGGGGGGGGGGGAGCTGTTTACCTCTTGAATAGGGTCTATGTGTGCTGTAAAGTAACCCACAATACGTTATACACGTGTTGCAGACTACTTGTTTTTGAGAAGTTTTCACCAATGATGGTGCGCCATCAGCTCGTCACCGGCGTAGCGAGCGAACCCCAACATGAAAGGCGGTTCCCATGTTCTTCGATATTTCTCTGATCCCGCTGGCGGTTTTGATCCTTGTGGGTCAACTGAAAAAAGCACCACCAAGGTTGCTAAACAACCCTAGCTATCAAAAGGAGAGGGAGCAGGTGCTAAAGCATCGGCGCATCCTGGATACGCTCGGCGTGGGTTTTGCTCTTGCCCTGATGATTATTCAGTGGGGTAACCCCGCGTTATCGCTTGCCTTTCAGGCGTTCGTTATTTGGTTGATTCCCAGCCAGCTGTATGATCTCTGGCAGAAGTTCAATGTGTCGCGTGGGGTACTCTTCGCGTGTGCTATCGCGCTGATTGTTATTGAGTTTGGGTTGGCGTTACTGCCCTAACCTGAGCCGTATAACAGTTGTGGCGGTGACCGTTGTTCGGTCACCGCCACAACTCTTTTTAAGATGAGACAGGCTCAGATTAGACAGGGTTATCGGGGCTGGGCAGGGTTACCACCTCAGACCAGCGAGTATCCTTAGCGGCCGCACGGTTCGCGTCGCTCTTCTGCTTCACATCGGCTGGCGCCTGCTGCGCCCACACCTCAAAAGCAACAATGTAGTTCTCGGGGTAGTTTGCCGCGAGTAGCTCCTGTCGGGTCGGGAAGTATTCCTTACCCTCTCGAATATCAACGTAGTTGCTTGCCTTGTAGGGGTCTGCGCTCTGGATGTCAGTGCGCGGGCCGGAGGCTACCTTTCCGCTTGCCACGTTATTGTCATCGATAGCGCGCACCCATGCCACAGCGTAGGTGTGATCGGCCTTGTTCTTCTCGTACAGTGCCAGGCACTCGGCTCCTGCTGATTCAGCTTCGGCGCGGGTGGGGAAGTTCGCCTGGTTGCGCACAACATGCCGTGCGGAGACGTAGGAGGGCAGTGCCGTACCGCGGTCGGCGCTAATGGCTTCCTGCTGCTTGAGGGTTTGAGCTTTCGCGGTTTCGTCAGGTTCAAGACAGGGGGTGGAGCTCTTCTTCGCCGCGGAAGAGGAGGCGGACCCGGTGGAGCTTGCTGCTGACGGGGAGGAAGCCACGGTCGTATTCGAGGGTGCCGGAGTGCTGGATGCCGTGCTGGTGGAGCTGCCGCAGGAAGCAAGAAGCATGGGAAGAATCGCCAACGCGGCACCGCGTCGTAGACCGCTGGAACGGAGCGAAAGAAAAACAGGGGTGTGGGTCATGAGACCACCTCACAAGAGGGATGGAACGATATATTGCGTCTAAACATACCCAAATATTTGATACATGGTCAATGGAAAATACCATCTTAGTTTAAAACCAACACTCTAGACGCAAGATGTGCAACCCAGTAGTCTTAAAGTTCTGACCTGCTTAAACATGAGGTAGACGGGGTAAGAGCGCGGAGGGTTTGCAGGTCGCCTACTTGTCTTAGCATTGGCTTCGGGGCTTAGTGGATAAGAAAAACAATATTGAGGCTATGCGTTCGGTGTTCCGCTACTAGCTTTTTATGCTACTGAAAGGAAATGGCATCATGAATTCTACTTATAAAATGTTCGCCGTAAATGAGAAAATAATTTTGTATATCTTATTTCTCATTGTATTGCAATTTTTCTATATTTTCCCAACTGCCCTGTATGCAGATTTCTATAGATTTGTATCGCCATGTGATAGGTGGCAAAGTGCATATTTCGACTATATACCCTTCTTTGTGGTGGGAGTTGTATCAGCTAGCTTATGGCAGACTTTTAGTATGTGGCTGGGTGTAAAGCTTCGTATAGGAATTTTTTGGATCGCATCGCTATATTTAGTTTTTAAAATGTATGGGACTTATGAAATTTTAAAAGGCAATATCTTAAGTTCATGTAAAGTCCCTACAGAATATATGCATGGAATATTGTGGCCATATGATCTACAGGCATTCATTCTCTGGGGTCCCGATATTATCTCATGCGTTATTTTTATAGCAGTTTTTATTGCATGTTCTAAGCGTAGCTACTGGGTGCCAACCCTCGCAGCTATAGCCGCATTTGTTGTGCAGTGCGTCATCTTGGTACTGCTCTGGGAATACGTTAGGGGACTTATCTATTTCCTCCTGCAGTAGCGTTGGGCTGTTGAGGTTGCAGGCTTTGACGGAGCTGAAGGTTGTGCCATGGGCGCCCTGACCGTGACCCTCCGGGCATGTTGGTTTCTGTTGATTATCGAGTAAATAGCAATATCTGACGCTGGTGTTTCGGTGCCATGGTTGCCTCAAGAGCCCGGTGGCTTCCGTGTTTACGCAAGTCAAGGCGCTGAACAAACTTGTTTATCGATTTTCCTCCGAGGTGTTGGCTTTTAAAAAATAAACATATTTTTCTCTTGACCATGTATCAAAACTGCCCGTATAGTGAGGGTCAATTCGGTATGTTCCAGCCCACAATGAGGTGACATTATGGCCCTGAATTCTAGGACCCCCAACCACCGTTATAACGCACTGCGATACGGCGCCGCTCTCTTAACCCTGCCCCTGTTCCTTGCCGCCTGCGGCGGTGCGAACACCGCGGCAAGTAGCACCTCCTCACCCTCCACGGCGAGCGCCTCAGCAACGGCAAGCACCACGCCGTACATCAGCTGCTCCTCATACTCCGCCGAAGATCTCGCATCAGCAGAAGCCGCCAAGCCCGCCCCGCGCACCGATGAACAATACCCCGCGTACATCCAGTACCGGCACATCCTCGCAGACGGCGCCCACATCATTGAGCCCAGCGAAATCGACAGCAAATGCCACGCCGCACTCAAAGCAGGGCGCAGCACCCTCCCCGAATACGTTCAAAACATCGATGCCTACAACGCTCACCCCAGCGTCGGAGTCACCGACCCCTTCGCCGGTAGCGAGTACCGAGACATCAAGAACCGCAACGAATTCATCCCCCACCGCGCCGACTTGGAAGAAGCCGCTTACCCCGAGATGATTATTCGTCTCTACGAAAAGTGGTACGAGGCAGCCCCCGCAGACATCAAGACGCTCAGCGACGCGAACCGTGCACGATTCCTCGCCACGAGCGCCTACCAGCAGTGGAAGGCCCAGCCCCCAACCCCCAGCAGCTCCCGCCCATAAACCCACTCACGCATAAACCCGCGCAAAAACAGTTGTGGCGGTGACCGAACAACGGTCACCGCCACAATTCTTTAACGGGTTATCACCGGTTTTTTTGGGGGGGGGGGGGGGGCTACTTGCCCTTCACCTCGCGTGCCAGAGCCAGCAGCTCCTCATGCACCGTCGTATCGCCCGTAACCTCCGGGTGGAAAGAAATACCAATCAGGTTGCCCGAACGCACACCCACAATCTTCCCCTCATGACGAGCCGTCACCTGCACACCCTCACCAGTGCCGGTCACAATCGGCGCACGAATAAACGCCGTATCAATAACCACCTCATCACCGGCAGGAGTCAGCCACGGCAGGCGCACCTCCGCAGAATCAACCTGCGAACCAAACGCGTTACGACCCACCGAAACATCCAGGACGCCCAGCGACTGCTGACCCGGCGCCGGATCATCAATACGCTTCGACAACATAATCAGGCCAGCACACGTACCCAGAGTCGGCAGGCCCGAAGAAATCGCCTCAATCAGCGGCTCACGCACACCAAAAATACGGGTCAAACGGTCAATCGTCGACGACTCACCACCCGGCAAAACCAGCGCATCCAGACCCTCAAGCTGCTCACCGGTACGCACCCAACGCACCTGCGCACCCAGGGACTCCAGCATCTCCGCATGCTCACTCACGCCGCCCTGCAACGCCAAAACACCAACCGTCAAACCCTCACCCGGCAAAACACCGGTAGGCTGAACCTTCTCAACCATCACCGCTCCCTTCACAAAACAACAAACACAACAAACACAAGGAGGGTGGGACCCGCCTCAGCGAACCCCACCCCCTCATCAAACACTCACCCCGAATGCGGGGTGCGCGCACGAATTACCAGCCGCGCTCCGCCAGGCGGTGCGGTGCCGGAATGTCAGCAACGTTAATGCCGACCATAGCCTCACCCAGGCCGCGAGAAGCCTCAGCAACCTTCTCCGGGTCATTGTAGAAAGCAGTAGCCTTCACAATAGCCTTCGCACGAGCAACCGGGTCGCCCGACTTGAAAATACCGGAACCAACGAACACGCCGTCAGCGCCCAGCTGCATCATCATCGCAGCGTCAGCGGGGGTTGCCACACCACCAGCGGTGAACATCACCACGGGCAGCTTGCCGGTCTGAGCAACCTCACGAACCAGCTCGTACGGTGCAGCCAGTTCCTTAGCCTTCACGTACAGCTCATCGGGCATGGTGTTGTACAGGCCCTGCAGCTCAGCAATCTGACGCTTAATGGTGCGGATGTGCTTGGTTGCCTCAGAGACGTCACCGGTGCCAGCCTCGCCCTTCGAACGGATCATAGCGGCACCCTCGGTGATGCGGCGCAGAGCCTCACCCAGGTTGGTAGCACCACACACGAAAGGAACCTTGAACTGGTGCTTATCAATGTGGTTCACGTAGTCAGCGGGGGAAAGAACCTCAGACTCGTCAATGTAGTCGACCTTCAGGGTCTCCAGGATCTGAGCCTCAACGAAGTGGCCGATGCGTGCCTTCGCCATGACCGGAATCGAAACAGCATCAATGATGCCCTCAATCATGTCCGGGTCAGACATACGAGCCACGCCGCCCTGCGCACGAATATCCGCGGGAACGCGCTCGAGAGCCATGACGGCAACAGCGCCAGCATCTTCAGCGATCTTAGCCTGTTCGGGGGTGACGACGTCCATGATGACGCCGCCCTTGAGCATGTCGGCCAGGCCGCGCTTAACAAGCGGGCTGCCGGTTACGGTGTTGTTATCAGTCATGACCTTATCTTCTCACGTTCTGAGTGTTCGCGCGCACTCACGGAGGCGGAATTTCTGTTCTCTGACACAGTACGACCCCAAGTTCACGTCAGAATGACACAAAACGTCATGAAAAGCGGTTAGAGTAGGGCGGTTCATGGGCTGAGCAGGCCCGGCTGAGCAGACCCGCCGGATGCACGCAGGTCGCCTCCCATAAACTCACATCCCGAGCGGCCATAAGGCAAGGTTTTGCTCAGGGTAAACATCCACCCACCCGCACTGAACAACGGTAAAATACAGAAGCTACGCCCGCACTCGTCCCCACGCGGAAGCCTCACGGCCCAGGGAACGAGCAAAACATTTTGGGCACCCTGGCACCCGCACACTCGCGGACATCAGCCGTCTATCAGACGCACACCATGAACCAGCCGCCACATCCAAAAGGAACACACCAAATTGCTTGAAGTCATCATTGCCCTATCGCTGGCAATTCTTCTGGGTAATATCCTCGCCCATAAAATACGGATAACCCCCGCCATTCTGCTCATTTTCCTGGGGCTTGTGCTGGCGCTCATCCCCGTTCACGCCATGCACGAGGTGCGCGAGGTCGGGCTGCCACCGCACGTGATTCTCGAAATCTTCCTGCCCGTGATGCTGTTCTGGGAGACCCGAAACACCTCCTGGCGTGAGGCGCGCGCTCGTCTGCGCGGCATTCTGCTCTCGGGCACGGTGCTCGTAATTTTCACGGCGTTCGTTATCGCCTGGGTGCTTCACACATTTATGGGCGTCTACCTGTGGCATGTGGCGCTGATTATCGGTGTGGCGCTCGCCCCCACCGATGCTGTGGCCGTGGCAACGCTCAACGGCAAACTCCCCAAATCTTCCATCACCACCCTTAAAGCGGAAGCACTCATTAACGACGGCACCACCCTAGTTCTTTTCGCACTCGCCCTGCAGCTTGCGGGTGGTCATGAACTTACCCTGGGGACTGCATCCGGAATGTTCTTCTTCTCGTTCCTGATTGGAACTCTCGTTGGCCTGGCCGTCGGATGGGGTGTAGATAAGCTGCGTGCGCACATCGGCAACCCCATGAACTTCAGCGTGTTCATGTTTACCGTGCCGTTTATTGCTTTCTTCCTGGCTGAAGAGATCGAGCCTTTTGAGGGCATGAAAGGTTCCGGAGTGGTGGCTGTGGTGGTCGCCGCTTTCTACCTGACCTATCGCGGACCGGATACCATCAAACCCCAAAACCGTTTCTACGGTCTGCCCATCTGGTCGTTTGTCTCCTATGTCATGAACGGTGCGCTCTTCGTGCTCGTGGGTGTTCAGCTGCCCAGCGCCACAGCGCCTGTGGATGATGTTCTTCGTGAATACAACTATGCGTGGGCTTTGACGTTCGCCGTGATTGTGGTGGCATGGCTTGTTTCCATTGCGGCGCGTTTTATTTTCCTGCACGTCTCGATCGGTATTATTCGTGCCCTTGACCGTTCAGAAAAGCAGAAGCAGCTGCGCACAACTTTCCGTGGCCGTGTAGTGAGTACCTTTGCGGGACTGCGCGGCGGTGTTTCCCTCGCGGTGGCTCTCTCCGTGCCGACTGATGTTCCCGCGCGTGACTTTATTATCTTTGTTGTTGCGGGCGTGGTTCTGCTGTCGATGGTGGTTCAGGGGATGCTCCTGCCGCTCGTTATTAGGTGGGCGAAAATTCCGGTTGATACCACCGAAGAAGATGAGATTAATGAAGCAATCCGCACGATCATTGCCGAGTCCTTCGACTCTGTGGCTGAGATCGGCCAGGAAATTGGTGCACCACAGTGGATTATCGACCGCATTGCCGACGAACAGATGTACAACGCGAGTATACACCGCAACCTGCACGCCGTTCGTAAAGACGGTGCGAATGCGCCGGAAGAAGCCCGCCGCATTATTGAAGCGGGCGACCTTGAGAAAGAGCTGCGCCTGCGGCATTTGGAGAAGCAACGCAGCGTGCTCAAGCGCCTGCGTAATGAGCGCATAATCGACACGAATGTGCTCCACGCGATTCAGGAAATCCTGGATATTGAGGAGGTTCGCGTGCTTGGTCCGGTTGAACTCGAATAGCTCACACTCCTACATGCGATACGTATGAGGCGAGGCGCCCCACCCCTAAACGGGGAGGGGCGCCTCGTTACTTTTTTGTCTAAACCCCTAGCCCAACCACTACGTGGAAACGGTACAATACACTAGCCCGTTTTTTGTGCGGACCACGCTTCTTACCGCGCACCGGACACAACACAGACTAGAACCACAGGAACCTATGACGTCCCACCAGACTGAAAACAACGCACCCAAAAATAGCGCACCCAACAACAATGCACCCGCCGCAGGACACGGCGGACACGGCCCGCACGGCGCAAGCGAAGACCCGCAGAACATCTACCTGCTCAAAGACGCCCCCATCCTCAAGGCGCTCCTCTCCCTCGGCGTGCCCATGGCACTCGGCCTCGCCATCACCAGCATCTACAACGTGGTGAACTCCTACTTCGTCGGCCACTACGGCGGCACCGAAGACCTCGCCGCCACCAGCTACGGCGTGCCCGTCTTCGGCGTCATCATGGCGATCGCAGGACTGTTCGGCCTGGGCTCCTCAACCCTCGCCTCCCGCAAGCTCGGTGAAGGCCAGCCCGCCCACGAAATTCACCGCGTCACCTCCTTCGCCCTCTACTCGGCGCTCGGTGCCGGTATCGTCGCGGCGGCTATCGGCTTCATCCTCGCCGACCCGATCACCAGCATCATGGGTGCATCCGGCGGCTCCTACGAACCGACCCGCATCTACGTGCACCTCATGTTCCTCGGCGCGCCCCTCGCTATCGGCATGTTCACCCTCGAACAGCTCGTCCGATCCGAAGGCTACGCCAAGCAGTCCATGTACGGCATCATCGTCGGCACCGTCGTCACCTGCATCTTCGACGTGCTGTTCATCGCCATCATGGGCATGGGCGTCGCCGGTGCCGGTTGGGCGATGCTGCTGGCGAACGGCGCATCCATGCTGTACTACCTGCTGTTCCTGATGCGTCAGAGCGAGAACTTCTCCGCGAACATCCGCGACTTCTCCCTCGACCCCGCTATCATCAAGCCCGTGGTCGCGGTCGGTGCTGCTGAGCTCATTCAGAGCCTCAACCTGATCTTCGCCGCCCTGCTGCTGAACAACCTCGCCGCCTCCTACGGTGACGACACCGTCGCGGCGTTCGGCCTGGCAATGCGCCTGAACATGGTGCCCGAAATGCTGTGCATGGGCCTGTGTATGGGCGGTATCCCGCTGTACGCCTACGCTTACGGTGCCCGCAACGGCGCCCGCGTGAAGGAGGCGCTGCGCACCGCAACGATCCTGTCCGTGGCGACCTCCGCGATCATCACCATTCCGGTGCTGATTTTCCGCCGTGAACTGCTCGCCGTGGTTGGCGATGCAAGCCTCATCGACACCGGCGAGGAGATTATGGTTGCGCTGATGCTCGCCGCCGTGTTCAACGCGGTCAGCATCGTGTTTGTGTCTTGGTTCCAGGCGGCCGGTAAGGGCGGCCCGGCAATGCTGATGACCCTCGGTATTGCTCTGCTGTTCTTCCCCGCCGTGTACTTCGGCAACATGTGGTTCGGCTTTAAGGGTCTGACCTGGGCGTTCCCCTTCACCCAGGTGCTCGCCTGCGCGTTGGGCCTGGTGCTGTTCCTCGCCACGGGTGGCGCGAAGGTACCGCCCGCTGAAGCTGAGGTTGAGGCTGAAGGTTCTGAGGATTCGGACGTTCAGGCTGCCCAGGTTTCTGGCGCACAGCCCGAACAGAAGGCATAGTCCTCGGTCTGCAAAAGCATAGTAAAAGCCCCGAACTCCCACCAAGGGAGTTTGGGGCTTTTACGTTAGGTCATTTGCCGGTTGAGGCGCTAGTTCTTCCACCAGGAATCAAAAATCGTCACCGGAGTAGTGCGCTTATGGCGGCTACGCAGGTAAATCTGCTCCAGCTTCGCAGCTGCCGCCTCATCGATTTCCTTACCCTCCAGGTAGTCATCAATCTGCGGGTAGGTCAGACCCAGCTCATCCTCATCGGTACGGCCGGGCACGCCGTCCAGCAGGTCAGCCGTCGGCGGCTTAGCCCACAGACGCTCAGACGCACCCAGCACCCGCAGCAGCAGCTGGTTCTGGCGCTTGTTCAGGCCGTACAGCGGTAGCAGGTCCGCGCCGCCGTCACCGAACTTCGTGAAGAAACCCGTAATGGACTCCGCCGCATGGTCGGTACCCACCACCAGGTAGCCGGGGCCGCCAGCCACCGCGTACTGGGCAATCATGCGGGCGCGCGCCTTCACATTACCCTTGTTGAAGTCGCTGATCTGCTCGCCGGTCGCGGCAGTGTAGGCGGTGTCGAAGCCGTCGACAGCCTCCGCAATGTTGAAGGTCAGGGAGCGGGTGGGCTGGATGAAACGCAGCGCCTCCTGCGCGTCCTCTTCGTCGTGTTGCACACGGTAGGGCAGGCGCACCGCCACGAACTCGGCGGTGCGGCCGCGCTCGTTGAGGCGGTCCACCGCCAGCTGGCAGAGGCGACCCGCCAGAGTGGAGTCGATACCGCCGCTGATACCCAGTACCAAGCCGCGGCTTCCGGTGGCTTCCAGGTAGTCGCAGATGAACTGGATGCGGCGCTCCACTTCTTCGCGTGCCTGCTCTTCGGTCATGTTGGGCTTGACGCCCATTTCACGGATGATCTGTGCCTGTAATTCACGCATGACTTAAGTGTACGCTCCACCTTATAGCCCGTGCGGTGAACCACCGAGGGAGGCGAGGTAGTGTTCCACACGGTGCGTTCAGCGCGGCGCACGCGGCGGGTTCAGTATCGTTTCAGCCTCCCGCCAGTTCCGCAAATACACAGCATACTCACCGGTAAAAACCCTGTGCGACAACCCGTGCGGCTGTTAGCATGAACATACGGTTCAAATACCGTTCAAAACAGCCGGTGATGAGGGAAAACGCCCCCACACCCGCTACGCTACAGAACACGTCAACCAAGGACGGTGAAGACAGCACCATGGCAAAAACAAAAACTGAACTCTACGACGAGCTCGTAGACATCGAAACCAGCCTCGAAAACCACCCGCTCACCTCCGGGAAAATAGCGGAGGCGAACATCATCATCGAGCAGATGAAGGAGCAGGGCGCCACCCCGGAAGAAATCAATGAGGCACTCATCCAGCAGGGGATGCCCTCCCTTGTGGAGATTGGTAAGAGTACCTTGCTGCAGTCTTTTAGCCTCTGGAAGCTCAATCACCGCAAGTTAAAGGTGGAAGCCGCCATTGAGAAGCTCAACCGTAAAGAAGCCCGCCGCCACTAACTAGCCCGCCTCGGGCAGGGCGAGGCAAGCAAATACCCCCGGCAGATGCGTACAGCATCCACCGGGGGTATTTTTCAAAGGAATATCAGTGGCTTAGATTTTCAAAGACGCTCTCATAGCGATCAACGAAGTCCGCCGCCGCGTTCAGAAGCTCCTCCTGGTCAAGGGAATCCTGGGTAGCTGACAGCGTCTCATCATCGCCGTTCTGAACCTGTAATTCACGCATAACTTAAGTCTACGCCGCAGACATAACAGCCCATAGAAAAGGCCGTGCCGGGGCAGAAAACTCCACCCCGGCACGGCCCTTACATCCGCATCCGACTAGCGGTTATTCAGCACACGCACGTTATAGCGGTGCAAGAACGCCGCCATCGCGCCACGCTCAATCGGCTGAACCGGACGGAACGAACCATCAGCCCAACCAGTCGTAATACGCTGCTCAGCCAACCACGAAATCTCACGATAGAACTGGCTACCGGCCGACACGTCACTAAACGGCGACGCCACCGGAGCAGAATACGCCGGTGAACCCGCAAAACGGTAGAAGAACGCCGCCATAGCATCACGATTCACCGCAGCATTCGGACGGAACGTACCATCCGACCAGCCGGTCGTAATACCGCGGGCACGCATCCACTCAATCTCCTTGAAGAACGGGTGGTCACGCGGCACATCCTTAAAGCTCGGAGTGGACGGCGCAGTGAACTGCGGCGAACCCGCCATACGGTAGAAGAACGCCGCCATCGCGCCGCGCTCCACCGAACCGTTCGGGCGGAACGTGCCGTCCGGGTAGCCGGTCGTAATACGACGCTGAGCCAGCCAGTTAATGTCATTCACGAACGGGTAATCTGCCGGAACATCCTTGAAGTGCGCGCTCGCGGCGGTAGCCTCAGAGTTCGACGAGACACGCAGAACCTGCGCACGCTCACCCGCTGCGCCGTTCACACCGGACAGGTCGCCGGTCGCATTGTGCATGTGCAGGAACAGCGCAGAAACGTTCTTCGCGTCGCCGTTACGGTGCGCCACCAGCTGAGTCTCCGGTGCGTCCACGAACAGGTTCGGCACGCCCGCCGAATCGCCACTGAACCACAGCTTCGGTGCCGCATAGTTGAACACCACCGAATCAGTCGTATCAACCACAGTGGTTGCGGAGAACGCGCTAGAAGTGGTCACCGAGTACGAAAGCTCAGTCGACTCGGCTTCCGGGTCCAGACCCAGAACGCTCAGCGGAACAGTCATCACCAGGGTGTTCGAATCCATGATGTTGGTGTCCGTATCACCCCAGGTGCCGTTCAGCGGGTACAGGGCGTTCTCGATAGCCTGCCACTTGCCGTTGTTGCGCTTAGAAACCTTTACCAGCGGGTAGTCCAGGCCCTTCTCACGCACCGTCTGCAGACGGTAGTCGCTCGTGCCGTCCTTGTTGGTGTCAACGAACACGTAGTAGGTGCCGCGCGGGGTCACCTCCTGCCAGTTACCCCAGGTGGAAATACCGAAGGACAGGTGCGCCTCGGAGGTGTCCGCACCGGCAGCCTTCAACGCCGCCACGTTCGAGGCGGCACCCACATACTGCAGGTCCATGCGGGAATCCGAACCCACACCCAGCTTCGCGGTCGGGATGCGCGGGCTCGAAGCGCCCAGCTCAAAGGCACCCAGCAGGGAGCGGTAACCGCCCTGATCCACCGCGGTACCCTGCAGGGTCAGGGTCTGCTCGGTCGCGCCGGAACCCTCCGCATCGAAAGCGATATCGGAGCCAGCCACACGCATCGCGGAGACCGGCTTCGGTGCCACGTGCAGCGGCATGCGCAGGGTCTTCACCGCAGCCGAAGAGTCAGCATCGGTCAGGATCAGGCGGCCCGAAGCGCTCGCAATGTACTGGCGGGCACCCGAAATGGTCACCGTACCGGTCGAGTAGTTCACCGAATCCTGGGTCGGGTACATGGACGGGTCGCGGGTCTTCTCAAGCTTCGACGGGTCAATGCGCACCGTCACGGTGAACGTTGCCTTCTGGCCGGCACCCACAGACACGGACTGCGGGTAGGAGAACTCCACACCCGGAATGGTCGTGCTGCCCTCATAGTTCAGGGTGTAGGTGTGCGCCACCGAGTCGGTGTTCTCGACGCTCACGCGGTGCTGCAGGGTCTGCACACCGGCGTTCGGGGTGTACTCGAGCACGCCGAAAGTGTCCGAAACCTGTTCGGGGCGTGCCGCGTTGAACAGCATGACGCGGTCAGCCACCGCCGCGCGCGTGTTGATGCGGCCGGTACCCACGCGGTCCACCGCGTAGGGGTTGCCCCAGGCGTCCTGCATGTTGTGGTCGGCGGTGTTCATGATGGCGGTCTTAATCATGCGCGGACCGTACTCCGGGTGCGCCTGCATGATCAGCGCCGCAACACCGGCAACAAACGGCGTGGACATGGACGTACCGGTCTTCACGCTCGAACCGGTGCCGCTACCAACCTCGATAGAGGAAATGTTCGTGCCCGGTGCCGCAACGTCCGGCTTGGTGATGCCGTGCGAACCGTGCAGGCCACGCGCGGTGGAGGTGTTCGCCTGATCCAGCTTGCCGTTGGGCACGCGGATCGAGTCGCGCAGGTTCTCGCCAAGCTGCAGGGTCAGCTCACCCGAATCAATCTGCGCGGAAAGGCGCTCCACCTGGCTCTTTGCCAGGCGCACGCCCGGAATGGAGGAGTTACCGCCGATAGCGGTGTCACCAACCTCAGTGTTCGAGGTGAGCACCACGCCGGTCGCGCCAGCCGCCTGCAGGTTGTCGAAGCGTACCTTCGAACCGCAGGGTGCGGTGCCGTCAGCGTCCGCCCAGTCAATGAGGGCCCACTTGCCCTTCAGCGCTGCGGCTTCCTCTTCGGTGAATGCCTCGCAGGCGTAGCGGTTGCGGGAGGCGGCACGCACCACGGTGCCGCGCAGCTGCTCCTCGGTCGCCTTCGAGTAGTCGAAGTTCACCGAGTAGTCGCCGTAGGTGTCCGCCTCGTTTGCGGGGGCGAGAATCTTCACGCGGTCCACCAGCTGGGTCGAGCCGATGGAGTTCGCCACGGTCAGGCCGTAGGCGCTGGTGCCGGGGCCGCCCGAGTTGGAGTAGGTGTCGCCCACGGCGTTGTAGTTGTTGGCGTTACCCGCCGCAACCACGGAGAGGATGCCCTCGCGGTAGAGGGAGCCGACCGCGTAGTTCACGGTCTCATCGAACACGCCGAACTCGTTGCCGAGCGACAGGTTCGCGATGTCAGCGCGGTCGGAGAAGTCGCCGTCGTCGTTGGGGTCGAGCACACGGTCCAGGCCCTTGGGGACGAACGCGGTGGTACCCTTACAACCGAAAATGCGCAGGCCAATCAGCTGGGCGTCCGGCGCGGAGCCGGGGCCGATCTTCATGTCCTTGAGCTGCTCTTCGGTGAGCTTGGAGTAGTCGCCGTGGAAGGTGCTACCGTCCGCGTTCACGCCGTAGCCTGCCGCGGTGCCCGCCACGTGGCTACCGTGGCCACCGCAGTCGAGCGGGTTGTTATCCGGGTGGGGAGTGGAGGTTTCCTTCTTACCGGAGTTGTAGTCGTCACCGACCAGGTCGTAGCCGCCGAGGAACTTCTTCGGGTCGTAGGAGCCCTCGGGAATCGTGTCGGAAGCCTTCGCCTTCTCGAAGGCTTCCTGCGTGCCGGGGCCACCCAAATCGGCGTGCGTGTAGTCGATACCGGTATCGAGCACGACAATCTTCACGCCCTTGCCGGTGTAGCCGGTGGAGGCGGGGTTCGCCGGGCTCTTCGCCCACACGGAGAGCGTGTCCGTATCAATGAGGGTGCCGCTGTTCTGCGGTGCCATGTCCTCAATGATGCTGATGCGTTCCACATCGTTGCGGTTCGCGAGCGCACGAATTTGCTCGACGTTACCGTAGAGCGCCACGCCGCGCATCGTGTTGTGGGTGGTGTACAGGACCTGCGCGCCGGATTCCTTCGCCGCGGAGGCGCCTTGCTGCTGCACGCTGGCGCGGATTGCCTGCACCTGTGCTTGCGCGTTGACGGGTGCCTGCGCGCGGGAGCGGACCGCATCCGGCTGGGTCTGGGCGTACGCACCTTGACCCTTGAATCGGACGAACACGGCGCGTTCGCCGGTGGCGCCGTCCAGGCTGGGGGAGAGAACTTCGTTGTTGTTCTCGCCGGTGCCGGTGTTCTGGTGGGGCGCGTCCCGGTCTGCGCCGCGTACTACGCCCGGTGCCGCGTAGGCGGCGGTACCGAACGGCAGGGCGGTCAGCCCGAGGGTGAGCCCCAGGGTGAGTGCGCCGCAGCTGCGTGCCAGCTGCTTGAGGCGGTCCGGCTGTGTGTGCCAGGCGGCTCGCGCGGGGGTAGCTTCAGGGAAGGTTGCCACTGAATGCTCCTTGATTCTTTTAGTTATGGTGTGTTTCTTAGCGGTTTCTACGCCGAGAGTTCTACTCGGAGAGCTGTACGGCAAGGGTTCTGCACCGAGAGTGCTACGGTGCGCCTGCACTGCGTTTCCAGTGCGCCTCCAGTGTGTCCATGCGGCGTAAACGTCAAGGTTCATACCGATGGTGAAGAAACCTTCACTTATTGTCTCAACGATTCTTTATATAACCTAGTCAGACTCGTATTACGGAACATTATGCGTAAATAACAAAGCACCCAACCACAGAAAAAGGGAGCCGCACCGCCGCAGATAAACTGCAACGGTACGGCTCCCTCGGTAGAACCTATAGGTTCTTAGATTCCGGAACCCTAAATTTCAGGGCTTTCCTTCAGCACACCCGTGCTGTAGCGGTACACGAACGCCGCCATAGCGTCGCGGTGCACCGGCTCCACGGGGCGGAACGAACCATCGGGCCAGCCGGTGGTTACGCCCTGCTCAGCCAGCCACGAAATCTCGCGGTAGAACTGCTTGTCGGTCGGAACGTCCGTGAAACGAGCCTGCGCGGGGGCAGTGTACTCGGGTGAACCTGCGTAACGGTAGAAGAACGCAGCCATCGCGTCACGGTTCACCGAACCCTCCGGGCGGTAGGTGCCATCGGGCCAGCCGGTCGTGATGCCCTGAGCCTTCATCCACTCAATCTCCTTGTAGTAGGGGTGGTTGAGCGGAACATCCGAGAAGCTCGGGGTGGACGGTGCGGTGTACTGCGGCGAGCCGCTCATACGGTAGAAGTACGCAGCCATGGTTGCGCGGTCCATATTGTTCAGCGGGCGGAAGGTGCCGTCCTGGTAGCCGCGGTCAATCTGACGGGCAGCAATCCACGTGATTTCGCGGTAGAACTGGTTATCCGCCGGAACGTCGGTGAAGCGTGCATCGTGGATGGTACGCGCCACCTTCACGACCTGCGCACGGTCGCCAGCGGCAACACCGTTAGCGGTCTTACGGCCGCTCAGGTCACCGGTCGCGTTGTGCATGTGCAGGAACAGAGCCTGACGCTCCTTGTTGTTGTTCTTGCGGTGAACGGTCAGCTGACCGCCGTCACGGTCCACGAACAGGCCGGGCACGCCCGACTCCTCACCGGTGAACCAAACGCCGGGGTTGAAGGGGGAGTACTCGATAGCCGAGGTGGTGTCCACGTAGGAGTTGCCCTCGTTGTACCAGGTGTCAGTCTGCACCGTGTACTTGATGCTCTGAGCCTTCTCAGCGGTCAGGCCCAGGTCCTTCAGCGGCACACCCAGAATCATGGTGTTGGTGTCCATGATGTTGGTGTCGGTGTCGCCCCAGGCGTTGTTCAGCGGGTAGCGAGCCACCACGGTGGATGCGTTACCGGAGATGGACCAGACCTTCACCAGCGGGTAGTCCAGACCCTTCTCGCGGGTCACCTCCAGAACGTAATCTGCGGTGGAGTCGTTGTTGGTATCAATCTGCACCTGTACCTGACGGCCCCAGTGCATGCTGTCCCAGGTGCCCCAGGTCGAAATACCGAAGAACAGAGAACCATCGTTCGGGTTCTTACCGGCAGCCTTCAACGCCGGAGCATCCGAGGCGGCACCCACATACTGCAGGTCAACAGACTGGTTCGACGGCAGTTTCAGCTGACCGGACGGAATACGGTCACTGACCGCACCCAGCTCAAACGCACCCAGCAGCGAACGGTAACCGCCCTGGTTCAGGGTCGTACCGCGCAGAGTCACCGTGGACTCCTTATCGGAGACGCCCTTGTAATCAATACGGGACGCATCAACACGCATCTTCGAGACGGGCTTCGGAGCCACGTGAATCGACTGGCGGATCGCCTCGCGACCATTCTCAGAGAAAATCAGGCGACCAGAAGCGCTCGCAATGTACTGGCGCTTACCAGCAGCCAGAGTCTTACCGGTCGTCCAATCCTGAGCGACCTGGTCGGCGCTCATCGCCGGGTCCATGGTCTTCTCCAGCTTGGACGGGTCAATACGCACGGTCACGGTCACGTTCTTACGCTCACCGGCACCCACGCTCACCTGCTGCGGGTAGGAGTACTCCACACCCGGGATGGTCGTGCTTGCCTCGTAGCTCAGAGTGTAGGTGTGAGCCTGCGAATCGGTGTTGTCCAGCACGATTTCACGCTGAACAGTCTGAATACCCGAATCAGGGGTGTACTCCAGCACACCAAACGCGGTCGAAACACGCTCGGGGGTCTTCGCATCGTACGCAATGACCTTCGCGTCCACGGCGGCGCGAGCATTCACCATGCCCGTACCCACACGATCCACCGCGTACTGCGCACCCTGCTCATTCTTGATCGGGGTGGACGCGCCGTTCATCAGCGCAGCCTTAATCATCTGCGGGTTGTAATCCTGATGCGCCTGCATCACCAGAGCGGCAACACCGGCAACATGCGGGGTCGCCATGGAGGTACCGGTGAAGGAAACACCCCTATTACCCGTGCCCACAGCGGCAGAGACAATCTCAGTACCCGGTGCCGCAAGGTCAGGCTTAATGAAGCCATCAGAACCGTGCTGACCGCGAGCGCTCGAGGAATTCAAATCAAAAGCGTGGGAGTGAGGACCGCGGCCCGAAGCCTTGTAGTCCAGGTTCATCTCAACGGTCACCGGACCGGCAGCCAGGGCCTTCTCCAGGTCCTTCGTCGAAGAAGCAGTCAGACGCAGACCCGGAATGGTCGCATTACCACCAATGCCGATGGTGTAGCGCTCAGCCTTACCGGCCATCACCACACCAACACCGCCGGCAGCCTGAACATTATCGAAACGCACCTTCGAACCGCACGGGAACGTCAAATCGTCCTGATCCCACTCGAAGTAAACCCACTTACCCTTCAAAGCCTTCGCCTCTTCAGCGGTGAAAGCCTCGCAAGCGTAACGGTTACGCTTCGGTGCGGCAACAACCTCGCCGCGTAGCTGATCAGCGGACGCCTTCGAATAATCGAAGTTCACCGAGTAATCACCCTGCAACCACTCCAAACCAGTCTTCGTGGTCGCGCGGACACGGTCAATCGGCTGAGTGGAGCCGTAGGCGTTCGCCACCGACAGCGCCGCAGCCGCATTCGCCGGGCTACCCGAGTCAGAGTAGGTGTCACCCACACCGTTGTAGTTATTGGCGTTACCGGCAGCAGCCACAGTGAACACACCCTGGCGCGCCATCGTATTAATCATGTACGACTCAGGGTCGTCAGCCGGGGCGAACTCGCCACCGAGCGACAGGTTCACAATGTCGGCGCGGTCAGAGAAATCACCGTCACCATTCGGGTCCATCACGGTATCAAGCGCCTTCATCACAACACTCGAATTGCCGTAGCAGCCGAACACACGAATCGCCAAAATCTGAGCATCAGGAGCAGTACCGGGGCCAATAGACATGCCCTTCAGCTGCTCCTCCGTCAGGTTCTTGTAATCTCCACGGTAAGTCGTACCGTTCGCCGTCACACCATAACCGGCGGCAGTACCCGCCACGTGCGTGCCGTGACCGCCAGAACCGAAACCATCCGGGCGGCAATCCAGCGGGTTATTATCCGGCTGCGGAGTCGACTTCTCAGCCACCGACGCATTGTAGTCATCACCGACCAAGTCAATGCCGCCAATGAACTTATTACGATCAATCAGGCCCGAATCAGCGGACGGAAGCTCCGTCATCGCCTTAGCCTTCAGGTACGAATCCACCGTACCGGGGCCACCAAAATCAGCGTGCGTATAGTCAACACCAGAGTCAACAACCGCAATCTTCACGCCCTTACCCGTGTACCCCGTATTCTCACGAGTCCACGTGGCAAGAGTCTTCGTATCAATCTCGCTACCGGAGTTCATACGCTCCTTCGCGATAATCGGCGAAATACGCTCCACATCCGGGCGCTCCGCCAACGCACGAATCTGCGCAGCATCACCAGTAATCGCCGCACCACGCATCGCATTATGCGTGGTGTACATCAGCTTCGCGCCAGAAGCAGCCGCCACAGACTGAGCCTGCGACTGCACCTGAGCTGCAATAGCCTGCACCTGCGCCTGACGGTTCGCCGGCGCCTCCTTACGTGCCAGAACAGCCGCGGACTGGGTCTGCTCATACGCGCCCTTGCCCTTGAACTGCACATACACGGTGATTTGGCCTTCAGCCTTCTGCAGGCCCGGGCTGATACGCGAGGCAGCGTCACCGGATGCGCTCGCAGTGCTTCCTTCGACCTGCTGGGGGCTCTGAGCGTGAGCTGCAGAGAAAGTGGCGGGAACGCCGAGAGTAAGGGCAAGAGCTGCACTCAAACCGGTCGCACCGACAGCCTTCATTCTGCGGCGTGGCGCATGAGGCGTTGTCATGGAATCCTCCTTCGGATTTTCTGTTTTTCGATAGTGCTGTGTGCTCTGTGGTTGTGTATCGGTGATGTGCGGAGGCGGCCCCACCGGCAGACGACGAGTGAGTGCATCCGCCGGTGAAACCGCCACCAAAACTTGAGAGGTTCCGGGGTCTTCAGGCCCCGGACCCTGCCGGTTCCAGGTACCCCTCCCACCCCATGCAGGAGGTGGGAGGGGACCCGAACCGTTAGCTACCGGTTAGCTACCGTCTAGCGGCCGGCCTGGTTAGCAACCTTCTCGGTGTAACGGTAGATGAACGCCGCCATCGCGTCGCGGGCAATGGGGGTCACCGGGCGGTAGGTGCCGTCCGGCCAGCCGGTGCTGATGCCCTTCGAAGCCAGCCACGTGATTTCACGGTAGAACTGGTTATCGGTGGAAACATCGCTGAAGTGGCTGGTTGCGGGCAGATCCACGTGCGGGGAACCCGCTGCACGGTAGAAGAACGCAGCCATGGCGTCACGGTTCACCGGTGCGGAGGGGCGGAACGTGCCGTCCGAGTAGCCGGTGGTGATGCCCTGAGCCTTCATCCACTCAATCTCCTTGTAGAAGGGGTGCGTGGTGGGCACATCCTTGAAGCTCGGAGTGGAGGGGGCAGTGAACTGCGGGGAACCCTGCATGCGGTAGAAGAACGCCGCCATTGCGCCACGTTCCACGGACTCCAGCGGGCGGTAGGTGCCGTCCGGGTAGCCGGTGGTGATGCCGCGCTGAGCCAACCAAGAAATCTCGGTGTAGAACTGGTCGCCGCGCTTCACATCGCTAAAGCGGGACGGAGTGATGTACTCGGTCTGCTGCTCCTTGATGTTCAGCACCTCGGCGCGGTTGCCCTTGGCGCCGTTGGTGCCGGAGAGGTCGCCGGTGCCGTTGTGCAGGTGCAGCAGCAGCGCCTTGGCGGGTGCGCCGGATTCGCCGAGCGCGGGGATTGCGTCAGCGGAGCGGTGCGCCGTCAGGGTGGTGGTGGGGGCATCCGGGTGGAGGCCAGCCACGGCGGAGGAGTCGCCGCTGAACCACAGCTTGGGGCTGAAGGGGCGGTACTTGATCCAGCCGGTTTCGCTGACGTTACCCCACTCGTACTGGGTGGTTGCGCTGACTCGGTACTGGATGTCCGGGTTGTTTGCGCTGGTCAGGCCCAGGTCCTTGAGGGGTGCACTCATGATGAGGGTGTTGGTGTCCATCATGTTGGTGTCCACGTCACCCCAGGCGCCGTTGAGCGGGTAGTAGCCGAGCTCGACGAGGTTGCCGTTCTTGTAGCCGTAGAGGCGAACCAGCGGGTAGTCCAGGCCCTTAGCGCGGTCGGTGACCAGCTTGTAGTCGGCGCGGTTGTTGCCGTCGGTGTCGATTTCTACGGTGAAGGTGTTCTCGTAGGAGACAACATCCCAGTTCGCCCAGGTGGAGATACCGAAGCGCAGGGTGCCGTCATCGGCGTTGCCGCCGGCTGCCTTCAGCGCGGGTGCATCCGAGGAAGCACCGACGTACTGCAGGTTCGCCTTAACGTTGCTGTTCAGCGACAGGGAGGTGGGAGCTACACGGTCCACGCTCGCACCGTACTCGAAAGCACCAAGCAGGGAACGGTAGCCGCCCTGGTTGACCTCGGTGCCGCGCAGCGAGATCTGGGACTTGGTCCAGCCGATGTCTGCATTCTGAGCCTCGTCGCTGGAGGGCTTCTGGGTGAAGGTGACGGTGTCTTCGGCAGCGTGCATGGTGCTCACGGGCTTGGGTGCCACGTGAACGGGCAGGCGCAGTGCCTTGGTGCCGTCTTCGGTGAGGACGAGTCGGCCGGATGCGCTGGCAATGTACTGACGGTACTGTGCGGGAACGGTTTCGTTGCCGGTGTAGTAATCAGTTGCGTTCTGGGTGGTGTCCATTGCCGCGTCGCGGGTCTTCTCCAGCTTGGACGGGTCGATGCGCACGGTGACTTCGAACTTCTTAGTTTCACCGGGTGCAAGGGTGACCGCGGAGGGGAAGGAGTATTCCACACCGGGAATATTAGTGCTTTCAGCGTAGGACAGGGCGTAGGTGTGCGCCACAGAATCAGTGTTCTCGACCGTCACCTCGCGGGTGAGGGTCTGAACGCCGGCATCCGGGGCGTACTCGAGCACGCCGAAGCTCAGGGACACGGTGCCGCTCTTGTCAGCGTTGTAGACGAGGGACTTCGACTGCACGGCAGCGAGGGTGTCGACTCGTCCGGCGCCCACACGGTCCACCGCGTATGCGGCACCGGATTCAGTGCGCACATCGTGGGTTGCGGTGTTCATGAGGGCGGACTTGACCTGTGCGGGGGTGTAGCTCGGGTGGCTCTGCATGACCAGGGCGGCGGAACCGGTCACGTAGGGTGCCGCCATGGAGGTGCCGCTGAAGGTCACGGAGTTGTTACCGGTCGCTACCGCCGCGGAGGTGATGTACGAGCCGGGTGCCGCAATGTCGGGCTTGGTGTAGCCGTAGCTGCCGTGGAAGCCGCGGGCACTCATGGGGTTCAGCTGATCCAGCTTATCGGTGTCCACGCGCAGGGAGGACTTCAGCTCGTTGCCGAGGCGCACGGTCAGGGGCTTACCTGCCGCTTCTGCTGCGGTGATCTGTGCACGCAGGTCCTTAGCGGCGGATGCTGCCAGGCGGAAACCGGGCAGAGTATCGTTACCGGCAATACCCAGGCCGGGTTCTTCGTCATTGCCTGCAAGCAGCACGCCCTTGGCGCCTGCCGCCTCCAGGTTGTCGAAGCGCACCTTGGAGCCGCAGGCGAGCTCACCGTCATCTTTAGCCCAGTCGATGAGAACCCACTTACCCTTTACAGCTGCCGCTTCGTCGGTGCTGAGGGCGTTGCAAGCGTAGCGGTTGTTCTCGGAGATTGCGGTGACTTCACCGGTGAATTCCTTGCTACCCGTCTGTGCCCAGGGGTAGGAGACGCTGTAGTCGCCGCGTACCTTGCGGGTGGTGCCGGTGGCGGGGTCGGTCAGCTCTGCTGCATCCACAGCGCGGGTGGAGCCGTAGGCGTTCGCCACGGTAATTGCGCTGGAGGCGGTGGCGGGGTGACCGGAGTTGGAGTAGGTGTCGCCGCGCAGGCTGTAGTCGTTGGCGTTACCCGCGGAGATCACGGAGAGCACGCCGGCGCGGGTGAGCGCGTCAACGGCGTAGGCTTCGGGGTCATCCTGCGGGGAGAACTCGCCGCCGAGGGACATGTTGACCACATTCACGCGGTCGGAGAAGTCGCCGTCACCGTTGGGGTCGAGGGCACGGTCGAGTGCCTCGATAACGACGTTGGTGCTGCCGCTGCAACCGAAGACGCGGAAGGCGTAGATTTCAGCGTCGGGGGCGACGCCGGGGCCGATCTTCATGGTCTTGAGCTGCTCTGCGGTGAGCTTGCTGTAGTCGCCGGTGAAGGTGGTGCCGTCGGCGTTCACGCCGTAGCCTGCCGCGGTGCCCGCCACGTGGGTGCCGTGGCCGCCGGTGGTGCAGTCGAGCGGGTTGCCGTCGGGGGTTGCGGTGTTGGTGCCGTCGTAGGCGTCACCAACGAGGTCGTAGCCGCCAGCAACCTTGGTGCGGTTGATGAGCCCAGAGTCTCCGGAGGGCAGCTCGGTGAGCTTGGATGCCTTCTCGTAGTCTTCGAACTTGCCGCTACCGCCGAAGTCGGTGTGGGTGTAGTCGATGCCGGAGTCGATGACGGCGATCTTCACGCCCTTGCCGGTGTATCCGCCCGCGCCAGCGGGGTTGGTGGTGCCGGTCCAGGTGGCGAGGGAGCCTGCGTCAATGGCGGCACCCGCGTTCTGGCGGTACTTGGGCAGGATGGGCGAGATCTTCTCTACGTCGGGGCGGTTGGCGAGTGCCTTGATGGACTCTGCGTCACCGCGCACTGCCACGCCGCGTACTGCGTTGTGGGTGGTGTAGAGGACCTGCGCGCCGGACTGGCTGCTGACCTGCTGTGCCTGGCTCTGCACCTGGGAGGCGATTGCCTGCACCTGTGAGCTGGTGTTGACGGGTGCCTGCACGCCGGCGCGTACGCCTGCGGGCTGGGTCTGTTCAAAGGCGCCCTTACCCTTGAAGCGGACGAAGGCGGTGACGGTGCCGCTGGCGTTCTTCATGCTTTCGCTGAGTACCTGCTTGACGGCGTCGGGGTCTTCCGCGGCGTGGGCGGTGGTGCCCAGGGCTGCGAGGGGGCTCAGTGCCATGCTGAGGGTGAGTAGCCCGCTGCCGATTCGGCGTCGATGCGACCGGCCGCGGGGGTTTGGGGAGGCGGTGTGTGTCACGGTGCTCCTTTGCTTGGCTCCCGGGGTGTTTCTGGGAGGCTTGTGGTGTTGTTCTGGTGGGTTCCAGCTGAACTTGAACACACTAGATGTGAACTAGGATACACCTCAAAATGGCTTGTGAAGCGTTTATTACTTCTAAATGCATCAAATTGTGGACATGTTCGACCCTTTTCTTTTTCACGTTTTTCATTTGCATTTGGGCTCAGGTTCTTTTCAGGTTCGGTTGTTACTGTAAAACCATCTATTGAACATCTATCAAAAATGATGGGATAGGGAGGGTCGAACCATGGTCAAGCGACGCGTTTCTGGTGACGATTCTGTTCTGCTGATGTCCCCCCAGGTTATTTACGGCCGCCCCGGCTCACTATTGGAACGCATCCATAGAGGAGAGGTGCAGGGCATCCTCACCGAGTACAGCTCATCCGCCTGGCAGATTGGCGAGGTGGTAGGCTACGCCCCCATGGAAAAGCCACCCGAAACCTTGGATATGAAGAGCCTCTTCACCGACTGGAGCGGCTTCACCTGGTATGTCCTGGGGCCGCTGCTTCGGATGGTGTTCTGGTCATCTTTCTTTATCGTGCTGATGAGCCCGATACTTTTCAGCCTGGGTTTCAGGGGAGTGGGCGAGGAAATGGCGATGATACTTGTCATTTTTTTGATTCCGCTCTTTTATTTCCCTCCGCTGATTTTGATTGTGGGCTTTGTCGGCCTCGTCGCAGAAATCTGGTTGCTGCTCCTCTGCGTAGGAAAGTTTCTGAATGCTGTTGGGGATGCCGTCGAATCGACGCGCCTGCTCGTTAGACAGCACAAAATTCAGCAGGATTTTCAATTCCGGCTGGTGTACGAGTGCACCCCGCTTGACGGCGGTTCAGCCACGGCGTTGCTGCACCGCATCTTTGAATCGCACCATGAGGAGGAATCATGACCGCCGATAACAACCAGCCCATCGACGACCAGCCCGTTTCCCCTCATCAGCGTGTTTTGAAGGTGGCGCCGCAGGTACATTACGGTCGCCCCAACCCGCAGCTGATGCGCATCCACGCGGATGATGTTCAGGGGACTCTCCCCCAAGGAGAATTGCCGGAGGAGCACGGCGGCGAGCTGGTCGGATACAGCCCCGTTCCGGTTCCTAAACGCAAGCCGCACACTGGTAGACGCGTGGTGGAGGCTCTGGCGTACCTGGCGTTGGCTATCGTGGCGGATCCTTTCGTATATTTCTTGTTGCCTTCTTATAGCCTGAGCGAAGAAACTCTAGGTTCTTTATATCTGGCGGGCATAGGATTTTCGGTGCTGAGCATCGGTATTCTTCCGCTAACGCTGTTCTTTTTCTCCCTGTGGGCTCTCATCAATTTCTTAGGTGTGATGCTGCGGCTCATCTGGAGGCGTAAGGTCGAGGAGCAATTCACGTTCCGGTTGGTGTATGACTGCACCCCGTCCGTGATCCACGCTTCGCCTCGTCGTATTGGCATTACTCAGCCGGTGACGAGTTTTGGCGGTTCGTCTGATTCATCTCAGAAGGGGGAGGCGAAGCTTCTGTTCTTTGCCGTTTCCGTACTGAATCCTTATATTGCGGCGGGGATTCTCTCCATTACGGGCCTGTTCGGGGCGGGGCCACTCGTCGCAGCTCTCTTTATGATGGTGAATCAGGTGAGCGCAGGGCTCATGGGGATTCCCGGCATCATCTGGTTTGTGGCGTGGATTCTGAGCATCGTGCGGCTTAACGAAGCGGCCGAGGCTTAAGCAGACTAGCCACTGGCTCAAAGAACAGCCGCGGGATTGAGCCCCCGCGTACCGAACACACAGTATAGACAACACAGCAGACACATAACAGCAGACAAGCATTGGAGGAGGTCACCGTGGCGGAGCATAGCGAAGCACCGAAAAACCCTCAGAACCCAACCGAGAAGAGCGATAGCGAGTATCAGCCCCTGTGGGATATGGAGCAGCCCGCACCCGAATACTCGGCTTTGCTTCTTCACGGAACGCCGGTTCCCGCACCGACCGGGGATATTCCCGAGCCGGTGAAGGAGGTCCTGGAAATACAGAAGGCTCGTTCTGCATCCGCGTCTGCTGACCCATCGGTTCCTGCAACACCTGATTCTGCGGTGCCCAACCCTGCAGCGTCTACTCTGGCGGTTTCGGCTCCTGCGCCCTCTGCGCAGGCGGCGAATTTTTTCCCCTCGGCGACGGGTCACCCGGTGCTGAACCGGCCGCTGTATGGCCGCCCGGGCCCCACGATGCGCCGCATGTCCCCGATGGGCACGGATACTGGTACATCTGCATACCAGCAGGTGCCAAGTGTGTTTCCCACCTGGCAGGAGGGGAAAGTAGTGGGTACACCACGACCTATTGGGTACATCTCAGCGACCGCACTTGCGGGCAAGGTGCGTGTATCAGACCTGTGGTGGAAGGCGTGGCCTGAGTTCATAGTGCTCTTCTTCGTGGGTGTGGTGTTTAATCCCCTGACTTATCTTCTGTTGGCTACTGTTACAGAGGATCCTAGCTTCGGTGGGTTTATTTTCTATTTCTTCCTGATGCTTTCTCTGGCGACATTTGGTCTTCCCCTGTTCTTGTGGGCTGGTGCGCTGATCTTTGCGCTACTCCGAGTGAGCCGAAAGTATCGGGCGCTGAAGTGGAAGGCCATGCCTCTCGGGTCGTTCTGGTTCTATCTGGTGTATGACCGCCTGCCTAGGGATGCCGAGGAGATGCAGTGGATCCTGGGTGCGGCGTCTTCGATGTCTTCGGTGGCGCCAGCCCCTCAGCCGCCGAGTGCCCCGAGCCCTACCTCAAGCCCTGTTCCAAACTCAGCGGATGCATCGTAGCCGACTTCCCGTGGGTCCCTGGATTCTTGTAGCGCTGAACCCCCGGCAGTGTTAACACGTGCGTGTTGGCGCTTGTCGGGGGCTTTTTCTCAGCTTTTATCAGGCAGGTTTCAAGGGACTGCCCAGCGCCCGCTGGTACGGTGGTGCCACTAGGAGTATGTCTGGTAAGCGAAGGAGACGACCATGGCAGACCGCCCCACTGAAAAGAAGGAAACTGCAAAGAAGGACGAGGCGTACCAGCCCCTCTGGGACACCGACCAGTCCGTCCCGGAATACATGACGCTACTCATGGGCGAGCAGACGCAGAAAAATGAAGACGTTGAGCTGCACGAAGCCTCCGACAGCGAAGACTCCGACGGTAGCAACGAACCGGAAGACACCTCAGAAGACACCCCGGAAGATACTCACGAATCTCGCAAGGACGACGAGGCGAACCACCCGGTAGCGCTCGCCTCCACTGAACAGGCTCAGCAAGAGCAGGCTCAGGCAACGCACGCCTACGGCGAGTACGTTCGGCTGGAACACCTCGGTCTGCAACCGGGCGCTATTCTGCCGGTCATCCCCGACCCGCTCTTCGGCACCCCCGACTCAAAACTCATCGAAATGCGCCTACTGGACCGCTCCCACGACGAGTCCGCACCCATGCAGGCGTGCGCTGCCCACCTGAATCCGGTCAAGAATGAGGAGAACCCCACCTCGCGGGCGGCAATGATCCAGCCGGTAGGCTACGTTCCCATCAATAATCCGTTTGCTGGCTCCAACATTGAAGAGATCGAGAGTCAGCGCACATTCTGGAAGACCGTGCTTATTGTCCTGCTGATACTGAACCCGTTTGTGCTGGTTCCTTTGGTGAGCATGTTCGATTCTAGTGCCGGCATGTCGATGCTGCTCTTCTTCATCACTATCGGTGTGGGATCATTGTTTGTGGTGCCGATCCTATGGATTGTGGGTATTGTTCAGGCGGTGAAGCGTAAGAACCAGCTGAGGGAACTCCTCCAGAAAATAGAGACGGCACATGCCGAGTTCTGGTACTACCTGGTGTACAACCGCCTGCCGGACGACTACACGGGCGTCAACGGCTTCACGCAGGAAGAAGAGGACTCTTTCTCGGTGTACGAGTTTCTGAAAAAGCAGGAACACGCAAAGCTACACGAGGCTGTAGTACCGCGCGAGGCCTCCGCACAGCGCGAGCCTGCAGAACTACAGAAGCCCGCCGCGCATCCTGCGCTCGACGATGAAGAGAAACAGGACTAACCTCAAGCCAACCCACACCGTATAACGACTGCCCCTCCACGCACGTAACACCGCGTGGAGGGGCAGGGCGTCTTTTTTGTGTCATATTCGGGTTTCTTTGTCTGTTGTCCGGCGAGGGTTAATATTCCATTTACTTTGCCTTGATAGGGTGAAACCATCACGAGCGTTGCGACTAAGCAGAGCGAGGCGGGCACCCGCCGAAAACGGCGAGTTAGCCTGCCGCCGCACCTCAACGATTAGCTGTATCCACTCATCGATAGATTAAGGAAAAGAACGATGTCCCAGAACCCGAACCCTGAACAGTACAACCAGTACTCCCAGCAGGCACCCTCCTACTCGCAGGCGCCGGGTCAGCAGCCCAACGGTTACGTAGTCTCCTCCAAGGACGACCAGAACATGGCGATGCTCGCGCACCTTGCTTCTGCAATTCTGTCTCTGCTGTCCTTCGCATCCGCAAGTATTCTCGCGCCGCTGGTCATGTGGTTCATCTACAAGGACAAGCCCGGTTACGGTTTCACTAAGGAAGCATCCCGCCGCGCGTTCAACTTCAACTTCTCCCTGTGGCTCGTCAGCATGGCTTCCTGGCTGCTGATGGTGGTGTCTTTCGGCATCCTGGGCATCATCCTGTGGGTTGTCCCGCTGGTTGTGGCTATCCTGATGGTTATCTTCCACAGCCTGGCTGCTATGGCTGCGAACCGCGGTGAGCAGTACACCTACCCGATGACCTTCATCGAGATCATCAAGTAGTCTTCATAAGCTCATACCGGTAGCGCCCCCGTCCGAATATCGGATGGGGGCGTTGCCGTGCCCGGTGAGGCTCACCGGCACCGTATCCGGCACGCCTACTGCCCCGTCACACGGGACTTAAAGGGGCGGGCACGGTATCATTAGAAGAGGTGTGCCTACCCGGATCATGAGGCGGTAGGTCGCCGCCGCGCCGTGAAATCCGGTGCGTATCTTCAAGGCTTTCAAGGAGCACAAAAATGTCAGCTGTCGTGATTGTGGGCGCCCAGTGGGGCGATGAGGGTAAGGGTAAGGCAACCGACCTGCTCGGCCCCCGCGTAGACTACGTGGTCAAGCCCAACGGCGGTAACAACGCCGGTCACACCGTGGTGGTGAACGGCCAGAAGTTTGAGCTGAAGCTGCTGCCCGCGGGTATTCTGAGCGAGAACGCCGTCCCCGTGATTGGTAACGGCGTGGTTGTTAACCCCGAGGCTCTTTTCGCTGAGATTGACGGCCTTGAGGCCCGCGGCGCTGACACCTCCCGCCTGAAGATTTCCGCTAACGCACACCTGGTCGCACCCTACCACCAGACCATGGACAAGGTGACCGAGCGTTTCCTCGGCAAGCGTGCTATCGGCACCACTGGCCGCGGTATCGGCCCGACCTACATGGATAAGGTTGGCCGCCTCGGCATCCGTGTTCAGGACATCCTGGACGAGTCGATCCTGCGTCAGAAGGTTGAAGGCGCACTGCGTCAGAAGAACGAACTGCTGGTGAAGGTCTACAACCGCCGCCACGTTGAGGTTGACGAGATCGTCGAGTACTTCATGTCTTACGCTGAGCGTCTGAAGCCGATGATTGTGGACACCACCCAGCTGCTGAACAAGGCACTGGACGAGGGTAAGACCCTGCTGATGGAGGGCGGCCAGGCAACCTTCCTGGACGTTGACCACGGCACCTACCCGTTCGTGACCTCCTCCAACCCGACCTCCGGCGGCGCATGCGTCGGTTCGGGTGTGGGCCCGACCCGCATCTCCCGTGTGATCGGTATTCAGAAGGCGTACACTACCCGCGTGGGTGCTGGCCCCTTCCCGACCGAGCTGTTCGATGAGATGGGCGAGTTCCTGCGCACCACCGGCGGCGAGTTCGGCGTGAACACTGGCCGTCCGCGTCGTTGCGGCTGGTACGACGCCGTGCTGGCGCGTCAGGCTGTGCGCATCAACGGCTTCACCGACCTGTTCATCACCAAGCTGGACGTTCTGACCGGCCTGGATAAGATCCCGGTCTGCGTGGCTTACGACGTTGACGGTGTGCGCCACGACGAGATGCCGATGACTCAGACCGAGTTCCACCACGCTAAGCCGATTTTCGAGTACTACGACGGCTGGACCGAGAACATTTCGGATGCGAAGAGCCTGGATGAGCTGCCCGAGAACGCCCGCAAGTACGTGCTGAAGCTGGAAGAGATTTCCGGCTGCCGTATCTCCGCGATTGGTGTGGGCCCGGACCGCGACCAGACCATCGTGGTCCGCGACCTCATCAACGAAGACTAAGCGCAATAGCTCAATACGCGAAAGCCCCCGGAGGCTACCTTACAGGTGCCTTCCGGGGGCTTTCGCGTAGTTGGTGGTGATGCCTATGACGAGCATCGTAAAAAGCATCCAGAGAATTACCCATGGAAAGTTCACTTTGGCCCGTGGCGTGCAGGGTATATGGATGTCACGATTAATAACTTTGTCATGCGGTATGGAATGCATGACATTGAAGAAGAAGTTAAAACTAACCCGAAGAAGTATACAGATATGCAAAAATATGAAATGAATAAATATCTGGGCACTAATGTTGAATTTTAATAAATAAAGGATAGGCTCTGAAATTATCAATATTCAGAGCCTATCTTTATTTCTTTATAATTTATAAAATTCCGCGCTCGTCAAGATCTCGCAAAACAGATAGAAATGTCATGAATTTAACATCACTGTCATATCCACATTGAGGTGTCCAACCCAGCCAGCTATATGCTTTATGCATATCTCCGCCCTCTTTCACACAACGCTTGAAATCCTCGGGGACGGGGGTAAGACCCACCTGAGGTTTGCCGTACATCCGGTAAAGGAAGAGAGCCTCAGTCGCCTCATAAGCTACCTCGTTGTAGTGGAACTTTCCATCCCCCCACCCGGCAGTGATACCTTCACGAGTAGCCCAGATAGCAATAGGGTAGTGCGGATCATTGACGGAGATATCACTGTAGGGCGACGTAGCAGGAAGATCCTTAACCACGGGCCTACCCTTCACATGGTACAGAAACTCAAGAAGCTGCCCACGAGTCATCGCAGGCTGCGAAGCATTCTTATTCTTCTGAAGATAAAGACGGCGGCCGTGAGTAATAAGCCCAGTGCACTCCGCCCAAGCAATCACCTTATCCTGATAATCACCCGGGGTATTGTACTCAGACTCATTAATACAGGTGACTTCCAGTTCATCACCCGGAAAAGGAGAAAAAGTCTTAGGGTGCAATTGCGCTGCAGAAGCAGGTACCACCGCAGACAACAAGAGAGAGGCGGCGGCAAAAGTACACGCCGCACCCTTCACAAATGGTTTCAACAGCATCGTTGGTTCCTTAAAAGAAAATAGTGGTTGGTTCTAAGACAATCCCAGTCTTATTAACTAGAAGTCTAGTCTTTCTTAGCCCTCAAGGGAAGGTTGAAACTCTACAACCCCCAGATATCTTAAAAAGAAAATCCAAGACTCACCTCAACACCCCAGCCCTCAACGCCTCTGAACCTGCATAAGTGACCGGGCGAAGCGCATACCGTATGCTGGAAGGAGCGCCTCGCACACGTGGCGCCAAAGCGTTCAGAGGAGGAGAACGATGACCTACATTACCGGAGCCATCTACCCCAGCGGCGACCGCATCCGCATAGGCGCACCCGAAGAAGAAACCCTCAACGCCTACCAGCAGCCCAACACCGCCGTAGCCCTCGGATACGCCAACCCCGACATCCACGAACTACACGCCCTGCAAAAAACCTTCAACCTGCACGAACTCGCCATCGAAGACGCCGGACGAGGCCACCAGCGCGCCAAACTAGAACGATACGGCGACTCCCTCTTCACCGTCATCCGCCCTGCCATCTACCTCGACAAAGAAGAAGAAGTGCGCCTCAGCGAACTGCACCTCTTCACCGGCCCCCGCTACACCCTCGCACTCGTTCGCGACGAACAACGCAGCAACCAGCGCATCAACGACCAGTTCAACCTGCTCTACGCCACCCCCGATGCATCCCCCGCCCGACTGCTGCACCGCATCCTCGACAGCACCGTCGACGGGTACGCACCCGTGCTCGATGGCCTCGAAAACGACAGCGACGAAATCGAAGACATCCTCTTCTCCCACAGCGAGCGGCGCGACGCCAACTCCCTCGCACGGCGCATCTACGAACTGCTCAACCAGGTCATCGACTTCCAGCGTGCCTGCCGACCCCTCGAATCCATGATCGGCCGCATCATCGAAGGGATGCGCACCGGCGCGCTCGACCCCTCACCCTACCCGGGCGTATCCGACGAAGAAAAGAACGAAGAAGCGGTCGAGCTCGCCCGGCAGTTCCGCAACGTGCTCGACCACGTAACCCAAACAAAAGAACGCCTCGAAGACCTTCGCAGCTCCCTCGAAAACGCACTGCGCGTGCACGACACCCTGCTCGGTCAGCAGCAGAACGACGACACCAAGAGAATCTCCGCCTACGCGGCGCTACTCATGGTGCCCACCATCGTTGGCTCCGTGTACGGCATGAACTTTGAGGTCATGCCTGAACTCAAATGGGAGTTCGGCTACCCCGCCGCGCTGCTACTCATGGTGGGTTCCTGCCTGCTTCTCTACTGGTTCTTCAAGAAGAACAAATGGCTCTGATATGCGCGTATGCCGCATAAGGCATACACGATATACCTTATGCGGCGCGGTCGTACTGGGCACGCATTGCTCGGCGGCAATCACGACGCTCACGCTTGAACTTCTTACACACAGCCTCCGAATCGGCAAACATGTAGAAGTCCTCCGGCTCAGCCGACAGACCCAAAGTCGACAGCTCAACCAGCGACAGCATCGCGTAGAACACCTTGCGGCGCAGCTCAAAATTGCAGGCACCCGGAGCGGACTCCACCGCGAACACGCAGCCGGTGCACTCCAGCGCGCGCATCGCCCAGTGCTGAGTCCACAGGTCACCATTGACCGGGCTCACGCCCAGGCGAGTCAACGCTAGGCCGGTACCCTGCACGCGCTCAAAGCGCAGGCACATCTCCAAGTCCTTTTCCAGGGGGAACACGAACAGCAGAGCGTTCTGCGCCGCCGCACGCAGCTCAGCCAGGTTCGCCTCATAACCGGAAGTACCCTGAGTCAGGTGACGCATCACGCGGCCCATCGTCGAAGACGCCGGCGCGGTGCGGAAGCACGAACCGTCAGCCACCAGCTGCTCCAGAACGCCGCGGAGCTCCTCCACGTTGAAACGCTCCATACGGACGATGGTGCCCGCCTGCATCAGCAGGTTGAACTCTGCATCACGGCACAGCTGCTCATCGGCGGTGCAGGAAATCTCTGCGTTTGCGTACTGGCTCTCGTGAGTGGTGTTGTCCATGACCGTTCCTTCCGTAGATGCTGAATCAACCTAGCGGCAACACCGCAGGAGACGGCGTGCCCGGTCGGAAGGATCGTCCCTTCCAACACCTACACTCTATGAGCGACCCCTGACACGATAAGCAGTTTTTAATCTACCCCGGGGTAAAACTGGGAAAATTCTGAAAAATTCTGAAACCACCCGTGAAACCGCCCGCAAAACCCCGTGAAACACAGAAAACCGGTTGCCCCTTAAGTCTCATGCCTGCGCATGAGGGTGAGGAGGCGGGGCTTTCTGCACGCTTGGCACCTGCTTTCGCACCTGATTGTCGCCGCCGGATGCACTCGTGACCGGAATCTGTGCGCGCCCGCCCGAAATAGGGTCTAATGGGGGTAGAAGGCGCAGCGGTACCGTAGCCCCACGCCTGACACACCGAACCTTACACACCGATTAATTCACCGACGAAACGAGCATGACATGCCGAGGAACAAGCCCTCCGAAGAGACCCTGGCGCAGGTACGCCGCGTCATCGACGCACTTAACGAGCGTGGCGCCCGCAAGCAGGCAATCCGCCTGAAGGTGAGCCGCCCCGACGCGCCGCTGCCGCAGACTGCTTCCAAGTTTGGTGGCCGCCCGTATCTGTCCGCAGGTGAGTCTGCGCCGACCAATGAGAAGGGTGAGCCGCTGGGCATGATTGCGCAGATTAACTGCGCCGACCTGCCCGAAAACGACATCTACCCGGAGACCGGTATGTTGCAGTTCTGGATCAACCCCAACGATGAAGAGTGCTTGTGGGGTTACGACTACGAGAACCCGCTCTCGCAGAAGAATCACCGCGTCGTCTACTACGAGACGCTGGATGAACCGAACCCGGATGTGCAGTTCCCGGTTCCCTTCCCGACCATCGACTGGGGCGATTACGGCTGGCCTCTGGGACCTGAGGGCAAGGACGTTTCTGAGGCAACCACCGAGTACGCACTTGCCTTTGAGCCCTGGGAGCAGGGCTTCCTGGATGGTGGCTTCGAAATCTACGACCAGTTCGCTGACGCCTGGGATGAAATGTACCCGGACCAGAAGCTTCCCGAGGAACCGAACGCACGCGATGACGCCTCCTATAACCTGCTGGAGCCCTTCGAATCGGAGGAGAGGGATTACTCGCATATTGGCGGCTACCCCTCGTTCGTGCAGGAGGACCCGCGCGATGAGTTCGAGGAGCTGTGCGGCCATACGGTGAACCTGCTGACCATCGAATCGGAGTGGGGCGAGGACGCCGAGGAGGGCGTGTACGTGATGTGGGGTGATGCCGGTGCGGCGAACTGGCTGATTACCCCGGAGGCGCTTGCCGCCCGCGACTTCTCGCAGGTCGTCTTTGAGTGGGCCTGCGGCTAGACACCGTACTACTTTCACACCGCCACATCATCAATGAGGAGACCCTAAAATGTTTGACAACAAGCCGTTCGAGGACATCGAAAAGCAGGCGAAGCACGTTATTGACCTGCTCAACCAGGAGGGCGCCCGTAAGAAGGCTATTGCCCTGAAGCCCTTCGTTCCCGCCGAGCCCTTGCCGCAGACTGCCTCCAAGTTTGGTGGCCGCCCCTACCTGCCCGCTGGCGAGTCCGCACCGACCAATGAGAAGGGTGAGCCGCTGGGTATGATTGCGCAGATTAACTGCGCTGACCTGCCCGAAAACGACCTGTACCCCGCCACCGGTCTGCTGCAGTTCTGGATGGACCCGAACGACGAAGAATGCCTGTGGGGTTACGACTACGAGAACCCGCTCTCTCAGAAGAATCACCGCGTCGTCTACTACGAGACGTTGGGCGAACCGAACCCGGACGCCCCGTTCCCGAACGTGGACTGGGACGAGGGCGGTTGGCCCATCGGCGGTTTCGACTGTGAGAGCGGCCCGCTCGAAATTGAGTACGGCATGACCTTTGAGGTGCGTGAGCAGGGTGTGACCGCATCCGGCTACGACTACTATGACCTCTTTGGCAAGAAATGGGATGAAACCTACCCGGATGAGTTGCTTCCCGAAGCGCACGAGAACCCGTATAAGAACCAGCCTCGCCGCGAAGCTCTCTACGAGTTGACGGAGCCTTTCGAATCGGAGGAAGAGTACTCCCACGTGGGCGGATACCCGTTCTTCGTGCAGAATGACCCGCGTGACGAGTTCAAGGAGCTGCGCGGCCACACGGTGAACCTGCTGACTATCGTCTCCGAGTCGGAGAACGAGGAGAACGAAGACGAGGAGATTGAGATCATGTGGGGTGATGCCGGTGCGGCGAACTGGCTGATTACTCCGGAGGCGCTTGCCGCCCGCGATTTCTCGCAGGTCGTCTTTGAGTGGGCTTGTGGCTAAGTAAGGTCTTGGCTGAGTAGCCGCAGGGGAGGGAAATAGAGAATAACCGCTCTATTTCCCTCCCCTTTTTGTGTACCTTTTATCGGGCACTTCTAAGCAGCGCGATACTTACGGTTCTTACTACGCGGCGGAGCCGTCGGGACAATCAGCTTCGCCTCCACAAGACTGCGCAGGTCATTCGTAATGGAGGTACGTGAAGCGCCCCGACCCCAATGTTCTTGGATATACGCCGTGGAAACAGCCTCGCCCTGTGCGCGCAGGCCGCGCACAATACCAGCCTGGCGTTCGCTGAGACCATCAAGCGACACGTCGACTCCCGTCGGTTCGACGGCGTCGGCTGAATCTTTGCCCGTGGAATGGGTTGCTTGCTGAGTCTTATCCTCAGGTGTGGTCTTCTGTTCCGTAGAAGACACATCCTGTGGGGGTTGCATCAGAGTGACCTGCACATAGAGTAGACGGTCAGCAAACTGGGGAGCGGGCAGACCCGCCTCCTTCAGCGCGCGCAGAACCGTGGGAATACCGGAAGCCCTATTCTCTGCAATCAAACGCCCCGTACCCGGGTCGGGCAGATTAGTCAGAATGCTTGCCAAGTAGCTGTTGCGGGTTGAAGAAACACCGGGCTGACCGAAATCTCGGATAGTCACAGCACCGTAGATACCGCCCGGGCTACGCACCACCAGGCGGTTGGTGTAGAGCTCAACCTGCACCTGCGAGCCGCGCGCACCCGGCGAGTAGTCGCGGTGCATGAGGGCGTTAACCAAGAGCTCGCGGATAGCCTCCAGCGGATACTCGTAGCGCTCAACCCGCCCGATACCGCTACTGTTGAGGTCCTCCATCGTGGACGTTTTGCGCATATTGCGAACCAAAACGCCCATAGCTTCGTCCAACATGGAGGGGATAGGCCCGGTACAGCTGTGATTGTCCAGAAAACGTCGACCGTCCTCAGTGACCTCACCAAGCTCTTCACCGGGAAGAACAACAACGCTCATCATCAGCTGCGGGAAGAACGCCTGCGGGTAGGATCCCATGGCAAGAAGCGCCCCAAGAGTGGGCACTTCTCGGCCCTCAGAATCGATGCGTAGAATGCGTGCTTGCAGAAGAACCTCACGGTCAGAAAGCGCCGCAAAAACGCGAGGTTGCTCCTCGCGGAGGCGAGCGACATAGGCACTCACAAGGGTGGGGGAGAGGTCCTTGAACCTTGCCTCGCTGACCAGCTCCTCGTCGTAGCGGGGCTGGCTGCGGTTCTCTAGGAGGCGGTCAATCTCGTACTTGGTGAGGCGAATATCGGCCTCGCCGACGCGCTGGTAGGAGCCGTTATACATGCCGTTTGCTTCGATGTAGTAGGGCTTCTGCGTCGGGTCGCCGGGGAGTACATCGATGCGCACGATACGGTGCTGCTCGTCTGCCACCTCAATCTGAATATCTACCGGGGGTCGAGGCGTGATCTTGGAACGGATTGCCTCAACGGATGCGTCGTGGACTACCTGTGCGTTGAAACCTTCAACTGGCTGTAGACCTTCTGCCGGGTCGGTCAGGCCAAGAAGAATGGTGCCACCGTCTCCATTGGCGAAGGCACTAACGGTTTCAAGAACGGACTTGGGGAACCCGCCAGCTGCAGCTTTGACTTCTACTCGCCCGTTTTCAGCCTGGCTACGGCGTAGGTTTTCGATGAGTTCGGCGGTGTTTGTTTCCATGCATGCTCCCGATGGCTACTTCTTGGTGAACGTCATAGCAACGTCATAACAGCATCATAACAATTTCTGCGATGATATTGTTATGATCCTGCGATGATGTTGATATGATTCGCTGTCTTCATCATTCTTAGAATCTTAAAAACCCCGAAATTGCAGGCTAAAAACGGGCAATCCTGTCAGTCACATTGACCACGTATCATAACAACCGGCATAACAATTTCTGTTATGACGGCTGATATGATGCCCCGCTAAGACCCGTACGGCAGTCCCCGCTCGCCAAAAATAGCCCGTCATAATCCGCAATAAACGACATATAGGTACCCGCACTTGGTGCACCCCGCCGCCGGTGGCACAGTATAAAGTCGAGCCACTATCGACTCCCCGCACACAGGCGGGCAGATACACCAGGAGCAAACCAATGGCTGAACACACTTTCGGCTTCCGAACCCGCGCACTACACGCGGGCGGCACCCCCGACGCTGAACACGGTGCCCGCGCGGTCCCCATCTACCAGACTTCCTCCTTCGTCTTCAAAGACGCTGACGACGCCGCGAACCTCTTCTCCCTGCAGAAGTACGGCAACATCTACTCGCGCCTGTCCAACCCCACCGTCGCTGCGCTGGAGGAGCGCATCGCCTCCCTCGAAGGCGGCATCGGTGCGGTAGCGACCGCATCCGGCATGGCTGCCGAGTTCATCACCTTCGCGGCTCTGTGCCAGCAGGGCGACCACATTGTGGCATCTTCCCAGCTGTACGGCGGCACCGTCACCCAGCTGGACGTGTCTCTGCGCCGCTTCGGCATTGAGACCACCTTCGTGCCCGGCACCGACCCCGCCGACTACAAGGCGGCCCTGACCGAGAACACCAAGGCGATCTACACCGAGATCGTGGCGAACCCCTCCGGTGAGGTTGCCGACCTGGAAGGCCTCGCAGAGGTCGCCCACGAGGCGGGCATCCCCCTGGTCGTGGACGCAACCCTGTCCACCCCCTACCTGATCCGCCCCATTGAGCACGGCGCGGACATCGTCATTCACTCGGTCACCAAGTTCCTGGGCGGTCACGGCACCACCCTCGGCGGTATCGTCGTCGAGTCCGGTCGTTTCAACTGGGGTAACGGCAACTTCCCGTCCATGACCGAGCCGGTTCCCTCCTACAATGGCGTGTCCTGGTGGGGTAACTTCGGTGAGTTCGGTTTCCTGACTAAGCTGCGTTCTGAGCAGTTGCGTGACTTCGGTCCGTCGCTGAGCCCGCAGTCTGCGTTCAACCTGCTGCAGGGTGTTGAGACCCTGCCGCAGCGCATGGACGCGCACCTGGCGAACGCTAAGCAGGTTGTCGCCTGGCTGGTTGAGGATCAGCGTATCGCCTACGTGAACTACGCTGGCCTGGAAGACCACCCGCACCACGAGCGTGCGAAGAAGCTGCTGCCGCTGGGTGTCGGTTCCGTGTTCTCCTTCGGCGTGAAGGCGACCGAGAAGGCTTCCGGCCGTCTGGTTGGCGGCGAGTTTATCGGTGCCCTGCAGCTGGCAAGCCACCTGGCGAACATCGGTGACGCCCGCACCCTGGTGCTGCACCCGGGTTCGACCACGCACCAGCAGCTGACCGCTGAGCAGCTGGCTGCTGGCGGTGTCGGTGAGGACCTGATCCGCATTTCCGTGGGTCTGGAAGACATTGAAGATATCATTTGGGACCTGGACCAGGCGCTGACCTACGCGACCGGCCTGAGCCACGCCGGTGAGCGTGTGGGCGAGTCCAGCGCAGACAAGGTTGTGGAGGCTGAGGAGGCGGTCGCCGCCGCTAAGGCCGCCGAGGACGCTGCCGCCGCTGAGGCTGCTGCTGGCGCATCCTGCTCCCTGCCTACTACCACTCAGGAGGAAAAGTAATGACTGAGAAGCGTACCTGGGTGGGTCCTTCCGCCCCTGAGCGTCTGAACATTCTGCGTAATACCCGCACGATTGCGATTGTGGGTATGAGCGATAAGATTTCGCGTGCCTCGTACTTTGTGGCAACGTACCTGCAGTCGGCGTCGCCGTACAAGCTGTATTTTGTGAACCCGATTCTGGCGGCGAAGGGCAAGCTTGTGCTGGGTCAGCCGGTGTACCCGTCGCTGCAGGACCTGCCGGAGGTCCCGGATCTGGTGGAGATTTTCCGCCGTAATGAGGACCTGCCGGGCGTGGTTCAGGAGGCTGTGGATTTGGGCGCGAAGACCGTGTGGATGCAGCTGGGCTCCTGGAACGAGGAGGCTGCCGCGATTGGTGAGGCTGCCGGCCTGAACGTGGTGATGGATAAGTGCGTGAAGATTGAGCATGCGCGTTTCCACGGTGGCCTGCACCTGGCTGGATTCAACACGGGCGTGATTTCTTCGAAGCGTCAGGTGCTGTCGAAGTAAGCAGCCTGTGCTGTATAAGCCGCTGCAGCTTGTAATTACAAAAAATCAGGCGCTCGTTAGCGTTTGAATGGAGAGGGGCGTACCCGGGGTGATTCCCGGGTGCGCCCCTCCTTCTATGCCCGGTGTAATACCCGTGTAATGCCCGGCAGAGCATCCGGCGTGTTTAGGCGAGATTGAGGGCGCAGCATCGCCCCTAGTGGAGGGCAGTTCAGCTTTAAGGTAAACCTACCCTTATGTTCTGGGGTGCTGAGCCGGTATCCTAGTGTGGAGCCCGGCGGCCGGTACTCAGCACACACGCGTACCGACCGCCGGGTCTTTTCACGCGCGAAATATGACGAAATATATGTCTAAAATGTCGAAATATAACGCTATTTTTCGGTCATAAATCGGTCATAAAAAGTCACTCGGTCACAGAAAAGAAAAAACTAGTCAGCTCCCAAAAAGAGCCATAAGCTAGCAATATATTTATCCCCCGCATTTTATGCATAACCTTAGCCGAGGACAGCATGACCGGATTCACCACGAAGGCAATTCACACTACGGACCGCGACAACCCGTATGGCTCCATCCTGCCTCCGATCTACACGACCACCACCTACGCCCAGCCCTGTGACGGCACCGAAGGCCCCTACGACTACCAGCGCGGCGGCAACCCCACCCGCGCGGCCCTCGAAACCACGCTCGCAACCCTCGAAGGCGCCAAGCACGCCTTCGCCTACCCCTCCGGAATGGGCGCCACCGCTGCCGCCCTCGGCATCCTCAAGGAAGGCGAGACCCTGCTACTGGGCATGCCCTCCTACGGCGGCACCTACCGCTTCGCGACCATTGAGCTGCCCGCCCGCGGCGTCAAGACCCACTTCATCGGCGACTTCACGGCCCTCACTGACGAGGACTTCGCCGACAACGTGACCATGGTGTTCTTGGAGAGCCCCTCCAACCCGCTACTGCGCGTGAGCGACATCGCCGCCATCGCCGAAATCGCGCACCGCAACGGCGCAATCGTGGTCGTCGACAACACCTTCATGACCCCGTTGCTGCAGAAGCCCCTCGACCTGGGCGCAGACATCAGCGTGCAGTCCGCCACCAAGTACCTGGGCGGCCACGCCGACCTACTCGGAGGCGTCGCCGCAACCAACGATGACGCGCTCGCCGAGCGCCTCTGGCACCTGCAGATGATTACCGGCGCAATGCTTTCGCCCACCGACTCCTACCGCCTGCTGCAGGAGGTCAAGACCCTCAAGCTGCGCCTGACCCAGCAGCAGAAGAACACCATTGAGGTCATCAACTATCTGGAGGCGCACCCCGCCGTGAAGCGCGTGCTCTACGCGGGTTCGCACAGCGAGTATGAGGCGCAGGTGCACGCCCGCCAGGCGAACGGCCTGGGCGCGCTCATCTCCATGGAGCTGGTGGACGGCGCAGACCTGCCCGCCTTCCTCGAAGCCCTGAAGATTTTCACCCACGCGGTGAGCCTGGGCGGTATCGAATCGCTGGTGGTTCGCCCCGCGCTCATGGTGCAGGCCGCCTACACGCAGGATCACCGCGACGAATACGGCGTGAGCGACAACCTCATCCGCCTGGCCATCGGCATCGAGGAGATTGAGGACATTATCGAGGATTTGGAGCGCGGCCTGACCGCAGCCCTGGCGCATCAGGCATAGTCCCTGAACATGAGGCACCGCACGACCGTATCGCGTGATTCGAGGTGCCCTAAATACGCGGTGTAATGTCACCCATAATAATTACTCAAAATACCCGGATTATTGTATTTCTTTCAATGTAAAAGAATGTTTTTAATGCGGGTATTTTGTGTACCCTCACCGCATTTTTATATGACGTTGCGTGAACATATTAACCCCCGTGAAGTTTAGCTAGAACGGCATAAAAAATGCGGGTAGGGTAAATCTCGAATACACGACGAATACCAGCTACACCCGCGTTCGGGGTAGCCCGAACGGAGGAGAACCACCATGAGCCAACAGAATCAGCTCGAACCGACCGGTTTCACGACCCGCACCATCCACGCCGTGCACGATGCCCGCTACGATGCGTCCGTGCCGCCGGTCTACCTGGCGAGCACCTTCGGTACCGCCGGCGAGGACACCACCTACATGTACCAGCGCGGCGCGAACCCCACCCGCGATAACCTGCAGGCGACCCTCGCCGCGCTCGAGGGGGCCGAGCACGCCTACGCGTACCCCTCCGGCATGGCGGCCACCGCGGCGGCCCTCGGCGTTCTGGAGGCGGGCGACACCCTGCTGCTGGGCATGCCGACCTACGGCGGCACCTACCGCTTCGCGACCACCGAGCTGACTAAACGCGCTGTGAAGACCCGCTTCATCAGCGACTTCACGACCCTGAGCGATGAGGACTTCACCCCGGACGTGAAGGTCGTCTTCCTTGAGACCCCCACGAACCCTACCTTGCAGGTCACCGACATTGCCGCGGTTGCGGAGCTGGCGCACCGCCACGGCGCCCTGCTGATCGTGGACAATACCTTCATGACGCCCTACCTGCAACGTCCCCTGGAACTCGGCGCTGACATCACCGTGCAATCTGCCACCAAGTTCCTAGCTGGCCACGCCGACCTGCTCGCCGGTGTCGCGGCCACGAACGACCCCGAACTGGCCATTCTGCTGCACCGCGGTCAGCTCGTCAGCGGCGCGCTGCTTCCCCCGATTGACTCCTACCGCCTGCTGCAGGACGTGAAGACCCTGGCCCTGCGCCTGGAACGCCAGCAACAGAACGCCCGCGAGCTCATCGAGTTCCTCTCCGAGCGTCCCGAGGTCGAGAAGATTTTCTACCCCGGTAGCTCTTCCGAGGCGCAGGCCGAGATTCAGTCACGCCAAGCCCGCGGCATCGGCTCCGTCTTTTCGCTGCTGCTCAAGGACGGTGGCGATGCGCATGCCTTCGCCCGCTCCCTGCCCATCTTCGTGAACGCCGTGAGCCTGGGTGGTATCGAATCGCTCGTGAGCCTGCCCGCGCACACCACGCACGGCGCCTACGCCCAGGAGCACCGCGACGAGTTCGGCGTGGATGACCGACTCGTGCGCCTGGCCATCGGCATTGAGGATGTTCAGGACCTCATCGCTGCCCTGGAGATTGGTCTGAAGGCCGCCTTCGCAGGCTAGGTTCGTGCCGCCGGTTCATACCGCTGGCGAACGTCGCCGGTCCATACCGCAGATTTCAACTTTCACACCACACATCAACGTAGATTAAGGAACCAAGAATGACCGTTCTCAACACCTCCGCCGTGCTGAACCGACGCTCCCTGCTGCTGGGCGCTGCCCTTGCCGGAACCACCGGCCTGCTCGCCGCCTGCTCCGGCGGTAACGGCTCCAGCTCGGGCTCCGCACAGAGCTCCTCCAACCTGCTGGAGTCCATCAAGTCCGCGGGCAAAATCCGCATCGGTGTGGAGGGTACCTACCGCCCATACACCTACCACGACGCCTCCGGTAAGCTCGCCGGCTTCGAGTACGACATCGCCGAGACCCTCGCCAAGGACCTGGGCGTGACCGCCGAGTACATCGAAACTCCCTGGGACTCGCTTATCGCCGGCGTGGACGCGGGCCGCTACGACATCGTGCTCAATAACGTGGCACCCACCGAGGAGCGCAAGAAGAAGTACGATTTCTCCGTGCCCTACGCACACTCCCGTGCCCGCGTGGGCGTGAAGAAGGACTCGAGCCTGAAGAACGCCTCTGAGATTTCTGGCCACAGCGCCGCCCAGAGCGCCACCAGCAACTACCGCAAACTCGTGGAGGAACGCGGCGCCACCATTATCGAGGTTACCGGCTTCGATGAAGCAATCGAGCAGGTGCTCACCGGCCGCGCCGAGCTGACCGCCAACGACTCTGTGTCCTTCGCCGAGTACTTCAAGGAGCACCCGGACGCCAACCTGCGCCTGCTGGAGGGTGAGGTTGGCCCCGGCACCAACGTCGCCGTTCTGCTGCCCAAGAACCAGACCGCACTGAAGGATGCGATTGACGCCTCCATCAAGAAGCACCTGGGCAACGGTGACTTCAAAGCAATTTTCGAGAAGCATGTGAGCGAGGACCTGAGCCCCGCCTCCTAAGCTTTCGTGAAAGGCTCGGAAGGGGTTCGCCTTCCAGGACTTCTGACACCGCGTCGTGATTGATGTCTCAGCCGCTTTTCCCGTATTGATGAGAGAATATGACGGAATATTACGTTGAATTCTCTCGGGTCTGGAATAACTGTAGGATAGCCAGCGTTGCACCCGCAGAGAGGGGCACACCGCACGATGCCCCCGGGTTACCTCAGGGTGACAGCCCGCAACTACAAGAGCATCGACTACGACGCAAAGGAAGAACCATGTCCGCAATGATTAACCGCCGCACCGTCCTCGCAGGCACCGCCTTCACCGGCCTGGCTGCACTGCTCGCAGCGTGCGGTTCGTCCAGCAGTAGCACCGCATCCAGCACCAACAAGCTGGAGGCTATCAAGTCTGCCGGCAAGATTCGTGTGGGCCTTGAGGGCACCTACCGCCCCTTCTCCTTCCACGACTCGAACGGCGCCCTGGTCGGTTTCGAGAAGGAAATCATCGACCTGGTCGCTAAGGACCTGGGCGTGACCGCAGAGTTCACCGAAACCCCCTGGGATTCGCTGATCGCCGGCGTGGACGCTGACCGCTACGACATCGTCATCAACAACGTCTCCGCAACCGACGAGCGCAAGCAGAAGTACGACTTCTCCGTACCCTACCTGTACTCCGAGCCGAAGGTTGCCGTGAAGAAGGACTCTTCCCTGCAGAACGTGAGCGAGATTTCCGGTCACTCCTCGGCGCAGTCTGAGACCTCGAACTTCCGCAAGATGGTGGAGGCGAAGGGCGCCTCGATCGTGGTTGTTTCCGGTTTCGATGAGGCTATCGAGCAGGTCCTCTCGGGCCGTGCAGAGATGACCGCGAACGACTCCGTGTCCTTCGCTGAGTACTTCAAGGAGCACCCGGACGCTAACCTGCGCCTGCTCTCCGGTGACCTGGGCACCGGCAGCAACTCCTCCATCCTGCTGCCTAAGGGCCAGGACGCCCTGCGTAACGCTATCGACGAGTCGCTGAAGAAGCACCTGGGCAACGGTGACATCAAGGCGATTTACGAGAAGTACGTGGGCGAAGACCTCTCCCCGAAGAACTAACACTCTCATAAGGAGCTGAGTTCCGCGCATGGAACGCTACCTCAACCTCTGGGCAGAATCACTGCCGCAGCTGCTGACCTCGACGGTGGCAGTGACCATTCCGCTATCGCTCATCTCCTTCGCGCTGGCGCTGCTGGTGGGCGTCATCTCCGCTGGCGCGCGCACGAGCCGCTTCGCCCCGGTGAACTGGTTGGCCTGGCTGTATATCTGGGTCTTCCGTGGCACCCCGCTGCTGGTTCAGCTGTTCATCGTCTTTTACGGCCTGCCGAAGGTCGGTATTGCCCTGGACGTGTGGAGTGCCGCGATCATCACGATGAGCCTGCACACCGGCGCGTACGTGGCGGAGACCTTCCGTTCCGCGGTGGCGGCTATTCCGCGCGGCCAGTTTGAGGCGGCGGCAACCCTGAACTTCACCCGCATGCAGACCCTGCGCCACGTGGTCATTCCGCAGGCTGTGCGCATCGCGCTGCCGAACCTGGGCAACAACTTTATCGACCTGATTAAGGGCACCTCGCTGGTGTCGGTCATTTCGATGGTTGACCTGTTCCAGACCGGTAAGCAGATCGCGTCGCGTACTTTCGAGCCGCTGGCAATGTACTCCGAAGTCGCCATCATTTACCTGGTGATTTTCACTCTGCTGACCGCCGCGCAGTCGGCCCTGGAGAAGTACAGCAACCGTTACGTAAGGAGCAACAATGCTTAGCGTTGAATCCCTGTCGAAGAGCTTCGGCGATACGCAGGTGCTCAAGAACATCAGCCTGGACATCCCCGACGGTGAGACCACGGTGATTCTGGGCCCCTCCGGTAGCGGTAAGTCGACTCTGCTGCGTTGCCTGAACCTGCTGGAAACCCCGCAGTCAGGCACGCTCACCATTGACGACGCGCAGGTGGACTACAGCCAGAAGCTTACCGACGCGCAGGTGCGTGATATTCGTTCCCGTTCGGCGATGGTGTTCCAACAGTTCAACCTGTTCCCGAACTACACGGCGTTGAAGAACGTGGCGCTCGCCCCGACCCTCAACGGCACCCTGAGTGCTCAGCAGGCGCAGGAGCGTGCCCGCGAGCTGCTGGCGAAGGTGGGTCTTGCCGATAAGGTAGATTCTTACCCGGACGCCCTCTCGGGTGGTCAGCAGCAGCGTGTGGCGATTGCCCGCGCCTTGGCGCTGGAACCCTCCTACCTGCTCTTTGATGAGCCGACGAGTGCGTTGGATCCCGAGCTGGAGGCGGAGGTTATCCGCGTGCTGATGCAGCTGGCGAAGGAGGGCCGCTCCCTGGTCATCGTGACGCACAATATGGCGTTTGCGAAGAAGGTCGCGGATCGTATCGTGTTCCTGGAGAACGGCACCCTGCGCTATAACGGTGAGCCGACCGGTTTCTTTGCTTCGGATGATGAGCGTATCCGTAAGTTCTTGACCGTGTACGACAGCACCGAGTACACGATTTAGTCATACTGCACATAGTAAATATGGGCTGGTTTCTGCCGGTCAGATAATCATCTGACGAGCGGAAACCAGCCCATATTCTATATTCAGCATATATTCGTTCTACTCTGAAGGCCTCTTAGAACGACGATACTCATCCAGCTGCTCAGGACTGATCACCTGTAGCTGGTCGGTGAGCGGGTCACCTGGTGACCAGCCCTCATCCTGAACCGAGTTCTCTTCACGGTTGAAGAAGGTGAGCAGGCGGGGGCGGTGCACCTGAATGCCGCCCGGGGTGGTCGGCAGCTGCCAATTCTTCATATGGGAGAGCACACCAAACACCAGGCACAAGAGAATAGACAGTGCCATCGCCAGGTTAGGGCGGTGGAACAAGCCGGTTACCAGAGCAGTTTCAGAAGCACCCATAAACGCGACCGTTGCGTACAGGGAGTTACCGCCAAAGATCGCCGGAATGCGGTTGACCATAATGTCACGGATAACGCCGCCACCAACCGCGGTGGTGATGCCCAGGGCGATGGCGGGCAGCCAGTGCAGACCCAAGTTCAGGGACTTAATGGTGCCGGTTGCCGCCCACGCGCCCATGCCGACAAAGTCAATAATGAGCATAGTGCGGGTCGCCCAGCGGGCACTCAAATCGATGCTGTACGCAAGGATGGAAGAAACGATAGCACCCACCCAGTAGCCGCCGTCAGTGAGTGCCACGGGCAGTCCGGAGTTCAGTAGGATGTCACGAATCATACCGCCGCCCATGCCGCAGGCGACCGCGAGCAGCAGGAAGCCCACAATGTCGAATCGGAAGGCGCGCGCCACAGCACCGCCGAGCAGGCCGTTAGCGACAACGGCGGCAATGTCGACGATGCGGAATACCTGATCCGGGTCAAAGAGCTCGTGCATGGGCGTTCTCCTGCGTACGTGATGCGTGTGCCGGTAGAGGAAGTGCGCGCAACGGGGGTCGGGTGACGACGTTATCACCGCATCCGGCGCTGTCTGCCTGTGCGCGTACCTGAAATGGCACCGATTTATTGTAGACCCGCCGCCGCCTCTGCTCCTAGTTAAAAGGTGCTCATGACGAGCTCTGAGACGTAACGGAGAAGCTTGTGGGCGCGCTAAAAGATAGGCGTAGAATGAGTGAATCTCCACCCCCAATGCTCTGTCATGATTATTTTTGCGCTGGGATCCTTCCAGTACGGTAGCGGCATCATTTCTTCGCTACTGTTGGCATTGAGCCCCCTGAACGCGGTGGAGTCTATGGCGGTCATGATGTTTGCCGGTGCGGCGCTGTCGGCGCTCATGGTGTGGTTGCCGTCGCGTAGCCGGAACGCTCGCTAAGCTGGAGCTAGACGAATACTAGAGGCATGTGGCCCGGTCGTTTGATAGACCGGGCCACATCGCAAATCGTTATCTGCGTAAGGTGAAAGGAGCCGCCGTGACGGTATCGCGTGACGAAGTTTTCGAAATCCTGCGGGGCGTGGTGCCCCGCCTGGAGGAGGTGCTTCCCGGCTGGTCGGTGCGCCCCAATATCACGGGTACCGGCGCGGTGGGGCTCTACATGGACGGCCCCGCAATCTACCGGGACGGCGAGCCCCTGGCCGGCGTGAACGCCGAGGGTGAGCCGGTCATTCGGCACCTGTGCGGTACGATTCAGACCGCCGACCGCGGCCTGCCGCAGGAGCTCAGGCAGGTGCGCTACCAGTACATCCTGGGCGTGAGCGTGGCGGAGCACGAGAGCGAGTATCCCGAACTGGCCGACCTGGCGAGCGTGGGGGAGCCGAGCTGGGTTCCTGCGCTGAGGGCCCTGGAGGCGCTGGTGGAGTCCGAGGGCCGCGAGACGCTGTTCATCAGCCGCGGCGGCTACGTGCCCGGTCGCCGCGCCTTAGGTAAGCGCCGCGTGGCGTTACGCCGCGAGTTCTTTCCGGGTAAGCCATGGCTGGGTTTGGGCACGATTGACTGGTGTGCGGGCGTGCGCTCGACCCCGGTGTACGCCGAGGATCTGGTGGCTCTGGTGGCCGCGGCGACGCGCTTGGCGAGCGGCTGGGATGCCGCCCTGCGCGCTGTCTCTGCGGACAGCAAAAAGTAGCTAAAACAGAGCGGCGCATCCGACCCGTAAAGGAGTGGATGCGCCGCTTCTGTGTAAGCTCTAACGCTGAGTGGGTTTAGCCCAGTGCCTCAGCCAGCTTGAACGAGTCAAGCCGTATGAGAATTGCCTTATCGATAGCATGCAAGGGTGATGCATCCTGCTGCCTCTACGGGGGCGTAGCCGTAGCGTTTGTAGAGCGCAACGGCGTGTTCATTACCGACGTCGGTAGTAATGAGTCGCTGTCGAATATCTTCTCGGTCAAAGTCATCAATAACACGCTTGAGAAGCGCAGAACCAATGCCCTGTCGTTGGGCGTGCGGATGCACTAGGAGGTCCTGAATGTAGGCGATAGAGTGTCCGTCCCCGACGGCGCGGACTAGCCCGACGAGCCGTCCCGTTCCGTCCGTGGTTGCCTCTCGTGCGGTGTAGAGATACCGCGACCCTTCCACCATCGGGATGAGACGTTCGGGTGTTTTGGTATAGGCACTCCAGCCCACAGAATCGTAAAGCTCAGCGAGTTCTTCCACGCTGGGATAGGGGCTGGTGGAGTCCAAAATACAGTACCGCATACAGGCATTGTATAGCGTCAAATCGGGGGATTTAGGGAACTATCGTCCAACACGTTGCTGGGCTTGATGTGCACATAAAAGCGGCGCATCCGACCCGGAAAAGGGAAGGATGCGCCGCTTCTGTGTAAGCTCTAACGCTTAGTGGGTTTAGCCCAGTGCCTCAGCCAGCTGAATGCCCTGTGCCACGCCGCCGAGGGTTGCAGCAATACGGATCAGGTCGTTGACCTGCTCCTTGGTTGCGCCCTCTTCACGCAGGGTGTGCTCGTGAGCCTCAACGCAGTGGGAGCAGCCGTTGACTGCGGACACTGCCAGAGCGAACATCTCGAAGTCCAGCTTCTCAATGCCACCGTTCTTGCCGATGATCTGCATACGCAGGTTTGCGCGCTGGTCATCGTATGCACCGTTCAGGAAGCCACGGGTGCGGTAGAAGATGTTGTTCATGCCCATGATGGATGCAGCACCCAGAGCAGCCTCGTAAGCGGTGTCGCTCAGGTGCTCCTTAGCCTCTGCAGCAATCTCAACAACAACAGAGTCAACCTTGGTTGCTGCTGCGGTTGCGAGGATTGCGCCCCAGAGCTGCTGCTCGGACAGGGAGGTGATGCGGGGCAGGGAGGACAGGTTGAGGTTCATGTCCTTCGCGTAGGAAGGCAGAGCCGAACGCAGGTTATCGATGCTCATGGATTACTTCATCTCCTTGAATGCGTCGATGGTTGCTGCACCCTTCTTCCAGTTGCATGCGCACAGCTCGTCGGACTGCAGTGCGTCCAGCTGGCGGAGCACCTCGTCGGTGTTACGGCCGACGGAGTCAGCAGTAATGGAGACCGACTGGATGGTGTTGTGGGGGTCGATGATGAAGGTTGCGCGGTCTGCAACGCCATCCTTGTTCAGGATGCCCAGTGCGCTAACCAGCTCACGCTTGAGGTCGGATGCCATGACGATGGGCAGGTCCAGGAGCTCTTCGTGGGAGCGGCGCCATGCGTAGTGGGTGTACTCGTTGTCAACGGAAACACCGATTACCTGGGTGTCGCGTGCCTCGAACTCGTCAGCGAGCTTGCCGAATGCAGCAATCTCGGTGGGGCAAACGAAGGTGAAGTCCTTCGGCCAGAAGAAGACGACGCGCCAGGTGTCTTCGTCCAGACCCTCGGAGGAGACGGTGGTGAAGTAGTCTTCGGGCTTGGTTGCTTCGATGTCAGCCAGCTTACCGGGGACAACGCCGGTGAGCTCGTATGCGGGGAACTGGTCGCCGATGGTCAGAACTGCCATAGTGTTCTTCTTTCTGCTTCGTGCCGCGCGGATTCGTTGCGCGGCGCTTATTCTTACTGCCCAGTGGGCGGGCTCGATAACTATTTTATTATGAATAATTCATAATAATCAAGTGACGTTGGATTAAAACCCGAAGGTTTAACTATGATTTGCATCACCAAACATTCTGGGGTGTCCAAAAAGCTTTCCCGGTGTAAATCTCCATGCACAAATCCCACCTACAAAGCCCAGGGGTTAAGCTCGAATCATGACCCCCGAACACAGTAACTTCTCAGACAGCGACTTCTCAGAACACAGCGAACATGCAGAGCCCAGCCAGCCCGAACTCATTACTGAACGCCTCACCCTGCGCCACCTGCGCGAGGCGGATATCCCCGACATCGTAGAAGCCTGCCGCGACCCGCAGATGGTCCGCTTCACCCGCGTACCGCTGAACTACACGCGCGCCGACGCCGAGGACTACCTGCTCACCACCGCCCGCCAGATTGCCGCCGGGCAAATCCAGCGCTGGGCGATTGACGCCTCCGGCGTGTTTGCCGGGACCATTGAATTGCGCCTGGCTGACGGCACTCCCGAAAGCCCCGGAACCCGCGCCGAACTGGGCTATTACGCCGCCCCGAAGGTGCGCGGCAAAGGCTATATGACCGAGGCGCTGCGAGCCGTCCTCGGCTACGCTTTCGACCCGCTCGGGCTGGGCCTCGAGACCGTCCGCTGGACCGCCCTGGCGGGTAACGAGGCATCCGAACGAGTGGCGGTTAAAGCGGGTTTCACCGGCATCTACGACGATATTGACCCGAACTCCGGCCGCCCCGACAAGAACGGTCACCCGGTGCAGCACGCGGTGCGCCGCGCCGATATGACCCGCGCGCAATTCGCGGCACTCTGGGCTCACTAGGCTCGGAGGCTATCTAGGTTCTGGGGCTAACTAGTGCGGGAGTGAGCACAAGCTCGCCAGAGCACTACCGAATACCGAAGCCGCGGAACGAGCCGCTCGGCTCCTCCCACTCGACGAGAACCTCATCCACGCGCCCGGCGGTGTCATCACCGCGTAGCACATCGACCAGGCGAGCGCAGGAGGCGGCGGTACCTTCCGCAACGACCTTCACGCGTCCGTCGTCGAGGTTTTCGGCGTAGCCGGTCAGGCCCATGGGCTTGGCGGTTCCGGCGCACCACCAGCGGAAACCCACACCCTGCACTTTGCCGCTGACGAAAGCGACGAGGCGGATTTCGGCGGGTTCTGCCGGGGTGCGGTCGGTGAAGAAATCAAAGAAACCCATGGGTCCTCCCGGGGTCATCTCATTGTGAGTGGTCTGATGGGGGTGAGCGCCGGTGGTTGCGCTCTGATAGCTTCTATAGCTTCAGTCTAGAGGGTGCGGGGTGCCTGTTGCCTGGTTGCCGCGCGCACACGCCGTGAAGAGCTGAATAAGGGTAAAGCAACCGAAGCCGCGCCCTGAAAAGGAGTAACATTAGGGACATTCACTTAGCGGCAATGCTGAACACACAGACATCTACCCGCATACAACCCATCCCCTGGAGGATCATTGAGTTCACGCCCTAAAAAAGCGCCTCTCGTCGGTAACCCGGCGAAGACACCCTACAAGCCCTGGCCTGCTCTCTGGTCCCTGGTTGTTGGCTTCTTCATGATCCTGGTGGATGGCAATATCGTCACCATCGCCCTGCCGCACATGCTGCAGGATCTGGAAGCATCCCTGTCGGCGGGTATGTGGGTGACGAGCGCCTACCTGCTGGCGTATGCGGTGCCGCTGCTCATTACCGGTCGTATGGGTGACCGCTTCGGTCAGAAGAACCTGTACATGATCGGTATGGGTATTTTTACGCTTGCCTCCCTGTGGTGTGGTCTGGCGGCGGACGTTGAATCGCTCATCGCTGCCCGCGTGGTGCAGGGCCTAGGCGCATCGCTGATGACCCCGCAGACGATGTCTCTGATTACGCTGATGTTCCCGCCGAATGCGCGCGGTGTCGCCATGAGCATTTGGGGTGCGACTGCGGGTGTCGCCTCGCTGGTCGGCCCGATTCTGGGCGGCGTGCTGGTGGACACCCTCGGCTGGGGCTGGATCTTCTTCATCAACATTCCGGTTGGCCTGGTCGGCCTGTTCTTGGCGTGGCGTAACGTGCCGGTGTTCGAGCAGAAGAAGCACAGCTTCGACTGGTTGGGCGTGGTGCTTTCGGCGGTCGGTCTGTTCCTGCTAGTTTTCGGTATTCAGGAAGGTGCCACCTACGACTGGGGCACCATCACTGACTCGTTCATGGGCACCGGTGTTCCGGTGAGCGTGTGGGGCCTGATTATTGCCGGCATTCTGGTGCTGGGCCTGTTCATCGGGTGGCAAGCGATTAACCCGCGTGAGCCGCTGGTTCCGCTGAGCCTTTTCAGTGACCGTAACTTCTCCGTGTCGAATGTGGCTATTTCCGCTATGGGTGTGGTTGCTATCAGTATGGCGTTCCCGCTGACCCTGTACCTGCAGCAGGTGGAGGGCCTGGACCCGACCCAGGCTGCGCTGATGACCGCCCCAATGGCGTTGTTCTCGGGCGCGTTGGCGCCGGTGGTGGGTGCGCGTCTGAACCGTAACGACCCGAAGTGGATTGCGGTGATTGGATTTACGCTGCTGGTGATTGGTTTTGCTCTGCTGCGCCCGACGATGGTTGCGGAAGGCAACCTGTGGCTGATGGTTGGCCCGATGATTATTCTAGGTGCGGCGAATGCCTGCATTTGGGGTCCGCTGTCGGTGTCGGCGACCCGCAACCTGCCGCCGCAGCGTGCCGGTGCCGGTTCGGGCGTGTACAACGAGACCCGCCAGATGGCGTCGGTGCTCGGTTCGGCTGCGATTACCACGATTATGGCTTCTGCAATTACCTCGCAGCTGTCCGCGTTGGGTCCTGCCGCTGCGGCGGGCGGTAGCTCTCACCGCGGTGCTGGAGGCGGCGTACTTCCGCAGATTCTGCGTGAACCCTACGCGGCGGCAATGGCTGATTCCATGATGCTTCCCCTGGTTGCTGCGGCAGTGGGTGCGGTCGTGTGCCTGTTCTATGCCTCCATGAAGACCTCCGAGGCGAAGGGCGCCGCGCAGAACGCTGAGGTGGAGGCCACTAAGTAGAAGGCTTATCGGAGCGCTTTTAGGCATAAGCGGTGCATAACCTGAGATACGGTGCAAATACTGGGACAAACTAGATGCACGCTGTGTATGATGAAGCGGGTCACCGTCGAACAGAAGGGGAGCCAAGAATGGTTCCCTTGCCTCCACCGGAGGGTTCGGCAGTGACCCGCTGTCTTTTAAACGCCGTGCTCACTTGCGGCACACCGGCTGCACACCGGCGACAGCGACACATATGACCACCGCACCGCGTGGCTTGGCTACCGTTTGATACTTCTACTCACCAGAGATGCACTGTACGCAACGTCAGATGGAGCAATCTAACGCGCGGTCAAGACACGAAGAGAGATCCCATGTCTTTTCTGACCTCAACTCGCGTAGTGCGTACCGCGCTCGCTTCGGCGGCACTGCTTGTGCTCAGCTCGGTTGCTGTCCCCGCAGCCCAGGCGTACAACCCCGATATCGACGGCGACGGCATCCCCAACACCTGGGAAATGAAAGGCTACGACGCCGACGGCGACGGCAAGGTAGACGTGGACTACCCCGGCAGGGGCGCTAACCCGCTGAAGAAGGACCTCTTCGTGGAGATGGACTACATGCCCGGCCTGCTCGCTAGCGAGGAAGAGCTCGACCGCATCACCGAATCCTTCGCGCAGTTGCCCCTCCGCAATCCGAACGGCACCACCGGCATCAACATTCACCTGGACGCCGGTAGCGCCCGCAGCGCTAAGTACAACCTCGGCGGCGGCAACGAAGTGGCGCACGAACAGCTCGACAACACCATGACCAAGTGGGCCGAAATCCGCTCCAAGAACATGGACCCCAACCGTGAAAGCGTCTTCCACTACATGATTTGGGGCGACGCCTACGACGAGTACGGCTCCTCGGGCCTGGGCTACGTGAGCGGCCGCGGCTTCGTCGTGACCGTGGGCCCGCGCTTCTGGGGCAAGTCTGCAACCTCCGACGTGCGCGTGGGCACCTTCATCCACGAGCTGGGCCACAACCTGGGCCTGGGTCACGGCGGCACCGATGACGTGAACGACAAGCCGAACTACCTGAGCGTCATGAACTACATGTACCAGATCTACGGTGTGCGCCGCGCCAGTGGCGAGCTGAAGTTCAGCTACTCGACCCGCGCCTACAAGACCCTGGACGAGAACAAGCTGGACGAGCGTGCCGGCTTTGGTCGCAACGCCTACGGCTGGCTGTACTTCCGTAAGCCCGCCTGGGAGGGTATTGACTTCAACGGCAACGGCAAGATTGATGACGAACCGGTGTCGGTTGACCTGAACGGTGACGGCGAGCTGACCGAACTGACCGCCCCGAACGACCTGGTGACCCTGAAGTTGCAGGCTGAGGGTACCGAGGCGCAGGGCGGCGTGTACCGTTCCGAGAAGCACCTTTCGGCTGAGATTGACCACAACGAAATGACCGCTGACCTGGCTCGCTCCAAGGGCATGGTCCCCGCGAAGGACTAGCCTTTAGCGGCTGTCGGTGGCGACCGATACGCTGAGCCTTAAATACGGCGAGGGGCCCGGCATCCATAACGGATGCCGGGCCCCCCGGTGTTTAAATTCGCTGTCTTAGCGGGTCATTTCCCTTAGCGGCTAATGGTTGCCGAAGCGCGCAAACCAGCCAGGTCCTGGAAGGTGTACTCGCCGCCTTCGGTCAGCTGCATTGCGACGTTACCGCTGGTGATCTGAGCGGTGGTGGTCAGGGTGTAGCTGGAAGTCACCTCGGTGAAGTACACCGGAACCAGCGAAGCCAGCACCTGCGCGTAGCTCACGCCGTCCTTCGCGGTGGCTTCCAAGAAGTCGGAGGTGCGGATGTCCAGTACGCCGGTCCAGACGTTGTCCTCGATGGTCGGCTCGTAGAACTTCGCGGTGTATGCGATGCCGTTGAACGCAGCCACGGCGGGGTTGTTGGTCTTCGCTCCGCCCTCGCTCTTGGCGAGTGCCGGGATCTCAACGTCGTTATCGACGTCCCACAGCAGCGGGTCGGTGACATCCTCGGCGGTGGGGAAGGTGAACTCGAAGGTCACCTGCAGGTGCGCCTGAGGGTACAGCCAGGAGCTACCCTGGAACTCGCCCTTGGAGTTAACGGGTGCAGAAATCCACAGACCCGCGCCACCGTACAGGCCGGCACCCACGCTACCGCCGGGGGTGAAGGTGCCGCCGCCGAGGCTCTGCGGGGTGGTGGAGGTTGCGGTGATGTTGGGTACCTGCACGGTGTAGGAGTCCAGGCCGTAGCGGGTATCAAAGTCGTTGGCGGGGTTCGAGTTGAATGCCTGGGTGAAGACACCGAACTTCAAGGTCGGGGTCTCCGGCACGTCGGTGGAGGCCGCGTAGGCGGGTACCGCTGCTGCGGTTGCGATGACGGGGGTGCTCCACGCGGCACCCTTGATGAGGGCGCGGCGGTTCAGGCCATTAGTGGTGTTCGAGGAAGAAGTCATGGGATCTCTCTTGTCATTAAGAATGTGGTGATGCATGTGATTTGAATTACTGATACTCTAATGTAATTCAGCTCATCTTCAAAATTATCTCAACTTTTACCTCAATGTATGAACATTACGGCACCCAGCTCACCTAGCGCGTGAAACGGGAGCATCATGGAAACCGTGGAGAACGCCCTCCCGGAAAACTCCATCGAAACACCACCGGTCACCACACACTAAGGAACACAACATGGCATTTCTGAAGAGCGCACGCGTCACGCTTGCCTCCCTCGCAGTGCTCTGCCTGGGCACTATCGCAGCCCCCGCAGCAAACGCCTACAGCCCCGACATCGACGGCGACGGCATCCCCAACACCTGGGAGATGAAGGGCTACGACGCCGACGGCGACGGCAAAATCGACGTCGACTTCCCCGCAATGGGTGCAGACCCCAAGCACAAGGACATCTTCGTAGAGATGGACTACATGGCAGGCCTGCTGCCCAGCGAAGACGAACTGGACCGCATCACCAAGATTTACGCCGACCTGCCCATGCGCAACCCCGACGGCACCACCGGTGTGAACATCCACCTGGACGCCGGTAGCGCCCGCAGTGCCAAGTACAACCTCGGCGGCGGCAACGAAATCAGCTACCAGGCACTCGACAGCGAATTCAAGGCGCTCCACCGCATCAAGGCGACCGAAGGTAAGTTCAACCCCGCCCGCGAAGGCACCTTCCACTACATGATCTGGGGCGACTACTACGACAACAGCTACTCCTCCGGTATCGCTAACTTTGGCGGTCGTAACTTTATGGTCACCGTCGGCCCGCACTTCTGGGGCAAGGCAAGCAGTGACATCCGCGTGGCAGTGTTCGTGCACGAGCTCGGCCACAACCTCGCACTGAGCCACGGCGGCTGGGACGAAATCAACTACAAGCCCAACTACTACAGCGTCATGAACTACCAGTACACCCTCACCGGCGTGCCCATGGCTGACGGTAGCCGCTACTTCGGCTACTCCACCGCCGAGTACCGCATGCTCAACGAGGCGAAGCTGTACGAGGCGCGCGGCTTCGGTCCCCGCGCGGCTGGCTTCCTGTACAAGGGCAAGCCCGCCAACCAGCCGATTGACTTCAACGGTAACGGCAAGATCGACACCGAGCCGGTGTCCGTGGACCTGAACGGTGACGGCATGATCACGAACCTGGGTGCGGCAAATGATGTGAAGATGATTCGCTTCCAGGCGACCGAGCACCCCGAGAAGGACAAGGGCCCCGAGCACATTGAACCGAGCGGCATTACCGCTGAACACGCTCGTTCGCTGGGTCTGATCAAGTAGGCTGAATAGGCGGCGCAACGCCAACAAAAAGCCCTGTCAGCTTAGTAAAATGGCATAGCAAAAGGTGCGGATACCGAATCATCATTCGGTATCCGCACCTTTACTGTATGCAGCTTCCAGCTCAGCTTAGCGTTCAGCTCAGCCTAGCGTTCAGGCCAGCAACAGCGCCTAGACAGCCTCGCTCACGCGGCCAGTATCCACCAGCACCTGCGCAATGTGGCCCAGCGCCTCCTCATTCTGCAGCGAAGAAACATCGCCCAAAGAACGACCCTGGTACAGCTCGCCGAGCAGACGGCGAGTAATCTTACCCGAACGGGTCTTCGGGATATCGGCAACCGCCACAACATCCTTCGGCTTAGCAATCGGGCCAATGTGCTCACGCACATGGTCAGTCAGCGCCGCCTTCAGCTCATCCTCAGTCAGGTCCTTACCCTCATCGGTGAGCGTTACGTAGGCGACCGCCTGGTGACCGGTCAGCTCATCCTCCACGGGGCAGACGCCAGCCTCAACCACAGCCGGGTGAGTCACCAGAGCCGACTCAATCTCAATCGTGGACAGGCGGTGACCCGAAATGTTGATTACGTCATCAATACGGCCGAGGATGTACACGTTACCCTCTTCGTCTTCCTTTGCGCCGTCGCCAGCGAGGAACCAGCCGCGCTCGCCGTAGTGACGCCAGTAGGAATCCAGGTAACGCTGCGGGTTCTGCCACACGGTACGAGCCATCGAAGGGCCAATCTTATCGACCACGATGAAGCCCTGCTTGCCGGGTTCGACCGGGTCGCCGTGCTCATCCACCACGCGGGTGGATACGCCGGGAACGGCGCGGGTAGCGCAACCGGGCAGGGGAGTGCAGTGCGGGGTACCCTCCGGGTAGGTGCCCTCGGGTGCGAACGCCGGGTCGTGCGGGCGCGGGGAGCACACGGTCGAACCGGTCTCCGACTGCCACCAGGTGTCGATGAACGCCGCGGTGCCGCCGCCCACGTGCTGACGCAGCCAACGCCACGCCTCCGGGTTGATGGATTCACCCACCGAACCGAGCAGACGCACGGTCGAGAAGTCGTACTTGCCGGGCTCCGGACCGTTCGGGAACGCACCCATGAGCGAACGAATCAGGGTCGGCGCGGTGTAGTAGTTGGTCACGCCGTAGCGTTCAATAACCTCAAAGTGGCGACCGTAGTGCGGGGTGTTCGGGGTACCCTCGTAAATCACCTCGGAGACACCGTTAACCAGCGGGCCGTAAATTTCGTAGGTGTGCGCGGTCACCCAGGCGAGGTCGGCGGTGCACCAGTGAACGGTGGACTCAACCTTTTCCGGGTCGTTAACAGCCGACAGCTCGTCGGGGCGCAGCACGCCGTTCTCATCCACGTAATCCGGCAGCAGATCGTAGAGCAGCGCGTGGGTGTACGCGGTCTGCACCAGGTATCCAGCCATGGTGTGCACCAGACCCTTGGGCTTACCGGTCGTGCCGGAGGTGTAAATGATGAACAGCGGGTCTTCTGCGTCGTGCAGTTCGTAGGCGTGAGTATCCGGCTGGTCGTCCACCAGGTCGTGGTACCAGACGTCGCGGCCCTCAGTCCACGGCACAGCGGCGTGCGCCACCGGGTCGGAGGCGCTGGTGCGGTCCACCACGATAACGTGCTCAATATTGTTCTCACCGGAGCAAGCTTCGTCGGCGTTCACCTTCACGGGAACGACCTTGCCGCGGCGGTTCTGGCCGTCGGTGGTGATGAGCACCTTCGCGCCGGTGTCTTCCACACGGAACTTCAGCGCCTCAGCAGAGAAGCCACCGAAGACGAGGGAGTGGATCGCGCCAATACGCGCGCAGGCCAGGGTGAAAATAATGGTTTCGGGAATGACGGGCAGGTAGATGACCACACGGTCACCCTTGCGCACGCCCAGGGACAGCAGGCCGTTCGCTGCCTTCGCGATGCGGCGCTGCAGCTCGGCGTAGGTGATGGCTTCGCGGTCGCCGGGTTCACCCTCGAAGTAGAGGGCTACCTTGTCACCGCGGCCCGCCTCCACGTGGCGGTCCACGCAGTTGTAGGCGACGTTGAGCTTACCGCCCTCGAACCACTTAATTTCGGGGATGCTGAACTGTTCGATGCCGTCCTCGTCGAAGCCGAGGGACTTCGGCTTCTCGAAGCGGTGCGCGGTGTGCCAGGGCTCAGCCCAGGTGAGTCGCTGCGCCTGCTTCTCCCAGAACGCGACGCGTGCCTCGTCAGATTCGAGGGCGGGGTTCGGGGTGGGGTTCAGCGGGTCGGTGAACGAGTAGGGGGTGGGCAGTCCCATTATTCTCCCATCGGTTGCTGGCATTAGCACCCTTGCTCGCCGTGCCGCTGTCTGTGTGACCGTGGGGTCTGTGTGTGCGTTGGCGAGGGGGTTGCTGCGACGTCACGGAGCCAGGTCTCTCGGTCGCTCTGGATGGTTTGCCTTCTTAGTAAAGCGCGCTCCGGGCCAGGAAGCAAAGGAGCCCGTCATATTCGGCATGCTGTGTATCGGTTCGTAATATTCCGAAATATTTAAAGACCCCGCCCCGCGCTCACTGCTGTGGGGCGCGGGGCGGGGCACATCATCATCATTCAGTAGGCGACAGGTTTCCCCGCCGACTTCTTTCTCCGGCGCGTAGCGATGATTAGCTCACCTTCAGAGGAGCAACCACGCGGCGGACATCTCTCCTAAAACTCAGCGCGTGCTGAGTGTTGCGTTTAGCTGTGGTGCTAATTGCTGGTGGCGCTAGTTGCTGGGGTACTTCGCCTTCACCCAGCGCTCGAAAACGCCCACCAGCGCGTCGGTAATCTTACCGAGCACCGCCAGCGCCACAATAGCCAGCAGCAGGCGGTCGGTGCGGCCGTTGTTCTGCGAGTCGGTCAGCAGGTAACCCAGACCCATGGATGCACCCAGCAGCTCAGCGGCGACCAGGAACAGCCACGCCTGAGCCAGCGCCAGACGCAGACCCGAAACGACCGACGGCAGAACCGCGGGGAGCTGAACCGTGGTGAATAGGCGCAGACCCTTCAGGCCGAAGGCGCGTGCCGCCTCCACAAGCTTGGGGTCAACGTGCGCCAGAGCCGCAGAAACCGTGGTGTACACCGGGAAGAACGCACCAATAGCAACCAGGGTCACCTTGGAATTCTCACCGATACCGATCCACAGCAGAAGCAGCGGAACCCACGCCAGGGACGGCACTGCACGCAGCGCACCAATGGTCGGTGCGGCAATCAGACGCACCGGCGCAGACAAGCCAATCAGCGCACCCAGCACCAGGCCGAGCACGGCACCAATACCGAAACCAATCAGCACACGCTGAGTAGAAATCGCCACGTGGCGGCCCAACTCGCCGCGCTGTGCCAGCTCAACACCGGCGCTGACCACACGGTCGGGGGAGGGCAGCTGAACCTGGGTGAACACGCCGTTCGTGCTCAGAATATACCAGAGCGCAATGAGCGCCAGGGGCAGGATCAGGCCCAGGTACTGCTTACCGGCGAACGGGTTCGACGGCAGCTTCACGGAAGAGACACGCTTCTCGGCACGCTCAGCGCGAGCGCTGGAGGTGGCGGTAACCGTTGCGGCGGTCATTACTTCTCAACCACCTTTGCGATCTTCTCAACGGCTGCGCTGTCAGCTTTCTTTGCGAACTGGTCGTCCACAATGCTGTTCAGTGCCTTGTCCACGTCGGACTGGGAGGGAACGTCGCCGGACTCCACCAGGATCGGGCCGACACCCTTGAGAACCTCAACCTGCTTAGCGCCCGGAACCGGGTCGATATCCAGGTGGGTGCGCTCCATGACGACCTGGGCGGTCTCGTGCTTAATGCCGGACTCTTCCTCCACGATCTTCACAGCCTCTTCGGGGTTCTTCTTAGCCCAGGCGCGAGCGTACTCGTACACGTCCACGATGGTCTGTGCGGCGGTCGGGTTGGACTGAATGAACTTCTCGGTCGCGTTCAGGAAGCCGTAGGTGTTGAAGTTCAGGTTGCGGTAGAAGAGCACGTCGCCGCTTTCCACCTCGGCGGCAGCCATGATCGGGTCCAGGCCGCTCCACGCGTTGACCTGACCGTTATCCAGGGCGGTGCGGCCGTCGGCGTGCTGCAGGTTCTGAATGGTCAGGTCCGAAGCAGAAATACCCTCCTGCTTGAGTGCCTGCAGCAGCAGGAAGTACGGGTCGGTACCCTTGGTCACGGCAACGGTCTTACCCTTCAGATCCGCAACCTTGGTGATGCCCGAATCCTTGCGGGTCACCAGTGCCGACCATTCCGGCTGCGAGTAGAGGCTAATGACCTTGATGGGGGAGCCATTAGCGCGTGCCAGCAGCGCCGCCGAACCGGCGGTCGAGCCAACATCAATATTGCCGCTACGCAGCGCCTCATTCGCCTTGTTCGAGCCGGCCGACTTGACCCACTCAACCTTCTTACCCTCGGCGGCGAGGGCGGTCTCAAGCCAACCCTTCTTGCGGATAATCAGGGACAGCGGGTTGTAGGTCGCGTAGTCAATGGTCACGGTGTTCTGGTCGCCACCACCGGCAGCACCGGAGGCGTTAGCGGAACCGGAACCTTCGCCAGCGCAGGCGCTGAGCAGAGTAGCAAAAGCGGCGGCTGCGGCAAGGGACTTGAGGGCGGTACGGCGAGACGGGGAGTAAGTCATGATGAAATCTTTTCGCTTCTGAAGATGATGATGTGATGTGTGAGAAATGTGTTGCGTGGCGGCTTTAGGCGTTATCTTCCACGCCGAGCTCAGCCAGCAGTTCGCTACGCAGCGCCGTAATCTCTGCATCGGCGCGGTCACGCGGGTGAGAACGGTCAACGGTCACAATGCGCTGGATGGTGGCGGGCGCCTCCGGGGTGTCCTTACCGAGGACGATGACCCGGTCAGAGAGGTACAGCGCCTCTTCCACATCGTGGGTGACCAGCAGAATCGTGGTCGGGTCTTGACGGTGCACGTCCAACAGCAAATCCTGCATGTTGATGCGGGTCAGCGCGTCCAGAGCACCGAAGGGCTCGTCGAGCAGCAGCACGCCGGGGTTGCGTGCGAGCGCTCGCGCCAGGGACACGCGCTGAGCCATACCGCCTGAAATTTCCTTGGGACGGTGGGTTGCGTATTCGCCTAGGCCGACCAGGTCGAGCAGGCGCGCTACGGATGCTGCGCCTTCAGATTTTTTGGTGCCCTGCGGCAGTCCGAGCGCCACGTTGTCGGCGACGGTGCGCCAGGGGAGCAGGCGCGGTTCCTGAAAGCCGATAGCTACGCGGGGGTCGAGGCCGGTCACTGCCTTCTCGCCGATACGCACGGTACCTGCGGTGATGCGGTTCAGGCCTGCTGCTGCACGCAGGAGGGTGGATTTGCCGCATCCGGAGGAGCCGATGACGGAGATAATCTCGCCGGGGGCTGCGGTGAAGGAGACTCCGCGAAGAACTTCGTGGGTTCCGCCGGGCACGGGGAAAGATTGTCCGACGCTTTCAAAGCTCAAGGGGACGGCGGCGGTGGATACGGCGTGGCGGCCGGTGTTTTCACTGGTGGGTACGTCAGTTACTGCACTGTTGAGTGTCATGTCACTTCCATCGTTCCTGGCGTTAGCACCGGGGGCGGAAGAATCCGTGCCGGTTGCTGCGACGTCGTGGAGCCAGGTCTCTCAGTCGCTCTGGATGGTTTGCTTCTCCCACCCTATGGGCTGTGGCGTGCCTCAATCAACCCGGCGGGCGCGTATGAATTTCTATGACCGTATATTTCGCATTTATCACGAAATATTTCGGTTCCACGTCACAAAAAGATTTTTTCGTCACAAACGTGACCTCCCTCCCGCGCGCCCCGTACACTCAAACCACGAGATCATGAGTCCCGGCGCTAAGCTCTGGCTAGCCGGGCGGCAACCCTCTCCCGTAGCGGGGTGCCCCAGATGATGATCTGGCCTCAACGTAACGAGGCAAGTACGGCGCGAACGCGCCACCTGCACGAAGGCCACCACCGAACGCAGAAGGCAAGAAGGAGGCGGCGCGCGGGGTGCAGGGCACTAACCCGATCGTCCCCGATCATTCGCGAAAGGAAAATCGATGGCTGAGCAGAAGAAGCGCATCGTAGTTAACGCATTCGAAATGACCTGCATCGGTCACCAGAGCTTCGACCTCTGGCGTCACCCGCGCTCCCGCGCAACCGAGTACAACACCATCAAGTACTGGACTGACCTGGCTAAGACCCTTGAGCGCGGCCTGTTTGACGCCGTGTTCATCGCTGACGTTGTTGGTATCTACGACGTGTACAAGAACTCTGCCGCTCCCGCCATTGAAGGTGCCGCTCAGGTTCCCGTGAATGACCCCGCAACCCAGATTTCTGCAATGGCTGCAGTGACCGAGCACCTCGGCTTCGGTGTGACTGCTGCCGCTACTTTCGAGCAGCCCTACACCCTGGCTCGCCGCTACGCCTCCCTCGACCACCTCACCGAGGGCCGCGTCGGCTTCAACGTGGTGACTTCTTACCTGCCGTCGGCTGCTGAGAACCAGGGCCTGCCCACCCAGATTCCGCACGATGAGCGCTACGATATCGCTGACGAGTTCCTGGACGTCTGCTACAAGCTGTGGGAAGGCTCCTGGGAAGACGGCGCAGTCATCAAGGACCGCGAGCGCGGCGTCTACGCTGACCCCTCCAAGGTCCACCCGATTGGCCACAAGGGCAAGTACTTCTCCGTGCCCGGCATCTCCCTGACCGAGCCGAGCCCGCAGCGCACCCCCGTGATTTTCCAGGCTGGCGCATCCAGCCGCGGTCAGAAGTTCTCCGGTAAGCACGCTGAGGCTGTGTTCATCAGCGCCCTGCGCCCGGACCTGACCCGCGTTGTGACCGACCGTATTCGTGCCGCTGCCGAGGAGCAGGGCCGTAGCCGCGACGACGTGAAGATCCTGGCAATGCTCTCCGTCATCGTGGATGAGACCGAAGAGAAGGCAAAGGCAAAGTACGAGGAGTACAAGAAGTACATCAACCTCGACTCTGCACAGGCTATCATCGGCGGCTGGTCCGGCGTTGACCTGTCCCAGTTCGACGAGGACGAGGTTCTGAACTACGTGCAGACCGAGTCGATTCAGTCCTTCCTGACCCCCTTCACCCTGCAGGCGAAGGACAAGAAGTGGACCCGCAAGGCCATCGCTGAGCACACCACCCTCGGCGGCATGGGCGATGTCATTGTTGGTGACCCGGTTCAGGTTGCTGACGAGCTGGAGCGTTGGATCGATGAGGGTGGCCTGGACGGCATCAACCTGGCATACCACGTCTCCCCGGGTTCCTTCGAGGACTTCATCGAGTACGTTGTTCCCGAGCTGCAGAAGCGCGGCCGCTACCGCACCGAGTACGAGGGCAACACCCTGCGTGAGAACATCTTCGGTAAGGGCCACACCAAGGTTGCTGACTCCCACCCGGCCGCTAAGTACCGCGGCGCATACGTGGGTAAGCCTTCGGCTGCTGACACCCCGGCTCGCGCAATCGCTGAATAAGCGTTGCCGCTGATGCGAACCGTGTAGGTGCGCTCAAACTTAACGATTGAAAACAAGAACGCCCGTTCTACTGGAGGATTTGTATCCCCGGCAGAGCGGGCGTTTCTTTGCGCTGTGCTTTCTTGATGCGGCACTTTCTTGACGTGGCGCGTTCTTTATACTGGGTGGCATGACTGAACTAAACCATGATGACCGCTGCCCCTGCTCGAGCGGCGAGGTGTACGGCGCCTGCTGCGGCAGGTTCCTGGGCGAGTTTGCCGCCTCCGGCACGTTGACTGCTCCCGCGCCGGAGCAGCTGATGTGCTCGCGTTTTACCGCGTTTGCGACAGGGGATGCGGCGTACTTGCTGGCGAGCTGGCATCCGAGTACTCGCCCGGCGACGCTGGAGTTGGAGGATGATATCCGCTGGTATCGCCTGGATATTCTGGGTGCTTCGGGTGGCCCGTTTGATGCATCCGGTACGGTGGAGTTCGTTGCGTATTACCGTTCGGTGCCGGGTATTCCTGCGGAGGAGCGGGTGAAGGGTAGCATGCATGAGCTGTCGCGCTTTGAGAAGGTGGGCGGCGCCTGGTTCTACGTGGATGGAGACGTCCGCTAAATCTCGTAACTTTCCCTGCCTCTCGTACATGCTGAGTGCGGGTGGGCAGATAAAGAAATGGCAGAATCATTCCGAAAACGGAACGATTCTGCCATTCCTTGTTTTAGTTAGCTTCTGTCTTTTAGAAGATTTTCAAAATCAGTCTGAGATATCAGCCAGACCAAGCCAAGAGGCACGCTCTGCCCCGATAGCAGGAATCAAAATAGGGGATGCGGTCATGACTAAGACGCTTTCTTGAGAACAGAATCTTGAAGAATGCGCTCTGCCTCAGCGGAGCTTCGCGGATCCCCCAAATCTAGAAGATCTACCGCCACATGCAAGGGCAGAATGTGGGGCGGCTCATCGCATTCACGCAAGATAATGTTCGCCGAATCTACAGACGCTGGAAGCAGGTTGTACAGAAAAATGATGTTCTCTAAATCCTGGCTTGAAACATATGCATCAACCATTGAGCCGTACACCTGAGAAATATCGCTACTAATGCCGGTAAGCGACAATGCAGAGTCTTCCAAAATTGCAGGAATTTCAGCGGGAGGAGCCTGCAGATGATGCACTTTCAGACCGCGGCGAGCTCGGTATCGCTCAACAGACGCAGGTCCTTGCACCTGAATTGCTGAGGCGCGTTCTTTTGCCCTGCGGCGTTCCTCAGCAGATAGAACAGATGACTGACCATCGCAGTAACGCGCCAAAGCGTTGAATGCATCGAAGGAAATAGGACGGCCAGCATTACTGCGGTGCGCAGCGGGAAGAGCGTCGACAACCCAGCGGCTTCCCAATTTACGACCTTGGAGCATTCCGCGTTCTAAGCGGGCGCGCACGCTTCGCTCTGAAACCTTAGCTTCTTGAGCATACTCTTGAACGGACATCATGGCAGAATCATACCGAAAACGGAATGATTCTGCCATGATTTTCTCGTACCGGAGAGCGATAAGGAACATGCAAGAGCGAACCAGATACGCCAAAGGCAGGCCCCTCGGCAGCTTGAAAACTTACATTCTCAGCCGCATCAGGAACCTGCCTTCAGCAAATATGTAGACTGCCGGACTTAGCTAGTCCAGCCGTTAATGATGCCCATACCGAAGTAAATCACGAACACCGCGGACACCAGGTACATCAGCCAGTGCACATCCTTACCGCGGCCCTGCACCAGGCGAATGAAAGTGTACGCCACGAAGCCGGCACCAATACCGTTCGCAATCGAGTACGACAGCGGCATGAAAATAATGGTCAAGAACGCCGGAATACCCAGACCCCAGTCGGTCCAGTCAATATTCACGGCCTGGCGGATCATCAGGAAGCCGACCACGACCAGCGCCGGAGCAACCGCCTCGAAAGGAACGACGGTGACCAGCGGCGAAATGAAAATCGCCAGCAGGAACAGCACACCGGTCACAATGTTCGCAAAGCCGGTGCGTGCACCCGCACCAATACCGGTAGCGGACTCCACGAAAATCTGGTTCGCCGAACCGGACGCGCCACCACCAACAACGGAACCGAAAGCGTCCACAAGCAGGACCTTGTCGATGTCCTCAACCTTGCCGTCCTTCATGGTGCCAGCCTCGGCGGCAAGACCCACCGAAACGCCCATCGCGTCGAAGAACACGGACAGCAGAATGGTGAACACCAGCAGCGAGGCAGCCAGCGGACCGATGTGGGTGAATGCGCCGAACAGGTCAGCGGAACCGATGAGGGAGAAGTTCGGGGTGGTGAACTTCATGTCCGCCAGGGAAGGCACGTTCAGCGACCAGCCGGTTGCCGACTCCTTCACGGAACCGGAGGGGACAACCGCCTCCAGAATCAGGGACAGCGCGGTGGAGGCGAGCACGCCCCACAGGATCGCGCCCTTCACGTTACGGATAAACAAGGCGATGGTGAAGAACAGGCCGAAGAGGAAGACGAGGGTGGGCCAGCCGAGCAGGTGACCGCCCGCGCCGAGGGTCACCGGAACGGTGGAGCCTGCTGCGTCGGGCATGCGGCGGATGATACCTGCGTTGACGAGGCCGATGAAGGCAATGAAGAAGCCGATACCGACCACAATCGCGGTCTTGAGTGACTCGGGGACCGCCTCAAACACCGCGGTACGGAAGCCGGTGAGCACCAGAACGGTCATAATTAGACCGGCAAGAACGACCAGGCCCATGATGTCTGCCCAGGTCAGGTTCGGGGTGGTGGCAATGGTGGAGGCGAGCAGCGCATTCACGCCCAGGCCAGCCGCCATGGCAAAGGGCTGCTTGGCGATAACACCCATGAGGATGGTCATCACGCCGGCAACCAGCGCGGTCACAGCCGCGACGGGTGCGATACCGAGGGTGCGTGCGGATGCGTCAGCACCGGTACCGATGACGAGGGGGTTCAGCACCACGATGTAGCTCATGGCGAAGAATGCGGCGAGGCCGCCGCGGAATTCTGCGGCGATGGAGGAGCCGCGTTCGGAAATCTTGAAGTAGCGGTCGAGTGCGCTGGTGGGCGCTGCCGCCTTCTGGGGTTCAGACATGTGAGGATCCGTTGATGTTGTTCGGTGTGTACTGTTGCGCCGCCGGTTTCGAGGGTAAAGCTCGCGGGTAAATCCCGGGTTGGGCGCCACGATGGTTCAACCATTGTAGGCGCCGCCTCCTAGCTTGTGCCGTTGAAACGCGTTGTGTGCGGCGGTTCAGTCGGTGATGTGGTGTTTCCCCGACCCCTGCAACCAGAATTGGGTAGTTAGGGTAGAGGGAAGAATAGCGCAGGGCGGGGTACCGGCAACCCGAAGGTGCCGATACCCCGCCCTGATGGTGCCCGCGCCTCCACGTGTGGAGGGTGAGGCACCTGATGTATTTAGTGCATCCAGCCGGTAATCAGGCCGTTAGCGAAGAAGATGAGGAACACTGCGGAAACCACGTACATGAGCCAGTGAACTTCCTTGCCGCGACCCTGCACCAGGCGGATGAAGACGTAGGACAGGAAGCCTGCGCCGATACCGTCCGCGATGGAGTATGCCAGCGGCATGAAGATGATGGTCATGAACGCGGGGATACCCAGACCCCAGTCGTTCCAGTCGATGTTCACTGCCTGGCGGATCATCAGGAAGCCAACGAACACCATTGCGGGTGCAACAGCTTCGAAGGGCACGATGGTGACCAGCGGGGACAGGAAGATCGCGACGAGGAACAGTGCGCCGGTGACGACGTTCGCGAAGCCGGTGCGTGCGCCCGCGCCGATACCGGTTGCGGACTCCACGAAGATCTGGCTTGCGGAGGAGGAGGTGCCACCGCCGGCTACGGAGCCGAGGGCGTCCACGAGCAGGACCTTGTCGACGTTCTCGATCTGGCCGTCCTTGATGGTGCCTGCTTCGGTTGCGAGACCGACGGAGGTGCCCATTGCGTCGAAGAACGCGGAGATGAGGATGGTGAAGATCAGCAGAATAGCTGCCATGCCACCGAGGGTGCCGAAGGCAGCGAACAGGTCAGCGGAGCCGAACAGGGAGAAATTGGGCAGCTTGCTGGTGTTGGAGTCCCAGACGGGGACGTTCAGGGACCAGCCGGTGGGGGACTTAACCGAGCTGCCGGAGGGCACGACCTTCTCCAGGATGATGGAGAGGGCGGTGGAGGCGAGCACGCCGTAGAGGATTGCACCCTTCACGTTGCGGATGAACAGCGCAATGGTGAGGAACAGGCCGAAGAGGAAGACGAGGGTGGGCCAGCCGAGCAGGTGACCGCCCGCGCCGAGGGTCACCGGAACGGTGGAGCCTGCTGCGTCGGGCATGCGGCGGATGATACCTGCGTTGACGAGGCCGATGAAGGCAATGAAGAAGCCGATACCGACGACGATTGCGACCTTGAGCGATTCGGGGACCGCGTTGAACACTGCGGTGCGGAAGCCGGTCAGCACGAGGATGGTCATCAGCACACCAGCCCATACGACGAGGCCCATGATGGCGGGCCAGGTCAGTCCGGGGGTGGAGGCGATGGTGGTTGCCAGCAGCGCGTTCACGCCGAGGCCTGCCGCCATGGCGAAGGGCTGCTTGGCGACGACGCCCATGAGGATGGTCATGACGCCTGCGACCAGTGCGGTCATTGCTGCGACCTGCGGTACACCGAGGGCGTTGCCGGATGCGTCCTTGCCGAGGCCGATGATGAGGGGGTTCAGCACGACGATGTAGCTCATCGCGAAGAAGGTGGCGAGGCCGCCGCGGAATTCTGCGGCGATGGTGGAGCCTCGCTCAGTGATCTTGAAGTAACGGTCCAGTGCGCCCTTGGCTTCTGCCTTGGGGCTCTGGGGAGCCGCGGTGTTCTCAGAAGACATTCGTGAAAATCCGTAGATACTCATAGTCGGGGCGTGACTCGGGGTTCCGAGCCCGCATAAAAATAGTGTCACTTCCCGGTGTGTTGGGGAGGTGACACTGTTGTTACCGAAATATTCTACGGTTAAAGTTTCTCTAAGCGTTAATCCAGGAAATTCCCAGCTTTCGTGCAGAGTGTCTGTCTTGGGCGGCGTTATAGGCGGTAATTATCTCTCGCCCCTGCGCGAACACCGGCGACATATTAGGTTAGTGAACCCTAAGTTCCTGCTATATTCGAGGTGAAACAATGCGTCGCCGGATGCCAGGTTCCGTGTGGTGAGCCTTTTTCGGCATAGATGAGAATTCGGCATAGATAAGAAGGAGCCCACCGTGACTGAAACTCCCCAAGAAAACACCGCTGAGAACTACCCCGCCGCGGAATCTCTGCCGGTACGCCAGCGCGCCGTCGTAGCAACCGACCGCCCCGCCCGATACATCAAGCAGCTTGGCTCGCACATGGGCCGCAAGCTCGGCACCGCAGAACTGCCCGACGGCCTGCGCCTTACCTTCAACCGCGACGGCATTTTCCGCGGCTACGGTGACCTGCGCGAAGCCGACGGTGCACTCGTCATGGAGGTACGCGCCGAAAGCGACGAGTTGGCTGCTGGTCTGGCGGATGTGCTGGACCGCCACCTGGTCCGCTTCGGTGAACGCGAGGAACTGGTCGTCACCTTTGAGGCGGTACCCGCCTCCTAGCCCCTGCTTTCTAGTCTTCGTTACCCTGCCCCGCCCTCCTGCACCTCGGAGGGCGGGGCAGTTCTATGCCCACTGCGTGCGGAGGCGCCCGGAGCCGGACGCACCGCGCCTCCTGAATTAAGTGACCCCGCCCAAATTAGGTGACCCCGCTCGGATTAGGTGACAGAAAATTGTCCTATTTAGTGGGCGAATACATATAAGCCCCCGAACACCCGTCAATCCCCGGTAAAATAGGCAAGAAGTGAACACTAAGCTCACCGCCTGTTCGCGCCGCACCGGGCGCCGGACGGTGAACTTCGAAAGGAAGATTTTCGTGTCTGAAGCAGCACGCCCCCTGCGCGTCGCCGTTATTGGTGCAGGTCCCGCCGGTATTTACACCGCCGACATCCTCACCAAGTCTGAAGAGGTCCGCACCGGCGCCGTCGAGGTCGCCATCGACATCTTCGACCGCTACCCCGCCCCCTTCGGCCTGATCCGCTACGGTGTGGCACCGGATCACCCCCGCATCAAGGGCATCATTACCGCGCTGCACAAGGTCCTGGACCGCGGCGACATCCGTTTCTTCGGCAACGTCGAATACGGCAAGGACCTGACCCTCGCCGACCTGCGCGAACACTACGACGCCATCATCTTCGCAACCGGCGCGATTTTTGATGCACCCCTGAACATTAAGGGCATCGACCTGGACGGCTCCTACGGCGCAGCAGACTTCGTCTCCTGGTACGACGGCCACCCCGACTACCCCCGCACCTGGCCGCTCGAAGCTGAGCAGGTTGCGGTGCTCGGTAACGGCAACGTCGCCCTGGACGTCTCCCGCATCCTCTCCAAGCACGCTGACGACCTGCTCGTCACCGAAATCCCCGACAACGTCTACGAGGGCCTGAAGGCTTCCCCCGTGACCGACGTACACGTCTTCGGTCGCCGCGGCCCCGCACAGATGAAGTTCACCCCGCTCGAGCTACGCGAACTCGCACACTCCCGCGACGTGGACATCGTCCTGTACGAAGAGGACTTCCAGTTCGACGCTGCTTCTGAGGAAGCCATGGAGAAGAACGCGCAGACCAAGGTCATGATGAAGACCCTGCGCGGCTGGCTGGAAGACCAGAAGACCAATGAGCAGACCGCATCCCGCCGCCTGCACCTGCACTTCCTGCAGTCCCCGCACGAGATCCTCGGCGAAGACGGCAAGGTCGTGGGCCTGCGCATGGAACGCAACAAGCTCGACGGCAACGGCGGCATCATCGGCACCGGCGAGTACGTGGACTACCCCGTACAGGCTGTCTACCGCGCAATCGGCTACTTCGGTTCCGAGCTGCCCGAAATCGGTTACGACGACAAGCGCGGCGTCATCACCAACGTTGAGGGTCGCGTCGTGGACGAGAACGGCGAGGTCGTTCCCGGCCTGTACGCATCCGGTTGGATTAAGCGCGGCCCCGTCGGCCTGATTGGCTCCACCAAGTCTGACGCGCTCGAGACCATCACCCACCTGCTCGAGGACCGCGAGAACCTCTACACCGCACCCGAGCCGGAGGCAGAGGCATTCAGCGCCTACCTGGACTCCAAGGGCATCAAGTACACCACCTGGGAAGGCTGGCACCGCCTGGACGACCACGAGAAGGCACTGGGCGCCGCATCCAAGGACGCAGCCGGTGAGCCCCGCGCCCGCGTGAAGGTTGTGGACCGCGACGAGATGATCAACATCTCCCGCGGCGAGTAATCCTTACGTTGAGTACGTAGAGCATAGAAATCGACCCCGTACCGTGAATCGGTGCGGGGTCGATTTTTGTCTATATATAAGGAAGCGGGGGAGTAGGGGGCTCTCGGAAAGTGCTCGCCCGGAAGAGTTATCGAAAGAGCGGTTAAAGAAACCCACCCCGCACCATGAGGTTATGCGGGGTGGGTTGGGTAGGTGCCGAAGACACTCGAGGACATACCCTCCGGCTACCCGGACGCGCAGCGAGCCCATGCAGTGACTCCACGTGCGGCGCATCCCTTAACGGGGTCTAGAAAGCTAAAGAAACACCAAGATTAGCTCTCTAAACAAGCGCATAGCCGTACGGTGTGTAGACTATGCACACTTTTTGAGGACGTCTTCAATGCCCAAAATGGCCTTGAGTACGGTTTCAGTTTCAGTACCCAGCTTCTTGCGGGCTTCACCAGAAATGACGGCCTTCACGATGTTCTTGAAGGTCTTCCACTGCTTGAAGGCGTTAACGAGTGCCTTAATAAGCTTGTAAATGGCGATGCCCAGCTGAATGACAAACTTTGCAATACTGACAACGCAGGCAATAACACCAACGGGGGAGAGCGCTGCGTGGGCGCGTCCATCAGACTTACGAACAGCGGCCTTAGCGCTTGCAATCTGACGGCCTGCGTCAGTGCCCTGGACGGTGGTCAGGTTGCCCAGTGCGCTCTCAATGCCGCTATTAACGCGGTTGGAGGATCCAGGCTTCGCATACTTCAAACGGGCAGGTACCTGCTCTAGGCGGCGCAGAATCAGCTTGAGCTGCTGGTCGGCAGTCATTGCCTTCTGCGGGTGCGCCATCTGCTGTGCCTGCGCTGCGGGTGCAGCTGCACAGCCGAGAGCGATGGTTGCGGTGCCTACGCCGAGTGCACGGAATGCCGTGCGGCGATTCATCGTTGCGGACACTGGATCCCCCTTTGGATCTCTATGCGGTTTATCGGTGCTGTAATGTGCGGTGACTTTACGTCTGGGGCTCCGGAAGTGGCCCCGTGCAAGGTCCGGAAGTGACCTCACGCCCTCTATAGTACGGTGCTCAAAGAGGGGGCTTCAAGCTATTTCAGGGGGTATTTTCAGCTGGTTTTCATCTCTCCTTGTCAATCGCTAGAGGTTTATCAAATCTTTATATTTCTGCGTCGTCATAATTGCGTAGATATCTGCACTGAGAGAAAAATAAGCGTCTGACAAGCCGGTTTATTGTATTCCCAAGAGTGAATATTTGCATCTACGTGCACTCTGACTAGTTGTTGCTATACAGGGAATGTTTATAGGGGGCTCCCCGGAGGCCTAGGGTGGTCTTCGGAGGGGTGCGCCGTCAGGTTCGCCGAAGGTCCACCGCGGATTCCATTGCAGGATCCGCCGCAGGATTCACTGCAGAATTCGTCGTGCACTCTCTTGCGGTTTTGTGGCTCGGCTTGTGCTTGCTTGTGCACCTTATGCTTGTGCCCCTTATATAGGGGCAGATACAGGGGCGCCAGATAGTACTGAAATTTTTAGAGATATTGTGGGGCTTTTAGGGCTGCCGTGAGCTGAGTGAGGGAGCGTAAAACAGATTTTCGGAACTCTGCTGAAAGGCCATTCAAAGGTCTTTGACTCTCTTCGGAGCATTTCCGGAACAAAATTTTGGAAGATTCTGAAGAAAATTTGTAGAAATCAGAGTAGAAAATAGGGCTTCCTCGAGGCCTCCGCGGGTTCCCAAAAGCAGCTAAAACCCCTCCAAAAGCCCCTGATATGGGGTGTTGTGAAGAAATTTTAAAATTTTTTGAAGTTTTTCTGAATCCTCATTGACAAGCTTAAACACATATGTGCCAGGCTATAAATGGTTAAAAATGGGGGTCAAAATCGGGCAAAATCGAACAAAACGGTTTGCGCGCCTCCGCAAACCTGTCATAGACTAGTGGAGGTTCGAACGACGGGATGAAGAAAACGGAACCTGTTCGATCGACTAGGCCCCCATCGTCTAGCGGCCTAGGACGCCGCCCTTTCACGGCGGTAGCACGGGTTCAAATCCCGTTGGGGGTACTTGCAAATCTCACGATTTGCAAAGCCAAGTTAGATGATATAGAATTTACTTCTGTTGATTCCAACAAGGCCCCGTAGCGCAGTTGGTTAGCGCGCCGCCCTGTCACGGCGGAGGTCGCGGGTTCAAGTCCCGTCGGGGTCGCTCTGGCCGCGTAAGTTCAGATGATTATTCATCCGAAGACGCGGTCATTGCGTATCTAAAAGTAAATACGCAAGGCTCTGTAGCTCAGTTGGTAGAGCGTACGACTGAAAATCGTAAGGTCACCGGATCGACGCCGGTCGGAGCCACGAAATCCGCCTCCAGGCTTCTACAGTGGGGCGGGTTTTGTTTTTAAAAAAACTTTGCGGTTCCATATATTGCAAAACCGTCGAAAAGGCGGCATCTTGGGAATAAAACCCTGAGATGCCGCCTTTTTGTATATAGATTGTATACAGAGGCACCTGCCCTATAGCCACTGCAGAAAGCACCAACGCACCCATGACTGCCCAAAATTCAACCGCCCAAAATTCAGCCGCCCAAAATTCAACTCACCAACACCTAGAGGACTCACCTCAGATTCCCTGGGCAAAAAATACTGCCACTGGTAGCGCGCAGGCGGGCGGAATCCGCTTCGAGAACATCACCAAAAGCTACCCGAGCCGAACCGGTGAACCCACCACGGTGCTGCAGAACCTGAACCTGCATATTCCCGCCGGGCAGATTACCGTGTTCGTCGGCCCCTCCGGCTGCGGTAAAACCACTAGTCTACGCATGATTAACCGCATGGTGGAGCCCAATAGCGGCACCATCACCATTGACGGCGTGAACGTGCACGAGAAGAACCCCTACGAGCTGCGCCGCGGCATTGGCTACGTGATGCAGCAGGGCGGGCTCATGCCGCACCGCACCGTCGCGCAGAATATTGCCACCGTACCGCGCCTGCTCGGCGCCTCCCGCAAGGAGGCACAGGCGCGCGCCCTCGAACTGCTCGACGTGGTCGGTCTGGATTCTTCGTACGCCAAGCGGTACCCCTCCCAGCTTTCGGGCGGTCAGGTGCAGCGCGTTGGTGTGGCGCGTGCTCTCGCCGCCGATGCGCCCGTCCTGCTGATGGACGAGCCGTTCTCCGCGGTGGATCCGGTAGTGCGCACCGACCTGCAGAAAGAGCTGCTGCGCCTACAGGGGCAACTCGCCAAGACGATCGTGTTCGTCACCCACGACATTGATGAGGCGCTTCTGCTCGGCGATACAATCGCCGTCTTCGCGGAGGGCGGCCGCCTCGCACAGTTCGGTACTCCAGAAGAGATTCTCTACAGCCCCGCCGATGATTTTGTGCGCTCCTTCGTGAGCCGCTCCGTTGCCGGTCTGCTGGATGAGCAGACGGTGCGCCAGGCGCGCGCACGCCGACTTGCCGCCTCCCGAGAAGCGCAGAATGGTACGGCAGAAGGCGAGAAAAGCGAATGAGTCTTCTAGAAAATATTGTGCTCGCGGCACCACCTCTCGCCGCGCAGCCCCTAGTGGCATCACCCCTCGCAGTAAGCGACATGCACTGGGAATGGGTAGCCACCAATAGTCAGCGCATCCTAGAGCTGACCCTCAGCCACCTCTACCAGGGCGTCGTGCCCGTCGCGATTGGTGCTCTCATCGCGCTGCCGGTCGCCTACTACGCGAGCCGTCGCCGTGACCGCGGTTCCGAACGCCGCATCGGTGCGCGAACCCTCATGCACCTCTCCTCGCTGCTGTACACCATCCCCTCGATCGCGCTGTTCGTGCTGATGCCGCTCATTCTGGGAACCTCCATTATTTCCCCGCTGAACGTGCTCGTCGCCCTGAGCGTCTACTCCTTCTCGCTCATGGTGCGCTCCGGCGTGGATGCCTTCGACTCCGTACCCGATAGCGTGCACGAATCTGCACGCGCCCTCGGATACACGCCCCGACAGGCGCTGATAGAGCTCTACCTGCCCCTCGCTACGCCCGTCATTATGGCGGGAATCCGCGTGGCAACCGTGGCAAATATTGCGATGGTGTCCGTGGGTGCCCTCATTGGTGTACCCTCGCTCGGTACGCTCTTCACCGACGGACTCGCGCGCAATATCCCTTCGGAGATCCTGGCTGGCGTAATCCTTAGCCTGCTGCTGGCACTGGTCCTCGACCTGCTCCTTATCCTTCTGACGAGGGCACTTACGCCCTGGCAGGCGGCTACGGTTGCAAACCGCCGCAGCCCCGAAAGGAAGGCATAACTCGTGAACGTCATAGAACGAACCTTCGCCTACCTCATGGACGGCGCCAACTGGCAGGGAAGCGGCGGAATCCTCGTGCGCCTGCTCGAACACCTGAGCGTCACCGCCCTCGCCACCGCCTGCGCGGCACTCATCGTCGTGCCCCTCGGCCTCTGGGCTGGGCACCACCGCCCGGGTTACGGCACCAACCGCGGCCGTAGCAACCTGCTCATGAGCGCCGTAGCCGCCACCCGCGCGCTACCCGCGCTCGGTCTGCTCACCATCCTGGCGCTCTGGCTGGGCGTCTCAACCCTGCCCGCCCTCATCGTGCTCATTATTATTGCGGCGGCACCCCTGCTCGCCGGAGTTCTTGAAGGCCTCGCCGCTGTACCCGAAGACCTCGTGGACGCAGCCCGCGCCCAAGGCATGACCGAATGGCAGATCCTGACCCGCCTCGAAATCCCGCTCGCCGCCAGCATGATGCTCGGCGGGCTCCGCTCCGCACTCGTGCAGGTCATCGCAACCGCGACCATCGTCGCCTACCTCAGCGGCGGAACCCTCGGCAGGTACCTCTTTGACGGGCTCGCCGTGCGCGACTACCCGCGCATGCTCGTCGCAACCCTGCTCGTGGCGCTTCTCGCCTTCGCCGTGGACGCGCTCATGGGCCTTGTGCAGCGTGCGCTCACCCCCGCGGGGCTCACCATCAACCGGAAGAAGGCATGAACCCGATGAATCAGACGCCTCGAACCTTCTCGCGCCGTACCGTATCTCGTCGCACTGCCCTAGCCGCCGCCGGAGCGCTCGGCATGGCGGGTATTCTCAGCGCCTGCGGGCTCAGCGGCGACAAAGTTTTCAGCGGCGAACACGAAGGAATCATCGTCGGCTCAGCGGCCTTCGCCGAATCCCAAATTCTCGCCGAAATCTACGCCGGAGCCCTCGCCCGAGCGGGATTCAACGCCCGCACCCAGCTGAGCATCGGCGCCCGCGAGGCGTACCTGGGGGCACTCGCCTCCGGTGCGGTGGACGTTATCCCGGACTACTCCGGCAACCTGCTGCTTTACCTCGACCCGAAGGCTACAGCTAACACGGCGCAGGAGATTCTGCAGGCGCTACCCGCCGCCCTCGGCACCCTCACCCCGGGTGGCTCCGGGGCTGAAATCCGCGCCCTGAACGCCTCCGAGGCGGAGGATAAGGACTCGCTCGTCGTTACCGCGCAGACAGCCCAGAAGTACGGCCTGCGAAGCATCGAAGACCTCGCCTCCCGCTGTACGAATCTGAAGCTCGGCGCCGCCCCGGAGTTTGCCGAGCGCGCCTACGGTATCCCGGGTCTGAAAGAGAAGTACGGATGCGTCCCCGCCGAGTTTGTGCCCCTCTCGGATGGCGGCGGCGCGCTGACCGTCAAGGCCCTGCTGGATGACACCGTGCAGGTGGTGGACCTCTACTCGACCACCCCCGCAATTGAGCAGAATCAGCTGGTGGTGCTGGAGGATCCGAAGAACATGATTCTGGCTCAGCAGGTGCTGCCCATTATCAATACGTCGCGAGTTCCCGACTCCGCGGCGGAGGTTCTGAACCGCGTCTCGGCGAAGCTCACCACCGCTGATTTGCGCACCCTCAACGACCGTGTTTCGGGTACCTCTAAGCAGGAGCCCACGCAGGCGGCGGCTACCTGGCTGAACGAGCACGGCTTCTAAGATTCCGCCTGATATTCCACATAAATTCCTCTACAGGAATGTCTATAAACAAAACCGACCTGGCAATATTCTAGAAATAGAATATTGCCAGGTCGGTTTATATCACCCATCTCCCACACGTCTCCCACAGGTTAGGGGAGGGGCATGTAGTAGCTTTTAGCTCTCAATCAGCAGCGCCAGAGCCTCGTAGGGACGCAGACTCAGCGTCACCATCTCAGCCGAATCAGATACAGCAGAATCGACCGCAGAATTCTTGTAATTACACACCAGTACGCGACCGGAACGCACGAATTCAGCCGGAACCTCAACCTCGGTCGGCTCACCGTAGAAGTTCGTCAGCACCAGCAGGCGCTGCGCCGGGCTACCGTTCTCAGCACTAGCCTCAGCGGGCAGCTCACGCAGGTACGCAAACACCCGCTCGTGATCCAGCGCGTAGGGCGCGTACGAACCCACAGAGATGACCGGGTACTGCTTGCGCAGGGCAATCAGGTTGCGGTAGTACGGCAGAATCACGCCGTCGCGTTCCTCATCCTCCACCGAAATGCCGGCGCCGGTTGCCGCATCACGCACCGGGGCGGGAGCCAGCCACGGCGAGTCCGAACCGAAACCGGCGGTCGCAGGATCCGCGGTCCACTGCATCGGCACACGCGAATTATCGCGAGCCTTCGACGCCACAATCTCCAGCGCCTGCTGCTCGCTCAGGCCGCGTTCACGTAGCATCGCGTAGGCGTTGTGCGCCTCCACATCCACGTACTGCTCGATCGAGGAGTAGACCGGGTCAATCATGCCGATTTCCTCGCCCTGGTACACGTACGGGGTGCCGCGCAGCAGGTGAATCACGGTTGCCAGCATGGTTGCCGACTCGGCACGGTAACGCTCAACGTCACCAAAACGGTTCAGTGCGCGCGGCTGGTCGTGGTTATTCCAGAACAGCGCGTTCCAGCCGCCGCCGGCCTGCATACCCAGTGCCCAATCGTTCAGGATCTGCTTCAACTCGGCAAAACGGAACGGCACCTTCGACCACTTCTCGCCGTTCTCGTAGTCCACCTTCAGGTGGTGGAAGCTGAACACCATGTCCAGCTCGTGGTGTGCCGGGTTGGAGTAGCCCACGCAGTTTTCGATGTTGGTCGAGGACATTTCGCCTACGGTCACGGTGTCATCATGCTGACCGAACGAGGCGCGGTTCAGCTGCTGAATGCGGGTGTGCACAATCGGGGTGTCGGTGTATTGTGCCTTGTCCACGGTGCCTTCGGGGGCGTCGAGTAGCTCTTCACCCTTACCGATGACGTTAATGACGTCAAAGCGGAAACCGCGCACACCCTTCTCGTACCAGAAGTTCACGACCTTAAACAGTTCGTCGCGCACAACAGGGTTGTACCAATTCACGTCAGCCTGGGTGTGGTCGTACAGGTGCATGTAGAACAGGGGAGTGCCGTGCTCATCCGTGTACTCGCCAAAGCGGGACCAGCAGGAGCCGCCGAACTTCGACTCCCAGTTAGTCGGTTCGCGCAGCTGACCATCTTCGGTGTATTTGCCGGGGCGAATGTAGAAGTAATCCCAGTACTCGCGTTCACCGGCGAGCGCACGCTGGAACCACTCGTGCTCGGTCGAAACATGGTTGAGCACCATGTCGAACATGACGCCCACACCGTGCTTGGCGAGGGCGGCAATCATCTCTTCGACGTCCTCCATGGTGCCCAGGTCGGGGTTGATGGCGTAGTAGTCGGAGATGTCGTAGCCATTGTCGTTTTGCGGGGAGGCGAAGAACGGGTTGAACCACACCATGTCCACGCCCAAGGAAGCAATGTAGGGCACCTTCTCGATGACGCCGCGCAGGTCGCCGTAGGCGCCACCCGCCGCGGAGTAGAAGGACTTGGGGTACACCTGGTAGATGACGGAGGACGCGAAATCCTTACCGCCTGCCGGGCTGGTTGCTGGCGTGAGGGTGAGCGATGCGGTGGGTGCCTGTGTCATAGAAACCTTCTGAAACGTAAGCAGGGTTCAGCGTGTATAAATCAGTGCGTTGGAAACGAACCGCGCCGGTGCTACGTATGTTGCTACGTATGTACAGCGAGGCCCGTACGCGGCAGGCACGGCAGCCCGCCGCCTCCCGGTGCGTTCGCCGACTGAATATCGCCGCCCGCAACCTGGGCTCATTCCAGATTAGGGGGCATAATGGGGTGATGTTCCCCATCTACCCCCAAGGGGGCAATTCTGCCGCAGATCCGGCACAACCCCCGTGGCCTCAACACTCCCACCGATAGGCGGTTGCAGGCTCGTGCGCGTTTCGATGCATGAAACCAAAGTGACCCTGAGCTGAAGAGCGTTGGACGCCGCGCGTAAAATCAGTACTTGCATCACTACGGAAGGTAAAACAATGCCAGAACTGCGTTCACGTACTTCAACTCACGGCCGTAACATGGCTGGTGCCCGCGCCCTGTGGCGTGCCACCGGCATGGGCGATGACGACTTCGGCAAGCCCATTATTGCTATCGCGAACTCCTTCACCCAGTTCGTGCCCGGCCACGTGCACCTGAAGGACATGGGTGAACTGGTCGCCGGCGCGATCCGTGAGGCTGGCGGCGTCGCCAAGGAATTTAACACCATCGCCGTTGATGACGGTATCGCGATGGGTCACGACGGTATGCTCTACTCGCTGCCTTCCCGCGATCTGATTGCTGACTCGGTTGAATACATGGTCAACGCGCACCGTGCCGACGCACTGGTCTGCATCTCTAACTGTGACAAGATCACCCCCGGTATGCTTCTGGCGGCTATGCGCCTGAACATCCCGACCATCTTTGTGTCTGGTGGCCCCATGGAGTCCGGCGAGGGCATTGAGGGTATTGTTGAGCACCGCCTCGACCTGATTGACGCCATGGTGATGGCTGTTGATGACAGCGTCAGCGATGCTGAGCTCGCTCAGGTTGAGAAGAATGCGTGCCCGACCTGCGGTTCGTGTGCGGGTATGTTCACTGCGAACTCCATGAACTGCCTGAATGAGGCGATTGGTCTGGCTCTGCCCGGTAACGGCACCACCCTGGCTACCCAGGTGGCTCGTAAGGAGCTGTTCCTGGACGCTGGCCGCCGCATCGTTGAGCTGGCTAAGCGCTACTACGAGCAGGATGACGAGTCTGTTCTGCCTCGCTCCATTGCGACCAAGGAGGCGTTCGAGAACGCTATGGCGCTGGATGTGGCGATGGGCGGTTCGACCAACACCGTGCTGCACACCCTGGCGATTGCTCACGAGGCGGGCGCTGACTTCACCCTGAAGGATATTGACCGCATTTCGCGTCAGGTTCCCTGCCTGGCGAAGGTCGCCCCGAACTCCACTAAGTACCACATTGAGCACGTGCACCGTGCCGGCGGTATTCCCGCCCTGCTGGGTGAGCTGAACCGTGCCGGCCTGCTGCACAAGAACGTTCATTCTGTTCACGCTGACTCGCTGGACGAGTGGCTGGACGAGTGGGATATCCGTAGCGGCAAGGCGAGCGAGAAGGCGAAGGAACTGTTCCTCGCTGCTCCCGGCGGCGTGCGCACCACCCACGCGTTCTCCACCGCCAACAAGTACGAGTCCCACGAGACTGACGCTGAGAACGGCTGCATCCGCGCCGTGGAGCACGCGTACACCAAGGACGGCGGTCTGGCGGTCCTATACGGCAACATCGCCCAGAATGGCGCGATCATCAAGTCCGCTGGTATTGATGAGGAGCTGTTCCACTTCAAGGGTCGCGCCTTCGTGGTTGAGTCGCAGGACGAGGCTGTGTACGAGATCCTGTCGAAGAACGTGAAGGAAGGCGACGTTGTCGTCATCCAGTACGAGGGTCCGAAGGGTGGCCCCGGCATGCAGGAGATGCTGTACCCGACTTCCTACCTGAAGGGTCTGGGCCTCGGCAAGAAGTGTGCACTGATTACTGACGGTCGTTTCTCGGGTGGTACTTCCGGTATTTCGATTGGTCACGTCTCCCCGGAGGCGGCTGCTGGCGGCGCTATCGGCCTAGTGCAGACCGGCGACGAGATTGAGATTGACGTGAACAACCGCATCCTGCGTGTGAACGTTTCGGATGAGGAGCTTGCTGCTCGCCGCGAGGCGAAGGGTGCTGCACCGTGGCGTCCGACGAAGCCGCGTGAGCGTCAGGTATCGAACGCCCTGAAGGTGTACGGTATGCTGGCTGCTTCGGCTGATAAGGGCGGCGTGCGCATCCTGCCCGAGGACGCATAAGCCCCTCACGTATCGTGTGAGAATTTAATATCTTGCCCTGATGGGCTGGCGCCCCGTTCCGCGGTTTTTCTGCGGGCGGGGCGCTGTTCTTTGTCCGCGTCTTTGCCCGGGTCTTTGTCTGCCGTCGTGGGATACCCGGTGCGGCGTATTGCCTTGTCAGTTGCGGTGCAGTAGGGTGTAAGAAGGTATTTAGGTACCCGATTCACCGACTCAGCACAACCACTCAAACACAACGCAATTCGCAACCCTCACGAGGACGCATTCATGGTTACCCTGCCCGCACGCGCACAGCGTGCTTTTACTCGTCGTGCCCTGACGGCTCTTGCCTGCATCGGTGCGCTCGCTTTGAGCTCTTGCTCTGCTCAGCCGCAGGCTGATGATTCTGAAACCGCCCCGATGATGGTGGCGACTTCTTCTGCGCCCGTTGACGCAAAGACCCTGTTCACTGCGGCGGATGGCTCCTGGAAGCCGAATACTGTGCAGATCTCTGCCGGCCTGGATGCGCCGGCAACGTACGACTCGGTAGCGACCCCCACGGATGAGCCGAGCACCGACGCCGAGTACGAGGCGGCATACGCTACGGCGAGTGGTTCCGCGAACACTATTGATGCGGGCACCCGCTGCGGTGTGACGAGCCTGCTGGGTGGTTCCGCCGGTATTTACGTGTATGACGGTTCGGATTGTGCGAAGGCTCAGGAGGCGGTGCGTCTGTTCAACAGCCGCAAGAACCAGGACGGTTCGGCGAGCGTGGAGTGGTACCAGTGCGCTACGAAGGTGCAGGGCCGCGATTACATTACGGGTGCCTGCTTCACGCAGGGTGGTAGCGTCGAGAAGCCGCGCCTGGCGCTGATTCCGGCGCAGACCCGCATGCTCTCGGGTACGCTGACTTTCGCTGAAGCGTACGGTGGCGGCACTTTCGGTCAGGGTGATTCTGCGAAGACTGTTGAGGCGCTGCGTTTCACCAGCCCGGACTCTAAGGTCGCGTGCTCGGTGACCCCGTCGGGTGTGGATTGCCAGGCGCTGGTGGGTGTGACCCTGGAGGGTTGGGATGCCGCATCCGGTAAGGCGCAGCAGCGCGTGCACATGGTGCAGGGTCAGGCTCCCGAGGCGAGCCTGGTCGGTCAGACCGCCACCCCGGAGCCGGTGAAGACCGAGGGTATTACCGCCCTGCCGGCTGGTCAGGTGGTGACTGCGTACGGTTACACCTGCAAGTCGGTGAATACCGGTAAGGTGCATTGCGTGAGCGCGACGAATGGTTTCACCCTTGATTCGGTGGAGGTTGGCGTAGAGCGCCGATAAGCCGAGAATGAAGGCGAGGCGCGAGTTGCCGCGCTCGTCTCCATAACTGATATGCGAAGGTGCCCGGCACCCCTCACGTAGGGGGTGCCGGGCACCTTCGGTATTTAACGTCGTTTAGCGGAAGTTGACGATGCGAACGTCCAGCTCGGAGGAGAGCAGCGGCTCCCATGCGGCGACAGCCTTCTGGAAGTGTTCGGTGCCCATGTGCTTTTCGAGCAGTTCCTGGGATTCCCAGCGCTCGATGAATGCGAAGTCGGTGTCGGAGACGGCACCGAAGTCGTAGCTGACGTTGCCTTCGTCCTGGCGGCTTGCGGTCACGAGCGGTTCGATGGTCTTGAGGAATTCTTCGACGTGCTCGGGCTTGACGGATACTCCGGCGTAGACACCAATCATGGGGCTCTCCTTGTGGGGTGGTGCGGCGGTTGCCGCGTCGTATATGACTCTTTTACCGTACACCTTCCCCCGCGCCTCGGTGAGGTATGCGCGGGGGTTTCTCGCGCTGTGTTGTGCGCTGTGTTCTGTGCTGGGTTTTGTGTTGTGCCGGCGTGTGAGAGGAGTTGTGGTTATTCCATTCGCTAACTGTAAAAAAGGTGTTTTATATTTGCGTGTCCCTTTCTTTTCGACCTATAAAAGAATGAGGACGATACACCGCATGAATGGAAGGAGAAGCGGTATGGCACGCATGGGGGGTGACACTCATGGGATTTTCACCGGCGCATATCAAACGATGCACCCTGACCTGGGAGGCGCCCGACTATAGCGCCTCGTACCCTGCCGGGTACACGGATCAGGGTGTTGCTGTGATTGCGGTGGCTCAGGAGCATCGTACGGCGCAGGGTTTTTGCTATTCAGCCTTGTCGACGGTGGTTTTTATTTCTAAGCAGGACGGCACCCGCACCGTGGTGAATGAGGAGCCGATGCTTTTCACTCACGTTCATTCCCTGATGGAGTGTTGCGATGAGGTGCATCCGCGTCTGCTGGGTCGTGCCGTGCTTTCTGCGTGGGATGTGGTTCCTGAGCAGTACCGTCAGAACCTGGTGACGATTGCTGCTGACCGTAAGAATTTGAAGCAGCTTTTCCGTGACTGTGACCAGTTGAAGGGGATTATGGAGTACCGCGCCTTTGAGAAGGTGCTGGACCCGTACGATAACCATTCTTTGGGTGAAGTGCATGTGAAGCTTGCTGGCACACCCGCGTATGAGCGGATGCAAGCTGAGGTGTGCGCGGCACGTACCGCTGTGGATGAGATGGTGGAGGAGGCGCTGACACCTCGACCGCTGGATCAGCTGCAGGACTATAGCGTTTTCACGGATTGTTCGTTCCGTTCGACTCACAATAAGAAGTATCAGCGTGGCGGCCGTATGGGTATCGCCGGCGTGAGTGAGGACGGCTTCTATTTTCATGCCCACTATGATGGCGTGAACATTATGACCGGTGAGCTGTCTGCGATGTTGGCGGCTTATACAGTGTTCCATAGCGGTTCGCGCCGCCTGATTATTCATACGGATTCTTTGGGTGCGTTGACGTTTGTGTTGCGTTTGGCGCATAGCCGTTGGGCTTTTGAGGCGTGGGTTTCTGAGGGTATTCAGGATGAGCGCGTGGTGGCTCAGATGCGTGCTTTGACGGAGGCTATCCGCGAGAAGCGTGTGCTGGTGAAGCATGTTCCGGGTCATACGGGCCACGGTTTGCAGGAGAGTAGCGACTCTGTGTCGAAGATGCATCGCCATTTTCCGGGGCAGATTGTGGATAAGCGTCATCAGAGCGAGTTTAATCAGCGTTGCGAGTCGATTATTACTGCTTTGTCGGGTTGTGCGAAGGCTGTTCGCCTGCTTGCGCCGGAGTGGTTGCAGATTAAACCTTCTTCAATCCACACGGGAAACCGTTTATGGCGCTAAACTAGTCCAGGGTAGAAATGAACGCGCGATGCATTCGCCGCATACGAGGGTATGCGATGTCGGAGGTGTCGCGTGTTTCTTTTTGCCCTTTTCTGTGTGTGTGCTTGTTCTGTGTGTGCTCGTGTATGGCAGGTCTGCAGCGATAGATGCACAGTGGCGGGGATAGAATTGTGTGAAGAATTTTTCGATTCTCCCGATTTTTAGCGAGTGCACACTATTTTTTTGGGGACCCAATTTATGCAGTTTCTCCCTCCTCCTGATTCTCCTCTATATATTCCTCTGGTGGTGCTGTATGCGCTGACGGCGCTTTCGCCGGTGCTCTTTATCTGCCTCTACCTGCGGGAACGCCGTAGCGTGTTTGTCGGCTGGCTTCTGATTGCGACCGTGGGGTTGCTGGGTACAAGCCTGGGCGTAACGGCGATCGTGGCAGAGAACCAGATTTTGCTGGTGTTGGCGTTCCTCATTGTTATCGTTCCGGCGATCCTTTCGATTTTTACGCCTTTGGGTTTGACCGGTCTTTTCCTTTATAGCGGTGTGCGTCTTATTGTTCGTGAGGGTTTTTCGCTCACTAATTCTTTGGCATTAGCTGCCGGTGTTGCTCTTATTGTGGGTCCGTTCTTTGTTCCCGGTCCGGCGGAGAACACTCCGTTGGGCGGCGTGTGGGGCACTATTTATTTCTATTTTTCGCTGGTGCTGACCTATTTCACTATCTACGCGGTGGGCTTTACTGTGTCGGCAGTGTTGAACCTGGTGAATTTCCGTCAGCAGGCTGACTATGTGGTGGTGCTCGGTTCGGGTCTCATTGGTGACCAGGTGACTCCGCTGCTGGCGGGTCGTATCGATCGAGGCATTGAAATTTACCGTAAGAACCCCGGCTCGAAGCTGATTATGTCTGGCGGTCAGGGCGCGGATGAAGAGGTTTCTGAGGGTGTGGCGATGACTCGCTACGCTGTATCCCGTGGTATTCCCGAGGCGGACATTATTGTGGAGGACCGCGCGGTGAACACCCGCGAGAATCTGCTCTTCTCTTACGCCCTGATGCCGGAGGTTGCCGAGGGCAAAACCCCGAAAGTTGCTGTGGCAACAACCAGCTACCACCTGTTCCGTGCGTTGCTGCTGGCGCGTTCGCTGGGCCTGAAATGCTGGGGCGCGGGGGCTCGTACGAAGGTGTATTTTGCGGTGAATGCTTTTATCCGTGAGTTTATTGGGTATTTGAGCATGACGCGCCGCCGCCACATCATCACCTTGAGCCTGTGCACGGTCCTCTACATTGCAGTGGCGCTCTTCGTGTGGTGGATGCACTCCGCCGGTTTGGTGGGCCCGGGTGAACCGATGTAGCATCCAGCTGCGGCTCTAGCCGGTAGCCCCGTTCTTAATGCGTGGCGCTGCTCTAGCTTGTAGCCCGGCGCATCCTGCGATAGCGCCTCATACAATAAAACTGCCCACCCGGGGTTATCCGGGTGGGCAGTTTTATTTAGAGGAGCGATGACCACAGTCGGCAGAGGTTTTCCGCCATCTTGATGCGGCGCGGCCGCTCCGCCCACTGGGTGTACAGCAGCTCGGTGCAGACCTGCTCGTATTCGGCGCATACTTCATCCAGCATCGCCACCATTTTGCGGTCAATGACGAACGTTGACACTTCCATGTTCAGCGAGAAGGAACGCGGGTCCATATTGGACGAACCAATAAACGCGATTTCGTCGTCGACCATCATGAACTTAGAGTGCAGAACGGTCGGGCTGGGGTACTGCAGAATACGTACACCCGCCTGCAGTAGCTGCTCATAGTAGGAGCGCTGCGCCATGTTCGGCAGGAACTGGTCGCCCTTCTCGCACACAATCACGGTGGTTTCAATACCGGAGTATGCGGCGTTCGTGAGTGCCTGCAGTAGGGTCTCTTCGGGCACGAAGTAGGGTGAGCAGATGGTGATACGCCGCTCGGCATTGTAGATCAAGTAGTTGATGAGGCGCAGGTTGTTTTCGGTTTCAAAACCGGGGCCGGAGGGAACAACCTGGGCGCGCATCCCATCCTCGTAGTAGGGGATGTTGGTGTTAATTTCTGCCAGGATCAGCTGGTTCGTTTCGGAGTACCAGTCGGAGACGAAAATGGCGTTGAGCTCTTCAACGATGGGGCCGGTGCAGGAGAAAGTCAGGTCCTTCCATTCCAGACCCTTCTTAATGTTTTCGGGTAGATCGTAGGAGCGGTGAATAGCGTTCTGCGAACCGGAGAACGCGACGCGGCCGTCCACGACGAGGACCTTGCGGTGGTTACGCAGGTCGGGGCGCTGCCACTTGAGCTTCCACGGTTTGAGCGGTAGCATGAGGCGCCACTGCATACCCGAGTCGTTGAGCATTTTCACGAGCTTCTTATAGGACGGGTATTTGCGGGAGCCGATGTGGTCGATGAGTACGCGCACCTGTACACCGCGTTTGTGGGCGGCGAAGAGGGCGTCCCAGAGGACTGCGCTCGCCTCGTCGTAGGCGGTGATGTAGAACTCGAAGTGCACGTATTTGGTGGCGCGGTCGACTTCTTCCGCCATGGCGACCATCGCGTCGTGGTTGTCGGTGTGGAGGGTGAATTGGTTGCCGCCGACCAGGGGGAGCGAGCCGAGGGTGTAGTTGAGCTGGCTGGCTACCTTTGCCGGGTCGGAGAGGTCATCGGTGCGGGTGAGGAAGGGTTTGTTTTCGCTGACATCGCGAATCATGTCGTTCATGGCGTGTTGGCGTGCGCGGCGGTAGGCGGGCAGGCGCGAGGAGCCGAAAACGAGGAATGCGATGAACCCTACGAAGGGGATGAAGAAGATTGCCATGAGCCAGCCCAGTGCAACCACGGGTTTGCGGTTGTAGGGGAGCCAGAAGAGCGCTGTGAGTCGGATGAGGATATCGGCGATGCCGAGTGCGAGGCGCAGCCAGTCGGGCAGGAAGTCGAGGTAGGTGGGGGCAAACAAGTTCACCCGTCTATTATGCCGGTATTTCGTGTGGGGGGGGGAGTGGGTTTGCCGCTTCGTATGTAATGTGCCGGTATTGTGTGCGGGTATTGTGTGCCGGTGATGGGAGTGCAGCTTAGCTGGCTTTGCTGTGAGCCTTAACGCTAAAAATGCACTTGAGCATTGTCTGCAGTGGTGAAATAATTGCAGTTATGCAGAAAAAGGAACAGAGCCTTCGCGAACGCCGCCGCGAACAAACCTGGACGGCAATCCACGAAGCAGCCCTCAAACGCGTCCGCGACCACGGGATGCGCGGAACCACCGTTGAAGAAATCGCCCAGGAGGCGGGCGTCTCCCCGCGTACCTTCTTCAACTACTTCCCCTCCAAAGAGGATGCCGTCCTGGGTCTGCGTGAACCGGTGGTCAGCGAGGAAATCCTCGAAACAGACCGCGCCCACGAGGACGACAACACGATCATTCGTGTAACCCACCTTCTCTGGGAGGTCATTTTCCAGAGCTTCCACTACGCTAATGGCAAGGACCCCCGAGCTCCCTATCAGGAGTTCCCCGAGTCCGCGAAACGAATGAAAATGCACTACATGAAGTGCGAACAGGTGCTCACCGAGTACCTGAACACTATTGACTGGGTGGCTTTTGACGCCGCCGGTCGCCGCGGCCCCTTCCCGCGCCGAACCCCCGCTGACCCGCTGACCGATCACTTCCGGGAGCGATCGCGCGCAAAGGTCCAGCTTGCTTCCGCAGTACTTCGTCAGTTGGAGTTCGCCCGCGACCTGGAAGACAAAGAGGACATCGCCCGTCATATCCGCCAGACGGTAAAGACCTTCCAGTTCCTGCTTTTTGAGCAGAACCGACCCGCAATCTAGCGGCGGTTCACTGCTACAAACTACAAATGCCCGCCGGAAACCGAATCGGAGGTCCCGAATCGGAGGTCCCGAAGTGAGGCAACCGAATCCAGAACCCGGCGGACACTCACAACAGACATATATAGAACGTAACTAAGGATTAAACGATGAGTACAGAGGAAAAGAAGCTACCTCAGCCGCCAGCTGGTGAGGCTAAGCAGGAAAGTAAAAACCGCATCCGCGCCATGTTCTTGGGACTGGTCATTGTGATGCTCATGTCCTCGTTGAATCAGACGATTCTGGCGCCGTCGCTGCCCACAATCGTTGGTGAGCTTCACGGCGTGGAGCACATGAGCTGGGTGATTACTATTTTCATCCTGCTTTCGACGATTACGATGCCGGTCTACGGCAAGCTTTCTGACCAGTTCGGACGCAAGCCCTTCCTGATTTTTGCGATTGTCGCGTTCATGGCGGGTTCAATCGTTGGCGCGCTCGCTCAGGACATGAACTGGCTGATTTTTGCTCGTGCCCTGCAGGGTCTGGGCGGTGGCGGTCTGATGATTCTGTCTCAGGCGGTGATTGCTGACGTGATCCCTCCCCGCGACCGCGGCCGCTACATGGGTATTATCGGTGGCGTTTTTGCTTTCTCGTCGGTGGCTGGTCCGCTGATTGGCGGCTGGATTACTGAGGGTCCGGGTTGGCGTTGGGCGTTCTGGCTGAATCTGCCGTTGGCTATTCTGTCGATTCTTGCGGTGATTTTCTTGCTGCCGCACCGCCCGTTCCGTGACCGTGAGAAGCACAGCATCGACTACCTTGGCTCGCTGATTCTGATGGCGGGTACGAGTGCGCTGGTGCTTGCTACGATTTGGGGTGGCAACCAGTACGAGTGGACCTCGCCGCAGATTATTGGTCTGCTGGTCTTCTCTGTGGTTGCTGCGCTGGTGTTTATCCCGGTGGAGAACCGTGCGGCTGAGCCGGTTATGCCCATGTACCTGTTCAAGAACCGTAACTTCCTGCTGACTCTGGGCGCTTCGCTGGCGCTGGGTGTGGCAATGTTCGGTGCAGTGGAGTACATCCCGACTTATCTGCAGATGGCGCTGGGTGTGAGCGCTACGGTGGCTGGTCTGCTGATGATCCCGATGATGGGCGTCATGCTGGTGGTGTCGATTGTGACGGGCCGCGTGGTGTCGAAGACCGGTCGCTATAAGCGTTATGTGACGAGCGGTACCGCGATTGTGGCGCTGGGCCTGTTCCTGTTGTCGACCGTGACTATTGAGACTCCGACCTGGCTGTTCTGTGTGTACCTCGCGGTGATGGGTGCCGGTCTGGGTATGTCCATGCAGTTCTTGACTCTGATTGTTCAGAATGCATTCCCGGTGAGTGTGGTTGGTACCGCGACGGCGTCGAATAACTTCTTCCGTCAGGTGGGTGCTACCGTGGGTGCCTCGCTGGTGGGTGGTCTGTTCACCTCGCGTCTGACCTCGCTGATTTCTGAGCGTATGCCGCAGCAGGCGCTGCAGTCTTCGGGTAGCCATGCGTCTTCGTCTCTGACTCCTGAGCTGGTGGCGTCTTTGCCGGAGCCGGTGCACGGCATCATTGTGAATGCGTATAACGATGCGCTGATTCCGCTGTTCCTGTACCTGGTGCCGCTGGGTCTGGTGTCTACGCTGCTTCTGTTCTTCATTCGTGAGGATGCGTTGGCGACGACCCTGGAGACTGAGCCGGCTGTTGATATTGCTCGTGCGGCGACTGGCGCGATTCCGGTAATTACTCCGGAGATGGCTGCTAAGGATGCGCAGGCTTTGAAGAGCATGCACGGCTCTACTCGTACTCGTATTGCCGAGTCGTTGAGCTCGGAGGCTTCGCCTGATTCGGAGCCTAACGCTAAGAGCTAGGGTCTTAGCGCTAGATGCGGAGGCGTTGCCTTCCTATATAAGTGGCGCCCCGGTGCGAGTCGTGTGCTCGTGCCAGGGCGCCGCTTTTGGCTGAGTTGCCTTAAACAGTGCGCTTAAGAGGTGTGCCTTAGTGCTTGGTTTAGGGGTTGGAAGTGTTGGTTTAGTCTCTTAAATAGTGGGTTTACGTGGTGTTTTGCCCCGTTAAAACGCTTATCGAAAAGGTTATTACGTCCCTATGTCGAGAGAATTGTTTCCGATGTAAAATTTTCGTAAAAATTGTTAATCCGCCCCTTTTCCCCGGTATTCCGGGGCATTTTTTTACCCAGCTCCCTTTTAGCTTGCATACAGGCTGTTCTAAGGGGTGAAAGTGCCCAATGTGGGTTTGGTGGAAGTGTTACAGGCTATATAAGATAAAGTACATATGCTCCTAGTGACAGTCATCACGAAGCAGTGCGCTAGGACAGCATGACACACATGCCTTAATACCGACATCTACACAAGGAGGGGAACCGTCCCATGTTTAGGTACATCCTCCAGCGATCGCTGACGTACCTCGTCATGGTCTTTATTACGACCACGATGGGTTACTTTGCTGCGGTTACTGCCCTGAAGCCTGCCCTCTTGGAGCAGGAAAAGGTTCCGAAGCCTAGCCCCGAGCAGGTGAACCGTAACTTCGCGTCCCTGGGTCTCGATCCCGAAATGAACCCCTGGGACCGCTACGTTCAGTGGCTGACCAATGTGGTCACCAAGTTCGATTGGGGCCGTAGCCCCAACGGCGCGTACATTAACCAGGAATTTGGCCAGCGCGTGTGGGTTTCTACCCGCCTGCTGCTGGTGGCTACCATTCTCTCGATTGTGATTGGTATTGCCCTGGGTGTGTACTCGGCAGCTCGCCAGTACAAGTTCTCTGACCGTGTTATCACCGGTTACTCCTACCTGGTCTACATCATCCCCGCTCCCGTTGCTTACTTCGTGGTGCAGCAGGGCGCGACCACTATCAACAACATCGCCGTTGCTAATGGTGGAGAGAAGATCTTCTTCGTGACCGGTATTTCGACTCCGGGTCTGACCGGATTCTGGGAAATCACCATCGATATGGCGGCGCACTACATCGTGCCGACTTTCTGTATGACCATCTTCGGTTGGGCTGGTTACCAGATTGCACAGCGTCAGTACCTGCTCGATAACGTGAACGCTGACTTCGTGCGTACCGCTCGTGCTAAGGGTCTGACCCGCAACCAGGCGATTACTCGCCACGCACTGCGCGTCTCCTTCATCCCCGTGGCACAGTCCATCGCGTACCAGATTCCGCTGATTTTTGCGGGTGCATTCTTCGCCGAGACCGTCTTTGCATGGCCCGGTATCGGTAAGTGGTCGATTGACTCCATTTCCTCGCAGGACGTGAACGCTGCGACCGTGACCCTCGCGTACGGTTCTGCACTGTTCGCTGTCGGTGCGATCATCGCTGATATCGCTACCACCATCGTCGACCCCCGAGTGAGGATCTCATGAGCCAGGTAACTGCAACTTCCTCCGTACCGGTGGTACAGGAGAACGGTGACTTCAAGGTCATCAACAAGAGCGTTATTATTCTGCGCCGCTTCCTGCGTAACAAGGCTGCTGTCTTCGGCCTGTCCGTGTTCATCGGCATGGGTCTGTTCGGCCTGTTCGGTAAGTACCTGACCAAGTACAAGCCCAACGACATTGACTACATGGCGCTGGGTGAAGGTCCCTCGGCTGACCACTGGTTCGGTACCACCATCGCGGGTAACGACGTGTTCGCCATGATGGTTGAGGCCGTCTGGACCTCTCTCGAAATTGGTGTGATCGTTGGTTTCGTCACCGTGTTCATCTCCGCAGTCTACGGCTGTGTGATGGCGTACTTCGGTGGCTGGATCGACAAGATCATGCTGTTCATCCTCGAGACCCTGATTATGGTGCCCTCGCTGCTGATTCTGGCTATTCTGATCAACGGTCAGGTTGGTAAGCAGATTCAGAAGAGCGTCCCCACCTGGATTCTGCTCTCTGCAGTGCTGATTACCTTCGGCTGGATGGGTAGCGCCCGTGTTATTCGTGCAATGGCACAGTCCCTCATCAACCGCGACTTCGTGAAGGCTGCACGCTACATGGGTGTGCACCCCTTCAAGATTGTGATGCGCCACCTGGTTCCGAACATCGGCTCCCTGCTGGTTCTGAACTTCACCAGCGGCATCATGAGCGCTGTGCTCTCTGAGGTTGCCTACTCCTTCATCGGCATCGGTATTAAGTACCCCAACTACTCGCTGGGTTCGCTGATTTCGGATGCTTCGCAGCAGATTAACACCCTGCCGCACATGTTCTGGTTCCCGGTTCTGTTCTTCTTCCTGCTGGTTGGTCCGCTGGCCCTCATGAACGACGGTCTGCGTGACGCATTCGACCCGACCTCCATGTCTGTCGGTAAGATCAAGAAGTCCAAGAAGAACGAGAAGGCAGAGGCACCTGCTGCCGCTGCAAAGGAGGCGAAGAACTAATGAGTACCTCTCCCGTTCTGAGCGTTAAGGACCTCAACGTCCGCTTCAACACTGAGAATGGCATCGTGCATGCTGTTCGCGGTGTGAACTTTGACCTGTACCCCGGTAAGACCCTGGGTATTGTGGGTGAGTCCGGTTCCGGTAAGTCCGTTGCCTCCATGGCAATCATGGGCCTGCACCCGACTACCGCTGACATCACCGGTTCGGTCAAGTACAACGGCACCGAACTGCTGGGCTTGAGCGATAAGGAAATGTGCGCATACCGCGGCAAGGAGATCTCTATGATCTTCCAGGATCCGCTGTCCTCGCTGACCCCCGTGTACACCATTGGTGATCAGATCGCTGAGGTGCTCAAGGTCCACAACAAGGGCATGAGCAAGCAGGCTATCAAGGACCGTTCCATCGAACTGATGCGTATGGTGGGTATTCCCTCGCCGGCTGACCGCCTGCGTTCCTTCCCGCACGAGTTCTCCGGTGGTATGCGTCAGCGCATCATGATTGCTATGGCGATTGCGAATGACCCCCGCGTGCTCATCGCCGATGAGCCCACCACCGCACTGGATGTGACCATTCAGGCGCAGGTGCTGGAGGTTATGCAGAAGGCTCAGGATGAGACCGGCGCAGCGACCATCATGATTACCCACGACCTCGGTGTTGTGGCTGGTATGGCTGACGACATTCTGGTGATGTACGCCGGTAAGCCGGTGGAGATTGCGAAGGCAGAGGACCTGTACAAGCATCCCTCCCACCCGTACACCATCGGTCTGCTGGGTGCGGTCCCGCGTGTGGACCGTTCCGAGAAGGTTTCCCTGGTTCCGATTGAGGGTACCCCTCCGAACCTGATTAACCCGGTGACCGCGTGCTCCTTCCGCCCGCGTTGCCCCATCGCTAAGAGCGGTGGCCAGTGCTGCCAGGACTCCAACGGCGAGCCCGATCTGCAGCTGCTGGAAGGCGTTGGCGAGGGCCACTACTCCTCCTGCACCATCTCTCAGGAGCTGGTCGGTAAGACCGCTGACGAGCTGTACCCGGTTCCGGAGCCCCCGGTATCGAAGTACGACGGTATTCCGCGTGAGGAGCGTGCCCCCGTCCTGGAGGTCCGCAACGTCAAGAAGCACTTCCCGCTCATGAAGGGTGCGCTGATTAAGCGCCGCGTGGGCACTGTGAAGGCTGTGAACGGCCTGTCCTTCGATATTCGTGAGGGCGAGTGCTTCTCCATCGTGGGTGAGTCCGGTTGTGGTAAGACCACCACCCTGCTGGAAATCATGGAGTTCAATAAGAACACCGACGGTGAGATTCTGATTAACGGAACCTCCACCAAGGACGGCAAGTCCGCGGGTGAGATTCTTGAGCTACGTAAGAACCAGCAGATGGTGTTCCAGGACCCCACCGGTGCTCTGGATCCGCGCTTCACCGTTTACGAGGTGCTGGCTGAGCCCCTGGAAAACCAGGGCATGAACAAGGCAGACATCAAGAAGCGCGTCATCGAGCTGATGCACATTGTGGGTCTGCAGCCTGACCACGTGAACCGCTTCCCGAACCAGTTCTCTGGTGGTCAGCGTCAGCGTATCGGTATTGCTCGTGCGCTTGCTGTGAACCCCAAGCTTGTGGTTCTGGATGAGCCGGTGTCCGCACTGGACGTGTCCGTCCAGGCTGGTGTGATTAACCTGCTGGAGGAGCTGCGTGCAAACCTGGGCCTGAGCTACCTGATGGTTGCTCACGACCTCGCGGTGATTCGCCACGCATCCGACCGCGTTGCAGTGATGTACCTGGGTCGTATTGTTGAGATTGGTGACGTCGACCAGGTGTTCGACAACCCGATCCACCCGTACACCCGTGCACTGCTCTCGGCGATTCCGGTTCCGGATCCCGAGGTTGAGGCAAAGCGCCACCGCATTATGCTTGAGGGCGACCTGCCCACTCCGGTGAACGCGCCTAAGGGTTGTGGCTTCTCGAGCCGTTGCCCGGTCTTCAAGCTGCTGCCTGAGGACAAGAAGCGTCGTTGCCTGGAGGAGATGCCGGAACTGACCCACGTTGAGGGTGAGGATCACGGTTATGCTTGCTACTACCCTGAGGCTGAGGCCGCTACGGTGTAGCTCTAGAGTCGGCTGAATAAGTCGCATGTGTGCCGAGGGGCGAATATTCGTTGAATATTCGCCCCTCGGGTTTTTAATGCCCGGTACTGGTGAGGCGCGTGCAGCTTGAGATTGTCACCTGGTGAGACGGCGGGAGCCTCAGAATGTGGCGCTTGGCACTGAAACCAGCAAGAAAACAGGAAAAACTGCACTGACTAGGCGTAACCTTTCTCACCATTCAAGATATGAATATTTATAGGCGAGCTTCTATACCGCAGGTAAGCCATAATTAAGCCTGTGGGTGCGCCGCTAGGGGCGTACCTCAAGGAACACATTCATAGACCGGCACTAATTCATCGCTCACCGCAGCCTATTGCGGCGCATGAGCAGGGAACCCTTGACGCTTTCCTGCAGGATTATTGAGGGTCAAACGTATAAGAGGACACTCTCATGGAGAAGAATTTCATCCTGAACCGTCGTACCGTTCTCGGTGGCGCTGCAGCACTGGGTACCGTGGGCGTACTGGCTGCGTGCGGCTCGTCCAAGGACTCCAAGGCAACCACCAAGGGTGCAACCGTGGGCACCGATGCCAAGGAGCTTTATGACCTTGGTGAGGCTGCTGTTTCTGAGCTGAAGGATGGCGGCACTCTGCGCCTGGCTGTTCCGGGTATTGGTCCGGACTTCAACCTTTTCAGCGCGGACGGCAACTCCCTGTACACCCAGACCGCTATGAGCCCCGTGGCTTACGCAGGCCTGTGGCAGGGTGACCCCCTGGGTAAGCGCACTCTGGCTCCCGAGTTTGCGAAGAGCTTCGATGTCGCCGAAGAAAACGGTCTGCCCGTCGTCTCCATTGAGCTGAACCCCCAGGCTAAGTTCAACGATGGTACCCCCATCGACTACAAGGCTCTGCAGGCTACCTGGAACATCCTCAAGAGCACCGATGGTGACTACAAGGTCGGAAGCAGCGGCATCTACAGCAGCATTGCTTCCGTGGAGCGCGACGGTGATGACTTCAAGGTGAAGGTAACTTTCTCCGCACCTTACTACCCGCTGAATACCCTCTTTGCTGGCATTGTGCACCCGGCTCTGCTGGACAAGGAACTCTTCAACACTGGTTTCGTTGACAAACCGCACCCCGAGTACTGGGTTGGCCCCTTCACCATTGCTGAAGGTGGTTGGAACTCGACCGAGAAGACCCTGACCCTGACCCGCAACGACAAGTGGTGGGGCGAGAAGCCCGTTCTGGAGCGCATTGTCTTCCGTCAGATGGATCCCGCTGCTGAGCGCGCGGCATTCAAGAACGATGAGCTTGATGCGATTGGTGCTACCACCGCTTCCGCATACAAGGAGCTCAAGGACGTTGCTAACATCGAGATCCGCCGAGGCTCTCGCCTGTTCTCCGGTGGCGTGACCATGAACCCCGCCCGCATGCAGGATGTTGCTCTGCGCCGCGCTGTGGTCACTGGTCTGAACCGTGAGGCTCTCGCCAAGGTTCGTTTCCAGGGCCTGGATTACGAAGAGAAGCTTCCCAACTCGATGATTCACATGCCCTTCAACGAGTACTACCAGGACACCTACCCGACCCCGAACAACGATGCTGCTGCTGCATCCAAGATTCTGGAAGATGCAGGCTACACCAAGAACGGTGAGTTCTACGAGAAGGACGGCAAGCAGGCTGCCTTCAAGTTCTCCATCTTCGGTGAGGATCCCACCTCCAAGGCTGTCGGTCAGACCCTGGTTCAGCAGCTGAAGTCCGTAGGCATTAATGCTGAGCTCGACTCCCGTGCTGTTAGCGAGTTCAACAAGACCATGGCCTCCAAGGACTACGACGCAACCTCCTCCGGTTTCGCTCCGAGCTCCCCGGATGCTACCGAGGCTACCGAGCAGTTCTACATGCGCCGTAAGCCTGAGGAAGCTGGTTCCGACGAGATCAATGAGATGATCGCAAAGATGAAGCTCATTGCTGACGACAAGGAACGCAACCAGGCTTGCAACGAGATCGAGAAGAAGCACCTGGCTGAGTTCGCAGTGCTGATTCCGCTCATCAACGGCCCCGAGTACAAGTTCGTGAAGAAGGGTCTGCGCAACTACGGCGTGTCCCTCTTCCAGGGCACCGGCATTCACTGGGAGAAGGTTGGTTGGGCTAAGTAAGTCCTCAACTCTTCACTTACTAGGTGAATAGCCTAGAGCTATTGAAAGTGTCCACCCGGATGATCCGGGTGGACACTTTTTGTATTTCTGGAGGGGGGCTTTGGGTGTTTTTGTGTACCGATGCGGGGGAGTGGTGGTATAGCTATCCGATAAAACCCGAAAATTCGCGCAAAAACAGGGTATTCATAGTATGAATATTCAAAAACCACGATAAATATTAAGAAATATTGTAAAAATGCTTGGCTTTTACCTCGGAGAGGCGTTACAGTGGAGTCATACAAAGTTATGCAGTACTCTGTATAAATAATCATTACTTCGGGGATACGGGATACACCCGCCCGCACAAGACAGAAGGAAACCACTCCCATGACCGCCGACACCGCATACACCGCGAGTAGCCACGAAGCGACCAAGAACAGCTTCAGCCGCCGCGCCCTCATTGGCGGCACCGCGGCTCTGGGAGCTGTAGGTCTGCTCAGCGCCTGCGGCAACGGCAGCGCAAGCTCTGAAAAGACCAAGGCCGCCGGCGCCGGTGCCAATATCGAAGACCTCTACAACATCAACGCCCAGGATGTGAACAGCCTGAAGAAGGGCGGCATCCTGCGCCTGCCCGCCGGATCCATCGGTCCGAACTTCAACTTCTACACCCAGAGCGGTAACACCAGCGATAACGTCAACGTTATGAGCACCATCAGTCAGGCTGGCATGTGGAACCTCGACTTTGATGGCACCTACAAGCTGAACACCGACTTCGCTGTCTCCTTCGAGCACAGCAAGAAGGGCGACAAGGTTCAGGTTGCCGTCAAGCTCAATCCCAAGGCTGTCTTCAATGATGGCACCCCCATCACCTACAAGGCGCTCCAGTCCACCTGGAACATCTTCAAGAGTCTGGATAACGGCTACAACATTGTCTCCAGCGGCATCTACGAATTCGTTGAATCCGTAGAAAAGGGCGAAGACGACTACAGTGCAACCGTCACCTTCTCCAAGCCCTTCTACCCGCTGCAGAGCCTCTTCTCTGAGATTCTGCACCCCGCACTGGAAGACGTCGAGCTCTTCAACAACGGCTTCGTGGATGCGCCCCACCCCGAGTACTGGGCTGGCCCCTTCACCCTGGCAGATAAGGGCTGGGACTCCACCGCGAAGACCTTCAGCGTTGTACCCAACGATAAGTGGTGGGGCACCAAGCCCCTGCTGGACAAGATTGTCTTTACCCAGATGGAGTCCAGCGCTGCACGTGCCGCGTTCAAGAATGATGAAATTGACGCTATCGGTGCAAGCACCTCCTCCACCTATGCCGAGGTGAAGAACATTGCGGGTACCGAACTGCGTAAGGGCACCCGCCTCTACGCCGGCGGCCTGGATATCAATCCCCGCCGCGTCAAGGACGCTGCCCTGCGTAAGGCAATCTTCGTCGGCACCAACCGTGAAGCACTCGCAAAGATTCAGTTCCAGGGTCTGCCCTATGAGGAGGCTATTCCCGGTTCGATGATTCACATGCCCTTCTCACCCTACTACCAGGATTCCTACCCGACCCCGAATAACAGTGTTTCGGAGGCGCAGAAGATTCTGGAGGCTGCCGGCTACACCAAGAACGGCGACTACTACGAGAAGGACGGCACGAAGGCTGGCTGCGCAGTGGTGGTCTTCGGTGATAACCCGACCAACAAGGGTAAGGCTCAGACCTTCACTCAGCAGATGAAGGATGTTGGCATTGAGATCCGGATCGATCAGCATGCCGATAGTGAGTTCGCCACCATTCTGGGCAACTGGGACTACGATATTTCCTTCAGTGGCTACTCGGTCTCTGCTGACGCGACCGAGAGTACCAAGCAGTTCTACTACTCCGAGAACAACGAAGGTATCGGCAGCAAGGAAATCGATGCCCTCATCGACGCCATGACCCTCATTGAGGATGACAAGGAACGTAACCTCGCCTGCAACGAGATTGAGAAGAAGCACATGGCGGAGTTCGCCTTCCTGGGCACCATTACGAACGGTCCTGACTTTGTGATGGTCAAGAAGACTCTGGCTAACTACGGTCCGCACCTGTACAAGTCGATGGACTGGACCGCTGTGGGCTGGATGAACTCCTAGGGGTTCCTGTCCTATGAGCGGGTCGAATGTGTATGCACACATTCGGCCTGCTTTGCTGTGCCCGCTGACCATTTCTGGGGGTGGGGGAGGGGGCACTGCGTGAAGGGTGGTGGGGTTGTGCTGACATGGATTTAGGTTCGGTGTCTTAAGGCCGGGCGTAATAATTTAGAAATATTTATCGTGTTGCGCACCTGTAGTGATGTGTGTGGTGTACACTACTAAAAATATTAAATGTGGCTTAGAACATAGCTTTAGGTCACATTATTTTGCATGGCTTGACCTGCCCGCCCATCACCGCAGATAGCAGGCGCTCCTACAGGCGGAAACCCCGCTTCCAGAGCACGCGAGCCACCCACTCTACACTGCAAACACTGCATCAGCGCAGTCCACACCCACAAGGAGCCCATCATGAGCCCCCATCCCATCCCCTCCCTCTCCGGATTCAACCCGATCATGAGCCGCCGCGTACTGTTCGGCGGCGCAACCGCCGTCGCTGCTGCCGGCGTACTGAGCGCTTGTGGCTCCTCATCCTCCAAGACTGAGCACAAGGCAAGCGAAACCCCGCTCTACGAAATCAACGAGCAGGACCCCTCGAAGCTCAAGCAGGGCGGTACCCTGAACCTGAGCACCTACTCCCTGGGCCCGGATTTCAACCGCTTCTCCCAGAACGGCTCCAGCACCTCCGTCTCCGAAACTATGGGCATTATTGCCGGTGCGGGCATCTGGCGTAGCACCTACAAGGGCGAAGACGAGCTCGACCCCAACTACTGCCTCGGCTTCGAAGCTAAGGAAGTAGACGGCAAGATTACCGCCGAAGTACGCCTGAACCCCAAGGGAGTCTTCAACGATGGCACCCCCATTGATATCGACGCCCTCAAGGCAACCTGGCAGATTCAGCGTGACCCCGACGGCGAATACAAGATTGGTGCAGCGGGTATCTACGAGTTCATCGAAAGCGTCGAAGCTATCGACGGCGACCGCTACCACGCACGCGTCGTCTTCAAGACTGCACACAACCCCGTCAAGGGTCTGCTCTTCGGCGGAATCCTGCACCCGGCAATGCTCGACGTAAACCTCTTCAACGAAGGCTTCGTGGACAACCCCCACCCCGAGCTCGGTTGCGGCCCCTTCACCCTGGCACCCAACGGCTGGAACTCCTCCGAGAAGACCTTCACCGCAGTCCCCAACGACAAGTGGTGGGGTGAGAAGCCCAAGCTGGACCGCATCGTCGTACGTGAAATGGCAGACCCCGCAGCTCGTGCCGCATACAAGAACGGCGAACTGGACGCGGTGGAAGCACGTACCCTCAGCGCCTACAACGAGATGAAGGACGTTGCAAACTCTGAAATCCGCCGCGGTCACCGCCTCTTCGCTGGTGGCATGAACCTGAACGCACAGCATATCACTGATGCTGCCGTGCGTAAGGCAATCTTCCTGGGTATCGACCGTGGTGCTCTGGCAAAGATTCGCTTCCAGGGTCTGCCCTACGAAGAAGAAGTTCCCGGCTCGATGATGCTGATGGGTTCCTCCCAGTACTACCGTGACAACTACCCGGCACGTAACCCGGAGGAAGCACGCAAGGTCCTGGAGAAGGCAGGCTACACCAAGTCTGGCGACTTCTACGCGAAGGATGGCAAGACCATCACCCTGAAGCTGACCACCTTCGGTGATGACGCCACCACCAAGGGCCAGGCACAGACCTTCATTCAGAGTATGAAGGAAATCGGCATTAACTTCGAGCTCGATTCGCGTGCACAGTCTGAATTCTCGAAGGTTGTCGGTAACCGCGAGTACGACGTGAGCATTTCGGGCTTCGGCCTGAGCTCCGAGCCGACCAGTGCTGCCGAGTACTTCTACCACTCCAAGAACTGGAACGGCGTCGGCACCCCCGAAATTGACGCTATGGTCGACGAGATGGTCACCATCCTCGACGACGCTAAGCGCGCCGAGAAGTGCAACGAGATTGAGAAGAAGCACATGAGCGAGGTTTGCCTCTTCATTCCCTTCCTCAATGGCCCGGACTTCAAGGCATGCCGCCCGAAGCTCGCTAACTACGGTGCGTTCCTCTTTAGGAGCCCCGACTGGTCTTCGGTTGGCTGGATGGCATAAGCCGCAGTTTTAAGCTCCCCGCCCCTATACGTTTTCGCAGTGTCGTATAGGGGTGGGGAGCTTTTTCTTGTGGAGGGTTCAGTGCGCTTTAGCTGCCCCGACGCTGTGCTTGTAACTTGTAACGACTCTCAAAGCACCGGATGTGACGCGCTCGCGCGCCAATGCGACATAATATTTCATTTTTTAGTTTTCGCACGCGGCTTCCGCGTGATGATGCGGGTTCAGGCGCTGAACCCGTGATTTTTAGACGGTGTATAGTTCTTCCACGGATCGGACTGTGGCCTGCGTCGCTTCTTTTGGGGGTATACTGTGTTTCAACCACAAACAATGTGGGGGCTCTCACAAAGGTGACGGGCGGGAGCTTCGGCGCTCCCGCAAAATCGGCGCACAACACGGTGCGCTTATCGAATAGCACCTGAGCCCTCCGGCATGAGGAGAATACATGACTCATCTACGTATTAATCGCCGTACCCTGCTGACCGGCACCGTTGCCCTGGGTACCGTTGGCCTGCTCGCTGCATGCGGCGGCGGCTCTGACAAGAAGATCAGCGGTAAGGCTGCTTCGAGCACCGAGGAAATCGTCAAGAACCTCGAAATCAACAAGCAGGACCGCTCCTCCCTCAAGCAGGGTGGCGAGTTCCGCGGTAGCGTCTCTGCAGTCGGCCCGAACTTCAACATTCTGACTCAGAGCGGCTACACCACCGAGAACCTCACCGCATTCGGTGGCGCCTGCAACATCCCCTCCGCTATCGGCTTCACCTCCCTAAGCCCTGCCGGCGACTACAGCCTCAACGACGACTACGTCAGCGACTACAAGGCTGAGACTGTTGACGGCGTGCAGACCATCACCTTCAAGCTCAACTCTAAGGCTGTCTTCAACGACGGCACCCCCGTTGACATTGAGGCAATCCGCGCCGCGTGGACCGTCTATCGCAACCCCGATGACGGCTACAACGTTATCGCCGCTCCCTTCTGGCAGCAGGTGGCGTCCATCGACCCCGTGGATGGCGACAAGACCCGCGTCAAGATCGTCATGTCCAAGCCCCTGTACCCCGCTGAGACCCTCGGCCTGCTCGGTCTGCACCCCGCACTGACCGACAAGGAGCTCTTCAACAACGGCTTCGTGAACAAGCCCATGGATCAGTACTGGTCCGGCCCCTTCAAGATTGGCGAGTGGAACTCTTCGGCTAAGACCCTCACCCTTGTGCCCAACGACAAGTGGTGGGGTGAGAAGCCGCTGCTGGATCGCATCATCTGGCGCGAAATGGGCGACGAAGCAGAGCGCGCAGCGTTCAAGAACGGCGAGCTGGACAGCATCGGCTTTGCTGGCCTGGCAACCTACAACGCTGTCAAGGGTCAGCCCGGTGTTCAGATTCGCTCCGGCCAGAGCGTCGGCGTGATTAACCTGCAGTTCAACCCGACCCGCGTGACCGACACCGCCCTGCGCCGTGCAGTCTTCGCCGCGGTTGACCGCTCCCAGCTGGCTAAGGTCAAGTTCGGCCAGATTAACTGGGAAGAGCCCCTGACCGGCTCCCTGATTGCTATGCCCTTCCAGAAGGGCTACCAGGACGCTATGCCTTCTAACCCTGGTGCCGAGGCTGCGGCAAAGATTCTGGAAGCAGCAGGCTACTCCAAGAATGGCGACTACTACGCCAAGGACGGTAAGACTGCAGGCTTCTCCATCACCTACTTCGGTTCGGATGCAACCTCCCTGGCTCAGTTCCAGAACCTTGAGCAGCAGCTCAAGGCAGCAGGTATTAAGCTCGAGCAGGACAACCAGCCGCAGTCCCAGTTCAACTCCGTGATGGGCTCTAAGCAGTACGACTGCGCCTTCTCCGGTTGGGGTATTGGTGCTGACCCCGCAGACAGTGTTCAGTACTTCTACACCAGCGAAATCAACGAGGGCGTGGGCGATCCTGAGCTGGATAAGTACATCGCGTCCATTTACGAGAAGGAATCCCACGAGGAGCAGTTGAAGATGGCTGCTGAGGCTGAGAAGCAGCACATGGAGAAGGTCGCTATTTACTTCCCCTACGCTAACGGCCCCAGCTACGCAGCTGTGAAGGAGAAGCTGGCTAACTACGGTCCTTCCCTCTTCGCAACCAGCTACACCGACCCCAAGCGCTGGACCAATGTGGGTTGGCAGAACTAAAGCCACAGGTTAATTTTCTGGATTCCTATTCGGTGGTTTCTGAGTTTTCGGAGGCGCCGGCATAAGACTCCGGAAGGGTAAAGTCCCGCGGTATTCCGCCTAATGGGCGGGGTGCTGCGGGACTTTTCTGCGTTTTTGATGGGTGGTTTTGTGGTGGGGTGGTTTCGGGAATTGACTGAAATATTTTCCCTGGAATGGTGAACTGGGTCATATTGCATGGGAAATGTGTGTATACTATTGCCAATGCAAAATGTGTGTGCTGTCACAAAGGTGTGCGGGTTGTGTTCCCCCGCGTACAGCAAAGCAGCATCCCACCTAACTGAGGAAAACTAATGACCACTTTCACCCTCAACCGTCGTACCCTGCTCACCGGCACCGTTGCCCTGGGCACCGTCGGCCTGCTCGCAGCCTGCGGCGGCAACTCCTCCAAGAACGAGAACAGCGCTCTCTCCGCCGGCGACGACCTGTCCAAGGCAGTCTCCTACAACGAGAAGGACCGCTCCGCCCTCAAGGACGGCGGCGAGCTGCGACTGAGCGCAGACGGCATTGGCCCGAACTTCAACATCCTCAACACCAACGGCTACACCGCAGGTAACCTGAACATTCAGGCGGCCATTAACTCCTCATTCACCGGCGGCTACTACGCTGATTTCCGCGGTGAAGGCCACATGAACGAGGACTACGTCACCGAGTACAAGGCGCAGACCGTTGATGGCGTGCAGACTGTCACCTTCAAGATCAACCCGAAGGCAGTCTTCAACGACGGCACCCCCATCGACGTGAACGCCGTCAAGAGCTACCAGACCATCTACACCGCCGCGGCATCCGGTTCGGATTACCAGATCACCCCCTCGCCCATCTGGGAGCAGGTCGCAAGCGTCGAGGCAGTGGACGGCGATACCCGCCACGTGAAGGTCACGATGTCCAAGCCCTGGTACCCCATCGAAGGTAGCTTCACCTCCTTCCTGCACCCGGCATTCGTCGACGTCGCATTCTTCAACGACGGCATGAACGGTAAGCCCCTGGATAAGTACTGGGCAGGCCCCTTCAAGGTCAGCGAGTGGGATTCCTCTGGCAAGGTCCTCACCGTTGTCCGCAACGAGAAGTGGTGGGGCACCAAGCCTCTGCTCGAGCGCATCACCTGGCGTGAAATGAGCTCCCAGGCAGAGCAGGCAGCATTCAAGAACGGCGAGATTGACTACGCTGACGCAAGCACCCTTAGCTCCTACAACGAGCTCTCCACCGTCGCTAACGTCGACATCCGCAAGGGTAGCGCACTGGCCGTGGGCAACTACGAAATCAACCCCGAAAAGATGCCCCTGCCCGTACGCCGTGCCTTCGTTGCAGCCCTGAACCGTGACCAGCTGCTCAAGCTGCGCTACGAGAAGCTCGGCTGGAAGGAAAACCTGCCCGGCTCCATGTGCATGTTGCCCATGCAGGAAGGCTACCAGGACAACTACCCGACCAAGCTTGGCAAGGATGTCGCCACCAAGATCCTCGAGGATGCAGGCTACACCAAGAACGGCGACTACTACGCTAAGGACGGCGTTAAGGCTTCCTACTCGGTGACCACCTTCGGTACCGACCCGGTCGTCAGCTCCACCGCGCAGTTCCTCACCCAGCAGATGAAGGAAATCGGTATTGAGCTGAGCATCGACAACCACGGTGCGTCCGAAATGGCAAGCATCATCTCCGCGAAGAACTTCACCATCAAGAGCGGTGGCTACGGCATCACCACCTCCCCGGTGGATGCAGCGAACTACTTCTACATCTCCGAGACCAACAACGGTCACGGTAAGGAACTGGACTCGCTGGCAGCAACCATGATGTCCACCGAGGATCCGAAGGAACAGCTCAAGATCATGAACGAGCTGGAGAAGCGCCACCTGGACGAGGTCGCAATCTACGTCCCGACCAACAACGGCCCGAACTTCAAGGCATGCCGTAAGGGCCTGGCAAACTACGGCCCCATGCTCTTCGGTCTGCCCTACTACAACCCGAACGTATGGATCAACGTCGGTTGGGAGAAGCAAAACTAAGCGTTGAGCACCGCTCACACACTCCATAAGGGGTAAAAGCGCTACAGCGGCGTGTTACAAAAGGATTAAAACCTTCTGTAGCACGCCGCTTTCCCGTTCCTAAGAGAGCCACACGGATATACTTAAAACAAATGTGGGCATTCTGCCCGCAACCCCGGCAGAGACTGTCCTCCCGCCGGGTTGGAGCGTTGGTTATGCACCGTTCGCACGCCGCCTCCACAACACTGCGAATACTCTAGGAGAAATTCCATGAAGAGCATGTCTGTCTCTCGCCGTACCCTCCTGACCGGCACCGTTGCCCTCGGCACCGTTGGTCTACTGGCTGCCTGCGGCAGCTCATCGAAGGAAAAGGTTGGCGGTAGCGCTGCTAACAACGCTGAAGATATTCTGAAGAACCTTCAGGTCAACAAGCAGGACCGTTCCTCCCTCAAGCAGGGCGGTACCCTGACTCTCGCGGCTACCGCCCTGGGCCCGAACTTCAACCTGCAGACCCAGAGCGGCTACACCTCCAGCAACCTGGACGCACTGGCACCCTGCAACATTCCCGCCGTGATGGGCTTCTACACCATGAGCCCCGACGGTGAAGGCACCCTCAACCCCGAGTTCTGCACCGAGCACAAGACCGAGACCGTCGATGGCGTGCAGACCGCGACCTTCAAGATCAACCCCAAGGCTGCCTTCAACGACGGCACCCCCATGGACGTGAACGCTGTTCGCGCCGTGTGGAAGGTCTACCGCGCAACCACCGACAACCCCTACCACATCACCGACAACACCATGTGGCAGCAGGTTGAGAGCATCGAGGCTGTGGATGGCGACAACTTCCACGTCAAGGTCACCATGAAGGCTCCGTATTACCCCTCCGAGGGTCTGTGCGCCTTCGCAATCCACCCCGCACTGGAAGACGTCAACCTCTTCAACGAAGGCTTCGTTGACAAGCCCCTCGACCAGTACTGGGCTGGCCCCTTCAAGGTTGGCGAGTGGAACTCCTCCCAGAAGGTTCTCACCCTGGTCAAGAACGACAAGTGGTGGGGCGAGAAGCCGGTGCTGGACCGCATCATCTGGCGTCAGATGGACTCCGAAGCAATCCGTGCAAGCTTCAAGAACGGCGAACTGGACGCCTTCACCTTCGTGGGCGCAACCAGCTACAACGCTGTGAAGGGCCAGGCAGGCACCGAGATTCGCCAGAGCCAGAACACCAACGTCAACATCATTCAGCTGAACCCCAAGCGCATCGAGGACCTGGCACTGCGCCGCGCAATCCTTGCTTCTGTGGACCGCGAGCAGATCGCTAAGGCATACTTCTCGCAGCTCGGCTGGACCGAGCCGCTGCCCGGCTCCATCATCGCAATGCCGTTCCAGAAGGGTTACCAGAACAACTACGCTGGTGACACCGGTGCACAGGCAGCTGGCAAGATTCTGGAGGCCGCAGGCTACTCCAAGTCCGGCGACTACTACGCTAAGAACGGCAAGGTTGCTGGCTTCGCCCTGACCTCCTTCGGTTCCGAGGCTGTCTACCAGGCGGTCTACCAGATTCTGGAGCAGCAGCTGAAGTCCGCAGGTATCCGCCTGAGCGCTGACAACCAGCCGCAGTCGAACTCCAACTCCGTGCTCGGCCAGAAGAGCTACGAAGCAATCTTCACCGGTTGGGGCGTTCTGCCCGACCTGGCTTCCTCGGCACCCTACTTCTTCACCACCGAGGTGTTCGGAGTCGGTGACCCCGAAGTTGATAAGCTCATCGAGAAGCTGCAGAACACCGAGAAGGAAGACGAGCGCATCAAGATCGCTAACGAGGCGGAGAAGCTCTACTACGAGAAGGTCGCAGTGTACCTGCCCTACGCAAACGGCCCGATGTACGCCGCTGTCAAGGCTAAGGTTGCGAACTACGGTCCGTCCCTGTTCAAGCAGAGCTACACCAGCGCTGACTACTGGGTCAACGTTGGCTGGCAGGAGTAGTACCGCTTGCGGTAACGCTCTAGCCGTCCTGTAGGACTCGAAATCCCGGGTACTCTCACGAGAGAGTGCCCGGGATTTTTTGTGCCCTTTAGCCGGATATGTAATTACAAAAATGAAGGGGAGGGGAACGCCGCCCTAACCGGCTGCTACCACTCGCCCAGGTACAGGGCACGCTCCTGCAGGTACCTCAACATCTTCGGGTTCTGCCTCAGATAGAAGATGCGGTAAATGCCGCCTCCAGCGACGATGAAAGCCAGCGGGAAACCCAAAATCACGAGCACACGGCTCATATTGGCGGACAGGTCAAAAGGATCACCGCTGGTTGCCACCAGCACAATCCAGAGAGAATAGCCCACGCAGGCGAGCAGGGTGCCCCACATGCCGCGCACAAGCCAACTCACCAGCGTCACCGCAATGACCCACGCCAGCGCCAACGTGAACTGGTGCCGCTCCGCCTGAGCCCAAGGGAGCGCCCCCACGTAAATAATTGCGGGGATGCCCAGGTACCCGGGGATATTCAGCGAGGCAAGAATGTTCACACAAAAATAGCCCAAGAAAATAGCGCTCAACGACGAGGACAGGAACAGGTGCAGGGGAATCATGCCGTCGCCGCTATAGGTTGCGGTGGGGCCCGCGTACACGGTTTCAAACATGAGGGTCAGCGGAGTCATCATGTACTCAATCCAGACGACCAGCGCAAAAGCACCGAAAATGCCCAGAGCCTGCATCAGTGCAATCAACCGTGAACGCGCATCGTGAGGAATGGTGAAGCTCTGGCCCTTCGCCTTGACGCCGCAGACATGAACGACAGCCACCATTGCCGCGATGCACAGCACCCAACGCACGAGGACCCCCGGCAGCTCAGGAAGACCTCCATAAGCCCCCGTAGCGGGGTCGCCCCAGGCTCCGGGGAGCAGCGTAATAGCGTGAGTACCCTCGGGGAGGCTGGCGGAGGAAGCAAGCCGGTGCGGCTCGTAGATAACCCACCACAGAAGGCACGCTGGAATCAGCGCGGAGAGCTTACGCAGCAGAACCGGGAACGGCGCAGACTCATAGACGAGCGCCTCAAGATTGAGCCGGCGCATCAGCCTCCGAACAGGAGAAAGAGCGCGTAGCTCTTTTTGCTGCTCTTCCCACACTCCGGTATCCCATGTCCTAGTATCAGAAGACATCATCGTACTCCCTATCACTTGAGAACTTCCTTGTTGAGCTTATTATCACACTAGCAGAAATACCCCCCCGGCTAGTGCCTAAACCCCAGCAAACCCTGCTCAGCAAACCCTGCCCAAAGAATCAGCACATCAGGAAACAGCACATCAAGAAGCAGGGTATAAGGAAAGGGGCCCCACCACAATGGTGGGGCCCCTTAGAGCCTAGAAAGCGAACTACTTAGTGGTCACCTTCAGGACAGTGCTCAGGTTCTGGTGAGCAACGCCCGGCAGACCCTTAACCTCAGCGAACTTGCGGGTGTTGGTCACAATCACCGGGGTAATCAGCGGGTAACCCGCCTCCTTGATAACCTCAGGATCGAACTCAATCAGAGCGTCGCCAGCAGCAACAACATCGCCCTTAGCAACCTTCACGCTGAAGCCCTTACCGTCCAGGTTCACGGTATCCAGACCAACGTGAATCAGCAGCTCAATACCGTTCTCCAGCTTCAGACCCACAGCATGGCCCGAGGGGTAGGTTGCAGCAACCTTACCGGCTGCGGGAGCAACAACAGTGGTACCGGTCGGCTCAATCGCCACACCCTCGCCCAGCTTGCCTGCAGCGAAAATCGGGTCCGGAACATCAGACAGAGCAACAGCAGTACCCTCAATGGGAGCGTGCAGCTCGATGACCTCACCAGCGGAAGCAGCGGGTGCAGCAGCAACAGCAGCGGCAGCAGCCGGAGCAGCCTTAGCGGCAACAGCCTCAGCCTTGGGAGCGGCCTCAGCATCCTCAGCCTTACGCTCCGCAGCGTGCCTTACAGCGTCAGCCTTCGACTCGTAACCGAACAGCAGAACACCGGTCATAGCGCCGAAGAACGCAATAGCCAGACCAATCACGTACAGGTAGGAAGGCTGCATAGCCGGAATCGACAGCAGCGAAGTGAACGCGAACGCGTAGGACTTAACGCCCAGGAAGGAAATGGTAGCGCCACCAATAACAGCGGGAACCAGAATAATCGGAATCACGCGCTTGTAACGGAGCACAACACCGTACAGGGACGGCTCAGAAATACCACCGAGCAGACCGGACATCGACGCACCAACAGCGGTCTGGCGCAGCTCACGGTCGTGCTTAGCCTTAATAGCCACACCTGTCACAACACCGAACACAGCGAAGTTGTATGCACCCATCGGGGACTGAATGAAGTCAGTACCCATGGTCTGCAGGTTGTTAATCATGACAGCGTTCAGCGGCCAGTGCAGACCCAGCGGAACCATGAACAGGTACAGGCCAGCAATCAGAGCACCAACCAGAGCCGGAGCCTGGTCGTTAACCATCTTCAGGAAGTCAGAGATACCCATAGCAACACCGATACCGATGGGGCCAACCAGGAACGCGGTCACCGGAACCAGAACGATGACCGAAATCATCGGTACAAACACCATCTGCAGCATCGAAGGAATAACCTTCTTCAGGAAGCGCTCAAACGGAGCCAGCAGAGCAACAGCCAGCAGCGGGGGGAAGACCTGACCGGTGTAGCTGAATGCGTACAGCGGCAGATCCAGACCAAAGAACGGAACGTTCAGAATCTTAGTGGTCTTGTCAGCCAGAGCAGTCAGATCGGTGAAGGTACCGGTCATCAGTGCAGCGGGGATAGCCGCACCAACCCACATGTTCGCGCCCAGACGCTTAGCAGCGGTAGCACCCAGCATGATGGGCATGAAGTTCAGAACCGACAGCGAAGCAGCCTTCAGGATGTACCAGAAAGCGAACTGCTGCATCCACTGGGTGTTCAGAGCCTTAGCAGCCTCCGGGTCAGCCACACGAGCACCGTTAATGATGTCGATGTTCACGCTTTGACCGGTCAAGTCAGTGTACTGGCCGAAGAAGCCCAGCTGCTGCAGGAACACAATCAGGGTCAGAATCATCGAGGTACCCAGAAGTGCCCACAGCAGAGGACGGAAGGAGTCAGACAGAACGTCGAAGACGTTGGTAAGCCAGCCGGACTTCTTGCCCTCAGTCTCAACCTTGGTGTCACCCTCAGCGTGGCCGGACATAGAAGGCAGAGCGTTGATTTCGTTGTACACAGCCTCAACGCGATCGCCCAGAACAACCTGAGTCTGGCCGGACTGCTCAATCACAGAGAGAACGCCGGGCAGGCCCTCAATCTTCTTGTTCTGCACTGCATCGTTAGACACAGGAGTGACACGAAGGCGGGTTGCACAGTGAGTAATGTGCGCGATGTTCTCGGGGCCACCCAGGCCGTCAAGAATCTTCTCGCCAAGTTCGCGGTTATTCACGATACTTCCTTAGATATGCGGTCAATGTCTATACGGTTGTTGCCGGAGGCTGTGCCTACCTGACGTTGCGGTGGCCGAAAAAGCCCCGGAAAACACGTCCAGAAAACACAAAAGACCCGAGTCTCTCGACCACCGGAAGCACTACACTCGTGCCCACTATGGAGCTTCGGTACAGCAAATAGAGGGGATTCTCGGCAGATATATGCTGCCGTCCCATACGGTGTTGAGTAACTCAGGTCTTGCCTGCCAAACCAGTAACAACCCTGAAGAAGGTTTCCCTTCTCAAATAGTTCCCTGTAACTCTAAGGGTTTTCCCAGGTTAAGAGCAAGGTGAGAGGCAAAAGCTATCAGAAGCTGTTAAATGTTTCACCCAAGTGATAGCTGAGACACACCATCGGCAGTGCTAGTAGGAGTACTCAGGCTGGTTCCGGAACACTACGGAGGGGATGCTTGCGAAGACACGAAAGGGCCCCGCATCCACAGGATACGGGGCCCACACGCTACCGAAGCAGCTACCTTCCGACTAACTACTTAGCCGGGAAGAAATTCAGCGGAGCAACCTCCAGCTCAGGGTAATTACGCTTCTGCCAACGGCGGTTACGATGCGCATTCACCTCAATCAGCGCGGCACCCAGAGCGCCGGCGCCCAGAGCCGTCCACAGCAGATGCGGGAGCACAGTAACGAACTGGTGGTACTCCACCAGAATCGGCACGAACAGCGCCGCGAAGAACACCGCCAGCAACGCACCAAACAGCAGGACACGAGCACGGTTGAACGGGCGAGCCACCGCAGCCAAGTTCCACAGACCCATCATCACCAGGGTAATGAACGAAGCCGTCTGAACCTGACGGATATCCTCAACACCCATGCCGCGAGCCGTGAACGTCACCGCCAACAGCATCGCAACTACAATAATCGAGTTCGGAACCGTGTAATTCAGCACGCGGCGCAAGAAGCCCGGCACGTAACGGCGCGAATTCGGCAACAGAGTCAACGCGAAGGACGACGCACCCACAATCAAGAAGTCAGCCGTCGAGTACTGACGCGGCAAGAACGGGAAGGTCAAACCGAAGAGGCTGAACAGAACGCCCAGAAGAATCGCGAAACCAGTCTTCGTCAAGAACAGGTTCGCCACCATCTCAATGTTCGTAATGACCTGACGGCCCTGCTCCAACGCAGCCGGCAGAGACGAGAACTTACCGTCCAGCAGAACCAGACGAGAAACAGCCTTCGTTGCCGGAGCAGCGTTACCCATCGCAATACCCAAGCTTGCATGCTTAAGTGCCAGAGCGTCATTAATGCCGTCACCGGTCATCGCCACCACATGGCCGCGCTCCTTCAGAGCAATCACCATGTTCTTCTTCTGCTCGGGCGACACACGACCGAAAATATTGTGAGTAGCCGCAGCCTCAGCAAGCTCCGGACCGTCCTCAGGCAGAGTCGACGCATCAACCGCGCCCGCAGAAGTATCCATGCCCGCAGTCTTCGCAGCCGCAGCCACAGTGAACGGGTTATCACCCGAGAAGACCTTCAGAGTCACACCCTGACGGTGGAAATACTCCACAATTTCAGGCGCATCCGCTCGCACATTCTCACGGAAAATCACGAACAGAACCGGGGTAGCATCCGACGGGATCTTCTGGATCGGCTCATCCTTCTCATTACGAACCACCGCAGAAGCATGCGCCAAAACCATCGTGCGCAGACCCAGCGCCGCCAGCTCAGCGGCACGCTCACGCTCAGCGGTGCCCTTGGCGAGAAGCGCCTCCGGAGCACCCAGAAGCCACGCGCCCGAATCCTTAAACTCAATCGCGCTAAAACGCAGAGCCGAGGAGAACGGCACAATACCGCTCACCGACGCCGACGAAGCATCCGGGAAACCACCGGTCAGAGCCGCAGCGGTCGGGTTCGCGTTCTCATCGTGACCAAACCACGCCAGCGCCTCATTCCAGCCGGCAGGCAGAGAAGCACGCCAAGAAGTGTGCTCCGCCGAGTCAGCATCCGGGCCCTCAGCCTCAGCAACGGTGTCCAGCGGGCGCACCGAATCAAAAATCACGCCACCCTCAGTCAGGGTGCCGGTCTTATCGAAGCAGACCACATCCACACGAGCCAGAACCTCAACCGCAGGCTGCTCCTGCACCAGGATGTTGTGCTTACGACCCAGCGCCACAGCCGCCGCTGCAAACGCCAGAGTAGTCATCAGCGCCAGACCCTGCGGAATCATCGAAGCAACCGAGGACACCACAGCAATAGAAACCTGCTCCCACAGGTGGTTCTGCTGCACGGTCTCCAGGCCACCAGCCGCCTGAATCTGCCCCCATGACACCACAGGAATAATGACCGCAAGACCCACCGTAATCCAGCGGACCACACGGTTCAACGCATCACGCAGCTCAGACTGAATACGCGAGAACTGACGCGCCTCATCAGAAATCTTGCTTGCACGAGAATTCGCACCCACGTGAGAGAGCAGGACGCGGCCGGTACCACCCAGCACACTCGACGCCGACAGCACCATATCGCCGGGGCGCTTAGCAATCGGGTCGTTCTCACCGGTCAGCAGGGACTCGTCCAGCTCCAAAGAATCGGAGGTGAGCACAACAGCATCCGCCGGAACCTGATCGCCGCGCTTGAGGATGACAACGTCACCCTCAACCAGCTGCTCCATCGGAACCTCAACGCTCTTACCGTCACGCACGGCAGTAGCGGGGGAGCGGTCCAGCAGGGAGATGCGGTCCAGCTCAAGCTTCGCCTTGTACTCCTGCACAAAACCAATCACCACGTTAGCGATAACAGCCCCCAGGAAGAGCAGATCAGCCCAACGCTGGTACATGATTACCACGGCACCACAGGCACCCAACACAAAGTTGAAGACCGTGAATAGGTGCGCACGCATAATGCTCCACAGCGTGCGAGAAGACTTATTGTTCTGGGTATTGACCCTACCCTCAGCAGTCAGGCGAGCAACATCATCGCTGCTCAAACCGTGCTGGGCAATATCGAAAGATCCGCTATGCGGTGTTTCAGAATATTCGGGAATGTAGCCGGCAACGGCAGGCGATGCCGTTTTCTGCTGAGGATCCATGCGGGGGTCTCTTTCTCGAATGGATGGAATGCTGAACTGAATAGAGTTCAGTATTGCGGACACTACCTTTCAGTGTATCCGTGCAGGAGGGGATAAAGATAATCTCCGCCCTGTAATGAACTGATATTTACAGCCATTCCAGAACGGAGATTTAATATATGCGAATACTGGCATATTTTGATGTGGAAAGTGTTTGCGGGATGGTTCGCTAACGCCCCGTAAAATCAACGCACTAGCGGAATCAACGCTCCGGCAGAATCAATAAACGATTCGTCACCGGATGCCTCAACACCTCAATCGGATGCTGATACACCTCAGACAACAACTCCGCCGAACACACCTGCTCAGGGGCACCCGAAGCAACCACCTCACCACCACGCAACAACACCATACGGTCAGAATACGCAGCGGCCACATCCAAGTCATGAAGCACCGTCAACACCGCAGCACCCTCAGCAGCCAACTCGCGGCTCACCCGCAACGTCTGCTCCTGATGCGTAATATCCAACGCCGCAGTCGGCTCATCCAAAAGAATCAGTGGAGTCTGCTGAGCGAACACACGCGCCAAATGCGCACGACCACTCTCACCACCGGACAGAGTCGTAATATCGCGATCCGACAAATGAGTTACCGACGTACGCTCCATCATCGAAGCAACCACGGAGTCATCCTCTTCAGCGCGCTCCGTACCCTTCCACGGGGTGCGGCCCATCTGAACCACCTCATGCACCGTGTACGAAAACGCCACATTCAACTTCTGCAACAGCATCGCACGCTGACGCGCCATCTGACGGGCAGGAATCGAACCCAGAGGGGTGCCATCCAACAGAATCTCACCGCCACTGGGCGCAATATCACCAGCAATCACACCCAACAGAGTCGACTTACCGGCACCATTAGGACCAATCAGCGACACAACCTCGCCCGCAGCAACCGACAGAGACACATCATTCAAAATCTGACGCCCACCAGCGTTAAAACACACACCGGACAGGCTCAACAACTCACTCACGAAGCACCTCCGCCCTGACCCAGGGAACGACGCAACAACACGAAGAACGTCGGGCCGCCCACCAAAGCCGTAAAAATACCAATCGGCAAATCAGCAAAAGGCACCAGCGTACGCGCACCCAAATCAGACAGCGCAATCAACAGCGCGCCACCCAAGGCCGAAGCCGGCAACAACACACGATTCGACGGACCCAAAATCATGCGCAACAGGTGAGGGATAATCAGACCAATAAACGCAATAATGCCCGCATACGCCACCGCAGCACCCGTCAACAAAGCCGTCGCCGCAATAGACACCGCACGTAGGCGCTCCACGTTCACGCCCGAATGCTGCGCCGCACGCTCACCCAACGCCAGAACATCCAGCGAAGAAGCCATCACAAAACACGCTACCAAGCCGATCAGAATAACCGGCCACACGCTCGCCACAGCCTTCCATGTGGAACCGTTCAGCGAACCCATCTGCCAGAACACAATCTGATCGCGGCTCGTCGTATCAGCAATAAACATGAGGAACGCAATAATCGCATTCGCCACCGCGGTCACCGCAATACCCGTCAAAATCATCGACAGGACCTTCGCACGACCCGAAGAACGCGACAGGAAATACACCAGCGCAGTAGCCGCCAACGCACCCACAAACGCGAATGCAGGAGTCGTGAAAATACCGAAGAACTGCAGGTTCAACACAATCGACAAACACGCGCCAACCGCCGCACCCGAGGAAACACCAATCACGCCCGGCTCAGCCAACGGGTTACCAAACACCGACTGCATCACCGCACCGGAAGTACCCAAAGCGGCACCCACCAGCACGCCCAACAGCACACGCGGGAAACGGATATTCCACAGAGTGCTATCCGCCAGCTGCATCGCCGGGTTCTCCGGCGCAAGACCCAGGCGGCGGCCCACAGAAGCAACCACCTGATCAGTCGGGATATTGTACTGACCCAAACCCGCAGACAGCACCATCACAACGCACAGTGCCACCGCCAAAAACGTAAACGTCAGACCGGCACGACGCCGACGCGAAGCACGATAATCCCGCGCACCCGCCGCACTTTTCACGGCAGCCACTAGTGGCCCCCCGCAGGAGTCGAGTACGCAGCCTTAGCCAGCGACAAAAGCACCGCCGGAGTATTCGGGCCATAGGACAGAATCTGGCCGTCACCCATATCAATAATGCGCTTATTCTTACCGGCAGTCGTCTCACCCACACCCGGGCGAGCCAAGAAACCATCCAAACCGCCGGTGGATTTAATGCCGCCGCTCATGGTCAGAATGACATCCGGGTTCAGCTTCACCAGCGCCTCACTGGTCGCCGGAATAATATTCGTCGCGTTCTGCTCAGACGCCACATCCCTACCGCCAATAGCCTGAATCAAATCGTCAGCGCCCGAACCCTTGCCGAGCACAAAGAACACGCCAGCGGTACCGCGCACGTACAAGAACGCGAACGACACCTGCTGCTCACCCTTCGGGGCAACGTCCTTGAGCACCTGCAGGGCATAATCCAGGTCCTTCTGCACGCGGGCAGCAACCTGCTCGCCCGCCTCCGGAACACCCAGCGCCTGCGCAACAGCCTTGAGCTGCGGAATAATCTTATCCATACGACGCTCATGATCGAAGACCACCACGGTCACGCCCGCCGCGCGCAGTTGATCCACAATCTCAATCGGGCCGTTGCTCTTATCCCACAGCACCAGGTCCGGGGAGGTCGCCAGAATCGCCTCAGCGTTCAGGTCGTGACCGTTCTGGGTCACCAGCGGCAGATGAGCCAGAGACTGCTCCGTCGAGGAGGTGACACGACCGACCAGGCGACCGCCCAGACCCAGCGCAATCATCTGCTGAGCCAGAGTGCCGTACAGGTCCAGTGCCAGCACACGGTCAGCGGACTTAACGGTCACCTCGGTGCCGTTGAAGTCCTTGAACGTCACGGGGAAAGCCGGAGTGGGGGTATCGACCATCGGCTGAATTTCGGGGGTATCTGCGGCGCTATTGGGGCCACGCAGAGCCTTCTGATCAGGGGCAATAGAAGAACGCAGCTGATCGGCAAGGTTCTCCAAAACGGTGCGGGTGCTCTGCTCATCCACCACAGCCTGCGAAGCGCTTGAAGAAGCGGCCGGGTTCTGAGTACCCACACCGCAAGAGCTCAGCAGAAAAGCGGAAGTGATGGAGAATGCCGCATACTTCACTGCATCGCGGCGGTTCAGGGTAGAAGAAGAAAGAGAAGAAAACATCGTCGTCTCGCAGAAAAAAGGGAGTTAGAAAAACTGGGGTAGGCGCCGGGGTAAAACCTGGCACCTGAAGCGGGGGTGCAGTGAAAATCTGCACCCCCGCACGGGCCGTGTCGGCTCACCGGTGAACCTCGTGGTTGAGTCTCACGGGCGAGCCGACAGCGTGGGCATCCTCGTGAGGTGCCGTTATGCCTTCTTGCGGCGGCGAGTGTACACGACGGTACCCGCGCCGGCTGCAACAGCGATGAAGCCTGCAACCAGGGTGCCCTCAACACCGGAGGCGCCGGTGGAAGCCAGAGGCTTGCCGGTGACCGGGTCGCAACCCTCACCCTCGTAGACGGTCTCGGACACGGTCTTGGTGGTGGTCTTCGCGCCGTTAATCGCCGCGGAGAAGCTCAGCGGAGCCATGTCCTTACCGGCGTCGTAGAAGCCAGCGAACGCCTTCGCGCCCTCAGCAGTCAGGGTGGTTGCCGCACCGTTGACGCTCACAGCGTCAGCGGAGCTCTGCAGACCCGAAAGATCCACCTTCAGCAGTGCCACCTCGCCGTAGTTAGTTGCCTTGCCGGAGGGGTCATTGCTGTTCATGGTTGCGTAGAGAGTGCCGGAATTGCCGTTAATCTCAAGGCGCGGGTTCGCAATGGTGGTGTCCAGAATGCCGTGGTGACCGGTGAAACGAACCGAACCGCTGAAGGAGATGGAACCCTTACCGCCCTTGAAGGTGCCGGTGCCGTTAGACCAGTTGAACGCATCCGAAGAGTAGGAGGTGCCGTTCAGCTCCCAGCTACCGTTCGCGATGCCGCCGCGCACGTAGTTGCGGAAGGAATCACGCACGCCCCAGCCAAGGTTTGCGCTCTTAATGGTGCCGTCGGATGCGCCCTGCTCCTGCACCTCGCGGGTGCGGGTGACGGGTACACAGACAGGCTGTGCCGGGTTGTTGCTGACAGAACCGTTCGAGGAGGAACCGCCGTTAGAAACGCTGCCGGAGGTGCCTGCCGAACCGTTAGAACCGGAGCCGTTAGCGCCGGAGTTATCGGAGGAGTTCGAGGAGCTGTTATCGGAAGAGCTGTTATCAGAACCCTTGTTACCGGAGGGCTTGCTCTCAGAGACGCGGGGAACCTCAACGGTGTTCTCCGCGGTCTGCTCGCTGAGCTTTACGGAGAAGCTCAGCGGTGCCATGGCGTTGTCGGCCCCGCGGTACTGGCCCGCGAAGAGCACGTCAGAACCTTCAGCGGTGAGCGCAACTGCTGCGTTCTGCGCCGAGAAGACGCCGTCCTTCACACTCGCGCCGGAGAGGTCCACCTCGGCGATAGCCAGGCCGGTCTTAGAAACGGACTTGCCGTCGCGGGTCAGCGCGTCAACATCAGCGACCAGGGTGCCCTTGCCGTTGACGACGACCAGGCGCATGTTCTTGATGGTGCTCTTGAGCTGACCGTTGTGGCCGGTGAACTCTGCGGTGCCCGCGAAGTTGATCTGACCGGTCTTGGTCTCGGGGTTGTACACGCCGGATGCCTGAGTGTACTTGAAGCCGCCAGCCGCGGTCTTCTCCATGCCCTCAACGTTCACGGAGCCGTGCGCGAAGCCGGTCAGGTACTTCAGGAAGGACTCGCGGATATCCCAGCTGAGGGTGCCGGACTCGACGACGTTGCCGGTGACCTTTTCTTCACGCTTGGGCTCGGTGGTTGCGGCGGGGGAAGAGGGTGCAGCGGAGGTGGGGGCTGCGCTCGGCGCTGCAGAAGTGGGCTCTGCGGGCTTGGGCGCCTCGCTGGTCGGTGCGGAGGAAGGCTCGCTGCTGGGCTCTGCGGTCGGCGCAGCAGTCGGCTCGGCGCTGGGTTCAGTGCTGGGCTCAGGGCTCGGCGCGGGTGCTTCCTTGGTTACGATGGTTGCGGAGAAGCCGAGTGCATCCAGCTCCTGACCTGCCTTGTAGAAGCCCGCGAAGGCGCCGGTTGCCTCTTCGGCAAGCTTGATGCGGGTGCCGTTTTCCTCGTCAACGCTGGGCAGGGTGATGGTGTTACCCTCAACCTTCAGGCCGGAGGCGTTGAAAGTACCGATGGTCATGTTCTTGGTTTCGACCAGGTCGTTCGGGGTGGTGTTGCCGTTGTAGGGGCGCGACTGAACGTTGGCGCGCACGGTGCCCACGCCGTCCTTAATGGTGACGGAGAGGTCGGAGATGATGACTTCCAGCAGGCCGTGGTGAGCGGTGTAGTGAATCGAGGAGCCGGTGAAGGTGACCGAGTATTCGCCGTTGGCTACGGTGCCTTCGGCGGAGGTGAAGTGGTAGGAGCCGTCTTCGTTGGTGGTGACGCCGGTCAGTTCCTGGGAGCCCTGGGAGAAGGCGCCGTTGATGTAGGAGCGGAAAGACTTCTTCAGGCCCCAGTTGACGGTGACGTCCTGCAGGCTCTGCTCTGAGGCTGCGGTTACCTCACCGGCACTGACGTGGGAGTTGGTTTCAGCTGCGAAGGCTGCGGGTACGCCGGCGACGCCGCTGAGGCCGATGGTTGCTGAAGCCAAGAACGCCCAAGTGCGCTTGGTGAGAGAGGTGGTAGACATTCGGTGTCTCCTTGAATTTTGTGATTGTGGTGTTCGTATCAAGTCTAGCCCTATTAGCCTATGTTTGTGTAACTTAATGCCTAGGGTGACTTGTTCATAAGGTTTACCTTAGCAAATTTTTTATGAGAACTATTGCCAAAGCCGGTTTTTGGTGACAATATGTCATTAACAGGTTTTGGTGACATGGTGTCACTAAAACATTTATTGTTCACCCACAAGCTACTTTAGGAACTCACCATGACTATTACCGCCCCCGAAACCACCCAGGAACGCTTCTCCTCACGTCTGAAGGAAAGCACCAAGCACGTCCACGACAACGCCGAACACTCCACCTTCATGGAAGACCTCATGGGCGGCTCCCTCAACACCGAGGCATACCTGCGCCTCATCAACCAGTACGTGCACATCTACGAAGCACTCGAAGCAGTCTCCGAACACTACCGCGCAGAAACCAGCCCCATCACCGAACCTTTCACCCACCCCGGCCTCGACCGCGCAGAATACATCCGTGCAGACATCCGCGCACTCGGCCAGGACGGCGACATCGACGCGCCCCTGCCCGCAACCGCAGAATACGTAGAGCGTATCCGCGCCACCATCAACTCCCCCGAACGCTACCTCGCACACCACTACCTGCGCTACCTCGGCGACCTCTCCGGCGGCCAGGCAGTCGCAGCGCTCGTCACCCGCCACTACGGCATCCCCGCAGAAGCACTGAGCATGTACCGCTTCACCGAACTGCCCAAGCCCAAGGTCTTCAAGGACGGCTACCGCGAACTGCTCGACAACGCACTCCTGACCGACGAACAGCGCGAAGCCCTCATCGAAGAATGCATCGAAGGTTTCCGCATCAACGCCTCCCTGTTCGCACAGCTGGGCCGCAAGGTCGCCGAGGCATAAACACCGAACGCCTCAACGCACAACGCCTAAACGCTCAACGCACAAGCCAGCGGGCATAACAAAAGGGGCGGATGCTTTCACAAAGCATCCGCCCCTTTCGGCGTTAGTTTCAAACTAGTCGAAGACTAGCCCTTCGCAACCTCACCGAAGTAAGAAGCGAGAGTACCCTCGTGAGCTGCACGCAGCTCATCCAGGTCAATGGAAACCTCATCCTGGAAGTCCAGAGCGTTCGACGCAGCATCCACCACACCAATACGTGCGAAGGGGAACTGGCGAGCGGTGCACATATCCTTGAAGCGCACCTCCTCAGAACGCGGAACCGAAACCACAACGCGGCCCAGGGACTCCGAGAACAGCAGAGTGAACAGGTCCACGCCGTCACGCTCAGCAACCTCACCCAGACCAATGCGGGCACCGGTGTTGAAACGCAGGCAAGCCTCCGACAGAGCCGCAGCCAGACCACCAGCAGACACGTCGTGCGCGGCATCAATCATGCCGTCACGAGACATGTTCACCAGCATGTCACCCAGCTGACGCTCCAGAGCCAGATCAACCTTCGGCGGCTGACCGCCCAGGTGACCCTTGAAACGAGCCCACTCGGAGCCGTCCAGCTCATCGCGAGTAGTACCCAGCAGGTAGATAGCCTGACCGTCATGCTCAGGAGCCCAACCCGACGGGGTGCGGCGGGTGACGTCATCCATCACGCCCATCATCGCCACCACGGGGGTCGGGTTAATAGCCTTACCACCGGTCTGGTTGTACAGGGACACGTTACCGCCGGTCACCGGAACACCCAGCTCCATGCAACCATCAGCCAGGCCGCGAACAGCCTCAGCGAACTGCCACATGACGTCCGGATCCTCGGGAGAACCGAAGTTCAGGCAGTCAGACACAGCCACGGGGCGTGCACCAACGGTCGCAACGTTACGGTACGCCTCAGCCAAGGACGCGCGAGCACCCTCGTACGGATCCAGGTAGGTGAAACGCGGGGAGGCGTCGGTCGCCAGAGCAACACCGAGGTTGGTGTTCTCGTCCACGCGCACCACGCCGCCGTCGTCCGGCATGGACAGGGCGGTGTTGCCCTGAACGTAGCGGTCGTACTGGTTGGTGATCCAGGACTTGGAGCACATGTTCGGGGACGCCATGAACGCCTTGATTGCCTCGCCCAGCTCCTTACCGCGCGGGCGGGAATCGTCGGCAGCCGAACCGGTGAAGTGGTTAGCCTGGACGTCATCCTGCCACTCGGGGCGTGCGTAAGGACGCTCGTAGGTCGGGCCGTCGTGCGCAACGGTGCGGGGGTCAACATCCACGATGACCTCGCCGTCCCACTCGATGACCAGGCGGCCAGAGTTGGTGACCTCACCGAGGAAGGAGTACTCCACGCCCCACTTGTTCATGATTGCTTCGAAGCGTTCTACGTTCTCGGGGGAGACAACAGCCATCATGCGTTCCTGAGACTCAGACATCAGAATCTCGCCCGGGGTCAGGGTGGGGTCACGCAGCAGAACCTTGGTCAGGTCGACGTGCATGCCGCCCTCACCGTTAGAAGCCAGCTCGCTGGTTGCGCAGGAAATACCCGCAGCACCCAGGTCCTGAATACCCTCAACCACGGAGCCCTTGAACAGCTCCAGGCAGCACTCAATCAGAACCTTCTCAGCGAAGGGGTCGCCCACCTGAACGGCAGGACGCTTCGAGGGCTTGGTGTCATCGAAAGACTCGGACGCCAGCACCGACGCACCGCCGATGCCGTCGCCACCGGTGCGTGCACCGAACAGAACAACCTTGTTACCCACGCCCGATGCGTTCGCCAGGCGGATGTCCTCGTGGCGCATAATGCCCACAGCCAGTGCGTTGACCAGCGGGTTTGCCTGGTAGCAGGAATCGAACTCAACCTCGCCGCCGATGTTCGGCAGGCCCAGGGAGTTACCGTAACCACCAATACCGGCAACCACGCCGCCAATAACGCGGGCGGTGTCCGGGTGATCAATCGCGCCGAAACGCAGCGGATCCATCACAGCAATCGGGCGTGCACCCATGGAAATAATGTCACGCACAATACCGCCCACACCGGTCGCAGCACCCTGGTAGGGCTCCACGTACGAGGGGTGGTTGTGGGACTCAATCTTGAAGGTAACAGCCCAGCCGTCACCAATATCGGTCACACCGGCGTTCTCACCGATACCGACCATCAGGTCCTTCTTCATCTCATCGGTGACCTTCGCACCGAACTGCTTCAGATGAACCTTAGAAGACTTGTAGGAGCAGTGCTCGGACCACATGACCGAGTACATTGCCAGCTCAGCCGCGGTAGGACGGCGACCAAGAATCTCCTTAATATCCTCGAACTCGTTCTCCTTCAGACCCAGTTCAGCCCAGGGGAGTTCGGTGTCCGGGGTTGCCGCCGCGTGCTCGACGGTGTCGAGGTTAAACTGCTTTTCGCTCATAACTTCTTAGAATCCTTGTCGTGCGTTAGCGGGCGTTAATCAGGTTGGCAAGAACGGAGGTGAACACGCCGAGACCATCGGCGCCACCGCGTAGAGAAACCTCACCAAAACCGGAAGAGGAAGGACCGAAGCCAGGCTCCACAGCGTGCTCCGGGTGCGGCATCAGACCGACCACGTTACCGCGCTCATTGCTGATACCAGCAATGTCATTACGGGAACCGTTCGGGTTGAAACCAACGTAGCGGAACACCACGCGACCCTCAGCCTCCAGCGCCTCCAGAGTCTTCGGGTCAGCAACATACTGACCGTCCTGGTTCTTCAGAGGGACAACAATCTCCTGGCCAGCAGCGTAATCGCTCGTCCAGGAGGTGGAGTTATTCTCAATGCGCAGAACCTGGTCACGGCAAATGAACTTGCGGTGATCGTTCTTAATCATCGAACCGGGCAGCAGGTGAGACTCAGTCAGAATCTGGAAACCATTGCAAATACCCAGAACAGGCAGGGGAGCGGAACCGGAGGTACCAGCAGCGTTAGCGGCATCAATCACCGAACGCATCACGGGAGCCTTCGCAGCAATAGCGCCAGCACGCAGGTAGTCACCGTAGGAGAAACCGCCAGGAATAATGACGGCATCAACGTTCTTCAAATCAGCGTCGTCGTGCCACAGCTCAACGACGGTACCGCCAGCCAGACGGACAGCACGCGCAGCGTCACGGTCATCCAGGGTGCCGGGGAAAGTCACCACGCCAACGCGTGCGTCAGCGAAAGCGGGGTTCGGGGAGTAGCTAGAGAAGTCGCCAACCAGGGGGACTTCAGTGGGTGCGAGGGACTCTGCCATAGGTATTAGTCCTCCAGAACCGAAACGTTCACAACGTCTTCGATGACGGGGTTCGAGAGCAACTCTTCAGCAGCCTTGCGGGCAGCCGCGAGGTGCTCCTCGGTTGCCTCACCCTCGACGGTCAGCTCGAAGCGCTTACCCTGGCGAACATCAACGAAGGAATCAACGCCGATACGGGGCAGCTCGTGAGAAATAGCCTTACCCTGCGGGTCAAGAATTTCGGGCTTGAGCATAACATCAACAACAATACGGGCCATGTGTGGGCACTCCTTGGGTGCGTGGGTTCTGTATGAGCCGTATCTCATTCTACCCCAGTACAGCGGAAAGTGAGATGACGAGACCACCAATTACCAAATAGAGAGCCCCAAGTCACCCTTTTCTCACGCGCTGGGCACCAAACCCACAGGCCACAGCGCCAAAAACGCAACTGACCCCCGCCACCAACCAGCTACTCACCGCACGGTCTACTCGCCGCCCAGCCTACTCACTACTCAGCCTACTCACTGCTCAGTGGCGGCAGGTAGCGCTCGCACACCTGCAGCAGGCGCTCACGCAGCTCAATCGAACGCTCCGACAGCTCACGCTGAATCCGCACGTACTCGGCCTTACCTTCGGTCGTCTCCACCGGAATCGGCTCGTATCCCCAGCTGCGAATATCGTAGGGGGCGGCGCGCATATCCAGTTCGCGCGCATCCCACGCCAGGTCGAAACAATCCATGACCAGGGTCGAATCAACCAGCGGCAGCAACTTATACGCCCACTTGTACACGTCCATATTCGCGTGCAGGCACGCGGGCTGCTCCAGGACGCGCTGCAACTCGCGGGTCGGCTGCAGTTCGTTCATCGGTGCCGCCTGCGGCATGAAGAAACGGAACGCATCAAAGTGCGAGCAGCGGATGCGGTGCTCCTCCACCACGCGGTCCGTACCCTCCGCGCCCAGGCGCAGTTCCAGGTAGTCGTGGCGGATGTTGTTCTCCACTGACTTGTACGCCATCGCCCACTCGTGCATGCCGAAGCAACCGAACTGCCCCTTCTTTGCCGCGGTGTTGCGCAGGATCTCGTGGGTGAAGGCGAGGGCGGTAGCGCGGCGCTCCACAAAATCGGTGACGTCCACCGTGACGGCGGAGACGGCATCCGCCTGGGCACGCGCCACCTGCGGAGTGCAGCCAGCGTCAAGGAGCTCCTGCTCGGTTGCGGGTCGGTAGAAACGCCATGAGGCGCGCTCGGGTGCATCCAGCAGAATGACGCCGGCGCCGGGGTGCCAGCGCTTGAACTGGCCGGGCTTGAGCGTGTAGTAGGTGAAGAGGAAGTCTTCCACGGGGTGCACTTCGTGGCGGGCGCGACGCTGCGCAAACGGGTCGGCGTAGCGGCCGGCACGTGCCTCATGCGCCGCCGCAGCGGCACGCCATTGACGGGCATCCATCACCTGGGAAAAAACAACACTACTCATGCTTCTAGCCTAAACGATGCCGTAACAAGGTAGGGAGTGGATTCTACTCACCGGAAGATGACGCGTAAAACTCACGTTCAAAATCGACAAACTGTGGGCTATTAATCACCACAGTCCTAAGATAACGGGCAAATTGACCCGCTCCTGCTCGTTCAAGTGACCGCGGAATATCAATCTCCATGAATCCCTTAGAGCGAGCATAAGATTCCTGGAAAAGATAGACCTCCGCAAATAAGGAGGGATGAGCGTATTCGGTGAGCTGCATCAGAAAATCATCCGCGCTGAGCTTCTTCCGTGGAAGCATAATCGAGCAGCTTGCGGTCATCGGTGACTAATGCGTGCATGCCGCCGTGCTGGGCGGCGGCATGCACGTGAAGATCGTCCGTATCGGGGAAGGAAACAGGAGCTTCAACAGGAAACCCGGAGATGCATGAGACGCAGGACCTGATGATTTGTTGCTTCCAGTTTTCAAGGACGGCGTCGCTTATTGCTGGATTGGCTCGACGAACGTGGTAGCCAAATTCATCCATAACTCCACTGGAGACGTGAGGCGTAAAGAACTCATATTCACTCTTCACCGCCAACAATAAAATCCAATCCCGAAGAGTTTTAGACATCAGAATATTTGTATCCAGCAGAACAGAGTATTTGGACGCTACCATGCGGGTCCTCCGAGGGCGTCAACAAGACCGTGTTCTTCCTCGAGTTCCCAGAGCTCTTTGAGGGCTTGTTCCTTCTGAGCAACGGTCTTCTTAAGAAGTCCCTTACGGAAAGCGTCAGCATCCTCGGTGCGGATACGGAAGTGGCTACCCACCTTATGTGCCGGGAGGTCACCAGAGCGAATAGCCTTCATGAGCGTTGGGCGGGAAATGCCGATGCGCTGCGCGGCAACCGTCGTCGTCAAATCGTGAGGGACAACCTGAACATCGATACTTTGTCCGCTAGCCAGGGCATGCAGGACGTGCTGAATGACCTGGTTGAGGGCATCGCCAAGCTGCTGGCTTTCTCGATCCGAAACGGTCAGCTCAATGGTGGTTTCTTCAGAGTTCTTGAGAATCTCCCGTGCCTCTGCGCGAGCCTGATTGAGGGTATCTTCCTCCAGAGGGCTGGTTAGGGTGGTGGTCATTATCTTCTCCTTGGTGCTGTTGCCGGCAGAGTCAACGTCCGAAGATGCCACGTCGGTGGGGTGCATATCATTCGGCGGAAGGCTCATCCACGGTTGATACAACCTTACCCCTATCTGAAATAACTGTAAAGCATTTCAGATATTTCACCTATACACAGGCAAAAGGGAGGGGCGGCGCCGGATCAAACCAGCACCGCCCCTCCCGAAGCGTACAGCCCACAAACGAGCTAAACCCTAGCGGCCAGTACCACCGTAAACAGTAGCCTCGCCCTCAGCATCCAGACCGAACGCAGTGTGCACCGCGCGAACAGCCTCGTCCAGCTTGCTCAGCTCAGTGATCACCGAAATACGAATCTCCGAGGTCGAAATCATGTCAATGTTCACGCCAGCGTTAGACAGGGCCTCAAAGAAAGTGAACGAAACACCCGTGTTAGTCTTCATGCCCGCGCCAACCAGCGACAGCTTACCAACCGACTCGTTGTAAATAACCTCCTGGAAACCCAGCTCAGCCTTAGCAGCTTCCAGCGCCTCCAGCGCGGTGGGGCCCTGATCCTGATCCAGAGTGAAGGAAATATCGGTCACGCCGGGGCGGTCAGTCGGAACGTTCTGAACAATCATGTCCAGGTTAACCTTCGCCTCGTTAATCAGGCCGAACACCTTAGCTGCCGAACCGGGAACATCCGGAACACCAACAACAGTAATCTTTGCGCGGGTGCGATCGTGCGCGACACCAGAAATCAGGGGCTGCTCCAAGGGAATCTCCTTCAGATGGGTGGGGGTCAGTTCCGCGGACTCCTCCGGAACCACAATAGTGCCTTCAAGGTTAGAGAACGAAGAACGCACGTGAAGCTTCAAATTAAAACGACGAGCATACTCAACACTGCGCAGGTGCAGAATCTTCGCACCGTTAGCCGCCATCTCCAGCATCTCTTCACTGGTGATGGTGTCCAGCTTATGCGCAGTCGGCACGATGCGCGGGTCGGCAGTGAACACGCCGTCAACATCCGAGTAAATCTCGCACACATCAGCGTTCAGGGCAGCAGCCAGAGCAACAGCAGTCGTATCAGAACCGCCGCGGCCCAGAGTCGTAATATCGCCACTCTGACGGTTCATACCCTGGAAACCAGCAACAATCGCAATATTGCCGGCCTCAATCGACTCACGGATACGCTCCGGGTTGACCTCCACCAGACGCGCAGAACCGTGCACGCCGTCAGTAATCATGCCAGCCTGAGAACCAGTGAAAGACTGGGCCTTAGCACCCAGGTCGTTAATAGCCATCGACAGGATGGCAGTCGAAATGCGTTCACCGGCAGTCAGCAGCATGTCCAGCTCACGGGAAGGAGTGACATTGCTGGTGACCTCTGCGGCAAGGTCGAGCAGCTCATCGGTGGTGTCACCCATAGCGGACACCACGACGACCACATCGTTACCTGCCTTCTGAGTGTCCACGACGCGGCGGGCAACGCGCTTGACGCCCTCCGCATCCGCTACGGAGGAACCGCCGAACTTTTGGACGATCAGGCTCATTGATATCTCCAGGTCAGTTACTTGTGTGCCGCCGGCAGACGCCGGCTCCTCATTTATAGTAGACGGCGTTCAGTGCAAGCGGCTAACTGTGCACCCGTATGTATTGCCCCGTGAAATATTACGTAGTGTTACACGGCGGTGACGCGGGGCGCGGAGGTGGGTACAGCACGCCCGCGGAGGCGAGTTTTTAGGTCCACGGGTTCACGTACGTGACACCCGGCAGCGGCGGAACATCCGGCTTCGGGGTGCGCAACGGGGCGTTCTGAATCGAGCGGATCTTCTCCTCATAGTCGGGGGTGCGGAACACCTCCGGCGCTTCTTCTTCCTGCTCGGCTACGGGTGCTTCAGTGGGTTCGGAGGCGGCGCTCGCCGGAGCCTCTTCGGCGGAATCTTCGCCCAGGTCAAGGGCGGATTCTGCTTCTGCTGATTCAAGCGTAGAGCCCGCACCAGAATCGGCGGGCGAGCCCTCAGCGCCGGATTCCTTGTTGCCGGATTCCTCAGCCTCCTGCAGAACCCGTTCAATCAGCTGCTCATCCACGGTGCCCTGCACGCCCTCAGCGGCGGGGGCCTCCGTGCGGGAACCGGCAGAATCCTCAGCATCCAGGTCATCAAACATGCTCGAATTCCAGCGGCGACGACTCTGCTTCGCCTCCTGAGCCTGAACCTGAGCCGCCTGCTCACGCTCCTGCTCCTCCTCGCGGTTCACGCGCTCAAAATCCTCGGCGGCAGTGTGAGCCACCGCAGTGCCCTCGCTAATGACGCGGCGACCCTCCAACGCGCGACCCAGGGTAATCTCGTCCGCGTACTCCAGATCGCCGCCGACAGGCAGACCCGATGCTAGACGCGAGAGGCGCACACCCAGCGGCACGAGCATGCGCGAGAGGTAGGTTGCGGTCGCCTCACCCTCAAGGTTCGGGTCCATCGCCAGAATAATCTCCTGGATACGCTCATCCGCCAGGCGGGACACCAGCTCACGAATACGCAGCTGCTCCGGGCCCACACCAGCCAGCGGGTTAATGGCACCGCCCAGCACATGGTAGCGGCCGGTAAAAGAACGGGTGCGCTCAATCGCGACCACATCCTTTGATTCTTCGACCACACACAACACGGACGGGTCGCGGCGCTCATCGCGACAGATGGTGCACAGCTTCGTCTCGGAAACATTGCCGCACTCTTCGCAGAAGCTTACGCTGGTCTTCACCGTGGAAATGGCGTTGGCTAGGCGCGCCATATCGGCAGCATCCGCATTCAGAATGTGAAAAGCGATGCGCTGAGCCGACTTGGGGCCCACACCCGGCAGGCGGCCGAGCTCGTCAATGAGGTTTTGAACTGCTCCCTCGTACATGGCTTCTCCTTCAGATGCGGTGCGTTGTGCTGGTGTGTTGTGCTGGTGCGTTGGTGCGCTTGTTCTTGGGCGACGTTATGAGTATGCACCCAACCCCTGACAGTTTAGGGGGCGTTTCGCGTAGCGAGTATGCGGCTGGAATGAGTGCGCCCGCCATCGGTGCGATGGCGGGCGCGGCACCTACAACCCCGGATTAGGGCTGGTGCAGGGGGCGTTCGTCAATGACGGTGCCACCAATAATTTTTTCGATAGCGCGCAGACCGATGAAGGTGCTGTTTTCGACCTTCTCATCATCCTCAGAGACGTAGTCCTCATCGGATGCGGCGCGTGCCGGGCGAGCCGGTGCCGCCGGTGCGTTAGGAGTCGGCGCGTTAGGAGTCGGTGTGGCAGGTGCGTTAGAAGTCTGCGCTGCGGGCTTCTCATCGCTTGCCGGAGCAGTATCAGCCGCAGCCGCCTGCGGTGCCTCTGCCAACGGACCAGCCGGCGCGAGGGGTTCCGCCGGAGCAACCGGAGCAGCGAGGGGACCAGCAGGCTCAACCGGAGTAGCAAGCGGACCAGCCGGTGCTACAGGCTCAGCAGGCATTGCGGGCGCGGTGGGTGCCTCAACCGGTTCAGCGTAGGCAGGCTCATCCTCAAAAGGGGGCTCCTCCTCATACGGAGGTTCCTCCGCGTGAGGGGGCTCCTGCGAGAACGGGGGCTCCTGTGCATACTGGGGATCTGGGGCATGCTGGGGTTCCTGTACATGCTGGGGTTCCGGGGCGCTCTCCTGCTGCGGAACTCCACTACCGGAGGCAGCAAAGGAATCACGCTCACCAAAACCACCCGCCGGAGCAGTCGGAACCTGCTGAGCTACCGGGGGCTCAGTCGCAAGCGGACCAGCCGGAGCCTGCGGCGCAGCCGGTACAGCCGGGGCAACCTGCTGAGGTGCCTCCTCGGGGGCGCTCTGTGGAATCGGGGCAACCTCCCACGCACCCAGGGGGGCATCCACGCTTGTGGACTCGGGGGTGTTTGCGCCGGTCAGCGGCTGACCGTGGCGACGCCACGCATCTTCACCGCCGCGCGGACCATCAGCCAGAGGCGCCGGCTGAGCGGGCTGAGGGGGAGTCTGCTGAACGGGCTGCTGAGGCACCTGCGGGGCAACAGTCGCCGGAACTGCTGGCTGCGCTGTGGGCGCACTGGGCGCTGCGGGCTGAGCAGCAGGCTGAGCTGCGGGCTTGATCTGCTCACCGGGCTTCGCCACCTGAGCGTGAATGGTCACCTGACGGCGCAGGAACTCACTCACACGGGCGGTCAGCTCGGGCACAAAACCCTTGACCGCGCGCAAAGTCGCAATGTCGGCGCTCACGTACAGGGTTGCGCCGTCCATGCGGGCGGGGCGAACCTTCATCAGCTGCTCCGCCGCACCCGGAACGCTCATTCGGTTAAGAATGGCGCGCCAATTACCCTGAACCGCAGCCAGCGGATCGTTCGGGTCAAGCTTCAGAGGCGCGGAGGGGGTGCCCGCCGCAGCTGCTACAGCAGAAGCCTGGGCATTCGGCGCCTCCGGAGCCTGAGGTGCCGCCGGGATGTTACCCGCTAGGGGAGCACCAGCCGCAGGTGTAGGCGCCTGCGCGGTCGGTGCCAGGGGTGCAGCACTAAGGGGAGCACCCGCCAGCGGGGGAGCACCCGCGCTGGCATGCTGAGAACTGCCCTGCTGAGAGCCGTTCTGCTGAGGGGCAGACTGCGGGGCAGACTGCGGGGCAGCCGCCTCCTGAACAGAGGCGCTAGGAGTCTGCGCATTAGGTGCCTGAGTCTTAGGAGTCAGGCCAGCCGCCGCCATACCCGCCGCACGAGCAGCAGACATGCCACCCTGCGCCGGAACCGAACCAGCAGTACCAGAAGCCACGCGGCGCTCCAAAACCTGCAGGCGAGAAGCCAACGCCGCAACCTCAGCGCCACCGGCAGACCCCTCCACCGCAGGCAGAAGCAGACGAGCACACAGCAACTCCAGCTGAAGCTGCGGATTCGCCGCACCCGTCATACCATTCAGAGTCTCATTCGCCGTACCCGCAGCAACCGTCAGCTCACGCTCACCCAGAGCCTGAGCCTGCTGGCCCAGGCGCTCCAACTGATCCTGCGGAACACCTTGCAAAATCTGGCCGGCAGCCTGCGGAACAGCCTTCACCACAATCAAATCACGCAGACGCTCCAGCAGATCCTCCACAAAACGGCGAGGATCCTGACCGGTCGCCACCACACGAGACACCGCACCAAAGAGAGTCGGCGCATCCTTCGCGCCCAACGCCTCAATGACCTCATCCAGAAGCTGCGCGTGGGTATAACCCAGCAGCGCCACCGCACGGTCATACTCAATACCGTTCTGCGAAGACGCACCAGCCATCAGCTGATCAAGAATCGACAGCGAATCACGCACCGAACCGCCGCCAGCACGAATCACCAGCTGCAATACACCCGGCTCAACCGGCACCTGCTCCTGATCGCACAGACCCTGCAGGAACGGCAGAAGAATCTCCGGCGGAACCAGACGGAACGGGTAATGGTGAGTACGCGAACGAATCGTACCCAACACCTTATTCGGCTCAGTCGTCGCGAAGATAAACTTCACATGCTCCGGCGGCTCCTCCACAATCTTCAGCAGCGCATTGAAACCCTCACGGGTCACCATATGCGCCTCATCAATAATGAAGATCTTGTAACGGTCACGCACCGGCGCCAAAGTAGCGCGCTCACGCAAATCACGGGCATGATCCACACCGCCGTGGCTCGCCGCATCCATCTCAATCACGTCAAGAGAACCGCCGCCATCACGCGAGAGCTCACGGCACGAATCGCACACACCACACGGAGTAGGAGTCGGACCCTGCGCACAGTTCAAGCAGCGCGCCAAAATACGCGCCGACGTGGTCTTACCGCAACCACGCGGACCCGAAAAAAGGTACGCGTGATTCACACGATTCTTCTCAAGAGCGACCATAAGAGGTTCGGTCACGTGCTCCTGCCCGATAACCTCAGCAAAGCTCTCGGGGCGATAACGACGATAAAGGGCAGTGCTCACGGCAACCTCTTCAACTCGGGGGTGCGGATAGGACAATCCCTACCATTTTAGACGCTCCACCCTCGGCACGAGTGGTCAACAGTCACCGGCGAACACACCACCGCACCACCGCCACCGTGACACCTACCATGGATGCTCACCCGGGTGGCAAGTACGCCCACAGAAATACCGTGGACGCGCCGAATTCCCAAGAACCCAAAAATCCGGTACACTGGTTCTTGCCTCTTACGTGGCGTTATCTTGGAAAACTCCCCCAGGACCGGAAGGTAGCAAGGGTATTCGAGCTATGACGGGTGCGTAGGAGGTTTTTCTATGCCTAAAATCAGCTACATAGGCAATCAGGCACCCGTCATATGCACTGCGTGCCCGCTCCGCTGGCGCTCCGCCCAAAAACAGGGGCACAAGCAACCACAAATGTGCTTTCTGTTACTTTTACTGCTCAGGGCTTGCGCGCTCGGCAAAAGCGTAGTAAAGTTTTATTCGTTGCCTACGCAATGCGTAGAAAACATAGCTGGAGGATTCGCCTAGCGGCCTATGGCGCACGCCTGGAACGCGTGTTGGGTTAACAGCCCTCGGGGGTTCAAATCCCCCATCCTCCGCCACCGATCCCCGGTCTTAGATTCTAAGACCGGGGATTTTTTATGCCCCTTGGTACTATTTCTTCAGAACCCCACGGTTACACGCGCCGCCGAGGCGCCCCATACCTGCAGAAAGCACCACCATGATCTTCAAAAAAGTAGGCGACAGCCGCCCCTACCCCCAGCATGGCATGACCCACGCCGACTGGGGAGGAATCCCGCCGCAGCAGGTACGCCTCGACACCCTCATCACCACCCAAAAAACCCTCAACCTCGAGACCCTACTCGCCGAAGACTCCACCTTCTACGGCGACCTCTTCCCGCACGTGGTCAAATGGGGCGGCGAACTCTACCTCGAAGACGGCGTGCACCGCGCACTGCGTAACGCCCTGCACCGCCGCGCCGTCATGTACGCGCGTGTACTGGACCTGGACTCCATCTCCCCGGCACTATTGCCCAGTGCGTAAAAACCTAACCGCGTAAAAACCCACCCGAATACAGAAAATGCCGCGGACCGATGCAAAGAAGCATCAGGTCCGCGGCATTTTTGTGACGTATAACTGAGCTACGTTCCGCGGTTCAGAAGTGCCACGCTTAGGATGCGACCTTCAGGCCCGCCTCCTGCGCTTGGGGCTGCTCTGGCAGGGATTCCTGAGAATCCAGACGGACAGGGTTGCCCTGGGCGTCAAAGCGTGCACCCAGGCCCATCTGAATAAAACGGATAGTATTCAGAATCTGGCGCTCGCGGGTTTCCTCGTCCGGTGCGTCCTCCGCGCGACCGGCGCTTGAAGAGAGCGAACCATGCACGAGCATCGCCAATTCGCGGATGTCGTTCTTGGGAATGTAATCCTCGGCAATGGCGGCAGACAGAATGTGTGCCAGCACCATCTGTAGCTCGTGAACGTGCTTGCCGAGCTTCGCGTAGGACTCGGGGGAGAGCATGGAGCGCATCGCAGGGCCCGGAGGCAGGTGACGGCGCGCCAGGTCGTTGATCTGCAGGCGGATATAGACCGCGAGCTGGTCAATCGGGTTTTCGATGCCCTCCAGGCCGACGCGTAGCTCGTTGAGGAAGCGTTCGGTCTCGTCCAGGGCGTAGGCGACCAGCAGTTCGCCCATGTCGGCGAAGTAGTTGTAGACCGCGGTGCGGCCGATGCCGGCGTTCTTGGCGACGTCGGTCATGGTCAGGCCGGAGAGGCCGCGGGCGTAGAGGATCTCGCCGAAGGAGTTGAGGATGGCGCGCTTGGTGTTTTCGCGCTGGGCGGCGTTGGTTGCTGCAGAAATACGAGGCATAGTGACACTCTACCCTAATACGTCATCAAATGACGAATTTATCGAATGTGTCACCAAGAAATTTGCGTAATCCATGCAAATTTTCACAAATATGACAAAAATCAGTCCTCACAAGAACCCCAAACGAGTAGCCGCCGCCAAATCAGAACCTACCAACGACGCAATCGGATACCCCGTATGGCCACGCCCAGGAGTCACCTGCAAAAGAGTTCGCGCACCCAACCCCTCATAGAACGCGCTACCCTCCTGCGCCGCAATCCGCGCCGACCAGCTACCCTCAGAACTCGTCGCCATCCGCCGACGACCCGACGGCGAACGCCCATCCAGCACACCCACATGCCAGCTCATCAGTAGATGCTCATGCGAGGAAGAATTCAGCGCAGCCTGTTCACGCACCCGCGCCGGCACGCCGTCAGCACCGCCTCCACCAATGAAAGTGGCGCCGCCTCCGCGAATCCACTCAATATCGTGCGACAACAGCTCATAGCTGAGAAACTCCGCACCACCCGAATAGCCTGCAAGCCAGACGCGGCTCATATCCACCTTGTACGCCAGGGCAATCTCCTCAATGAGGGCGCGAACCATCCTGCCGTTCGAGCGGGCACGAACCCACCAGTTATAGGTCAGCGGAGGCGCATAAGAATCACCATCGGCCAGGCGCGGCTCCCGCAAACTTCCCGGCGACAGCACCGGCACCGACAGCAAGTTGAACTCAGCCGCCACCTGCGCCAACTCGGCACGTAACGGGGAGTCGCGGCGCAACAGGCGGCTACCCACACGGGAGAGGTGGTCGCCATCAAAATAGAACAGCACACCGGGCGCAGACTCAGACTCAGACAGAAGGTGCAGGTTATCGACCCGGTAGTAGATATTGCGCCCGCGATGCGTAAACGACCGGTAGCCGAGCAACTCAGACGAAGCCAGAAACATCGGCTCCAGCAGGGAAAGACCGGTGCGCACAGCCTGCGCCGCATAGGTGACCAGCGGATGCAGACGCGGAATATGCGCGCTCAGCCGCCGCTGGTTACGGTGCCGCCGCCTCCGCGCTCGCCGTATAGAGCCCCGAATCGAGCGGCGCACCGAGGCACGCAGCGCACGCTCTGCCTCCAGCGGGGACGCTACCTGCCCGGTATGGTGAGCGCCGGTACGGTGAGCTCCGCTGCGGTGAACTCTGCGGCTCAGATTCTTCATACCTCCATTGTAGGTGCGGGGGTTCTGCCGCCGCCGGGATGAGGCGGATCCGCAGGCACCCGCACCGGGTAGCCGGGCGGATAAAGCGTCCACACTCTTGAACGAAGTCCGTAAACCTGCCGCCGCCACGGCATATAGGTACTATTAGATAGGCTCGGGTGGCAGACGAGCCGGTGAGTAGCGCCCTGCATAGCGCACTCACCCACCACACGTGAGGGCTCGTACCCTACGTGAAGAAACACATCGCATGAAGAAAGACTTGGGGAAAGTAATGGCTAAACCCGTTAGCGAATCTAAGGCTCAGACGAGCACCGTCAAGGTGCCCTGGGCTGGTCGCCGCGGCTACTTTGATCTGCTGCTGGGCGCATCCTGCGTCATCCTGATCATTTCGAATATTGGTGCAACTAAGGGCGTGGAGTTCGGTCCCCTGCCCTTCGAACTGCCCCTCATTGGTAACACCATCGTCACCGACGGTGGTTTCTTCCTTTTCCCTCTCGCCTACGTTATTGGCGACCTTCTTTCTGAGGTGTACGGCTTCAAGCGTGCCCGCCGCGCGATTGTGGCCTCCTTCGCCTCAGCCGCTTTTGCTGCCCTGTGCTTCCTGCTGATTGTGCACCTGCCCGCTGCGAGCTTCTATAAAGGCCAGGAATCGTTCGAGCAGGTTCTCGGCCCGGTCTGGCAGATTTTTGTGGGCTCCCTGCTCGGTTACCTCTTCGGTCAGACCCTGAACGCCTGGGTCATGGTGGCAATGAAGAAGGCAAGCAAGGGCCGTTTCCTGTGGCTGCGTATGATCGTCTCCACCCTGGTCGGTGAGCTGCTCGATACCGTCATCTTCTGCTCCATTGCGGCACCGGTGCTCGGCATCGACACCATGGAAGCATTCATCAACTACGTACTGATCGGCTATATCTACAAGTGCCTGGTCGAGGTGATCCTCATGCCGATCAGCTACCCGATCATCGGTTGGTTCAAGCGTCACGAACTCGAGTACGTGGCATAAGCTAACCTCCTGACAGCTGATGTGCAGAGCCGCCCGGCCTAATGACCGGGCGGCATTGCCATTTCAGCTTTATCCAATACACAGCATGTCTAAGAAAGAGATACGTTATGTCTAAACTGCAGGGGAACACCCCCGAGCAGTCGGAGAAGAACGACTCGTTGAATCGTTCCCTCTCCCACGGCCAGTTGACCATGATTGCGATGGGCTTGGCGCTGGGTACGGGCCTGTTCCTGGGCTCCTCCTCCGCCATTAAAATTGCGGGCCCCGGCGCAATCCTCTCTTACGCTATTGGTTCGATGATTGCGGCAACCATTGCTGCGTGCGCGGGCGAAATGTCCGTGCGTCACCCCGTCCAGGGCGGTTTCGGCACCATTGCGAGCCGATACCTGAACCCCTTTAGCGGCTACCTGACTCGCTGGGCGTATTGGGCGTGCACCGTGCCGCTGGCTGGTGCTGAGCTGGTGGCGGTTGGCCACTACATGGCGTACTGGTTCCCGGACGTTCCTCTGGCTGTGTTCGTTGCTCTCTTCGGTGCGATTATTCTGGTGCTGAACCTGGTGAGCGTGAAGTCCTTCGGCGCCTTGGAGTTCCTGCTGTCTTCGATTAAGGTTTCTGCCGTCATCGTGTTCATGGTGATTGGTGTGCTGCTGGTGTTCGTGGGCCTGCCCGGTCACGCTGCGGCGGGTACCTCAAACCTCGTGAACGACGGCGGCTTCCTGCCCAACGGCCCGGCATCCATCTGGATTTCGATGGCTGTTGTCATGTTCTCCTTCGGCGGCGTGGAAATGATTTCTCTCTCCGCAGCGGAGGCGAAGGACCCGGCACGCTCGGTGGCAACCAGCGTGAAGGCAATGATTTGGCGCCTGTCCACCTTCTACGTGGTGTCCATGGCAATTATTCTGTGCCTGGTGCCCTGGCAGACTGCCGCACAGAACTCGGAGCTGACCGAGTCGCCGTTCGTGCTGGTCTTCTCCGAGCTGGGCATCCCCTTCGCGGCGGACATCATGAACTTCGTGGTGCTCGTTGCTGCGCTCTCTGGCGCTAACGCCTCCCTGTACGCGGCAACCCGCCTGCTGCACGCCCTGGGCTCCGACCGTATGGCTCCCGCAGTGGCTGCCCGCACCTCCTCGCGCGGCGTACCGGTCGTGGCTCTGCTCATCTCCTTCACCGGCGTTGTCGTGGCAACCGTGATGGCTGTTGCCAAGATTGGCGACATCTTCGCCCTGCTCATGGCGCTGGTGACCCTGTGCATCCTGGTCGTGTGGATCATGATTCTGCTGACCTACCAGGCGTACAAGAAGGACCAAAAGGACGCCTCCTCCTTCACCGTGCTGGGTGGCCGCGTCACCGCAGGTCTGGCTCTGGCGGGTGTTCTGGCGACCCTGGCGGCAATGTTCATGCTGCCCGGCTCGGGTGTTCAGGAATCCATCATGGTCGGCATCGTCTTCTTCGTGCTGATTTCTATTGGCTACGCCATCTCGTCGAAGGTTCAGGGCGGTTATGAGCGCCCCGACCTGGACGCTATGCACGCCGACGAGAACACCAGCACGGCACAGCACTAAATAGCGTGAAAGCCTCGCGAGGCTAAAACATAAAAGGCGCCGGATGGGGGGAGCACCCCCGTTCGGTGCCTTTTCGCTTCTGTGCTCTAGACGGCGCCGTTCTGAGCGATGTGAGTGTGCCCGTAGAATAGTTAACTATTCGTACCCGTCAACGCGGCTAGAAGCCGCAGAAGCCGGGTGCGAGCACACATTGCACATCACGCCCCTAAGGCGTACTGACGGAAGGCACCTTCGTGTCCCATAACGACGATACCCGCAGCCACGCTGCAGCGGGGACCGCCGGATCGCGCACCCTGAAGCGTTCTCTGTCCCACGGACAGATGACCATGATCGTGATGGGTTCCGCGCTCGGTACGGGCCTCTTCTTGGGTTCGGGCACCGCCATTGCGATGGCTGGTCCCGCAGTCATTCTCACCTACGCTATTGGTTCTGCGCTCGCTTCGGTGATTGGCGCGGCAACCGGTGAAATGGCGGTTCGCTACCCTGTCCGCGGCGGTTTTGGCACTATCGCTACCCGCTACCTGGGCCCCTTCGCGGGCTTTTTGACTCGCATCGCATACTGGACGGCGACTGTTCTGATTGCTGGCGTTGAGCTGGTGTCGGTAGCGACTTACCTGAATTATTGGTGGCCGCAGCTTCCGCTGTGGGCGGGTATTGCCGCGTTTGGTGTGGCGCTGATTGTGCTGAACCTGACCAGCGTGAAGTCTTTTGGCATGCTGGAGTTCTTCCTGTCTTCGATTAAGGTCATTTCGATTATTGCCTTCCTGCTGGTGGGCCTGTGCCTGATTTTCTTCGGTCTGCCCGGTCACGCTGCGGTGGGTACCGCGAACCTCTTCAACGACGGCGGCTTCATGCCGAACGGCCTCCAGTCGGTGTGGCTGTCGCTGGCTGTGGTGATGTTCTCCTTTGGTGGTATTGAGATGATCTCGATCTCTGCTGCGGAGGCGAAGGACCCCTCCCGTTCGGTGCGTTCCTCGGCGAAGGCGATGATGGTTCGTTTGGCGACCTTCTACGTGCTGGCGGTTCTAATTGTTGTGGCCGTTATTCCATGGCGTTCGGCATCGGGTCTGGGCGACGCTGTGGATGCTTCCCCGTTCGTTCTGGTCTTTGAACAGCTCGGTGTTCACGGTGTGGCACACTTCGTGAACTTTGTGGTGCTGATTGCGGCGCTGTCGAGCGCGAACGCGAACCTGTACGCGGGTGCGCGTCTGCTACACTCGTTGGCGGCTGACGGTATGGCGCCTCGCCAGCTGGCTCAGGTGAACCGTGCCGGCGTTCCGGCTCGTGCGGTGTGGCTGTCGACCAGCGGCATGGTCATTGCTATTCTGCTGGCGCTGTACAGCCCGAAGGAAGCGTTCCTCTCCATGATTTTTGTGATTATGGTGTGCGCGCTGACCGTGTGGGTTCTGATTCTGTTTGCTTACATCGTGTACAAGCGTGTTGAGCCTGCAACCAATGGTTTCCGCCTGTGGGGTGGCCAGTTCACCGCGGCGGTTGGCGTTTTGCTACTCTTCGCGGTGTGGGTTGCGCTCTTCATGGTGCGCGGTTCCATGGTTCCGGCAATTGTGGGTGTGGGCTACTTTGTGGTGCTGAGCCTGCTGTACTTTGCTCGTATCCGCCACACTCACGTGATTGATGAGCAGACCTTCGTGGAGGCTCAGCAGGCAACCGGCGAGTACGACGCCATGAAGTACGACGCTGATCATGCCCTGGAGACTGCGGCAAAGCTGGGCCGTTAAGGTTCTGCAGCTGCCGGGAGGGGTCGGTGTTGGGGCCTGCAGAGACTCCAACACAGTAATAAACGAAAAATACGGAAAATTTCTGGAATTCCTCGTAATAAAACCGTAAAAATGCAGTTGGCCCTCAGGACGGGTCTATCATGGACAGTGAACCGTATGATCTTGTATGCGTTCAAATGTCTGTGTGTTGGATGAGGCTCGAAAGCATCGTAGCTTTCGAGCCTCATCGCTTTAACTATCAAATATATTTCTAGCCCCCGAATCATTATCAGCTGATTCATTTGCTGTACCTTGCGGATTCGTACGAATAGCCGCCTCACAGTGGTGGGGGAGTAGAGTTAAAACCATGCAAAGCCACGAAAAGAACCGCGAAAACACCCCCGCCTCTGAGGCCGGTACCACCGACGAACTGCTGGTGCACGTCCCCGCACGCTGGGGCGATATGGACGCCTACGGGCACGTCAACAACGTTGCCATCCTCTCGGTCATGGAAGAAGCCCGTGTGGCGCTCTTCGGCCCGCCGCCCTCCTCTGGGCAGAAGCCCACCGTGGCACCGCAGCCTCCAATTCCGCTTTTCGACCTGGTCGCCGAGGGCGTGCAGGCGCTTATTGCCGAGCACGGCATCCGCTACCTGGCTCAGCTGCCTTACACTGGTGAGCCCGTTCCGGTGCGCCTGAGCGTGGAGAAGGTCAGCGCCGCATCCGTGCGTATTGGCTACTCGATTCTCTCCCCGGTGGACGGCCGCGAGTGCGTGCGTGCCTTTACCGTGTTGGCGTTCTGGGATTCGGTTGTGGGGCGTTTGACCCGTCTGAGCCCCGAGCAGCGTGAGCTGTTGAGCTCCTACCTGCCGCAGAAGTAGGGGTAGATACCGGCGCTCCGCTGTAATAAACCGGTCTTGAACGGGGTCAAGCGTATGCTTTAAATACCTTCTGCAAAGGGTGCAAAAGGTTCATTCCCGGGAGAGATAACAATGTCGTTTCACCACACTCAGGCAGGCCTCGCCGGCTGGGGGCGCCGCACGATGCGCGCCACCGGATGCGCTGCCGCCCTGCTCCTTGCCCTGACCGGCTGCTTTGGAGGTTCTCAGAGCGAAAACTCTTCGTCGAGCCCCAGCCCCTCCAACACGGCTAACCACTCGCAGTACCCGCTCCCTTCCTCCACCGCGTCGCCGACGAAGAAGACCGAGCCGACCGTCACCGAGACTCGGGTGTCCGCCCCCGCAGAGAGTGCCGAGGCGAAGGCGTCTGAATCCTCCGCACCCGCTGAGGCGAAGGCAACCTCTGCCGCGAACCCTACCGCCGCTGAGACTCCCCGCGCGCCCGAAAAGGTGGAGGCTGAACGCGCCTCCGCCGGCGAGCGCTGCGGACACATCGGACGCAAGGGCTACCTGAAGACTGGTGCGGAAATCATGGTGCTGCGCGGTACCGTGGACTGCGCCCATGCTCTGGACGTGCTGACCGAGTACGTCACCACCCCGCGTGCCGACGACAACCTGACCGCGCACCAGGTTGCGAAGGTTCAGGACGCCACCTGCTACTGGAACCCGCAGTACGCGATGGCTGAGAACCGTCGCGAGGATCGCGGCGCCCCCGAGTGCACTATCGGTGAGGATATCGCCTTTGTGGCTCGTCTGGAAAACCCGGATGCTCCCCCGATTCCCTTCCTCATGGAGCCCTCCTACTACGATTCCGGTGCCGGATACTACCGTTTCAAGAGCGATGACGAGCGCACCCTCTGCGAGCTGAACCCCGCGGATGGAACCCTGGTGTGCGAGCGCCGCACCGGCGAGCAGACCGGTGACGGTAACGGTGCGGTCGGTCGTACTTTTGCCGGTCCGGTGGAGGTGACTCGCATGAACTTCCTGACCGGCGCTAGCGAGGTGAATACCGCGAATGAGTCCTCGGCTCTGCACGCGGAAACCACCACCGCAAACACGAAGATGATGCACACCTGGGATGTGGTGACTGTGCCCGCAGCTGAGGGTCATCAGCTGACCTGTTTCGGCGAGATTGAGAATAGCTCGATAAGCTGCCATGACGGAAACGGGCACACTATTCTGGTGCGTGGCAGGCACGAAGGCTAAGCGCTCTAGAGGAGGGGTCACCCTGCAGGGTCCTAAGATGCCGTATAGCTAGCTCACAGGTAGCGTCTTTAGAATACTGGTTAGGAACCCGAACCGATGACGCAGAAAGGTCACCATGCATCCGGCCCAGAAGCACCAGACTTCTACCCAGGCTCGTTCTACTACGCTCCGCACCGCTCAGCGCTACAGCCCCGTAGCGCTCGGTGCCACGCTACTGCTGGCGCTGTCGGCATGCTCCGGAGGCGCTACCACCGCCTCCCCGAGCGCCACCGCGACCCCTAGCCCCAGCGCTACGAGCGCGAAGGCGACCCCTTCGCCTACCCGCACCGCAACGGTCACTGAAAGCACCCCGACTGCCGGTACCGTGTACACCCCCACCGCTGCGGCTACCGTGAGCCCCGGAACCATCACCACCGCAAGCCCGGCAACGACTGCTCAGGCGAGCGCAGCGTCGAGCCCCTCTGCATCGGCTAAGGCGAATACTTCGGCGAGTGCGTCGAGCACCGCAAGCCTGTCCAGCTCGGATGTTCAGTCTGCGGGCGGTAGCTGCGGCAGCATGGACGCTACCGGCTACCTGAAGCACAATGCTACGGTTCAGGTGGCCTCGGGTGCGGTGGATTGCCTGTTTGCGCGTGAGTTGATCCGCCAGTTTGTGGTGCAGAACCCCGCCGAGGTGACCGATAAGGCGAATGGTGAGCGTACCGTCATGTCGGCGCGCTGCTACTGGAAGCCGGGCGACGGTGCGAATCGCGCGACCCCCGAGTGCGTGTCCCTGGATGGTGGCAGCACCGTCATTACCGTGAAGCTGACCAACTAGTTTACGACTCACACCCGGCAGGGCACACCCCCAGAAGGCACGGGTGTTAAACACAAGCGCCGCGTTGACGAATCATTCGTCAACGCGGCGCTTTCGTATCTCGAAGCCATCTCAAGCAGCTGGCGCGGCGGGTTTTAGAGCTCTCCGCGGGCACGGGCGGCGAGCACGTCATCCAGGCGGGCGAAGGTCGAACGCCAGGTGGTGCGCACCTCCTCGTGGACCGAGGCGGGCATGGGGCCAATCTCAATGACGATGCGGGTACCGGAACCCACGCCGTCGGCGGTAATCACGGTTTCGGGGAAGAAACGGTGACGCTGGTACACCAGCACGCTACCGGGGTTGCCCAGGTGGTCGGGCAGCTGCTCGGCGTATTCGAGCTCCTTGAACGGTTCAATGCTCAAAAAGCGGCTCTGCAGAATGCAGGACACCGAGGGGTCAACCTCGTTGATCATGGACAGGCGCTGAATGCCGCCGACGACGGGCTCCACGACAACGTCGGTGGGGCGCACGTGCCAGCCGGCGGGGCCGTACCAGCGGACTAGTAGTTCGGGGTCCAGGTAGGCGCCGAAGACGTCCTCGACCGGGGCTGCGATCTCGTGGTCGAAGACGAGAAGCTCCTCATCGGGAACATGAGTGATGCTCATAGGGTTCTCCTTAAACGGGTTGAAGAGCGGATTTAGGGCTTCTTGCCGGAGTAGTAGTTGCCGAGGAACTCGTCACGGTACTCGAAGTAGGTGCCGTCCTTGATGGCTTCGCGGGCGTCGTCCACCATGCGCACGATGAAACGCTCATTGTGGATGGAGGCGAGGGTCGCCGCCAGACGCTCGTCCGCCTTGAAGAGGTGACGCAGGTAGGCGCGGGTGTAGTGGGTGCAGGTGTAGCAATCGCAGCCCTCGTAGATGGGCGAGAAGTCCGCCTTGAAGCGCGCGTTGGTGATGTTGTAGCGGCCGGTGGGGGAGTAGACGGCTGCGTTGCGTGCCACGCGGGTGGGGGAGACGCAGTCGAAGGTGTCCACGCCGTTCTCGATTCCGACGAAGATGTCGTCGGGTTCGGAGATGCCGAGCAGGTGGCGGGGCTTGGATTCGGGCAGCTCTTCGGCGCACCAGCGCACGATGGTGCCGAGGTTTTCCTTCTCAAGCGCACCGCCGATGCCGAAGCCGTCGAAGGGCATGGAGCCGAGGTCCTGGCATGCCTTGCGGCGCAGGTCCTCGTACTGTGCACCCTGAATGACGCCAAACAGTGCCTGGTAGGGCTTGCCCACGCGCTCAGTGGTCAGGCGCTGGTGCTCAGCGATGCAGCGCAGCGCCCACAGGCGGGTGCGTTCGAGCGCCTCCTCCTGGTAGCCGCGGGAGTTGTAGAGGGTGGTCAGCTCGTCGAAGGCGAACATGACGTCGGCACCGATCTGGTGCTGAACCTGCATGGACACCTCGGGGGTGAAGCGGTGAATCGAGCCGTCAATATGCGACTTGAAGTTCACGCCGTCGTCGTCAATGTGGGCGAGGCGCTCTTTACCCTTCGCCACGTCGTCGTCACCGAGAGGGCGGCCGTCGGCGCCCTTAGCCCCCGCGACGGTACCCATGTCGATCACCTTCTTAAAGCCGGAGCCCAGGCTCATGACCTGGAAGCCGCCGGAGTCGGTGAAGGTGGGTCCGTCCCAGTTCATGAATGCACCCAGGCCGCCTGCCGCGTCGAGGATTTCGGGGCCGGGCTGCAGGTACAGGTGGTAGGCGTTGGAGAGCAGAGCCTGAGCGCCGAGCTCCTTCATGGATTCGGGTAGGACCGCCTTGACGGTTGCCTTGGTGCCCACGGGGGTGAAGGCGGGGGTCTGGATCTGTCCGTGCGAGGTGGTGATGACACCGGTGCGTCCGCGGAACTGTCCGCCGTTGGCTTCTACACGTTCAGCGCTGGGGGAGGCGGTGTCCGCCAGGCGGCTGGTGATGGTGAAGCCAAAGTCCTCGGTGGGGAAAGAGTTATCTAGAACGCTCATTCTTCTCTCGATTGTTTGCTTTCCGTCTGAATGTCTACACCCTAGCCTACCGGAAAACCCCGCCTCTCTTGCCGGAGGCGGGGTTCACGAGAATTTAGCTGAGGGTAGCTGGTCTTAGCCTGCGAAGTCGCCGAGCATATCCACGGTCGGCACGAAGAAGAGGGCTCCGGTCACCGCGGTGCTGAAATCCAGCAGACGATCGTAGTTAGCGCCATCCACTCCCATGAACATGTTCATGAGCATCTTCCGGACGGTCGAGAAGGTGCTGGCGTAGCAGATGAAGTAGGTGCCCAGCTCGTTGTTACCCACGGTGCCGAAGGGCATGTTGTCGCGAATAACCTTGAAGTCGTCACCAATATTGGCAATAGCGGAGTGCGAGTTGGCGGGCTTCTCGTCCTCGCTCATCTCGATGTCGTCGTGCTTGGAACGGCCAATGACCTTCTCCTGCTCCGAGACGGGCAGGGCGTTCCACGCGGTCATATCGTGGATGTACTTCTGCACGAACTGGTAGCTACCACCCCTGTACATGGGGTCGCTGTCACCGATGAGACCGAAGTATTCACGTGCCGCGGGGGTCTGCGGGTTCTCGGTGCCGTCCACAAAACCGATGATGGAGCGGCCGTCCCAGTAGCGGAAGCCGTGTACCTCATCCAGTACCTCAGCAATATCGCGCAGAGCCGCGGTAATAGCGGACGCCATATCGTAGGCGACGGACGGCTGAGTCGCGCGGATGTGGAAGTGCAAATCGCCGGGAGTGGACACTGCGGTGTGCTTATGGCCCCTAATCTCCTCGAACTCCACGAGCTCCTGAGGCAGCGGCTTGGGCAGATCCAGGGTCAGCCACGCGCTGTGGCTGATACCCAGCACAATGCTGGCGTTCTCGGGCGAGTAGCGGTTTGCGGCGGTGTGGTTGAGGTTAATGACGAGCCCGCAGAGGTTCTGGAACCCCTCGATGAGCGCATCCTGGCTGAGGCCTTCCTTGAACTTCCACACCATGAAAATGGTGTTAGCGTTCGGGCTGGCAGTGACCTGTTGTGATTCTGAAGCAAGCATAAAATTCACCGTACGCCCGTATGTACGCCCCTGCAATGAATCCACCCCTAACCTTCTGCACTGAACGGAGAAGATGAGGGGTGGGGCAAAGAATCGTAGGTTTTTAGAGGCCGTGGGAGGCGAGGTGACGCGCATGCGCCAGGCGTGCCGCCGTCTCAAAAATAGTCCACGCCTGCACCTGAGTGGACAGCTCCACCGGCGCACCGGGCTTCACGACTTTGCTCATCGGCTCGGTGAACCGCGGGGAGAACTGCACGAGCGCCTTACCGCGAATCTCATTCGGGTCAATGCCGTACTCATTCATCGGCAGGTTGGGGTCGAACTCGCGGCGACCCTCCCACAGGGCGCGTGCGGTCGAGTACACCAGGGTCGAGGCGAGCGCTCGCGCCTCATCACTGAGCAACGGCGAGGACGCCGCCATGCCCAGATAGCGCACGAGAATGCCGGTGAACAGGCCGCCGTCGCCGTCGCCGTGAGAGATGAGGATGCGGCGGCGCGCACCGGAGAGGAACTCCACCTCTTCGGTCATGTGCTTGACGATGCCGACGATGAGGCGCTCGGCGCGTTCTGCGGGGTCCATCTCGCAGGGCACACCGGAGGCCGCCAAGCTCAGCAGAGCACCCAGGGCGGTTCCCTGGTTGTAGGTGAATTCGCTGCGCTCGTACTCGTACTCGTTGCCGCGCACGTTCACGCCGTCAATATAGAGCGAACGTTCTGCATCCCAGAGGGTTTCGTTCATCCAATCCATGAGCGCGGCGGCAGTTTTCGGGTCGCCCGCACGCGCATACGCCAGAGCAGTCGGCGCGGTTGCCGCAGCATTCACAAAATCACGCTTGGACTTGCGCCAACTCATGCCACCCACCGGGGAGAAACCCTTCGCCAGCTGCTCGAAGAGGGCCACGCCAGCATCCTGGGCGGCAACATCATTAGCGCCGGTCAGCTCAATGCAGAAGGAGTTCATGCGGCCCACCGCGAGGGTTAGCCACGCCATATCGTCAAAGTAGTCGTTCGCGAAGCGACCGTAATTACGCACGTTAATGCCGCGCAACAGTGCGCGGGCGCGGTGCAGCTCTTCCTGTGCGGCAGTAATATCGCCTTCGCGCAGGTGACGCTGACCGGCATCAATCACACAGTCCAGCAGGTGCGCCTGCCACCAGTAGTGCCAAGCGTTCAGGCGCTGGCTCAGCGGGCGCGGGTCGGGAACCTGAACCGAACCGATGAGGGCGCCGGGAACACCGAGGATGCGGTGCACGAAGGTGTCGGTGACGCTGTCGGCTGCGGCAGCGGCGTGCGAGGAGGTGCGCTGGGCGTACTCGCTCATCGACTCCAGAGACTGCGCGTTGTGGGAAGACGGCTGGGAATTCATGGACCCTCTGTAGTAGCGGTGAAGTATTACGTCTGAAATTATCCCACTTTTTGCCCTCTGAACGCCCGAATACTGTGGGCGGGCTCTCGGGTGTGATTCCTTTTCGAGAGCCCGCCGAGAAGATGCACCGCAGGGAACGGAGTGAATGCCACTCAAAAACCGGTTAGGCGGCGGCAGTCAGCGAACGCCCGCTGTACAGATCCACTCGCTCGCCGGTGATGGGGTGCTCAAAGTGCAGACTGTACGCCAGCAGCTGCAGCGGGTACTCCGGGCGGTCTGGTGCATCGGGTAGCACCTGCGGGTAGAGCACATCGCCCAGAATGGGGGCGCTGAGCATATTCAGGTGCGCCCGCAGCTGGTGGGTCTTACCGGTGTGAGGCGCCAAATCATAGAGCGCCCATTCTCGTTTTTCGTTCGGCATAGGCTCTGCACACCACCCCTCAACCGCCTGCGCACTCGGAGTGAAAGTGCGCAGAATCTTCACGGTCGTCAGCGTATTCGGCTCCACACCCTGCGCCGCGCACTCTTGCTCAGAAAGCTGCTGAACCTGCAGCTGATCGCGAATCTTCTGAATGTGCGAACGCACCTGCAGCCCCTCCGCGCTCAACGCCTGCTCGGCGGCGGTAGCATCGGCGGGAACCGGCGCCACGGCACGGTAGGTCTTTGACACCTGACGGTGCTGAAACATCATCTGGAAGGGGCGGCGCGCCTCCACGGTCTTGGCAAAAAGCAGCACACCCGCGGTTGGGCGGTCCAGGCGGTGAATCGGAATCAGCAGCGGGTTCTGCTCACGCACCCGCAGCTTGGTCAGCGCGGTCTGCGCAATATAAGAACCGCGCGGGGTGGTCGGCAGAAAATGCGGCTTATCAATCGCCAGCACGTGCTCATCCTCGTAGAGCACCGGCATGTCGGAGGGTAGCTGCGGCTCATCGGCAAGCTCGCGGAAATACCAGATACGCTCGCCCGGCATATACGGGCTATCGCTGGTCAGAATCGTGCCGTCGTCCAGGCGCACCTCACCGGTATTAAAGCGGGCGTGAATAATCTGCGGGTTGTTCGGGTAGAAGCGCGCAATCAGGTAATCCGCAATGGTCTCCGGAGCCGTATTGTTCGGTGCGGTGTTGTTCGGGGTGAGCTCGGCGGGGAGCTCCTCCAGCAGCGGCAGGATTAGCTGAATCGGGTCGATGCCGTTCTTCTGAGCCAGCGGAGGGGTCAGCAGACGGCGATGCGTGCGGCGTGCCGGTTTTGCCTGATAGGCGGTGCCGGGCTGCGTGCGGGCGGTGTTCTGTGCGGGCATGGCTCTACTCTACCTTTTGGGAGGGACTGATTCGGCGACGACCCGGGTGCGCCAGACTCAGCAGCATGCGGGTGGAAATATTGCCGTGGGTTTGACCGTGGGGTTGTGGAATACAGTTTTGTCTGACACTCATGAATGTTTGTGTGAATACGTGGAACAGAAAACGAAAACTTCACAAATTTTTGAAATTATTGGACATTTAATTTAAAAAAACTGCATTAATTTTACAAAAACTATCGATTGAGTGCGGTATTTTCGAAAATGCTGTCAAATCAGAAACTAATAATCCTCAATTTAGCACCCATGGTTTTTCTAAGTATAAAAGATGTAAAGCAATTAAAGACCTGATAACCTGGGCATCCTACGTCATAAACACCTTAATAAAGGCTAGAAACCGCCTTAAAGCGGTACGATTAAGACACAGAAGTTCGAAATATCGAACGAAGGGGTCGAAATGGGACAGAAACAGCGCAAGGATGCAGAGATTAAAGGAATAGCCCCGATGACAGCGATGCAATCGGACAATTCTAAAACACCGGAAAATAAAGCAGGAGAGGTTATGGAACATTCACAAAAGAATGCGGAGCCTCGCACCGGTGCCCTGCGTATGGAGCCGCACGAACGCGAAGAGCAAATTCTGAAAATTGCTGCAGAACATTTCGCTCGCCGCGGCGTGCTCGGCGCCTCCATGAGCGCTATCGCCCGCGACGCAGGTATCACCCGCGCTCTGCTCTACCACTACTTCCCCGGCAAGGACTCCCTGGCGGCAGCCGTCACCCGACGCGAAGCCAATGCAGTCCTTGAGGCTCTCGGCGAGCACCACGAAAACCCCGAGGAGGCCCTGCGCAATGCACTGCGCACCTACTTCCTCGTCGTAGCCGGTGTCCCCACTCCCGGTGGGGAGGACTTCCCGAACAACCCCACCGACTACCTCGAATGGATGCTTGAACGCACCGGCATGCCGATTAATGACCGCACCCGCGTCATCCTCGGAGGCTGGTTGCAGCTCGTCGACTACTTCGCCCTGCACGTCGTGCAGCTCAACCCCCGCGATCAGCGCACCGTTCGCTCCCGCGGGCTCGGGCTCGAAGAAGCCATTGACCTGTGCCTGGGTGCCGTGGACACCCTCACCGGCGGCTACTAGCCGCTTCAAGAGGTGGCAGGTCAACGTAGGACTTCCCGCTCCGATGTTTGGTTATGTGCTCCACGGCAAAGGCGACGTGGACATCCGGGCGGTTATTCCTCCGCTACGCCGCTTGCGACGTGGTGGACTCCGGGAACACCACCCGGTTCGTGAGTAGGGAAACATAATGCCCCGTACCCCCTTCCGTGAGGGTGCGGGGCATTATGATGCTCAGGTTGAGGTTGAAGAAAATAGTTTTACTCTGAGGCTAAGCTTGAGGTTCTGCCCAGTCTAAATGGAACGGCGCAGTCTAAATGGAGCGGCGCAGCGACAGGCCACGAACCGTCGCGTAGAACCCCTGCGCCTGCAGTGCCGCACGCAGAGCCTCCACCGGATGCTCCACAACCTCGCCGCCGGAGGCGCTCAAAGTATGGGTACCCAAAAGCTCCACATCGTTGACCTTCTCCACCGAAATCTTCTCCGCACCACCGGCGGACACCAGGCGCGCCAGGGCGGGGGCCGCCGCCTCCAGAAGTACCGGGTCGGTGGTGAAAGCCAGCAGGGTCTTCGCGCCACGCTCCACATACAGCACCGGGGCGCCATCCACCAGCACCACGCAGGCGCCCGCCTTGCGTGCCGGACGGTGCTTCACAGTCCCCTCGTGTGCAAAGGAGGGAATCGCGGGCCAGCTCAGCGCCGCACCGTACGGGTTCGCCGGGTCGGTCGCCGCCAGTAGGGTCACCGTGAATGTGCCGTACACCTGCTCGGTATCGGTACGCTGCGGGGTGTAGGCGCTCGCACCAAAACCCTGTGTTGCACCAAAACCCTGTGGACCTGCGGGAATACTGAGGCTATCGGCGGTAGAACGCAGCAGATCCACCGTCGCGGGGGCGGCGAACTGCGCCGCACCCAAACCCTCAATAAAGTAGCCGCGACGCACCAACGCACGATCCTCAGCCGCCGAATAAATCCGGTACAGCTGCGAGAACCCGCCGGCAGAATCCTCCACCTGCAGGCACCCGCGAGTCAGCACACCGTAGCGATCCAAGAGCAGATCGGCGCGTGCGAGCGCCGCAACCGTCGCCTCCACCGGCTCCTGCAGTAGCGTGTCCACGCGCGAGAAGCGACCGCTATCCTGCGGGGCAACGGCGGGAGCGGCGCCATGGAACCCGCCGCGCAGGGAACGTAAGCCCCGCCCGGCGGCAGGCGCAGAGTAGCCGCTGGAACCATAACTATCAGCGCCGTAACCGCCCGCCAAGCCGTTACCCATGGAGGCGCGCGCCGCCGCAATACGACCCGCACCGCGGCGACCCACCCGCGACAGACGCGCAGGGGCTGTCGGAGTCGGATGCGCACTGCGGACACCCGCAAGCATCGCCCGAACCGGCGCGAAACTATCGTTCGTCACCGCACCAGCCCACACCAGGCGCCACAGCGCCGCCGAAACCTCCGCCGCATCCGGGAAAGTCACCACCTGACCGGCGGGTGCCGCCGCGCTCATCAGCTGCGCCACCCGCTCACGCAGCGCCGGCACGAACAGGCCGCCGTGAGCCAGCACCTCATAGATGGCGTGCTCCAGCGTGCCCGGAGCCTGCAGCGCCTCCCAAAGCTCGGGGTTCTCCGCGCGCAACAGCTGCTCCGGGTAGTCCTCACCCAGAGTCAGCGAGGAACTCTCGCTCAAATGCAGGCGAATCCAGCCGTCAGACTTCTGCGCGCTACCGCCGCCGAGCTGCCCGGCGCCGGTGAAGAACACCCTGCCGCTTGCCATCAGCTCGTCCAGCATGTGCGGCTGGTAGCCGGGCACGCGTGCCGGAAGAATCAGCGTCTCCAGCGCGGAAGCCGGTACGCGCACACCCGCCAGCTGGTCGATGGCGGTGAGCAGATCCTCCGTGGCGGAGGCGGAATCTTGTCCCGTATGTTCTGCGCCGTGCTCAGCTAACGGGTTGGGTGCCGCCGAGCCGAGGGGCGCCACCCTCTCGCCCACCACCGTGGCGGCGCGGCGGGAGGGTATGAACGCACCGTAGGCGCTCGCCTCCGGCAGGGTCTGTGCAACCCGCACGGATAAAGAACGAACGTTCTGCCATGAGGGTAGGAATACACCATAGACCTGCGCCGATACCGGCTCAATTTCCTCACGCAATGCCGCCAGAGAGCGAGCACGAATCGTGCGCAAAACCTGCGCATCCACCCACTCAACACCGGCAGACCCCAAAGTACGCAGCACCTCGGGCAGGAACTCGCCGGAGCTCAGGCGGCGCTGCTGCTGAAGACGCTGCAACACCGGAGTCAGCACGCCCACACCCACCGGGGTCAGGCGTGAAAAATGCTCCGCCGCCTGCTGCGCCGTGAAGGGAATATGGGTGCGCGCATAGCGAGAAACTAGATCCTCCAAAGGCTCCGCGACCGGCTCCAGAAGGGCTACAGGAAGCGCCGCGGCGGGCATAATGCCCAGCCCATCGCGCAGACGCGCGGCATCCTCAACCACCGCATAGTACAGCTGCGGCTCGGCGGAACCATCGGTAGCTCCCATATCGGCAGCTCCCATGAACGAGAACGCACGGCGCGAGCACACCAGCTCCTCCGCCAGCTCACGCGCCTCAGTCGTGCTGGCGTGTGCGCCGTACTCCTCGCCGTAATCCTCGGAATCCTCATGCTCAGCGCCGGGCGCCTCAGCCCGCGGGTTGTCAGCCCGCAAGCGCAGACTCAACTCCTGTGCGCTCAACGGACCCAGCTGACGCAAAAGATCCGCCACACCCTCCACACCGCAGGCGCGGTAACGCTCACCCGTGCGCTGCAGACGCTGCTGAGTCTGCACCAGAACCGCCGGATCCAGCAGGTCACGCAGACCGCTCGACCCCAGCAACTCAGCCAGCAGTGCCGGGTCCAGCGACAGTGCGGCGGCGCGGCGTTCGGCGGCGGGCGCATCGCCGTCGTAGAGGTGCTCAGCAACGTACTCAAAGAGCAGGGTGCGCGCAAAAGGCGAAGGGTCGTTCGTCTCAACCTCCAGCATGGACACCGCCCGAGACTGCAACGAACGGTGCACTTGAACCAGCGCCGGAACATCGTACACATCCTGCAGACACTCGCGCGCCGTCTCCAAAAGCACCGGAAAATCAGGGTACTTGCGCGCCACATCCAACAGCTGCGCCGCACGCTGACGCTGCTGCCACAGCGGGGTGCGCTTACCCGGATCACGGCGCGGCAACAGCAGGGCACGCGCCGCATTCTCACGGAACCGAGACGCAAAAAGCGCCGAATCGCCCACGCGTTCGGTGACAATTGCCTCCAGCTCGTCCGGGTCGAAAAGGAACAGGTCAGCGCCGGGCGGCACATCCTCCATTGCGGGCAGACGCAGAATCAAGCCGTCATCACTCGCCATGACGGAGGCGTCCACCCCGTACCGCTCCTCAATGCGGGCGCGCACCGCCAGCGCCCAGGGCGCGTGTACCCCGTAGCCGAGCGGCGAGTGCAGGACCACGCGCCAATCGCCCAGTTCGTCGCGGTGCCGCTCCACAATCATGCGGGTGTCGGAGGGGACCGCCCCGGTGGATTCGCGCTGCTCACGCAGGTAGGCGAGCAGGTTATCGACCGCCCAGGTGTCCAGTCCGAGCTGTTCGAGCTGCTGGCGGGCGGCGGCGCTATCGGTGGCGTCCAGGCTGGAGAGGGCGCGCGTGAACGCACCCGTCTGCACGCCCAGGGCGTAGGGGCGGCCCATGCGGTCGCCGTGCCAGAAGGGCAGGCGCGCGGGCTGACCGGGTGCAGGGGAGACCCGCACCGCGTCGTGCGTAATTTCTTCAATGCGCCAACTGCTCGCGCCTAGGGTGATGACCTCGCCGGCGCGGGATTCGTACACCATTTCCTCGTCGAGCTCACCCACACGCTTGGGACCGCGCTCCTCATTTCCGCTGACCAGGTAGACGGGGAAGAGCCCGCGGTCGGGAATCGTGCCGCCGCTGGTGACGGCGAGGCGCTGCGCACCCGGGCGGCCCTCAATACTGCCGGAGGGAGCTTCCTCGGTGGGGGTGCGATCCCAGATGATGCGCGGGCGCAATTCAGCGAATTCATCGGAGGGGTAGCGTCCGGCGAGCATTTCGAGTACGGAGTCGAAGAGGGCGCGCGGCAGTTCGGCGTAGGGTGCGCTGCGGCGTAGTGCCTCGTACCAGGAGTCCACGCTGATGGGGCCTAAGGCGCAGGCGGCGACAGTCTGCTGCGCGAGTACATCCAGGGGGTTGGTGGGTGTGGCAAGCGGCTCGAGGGTTCCGCTACGCATTCCGGCAAGGGTGACGGTTGCGCCGAGCAGGTCGCCGCGGTGCTTGGGGTAGAAGAATCCGCGCGAAATTTCGCCCACGCGGTGTCCGGCGCGGCCCACGCGCTGCAGCGCGGAGGCAACTGATGGAGGCGCCGCCACCTGGATGACGAGGTCCACGTGGCCCATGTCGATGCCCAGCTCCAGGGAACTGGTGGCGACCACGCAGCGCAGGGTTCCGCCCTTGAGCGCCTCCTCGATGAGGGTGCGCTGTTCCTTGGACACGGAGCCGTGGTGCGCGCGGGCGAGCGGCGGCACCTCGGCGATGTCGCCGATGCCTGCCGCGTAGTCTTCGGGGTCGATTCCCTGCTGTGTGAGGACGCGGCGCAGGTGAATATCGTTGAGTGCCGCGGTGAGCTTTTCCGCTAGTCCACGCGAGTTAACGAAAACAATCGTAGAACGGTTGTTCTCAATATGGTCGACGATGCGCTCCTGTACGCGCGGCCAGATGGAAGTCTCGGGGCGTTCGCTATCGGGGGTGTCTCGCAGCGCCTTTTCGTGCAGTGCCCCTTCTCGCAATGCCTCTTCCGAGATGGTGAGCGTATTTTTGGGTGCGGTGTTATCGCCCTGTCGCGCCGGGTTTGCTTGCCCCGTTTCTTGCGCGGGTTCCTGCACCGGGTTTGCCTGCCCGGGGAATACGCCAATGGCATCTTCCAGCGTGTAGGGCGCGCTTACCGGGATGTCTACGGCACTAGAGATAGGCTGTGCCGCACTTACCGGCGAGCTCGTAGAGGCTGAGCCTCCGCCTCCCTGCATCTCCGAGGGTGCGTAGAGCCCCTGCCCGTAGTCGTTGGCGCCTCCGAGTGCCGCCATATTGGGTACGGGCACGCTCAGGCGCAGGTCCCATTCTTTGGCGACCGGGCGGCTCATGATGGTCACCGGCTGAATTCCGCCGAGGAACCGGGCGACCGCCTCGGGGTTTTCGACGGTTGCGGAGAGCCCAATGCGCTGTGCGGGCTTTTCGAGGAGCGCATCGAGGCGTTCGAGGGAGACCGCCAGGTGTGCGCCGCGTTTGGTGGCGGCGAGGTTGTGAATCTCGTCCACGATCACGGTGGTGACGCCCGCGAGGGTGTTGCGGGCGGCGCTGGTGAGCATGAGGTAGAGGGATTCGGGGGTGGTGATGAGAATGTCGGGTGGGTTGCTGATGAGTTGGCGGCGTTCGCGTGCGGGGGTGTCGCCGCTGCGCACGCCCACGCTGATGTTCGGTTCGCCCGTGTTGTTTCCGCTCAGGCGGGTGATTCCGGTCAGTGGTGCGCGCAGGTTGCGTTCGACGTCCGCGCCGAGTGCTTTGAGGGGTGAGATGTAGAGGATGCGCGTGCCGCCTGCAGTTCCGGCTTCGTGCTCGCGGTGCAGGGCGTCGAGTGCCCAGAGGAAGGCGGCGAGGGTTTTTCCGGAGCCGGTGGGGGCGATGATAAGGGTGTTGTTGTCGTTGCGGATGCTCTCCCAGGCGCCTTCTTGGGCGGCGGTGGGTGCGCTGAAGGTGGCGCGGAACCAGTCGCGTACGGGGGCGGAGAAGGGGGAGAGTGCATCGGTCATGTATCTATTATGGCGGGGTTTATGGTGTGCGCCTCTTGAATTGTTGGGGGTTGGGGGAGGAAGATGTGCTTGACAGTGTCTCTACAGAGTATGTAATGTTTTACTTGTAAAGTAATAGACTGAGGGAACAACCCAAAGGAGCCTCACCATGACCCGCCTGAACGAAGAACAGCTCATCAGCCTCTTCCACGAGCCGCGCACCGTCTCCTCCTTCACCGAGGAACCCGTCACCGACGAGCAGCTGCGCCGCATCCAGGAACTGACCTTCTATGGCCCCACCGCCTTCAATAGCCAGCCCCTGCGCATCACCTGGGTCAAGAGCCCCGAGGCACGCGAGCGCCTCGTCGCACACCTGGTAGACGGCAACAAGGCTAAGACCCAGGCGGCACCGGTGACCGCAATCCTCTCCGCAGACGCGAACTGGGTAGAGCACGCTGACACCTTCAACCCCAACGCTGCCGGCTTCATCAAGGGCTTCTACACCACCGAGGAGCTTGCCACCCCCGCCGCTGAGCTGAGCGCTCACCTGCAGGCAGGCTACTTCATCACCGCAATCCGCGCCCTCGGCCTGGATGCTGGCCCCATGACTGGCGCAGACTTCGCCGGCATCAAGAAGGAATTCTTCGCGGACAACGCAGAGATCCCCTTCCTGATCGTCAACATCGGCCACGGTGAGGCTCCCGCATACCCGCGCGGTGCACGCTTCAGCCACGATGAGGTTGCTCGCTCCCTCTAAGAGCGCGCGCTATGGTATGACTAAAGCTAAACCCTAGATTTAGACTTATAGACAGCTCAAGGGCGGTTCCCCATCATGGGGAACCGCCCTTGAACTATATGTGCGTTATACGCGCCGGTTTCTTAACCCTGAAACGCCGCGTTAGCGGGCACCAAACTGACCCACCGACAGCTGCGGAACAGACGAGGAACACGCGGTCGTATCCAGCGGAACAATCACGCCACCGGAACCGGAGGGAAGACCCACCAGGAAGCCCTGAACCGGGCGGCTACCACATGCGTCACCGAAGCGTGCCGGGTACACCGAACGCAGTACCGCGGTGGTGCTATCGCCGGGGTTGAGGGTCACGCCCGCAGAGTTCATGTACTCATCAGAGGTGGAAGCCTCACGACCGACCCAGGTGCCCGAAGGACCCGCATGCACCACGCGCGGGTAGCCGCGCAGGGTGCAGGAAGAATCCGAAGAATTCTGGAAGTACAGGGTGTAGTTTCGGGCGCCGGGGGAGCCATCTCCAATGGACACCGAAATGTTCAGGTCGTCCAGATCGCACTGGCCGGGGCCTTCAGCAGTGTTGTTGGAGGAGTTCGAAGAACGATCCGAGGAATTCGACGAGTTTGACGAATTCGATGAGCTCGACGAACGTGAAGACTCCGAAGAATGGGAGGATCCGTTCGACGAATGAGAATCCGACTGTGAAGACGAGTTTGAGCTCTTCTGGGAATCCTGCTGAGAATCTGCAGAGTCGTCTGACTTGTTCTGCTCGGAACCCTCGTGGGAGGACCCAGAAGAGTGAGAGTCCGAGTTCTGCTTCGACTCGTGAGTCTCAGTATGGGAAGAAGACTCGGAGTGCTCAGAGGAAGAGCCGTGGTTCTCCGCATCGGGAGAGTTCACCACGGTAATAGAGCCCGGGGTCACCGAAGAGGTAGCTCCATCGGAGGCTACTCGAATCGTGCCGGGCTTGACCGAAGCCGAAGCACTCGGCTGCGCCGAGGTGCCTTCAGCTTCCTGACCGGCCTGGGACGCGCCGCATCCGCTGAGCGCTAGCACGCCGCAGAGGAGGGTGGTTGATGCGAGTACCTGAGCCGATTTAAACATGATTACATCGCCGCCTGCATTTGGATTTCTGCTCCGTCCATACCGGGGGCGTACTCGACCTGGCAGCACAGGCGGGAGTACTCGTTGGCGACGTCATCGACCATGTCGAGCAGGTCCTGCTCAGCTTCGGTGCGCTCACCGGAAGCTTCGAAGTGCTCGGGGTCGATGAAGCCGTGGCAGGTAGCGCAGGATGCGTTACCACCGCAGGTTGCGAGGACCGGCACACCGTTAGCCTGGAGGGTTTCCAGGAGGGTGTGGTGGTCTTCCCACTGAATGTCGTAGTTTACGCCTGCTTCGTCAGTGACCTTAATCGTTACGCCCATGCGTTCTCCTTCTTCTGTAGTGATGCGTTTCTATTGTAGAGGTAGGGGCTGTTAATCACCGTACTTTGTGGCGCATCCCCAACCCTACCGTCACGCATATCACGGGAACGCATATTAATTTTTATGCTGAATAGCATGTATGTATTGCCCTCAGTCTACCCCGTATTGCCCTGACAGCGGGGGATATTGGTGCTAATGAATACTGCCCCCAGATGCAAAGACATGCTGGGGGCAGTATAAAGAACCGGCACGCAGAGGCGCCTCAACGGTGACGAAGACCTACTTTGATTCCTGCTCCGCAGTCTTCTCGGTGTCCTGCTTTTCTGCGCTGTGGTTATCGGCGTTCTGGACGCTTCCTCCGGGGCCGCGCACAATACCGCGTACACTATCGCGCGGGTCGGCGTAACGCAGGTCGATACCGAAGGTATTGCGGATCTGGCGTGCCGAGTTCAGGTGCCAACGCTGCGAATCCGACGGAGTCACCGAGGTGACCGCCTTCTGACCCGGAGCCAGCTTCTCGTGGCGAATGTCGTAGTGCTTACCGCCCATGGTGATGGTGAAGCCGTGCTCCTGCAACAGCTGCACGAACGCATCCACATCGTGCGGGATCTTGCGACCGCGCTGCCTCTTCGTACCGCTCATCCTCGGCTGCGACTCGAAGGGGTTACGACTGGGCGCGGTGCCGCGACTGATACGAATCACCTGCTGGTCGGAGTGCGAGAACTCCACCTGGTAGCCGTTGAGCGAGTACACGGTGCGGCTACTGCCGGGAATCGGGCGGCGGTCCTCAGCCTCATCCAGGATGCGGGCAATGTACTCGCCGGTCAGACCGAGCGCCTTCAGCTGTGCCTGAGCATCGGGGGAGAGCTGGTAGCCTCCAGCAAGAGCCTGCAACGGGCGTAGCGCCAGCACTTCGGCGGTCAGGGGGTTGAGCACCACCTGGTAGCCTTCCTCTTCATGCGTGTAGAGGGTGACTTCGCGGCCGTAACGGTTTTCCTGCGCGCTTTCTTGAACCACCGTGCTGACAGGGGATTCGATGATGTCCAGCAGCAGCTCGTAGGTGAGCCCGTGGCGCATCATGTAATCCATGACGCCGGGGAGCACACCGTAGATGCGGCGGCGCGGCGGCACGTCACCGTAGAATTCCTTCTCGATGCGCGCGGCAATACGCTGGTTCTCCAGCGGCACCTCGGTCAGCGGAATGAGGCGCTGGTTGGAGGGGCGAATCTTGGCGCGTGCGGCGGCGGGCTTGGGCGCCTGACGGTATGCGTCCACGAGTGCCTGCTGCTGCTCCATGAATTCCTGGGCAATGAGCGGTAGGAGGGTGAAGTAGAGCTCTGCCGCTTCGGGCTTGAGCGCGCCGTTCTCATCGAGTAGGGACGCGCCGTCCTTGGAAAGCAAATCCCACGGCTTATCGCTTGCACTGTTCTCTTCGGAACCCTGATTATCCCGGTAGCTATAGGCGGCGAGGGAGGCAAGCTCCTGCAGGCGAACGTACACCTCAAGAGGAACGGTGATCTGCTTAGCGGACATTATTTTTCCTCCTCGGTGGTGTTTTCTGCCTGGGTTGCCTTATCTTCTGCCTGCTTTGCCAGGGTGTTGCTGAGCTCCTCGAGCTGCACCTTGCGCAGGTTCTCCGCGTGCAGAACATGGAAATCCGGGGTTTTCGCCAGCGCCTGAACGGTCCGCTCATCGGGCGAAACCGCAATCTCCAGACCCTGCGCCGCGTAGATGCGGGTCCAGCCTTCAGCCATGCGCACGCTCTCGGGGTTGCTCAGCGCCTGAAGCATCAGATCGAAAACGAACGGCGGGTTCTTCTTCAGGAAGGTGCGGGCGCGCTCGCTGAATTCGAGTTCCAGGGCGTTGAGCGAGGTGTATTCGCCCTGAGCCAGGGATGCCTGTGCCGCCTCGTTGTAGTCGGCGTCGTATTCGTCAATGACGGTAATAATTTCTGCGGAGGCAGTGTTTACGTCCACTCGGTAGTCGTCGTGCGTGAAGCGAATGGTCCAGTCGTTGATACGTTCCGCTTCGCCGTCGCGCAGGATGGTGCGCACGAGCTCTTCGCTAATGTTTTCGCGTTCGAGGCGGGCGCGCAGGCTCGGGCGCAGTCGGTAGCTGCGTTCGCGGTCCTCGGCGGTAATGGCGTGAGGTGCGGCGGCTACCGGTTCTACTGCCGGAGTGCTCGGGGCGGGTGCGGCAGGCATCGGTGCACCCGGTTTCGGTGCAGCGGGCTTCGGCGCGCTCGGCTTGGGAACCGCGGGTGCGCTCGGTAGGGACTGGCTGAGTACGGGCAACTCTTCAGCTGGTGCCTGCTCGCTAGATACTGCCGTATGGGTAGCTTCTGCGGCTTCGGCAGCTTGTTGGCGGGCACGCAGACCCTCCAGGTACTCTTCGATGCGCGGCGGTCGGTAGGTTAGCGTGGACTTGCGGAACATACCGGGGGAGGGAGCACCGGGAGTCGGGGCCGCAGGCTTCGGCACAGCGGGCTTGGGCGCTGCAGGTTTCGGCGCAGCGGGCTTGGGCGCTGCGGGAGCAACCGTGGTGGGCGTCGGAACCGTCTCTTCTGTAGTCGCCTCTGCGGGTGCCTCCACGGGCGCTTTTTCCGGCACGCTGGGAGTCGGAGTAGGAGCCGGGGCGGGTGCCGCCTGTGCCGCGCGGGCAGCAAAGAGCGCGGGGGAGGGCGCGGGCTTCGGGGCTGCAGGCTTCGGGGCAACAGGCTTGGGCGTACCAGAAGCGCTCACTTCAGGGCCCTCAACTACTGCAGGTTCGGCGGGGCTAGTTTCAACCTCAGCCGTAGGCTCTACAGTATTTTCAGCTGACTGCTCTTGCAGCTCGCCCTGTTCCTCATCAACAGGCTCTTCCTCACCGCGACGCAGGGCTGCAACGAGTTCCTGACGTGAGGTATAAGGGATGATTTCCTCGGGTGAGTCGATATATCGGGGGAAATTCTCGTAGAGAATCTTTGCCGCGGCCTCAAAGAGCTTCTCCGCGGTGGTGCTGGCGGCGGGTGCGCAGGGGCAGAGGATCTCCTGGCGCTGCGCGTCGTAGAGGGACCAGTGGGCGCATCGTTCGGTGGGCGGGAAGTAGTCGAGTGTTCCCAGATCGGCTATATCGATGAGTGCACCTATCAGGGACTGCGGAATGGATAGCTGTGCCATAGTGCTCCTTCGCGTTGTCTGCTCTCCAGCCTATGTGTGGAGGGTCCTCTTTCCATCCTAGGCGTTTTTTGGCGGGTGTGCCCCGGAGCACGTCATCTGGGAGCGTAAATCTGTGGATTCACAGGTTGAGGCGCACTTTTGGTGCAGTTTTTGGGTGCGGATGCGGCAGCGGCTGGTGGAGCATCATTGCTGCACCTCTATATAGGTATCTCTATGTGCTGCGGTTTCTGCTCGCCGCGCCGTCTGCCGTGAATGTGGTGCCTTGTGCTGTACTCGGCGCTTTCGGTGGGGCACTTTTTGAGCGCATTTCTGGGGATACAAAAAATCCCCGGTTCCGAAGAACCGGGGATCGTTGGTGCGCCCGAAGGGATTCGAACCCCCAACCTTCTGATCCGTAGTCAGATGCTCTATCCGTTGAGCTACAGGCGCATGTTCCTCGCTTTGGATTTCTTCAACCCGTCGCGGCAACAGGTACTACTATACGGATGTCATTAGAGGTGTGCAAGCCGAAAAACTCGAAATTGACCCAAAATCCCCTCCGCAGGAATCGAAGGCACCCCGTTTTGCCGCATGATTCCGGGGTTTTTGTGCTCGCAAATTTTTTTCAAAATATTTTTACTCCGGCCCAAAACCTTCTCTAGAACCGCCCCAAACACCTGCTTCGACCCTGCAGGATTACCCAAAAATCCTTCAAAAATATTTTCGCGCTAAAAGAATGTGATGCGCAGAACGTAAGAAATGGCGTCATAGAAAGCTCTGCAGACCATTAATGCGTTATTCTGTAAGCATCACGAGGAAGTGGAGACTGTCCAAGCGTGCATATTTACCATTATTTGCACGCTTGTAGTGTTTAACTGCTTCTTTGTTACCGCAGACCTATCCGGATCAACGTAGTATCCGGGCCACCGATTGAAGGGGAAAACGTCAATGGCTGACACCTCAACTCGTACTCTCTCTGCTGAGCTCGAAAAGGAGCTGCAGAGCGCACCCACTACCCACCAGGGCCTTCTGGACTGGGTTCGCGAAGTTGCGGCCCTGACCCAGCCCGCACACATCTACTGGGTCGATGGCACCCAGGAAGAATATGACCGCCTGGCACAGGAACTGGTTGACGCCGGTACCTTCGTTCGCCTCAGCGATCACGAATTCCCGAACTCTTACGCAGCTTTCTCCGATCCTGACGACGTTGCACGTGTCGAGGAGCGCACCTTCATCTGCTCCGAGACCGAAGAAGGCGCAGGCCCGACCAACAACTGGCGCGACCCCGTCGAAATGAAGCAGACCCTGACCGGTCTGTTCGAGGGCTCCATGCGCGGTCGTACCATGTACGTCATTCCCTTCGTCATGGGCTCCCTGAAGGCTAAGAACCCCAAGATTGCTGTTGAGCTCAGCGACTCCGCATACGTTGTCTGCTCCATGCGCATCATGGCAACCATCGGTAAGGACGTTCTTGCCAAGCTGAACGAGACCAACGGCTTCTTCGTCAAGGCTCTGCACAGTGTTGGTGCACCCCTGGAGCCCGGTCAGGAAGATGTTCCCTGGCCTTGCAACCCCGAGAAGTACATCGTCCAGTTCCCCGAGACCCGCGAAATCTGGTCCTTCGGCTCCGGCTACGGCGGTAACGCACTGCTCGGTAAGAAGTGCTACGCACTGCGTATCGCATCCGTTATCGGCCGCGACGAGGGCTGGATGGCAGAGCACATGCTCATCCTGAAGGTCACCAACCCCGAGGGCAAGGTTCGCTACATCTCCGCAGCGTTCCCCTCCGCATGTGGCAAGACCAACTTCGCAATGATGGAACCCACCATTGACGGTTGGAAGGCTGAGATGGTCGGCGACGACATCGCATGGATCGAGTTCGACGAGAACCACCAGGCACGCGTGGTCAACCCCGAGGCTGGCCTGTTCGGTGTGGCACCGGGCACCGGTTACTCCACCAACCCGAACGCTATGAAGGCTATCGCCAAGGGCAACACCATCTTCACCAACGTTGCTCTGACCGACGACGGCTCCGTCTGGTGGGAGGGCAAGACCGACGAGGCTCCCGCACACCTGACTGACTGGACCGGTAAGGACTGGACCCCCGAGTCCGGCCGCCCGGCAGCTCACCCGAACTCCCGTTTCTGCACCCCCGCATCCCAGGTCGACATGCTCGCTCCCGAGTACTACGACCCCGAGGGTGTGCCGCTGAGCGCTATCGTTCTGGGCGGTCGCCGTAAGACCACCATCCCGCTGGTTTCCGAGTCCGAGAGCTGGGAGCAGGGCGTCTTCCGCGCAGTTACCCTCTCCTCCGAGACCACCGCAGCTGCTAAGGGCGCTGTCGGCGTGATTCGCCGCGACCCGATGGCAATGCTGCCCTTCATCGGCTACAACGCTGGTGACTACTTCAAGCACTGGCTGGACCTGGGCAAGAAGCACGGCACCGAGAACATGCCGAAGGTCTACTACGTCAACTGGTTCCGCCGCACCCCCGACGGTGGCTTCGCATGGCCCGGCTTCGGCGAGAACTCTCGCGTTGTGAAGTGGATCTTCGACCGCCTGGACGGCAAGGCTGGCGGCCAGGAGACCTTCCTGGGCACCGTTCCCACCAAGGAAGACCTGGACCTGAGCGGTCTGGAAATCTCCGAGGACGAGCTGAAGGCTGCTCTGGCTGTCTCGAAGGAAGAATGGGCTGCTGAACTGCCCGGCATCGACGAGTGGCTCGAGAAGTTCGGCGACAAGCTGCCCGCTGAGGTTCGCGAACAGCGCGACGCTCTGGCGAAGGCTCTGGAGGACTAAGACACTCCAGCTAATACCTAAGGTTTAGCGCCTTGAAGGGGCGGAATCTCTCGATGAGATTCCGCTCCTTCCTTCTGTTTGGGGGAAATTTGAATCCCCGTCAGTTGGGGGAGCGATAAATTTTCTCGCAAAGGTGTGAGTGTAAGGCTATGCAGTCCACTTGTTCTTGAGAAATACTTTAAGATCCTCGCCGGGGTGGTTTGGTGCAGAAGCGGCTATCCATAATTTCTTGCCTCTCTTGCCGCCCCTATACAATTCCAATGTAAGATTTTTGAACGCGTCGAACCCGCCCGGGCTCGCGCATCCGTTGCCGTCTCTGTGGAAGTTCTCTGTGGAAGTGACGGCGGCACGAGAGATGAGAAGGAGTATCCATGCGTTTGACAGCATTCTCGGATGTCTCGCTCCGCGTTCTGATGCTCCTGTCTGCTCTGGAGCCCGGTCAGAAGCTTTCCACTCAGAAGATCTCTGAGGGAGTGGACACCCCCTACAACCATGTGGCGAAGGCTGTGGCTTTCCTTGTGAACATGGGTTACCTGGATTCGACTCGCGGTCGCGCCGGTGGCGTTATGCTTTCCGATGCTGGTCGTTCTGCGACCGTCGGCACTGTTCTTCGCGCTACTGAGGGCGATATCCCCATGATTGAGTGTGAGGATGAGAACGGCCACTGCCCCCTCGATAAGTTCTGCCGCCTGCGCAATGTGCTGGCGAAGGCTCGTGAGGCGTTTTATGCTTCGGTGGACTCGGTTGTGATTAGCGAGTTGACTGCCGGTGCGCGCCCTGTTGGTCCGGTATTTGTGGAGCTAGGCTTCGCGCCTCCGGAGAATGCGCTGCCTGCGCGCTAGACTGGCAGGCTGAAAGAAATACGTGATACCTGTGGAGCTTTCCGGTGGGAGGCTCCATGGAGTTTTTAAAGCGTTCTTGCGGCTAACGCAGGGCTGTCGGGGTCTTTCCGGTGGCTTTCTACAGAGGCTTTTGAGGAGGTATCGGGACTGTCTTTGCCTCTGTCGGCGGGGGTGCTGGAACCTGTGTGATTCCTGAATTTGTGCAGGAAATGCAGAATGTTGCAAACTTGCTTTTCAAATGCAGAAAATGTGACCATATTCATTTTTGCACCACACTGCATACTTTCCGTAGTAAATATATTTTCGCTCCAGAATTTTTATGCATACTTCGGGGCTAGTCACCCGGCGAACTCAAAAACAGTGCTGAAAATATATAGTGTGACGCTCGGCTCTCTCTTTGAGTCAAGGTGAACCATAAGTCTCGCCTAGACCCCTCAACACCCCTCAGGGAGTGACCTGCACTCAGCGCAAACACCCCGCAAAATGCTACGGTAAGGGTGCTTTATAAACACTCCGTCACCAACTGAGCTGTCCGAGTGAACGCCCCAGCATCACCCACATCAAGGGCGTCACCACAACGACCGAGGTGACCACACAGGAAGAAGGCAAGACATGCTCTCCGAGAAGTCCCGCCCCATTATTGAGGCAACGCTGCCCATCATTGCTGAGCGCATCAACGACATCACCCCCGACTTCTACCGTCGAATGTTCGCCGCTCGCCCCGACCTGATGGACGGCATGTTCTCCCGCTCCTCCCAGCTCGAAGGCACCCAGCCCAAGGCGCTGGCAGGCTCCATCGCCGTGTTCGCTTCCTACATCGTTCAGAACCCGAACTCCTACCCCGACGAGGTCCTCTCCCGCGTTGCTCACAAGCACGCCTCCCTGGGCCTGAAGGAAGAAGAGTACCCCACCGTCTACAAGTACCTCTTCGAGGCAATCGCCGCTAACCTGGGCGACCTGGCTACCCCCGAAATCGTTGAGGCATGGACCGAGGTCTACTGGCTCATGGGCAACGCCCTCATCAAGCTGGAGAAGGGCCTGTACGCTTCCCAGGCAAACGACGTCATGTTCGCACCCTTCAAGCTCGTTGAGCGCAAGGAAACCGGCGAGAACGTCGTCGTGCTGACCTTCGAGCCCGCCGACGAGACCCCCATGACCGAGTCCAAGGGCGGCCAGTACATCTCCATCGTCGTTCCCGCACGCGACGGCCTGCGCCAGGCACGCCAGTACACCCTGCTGCCCAGCGAAAAGAACCAGCGCCGCATCGGTGTGAAGCTCGACCCCAACGGCGAGATGACCTCCATCCTGCACGAGCTGGAAGTCGGCGCAGTCGTCGAGATTTCCAACCCCTACGGTGACCTGACCCTGGAAGGCTTCGGCGACCCCGAGGCACCGCTGTACCTCTTCTCCGCAGGTATCGGCACCACCCCCATGCTCAGCTTCCTCTCCGAGCTGGTTGAGAAGGGCTCCGAGCGCCCCGTGACCGTGGTCCACGCAGACCGCCGCCTGGACACCTGGCCCCTGCGCGAAGAGCTCGCCGAGCTCGTAGGCAAGCTGCCCAACGCCCGCCTCGTATCCTTCATCGAGGGCGAGGGCGGCGACTTCACCGGCCGTGTCGACGTGTCCAAGCTGGACGTGCCCTCCGACGCTAACGTTTACCTCTGCGGCCCGCTGCCCTTCATGCAGGGCGTACGCTCCGCACTGGTGGAGGCAGGCGTCCCCGGCAAGAACATCAACTACGAGATCTTCGGCCCCGACCAGTGGATGCTCCACGACCAGGCACGCGAGGCGTAAAAACCCCGTAAGCCGGCTCGTCCGCTAGGTTTCTTAAACCCGGCTAGGTTCTTCCTCTGAGATAGGAGAACCTAGCCGGGTTTTTAGAACCCAAAATAAAAGATCCCGCCCCGCAGAAATAATCTGCGGGGCGGGATCTTTAGTAGCTAGCTAGTACTTAGCCCTGGCGAACCAGAGCCAGAACCTCGTCGCGGACGCGCTCCATAGTCGCAACATCCGGTGCCTCAAGGTTCAGGCGCAGGAAAGGCTCGGTGTTCGAAGGACGCAGGTTCACCCACCAGCCCTCTTCGGTGTTGGTGAAGGTGGTGCCGTCGGAGTCCTCAACAACCACAGGAGCGTTAGCGTAGTGTGCACGCACGCGGTCCACAGCGGCAGCCTTGTCTTCCAGCTCGGAGTTGATCTCACCGGAAGCAACGTACGGGGAGTACTTCGCGCTGATCTCGGAGAGGGGCTTGTCGCCGCCACCCAGAGCAGCCAGCACGTGCATTGCAGCGAGCATGCCGGTGTCTGCGTTGAAGAAGTCCTTGAAGTAGTAGTGAGCGGAGTGCTCGCCACCGAAAACGCCGTTCTCCTCAGCCATAACAGCCTTGATGAAGGAGTGGCCCACGCGGGTCTTCACTGCGCGGCCGCCCAGCTTCTCAACCAGCTCAGGAACAGCCTTCGAGGTGATCAGGTTGTAGATGATGACGGGCTCTTCGTTACCCTCAGCCTTCGCACGAGCAATCTCGCGCTCAGCAACCAGAGCGGTCACAGCGGAAGGAGTGACGGGCTCACCCTTCTCGTCGATGACGAAGCAACGGTCAGCGTCGCCGTCGAATGCCAGACCAATGTCAGCACCGTGCTCAACAACAGCCTTCTGCAGGTCAACCAGGTTAGCCGGCTCCAGCGGGTTAGCCGGGTGGTTCGGGAAGGTGCCGTCCAGCTCGAAGTACAGGGGAACGATTTCCAGGGGCAGGCCCGGCAGGATGGTGTCGCCCAGAACAGCGGGAGTGGTCATACCACCCATGCCGTTACCAGCGTCAACAACAACCTTCAGAGGGCGGATGGAAGACAGGTCAACCAGCTTGCGTAGGTACTCTGCGTAAGGCTTGAGGATGTCCTTCTCAGAAACGGTGCCGACCTTCTCAACCGAAGGAATCTCGCCCGAATCCAGGTACTTCTGAGCCAGATCGCGAATATCGAACAGACCGGACTCGGAAGACAGCGGAACAGCGCCAGCCTTGGACATCTTCATGCCGTTGTACTCTGCGGGGTTGTGGCTAGCGGTGAAGGTAACACCGGCAGCGTTCTCAACGCCACATGCGAAGTACAGAACGTCAGTGGAGATCAGGCCGATCTTCTCAACATTTGCACCGCGAGCGGTTGCACCCTGGGCGAATGCATCCATGAATTCGGGGGAGGAGGGGCGCATGTCGCCACCGACCAGAATGGTCTGGCCCTCCAGACCCAGAACGTCTACGAAAGCCGCGCCGGTAGCGCGAACAGTCTCTGCGGTAATGGTCTCGCCGACGATGCCACGCACGTCGTACGCTTTGAATGAGTCATGTAGATTAATAGTAGTCACGCCTTTTATTTTAGCGGTAAAGAAGTGCAACTAGCCTCTATAATGGGCAGGTAAAACCTTATAAATTCCGCTGAATGTATGGGTTTTTTATCACGTCACTTGCTTCAAACAACTCACGTCGAGAGGTATTTTCCCCCATGGGTGAGATTTTTCCCCTAAAAAACCAGATTCAGAATTATGCGTGGGGTTCCCGCGAAATTCTCGGACGCATGCGTGGCGTGCCCGTCCCCACCGAACAGCCCGAGGCTGAGGTGTGGGTTGGCGCGCATCCGGCTGCGCCCTCCCGTGCGACCGTTGACGGCACCGAGTCCCCGCTCAACGAGCTGATCCAGGCTGAGCCGTCCCGTTTCTTGCGTCCGGACCGTACCTCCGACTGGTTCCCCTTCCTCTTTAAGATCCTTGCGATTGACGCCCCCCTGTCGATTCAGGTGCACCCCACCCCCGAGCAGGCTATCGCCGGCTTCGAGGATGAGCAGGCGCGCGGCATCGCGATTGACGCGCCGCACCGCAACTACAAGGACCGCTACTCCAAGCCTGAAACCGTCATCGCCCTGACCCAGATGCGCGTGCTCACCGGTGTGCGCACCTCCGAGCAGCTGGCAGAGCTTGCCGAGGCATTCAAGGCCGCCTGGCTGGCAGAGCGTGTGGAGCTTACCCCCAAGCAGCTGCTGACCGAGATTATTCGCATGCCCGAAGAGACCGCCACCGCGGCTGTTGAGCAGCTCGTTGAGGCGGCAGCACAGCTGACCGGCTCCGACAACGCACGCATCGCTGACGCAGCTGAGCTCGTGCAGATCGTTGCCGGCAAGTACCCCGGTGACCGCGGTCTGCTCGTCGCCTTCGTCATGAACCTGGTTCACCTGGCACCGGGCGAATCCGCCTTCACCCCCGACGGTCAGGTGCACGCCTACGTCTCCGGTACCGCTATTGAGCTGATGAACCCCTCCGATAACGTGATGCGCGCGGGCCTGACCGCAAAGCACATCGACACCGAGGAGCTCATCAAGGTTCTTGGCGAAAGCCAGGACGCCCCCGTCATTCAGCGTCCCACCCCCGAGAATGCACCCGTCGGCACCTATGCCATGTGGGACGAGCGCATGAGCGTGACCCGCATCCGCGTTGAAGAGGGTAAGCCGCAGGAATACACCTTCGAGGGCATTAGCGCCGCGCTGAGCGTATCCGGCAAAATCACTATTCACGCAGCAGATGGCAACGGCACCGAAGAGTTCGTTCTGGGCGCCACCGAGTCGGTACTGCACGTGGGTGAGCCCTCGGTGGCAACTCTGAGCGGTAATGGCGAGCTGTACATCGCTTCTTATGTTTAGGAAATAATCCTCGATAACTAAAACTTCTAGACAGTTATAACTAGCCAGATATAAGGAGTGTCGAAAGATACTTCAAGACTGGCACATAATAAAGAATCCACGTTCTTCCCTGTATCTATTCAGGCCGGGGGAGACGTGGATTTTTTATGCCCCGAATATGGGATGCAGGGGATATTTTTGTGTCTACCCTGCACAGTGTGTTCTGGGTAACCTATAATTGCTCTTATAAATATGCGTGTACCTGTGCCTTTATGCACCTCTTCATTGGGTACGCAGCCCCAAACCACTAGGAGAACACCGTGAAGATCATCCTCACCGTCACAGGCATCGACCACGAAGGCATTATTGCCGCCGTGACCGCAACCCTCGCCGAGCGCAAGGTCAACGTCCTCGACGTCTCCCAGACCATCATGGGCGAATTCTTCACCATGATCATGCACTGCTCCTTCGACGAAGAGCAGCAGAACCTCATCGACCTGCAGGAAGCCATGGTTGGTGTTGAGCACGAACAGAAGGTCCAGATTCGCATCCAGGCAGAATCCATCTTCAAGGCAATGCACACCATCTAAGCGGCCACCATGATGAATGACAATATTCTTGAAACCATCCGAATGATCGAGGAGCAGAAGCTCGACATTCGCACCGTCACCATGGGCATCTCCCTGCTCGACTGCGCCGACTCCGACGGCGAAGTAGCCCGCCGCAAAATCTACGACAAGATCACCAGCCGCGCCGCAAACCTCGTCAGCGTCTGCGAAGGTATCGAAGCCGAACTCGGCATCCCGATCGTAAACAAGCGCATCGCCGTCACCCCCATCGCGCTGGTGGCAGGCGCCTCCAACGATGAGGACTACGTAGAATTCGCCCGCACCCTCGACGCTGCCGCCAAGGCAGTCGGCGTGAACTTCGTCGGTGGATTCAGCGCCCTCGTCGACAAGGGCATGACCCCCGCCGATGAAAAGCTGATTCGCTCTATCCCGCGAGCGCTCGCAGAGACCGACGTGGTCTGCTCCTCCGTAGACATTGGATCTTCCCGCGCCGGCATCAACATGAGCGCCGTCAAACTCATGGGCGAAACCATCCGCGCCACCGCAGACCTGACCGCGGACGCGCACGGCTTCGGCTGCGCCAAGCTCGTCGTCTTCGCGAACGCCGTCAGCGACAACCCCTTCATGGCGGGCGCATTCCACGGCGTGCAGGAGGCAGATACCACCATCTCCGTAGGGGTCTCCGGCCCCGGCGTGGTACACCGCGCCCTGCAGAAGGTCCGCGGCGAATCCTTCGACACCTGCGCCGAAGAAATCAAGAAGGCAGCCTTCAAGATTACCCGCGTCGGCCAGCTGGTCGGCACCCTCGCCTCTGAGCGTCTGGGCGTACCCTTCAATATTATTGACCTTTCCCTGGCACCCACCGCAGAGATTGGCGATTCGGTCGCGCACATCCTCGAAGAGATGGGCCTGGAAACTGTCGGTACCCACGGCACCGTTGCGGCACTTGCGCTGCTCAACGATGCGGTGAAGAAGGGCGGCCTCATGGCGTGCTCGAACGTCGGTGGCCTCTCCGGGTCCTTCATCCCGATTTCTGAGGACATCGGCATGATTGAATCCGCAGCCGCCGGACACATCACCCTGGACAAGCTTGAGGCGATGACCGCCATCTGCTCCGTCGGCCTGGACATGGTCGCGGTTCCCGGCGATACCCCCGCCGCCACCCTCGCAGCAATGATTGCCGACGAAGCAGCAATCGGCGTGATGAACCACAAGACCACCGCGGTCCGCGTCATCCCGGCGGTTGGTCTGGGCGTAGGCGACATGGTTGAGTTCGGCGGCCTGCTCGGTCGAGCACCCGTCATGCCCACCCACACCCCCAGTGCGGAGGCGTTCATCGCCCGCTGCGGTCGTATTCCGTCGCCGGTTCACGGTTTCCGCAACTAAGCTTGATTCCGCAACTAAACTCTAGGCGCGCTGAGAACAAACAGAAAAAGGGGAGGCACCGAAGATCATCTCTTCGGGGCCTCCCCTTTTTCGCTGTATGAGCTACCAAGAAGCTACTGATACACGAAGCGGCTCATCAACGCCTCAAGCGCCAAACGCGCATTCGCGTTCGTCCGCAGACGACGCAGAGTCAGCTCGACCGCCTGCACATCCTCCAGCAGCTGCTGGGCGGAACGGCGGGTGCAGAACGCCTCCAGAGGCTCACGCAAATGCTCATTGACCAGCGGAGCCTGCGCCGACAGAGCCACCGTCAACGCATCACGCAGAACCGTCTGAACCTGCGCCACGGAACGCAACAGCGTATCGGAGGAAACGCGCTTAGCGCGGCGCTTCTGCTGCTCCTCCAGCCGGCGAACCTGCGCTCGCAAGGACGGCGAAACACGTTCACCCTCGCGAATACCCAGCAGAGCCAGAAGCTCCTGGCGTTCCTGCTCATCCTTGAGAGCGGAGACCGCCTGTGCGTCCTGGTCGGCAAGGTCGGTGAGCTTCTCGGCTGCGTTGAAAGCCGAAGAAATAGAACGAACATTCAGAATCAGGGAGGTAATCAACTCCCGACGAGCCATCGCCTGCTCATCGGTCGCCAAACGGTAACCCTCCTGCGCGTCTCCCAGCGCCAGACGCGCCGCACGCTGCGCCAAAGGATCCGCCACACCGTGCGCCAGCAAATACTCGTGCACCTGCGCATCCGTCGGAACCGGCAACTGCACCGGACGGCACCGTGAACGAATCGTCACCAGCACATCGGTGGGAGAGGGCGCCGTCAACAACCAAATCGTATGCGGCGGCGGCTCCTCAATCGCCTTCAACAACACATTGGAGGTACGCTCCGGCATGCGCTCGGTGTCCTCGACCAGAATCACGCGCCAGCGACCTACGGTCGGGCGGTCCTGAGCCTTCATGACCAGCTCGCGCGCCTCATCAATGCTGATGTGCGTCGCCTCGGTACTAAAGTGCGTGAAATCTGCGTGTGAACCGTTCATGACGGTCACGCAGCCCTTGCACTGGCCGCATCCGCGGTTCTGCGGGTCGGGCTGCTCGCATAGTAGCGCAGCAGCGAAAATTTTTGCCGCCTCACGGTGAGGTGCACCGGTCGCGCCCGTGAAAAGCCAAGCGTGCGTGGGGCGGTCAGCGGCGGTATCCGTGCGCAGCTGCTGGAGCTTATCGGCAGGAATCAGCAGGGTATCCCAGAGGCTCATGAGTCCTCCTTACCGGTGCGGACCAGCTCGCGGGCGGCAAGCAGAGGTTCAATCACCTCGAGCACGCGCGCGTGCACCTGCTCAATCGTGCCCACACCATCAATGATGCGGTGCGAACCGTTAGCGTCCTCGCGGGCGATTTGCTCGAAGGCACCGTGAATGCGGGCCTTGAACGCGGCGCCTTCAGCCTCAATACGGTCAACGGTGCCGCGCTGGTCCATGCGTTCCTGCTCGGCGCTCAGCGGCACGCTCAGCAATAGGGTTGCATCGGGTACCAGATCGGCGGTAGCCCAGCGGCTCAAATCGACGATGGTTTCAATACCCAGATCACGGCCAACACCCTGGTACGCGGCGGAAGAATCAATATAGCGGTCACTGAGCACGATGGCGCCCTCAGCGAGCGCCGGACGAATCAGCTGGGAGGCGTGCGCTGCGCGGGATGCCGCGAAAATCAGCGCCTCGGTGCGGTCGTCAATGGTGCCCTGACCTGCTTCAAGGACGAGGGCGCGCAGCTTCTCGCCGATCTCGGTGCCGCCGGGTTCGCGGGTGGTGATGACACGGTATCCGCGGGCGCTGAGTGCTTCATTCAGCAGGGCGAGCTGGGTGGTTTTGCCGGCGCCGTCGCCTCCTTCGACCACGATAAAAAGCCCGCGGCGACCGGTCGGGTCGGCGGGAAGAGTCTGCGCATCGGGGGTGTAGCTGAGAGTATCCATCACCCTTAAGGGTACCGGGTCTCTTAGCTGCACCGGTGCGGTTTTGGTGATACCTCCGCGTGGGATTGAGCTCGTATCAAGGTAAAAAACATGTAAATCCTGCGTACCGTCACCCGTGCGGGCGTGCGTTCTGGGCGCGGGTGTGCCAGGCTTAAAGACATGAGTGCAGATAACCACGACATGAATTACTCCGCAGAGACCTTCGTCGTCTCTGGCGGCCGCCCGGCACACGAGCATGACGCGCCGGTGAACCCCCCGATTGTTCTTTCTTCCACCTACCGCGGCGTGGACGCCGTGAACATTGAGCAGGACCGCGTGTACGCCCGCTTCTCGAACCCCACTTGGGAAGGCATGGAAGAGGTTGTGGCGAAGCTGGAGAACGCTACCCAGCCGGGTCTACTGTTCCCCTCCGGCATGGCTGCCGTTGCTGCCGTCATCGACCTGGTGCCGGTTGGTTCCATTGTGCTGATTCCGAAGCACGCATACATGGCATCGGTGACCCTGTGCAAGGATTTGGAACGCCGCGGCATCATTGAGCTCGTTCGTGTGGACATTGAAGACACCGAGAGCGTTATCGCTGCTATGGAGGATGCCGCATCCCGCGCCGGCGTGACCCCGGAGAACGTGAACTACTCGGCACCGAAGGCCCTGGCATGGCTGGAGAGCCCCACCAACCCGATGCTCGAGGTCGCTGACCTGCCTGCCCTGCTGGCTACTGCCCGCCGCCTGGGCATTGTGACCGCGGTGGACAACACCTTCGCGACCCCGATTCTGCAACGTCCCCTGGATCTGGGTGCAGACGTAGTGGTTCACTCCGCAACGAAGTTCCTTGCGGGCCACTCCGACGTGCTGCTGGGTATGGCTCTGACCTCGAACGAGGAGCTGTACAAGGCGATGCTGCACCACCGCATCACCAACGGCGCAATCCCCGGTCCGGTGGAGGCGTGGCTTGGTTTGCGCGGTCTGCGCACTCTGGCACTGCGTGTGGAACGTGCTGTGCAGAACGCACAGGCGCTGGCGGAGCGCCTGAGCGAGCACCCCTTCGTGACTGAGGTGCGTTACCCGGGTCTGGAGAGCGACCGCGGCCATGAGGTTGCGAAGAAGCAGATGGACGGTTTCGGTGCGATTTTGTGCGTCACCCTGGATACCGATGCGGCTGGTGCCCGTAACGTTGTGGAGGCGTTGAAGCTGTGGACCCCGGCGACCTCTCTGGGCGGCGTGGAGTCTCTGGTGGAGCGTCGTCGCCGCCACGGTAACGAGCCGGATTCGATTCCGGAGTCTCTGCTGCGCCTGTCGGTGGGTATTGAGAACGTGGATGACCTTTACAATGACTTGGTTGAGGCCTTTAAGGTTGTCCGCTAAGCGCTTTGCTAGGGTTGTCTAGAGAAGCTGCTGATTCTAAGGAATACTATGTCTCCTATTCTGCTGGTCTGGTACGTGACCACTTTTGTTGATACGCTGCTGGCTATCGCTGGTGCTGCGGTTGGTGTGCTGGCTTTTGTGCGTGCGTGGATGTCTCCGGCGAACGCGTACGATTTTGCCGGTAAGCGCCCGAAGAACACATGGCTGGCTTTGACCGGTGGTTCTGCTGCGGTGTCGCTGTTTAGCGTTTTTGCTGCGGTGACTGGCGGCGGTAATACTGTGCTGATTCTTCAGCTGGTTGCTGCTGTGATTAGCTGCGTGTTCCTGGCTGGTGTGTGGCCTTCGGTGGGACGCCGCCGTTTCTAGCGTTAGCTTTTGCGCTCGCTTTGTGCGATAGATGGTGAAGCCTCGTGCGCTGTCTGATGGGTTTGTCCCGGTCGGATGGTGTGCGGGGCTTTTCCCTTTTCTGGCGGGTTTTTTGAGCCTTTCGTTCTGGTAGAAAAGACCCTTATAAATTTTTGGGAGAATGCATATTTTCTAGGCTCTAAGGCATGACAAACCGGCGGGTAAATGAAAAAATAGAGGTATGACTTACAAACTAGTACTCCTGCGCCACGGCCAGTCCGAGTGGAACGAGAAGAACCTGTTCACCGGCTGGGTGGACGTTAACCTGACCGATAAGGGCCGCGCTGAGGCTAAGCGCGGCGGCGAGCTGCTGGCAGAGCGCAACATCCTCCCCGATGTTGTTCACACCTCCCTGCAGCGTCGCGCAATCAACACCGCAAACCTTGCACTGGATGCAGCAGACCGTCTGTGGATTCCCGTCAAGCGCACCTGGCGCCTGAACGAGCGTCACTACGGTGCTCTGCAGGGTAAGAACAAGTCCGAAATCCGCGAGGAATACGGCGACGAGAAGTTCATGACTTGGCGTCGTTCCTACGACGTTCCGCCGCCCCCGCTGGATGACAACGACCCCTACTCGCAGGCACACGACCCCCGCTACGCGGATGTTGAGAACGCTCCTCGCACCGAGTGCCTGAAGGACGTTCTGGGCCGTATGCTTCCCTACTGGGAGTCGGACATCAAGCCCGACCTCGCAGCAGGCAAGACCGTTCTGGTTGCTGCACACGGTAACTCCCTGCGTTCGCTGGTCAAGCACCTCGAGGGTATTTCCGATGAGGACATTGCTGGCCTGAACATCCCCACCGGTATTCCGCTGTACTACGAGCTGGATGAGAACTTCAAGCCCGTCAAGGCTGGCGAGTACCTGGACCCCGAGGCTGCTAAGGACGCTATTGCTGCCGTAGCAAACCAGGGTAAGTAATACCTCCGGCAGGGTTTCACCCCTGTCATTGTGATGAGCCGTCCACCGTTGAGGTGGGCGGCTCATTGCGTTCTCGGCAGGGTTTCTGTACGAGGAGCCTGCCTGAGAAGACGGGTGCTCGTCTGAGTGCTGGGTATCCGCCACATTTATACTTATGGGGTACCCGAATGGAAGGGAAGTACATGGATGCCGGTCTGATCGCCTTTATTGCGGGCATGATAGGTCTGCTGGTGGGCGTCCTGAGCATGAATGCGGTGGCGCGTAGTGAGCGGGAGCAGGAGCGTAGTTTGGTGTCGGCGCCGGCGCTGCGTGATGGGGCCGCTCAGGTGCTTGCTGTGATTGGTCGCGCCTACCTGGTGATTGATGAGGTGGGCGGCGTGGTTCAGGCTTCTCCGGGTGCGTACGCGATGGGTCTGGTGCGTGGTCATACGGTGGCGTCTGATGAGTTGGCGGATATGATTCGCACGGTGCGTCATCGCGGTATTTTTGCGGAGCGTACTTTTGAGATTGACCGCGGTGAGGGTGAGGCGCTGGTCTTGGATGTGCGTGTTGCTTCGCTGGGAGACGAGTACATTTTGGTGCTTGCGGATGACCGCACTGAAATTTCTCGTGTGCAGCGTATGCGTAATGATTTTGTGGCGAATGTGTCGCATGAGTTGAAGACTCCGGTGGGTGCGGTGAGTCTGTTGGCTGAGGCTATTGAGCAGGCGAGTGATGACCCGGAGGCGATTGAGTATTTTGTGGGTCGTCTTCATAAGGAGACGCGCCGCCTGTCTGCGCTGGTGCGTGACATTATTGAGCTTTCGCGTCTGCAGTCGACCGATGTGATTGCGCGTGGTGGTCCGGTGTCGGTGCCTTCTTTGGTGGCTGATGCGGTGGATCGTTCGCATATTGTGGCGGAGGAGAAGGACATTCAGATTTCTACCCGCATCGAGGAGGTCCCCGAGGTGTACGGTGACGCCGAGCTTCTCGGCATTGCTGTGCAGAACCTGGTGGAGAACGCGGTGCGTTATTCGCCGGAGCATACGAAGGTGGATATTTGGGTGCACCGTGTGGCTGATCAGCTGCTGGTTGAGGTTGCTGATCAGGGCGTGGGTATCTCGGAGGACGAGCAGAAGCGTATTTTTGAGCGTTTTTACCGGGTTGATCCGGCTCGTTCGCGTCAGACGGGTGGCACTGGTTTGGGCTTGAGCATTGTGAAGCATGTGATGACTCAGCACGGTGGTAGCGTGACGGTTCGGTCGATGCCGCAGGAGGGCTCGACGTTTACGTTGGCGTTGCCGCTGAATGAGCCTCCGGCCGCAGTGTAGTGTTAGCGGTATAGGTTTTATGGAATCGAAGGAAGTTATTGATGTCTAAAATTCTGATTGTTGAGGACGAAGAGGCCCTCTCGGATCCCCTTGCGTTTTTGCTGGGTCGTGAGGGTTTCCAGACGATTGTTGTGGACAACGGTCTGGATGCTCTGCCGGTGTTTGACCGCGAGGGCGCAGATCTGGTGCTGCTGGATGTGATGCTTCCGGGCATGTCCGGTATGGAGGTGTGCCGTAAGCTGCGTGAGGTATCTTCGGTCCCGATTATCATGCTGACCGCTAAGGATTCTGAGCTGGATAAGGTGCTCGGTCTGGAGCTGGGCGCTGATGACTATGTGACGAAGCCGTATTCTGCGCGTGAGCTGATTGCTCGTATCCGCGCGGTGTTGCGTCGTCGTTCGGCGGAGACTGATTCTGCTACTGAGTCGGTGCTGCAGGGCGGCCCGGTGCGTATGGACATTGACCGCCATGTGGTGACGGTTAATGGTGAAGAGATTTCTATGCCGCTGAAGGAGTTTGAGCTCCTGGAGATTCTGCTACGCAATGTGGGTCGTGTGATGACTCGTGGCCAGCTGATTGAGCGCGTGTGGGGGGCCGACTATGTGGGTGATACGAAGACCCTGGATGTGCATATTAAGCGTCTGCGTTCGAAGATTGAGCCGGATTCTTCTGCCCCGCAGTATGTGGTGACGGTTCGCGGCTTGGGTTATAAGTTTGAGGCGTAGACGGGCTTGAGACTGATGAGTTCTGCTTCTGCGGCGAATACTGCTGTGATTGTTTTGGCGGCTGGTTCGGGTACTCGCCTGGGTGAGCCGATTCCGAAGGCTGCTGTGCGTGTGCATGGTCGTACTTTGCTGGATTATGCGTTGGAGGGTGCGCTCGCTTCGGGTGTTGCTGAGCATGTGGTGGTGACTGTTCCTGCTGATTGTTCGGCGAGTTGCCCGGAGCTTTTGGAGGATGCCCGCCGTGTCGGTGCGTTGATTACTGCCGGTGGTGATACGCGTACTGCTTCGGTGGTTGCGGCGTTGGATGCTTTGAAGGATGCGCAGGTTCCGGTGAATTATGTGCTGATTCATGATTGCGCTCGTGCTTTTACTCCGCCGCAGGTGTATCACCGTGTGCTTGAGGGTTTAGGTTCTGAGAGCCCGCAGGGTGTTGTGCGTGCGGTGATTCCTGTGTTGCCGGTGGTGGATACGGTGAAGACTGTGGATTCTGCTGGTTTGGTGACGGGTACTCCTTCTCGTGCGCAGATGCGTGCGGTGCAGACTCCTCAGGGTTTTGAGGTGGCTGCCCTGTTGGCGGCGCATGAGCGTAGCCGTTCCCTGCCTGCTGAGGAGGCTGAGTTGCTCACTGATGATGCGATGGCGATGGAGGCGGCGGGTGAGCCGGTGTTGACGGTTGCCGGTGATGCGGACGCGTTTAAGGTGACGACTCCGATGGATTTGCGGGTTGCTCGCGCGCTGTTTGGTGATTCTGCTGCCTAACCTTGCCGCCTAATGCCTCTTTTGCCGAGGCGTTGCTGCTGAGAAGATTTTTGATCGATTGAAGGGTCCTGTGATGACTGTTATTCCTCGTGTTGGTACCGGTGTTGATGTCCACGCTTTTGGTGAGGAGGGCACTCCTCTGTATATTGCTGGTCTGCATTGGCCGGGTGAGCGTGGTTTGAGCGGCCATTCTGATGGTGATGTGGTGGCTCATGCTGCCGCGGATGCTCTTTTTGCTGCCTCCGGCACGGGGGATTTGGGCTCTAATTTTGGTGTGGACCGCCCGGATATGAAGGGCGCTTCTGGCGTTCGTATTCTTTCTGAGGCTGCGGCGATTGTGCGTGCTGCTGGTTTTGAGATTGGTAATGTGAGCGTTCAGCTGGTGGGTAACCGCCCGAAGTTCTCTCCGCGCCGTGATGAGGCGAACCGTGTGCTGAGCGAGGCGGCGGGTGCTCTGGTGACGGTGATTGCGACGACTACTGATGGTCTGGGGTTGACGGGCCGCGGCGAGGGTGTGGCTGCTATTGCGACGGCGCTGGTGTACCCGCGTTCGTAGGTGTTTGGCTGCTTCGAGCCATTCTGTAACCTATCGCTGATTTACCGCCCCGGCGTCTGAGCCGACCCCGTAGAATGAGAGTGTGACTATGCGTTTTTATGATTCAGCTTCCGCGACTATTCGCGAGTTTGAGCCCGTCGTGCCCGGTGAGGCGCGTATCTATTATTGTGGTGCTACGGTGCAGGGTGAACCGCATCTGGGCCACATCCGTTCGGCGTTGGTTTTTGACCAGTTGAGCCGTTGGATGCGTTACCGCGGTTTGAAGGTGACGACGGTCCGCAATGTCACTGATATTGATGACAAGATTTTGGCGAAGTCTGCTGATTCTATGGAGCCCGGTTTTGAGGGTGAATTCCCGAATGAGCAGTGGTGGGCGCTCGCGTACCGTTTTGAGAAGGTTTTTGCTCAGGCGTATGCGGCGCTGGGTATTGATCCGCCGACGTATGAGCCGCGTGCGACCGGTCATATTCCGGAGATGTTTGCTCTGATCCAGCGTCTGATTGATCGTGGCCACGCGTATCCTGCGCTGGATGATTCTGGTGACGTGTATTTTGATGTGCGTTCGTGGGATAAGTATGGTGCGCTGACGAATCAGAGCGTTGAGGATATGCAGGATTCTGCGGATGCTGATCCGCGCGGTAAGCGTGACCCCCGCGATTTTGCCCTGTGGAAGGGCTATAAGGAGGGTGAGCCGCTGACTGCTTCGTGGGAGTCTCCGTGGGGTCGCGGCCGTCCGGGCTGGCACCTGGAGTGCTCGGCGATGGCTGGTAAGTATTTGGGTTCGCGTTTCGATATTCACGGTGGCGGTTTGGATTTGCGTTTCCCGCACCATGAGAATGAGCTGGCGCAGTCGACTGCTGCCGGTGATGATTTCGCGAACTTCTGGATGCATAACGGCATGGTCACCTATGAGGGTGAGAAGATGTCGAAGTCTATCGGTAATACGATTTCGCCGGCGCAGATGCTTGAAATGGCGCGCCCGCTGGTGGTTCGTTACTACCTCGGTAGTGCGCATTACCGTTCGATTCTTGATTACCGTCCGTCGTCTCTGCAGGAGGCGGCAACCGCTATTGAGCGTGTTGAGGCGTTCCTTGCTGCAACTCAGGATGTGCTGAAGCCGGGTCGTGAGGTTCCGGAGACTTTTGCTGAGGCTATGGATGATGACGTGAATATTCCGCGTGCTCTGGCGGTTCTGCATGAGCAGACTCGTGCGGGTAATGCGGCGCTTGCTGCCGGTGAGGATGCTTCGGAGGCGGCGAATGCTGTGATGGCTATGGCTGAGGTTCTGGGTCTGGCGCAGCTGATGAGTTTTAATGCTGAGGGCACTTCGGGTGCTGAGCATGAGGCTCTGGATGCGCTGATTCAGGCTGTGTTGGCGGAGCGTGCTGATGCTCGTGCTCAGAAGGATTGGGCGAAGGCTGATGCGATGCGTGATCTGTTGGCGTCTGCTGGCGTGCAGGTGAAGGATGGCGCGAATGGTTCGAGCTGGAGCGTTGGCTAGAGGGTGATGTGCCCCGCGTTTGTGCGTAAGGCTTAGGTCGTGCGGGTTTCTCTCGCGTAGACTCGTATTCATTACTTTGACGAAGGAAGAGAAGAATGGCTAAGGCAGGTTCGCGCCCGGGCGCTACCAGCAAGAAGAAGGGTGCTACTAAGGGCACTGGTGGTCACGGCCGTAAGGCGCTTGAGGGTAAAGGCCCTACTCCGAAGGCTGAGGACCGCGTTTATCACAAGGCGTATAAGATGAAGCGTGCGGCTGAGCGTCGTGCTGCTACCGGTACGAACCGTAAGTTCCAGACTCGTCTGGGCGGTAAGCGTGCTAGCGATGAGCTAGTGACTGGTCGTAATGCGGTGCTTGAGGCTCTGCGTACTGAGATTCCCTCGAAGCACTTGTACATCATGAGCCGTGTTGAGGTTGATGACCGCGTTCGCGAGATTATGACTATTGCGAATAAGCGCAATATTCCGATGCTGGAGATTCCGCGTAGCGAGCTGGATCGTTTGACTGATGGTTCTGTGCATCAGGGTGTTGCGATGCAGATTCCTCCGTACAAGTACCCGGACGCTACTGACCTGGTGCTGGATACTATGGAGCGTTGGCACTCGGGTAAGCTGTCGACTCCGCCGCTGTTTGTTGCTTTGGACGGTATTACTGATCCGCGTAACTTGGGTGCGATTATTCGTAGCGTGTCCGCGTTTAGCGGTGATGGCGTGATTATTCCTGAGCGTCGTTCGGCTGCTGTGACTGCTGGTGCGTGGAAGACTAGTGCTGGTGCGGCTGCTCGTATTCCTGTTGCGATGGCGACTAATCTGACTCGCGTGATTCAGCAGGCTAAGGAGCAGGGTATTTTCGTGATTGGTCTGGATGGCGGCGGCGATATTGAGCTGCCGGCTCTGGAGCTTGCGAATGAGCCGCTGTGCGTGGTGGTTGGTTCTGAGGGTAAGGGTCTGTCCCGCCTGGTGACTGAGAACTGCGATCAGATTGTGTCGATTCCGATTGATTCTGCGATGGAGTCTTTGAACGCGGCGATGGCTGTGGGCATTACTCTGTATGACGTTTCTCGTCGTCGCGCTTCCGCGAACTAAAGTTTTGAAGCTTGCGAGCTACAGCCTGTAGCTCTGTAGCTTGAACAAGGAGGGCGCCCCCGTGAGGGGGTGCCCTCCTTTTCTGTGCTCTTCTGCGCTCTCCCCATATGTAGGTGCTCATATATAGGGAGGCTGCAGAGGAGGGGGAGGTGCAGAACGGGGGAGTGCGGCGGTACAGAAATACGGCGGTATGAAATACAGAGATGGGGGAGGGGCGGAGCCCCTCTTCCCATCTTTTCTTCCCGTCTTCTTGATGCTGAGGGGCTCTTCTGCCCTTCTATATGGGCTCTATAGGGAGCTTCTGCAGGTTTTTCGGGGTCTTTTGAAGGTTTTTAAACTTTTTTCAAAGAACTTTTGAGGAGCTTATCCTGTGCTGACTAGGGGTTTTAGTGCCTTGTTTGGGTCAGAGTGAACCTAAACCCCCGTATTTGTGTCCCACTTCACCCTATTTCGGGTTGCAGGGGCGTTTAGGCATCTGTATAGTTGTATGAGTCGCCGCGGCGAGGAGGAAAAAACGAAGAACTTCTTCGGTGTTTCTCCTAGTCAGAAGCGGTTTGACTGGCTTTCAATTGTATAGTGTTTTGGTTTCTTACTTGAAGGAAATCCGATTTGCCTGTTGGTGATGTTGGAGGAGTTTAGGAAAGAAACATTGTGGTGTGAATCACGGAAAACGGATTTGCATGGCAAACGAAACGCTGGTATAGTTGATTGAGTTGCCGCGGGAACGCGGTGATAACGAAATAACATGAATGACCGTTCAACGGTAAGACTTCTCGAAAGAGTAAGTTGAGGTGTTGAATCGGTGTGTTGCTTGAGAACTCAATAGTGTGCTTTGTTCAATAAAATCACCATTATGGTGATGGAAACTGAAACTAATACCAAATATTTATTTATATTTGATAATCATCAAATGGTTTCAAATTTAGTCAGCTTGAGTCACGCACCCCCGTGTGTGATTCGCTGTTTGAGATCAGATTATCAAGCTTTTCTATTTTTTCAACGGAGAGTTTGATTCTGGCTCAGGACGAACGCTGGCGGCGTGCTTAACACATGCAAGTCGAACGATGAAGCCTAGCTTGCTAGGTGGATTAGTGGCGAACGGGTGAGTAATACGTGAGTAACCTACCTTTAACTCTGGGATAAGCCTGGGAAACTGGGTCTAATACCGGATACGACCAATCTCCGCATGGGGTGTTGGTGGAAAGCGTTATGTAGTGGTTATAGATGGGCTCACGGCCTATCAGCTTGTTGGTGAGGTAACGGCTCACCAAGGCGACGACGGGTAGCCGGCCTGAGAGGGTGACCGGCCACACTGGGACTGAGACACGGCCCAGACTCCTACGGGAGGCAGCAGTGGGGAATATTGCACAATGGGCGCAAGCCTGATGCAGCGACGCCGCGTGAGGGATGACGGCCTTCGGGTTGTAAACCTCTGTTAGCAGGGAAGAAGAGAGATTGACGGTACCTGCAGAGAAAGCGCCGGCTAACTACGTGCCAGCAGCCGCGGTAATACGTAGGGCGCGAGCGTTGTCCGGAATTATTGGGCGTAAAGAGCTTGTAGGCGGTTTGTCGCGTCTGCTGTGAAAGGCCGGGGCTTAACTCCGTGTATTGCAGTGGGTACGGGCAGACTAGAGTGCAGTAGGGGAGACTGGAATTCCTGGTGTAGCGGTGGAATGCGCAGATATCAGGAGGAACACCGATGGCGAAGGCAGGTCTCTGGGCTGTAACTGACGCTGAGAAGCGAAAGCATGGGGAGCGAACAGGATTAGATACCCTGGTAGTCCATGCCGTAAACGTTGGGCACTAGGTGTGGGGGACATTCCACGTTTTCCGCGCCGTAGCTAACGCATTAAGTGCCCCGCCTGGGGAGTACGGCCGCAAGGCTAAAACTCAAAGAAATTGACGGGGGCCCGCACAAGCGGCGGAGCATGCGGATTAATTCGATGCAACGCGAAGAACCTTACCAAGGCTTGACATATACTGGACCGCATCAGAGATGGTGTTTCCCTTCGGGGCTGGTATACAGGTGGTGCATGGTTGTCGTCAGCTCGTGTCGTGAGATGTTGGGTTAAGTCCCGCAACGAGCGCAACCCTTGCCCTATGTTGCCAGCACGTGATGGTGGGGACTCGTGGGGGACTGCCGGGGTCAACTCGGAGGAAGGTGGGGATGACGTCAAATCATCATGCCCCTTATGTCTTGGGCTTCACGCATGCTACAATGGCCGGTACAGAGGGTTGCGAT
>ERZ1674082.2-NODE-2-length-228693-cov-95.058739_pt1 | contig 228693 bp, 188 predicted proteins | sample MGYA00581118_ERZ1674082 | MGnify/ENA primary metagenome ERZ1674082 (study PRJEB41354, sample SAMEA4873329) | human saliva metagenome | biome: human-associated habitat [ENVO:00009003]; feature: mouth environment [ENVO:08000002]; material: saliva material... | reverse complement strand
TGTTCCCGCGCGGCCTGTCGAACCGCAAGTTCATGGGCACCGCCGAGGAGCCCGGTGCACACCGCTACGATTTCTCCTTCTCCGGTCTGAAGACCGCCGTGGCACGCGTGATTGAAAGCTTTGAAGCGGCCGGTGAAGAGGTCCCGGTTGCCGATATTGCCGCGTCCTTCCAGGAAGCGGTCGTGGACGTCATCACCAAGAAGGCGATGCTCGCCTGCCGCGAGCAGGGCATGAAGACCCTGCTGCTCGGCGGTGGCGTGGCGGCTAACTCGCGCCTGCGTGAGCTGCTTGCCGCCCGATGCGCCTCCGAAGGGGTGCGCCTGATTATCCCGAAGTTCACCCTGTGCACCGATAACGGCGCGATGGTTGCGGCGCTGGGTGCCCGCCTGGTCGCTGCCGGTCGTGAGCCCTCGGGTGTGGACTTCACGACGGACTCCTCGCTGCCGGTGACCACGGTCTGTTTCTAGGCGGGCTGCCTCTAAACGGTCTACCTCTGAAATAGCTACTTCCGCAGGGATTATTAGCGCGAGCCCGTTGATGCGGCTCGCCTCGAAAATGCTCATAGAGATGCCTCGGCACAGTCTCCCAAAGGACTGCGCCGAGGCATCTCTGTATTCAAACTTTAGCTGCGGGGGAGGGTGGCTCTAACGCAGCGCTCGCGCACGAGACTGCGCGGCAACATCCAGCGCCACCTCACGCAGAGAGCCGGTCTTCTCAAAGACCGCACGCTGACGATCAGCACCCGTACCCTCGGCGAGGATGCGGCGTACCTGTGCCAGCTCTACCTCGCAGTCAAGGTCGCGTGCCACCGGCTCCAGCTTGGGCAGAAGCAGCTCAAAATCTTCACGCAGGGTACGCTGCACCGGCTCGTTAGAGACCACGATCTTAGCCTCCAGGCCGTAGCGGGCAACGCGCCACTTATTCTCCTGCGCGTGCCAGGGGGCGAGCACCTCAACGCTTTCACCCGCCTCAATCTGGCGGGAGAAGTACTCCACCAGGCACTGCGTGAACGCCACGATCGCCGCAACATTCGGCAGGGAGGCGAGGCCATCGCAATAACGCATCTCAATAGTGCCGTAACGCGGAACCGGGCGAACATCCCAACGGTCCTCGCTCGGGTCGTTGATCACGTCGGTCGCCACGAGTGACTCCAGGTACTCGCTGTACTGCTCCCAGGTATCAAAGTGGAAGGGCAGACCGTTCGTGGGCAGCTGCTGGTAAAGCTGGGTGCGGTGCGAAGCGTAACCGGTATCGACTCCATCCCAGTACGGGGAAGAGCACGAAAGCGCCAGCAGGTGCGGTCCGTAGTTGGTCAGCGCATCAATAAGCGGCAGAACCTTATCGCGGGAATCAACGCCCACGTGTACGTGCACACCGTAAATGACCATGTGGCGACCCCAATACTGGGCGCGCTCGACCACACGCTGGTAGCGTTCCTTCGCCACAACCGGCTGGTCAGCCCAGTGGGAGAAGGGGTGAGTGCCGGCGGGGTAGAACTCAATACCCAGCTCATCGGTGATGTCGCGCAGAGTATCCGTTAAATCCTGCAGCTGACGGCACGCCTCAGCGACGGTGTGGCAGATGCCGGTCACCACCTCGACGGTGTTCTCCAGGAATTCGCCGGTCACGTGCGCGCGATCGGAGGCGGGCTCGAGTAGCTCGGGGCGGCGCTCGCGCAGGATGGACAGCACCTCGCCGGCGCGCTGGGTCAGTTCGCCGCTTTCACGGTCGATGAGTGCAATCTCCCATTCCACGCCGAGGGTGGACTGAGGGGAGGAAGCAAAGTCGATCATATGGCCTTTCCTGCGTCTGGAAATAGTGTCGTGCACAGTGCCGACTACGGAAGTTCGCTATCGGTGGGTTCTGCCCGGCAGGGTGGTAGCTGGTGAGAGTAGGCTCCGCGGGGGAGTACCTCTACTGGGCAGCGTATCTTTATCAGGCCCGTATCTTCTCATTAGGCACTGTATCTAGTGTACGGTCTAGCGGTGCTCAGCGCCCTGTCGAGTGCAGAATCCGAAACCGGTACCGTAACGAATCGTCACGAACGGTAACCCGACCTGCCGCCGGATGTGCGGGTTGGATGCGGGGTCTGAAAGCTAGAGCGGGCGCACATGCCAGCCGACGCGGCGTGAATCCCTACCCGAACCAATGCGGGTAAAGACCAGCGTTGCCGGACGGTATGAGGGCTCCTGCGCACCCGAAGAAGAATTAGCGTTCTTTTTCTGTTTCTTCTTGGAAGGCTTAGAACCCGCAGAACCCAGCAGGCGCGCACGCAACTGCTCCGGAACAATATCCACGCCACGCTTCTTAATTGTCAGTGCCGTAAAGCCCTGCTCACGCACCCAACGCTTCAGCTGCTTCTCCTGCAGGGGAACCTCCTCCAGCACCTCGTAGCAGGCAACCAGCGGATGCTCCACCGGCTCGGCAGAACACAGGTACGCCAGGTGCTCATCCAGCAGATGCGCGCCAATACTCTGCGCAAACTCAGCGACCAGGTGCGAGCGCACAATCGCCGGGGCAGGCTCCAACAGGTATTCACCCGGCTGCGGCAAGGACGCCGGAACTTCAACGCTCTGCTGCGCCTCTTCCGCCGTCAGGGGGCTACGGAAGCTCACCGCCTCGTAGGGAGGCAGCAGGGAACGGGCGTCGTTGGAGCCTTCATGGGAGCTTTCACCGAGGTCGACTTTTTCCGCAGGCAGCTCACGCACCGAGGTCGCCGTGCGAGCCACCCCCTCCTGAGCCAACGCGTTAAACCAGAGCACCAACTCGGCGAGGGAACCCTCCGACTGGATCCACTCCGCCTCAACGCGCGGGTTGGGGTTTGCCTCCGACGCAATATCTTCGGGGGAGGGGATGCCCTCATGCGGAAAACCGGGACCCAGCTTCACGCCCATCGGCACGCCCGTACGTGCCAGATTCAGCACGAACGAGAACGGGGGAGAGAACGCCTCTGGATCAAATAGGCGCTCCGTCTGAGCCTTCTTGGCACCGCGCAACTCGCGGCGTGCCGGGTCCATCCACACAATGCCCACCGGCTCACCGGAAGCGTCCAGAAGTTCACCGTGCACATAATCGGTCACGTCCCCCGAATACACGCGCGCCTGCGGGCAAAACTCAAGGTTCTTCGCCGCAAAAGAAGCCGTCAACGGGTCCAACTCCACCGCAACCACGGCACCACGATCCGCCGCATACACGGCAGAATCCGAGGCGATACCGCACCCCAAATCAGCCACCGTGCCTGCAACCGGGCGCAGGCGCTGAGCGCGATAATGCGCAATCACCGGGCGGGTCGCCTGTTCCGCAGCCTCCTGAGTCAGCATGAGCGTGCGGGCGCGCTCGCCGAACTTGGTACGCGCACGGGTACGAGCCTGCGCCAGCGAAATAATCTGTGCAGACTCCTCGGGGCTAAAACCTCGCGAACGCAAAGAAGTAACGGCGCTGAGCGTATCTGAACCCAGCGGGTAGAGCTCGTCGGCTGCCGCGAGTGCTTCGGCGCTGAACGGAAGCTCGGCGGCGGGTGTAAAAGGGGATGCGGGAATAGGCATGCTCCTCATTTTACGGGGTGCCGGTTTTGAGAGGTGAGGAGCCCGATTTGCCCAGCTTTTTGCTCAGCGTTCGCCTTGCGGTGAAACACCCCGGCAGAGGGGTGCTTTTCTTGACCGAAAGCACAGGTGAAACTAGAGTTGAGGTAGCACTCGAGACAGTCATCGGGCGCGCCACTGCGCCGCTGTCTCGCATCGAACGTAAATCCACAACCCGGAGGAACCGATTATGGCTATCAAGCCCCTGGAAGACCGCGTCGTTATCAAGATCGAGCAGGCTGAGCAGACCACCGCATCCGGTCTGGTCATCCCCGAAACTGCGAAGGAAAAGCCGCAGGAAGCACGCGTTGTCGCCGTTGGCCCGGGCCGTGTGGATGAGAAGGGCAACCGCATTCCCGTAGACATCAAGGAAGGCGACGTTGTCGTGTTCTCCCGCTACGGTGGCACCGAGGTCAAGTACCAGGGCGAAGAGTACCTGATTCTCTCCGCACGCGACGTTCTGGCAATCGTCGACTAATACTTTCAGATGCTCATGCGCCGTACCGCTCATCCGGTACGGCGCATGAGCTATCATCTGCCCCTCAAAATTTCCTTTCTGTGACGCACTAGGAGTAGCGAACACATGGCTAAGCAGCTTGAATTCAACGATGCCGCCCGCAAGTCCCTGCAGGCTGGCGTCGATAAGCTGGCAAACGCGGTCAAGGTAACCCTCGGCCCGCGCGGGCGCAACGTTGTGCTCGACAAGCAGTGGGGTGCACCCGTCATCACCAATGACGGCGTGTCCATTGCCCGTGAAATTGAATTGGACGACCCGTACGAGAACCTGGGCGCCCAGCTGGCGAAGGAAGTCGCCACCAAGACCAACGACGTAGCCGGTGACGGTACCACCACCGCAACCGTGCTCGCACAGGCACTGGTCAACGAGGGCCTGCGCAATGTCACCAGCGGCGCGGCACCCGCCGACGTCAAGCGCGGCATTGAGGCTGCTGTGGAGGCTGTCTCCGCACGCCTGCTCGAGAACGCACGCCCCGTGCAGGGCCCCGAGGTCGCGCACGTTGCCGCTATCTCCGCGCAGTCCGAGCAGATCGGTGAGCTGCTGGCCCGCGCCTTCGAGAAGGTCGGCCAGGACGGCGTTATCACCATCGAGGACGGTTCCTCCACCGAGATTGAGCTGGAGATCACCGAAGGTATGCAGTTCGACAAGGGCTACCTCTCGCCCTCCTTCGTCACCGACGCTGAGCGCGGCGAAGCAGTGCTGGAGAACAGCCTCGTGCTGCTCTACCAGGGCAAGATTTCCACCATCGCAGAAATCATGCCCGTGCTCGAGAAGATTGTTCAGGCGAAGAAGCCGCTGACCATCATCGCAGAAGACGTTGACGGTGAGGCGCTCTCCGCACTGGTCGTGAACAAGCTGCGCGGCACCATCAACGTGGTCGCTTTGAAGGCTCCCGGTTTCGGTGACCGCCGCAAGGCAATCATGCAGGACCTGGCAATTCTGACCGGCGGCACCGTCGTGACCGGCGAGCTCGGCATTGACCTGCCGCAGGTCACCCTGGAGCACCTGGGTTCGGCACGCCGCGTGACCGTCACCAAGTCCCACACCACCATCGTGGACGGCGGCGGCGACCCCGAGGCGATCGAGGACCGCGTGCAGCAGCTGCGCCGCGAAATTGAGCGCGTGGATTCCGAATGGGACCGCGAGAAGCTCAAGGAACGCCTGGCTAAGCTCGCCGGCGGCGTGGGCGTGATCAAGGTCGGTGCCGCAACCGAGGTTGAGGCGAAGGAACGCAAGCACCGCATCGAGGACGCTGTGTCCTCCACCCGTGCCGCTCTGGAAGAGGGCATCGTCTCCGGTGGCGGTTCCGCACTGGTTCACGCGCTGAAGGCGCTGGACGGCATGGACCTGGGTAACCACGACGCAAACGTTGGTGTACAGATCGTTCGTCGTGCCCTGGTTCAGCCGCTGCGCTGGATCGCTGAGAACGCTGGCGAAGACGGCTACGTCATCGTCTCCAAGGTCTCCGAACTGCCCGTGGGTCACGGCTTCAACGCCAAGACCGGCGAGTACGTGGACCTCATCGAAGCCGGTGTGATTGACCCGGTGAAGGTGACCCGTTCGGCTCTGCAGAACGCGTCCTCCATCGCGGCTCTGGTGCTGACCACCGAGACCCTGGTGGTTGAGAAGCCCGAAGAAACTGAAGAAGACTAAATAGTGTGTGTGCCCGGTGCCGCCCCCTCCACTATGGAGGCGGTACCGGGCACTCGCTGTCGGTAGGCTCGGATGCGCTCGCGTTCGTGGGGGCGCTAGAACCTGCCGACAGCCTCCCGCTCAGGGGCGCTTACTATGAGTGCTTCTCAGCAAAGAAACCTTTAGCGGTTTACTATAGAAGGTAAGCTGTTCCCGTTTGCGCTCAAACCACCTTGTGGGGTGCGAGCAGACGGGTCGTACCGCATCTTGACATACGCAACGTATAGGCTGAGCTTCTCACCGATGAAGCCAGCATCCGAAAGGTAGACAATGACCATTCCCACCGCTCTGTCCGAGGATCCCTTCGGCTTCACCGGCCTGACCTACGATGACGTGCTACTGCTGCCCGGCAACACCGACGTCATCCCCTCCGATGCGGACACCTCCACCCGCCTGTCCAAGCGCATCACCCTGAACACCCCCATCATTTCCGCCGCAATGGACACCGTGACCGACTCCGCTATGGCAATCGCTATGGCACGTCTGGGCGGTATGGGCGTTATTCACCGCAACCTTTCCATCGAGGACCAGGCTGCACACGTGGACCGCGTTAAGCGCTCCGAGTCCGGCATGATCATTAACCCCGTCACCATCGGTGCTGACGCAACCATCGCTGAATACGACGAGGTCTGCGGCTACTACAAGGTCTCCGGTCTGCCCGTCGTCAGCGAAGAGGGCGTGTTGGAAGGTATCATCACCAACCGCGATATCCGCTACATCTCCCGCTCCGACTACGAGGGTATTCGCGTCCGCGATATCATGACCCCCATGCCGCTGGTCACCGCGCACCCCAGCGTCACCAAGGACGAAGCATTCGCGCTGCTGTCCAACAACAAGATTGAGCGTCTGCCCCTGGTCGACGACGCAGGCAAGCTCGCCGGTCTGATTACCCTCAAGGACTTCGTCAAGACTGAGCAGTACCCCAACGCTACCAAGGACGAGGACGGCCGCCTGCGTGCCGGCGCCGCTATCGGCTTCTTCGGCGACGGCTACGAGCGTGCAATGACCCTGGTCGAGGCAGGCGTCGACGCACTGTTCGTGGACACCGCAAACGGCCATTCCCAGGGCGTGCTCGACATGATCGCCCGCCTGAAGAAGGACCCCGCCGCAGCACACGTAGACGTCATCGGTGGCCAGGCTGCAACCCGCCTGGGCGCACAGGCGATCATCGACGCCGGCGCTGACGGCGTGAAGGTCGGCGTTGGCCCCGGCTCCATCTGCACCACCCGCATCATCGCCGGTGTTGGCGTTCCCCAGGTGACCGCTATCAACGAGTCCGCTAAGGCGGCAATCCCGGCAGGCGTGCCGCTGATTGCTGACGGCGGTATGCAGCACTCCGGCGAGATCGGCAAGGCACTGGTTGCAGGCGCTGACTCCGTGATGCTCGGCTCCCTGCTGGCTGGTACCACCGAGTCCCCCGGCGAACTGATCTTCATGAACGGTAAGCAGTACAAGGCATACCGCGGCATGGGTTCGCTCGGCGCAATGCAGACCCGCGGCCGTCACAAGTCCTTCTCCAAGGACCGCTACTTCCAAGCTGACGTCTCCAGCGAAGAGAAGCTGATCCCCGAGGGTATTGAGGGTCAGGTTCCCTTCCGCGGCCCGCTCTCCGCAGTGATTCACCAGCTCGAAGGCGGCCTGCGTCAGACCATGTTCTACGTTGGTTCCCGCACTATCGAGGAGCTCAAGTACAAGGGTCAGTTCGTGCGCATCACCCCCGCAGGTCTGAAGGAATCGCACCCGCACGACATCATGATGACCGTTGAGGCACCGAACTACCGCCGCTAAAACGCCTCACCAACGATGATTCGCCGCATGGTGTGCACACCATGCGCCGTTGAGCCCGCCCCATACCCGTTCAGGTATCGGGCGGGCATCGGCGCGAATAACGCCCAGCGGCACCCCTCAAACCGAATTCGAAAGGATTCACCCCATGTCTGAAATTCAGATTGGCCTCTCCAAGAACGCCCGCCCCACCTACTCCCTGGACGATGTGGCGCTGGTGCCTACCCGCCGTACCCGCGACCGCCGCGACGTCGACACCTCCTGGCAGATTGACGCCTTCAAGTTCGACACCCCCATCATTGGTGCGCCCATGGACTCGGTCATGTCCCCGGCGACCGCCATTGCACTGGGTAAGCTGGGTGGCCTGGGCGTGCTGAACCTCGAGGGCCTGTGGACCCGCTACGAGGACCCGCAGCCGCTGCTCGACGAGATTGTTGAGCTGCCCGAGGCGGACCCCGCCTCCGCAACCACCCGCATGCAGCAGATTTACTCCGAGCCGATTAAGCCGGAACTGATCACTGCACGCCTGGAAGAGATTCGTGACTCCGGCGTGGTTGTTGCAGGCTCCCTGAGCCCGCAGAACACCCAGGAGCACTACGAGACCGTGGTGAAGGCGGGCGTTGAGCTGTTCGTCATCCGTGGCGCGTCCGTCTCTGCTGAGCACATTTCCACCTCGCACGAGCCGCTGAACCTGAAGAAGTTCATCTACGAACTGGACGTTCCGGTCATCGTTGGTGGCGTGGCTGGCTACTCGCAGGCTAAGCACCTGATGCGTACCGGCGCAGCCGGCGTGCTGGTGGGCTTCGGCGGCGGTTCTGCACAGACCACCCGCCAGGGCCTGGGAATCTCCGCACCGATGGCAACCGCTATCGCCGACGTGGCAGCGGCACGTTCGGACTACCTGGATGAGTCCGGCGGTCGCTACGTACACGTGATCGCTGACGGCTCCCTGGGCCGCTCCGGTGACATGGTGAAGGCGCTCGCACTGGGTGCTGACGCCGTCATGCTGGGCGCTCCGCTGGCTCGCGCATCCGAGGCTCCCGGCCAGGGCTGGTACTGGGGCAACGAGGCGCACTCGCTGGACTTCCCGCGCGGCGTGCGTACCCCGCTGGGTGTTGTCGGCTCCCTGGAGGAGGTCCTGTACGGTCCTTCGCACCACGTGAACGGCACCAGCAACATTGTCGGTGCGCTCAAGCGTGCAATGGCTAACTGCGGTTACCTGGACCTGAAGAAGTTCCAGAAGGCTGACCTGACCGTGGTTCCCGCGTACCGCGGCTAATGTAGCTTCATGAATCACCGCTTGGCGGTTGGCAGGTTGTGGTCTGCCGGTCGCCGGGCGGTGCTTTCTATACGCACGCTCTACCCCCGTTAGAGCATGTAGCGGCACCTCCAGATGGGGGAGCGGCTACGTACCGTCGGCGGCGTACAGCGATAGCGTAAAATAGATATATCCCCGCGCAAGTGCGCGGATTAGTACCAACACGTTGAGGTAATTTTCGTGACCAACTCTGTGAACCTGGACCAGCTCGAAGAGCGTCCCGTCCTGGTGGTAGATTACGGTGCACAGTACGCGCAGCTCATCGCTCGTCGCGTGCGTGAAGCCGGCATCTACTCCGAAATCGTCCCCCACTCCATGAGCACCGAGAAGATGCTCGCCAAGAACCCGGCAGCCATCGTGCTCTCCGGTGGCCCCTCCTCGGTCTACGCCGATGGTGCACCCAAGGGCGACAAGACCCTGTTTGAAGCCGGCGTGCCGATTTTCGGTATCTGCTACGGCTTCCAGGTGATGGCCCAGACCCTCGGCGGCACCGTCGCCCAGACCGGTCTGCGCGAATACGGCGCAACCGACGCTGTGGTCTGCGCTGAGAACTCCTCCTTCCTCACCGGCACCCCCACCACCCAGAACGTGTGGATGTCTCACGGTGACTCCGTGACCGAAGCCCCCGAAGGCTTCGAGGTGCTGGCAAAGACCCCCGGCGCATCCGTGGCAGCATTCGTGGACGAGTCCCGCAAGCTCGGCGGCGTGCAGTGGCACCCCGAGGTGAAGCACTCCGACTACGGCCAGGTCGCCCTGGAGAACTTCCTCTACAATGTGGCAGGCCTGAAGCCCACCTGGTCCACCAACAACATCATCGAAGAGCAGGTCGCAAAGATCCGCGAGCAGGTCGGTAGCGACCGCGTCATCTGCGCGCTCTCCGGCGGCGTTGACTCCTCCGTGGCAGCAGCACTCGTGCACAAGGCTGTCGGCGACCAGCTCACCTGCTTCTTCATCGACCACGGTCTGCTCCGTGAAGGCGAGCGCGAACAGGTCGAGCAGGACTACGCAGCATCCATGGGCATCAAGGTCATCACCATCGACGAGTCGGAGCGTTTCCTCTCCGCGCTCGAGGGCGTGACCGAGCCCGAGGCGAAGCGTAAGGCTATCGGCCGCGAGTTCATCCGCTCCTTCGAAGAGGCACAGCGCAAGCTGATTGCCGAAGCTGGCGAAGAGGGCGCAGACATCAAGTTCCTGGTCCAGGGCACCCTGTACCCGGACGTTGTCGAGTCCGGCGGCGGCGACGGCACCGCAAACATTAAGAGCCACCACAACGTGGGCGGCCTTCCCGACGACCTGACCTTCGAACTGGTTGAGCCGCTGCGCACCCTGTTCAAGGACGAGGTCCGCGCTATCGGTCGTGAGCTCGGCGTTCCCGAGAAGATCGTGGCACGTCAGCCGTTCCCCGGCCCCGGCCTGGGCATCCGCATTGTCGGCGAGGTTAACCGCGAGAACCTGGAGACCCTGCGTGCCGCTGACGCTATCGTGCGTGAAGAGCTGACCGCAGCTGGCCAGGATGAGCACATCTGGCAGTGCCCCGTGGTTCTGCTGGCTGGCGTTCGTTCCGTGGGTGTTCAGGGTGACGGCCGTACTTACGGCCACCCGATTGTTCTGCGCCCGGTCTCTTCGGAAGACGCAATGACCGCTGACTGGTCGCGCCTGCCGTACGACCTGCTGGCTAAGATCTCGAACCGTATTACGAACGAGGTCAAGGACGTTAACCGAGTGGTGCTGGACGTTACCTCCAAGCCCCCGGGAACCATTGAGTGGGAGTAATCCCCGCGTGGGAGTAATCCCGCTTGGGGCTACCTAGCTTTGTAGCTGGGAGCCTGTGAAGGAGCCGCCCGGTGCATCCTGTTTGTGGATGCGCCGGGTGGCTTCTTTGTATCTTCCTAACGATATATAGCGGGTGTGAAGGTGGAGGGGTTGTCCTAGTACCAGATGGAAAATATAATGTAGCTACGTAGTTACATTATTTATGTTTTCATGTCGTGAGCAACAAGGGGGAAATTATGACCGTTATGACGAGCCGCGAGTTCAACCAGAACCTCGCCAAAGCCCAGAAGCAGGCCCAGCAATCACCCGTTATTATCACTAAGCGTGGTGAACCTACGTATGTCCTCATGACCTACGAAGAGTATTCGCGTAGCCAGCAGGATGAGTCTTCTCTCTATGACTTCTTCGCTAACTACCCTCAACCTGCTGGGGATGTAGACCTACCTGAAGATTTTCCTGTGGCTGAACGTTCCACTCATCAGCGCCCCGTCGTAGAGTTCTAGGGGTAACGATGTATCTGCTTGATACCAATGTCATTTCTGAACTGTGGAAACTCTCTCGCGGAAAAACTGACCCGGTTTTTGAGTCCTGGTTTCGCCGTTATTCAGAAAAGCCACTCTATATCAGCGTCGTGACCCTTATGGAACTAGAACGCGGTGTGCTTGCTAAAGAGCGTAAGGATCCGGCACAAGGCGCTTATCTGCGTGAGTGGTTTTCGGCAGTTCGTGAGAAATTTCAGAAACGAACTCTTGTTATTGACGGAGCCGTAGCTGATTGTTGCGCTGGACTTCACGTGCCGGATAAAGCGCCTGAGAACGACGCATGGATTGCAACAACCGCGCTGGTACACGGCCTTACCCTTGTAACGCGCAACGTCAAAGATTTTGAGCGCCTCCCGGTTCGACTCCTCAACCCCTTCGAACCCGCAACATAGCGAAGGCAAGGCATGTAAAAGAAGCCACCCGGTGCATCCTGTCTGTGGATGCGCCGGGCGGCTTCTTGCATGAGATTGTGTAGAAAATTTCTGGGTGGTTTTTGGATTTATAAACAATCGTCTATTTATTTAAACTGTGAGTCTAAATAAAAGAAATAATGCCTCAAAACAACCTTGAAAAATACTCGCAAAACTACGCCTAGAAATAAACCTTTTTAGTGTGGGTGATGCGGGTGACGAATCGAATCACGCCAATGAGCGCTCGACCCCAACCCAAAATGCAAAGCAAAAAATGTACCAAAACAGCAGAACCCAAACGCGCACGCCATGTACACACCATAGGTCAGCATCACAAACTCAGAATCATGGCTCAGACCCGACACCACAATCATAGTCAGCGAAACAGCCAGAATGACAAGCCATGCAGCGCTCGCAGCCGCAATCACCCACGAGATAACGCTCAACACCGGGTGAGGAACCCTAAAGGTCCGCTCAGGGCCATCAGGGGCGGGTACAGTCGCTACAGAAGCTGTAGCGGGGGCAGTAAGTGGAGCAGATGAACGCCACGGAATATGCGAATCAGCATGCTGACTGGAAACCTGCGCCGGATGCTTCGGGACACCACCAGATTCGGGAGGGGAAGAAAGATACGGCTGCTGCATTGCGGGCTCCTGCATATTTAGCCTCACGGGAGAAGAAATAGACTAGTTCCTAATCTCGTAAGAAATGAGTGTTGGTGATAGAACGAAAGAATGTGGTGGAAAATATATTCTCTCTATATTTCAAGATTAGAAGCGAACCGTATAAAAAACGAGAGTATCAGCGAATATGATGCAATATGACGCGAAAATTTCGAAAAATACAACGAAAAAGTGGTAAACCTCAACCTGAAGGTTCAGGGTAGGGTTATTAGACAGGGACCTTAGCCGTAAAACAACGGCACAGACACAGCAACAGCGAAAGGAACGAGCATGGGAATCATCCTCCCACTCCTCTACTTAGGGGTAGGAATCGGGCTCGCAATGTTGCTGCCCGAGCACTGGGGTAACCGCCTGAAAGAAAGCGCCTCCGCCCTGCTGACCCGCTGGATCATTCCCGCCGTCATCATCTACACCGTCGCCACCAGCCGCCCCGAGCTTTTCTTTGTTGCTGCCTCCACCATGGTGTTGATGCTCCTCGGAGTGCTCTGCGCCGGGCGCATCACCCGCGACCCCGTGCAGAAACTCGCCTTCGTCTATCTGAACGCGGGACTCTTCGGCATCCCCGTGGTTGCCGGGTTCTGGGGTGAGGAAGCCGTGCGAGTCTACATCGGCGCGTATATCGGCAACTCCATCATGGGTAATATTCTGGGCACCTCGCTACTACGAGGCGGTGTATGGGCAGGCTCCGGGGCAGGGGATGGCAACGCGCCGGATACACGAGCCACTAGGAGCCGTAGCGAAACTCTCCACACGGTGCTGCGGGGGCTGCGTACCAGCCCGCCCGTCATCGCCGTGGTGGTGGGTCTGCTCTGCCTGCCCGCCGGCTCTTTCCTGAGCGTTCACGGGGCAGGTTCCTACCGGGTACTGACCTGGATTTTCAGCTTTATCGGACTGATTGTTCTGGGTATGTGGCTCGGTGTCGCCAAGCTACACCGCGCCGACCTGACCCGCGCCGCCGGATGGGCGCTCCTACGCGCCGTGCTCGTGAGCGTCTACAGCGTCGGCGTACTCACCGCCGCACACTGGATGCACACGCACACTGGAGTGCACCTCGAGCAGCTACTGGCGCACCCACAGGTACTTTTTATCCTCGGAGTGCTACCGCCAGCCGCTAATATCGTCATTCTGGAAACCCACTACCGGCACGAAGGCACCGCAGCCCCCGTCATTGCCGCAGGGGCGGCCGTCAGCGTAGGAATGATAGCGCTCGCCGTGCCGATCCTGCAGCTCGTCTTCGCCAGCTAAGTAGAGCCAAGAAAGCACGCCGGGAGAACACAGGAGACAACACAAAAGGAGGGCGGGGCATAAGCCTCACCCTCCTTCTGCTGTCTATCACCTTATCGGCACACGGTAGCACTCAACGAGCTACAGCGCTTAGCGAACGATGTGGTACACCTTCGCCTCGTAGGGGCGCAGGGTCGAACCCGCGTCGTCCTTGTAGTTCGAGCTCACCAGCTCAACACGAGCACCAGCCTCACGAGCCTCAGAAAGCACCGCGAAGTCGCGCTCCTGCTCCTGGTCGGTGAAGTTCGAAACAACCAGCAAAGACTCATTCGCGGGGCTGCCATCCGCACCACCGGTACGGGTGTACGCGTACACAGCTTCATCCTCGTTGTGCGGAACCTGAACCGAATCCACCGGAGCGAAGGCTGCGTAAACCATCAGGTCCTTCAGCTTGCCGCGGCGCAGAGCCACCAGCTGCTGGTAGTGGTAGAAAATCGAATCCTCATCAGCCAGAACAGCCTCAGCGTTAATCGCCGGGTAGTTCGGGTTCACAGCAATCCACGGGGTCACACCCTCGGGGCTGAAACCACCGTTAGCGGAGGCATCCCACTGAACCGGGGTACGAGCGTTATCGCGGCCCTTAATGTAAATCGCCTGCATCGCCTCTTCGTGGCTCAGACGCTTGTGATCAACGTGCATGTCCTCGTAGAAGCGGATCGAGTCACCATCGCGGTAATCCTCAATCGAATCAAACTTCACGTTGGTCATGCCCAGCTCTTCACCCTGGTAAATGTACGGGGTGCCCTGCATGAAGTGCAGAGTGGTCGCCAACTGCTTAGCGGACAGGGTGCGGAACTCATCCGAATCGTTACCGAAGCGGGAGACAACGCGCGGCTGGTCGTGGTTGTTCCAGTACAGCGAACCCCAGGCGTTACCCTCCAGGGTGGTCTGCCAGTCGTTCAGGATGCGCTTGAGCTCGGTCAGCTTGTACGGTGCGTAGGACCACTTGCCGCCCAGATTGCCGTTCGGGTCGTTATCCACGCCCATGTGATCGAAGTGGAAGATCATGTTCAGCTCACCGGTGTGGTAGCCAGCCCACAGCTTAGCGTCCTCGGGGCTGGTTGCGCTGGTCTCGCCCACGGTCATCACGTCGTAGCGGCTGAAGGTCTCGCGGGTGAGCTCCTTCATCCACGGGTGCACCATGGTGCCGTTCGTGATGACGAACGGAATCGAGGAAGTGTGCTTCTCATAGTCGGTGGAGGGGTCATCCGGGTAGCCCTCGGGCTTGGAGATGATGTTGATAGCGTCCAGGCGGAAGCCGTCAACGCCCTTGTCCAGCCACCAGCGGACCATGGAGTACAGGTCCTCGCGAACCTTCTCGTTCTCCCAGTTCAGGTCGGGCTGTTCCTTGAAGAAGATGTGCAGGTAGAACTGGCCGGTCGCCTCGTCCCACTCCCACGCCGGGCCGCCGAACTCGGACGCCCAGTTGTTCGGAGGAATCGGGTTGCCGTCCTCGTCGAAGCCCTTCGGGTCCTTCCAAATGTAGTAGTCGCGGTAGGGGTTGTCCTTGGAGGAGCGGGATTCCTTGAACCAGGGGTGCTCATCGGAGGTGTGGTTTGCGACCAGGTCCATCAGGATCTTGATGCCGTGCTTGTGGGCGGTTTCGAGCATCTCATCGAAGTCTTCCATGGTGCCGAAGTCACTCATGATCGCGAAGTAGTCAGAGATGTCGTAGCCGTTGTCCACGTTCGGCGAGTCGAACACGGGGGAGAGCCAGATGACGTTGATGCCCAGCTTAGCCAGGTAGGGCAGCTTCTCGGTGATGCCCTTAAGATCACCGATACCGTCGCCGTTTGCGTCGTTGAAGGAACGGGGGTACACCTGGTACACCACGGCTTCCTTCCACCACTGGCGGCCTTCGTAGGAGGGAACCTGGTATGCCTCGGAATTGCTCATAATTGCCTTTCTGTACCGGCCATCCAGCCGAAAAGAGGAACAAATTTTGTCTGTGATTGAAGTATAGGGCGAAGAGGGACCGGAATGTCTGTATCTGGTCCCCCTTCGCACAGTAAGAGTGGGGTACGACTACTTGGCGTTACCGAAGAGGTACACCTTCGCCTCGTAGGGGCGCAGCAGAGTGCCCTCGTCAGTGAACTCGCGGTTCTCATCGCGGTAGTTCGAGCTAATCAGCTTCGGGGTGTTCTCGATTGCCTTCAGCTCAGTCGGAGAGAGTGCCTGCGAGTTGGTCAGCACCACCGAATCCAGGTTGCCGCCCGCGTAGTTCAGCTGAACAGTGTCATCGGTGAAGTTCGCGACGACCAGCAGTGCGCGCTCGCCGGTTGCGGCGGCGTCCTCATCGGAGTTCACGCGCAGGTAGGCGTAAACCTGGTCATCCTCTTCATCCAGCAGGCGGTACTCGCCGGTCAGGATGATCGGGTGCTCGCGGCGCAGGCTAATCAGGTCGCGGTAGTGGTAGAACACCGAATCCTGGTCAGCGAGCTCTGCCTCCGCGTTGATTTCGGTGTAGCGCGGGTTCAGCTTCAGCCACGGGGTGCCGGAGGTGAAGCCTGCGTTCTCGCCAGCGGTCCACTGCATGGGGGTGCGGGCATTGTCGCGACCGGAGGCGCTGATGTAGCGCAGCATGTCCTCAGCGGAAACGCGGCCCGACTCTTCAACGTACTTGCGCCAGGAGTCGTGAATCTCCAGGTCGTTGTAGTCCTTCACATCGTCGAAGAAGACGTTGGTCATGCCCAGCTCTTCACCCTGGTAGATGTAGGGGGTGCCCTGCATCAGGTGCAGCACGGTGCCCAGCATCTTGGCGCTGACGGTGCGGTACTCGGGGGAGTCGTTACCGAAGCGGGAGACGGTGCGCGGCTGGTCGTGGTTGTTCCAGTACAGGGAGTTCCATCCGCGGCCGTGCAGGCCCTCCTGCCAGTGGGTGAGGACCTTCTTGAGGTCAACCAGGTTGAAGCGGCGGTCGGACCACTTGCCGGTCACGCCACCTTCGGAGGCGTCTACGTCCATGTGCTCGAACTGGAACACCATCTGTAGCTCGTTGCGGTCGAAACCGGTGTAGAGCGCGGCGTCGTCCACGGTCACGCAGGGGGTTTCGCCCACGGTCATGACCGGATACTTGCTCAAGACCTCGCGGTTCATCTCCTGCAGGAATTCGTGCACGCGCGGGCCGTTCGCTGCGACAGCCAGGGAGTTGTCGAGGCCGCCAGCGAGGACTGCCGGGTCCTCGGGGAAGGAGAGATCCTTAGAGATCAGGTTGATGACGTCCATGCGGAAGCCGTCCACTCCCTTGTCCAGCCAGAAGCGCATGATGTCGTAGACCTCTTCGCGGACCTTCGGGTTCTCCCAGTTCAGGTCGGGCTGCTTGACGGAGAAGTAGTGCAGGTAGAACTGGTCGGTCGCCTCGTCCCATTCCCACACGGAGGGGCTGAAGCAGGAAATCCAGTTGTTCGGCGGAATCGGCTTGCCATCCTCGTCGAAGCCCTTGGGGTCGCGCCAGATGTAGTAGTCGCGGTAGGGATTGTCCTTGGAGGAGCGTGCCTGCTTGAACCATTCGTGCTCGTCGGAGCTATGGTTGACGACCAGGTCCATCATGAGCTTGATGCCGTGCTTGTGCGCGGTTTCGAGCAGCTCATCGAAGTCTTCCATGGTGCCGAACTCGGTCATGATGGCGCGGTAGTCGGAGATGTCGTAGCCGTTGTCATCGTTCGGGGAAGCGTAGATGGGGGAGAGCCACAGCACCTGAACACCGAGCTTGGCGAGGTAGGGAATCTTCTCGGTAATGCCGGGCAGATCGCCGATGCCGTCGCCGTTGGAGTCGTTGAAGGAGCGAGGGTAGATCTGGTAGACAACGGGTTCCTGCCACCACTGGGTTTGGGTCGTCATTGTTCTTCCTTCCCTTGGTATGGATGAGTGTTGTGCGGGGCCGCTCTGTGGGCGGCTAAAGTCTGATTCCCTTTTAGGACTGGGGGGTGAGGGGCGTAAGGAGGCTCTGCGGCGCCCAGCTGGAGGGGTCAATTTCCAGGAGCAGGCCGCTGTGGTCAGAGATGGCTTCGGGGGAGTTGTCGCGGAAGACTACCGCGTGCGAGTTCACGGTGAGCAGTCGGTCAGCGAACACGAAGTCAATGCGCTTGGCATCCGTGCTACCTTCCCAGCCGGCGATTTCGCGGTGGACGGTGTTTTCGCCGTCGGTGTGCTCCGCCAGCGAGCGGGTATCAACCATGCCGCTGGAGGTGACCAGCGCGTAGCCTTCATCGCTCAGATGCGCGGCGGAGTTAAAGTCGCCGCCGAGCAGTACGGGTGCGGTGAGGGCACATTCTGCCAGGGCCTGTGAGAGGCGGGTGTATTCCTGCGCGAAGAGGGGCTCACCGTCGAAGTCCCACCAGGACATGTGGGTGGTTGCGCACCAGAAGGTACCTGTCTCAGTTTCGATGAGCGCGGCCTGCGCTGCACGGCGCTGTACCTGGTGGTAGCCGTACTCAGGGGACATGTCGATGGGCTTGATGCCGCGAATCGGCAGGCGTGAGAGGATTGCTACGCATTCGTCGTAGCGGTCCCAACCGATGTGGGCTTCGGTGAGGGTCCACTCGTAGGTTGCGCCCATTTCGTTGAGTGCCTGCACGAGTAGCAGGGCGTAGTTGTCTTCGTGGACCGGCACGCCTGCGCCGCCACGGTAGTTGAGGGGCTCCTTCACCACGGGGGTGGAGGTGAGCTGGTTGACTTCCTGCAACGCAATGACATCCACCTGGTGTTCAATGATGAACTTTGCGAGGGTGCGGATTTTGGCAATCTGGTGGATCTCGCACCAGCTGTGCGTGTTGAGGGTGAGGAAGCGCATGTATTAAGTCCGGGGTATGTGTGAGGTTGAAGAATGGTATGCGCACCGCGTATTGAGGCGGCGAGTGTTTTTATGCACTCTGACCTATGGGTGCACTGTTTATGCTATCGATTCTGTGCGCTAGGTAATAGGGAAAAAGTCTCATCTGCAGCAAGTATTTTTAACCAGTGCCGGGAGATGTTTCAGGTTCTGAAAAACTCTTTCAAAACTTCTGCTTTTGGTATCTGCGGGTAGGTATGACCTGGCATTATTGTTTTTGTCTAAAACACATTCGGCATTTAGCGCACGCAGGATATGTGGCACCCGTCTCATATACTTTCGTTTGGGGGTATAAAGATACGGCGTGACCATCGCAGGATGGCAATGATCGCCAACCCCTGCGTCCGCTCACTCGACAACCCGAAAGGGCGTATAGCCTCATGATGGAAAAAGTACAGAGGTTCGGCTCTGCCATGCTGGCACCCGTTCTTCTCTTCGCATTCGCTGGCCTCGCGGTCGGTATTGCGATCATTGCACAGAACGGCGAACTGATTCCCCTCGCTGCTGATAAGGAAAGCGCGTGGAACCACTTCTGGTCTGTTTGGGAGTCCGGCGCATGGACCGTCTTCAACCAGATGGAACTGCTCTTCGTGATCGGTCTGCCCATTGCACTGGCAAAGACCGCTAACGCACGTGCAGTGATGGAAGCTGCAATGGTCTACCTGACCTTCAACTACTTCGTCGGCACCATGCTCAAGGTATGGGGCAAGGGCGGCACCGGTTTCTTCGACCTGGACTACACCACCGACATCTCTGAGAGCGCGGCAGGTACCGGTCTGAAGATGATCGCCGGTATCAAGACCATGGACACCGGTATCTTCGGTGCCATCATCATCTCCGCAATCGTGGTGTGGGCACACAACCGCTGGTTCGACAAGAAGCTGCCCGACTTCCTCGGTATCTTCCAGGGTTCCCAGTACGTCTACGGCGTCTGCTTCTTCCTGATGATGCCCGTGGCATTCCTGTTCTCCTGGCTGTGGCCCTACGCTCAGCACGGTATCTCCTCCCTGCAGGGCTTCTTCATCGCATCCGGCGCACTCGGCGTGTGGGTTTACACCTTCCTCGAGCGCTTCCTGATCCCGACCGGTCTGCACCACTTCATCTACTCCCCGTTCGTCTTCGGTAACGTTGTTACCCCGAACGGTATCGCTAAGGATTGGCCGACCCACCTGACCGAGTTTGCTAAGAGCGACAAGCCCCTGAAGGAACTGTTCCCCGGCGGCGGCTTCGCACTGCACGGTAACTCCAAGGTCTTCGCACCCATCGGTATCGCAGCGGCGTTCTACACCACTGCTCGTCCCGAGAAGCGCAAGGAAGTTCTCGCTCTGCTGATCCCCGTCAGCCTCACCGCAATCCTGATTGGTATCACCGAGCCCCTCGAGTTCACCTTCCTGTTCCTGGCACCCCCGCTGTTCCTGGTTCACGCAATCCTGGCAGCAACCATGGCTGCAATCATGTACCAGCTGGGTCTGGTTGGTTACATGGGTGGCGGTCTGCTCGACTTCCTGTTCCAGAACTGGATCCCGCTGTGGGCAAACCACTCCGGCACCTACCTCATGCAGATCGGTGTGGGCCTGTGCTTCACCGTCCTGTACTTCGTGATCTTCCGCTTCATGATCCTGAAGTTCGACTTCAAGACCCCCGGTCGTGAAGAAGACGGCGGCGAGACCAAGCTCTACAGCAAGGCAGAGTACAAGGCTGCTAAGGCTGCTGAGAAGGACGGCGGCGCGGCAGCTCCCGCAGCTGATGGCGACCTCTACGCACCCCGCGCAGCAGGCTTCCTCGAACTGCTCGGTGGCGCAGAGAACATCACCACCGTGAACAACTGCGCAACCCGCCTGCGTGTCTCCGTTGCTGATGAGTCTCTCGTCAGCACCTCGGATGCAGACTTCAAGAATGCAGGTGCTCTGGGCCTCGTCCGCAAGGGCAAGGCATTCCAGGTCATCGTCGGCATGGACGTTCCCCAGGTTCGCGAGCGTTTCGAAACCATGGTGAACGAAGCTAAGACCCTCTCCTAAGAGACTTCAGCTTTCAACCGCCTGACGGCATAACGCCTCATAAGGTATAGACTTCGCCGGCGGTATCGGATAACACCGATGCCGCCGGCGAAGCTGTACCCGGACACGTACCAGGCGCATACCCAGCTCAAATCTGTTGGCATACACACTCAAAGTGATAGATGACCGTCCTCACCCACCCTGGCCGATGACTCTAGAGCGTGTACTATTTATATATTGCTCACCATCGGATTCAGGAGCTTTGAGTGGATTTACAAGACGTCGTGAATGCGAACCAGCACCGATTCAGTGAAACTGAACGGGAAATTTTGGCGTTCATGCTAGAAAACGAAGAGTTCGTTGCAGAGTCAACGATCAACTCTCTGGCACATAAAACCTATACTTCGACCAGCTCAATTATCCGCCTGACGAAGAAGCTGAACTTCTCCGGATTTGCCGAGTTGAAGTACTTCATTAAGTCCTCTCTGAACCGCAGCGAACCTTTCAACCCGCGGTTCATTGAGAGCGGTCGCGAAGATATTCAGCGCACCTACGACTACCTCGAGCACATGGAACTGAGCGGACTGCTCAAGCGCATCCATGAGGCTCGCACCGTGTACTGCTTCGGTACCGGCTACGCGCAGCGCAACGCCGTGCAGGAATTTACCAAGTCCATGCAGGTGTGCGGTAAGTTCTGCCAGGTCATCCCGGCGCGCAATGAGTTCGAAAGCGCCATGAACAATATGACCCAGGACGACGTGGTCATTATTGTGTCCTTTTCAGGTCAGACCGAGAACATGCGCGAACACATTAAGATGCTGGCGCTGCGCCGCATCCCCATGATTGCGGTGACCGCCATTGGTGTGAACTACATGTCTTCACACGCCGAGTACTCCCTGCACTACCAGACGACCCCCACCCAGATCAGCACCCAGCGCAAGCCCTACTACTCCTTCGTTGCGCTGTCGGTACTGCTGGACTACATCGTGCGCCGCTACATTGAATTCGTTGAGAATGAGCGCCGCGAGTCCCTGCAGGACCAGGTGGATGACGTCCTCAACAGCGGGGGCGAAATCGACGCCTGACAAGGCATTACTGTGCCCACCTGCCCCTTCACTCACTCCTCCTGAATCCGACCGAATCCACCTGAGATCACCTGAAAGAGACACCCAGTGACCGCAATTTTCGCGCTCATCGAAAACACTGAGAAGATGCGTAAGTACCTGTTCTGGTACCTCATGATCATCCCCGCGCTGCTACTGCTGTGGATTGCTCTGGGCGCAGCGAACTCCCAGATGGACTTCCAAGCAGCCCTGAAGATTCCCTTCTTCACCGTGGCATTCCTGAACGCATGCCTCAGCCTGCTACTGGGCGGCACCCTCAAATTCGCGGGCGCAGAGAACGAACGCACCGAACGAGCCTACGCCCTGTACCTGACCATTCTGCTGGTCATCATCGGTAACCTGCCCGGCGCAATCCTGAGCTTCTTCCTCTTCCGCTCCCTGCGCTTCGGCAACCTGGAAGGCGAACTGGCACCCAAGTACCGTTGGGCGCTTCTGCCTGCCCTGGTCTTCTACGTATTGGTGACCGTAGTGCTACTCGCCGCGAACATCGCAATGTGGTCGAAGTAAGCACAGAGGAACAGACAGCAAGCACGCGGGCACACTAAGCACGCAGGCGTACGCTGACACCCGCCCCGCTTGAAGTACAGCATGGGGCACACCGGGCAGAGGACCCCGGAAGAACCACCATCTTCGGTGTGTACGCGCAAACGTACACCGCACTGACCCACAAGGACACTCACGACGTGAACCAGATTCCCGAGCCTACCGACGCGCAACACGCACCCGGCACCCCGGCTGATACTGCTCAGCCCGCCGCAGCCGCCGCGACCTCAGCAGAGGAAACCCACGAAGTAGCCGACGAAATCAACATCGCCGAGCTGCCCGCACACCTGAACCCCGCCCACGAGGACTTCGACCCCTCGGCGGGGCTTGAGCGCTGGGCAGAACAGATGGACGTCTACACTGGACCGGACGCGATGCTCGACTTCAACCAGGTCGACTACGTGCACATCGACCTGTCCGAAGCAAACCCCTCCGGTCTGGCTCAGCTACTCGCCGGACGCAAGACCCGCCTCTCCACGATCCTGCGCGACAAGTCGCAGCTCGAGGCGGGTATGCGCTCCGCACGCACCCTGCGTACCAAAATTTACGAACTCGCCACCGACCACGGCCTGGACTCCGGCTACTTCGTGGCGGGTACCGCCTCCTGGCTGTCACACGACACCCGCGAGGATGCCGCCGCCTACGAGAAGCGCTTCATCGCACCGATTCTCATGGCGCCGCTGAGCATCACCCCGCACCCGAAGGATGACGACTTCGAGCTGCGCCTCGCCGGTTCCGCACGCCTGAACCCGGCGATGGTCCGCCAGATCAAGCAGGAGTACGGCATCGACCTGGGCACTATGGACGTGGCGCAGCTGGCGAACTCCATGTCCCGTCTGGACCCCGAGCCGGTTATCGAGCGTATGCGCGCATCTGCCGGTCGTATTCCGGGCATGACCATTGAGTCGAAGTATTTCATCTCCACCTTTGCTGACCTGAAGGAAAGCCTGGGCGAGCTGCCGCACACCGCCATCACCCCGCTGGTTCGTGACCTGGCGGCACTGAAGGTTCCCGGCGTGAAGCCGCGCGAGCTCAACGCCCACAACCTGCAGCAGCCCCTGGACCAGCGCGACCCGGCAGAAGAAATGCTCCTGCTGGACGCTGACGCGAACGCCCAGGAGATTATCGACACCGCGGTCAGCGGTTTCTCCTTCACTATCACTGCGGCACCCGGCACCGAGCCGTTGCGCACCGCCGTGAACATTGCATCCGCGCTGATGGGTCGCGGTAAGTCCGTGCTCGTGGTGGGCGAGAAGCGCTCCACCCTTGCCGAGTTCTCGGCGCTGCTCAAGCGCACCGGCATTGAGAGCCTGCGCTACGACCTGCTCGCCGAGCACGACTCCGAGGCTCAGCGCGCCGAGTTCATTCGCGCCATTGTGCGCAATGAGAGTGCCGAAGAACCGAACTCCGAGGACCTGAACGAAGAGCTCGTCGCGACCCGCGCCGCGCTGCTCGACCACACCCGCGCCCTGCTGAACAAGGACGCGAACTGGCAGATTTCCGTCTACTCGGCGTTACAGCGTCTGGCTGAGCTGACCGCCTCCGAGGACGGCCCGGCAACCCGCGTGCGTTTTGACCGACCCATGCTTGATGCGCTCATGGAGCGTGAGCAGGTGCGTGCCGAGCTGGTGCGCCTAGGCGAGATTGATGGTTTTGCGGCGGCTTCGCGTACCTCCCCGTGGTACCGCGCCCGCCTAGTCAATGACGAGGAAGCCGCTGAGGCGTACGCCCTGGTCATTACCCTCAAGTCCTCCCTGCTGAACCTGCGCGAGGCAATGAACCGCACCAGCGCCATGCTGGGTCTGCGCACGGGTCGTACCATCGCCGAGTGGGAGTCGCAGCTGGCGATTCTGATGCGCATCCGTGAGACGCTCAAGCGTTTCCGCGCAGACGTCTACGACCGTCCAGTGACCGACCTGATTGCGGCGACTGCATCCGGTTCGTGGCGTCGTGAGAACGGCATCGAGATGAGCAGTATGCAGCGTTCCCGCCTGCGCCGCGCGGCAAAGGAGTACATCCTGCCCGGCGTGAATATTGGTGACCTGCACGAGCAGCTGAAGATTGTTCAGGCCGAGCGTGCCGAGTGGATTCGCCACATTGAGGCGCCCCGCACCCCGCAGATTCCTGAGAACCTGGATCAGCTGGCTGCCGCCCTGAACTCCCTGGTGTCTGAACTGGCGGGCCTAGGCATTGTCCTGGCTGACACCGTTGAGGGCACCGACTTTGTACGCACCGACCTGGATGCCCTGGACGCGCGCCTGGACGCCCTCATGGCGGACCGCGTGCTGCTCATGACCCTGCCGGAGCGTGACGCCCTGACCCAGAAGCTGCGTGAGCGCGGCCTGTCGGAGCTGCTCGATGACCTGTACGCGCGTCAGGTTCCGACCGAGGTTGTTTCCGCTGAACTGGAGCTTGCCTGGTGGCAGTCTGCCCTGGAGTTCTTGCTGCAGCATCACGAGGGTAAACTGCTGGACGGCGACCGCCTGCGCGATATGGAGTCCCGTTTCCGCCGTGCCGACTACGCCCACATGACTAGCGCCCCGGCGCGTCTGCTGGCGAAGGTTGCTCGCGTGTGGACTGAGCGTATTGAGTCTGAGCATGATCAGGCAGCGTACCTGAAGAGCCAGCTGCGCGGCTACGAGTTCGTGCTCGAGGAGCTGCTGACTCACGCCCCGGTGATGGCACGTACCCTGCTGCCGCTGTGGACTGCGAGCCCCTTCGCCCTGGCGCGTAAGGTTCCCGCCTCCATGCGTTTTGATACGGTGCTGCTGCTGGACTCCGAATCGACCCCGCTGGCGGCGAACCTGCCCGCGATTACTCGCGCCGACCAGGTGATTGCCCTGGGCGACCCGCATTCGGGTTACCCCTCGCCGTTCATCGTGTCCGCCCCGACTTTTGGGGCGCCGGAACCGGCCGGTGAGCAGCTGGACAGCACCTTCGACGTGCTCGCTACCGTACTGCCCAACCGCACCCTGGCGATGCTGCACCGTAGCATGGACCCGGTGATTCTGGACTACCTGAACCGTGAGTTCTACGGTTCGCAACTGCATGCGGCTCCGGTGAGCCGCGCCTCCGCCCAGCCCGCCGGTTCGCTGACCGTTGAGTACATTGATACTCGCGGTAAAGTGAGCGATAACGCGAACCTGGATTCGCCCGGTGTTGAAGTGGAGCGCGTGACGAACCTGGTGCTTGAGCACGCCTACCGTACCCCGGATCGTTCGCTGGCGGTGGTGACGGCTAGCCCGAAGCACGCTCAGCGTGTGGCTGAGTCGGTGCGTCACGCCCTGAGCCTGTACCCGCAGCTGGCGCCGTTCTTCGCCGCCGGTGAGGAGTCTTTCCGCGTGGTCGACCTGACCCGCGCCGAGACCCTTGAACGCGATACCGTGATTTTCTCCCTGGGTGTGGGTCGTGCCCGCCTGGGTCAGGCGTCCTACGATTTGGGTCAGCTGTCTGCTGAGCATGGCCGCCAGGGCTTTGTGGTGGCGTTGACTCGTGCACGCCGTGCCCTGCGCATTGTCTCGTGCATTGACCCCTCCGAGCTGGACCCGCAGAAGCTGCATCATGGCGCGGTGGATTTCTACCACCTGCTGCGTGAACACGCGGAACGTCAGGCGCGTGAAGAGGTGGAAGCGAAGGCACAGCGCGTGCCGGAGACCCTGCCGCGTAACGCGTTCTTGGCCGCCGACGACGCGGACACCCCGGATTTGGGCGACTGGCTGCTGAACGATTTGGTGGCGCGTCTGCAGGCTCGCGGTGTGCGTGTGACCCGCGGTGAGGGCGATATCGCTCTGATTGCGCACGCCCCGGAGAAGCTGGCGGCTGAGCCGGTTCCCGCGCTGGGTGTGGCTCCCGTGGTCTCTTCGAACCCGAGTGTTCCGGCGGCTATGCCGCTGGTGGCGTGCTCCGATGGTGAGCCGAATTATGCGCGTGCTTCGGTGCGTGAGCGTACCCGCCTGCTGCCGGAGCGTCTGAGCCGCACGGGCTGGAACTACATTACGCTGGGCACCCTGGAGGTTTTCGCCGATCCGGACGCTGTGGTGGCGCGCGTGCTGCACTACCTGGATATGGATGAGGGCGCTGAGGTTCGTGGCTAGTTATTCGTCGACGCCGAAGCCTCGCCGCGGTCACCGTCGTGTGAGCGGCGGCGGCTCGGTGAGCGGGGCTGAGCCTCTGCTGGTGGGTGTGACGACGCCTCCGGTTGTGGCTTCGGGTACTTCCTCTGCCGCGGGGGCTTCCCCGAAGAAAGCTGATGCCCAGAAGCAGAACCCCCAGAAGGCGAGTTCTCAGAAGGCGGCTGCTTCTGCGCAGCCGCTGACCCCGGAGGAGCGTGAGCGTCTGGAATGGATGCGTCAGCAGCGTCCTCCGCACTGGGGTAACAATATCGTGTAGCGTCTTCCTGAGGGAGAGCACTTCTTAAAACGCCGAGGGGCGGGGCAACCTGTGTTGCCCCGCCCCTCTTTTGGGCTGGTGTGGGACCCCGTTTAGGAGTTGCCCTTGTCGGTGCTGTAGAAGCCGGAGCCCTTGAAGGTCACTCCGACGGTGTTGTAGCGCTTGCGCAGGGTTTCTTCGCCGCACTGCGGGCAGATGCGCAGTGCATCGTCGCTAAAGGACTGGCGCTGTTCAAAGACGTGGTTGCAATTCTTGCACTGGTAAACGTAGACCGGCATTTTGTCCTTCTGTATCCGTTTTCGCTGGGATGGTTTATTAACGTGGTTTGAGTGTACCGCTTTTGAAAGGTTGGGAGCTATTTGCGTTTTCTTCTCAAATAGCTATTTCTGTTTCTTTTCGCCTTTTTCGTGAGTGATTTTGTTGGTGTGTTCCTGCATATCTTTGCGTTTTGCATAAAGATTCGGGGTGTCAATCAAAAGCGAACCGGGCATGGGGAGTCGGGTGTTTTTAGCTCTGCTGGTGAGCGTGGAAAATACCCCGCTCGGTGAGAATCACCGGCAGAATAGCGTCCCACCGGTCGTAGGGGATAGCTTCGTAAATTTCGTCAGCAAAGACCACGCCGATGCTCTGCTCCTCCAGTTGCTGTGCGCTGAGCAGGGGGATAATCCGGTCGTAGTAGCCGCCTCCTTGACCGAGGCGGTGCCCGCCAGCATCAAAGGCGAGAGCGGGGATGAGGCGCAGATCGGCGTTCACGAATGCCTGTGAGTCCTGTTCTTCACCTTCGGGTTCGGGGATTCCCATGGGGTTGAGTGGATGTTCAACGGCGGGGTCCCAGTGTACCCAGGCGAGTTTGCGGCCGGGGCGCACGACGGGCACGAGGATACGGTGTCCCTGCTCATGGAGAGCGTTTAGGGCTTGAAGAATGGGCGGTTCGGACTTGGTGGGTAGGTATGCCGCAACGGTACCGGGGGAGTGGACCCGCTGTGCGACCGCCTCGAGGATGTGGGCGGTGAAGAGCTCCTGCATCTGCTGCTGGCCGTGTTCGCCGCGGTGGCTGCGTGCGGTGAGGCGGCGCGGGCGGATCTGGGAACGGAGAATATCTTTATCCAGGGAGATATCTTCTGCGCTGTCGTCAGCATCGGAGTTGCTGGCGGCGGCTGCGGTGTTGAGGTGCATGGTGTGTCCCATCGTCGTTGCGGGTGAGGTCTTATGTGGGGCGGGGGAGAGCGGTTCTATAGGCTAGATTGGCTGGTTTGGGTCATGACGCCTCCGCGCTGAGGGGCGTTTCGAGGCAGGGTGAAAACGTTCTTGTAGATGGCAAAAAGCAACCTACTCTGTTGGGCTGTAGATTCTACTTTTTAGTATAGGGATTACAGAAAATAGCATTGGGCTCTGAAGAAGGTATTTTCTCTACAGCCCGAAGAATGTACCTTCACTGATATGTAGTTAGTCACGTTGAAGATTTTTTCATGTCATAGTGTCGATAAATCGCATTGAGTACTTTACAACTTAGGGTATTCTTGTGGCATGGCTACTGAAATTAAGTCTGTTACTAAGGCAGTTATTCCTGCTGCTGGTCTGGGCACCCGATTCCTGCCCGCAACGAAGGCAACCCCCAAGGAAATGCTCCCCGTCGTCGATCGTCCCGCGATTCAGTACGTGGTGGAGGAAGCAATTCGTGCCGGTCTGAACGACGTTCTGATGATTACCGGCCGTAACAAGCGTGCTCTCGAGGATCACTTCGACCGCGTTCCCGTTCTGGAGCAGCAGCTCGCTGAGCAGGGTAAGGACGCCCTGCTCGCATCCGTGGTAGCTACCAATGAGATGGGCGGCGACCTGCACTACGTACGTCAGGGCGACCCCAAGGGTCTGGGCCACGCTGTTCTGCGCGCAAAGCGCCACGTTGGTGACGAAGCATTCGCTGTTCTGCTCGGCGATGACCTGATTGATGAGAAGGAAGACCTGCTCGCCCGCATGGTGGAGGTCCAGGAGCGTACCGGCGGTTCCGTCGTTGCTCTGATGGAGGTTCCCCGCGAGGCTATTTCCGCTTACGGTGCAGCTGCTATTGAGGCTGTTGAAGGCGAGGACGGTTTCGTTAAAATCACCGGTCTGGTTGAGAAGCCCGCTGCTGATGAGGCTCCCTCGAACTACGCTGTGATTGGCCGTTACGTTCTGAGCTCGAAGGTCTTCGAGGTTCTGGAGAACACTGCTCCGGGCCGCGGCGGCGAGATTCAGCTGACCGACGCTCTGCAGACCCTGGCTCAGGGCGAGGGCGAAGGCGAAGGTGTCTACGGCGTGGTCTTCTCCGGCCGCCGTTTCGACACCGGTGACAAGCTGTCCTACCTGAAGGCAAACGTTATTCTTGCTGCTGAGCGCCCCGAGTTCGGTGACGACCTGCGCGCATGGCTGAAGGACTTTGTTGCAGAGAACTGCTAAGCGCTCTGCACCCGCCCTCTCGTGAGGGCAACCGATAAATACCAACCACGCTGAGGAAGGCGTTCTTTCCGGTGGGGCGTTAGCCCCGGGGAAAGGCGCCTTCCTCGTTTCGCACATATCATTCGTGTGCTGGGTACTGCTGTGAGAGCTCGGCGGTACTTCTGGAGTGAGGCTGCTGGGCATCCTCGTGTGCATATTCCTTCCGGGGTATATGCGCATATCCAGCCCGATTCTTGCCGCTTATGGAAAGCATCGGGAATATAAGGGTATGATTAAAGTCTAGGGATAAAGGGACGATAGAGGGCGACCTGATATGACGCTGTTGAACACCTCGGGTGTGTTGGTAATTCTGACCGTGATTTTGCTGCTGTGGTTTGTGCCCAGGAGCCTGCGTCGCGCGCCCGCTGGTCCCACCATGGAACCCGAGCGTCCCTTGATTAGCGCCGAGCGTACTGCAGAGGATATTCTCGCCTCCGCGGGTGTGCTGCTGAATGAGTCGGAGGCGTACCAGTCCTCCGATCACGCGGTGGCGCCGGGCACCTCCCTGCCCTCTTCCGCTCTTCCGCAGGCGTCTTCCCGTTCCTCCCACACGGTGGAGGAATCCGCCCAGCCTGCGCCCGATACGGCTTCTATTTCGCAGATTCGCGAATCTTCCCCGACTGCCCCGTACACGGACGAGATTCCGGTCGTGGAGGACGCAAAGCCCTCGCCTCTGTCCTACTTTGATACTTCGAGCCCGAGCGGTATTGCCCTGCTGGTTGCAGCCGGTCTGGGTGTTCTTGCCCTGGTTACCGGTCTTCTGGCGCTCTTTGGTGTGCTGGCGTGGGGTTGGGCTGTTCTCTTCCTGATTCTTGCCGGTGGCACGTGGGCTGTCAGTCGCTTCGGTCTACTGGAGTCTCTTGCCACCCAGGTCAAGGCGAACCGCGATGAGCGCCGCGCTAAGGCTGAAGCAGAAGATGCATTTGAGGACGAAGAGTCCGATGTTGAAAAAGCTTACGATGACGCTTCCGAGCCGGTAGAGGATTCGGAAGCTGAAGCTCCTGTAGCTGAAGCTGCGGAAGAGTCTGAGCCTCAGGCTCGCCCCGCTGCCCGTGAGGCCGCTACCCGCAAATCTGCCGGTGGTGTGAACCGTGAGGCAGCACGCCCGAGCCGCGCGCACATCGCGGTGGAGTCCTCCGATGAGGCTCCCGAGGCGGCTCCTCGTGCGGAAGCGCCTGCTGCGGCACCTGCTCATTCTTCTCGTGTCGTACCTGCCCGTTCTGCCCGCCCGGCGGAGGCGCCCGTCGCACACCATCAGGAACGTCGCCTGCAGCGCCCGAGCCGTTTCCAGCCGATTCGCCGCGGTAGCGTACTCTTCGACCAGGAGAGTGGATCCGCTGCTTCCTCTGCTGCACCTCGTACCGTGGGTCAGCCTCAGGTGGCTCAGTCTCAGTCTGTGCAGCCCGTTCAGGCACCGGCGGTTCCCGCTCAGCCGGCACCTGCTGCCCAGTCGCTAGCGCCTCAGACTGCACAGCCCGTTCAGCCTACTCAGGTTCAGCAGGCCCCCACCCAGGCACCTGCACAACCGGTAGCAGCTCCTGCTCAGCAGTCGGCTATTCACCCGGATCAGCCGGTGGCTCGCCAGGCTCTGCGCGACGGCTCGCCCGTCCGTCAGGCACCTGCGGCACCTGCTACTCAGGCTCCCGCTCAGCCGATTCCCGAAGAGATTCCTCTGCCGGATGTCCTGGACGATTCCGAGTTCGATGCGCTGGATATCGCCTCGCTGAACGATTCGGCTCTTTCGACCGGTGCTACTGCGACCGGCGGTGTTCGTTCGACGAACCGTCACCCCGGTGCCGGCTCCTCCTTTGAGGCGGTTAGCAACACCTGGAACCCGGTTCAGCTGCCTAAGCCGCTGAGTGCACTGCACCGCCAGGACAAGAACCAGGGTAAGAAGTAGACTTTGCTCCAGACACGCATAAAACCCCGACAGTTCACACTGTCGGGGTTTTTGTATGCCTGGGGATGATTGGGAAGAAGTTAAAAAGAAAAGGAACCCCGTCCATGGGGTTCCTTTTCTAGCATCACACACAGGAAGAAAGTCTTCTAGACCGATTAGGAAGGCCTTCCCACAAGGCCTGCCCTATTCGGTAATAAAAATATATCCTAATTCCCGTGCGGGTGACAAGCTGAAAATAGCGACACCCTGTCAATAAACTAAGGTTGCCCTAAGTAAAATCCGCGCCATTGCAGGCGACAAGGGGCAATAACCCCCGGCTGAAAAAATTTAAAAAAATTTTCTGACCCCTCCAAAAGTCGAATAAGAAGCCTCAAAGAACCTTCAATCAGGTTAATATCGCCCACTCATGAGAGAATAGCCGAGTGAAAGATTGGTTTGACGCACTCCCGATTGAGGTTGCCCTAGCTTTCATGTGGGTGGTCGGAATCGTCCGCATCAGCATCGTGTACGCTCTTGGCGCGCTTGCTGCTGAAGGCGGTGCCCGCCTCGACCGCATCCGCAAAGCCATGGACAGCCCGCTCTACCGTAAAGCGCGCCGCTTGATTAATCGGTGGGGCGTTATTGCTGTGCCCCTCTGCTTTCTCACCGTGGGTCTGCAAACCGCGGTCATCATCACGACCGGCTTCACGAAAATGCCTCTGCGTCGCTGGGTTCCCGCGATGCTGGTTGGAACCTTCATGTGGGCGTGTATTTACACCACCATCGGCTTCGCAATTCTTGCGGCCCTCGGCCTGGAGCCGTGGATGTTCCCGCTCGCCCTTGCCATTGTTATCACGGTGCTGGTCATTGTGACTCAGCTGCGCGAACGCCGCATTAACCGCGAAACCGTTGAGAACACTGCGGATAACATCGCCGAGAACTAGTCCTACCTTCAGCGGGGGATAGGTGCACTATCTCGCCGGGTTGAGGCCACTCACCTACCCTCAATGCCCCCGCCCAAGATGTGCTAGCGTGGAGGGATGAGTTCATCCGCATCCTCCACCGCAGGCACCCCCGAAGAGCAGCCCGTCAACGACTCTGCCCTCACCGCAATCGACCCCGAGCAGAGCGCGCCCGAAAACGCTACCGACCAGGTAGAAAGCGAAGCGCCCACCGAGGCCCCCGCCCGCGTGTACCTGCATCCCGAGCAGCTGGCGATGATCCAGACCCCGGAGGCTCTGCCCATCCCCGTGCTCCAGCGTTCTATGCTGCGCATTAGCTACGTGCCCGCGATTATGCCCGGCAAGTGGTTCAACCGCTGGCACGAGCGTTACGGCGACCGCGTGCAGCTGGCGGAGGTGCCCGTGCGTGAGGCGCGCGGCCTGGACTCCCTGCATCAGGACCTGTGCCTGATTGACCCTGCCCTCAACTCTGCGGAAGAAACTGCCTCCGAGGCGCCCGCCGAGGTTAGCGCTGAGGCTACCGAGCACGCCCCCATTGAGCGTAAGGACGTACCCGAGAACCCCTTCGCACACATGAGCATTGTGCGCCCCGACCGCGAACCGGCAAGCACCGACGGCGAAAAGTACCATAGCATCCGCCTCTACGAGGAGCTACCCGTGGTCATTCTGCCGGTGGACCATGTGCTCACCGTGCTTGATGAGGTGCCCGTGGAGGAGCTTGCTGAAGAGTTCCTGCTGCAGCCCGCCTCCGATATTCCCGCTTATGAGGAAGTCTCCCGCGCATGGCGTGAGAGTGCCGGTCGCATCGTGCCCGAGGGCCTGACCGATAAGGAAACCATCGAGCTGGTTGCCGCCGGTGTGGGCCTGTACATTGTGCCCATGTCCATTGCGCGTTTCTACCACCGCAAGGACCTCACCTACCGCCCCGTTGCGGGCCTGGACACCTACCCGGTGCACCTGGTCTGGCCGCGTGCCCCCAAGGGCGAGCCGCGCAGCGAAGAGCTCGAAGCGCTCCTGCAGGACTTCATCGGTATTGTGCGTGGCCGCACCGCAACCAGTGAGCGCGGTAGCGAAACCCGGCAGGCACGCGCCGAACGCATCGCCGCTGAAAAAGCAAAGGAAAAAGCGAAGGCACGAGCCGCCAACGCCCGCCGCGAAGCACGCGATAAAAAGCGCGCCAACGCCAAGAAAAACGGTAACGCGCGCCAGCACGCTCGACAGTCCGCCAAAGCCGCCAGCGCACGCCGCGGCAAGAAACGCTAACGAACGATAGACGGTAAAATCAAACCATGGCATTAGCAATGGAAACCCGACCCGCAGCCTACGCAGTGATCATTGAGCAGGGCAAGCTGCTCATGACCCGCTGGGTGCCCGAAGACCGCGCGCTCAGCCCCCTCTGGTCCCTGCCTGGCGGCGGCATGGAACCCGGCGAACAGGCCGACGAAACCGCGCTACGAGAGACCCTCGAAGAGACCGGTTACAGCGTCGCCATTGAAGACATTCTGGGCGTGCACGCCGGACACTTCCCCGTGCGCTCCACCCAGAAAGACCCGCAAGCGCTACCCTTCTGCGCCCTGCGGGTGGTTTTCCGTGCCCACATTGTCACCGGCGAACTGCGCCACGAAATCAACGGATCCTCCGACACGGCACGCTGGGTACCCATCGCTGAGCTGGACACCATCCGCTACGGCACCCTCATCGACGAGGTCGCCTCCATGATGGGCTACTCCAACGCCGCCAGCTGGGCACGCGAATACCGCGAATTTCTTGCCGACGAAAACGCACGGAAGCTTCCCTAATGAACCGACTAACCCTCACCCGCCGTGCGGCGCTCACCTCCCTGGCGCTCATGCCGCTGCTCGCCGCCTGCGGTAGCAATGACACGACCCCGCAGGTGGACCCTTCCGCATCCAGCTACGGTACCCTGCGTATCGGCTACGGCGCCCTGCGTGAGATGCGCGCCGTAGCGCACGTGTACGCGCGCGCCCTGCGACAGGTCGGCTACACCGTCGAACTTGTTGACACCGACAACAGCCGCGCCGCCGCCCTGCGCGGGCTCATGGTTCCTTCGGCTAACTCTGCCACCCCTACCGCAACTTTGCCCGACGACGAGGAAACCGGCAGCACCACTGCTGCCGCCCCTGAATCGTTGGACCTGGTCATCGACTACAGCGGAGACCTGCTGCTCTACCTGACCGACGACGGCAAAATCAGCCCCGCCGCGGCGCAGAACGAACGCATCGCCGCCTCCGTGAGTGCCTCCGCTCAAGCGGCAGGCGTGACCCTGCCCCCGGCAGCTACCCCCACCGCGGAGGAGAGCACCGCCTCCGCGCATGCTACGGACGCTACCGCAAGCCCCACTGCAAGCTCCACCCGCTCCGCAGACCCCATCAACCTGCGCGCCATGAGCACCACCGACATGACCAACGCCATCTCGCGCATCCTGCCCGAAGAGCTCATGCTCCTCAACGGCGCCCACGCCACCAACAAGGATGTACTGGTCACCACCCGCGCCGTGAGTGCCCGCCATAAGCTCAACTCCCTCGCGAACCTGCGTGAGGTGCAGTCTTCCCTGGCGTTCTCCATTCCGACCGGGTACTCCAGCGGCACCTACGGCGTGGATTCTTTGCGTAGCCTCTACCGCTACCGTGTGCACGACCCGAAGATTCAGGACAACCCCGCCGAGCGAGTTAAAGCCCTGACCTCCGACACCGTGCAGGTGACCCTGCTGCACAGTAGCGACTCCGCGATTGAAGAGAACCGCCTGGTCACCCTGGAGGACCCGTCAACGGCACTTTTGCAGCAGCAACTGGTGCCCATTATCCGCCGTACCTTGCCAGATAGCGCCCGGACGGCAATTAACCGCGTATCATCTACATTAGACACGGGTAACCTCTCGTTCCTGCTGCGTCTGACTAGCGGTTCCAACCCCATCGCAGATGACGACGCAGCACAATTCATTTTGGATCACCCTAGAAAGTAAATCATCATGACGAAGTACCGTCAGTCCTCAAAGTTGAGTAACGTCCTGTACGACATCCGCGGCCCCATTCTGGATGAGGCCAATCGCATGGAAGCGATGGGCCACCGCATCCTGAAGCTGAACATTGGTAACCCCGCGCCCTTCGGCTTTGAGGCGCCGGATGCCATCATGATGGATATCATTCGTCACCTGCCCGAAACTCAGGGCTACTCTGACTCCCGCGGCCTCTACTCGGCACGTACCGCCATTGTGCACCACTACCAGAACCGCGGCATCATGAACCTCGACACCGAATCTATCTACTTGGGTAACGGTGTGTCTGAGCTGATCCCGATGACCCTGCAGGCGCTGTGCGAGACCGGCGACGAAATCCTGGTCCCCATGCCCGACTACCCGCTGTGGACCGCAGCCACCGCGCTGGTCGGCGGCAAGCCCGTGCACTACCTCTGCGATGAGGAAAACAACTGGTACCCGGACATCGAAGACATTAAGTCGAAGATTACCGAGCGCACCAAGGGCATCGTGGTTATTAACCCGAACAACCCCACCGGTTCCGTCTACCCGCGTTCCGTGCTTAAGCAGATTGTGGATGTGGCACGCGAACACGGTCTGGTCGTGTTCTCTGATGAGATTTACGAAAAGATTACCTACGATGGCGCAGAGGCCATCAACATGGCGACCCTCACCGGCGACGACGTGCTCTGCCTGACCTTCTCCGGCCTGTCCAAGGCGTACCGCGTCTGCGGTTACCGTGCAGGCTGGGTCGCAATCACCGGCCCGAAGAAGGACGCCGCAAGCTACCTTGAGGGCATTCACCTGCTCGCCTCCATGCGCCTGTGCTCCAACGTCCCGGCACAGCACGCAATCCAGACTGCGCTCGGCGGCTACCAGTCCATTAACGAGCTGATCGTTCCCGGCGGCCGCCTGTACGAGCAGCGCACCCTGGCGCACAAGATGCTCAACGAGATTGACGGCATCAGCTGCACCAGCGCGGACGGCGCGCTCTACCTGTTCCCGAAGATTGATGTTGAGCGCTTCGACATTACCGACGATGAACAGTTCGCCCTGGATTTGCTGAAGAGCCAGAAGATTCTCTTCAGCCACGGCCGCGCGTTCAACTGGAAGGACCCGGACCACTTCCGCCTGGTGTTCCTGCCCGATACGCAGACCCTCACCAGCGCCCTGGAGCGCCTGGGCAACTTCATGGCTGACTACAAGCAGAAGCACTAGCCGCGCCTGTTGCATATAGACAGAAATAGCCTGCCCCGCAGTTCTGATGAGCTGCGGGGCAGGCTATTTCTGTTTGACGGCTGGAGGATGTGCCAGAGCGGGTGCTGGAAGCGGCTTTAGTTTGCCAGGTTCTCCTGACCTGCTTGCACACCGCGTGCCGCGTTCAGGCGCTCCTGTGCGCCCTGCAGCCACGCCTCGCAACGGGCGGCAAGCGCCTCGCCACGCTCCCACAGGGCGATAGAGGTCTCCAGATCACTGGCGCCGGACTCCAGCTGGCGTACGACCTGCTCCAGCTCGGCGCGCGCCTGCTCGTAGCCGAGGGTTTCGACGGGTGCGCCCAGTTCGGCGCTGTTGAAGCTAATGTTCTCGCTCATTGAGGAACCTTTCAGGGGTAAAAACTAGGGGTAAAACGTAGGGGTATCGAGGTTTAGGAGATGTTTGAGGGATCCGTAGAAGTCACAGCCGCCTGCGCCGAACCGGTGGCCGCACGCACCGTAATCTGCTCGCCCTCGCTCAGCGCCGAAGCGTCACGCACAATAGCGCCCGCGGCATCCTGAACGATGGAGTAGCCGCGGTTGAGCGTCTGCGCAGGCGAGAGCGACCGCACCCGCGCCAACGTATGCGACAGAGTCGCCGACTCACGCTCCAGGCGGTGTTGCACCGAACGGTGAGCGCGCTCGCGCAACTGGCTCAGCTCCTCCACACGCATGAGCAGGGAGGACTCCGGGTGGGTGAGCACCGGGCGGCTACGCAGCTGCGCAATGTAGTTCATCTGCATGCCCACGTAGCCGAGTACCGCACGGTCCAGGCGGGCACGGGCCTCGGTGATGCGGGCGGTTTCCTCCGAAATATCGGGCACAATGCGCTTACCCGCATCGGTGGGGGTGGAAGCGCGCAGATCGGCGACCGCATCGAGGATGGGGGAGTCCGCTTCGTGACCGATTGCCGAGACCACCGGGGTGGTGGCTGCTGCGGCGGCGCGGATGAGCGCTTCCTCGGAGAAGGGCAACAAGTCCTCGAAGGATCCGCCGCCTCGGGCGATGACGATGACGTCCACTTCCGGGTGGGCATCCAGCTCGGTAAGAGCCGCAATGACCTCAGCCGCCGCACCTTCACCTTGAACGCGGGTATTGCGCACTTCGAAGACCACGCCGGGCCAGCGCAGGGAGGCGTTGCGGATAACGTCCTTCTCCGCGTCAGAATCGCGACCGGTAATCAGGCCCACACGATTCGGTAGCATGGGCAGCGGCTTCTTGCGGGCGTCAGAGAACAGCCCCTCGGCGGCGAGAGCTTCACGTAGACGCTGCAGCTGCTCGTGCAGGTTGCCGGTGCCGACCGCGTACACTTCCTTGCCGATGAGGGAGAGCTTGCCGTTCTTCCACAGGCTCGGCTTGGCGCGGGTGACGATGCGAGCGCCTACGGTCACATCAGCCGCCAGGCCGCTACCGGCACGCCCGAAGAGCGCGAGGGTGAAGGAGAAGTCTTCGTTGAGGTCTTTGAGCTCCATGAAGACGTTGCCGCCGCGGCCGTTGAGGGAGGCGACCTGCGCCTCCACCCAGAGCTCGGGAACCTTGTCTACGTAGTTTTTGAGGTTCTGCGCGAGCAGGGCGAGGGGCCAGGGGTTGGTGGCGGTGGTTTCCTGAGACTTCCCGGGAAGCTGCCGCTCGTGCACGGGCGGCACCACCAGTGCGGGTGCCGGCTGCGCTGCGGAGGGGTTGTAGAAGTTCATACCTTCTATTGTCCCTGATTGGTCGGTTATGCGCCTGCGCACAGGTCAGCCTGGCGACTCGGGTAGCTTGCACGCAGTGCAGGCAGAACTTAGCTTCTGGCGCATTCTGCGGGTCTGAATCGGCTTTGAACACCGTGAGCGGGTACCCTAGGCTCATGCGCTCACCCGATCAGTCAGCACATCAGAACAACGCCCTCAACACCGCCGCGGCTTCGTCAGCGGCGGGTACTGGCGCGCAAAACTACCCGGCGGACGCGACCCGAGTCGTCGACACCCGGATTACCCGCACGGACGGCTACTATACGGCGGATGAAGACACCACTCTGCTACAGCCTACGCGCACGCTCGGCCACGCTGCAGCCCCCACCAAGGCTGAACTGCAGGCCGCCCCGGAGCCTCCCTTCGCGGCAGGTTTGCGGAGGTTCCTGACCGTTGTGCTGTGCGCGCTGGTCCTGGTGACCGGTCTGGGTGCAACCACGGGTGCCTGGGTGAACTCTAAGCTCATGTCAGAGCGCGGTTTCTCGCAGATTTCCTCTACCCTGGCGGAGGATTCGCAGCTCGCCTCACGTATCGCGGACGGTGCGGTCGAAGACCTCATGAACTCCGAAGCTATGACAACCTTCCTCGACGGCACCAAACAAAGCGGCTTATACTCCATTCTTGTAAAGCCGACACAAGACGGCATACGTTCCTTGCTCAACCGTTCCGCGGCTGAGCTGTCAAAAACTGAAGAATATCGAAGCCTCTGGAAGGAAATAGCCGAGGAAACTCGCCGCTACAACCTCGAACACCAGGACGGCCCCGCCGTCATTGTGCTCACCCCCTTCTACCGTGCGCTGGATGCGAAGGTCGGCTCTATCGGCTCCTTCGACCCGGACCTGACGAAGCTCGGCCCTGAAACCCTCAACATTGACCGGGTAAAGGACGGCAACAACCAGCAGGAGCAGCAGGAGTGGTACCTGCACGCCGGCATTAACCGTGCCGCCGCGCTGGGCAAATCCACCGTGCCGCTGACCATCATCTCGGTGCTGAGCCTGCTGCTGGCTACGTTGCTGGCACCCAGGCACCGCATCCTGGTGCCGGTGGTTACGGCTCTGCTCTACGCCCTGCTGGGATGGGGGGCGGCAGCCTGGTTTGGCAGCCAAAGCCCTGAGTCCCTGGGAATTACCAGCCACAGCACCGCCGGAACGGCACTGATTACCGGGGTATGGAACCAGCTTGCACCGTCACTGACCGGGCATTTGCAGGCGGCGGCAAGCTACGGGCTGGTCTTGGCAATCCTCGCCCTGCTGCTCGGTATTCTGATTCGCCTCATCGCCCTGGGACGTAGCCCTGCGAGCGGTGCCACAGTCATCACACACTAAAAGTCCGAACAACGTAGGATAGTAACCATGTCCACTGAAACTATTGCCCTGGGCCTGCCGCCCGTACCCCGCGAGCGCCGCAGCCGCGCCGACGTTGAAGCCGCCGCACCCGTCACCGGTGAGAAGAAAGTCCTGCTCGCCACCCCGCGCGGTTACTGCGCAGGCGTTGACCGTGCCGTGATTGCTGTTGAGAAGGCGCTGGAGCACTACGGCGCGCCCGTCTACGTGCGCAAGCAGATTGTGCACAACCGCCACGTGGTGGAGACCCTGGAAAAGCAGGGCGCTATCTTCGTTGATGAAGTGGACGAAGTTCCCGAAGGTTCCGTGACCGTGTTCTCGGCGCACGGCGTGTCCCCGGCGGTGGTTTCCGCAGCCGGCGACCGCTCCCTGAATACTATTGACGCGACCTGCCCGCTGGTGAACAAGGTGCACCGCGAGGCTGTGCGCTTCGCTAAGCAGGACTACGACATCCTGCTCATCGGTCACACCGGCCACGAAGAGGTCGAGGGCACCGCCGGTGAGGCGCCCGAGCATATCCAGATTGTGAACTCGCCCGACGAGGTGGACCAGGTGACCGTCCGCAACCCGGAGAAGGTTGTGTGGATTTCTCAGACCACCTTGTCCGTGGACGAGACCCTGGAAACCGTGGCGCGTCTGCGTGAGCGTTTCCCGTCCCTGCAGGATCCGCCCTCGGACGACATCTGCTACGCAACCTCCAACCGCCAGGGCGCTATCAAGGAAATCGCTCCGCGCGCAGACCTGGTCATCGTGGTGGGTTCGGCGAACTCCTCGAACTCCGTGCGCCTGAAGGAAGTAGCACTCGAATACGGCGCTAAGCGTGCCGAGCGTGTGGACTTCGCACACCAGGTCGACGAATCCTGGTTCGAGGGTGTGGCAACCGTGGGCCTGACCTCCGGCGCGTCCGTGCCCGAGGTTCTGGTTCAGGAGGTGCTGGCTCTGCTCGCCGAGTACGGCTACAGCACCATCGAAGAGGTCGAGACCGCGAAGGAAGATATTCTCTTCTCCCTGCCGAAGGAACTGCGTTCCGCCCTGAAGAATGACGAGAACGTGGGCCGCCAGCTCGGTGGCCGCGGCGCTAAGCCCACTCGCTAAGCCTTTTAGCTGATGACCCCGTGTCCTTTTCCCCGTGTGGGGAGAAGACGCGGGGTCTTTCGTGTTTGAGGGTGCACAGGATGCATGGTTTGGGACGGCGGTACGCACGGGATGCGTGGGTAGGGAATGCGCAGCTTCGCGGTCACGCTACGCGGGGGAGTGCCCCCTCTTCAGCGCCTGGGGGCGCTTCGAGGACGGAGCCCCCGCTACGCGTGACCGCCTTCGCTGCTTCAGGGGTTCCTCTCACGGGGGAGTGCCCCCTCTGCGGCGCCCCAACAACGATTGACACCGGCGCCTTGAGGACGGAGCCCCCGCTTCGCGTGACCGCCTCCGCTGCTGAAAATGCCTCGTCATACCGGCCCCTCCGCGAACTCATGACATTTGTCATGGGCAGGTCATGACACTCTGTACCGCAGCGGCGCGAAAACCGGCGGTGTAATAGAAACATGAACACCGCAGCACTTCAGAACAGCAAGCCCAACACCGCAGAAACCGTTATTTCCGCCCGCTCCCTCCGCCAGGTTTTCTCCACCCGCGCGGCAGGCACCGTAGTCGCCGTCAACTCGATTGACCTGACCGTCAAGCGCGGCGAAATCATCGCCCTGCTCGGCCCCAACGGCGCGGGCAAGACCACCCTCATCGACATGATTCTTGGTCTGACCCAGCCCAGCGGCGGCGAGTTGAGCGTTTTTGGCCGCAGCGCCTCCGAGGCGGCACGCGCCGGTCTGCTCGGCGCGGTTCAGCAGACTGGTGGCCTGCTCAAGGACCTCACCATCCGCGCCACGGTCGAGATGATTGCGGCGCTGTACCCCAAGCCCATCGACGTGGATGAGGTACTCGCCAACGCCGACCTGACCGAGATTGCTAAGCGTAAGGTTGGTAAGTGCTCGGGCGGTCAGCAGCAGCGTCTGCGTTACGCCCTGGCGACCATGCATTCGCCGGAACTGCTGATCCTGGACGAGCCGACCGCCGGCATGGACGTGAACGCGCGCCGCACCTTCTGGGAGCGTATGGAAGCCATCGCCGAGCGTGGAACGACCATTCTTTTTGCGACGCACTACCTGGAAGAAGCACAGAACTTCGCCCAGCGCATCGTGCTCATGGAATCCGGTTCCATCATCGCTGACGGCTCCTCCGACGAGATTCGCGCCCTGACCGGCCACCGCCACCTCAGCTTCCTCGCACCCGCACCCATCACCGACCTGAACGTGCCGGTCGAGGTCACCGAAGAGTCCGGCGGGTACCGCCACCGCATCTCCGTGCTGGAGATTGAGCAGGTACTGCGCACTCTGCTGAACAACTACAGCATCACCGACCTGGAAGTCATCAAGCCCTCCCTGGACGAGTCCTTCACCCTGCTGACCGAGCAGGCCGCCGCCTCCAAGTCTTCTGAAGCCTAAACACTAGACCGCCTCAACACCACGCAGCCTCAACACCGCACACTGCCGCTACACACCTCAAGGAAAACATCATGCTCCGCTATGCACTCTACGACATCCGCGCTTCTATTCTCTCGACCGACCGTTTCTTCTTCGGCGTGGCACTGCCGATTGTCTTCTTCCTGCTCTTCGGTGCGATGCAGGACTACTCCTCCCAGCAGATGGGCGACGGCAACGTAGCGGCCTACGTCATGATTGGCATGGCGCTGTATGGTGCCGTGCAGAACACCGTGGCGATTAGCGGCAGCACCGTCACCGAGCTCTCCAGCGGCTGGAACCGCCAGCTGGCGCTGACCCCGCTGACCACCGGCAAGTACCTGGGCGCGAAGGCACTGACCGCCCTGGTGATTTCTGCGCTGCCGGTGATTGCGGTGAACATTGTGGGCATGTTTACCGGTGTTGAGATCCCTGTGAACCAGCAACTTGCCGCCGGCGCGCTGACGGTGCTGTGCGGTCTGGTGTTCGCCTTCTACGGCATCATGATGGGTCTGCTGATTCGTAACGAGAACGCCGTGTCCATTGCGAACGGTCTGCTGGTGATTATGAGCTTCTTCGGTACCGTGTTCTCCCCGCTGAGCACCGACCTGCTGAAGTACGCACGCTTCACCCCGCTGTACGGTGCCGCCGAGATTGCTCGCTACCCCTTCACCGCAGGTCAGACCATTATTCTGGGTGGTGAGGACTGGTTCGTGACCGAGCCGCTCTGGTACGCAGTGGTGAGCCTGGTTGTGTGGGCGGCAATCTTCCTGGGTGTTTCTGCCCTGCTGATGCGCCGCGCAACCCGCCGCTAAATGCTTCTTCCCGCCGCAGTCTCAAGGGTTCCGTAGTATCAGGGGCTCCCGAGGCTGCGGCGGAAGCCGTATCCACTCACACTGCATCTACTAACACTGCCGCTACTGACACCGCCGCACCGGTGGTATCTGCACCCGCGGCACCCGCACGTTAGGCTAGAACCATGACCGAAACCCACACCCATTCCTACGAGAACGAACACCCCCACGCAGAGAACGAGGCGGCACCCTCCGCCGCGAAGCGCACCCTGGGCAAGCACCGCTTCCGCTTCCTCTACCGTGAACGCCGCGGCAACGTGAACTGGCTGGCGCTGGGCTTTAGCGCCCCGTGGCTGGTGTTTCTGCTCATGCCGCTGGACAGTTTCCTCACCACCCCGGAGTTGGGGCCGGTGCGCTGGGCCGGTGTGGCGCTGGTGGCGCTGTTTGCGGTGGTGAACTGCTCGGCGTACGCGGTGCCGTGGCTGGTGCCGGTCGCCTCCACGGTGCGTCGAAGCGTCATCTGGACGCTACTGATGGCGCTGCCTGTGGCTGGCCTGACGGCGCTGCGGCTGGAATCGGCGTATACGGTGTTCTTGTCGTTCAGCATGTACTTTGTGGCGTTCTGGATTTTTGGCACAATCGCCCCGTACCGCCTGCGCTTCGGTGTGGCAGCGACGATTGCCCTGGTCTGCTGGCTAATTTTTATGGTGGGTACCAGCTTTGACGTCACCGCGCGCGGCGGTATCGCCCTCTTTATCGGTGCGCCGATGGTGGGCATGCTGGGCTTCTCCTACCTGATTGAGCTCGGCGAACGTGCGGACGTAGCGCGTGCATCCCTGGCGCTCTCGGAGGAACGTGAAGAAATTGCCCGCGACGTGCACGACGTGCTCGGCCACTCCCTGACCGTCATCACCCTCAAAGCGGAGCTGGCGCAGCGCCTGCTGGAGATTGACCCCGCCCGCGCCGGCGCCGAGATGGAGGCAATTGCGCAGCTGTCGCGCGCATCCCTGGCGGAGGTGCGTTCGACCGTAACGCGCCTGCGTGTGCCCGACTTTTCGGGTGAGATTGAGGGCGCGGGCCGTGCCCTGCAGACCGCCGGTATTCGCGCCGAACTGCCGGAGGCCCAGAGCGCGCTCGCGGTTGCCGGTGTGAACGCGAAGCTGTTCTCCTGGGTTCTGCGTGAGGCGGTCACGAACATGGTGCGCCACTCGGGAGCGAACGCGGCGCGGGTGCGTCTGAGCGCAACCGGCCTGGACATCCTCGATAACGGCGTGGGTGCGGGTGATGCGCGCGGTAACGGCCTGACGGGCATGGCTCAGCGTGTGGCGGCGTCTGGCGGTAGCGTGGTGATTGAGGCATCGCCCGAGCAGTGGCTGGCGGAGAACCCTGGCGGTGGGGTGGGTACGCGCATCCGTGTGAGCATGGACGGTGACACCTCACTGCTGTAAATAGGTGCTGTAGATTGTGGAACTTGTCGCCGCGCCCTGGACGGGGGAGCTACCCGCCCCTGTATGGTGGTGGTAGACAACCTCACGCGGTTGTTCCGCCCGCCGTTATCACCCCGTATTCACCCCTGGGAGGCTCCCATGATTCGTGTTCTGCTCGCTGACGATCAGCAGCTCATCCGTGAGGCTCTTGCCGCTCTGTTGGGTCTGGAGGTTGACCTGCAGATTGTGGGTCAGGTCGGTAGTGGTGACGAGGTGTTGGGTGCTGTCGCCCTGTTGAAGCCGGACGTGGTGCTGTTGGATGTGCAGATGCCCGGTACTTTGCTGGCTGATGGTATTGAGGCGGCTGCGGCGCTGCGTGACGCGGGCGCGTTGAGTGAGTCGGGTGAGCCGGTGCGCACGCTGATTGTGACGACTTTTGGCCGCCCGGGCTATGTGCGCCGCGCTCTGGAGGCTGGTGCGAGTGGTTTCGTGGTGAAGGATACGGGTGCTCGCCAGTTGGCGGAGGCGATTCGTCGTGTGCATGCGGGGTTGCGTGTGGTGGATCCGTCGTTGGCGGCGGATTCTTTGGTGACGGGTGCTTCTCCGTTGACGGAGCGTGAGGCGCAGGTGCTGCGTGAGGCGGCGTCGGGTGGTACGGCTCAGCAGATTGCGTCGGCGTTGTTTTTGTCGGCGGGTACGGTGCGTAATTATTTGTCGGCGGCGATGGCGAAGACGGGTGCGTCGACTCGTCAGGATGCGGTGCGTATCGCCACGGAGAACGGCTGGCTTTAGCCCCCTGCTCTCATCAACACGGGCGGCTCCTGCGCGAACACGGTAGAATGGTAGTGTCTATGCCCGCAGGCGCCCCGCACCCGTTTCTTCTTGAGACTGGCGGTGTCGTGCTTGGAAGCGGGCACCATTTTCGCCCTGTGCCCGCCCGCACCCGCCGCATCACGTACGCGGCGCATCCTGAGTGTTTGGCGGGGTACATGATTCGAAGGAAAACTTGTGGCTCTAACTATCGGCATTGTTGGCCTGCCTAACGTGGGCAAGTCCACCCTGTTCAACGCTCTGACCGGCAACACTGTGCTGGCGGCTAACTACCCGTTCGCGACTATTGACCCGAACGTGGGCGTGGTGAACCTGCCGGATGCGCGTCTGAACCGTCTGGCTGAGATTTTTGGTTCGGAGCGTATTCTGCCTGCGACTGTTTCGTTTGTTGATATTGCGGGTATTGTGAAGGGCGCTTCTGAGGGTGAGGGCCTGGGTAACAAGTTCCTCGCGAACATTCGTGAGGCGCACGCTATCGCCCAGGTGGTGCGTGCGTTTGATGACCCGGACGTCATTCACGTGGACGGCAAGGTCGATCCCGCCTCCGATATGGAGACCATTAACACTGAGCTGATTTTGGCTGACCTGCAGACTCTGGAGAACGCTATTCCGCGTCTGGAGAAGGCTGTGAAGATTAAGAAGGGTGACGCCGCTCAGCTGGAGACTTATAAGGCTGCGCAGAAGATTCTGGAGGATGGTGACACCATCATTTCTCGTGCGAAGGACGCGAAGCTGGAGCTGGCTCATATGAAGGAGCTGAACCTGCTGACTGCTAAGCCGTTCATTTACGTGTTCAACGCGGATGAGGGCATTCTGGCGTCTGAGGAGAAGCAGCAGGAGCTGCGTGACATGGTGGCGCCGGCTGAGGCTGTGTTCTTGGATGCGAAGCTGGAGGCTGATCTGGTGGAGCTGTCTGAGGAGGAGGCTCGCGAGATGCTGGAGATGAACGGTCAGGATGAGTCCGGCCTGGACCAGCTGGCTCGTGTGGGCTTCTCGACTCTGGGTTTGCAGACTTACCTGACTGCTGGCCCGAAGGAGGCTCGCGCCTGGACTATTTATAAGGGTGATACTGCGCCGCAGGCTGCTGGCGTGATTCACTCTGATTTTGAGCGCGGCTTCATTAAGGCTGAGGTTGTGTCTTTCAAGGACCTGGATGAGGCTGGCTCCATGGCGGAGGCGAAGGCTCGCGGTAAGGTCCGTATGGAGGGCAAGGACTACATCATGCAGGACGGCGACGTGGTCGAGTTCCGCTTCAACGTCTAAGCGATAAGAACATAACAGCGGAGCCCCGCACTGTACGTACAGTGCGGGGCTCCGCTTTATCTTTGTTGGCTTCTTCTGAAGAATCTGATTGGGATATCTTCTGGCCTGAATCTACAGGATGACAAGATAGAAAGCTGTCTTCCGAAGTGGTTGTATATGGTGGTGCAGCACCTCTTATTTAGCGGAACCTGTAGCGATAGCGCGCTAATCATTTATCTGTTTGTGATGGATTGTTACGCGCACAAGAAGACCATTTTTTGAGTTATGTGATGCACTGCATAAAATAAAGCTATGACGAAACCGCAGTTGGTAGCGTCTAACTATTAGCACGGCAAACATGACGGGCAGCAAAACCAGTCAGATCAGTCAATGAAGAAAGCTGATCGTGGATGCCACCGAGGGCACCTTGACTACATTGCTTACTGCATCGTGCATAACCGTTATTAACCATCTCGGATTTTTACGAAAGAGGCTCCAAATGAGCAACAACGCTATCCCCCAGACCGCAAAGCAGCGCGAGCACAACGAGAACAAGGCTGAAGAGACCAAGGAACCCCGCGGCCCCCTCCAGACCGAGCACGGTGTTACCACCATTGATGAGAGCGTCGTCGCAAAGATTGCTGGCATGGCAGCTCGTGAAATCCCCGGCGTCTACGACATGGGCAACGCTGTCCGCCGTGCGTTCAACGCAGTGACCGACCGTATCCCCAACGCTCAGACCAACGTTGCTGGCGGCATTAGCGTCCAGAAGGGTGAGACCCAGGCAGCTGTCGAGGTTACCGTAGTCGTCGAGTACGGTGTCTCCATCGTCGAGGTTGCCGACGCAATTCGTCGCAACGTTATCGAGCAGATTGAGGGCACCACCGGTCTCGAGGTTGTTGAGGTCAACATCAACGTTACCGACGTTCACCTGCCCGAGGACGACTCTAACAAGTCCGAGGACACCGACCTCAAGTAACCCGCATCCAACGCCTTAATCTAAGGAGTTCTTATGAAGACAACGCACCTGGCCCTCCTGGTGGGCCTGTTCCTTGGAGCCGTTCTTGCCTTCGGTTCTTTCGGAACGTTCGTTCTGGTGGCCCTGTGTGGCTTTGCCGGATGGGCCGTAGGCCTCTGCCTGGAGGGCCGGGTCGATGTCCGAAGCCTCCTGGACGGGCGAAAGAAGTGACGATGGTGACCGCGAACCAGCGTGCAAACATGCAGCTAAGTGCTTCCCAGGAAGAACGTTCTTCCTGGGAGCACCGCGGCACCACAACCATCCCCGCGCGACTCGTTGCAAAGATTGCAGCTGAGGCTGCAAATGAAAGCGCCAACGTTGGCTCAAATGCTGGAGGCGTACTGGGAATTGGTACCCGCCACAACTTCGACTCGCGCCCTGAAGCCCAGTGTGAACTCTACGGCCAGGTAGCAGTCCTGCACCTGGACATCGGACTGGTCTTCCCCGCACCTTTGTCCCCCATCCTCGAAAATCTGCGCGCACACGTGCGTAACCGCGTTGAGTACCTCACGGGGCTTAGCGTGGGCAAGATTAACATCGAGATATCCTGGCTCAATCCGAGCAGCCACGTTAGGAAGAGCCTTAAATGAGTACACCTGTTCCGAAACTAATTCGTCGTCCCTCGCGAAGCATCCCTAGCATCCTGTTGGCTCTGGTTTTGCTTGCACTGGGGGGACTGGTGGTTTGGCTTGCGGTTCACCGAATGGTGAACGGTGCCTGGCCTGAGTCTATGGTGGGTACCCTCACCGCTATTGGTTCTACCACTCTTGGCTCCGTCACGGCTATTATCTTCGCCATCATCCTGGCGGTGTGCGGTCTGGCTATGATCATTGGCGCTGTGTGGCCGGGAGTTCCGGATCGTGTGGAAATTTTCCCCGACGATATTCCCGGTCAGACTGTCGCAAAGCGCCGAGACTTGGCTAACCTCATTCAGACCCAGGTTGAGCAGATTGACGGTGTCCACTCCGCTATCGTTACCGCTAACGGCTCCCGCGTAGACGTTGTTGTCCATAGCGTCTTGGACGACCTCGGCCCCGTGCGTGAAGCTGCACGGAAGAAGACCGACGAAGTTCTAAAGATACTCGCACCCGTGGGTATTGCACGTAGTCGCGTGCGGATTAAGCATATTAGCTAAAGGAGATACGAATATGCGTTCAGTTTCTGGTGTTTTGAACAGAACTGTCCTGGCCACCTTTGGGCTTCTCCTTGTAGTAGTGTCCTTTTGGCTTTTAGCTTCGGGTCTCAATGCTGGTCAGGCTTGGCCGGAAATTGCACCTTTCCTGGCCTCTGCACAGGACCCGGTAGCTAGCTTTATCGGACCCATGGTACACACGCCGTGGTTCCTGCCTGTAGTAGCACTGGTATCAGTACTTATTGTCGTTGCCGGCTTGTTCATGCTGGTTGCACAGGTTCCCCGTAAAGCTGCTGCCTCCCCTTTGAGGTTTAGCGGTTCTGAGGGTGTGCTGATGGCTACTTTGGCACCTGAGGTTCTGGCGCTGGCTTTGACTGAGCGTGCTCAGGAAGTCCCTGGTGTGGAAAAGTGCGCTGTCTGGGTTACTGGCTCCCCGAAGAGCCTGTGGGTTCAGGCAGAGGCTACTGTCTCTCAGGGATGTGAGGTTGAGTGGGCTATTGCTGAACTCAAGAACCGGCTTAATAATGATGTGGCAGTATCTTTCGGCGCGAGCCCCAAGCAGATTGACGTTCTAGTACGGCTGGAGCGTTCCTCGAAGTCACGTAATGTCTCTGAATCTGTAACTGGCCATCATGCACCCGAAATCACGGGAGAGAGCATTGGCGCATAACCCTCAGAGCAAGGTGGTGCCGGAACCTCAATCCCATCAGTACCCCACCGCGCAGCTGAGCGCTTTGTCTGAAGCAACGCAGGACGAGGACAGATACCTTGTTCTGCGTGCTCAGGACGGAGATATTGACGCCTTTGAGAAGCTTGTTGAGCGTTATCAAGGGCGTCTTTTCCGCTCTGCATATATGATTGTTCGGAACCGTCAGGACAGTGAGGATATCGTTCAGGATACCCTCGTCCAGGCTTGGCGTAGCCTTCACCTAGTTCGGGAACCGGCAGCTTTTCGTGGCTGGATTATGCAGATTTGCACTAATAAAGCTACTAGTATGGTGCGTAAGCGTCAGCGTCGTGCCACGGATCCTTATGATGCGGAAGGACTCGAAGGTGTGAGCGCTGCGGCTGAGATGACGTCGAGCAGTACCGCTGACCCGGCTGATTCCAGTGAAGTTAATGCGCAGATTCAGGCCCTTGCCGATCTTTTGGCGTCCGTGGAACCTGGACTGCGTGTAGTATGGATTCTTCGAGAAATCGATGAGATGTCATACGAAGAGATTGCCAAGACACTGAACCTGACAGTTTCGACCGTCCGTGGGAGGCTGGCACGAGCCCGTTCTCTCGTCATACGCCTGATGAAGGAGTGGGCTTGAGTAACGCCAAAAACCTCTCAAATAAGGTCCGACACTCAGCAGCGTCGGTGAGGTCAATCGTACGATCCCATGAGCGGGATGATGCAGACACCCGCGAGTACCTACGTTTTATTGCTTCCCTGCACGAAGAATGGGACCGCCTGGAATCTGAAGGGAATGACTCGGTCCTGCCCCGTCGCCCCCTAATGGAAGCTATTCTTGCTGAAACCCGACACGGTAAGCAAATGGAGATGCCAGCAACAGATTTAGGTCCCTACAGCATGTCTGAGTTTTCGTTGAGGGCTCTTATTCGCCGCGCTGTAGACTCAGTACCCGGTGCACGTTCCTTGCGTTCTTCTTTTGAGCATGCACCTTCAAGCGAAGAGCATCGCGGTCTGGGGGTTCCGGAGGTTGTATCCTGCCGAGTCTCGGCTCACGGTGCCGTTGAAAGCCTACCGCAACTGGCCCAGCAAGTCCGCGAAGCCGTCCGCGAAGCCTGCGATAAGAACCTGGGAGTCTCCCCGACAGTCAATGTACATATCGAGGATATTCATCATGACGACTAACTTTTCTGCCGCCGAGCTACTTCGGCTGGTCACTGCCATTCCCGGAGTACGAGGAATCGAACCTGGGCTGGGTAGCACCCTGAAAATGATCGGTAGCCGCATGCCGCAGGCCCGCTTTGGCGTAATCGTTGAATCAGGCTCGCGTCAAGCTACTATTGAGGTCGGCATTGACGAATCCAGGCCGGTCAAAGATATCGTACGAGATATCCAAGAGACTGTCATTCGTTCGCTGTCTCAAGCGCAGCAACACGATGAAGAACATTCAAACTCTCAAACCTTAGACTCAACCAGTAGCGATGACGAGAATACCCCGCAGGTTAGGTGAGGGTCCAGTCCCTCCTGTAGGGGGTCTACCTCAGAAAGCAGCGGAGCCCCGCACTGTACACACAGTGCGGGGCTCCGCCCTATTAACCCTCGCGCGCCACAAAAGGCAGCCGCCTGGGTGTAAGTCTTATCGACCGGGATTAGTGGTCAGCACCAACCATCACGTTGGATGCCTTGATGACTGCGTATGCAGTCTCGCCCACCTTCAGGCCCAGCTCCTTGATGGACTCGTTGGTGATGGAAGCAGAGATAACAACCTCCGGAGCAATCTCAATCTTAACGATGCCGTTGGTTGCACCCTCGGTGATCTCAACAACCTTGCCAGCGAACTGGTTACGTGCAGAAAGCTTCATGAAGCCGTGCCTTTCACTCAATAAACGTACAAATGCTCTAGATACTTTACACACCTTATCCTCTGCATAATGAGCAAAAACCCGAATTTTCGCAAATATTACGCACAAACCATGCAAATTTTATTTTTGGCTTCATCCATGCCCCGCACACACCCCCAAAAGACCGGTAAAAACCAGCCCCGCACATGCGGTTCACGCCCGCCAAATGGTATAGTCAGCACGAACGCGAGAACCCTCGCACCCTCCACCGTCGCACCCCCAGCCTGGCTGACGCGCGCCCACACGCCGCAGCACCACCGCAGTAACACCGCGGAAACAGGGGAGCGGCGCATCCGCACAGATCGAAGAAGGAACCATGAGCGAAAACCTCAACGAAATCGAAGCACCCGCCTGCCCCGAATGCAACGAAAACTACACCTACGAAATGGGCGAACTCTGGGCATGCCCCATGTGCGGCCACGAATGGGAACGCACCGCAGCAGGCGAAACCGAAGAAGCAGCAGGCTCCAAGGTTCTCGACTCCGTCGGTAACGAGCTCGTCGACGGCGACTCCGTCACCATCGTCAAGGGCCTGAAGGTCAAGGGCGGCGCAGACATCAAGGCAGGCACCAAGGTGCGCGGCATCCGCCTGCTCGAATCCCCCGTCAACGGCCACGACATTGAGGCGAAGGTCCCCGGCGCAGGCCAGATGTACCTGAAGTCCTCCGTGGTGAAGAAGGCATAAATCAAGAAGGCATAAGCCCAGGCGATATAAGCCAAGAAGACGTAACGCCTCCTGCGAGGCGCAGAAAAGGCGGCACCTCCCGCACTAGCTCACGCTAGGGGAGGTGCCGCCTTTGTGTATGAGGGGCTCATCTGAGAAAAGCTCAGCGCACCCTCAATAGGTCGGAATGTTTTACTTCCTGCCGGTAAGGCCCAGGTAGACGGAAATAGTCAGCATTGCTGCGAAAATTGAAATAATCCAGCGGATCCAGTCAATGCCGCTGGTGTCCGCTACACCCAGCTGGGTTGCTGCCCAGGTGCCGATAGCCGCGCCGACAGCACCGCAGATAATGGTCCAAAGAATCGAAATGTTCTGACGGCCTCGCATGAAGAAACGTGCGATCGCGCCAATAATTGCGCCGGTGATAATGGTGCCAATAAGAGTGCCCATTGTTCTCTCCAAAGGTTGTACACCTGCCGCTGTGACAGGTGGTGTATTAGTTCCAGTGTAGGCAATGCTGGTTACGGAAAGCTTAATAACGGGTATGTTAAGGTAAACGGCACCTCAATGTTTTACGTGTAAAACACTGAGGTGCCGTTCCTAATGAATGAAGCGACTACTTCGACTTACGCCAAATCTTCAGAGCGCTACAAATCATCGGCAGCTGCAGGGGCAGGCGACCATACGCAATAGCCTTACGCTGAGTGGACTGGTTACGCGCATCCAGAGCCATCTGAATGTTCGCGGGGAACACAGCAACAAACAGCAGAGCCGCAAGCAGACCACCGGCACGGCGGGTCTTATCATTAGCCAGCAGGGCAGCGGTGCCCAGCTCAGCTACACCCGAACCGTGAGTGTACGCGTGGGCAGGACCCGGCAGGTACTTCGGCACAATCGAGTCGAAGGGACCCGGGATGATGAAGTGCAGCGCACCCATCACAGCGAGGGCGCGAGCCATACGAGTAGCCGAGCGCTCAGCGCTGTACTCTTTCTTCTTAAAAATACTCATGCTCCCATTATGCGCCCGTCAGAGGCTTATTCCCCGCCTCAACGATGCGCTGAACCGCTGCGTGTTTGACTGTCTAAAATGCGGACTAGGCACGTCAAACAGAAAACATTGTTCAAAAGCAGGTAAGATAGGGAGCAACGGCACCACGTGCGGATGACGCCCCGCCTGCCCTCACCCTCAGGTGAGTCGCCAGACGGAGTAAAACACCGGGTGCCTACCGGAACAATCAAAGGAGTTATACCGTGAAGAAGATCCTGTGCATCGCTATCCTGGCAGGCGCCGCATACTTCGGTTACAAGAAGTTCGTTGCCTAAATAGCTAGCCCTCGGGCACTCTACATATCCTTAAGCAACGAAAACCTGCCGTCTCACATATACACCATATGCGAGACGGCGGGTTTCTCGTATGCCCAACCTCCCGGGCTTCAAATGCGTAGCCTATAAGGTGAACCGGCTATTCGCTCGGTCTAGTAGCTCGGCGGAACCTCACCGGTCATCACAACCTTGTTCTGCGAAGAGCTCCAGGTGAACTCAGCGGTCGTGCGACCGCTCGCGTTGTGCACCTTCTCGTCTTCCTTCATGTAACGGTAGGTCACGCTAATCGAGCTGTCCGAGGTACGGGTAATCACCGGGGAGAACGAGTACGGCTCATAGGTTGCGGTACCAATGAACTTGCCGCGGTGGAACAGCAGAATATGGTGCGCCATCGAGGAGATGCAGCAATCAGACGGGGAAGAACCCGGAATCGCGTCAATCCACGACAGCTCAGCACACGGGTCGTAACCCTCGTACGTGCGCGAAACGTTCGTCCACTGATCCCACTTGCTCTTATTCTTCAACTCGCGCAGAGCCTTAGACACCACGGTCGACGCAGAATCAGACGCGCAGGTGGAATCCTTCTTCGACTCAGACTTAGCCTCAGACTTGGAATCCGACTTCGACTCAGCGGTCTTCGTCTCGGTCGGCTCAGCATGAACCGTAATCGTCACCACCGACGGCACCGGAGCAGGTGACGAAGCACTCGGGGTAGCGCTCGCGGATGCGCTCGGGCTCGCCGACGGGGTCGGGAACAGTGCCTGAGTGGAGGGCGCGCTCGCGGAGGCAGAAGCGCTACCAGAAGAAGACACTACGGTACCCGAAACAGCAGAATCAGTGCTTGCCGAGCAGGAAGTGACAACAAGAGCTAGAGCGGCGCCCAATGCGGGTAGAGTCAAAGCGGTACGGCCGGTGAAACGGCGGCGATTAGAAGACATGGATACTCCTGAAGATGCGCGGCAGCGCGCATCAGTGCTGGTCAAGAAGTGAATAGTGAACTCGTCCAGTATAGGGAAAAAGAGGCGGGCACGTGGTGCGCGCGGTCAGTGCCGTTCGTTACCAGTACCGTTCGTTACCGTGGCGTGTGTGAGTAGCTGCCCCCCCCCGGCCCAAACACCCAGCACCAAAAACCGGCTAGCAGACCTTATCGTCCGTCAGATAATGCACCAGCCAGGCGCGCCTCGCCGTCGCAATACGTGCCGTAATCCGCGGGAAAACCCACAGACTAATAGCACCCTGAGCCCACAAAGTTAGCGAAAACAGCAGCGGCCGGAACGCAACATCGCGCGGATCCACGCCGGGGTTGAGAAGGCGCGCGAGCGCATCCGACAGGAAAATCGACGGGAACATCAGCGACATCAGCACCGTACCCAGCACCCAGCCCGGCCCGAAACAGAGCAGAACCCAGCGGACGCTCATCCGCAGGTTCTTGCGGTGCGCCCAGCGGAACTGCCAGCCGCGCAGACGGTACGGATAAATCACGCCCAGAATCGAGCCCAGGGACACCACAATAGCCGGCACCACAAAGAACGACAGGGACATCATGAGCGTGGGGGTCAAATGCTCATCCTGGCTGTGCAGTATCAGTGCCAGCAGGGTGCCAGAAACACCCGTAATCAGACCGATTGCAATAGCCTTCGTACGCACGAACAGGTGCAGGGCATGCTGGTCGCTACTGCGTAGCGTACGCAGCGCATGCTCCTCATCGTGGCCCATCAGGTTCGTTGAGGTGACGTCCGCAACCATCCAGCCGACCATCACCAGCGCAAAACCGGCCGGGCCCTTAAACTCGCTAAACAACCACGAACGCCAGGCTTCCGGGAGCAGGTACCAGCAGATCGCCGCCAGCAGGGCGTTACACATGAGTGTCTGCGTTTCCACAGGAAGGGGGCGCGTGAACATGCGGCGCAGCTCAGCGCGCACACTCGGACGGTACGTATTCTGCGGATCAACGAGGGCGCGACCCTCCACCCGCTGACGGCGCAGGTCCTGACGGAGTGCCCTGAAATTCGTCACGGGGTGCGCCAGCGGCGCAAGGCGGGAAGATACGTGCCTCAATATGCTCACCTGCCCATTGTAGAGGTGCTGCTGAGGCGAAGCGGCACCGCAGAAAATCAGCTATGCGGAAACTCTACCCACTAGAGCCTGTGTCCCCTTGCACACCCGCCGCATCCAAGGGACAATGAAAGCATGGCTGAAGTAACTCTACAGAACGAACTCGTAATCCACACCAACGGCGACCTGCCCGCAGTCGGCGCAAAGTTGCCCGAATTTTCGGTTCTCGCGGCTGATCTCTCCGAGATTTCCTCCGCAGATTTCGCAGGTAAGAACCTGGTGCTGAACATCTTCCCCTCCGTCGACACCGGTGTTTGCGCAAACAGCGTCCGCACCTTCAACAAGCAGGCTGCAGGCCTGGAGAACACCGTCGTGCTGTGCGTCTCCAACGACCTGCCCTTCGCAATCGGCCGTTTCTGCGCAGCCGAGGGCATTGAGAACGTTGTGACCTCCTCCGCTTTCCGCTCCTCCTTCGGTGAGGACTTCGGCGTGAAGCTCGTGGACGGCCCGCTGGCTGGTCTGCTGGCACGTTCCGTGGTCGTCGTGAACCCCGCTGGTGAGGTTGTCTACACCGAGCTGGTTCCCGAAACCACCAACGAGCCCAACTACGAAGCAGCCCTGGCAGCTATCAAGTAAGCCCTAATAGCTATCAACTAGTAGCTATCAAGTAAGCTTAGTACGGGACCGGACGTAAGCCCGGCACCCGCATAGTACTTCCGTCAGGGACACCTGGCGGTACACAGCACAGCAGATACTGAACGTCTACAGCGCATGATCTAGGGTTCACCCACACATGCGGCTGGCGACAGCATAACGCCCCGCCCACCCGGTATTTCGGGTGGGCGGGGCGCTTTACTATATCCAGATTTAGCGCGCGATTCAGACTTAGTCTGCGGAGGCGCCGGGATGACCGGGAGCTTCGGAGGTTTCGGCGGGCTCCTCATCCGCGACCAGCATATGCTCCGGCAGGGTGCCGCGGCGCTTAGCCACCACAAAACGCGACATCAGCAGCAGAATGTACACCACCATCGAAATCAGCAGCATTGACTGCGGCGCCACCAACAAACCAACCGCCGCAGACACACCCGCAATAGCGGCAGTCGTGCGGTCCTTAGAACTGCGATACGCATCGATAGCGAGCACCGCGAACAGTGAGGTCATCACAAAATCCACGCCCTTGAGCTCACTCAAGAAGCTCGCACCCAGCACGTAGCCGAGCGTTGCGCTCGCGAGAACGCTCAGGTGCAGGCCCGCATGGATCCACAGGATGCGGGAGGCACGAAGCTTATGGCGGTCCGGTCCGGTGTTCAGCGCGTACGCCTCATCAATGAGGGTGTACACGGTGTAGAACTTCGCCAAACCACCCCGCACACGCTCAATCGGGTACGACAGGCCGTACATGAGGTGGCGGGAATTAATGAGCAGAGTCATCACGGCGATAGAGAACAGCGACGCATGATTCGACACCATGTCAATCAGCACAAACTCGACCGAACCGGCAAAAACCAGCATCGGCAGCAGGGGAGCCACCCAGAACGGCAGACCGTAACTGTGCACCAGCACGCCCAGGCCAATGCCGACAAAGAACAGGCCCAGCATAATCACGCCGGCAACACGCATCGCCTCCGCGAAGCCGCTCTCGCGCGGCTGCTGAGAATCCTGCGCATCGGGGGAGGCGGGGGCCTCCACCACGGGAATCATGCCGGTTAGCGGAAGGGCAGAAGCAATGACCTGTTCCACCTGCTCGGGAGAAGCCTGATGGGGCGCGGGTTGGCTCGCCTGCTGAGGCTCGGGCTGAGAAGAAACGGCGGGGGAAGAAGCAGAATTCTTAGAGATGCTCATCGTGACCCCCCTAGAAAACCCAGTTAGCCAGCACAACGCAGGTGACGGTACCCGCCACCATGCTCAGCACCATATTTTTACGCCACAGGTGCGCACCCACGGTCACCACCAGACCCGCCAGGTACGGTACCGCCGTAGCGAACGAGGAGTAATTAATCTTCGCCACCGCATAGATGGCAAGTAGCGCAACCGCGCCGAGCGGAATCCAGTGGCTGAGCGCATCCAAAAGTTCGGAGCCAGCCAGAGCCTTCTTCAAACCGAAAGGCAGCAGTCGCAACAGAAAAGTAATAACCGCAGCAACAAGTATTGCCGCAAGAATATAACCGGTGGTCACTTCACTATTCATGAAGATTTTCTCTTTCTGCACATACTCAGCGAAAGGAGCCCAAGTATAGGCGCGCGGGTGAAGCCGTGAAAGCATCCGCGAAAAAGGGTAGGGAGAGCCCAATCGAAGAGGTGTAGGGCGCTAAGTAGTGCGGTAGGTACGTGAGTTGATGAAAGCCGCGAAACGAAGAGGTGGAGGGTCGTTCCTCCTGCACGAGTTTTCTGCGCGGATAGTTCTGTGCAGATAGTTCTGAGCGGGTAGTTGCGCGCGGCAGTAGTTCTCGTGTGTAACCTCGGGTGATGCCGCTCCCGGTGCGGTGTTACTCCGGGGCGGCACAGCGTTCTGCGTCGCTAGTTTCCTTAGCGGTGTCTTTCATCTGAGTCATGATGTACCTTCACCTCTGGGAGCCTCCGCGCAGGTTCGCGCGGGAGGCATCTTAGTAATCCTAGAAATAGAAAGAGGGGAGAGCGAAGCTCCACTCATCTATCCTAACCGGTTTTGAACGCTGATGTAACGTCCTTACCGCTGTGTGGAAGCGGGAGCATCAGCGGTAGCGGCGCTTTCAGCCTCAGCCGCTACCTCATGCACAGCACGATGCGGCAGAGTACCGCGGCGCCTCGCCACCGGGAAACGCGCCAGCAGCAGCACCACATACGAACCCAACGCCACCACCAAGAACGAGGACGGCGCAAAAATCAGCGCAACCGCCGCCGAAACCGCAACAAAGAGCGCCGTCACACGATCCGGGTTGGCGCGGTAGCCGTCCATCGCAAGAACCGTGAAGATGGCCACCATCACGAAGTCCACGCCCTTCAGATTACTGAGGAAGCTCGCGCCCAGTACATACCCGAGGACTACGCTCAGAACCCACGACACGTAAATCAGCACGTTCACCCACAGAATGCGCGCCCCCGAACGCTCATTACGGTCGGGACCGGAGTTAAGCGCGAACGCCTCATCGCAAAGAGTGTGAATCGCCAGAGCCTTAGCCCAGAAACCCTTCACACTGTGCAACGGGTAGGAAAGACCGTACACCAGGTGGCGCGCATTCACCAGGAACACCGTCAACGCAATCGACGCCAGAGGCGCGCCACCACTGACCATGCCCACCATCAAAAACTCCACCGAACCGGCAAAAACGAGGGCAGATAGCAGCGGCGCAGTCCAGATCGGCAGGCCGTGCGCGTTGAGGATAATACCCAGACCCAAACCCAGCACAGCGATACCGAGCATCACCACGGAAGAATCCGCAACAGCCAAGCGGAAATCATTCTGCGTGCTCGTACGCTCAGCGCCGGGACGCCCAGTGCCGGGGGTCTGTGCCATAAAAGAGTTCCTTGTGTATGTTGTGCTCTTCAAAAAATCTACTGTGTGCGTGAGGGACTTCGAAGCTCCGCCGCGGTTTTCCAGTGTATAGGAGCGGCCGGTTGACCGACGAGAAAAAGAGTCCGGGAATAAAATAATGAGAAACACGCTTATAGTGAATGACGCTAAACAACGCGGCGCTGAATAACCTAGTGACCGTGCAGACAACCCGAAAGGAACCTCAATGGCTGAGCAGAACAACACCGTGCAGACTGCTGAAGAGCAGAAGAAGGTGTACTCGCGCCAGCAGGAACGCCGCGAACTCGACAACTACCGCCAGACCAAGATCGAGCGCATCGACCGCCTGCGCTACCGTGCCTACGGTGCCAACGGCGCAACCCTCGACTTCGGTGTGGGCGAGGGCCTGCTGACCCCCGTCGAGCTGCTGCTCGCCGCGATTGCCGGCTGCTCCTCCGTAGACGTGGACGCGGGCACCTCCCGCCGCTCCACCCCCGAGGTGTTCGAGGTGCTCGCCTCGGCGCTGAAGCAGACCGAAGACGGCGCGGTGCGCCTGGACGACGTTGAGGTGGACTTTGATGTGCGATTCCCCGCCGATGAGCAGGGCGCCAAGGCACAGAAGATGGTGGACCGTCTGATTCAGCTCAGCGAGCAGAAGGACTGCACCGTTTCTCGTACCGTGGAGCACCCCACGAACGTTTCTTTCCACAACCTGGCTGACTAAAGCCGGGTGAACTGAATAGGCCTGAACTGAATATGCCGGGCGAATTAGTCTGAAGTAGAACCCTCCCGTACCGCTTGTGATGAAGCGGGTACGGGAGGGTTTTTCTGTGTTTTTGTGGTTTTGGGGTGGAAAAGAGCCTAAAAAGCGGGTAGGATTGACCCTCAGATTAGGAAAACTTACGGTACGTAAGAAATCCTTAAGATTGAAGAATTTCTTGACCCAGGCACAAACCTTCGGCGGCACCACCCGCAGCAGGACTAGACTGGACACCACAGACTAGACCGCTCGCAAACGCACGAAGCAATAGCCTCAGAAAGAAGACCTGACATGGCACAGCCTACAGAGACTTCCGGCGCTGCATCGGAAGCCACCCCCGCAGAGGGTGAACTGAAGCGAGGCCTCTCCGCCCGCCACATGCAGATGATCGCAATCGGCGGCGCAATCGGCACCGGCCTCTTCGTCGCCTCCGGTAAGACCATCTCCACCGCAGGCCCCGGCGGCGCAATCCTCGCCTACGCCCTCATCGGCATCATGGTGCTGTTCCTCATGCAGTCCCTCGGCGAGATGGCTGCTCACCTGCCCGTCCCCGGCGCATTCCAGACCTACGCGGCACGCTACGTGTCTCCGTCCTTTGGATTCGCCATGGGCTGGAACTACTGGTTCAACTGGGCGATTACCGTCGCCGCCGAACTCGTAGCCGTCGGCGAGGTGATGAGGTACTGGTTCCCGGACATCCCATCCTGGGTGTGGGCGGCAGGATTCCTCGTGCTGCTGACCGGCATCAACGCCCTCTCGGCACGCTCCTACGGTGAAAGCGAATTCTGGCTCGCCACCATCAAGGTCGTCACCGTGGTCGTCTTCCTCATCGCAGGTATCGCCATGATCTTCGGCATCCTGGGCGGTCGCTCCCCGGGCGTCTCCAACTGGACCGTCGGTGAGGCACCCTTCGTCGGCGGCGCACCCGCCGTACTCGCCATCTTCATGGTGGCAGGCTTCTCCTTCCAGGGCACCGAAATGATCGGTGTGGCTGCCGGCGAATCTGAGAACCCCCGCCGCGACGTGCCCCGCGCACTGACCAGCGTGTTCTGGCGCATCATGCTCTTCTACATCGGTGCGATGGTCGTCATCGGCTTCCTGATTCCTTACTCCGACCCGAACCTGCTCACCGCAGCAGACGGCAACATCAACATCTCCCCGTTCACCCTCATCTTCGAGCGTGCGGGCATCGCCTTCGCGGCAGCCGTCATGAACGCCGTGATCCTTTCCGCAGTGCTCTCTGCAGGTAACTCGGGCCTGTACGTTTCGGCTCGTATGCTCTTCGCGCTCGCCCAGGAGGGTAAGGCGCCGAAGATGTTCACCCGCATCAACTCCGGCGGCGTGCCCATGAACGCGCTGCTGGCTACCGCAGCTATCGGCGCGGTCGGCTTCATCGCCGCACTGCTCTCGCCGGATGGCGCGTACCTGTGGCTGGTGAACGTGTCCGGTCTGGCTGGCTTCATCACCTGGGTGGGTATCGCCGTGGCTCACTACCGTTTCCGCCGCGCATACCTGAAGCAGGGCAACAGCCTGAAGGACCTGCCCTACGTGGCGCCGTTCTTCCCCGCGGGCCCGATTATCGCCTTCCTCATGTGCCTGGTCGTAATTGGTGGCCAGAACTACGAGGCGTTCCTGAGCGGTGACTGGGCTGGCGTGCTCAGCTCCTACATTGGTCTGCCCGTGATTATCGCGGTCTGGCTGGTGCACCGCGTGGTCACTCGTGACCGCCTGATTCCGCTGGAGCAGATTGACGTGAGCGGCATCGAGGTTAAGGCTTCGAAGTAACGCGAACGATTGCGCCAGCTGATTGAATGAGCTGATATGCGAAGAGCCGCCGGTTCCCCTGATTGAGGGGAGCCGGCGGCTCTTTGCTATCTGCAGTTTATTCCGCACGGGTGAGCTAGGCTGTATGCCCTGCAGCTCTTAGGAGTGGCGGCGCGAGCGCATAACGCTCAACCCCAGACCCGCACAGATTGCAACAACACCAATGCCAACAATCACACCAACGCTGGATGCACCGGTGCTCGCCAGGGTAGCCTTCTTGGGGCTGCTCTCCTTAGCGAGGCTGTCCTTTGCCCCAGTGTCCTTAGCCAGAGTGTCCTTAGCCGAGCGGGCGGCGGTCACCGGAGCCTCCTGAGAGGGCTTGCTCTGAGCTGGCTTACTCTTGGGATGCGCCACGGTTGCGTCCTCCAGCTTGTCAGCGTTCGGGGTCTTATCGGCAACCGGCGCCTCCGGTAGCGCAGGCACCGTGGGTGCGTCGGTCGGGTTTACACCAACGGTTGCCTCGGGCAGGGGAGCCACGGTGGGCGCATCCGTCGGGTTCACGCCAACGGTTGCTTCCGGCAGCGCGGGAACCGTCGGCGCATCGGTGGGGTTTACACCTACGGTTGCCTCGGGCAGAGGTGCCACGGTGGGTGCGTCGGTCGGGTTCACGCCCACGGTTGCTTCCGGCAGGGGAGCCACGGTGGGTGCATCAGTGGGGTTTACACCAACGGTTGCCTCGGGCAGGGGAGCCACGGTGGGTGCATCGGTGGGGTTTACACCGATAGTTGCCTCAGGCAGGGGTGCCACGGTGGGCGCGTCGGTCGGGTTTACACCAACGGTTGCCTCAGGCAGAGGCGCCACGGTGGGCGCGTCGGTCGGGTTCACACCAATGGTTGCCTCGGGCAGGGGCGCTACGGTCGGTGCGTCGGTCGGGTTCACACCGATAGTTGCCTCAGGCAGAGGAGCCACCGTCGGAGCATAGGTCGGAACCGCAGAAACCACGGGCTCCTGCGCGAAAAGCTCAAGAGGCTTCTGAGCATCAAACGAACCGTACTCAGCACCCTCAACTCCGGCAGCCATGGTGCCCGCAATGTACTTGTGAGAGGTATTCAGCGTCGCCGCAACATCCGCCGGGACCTTCACCTCCGTCTCAAAAGCACCGTTGTGAATCTGCGAAGCAGGTACGGTCACCTCAGCCACGAAACGCATACCCTGCTGAGGAAAACGGCCGGGAACCCACACATTCGTATCAGACACCACCACGCGCACACCGTGCGGGGTCGCCTCACCGGTGTAGCCGGTACCGCGCACCTTCAACACAGTCTCACCCTTGGTGTTCAGACGCGGCGAATCCACGTGCAGAACCGGTGCGGCGCTATCCTTCACAACGTCCATGCGCAGAACCTGACCGCCACCGTAACCATCAACGATGATATTAGCGACGAAGCTGTAGTTCTTCGCCGGGTCAATCAGGCTACCGGGAACGTAATGGGTCGCAGTCGCCGTGCCATCCTTGAACGGGCCCTCAACGCGCACCGTCTGAATCGGGTTCAGAAACGGGAAACCCCTATGGTTTGCCTCGTGCAATGCCGGGGCAAAAGCGGTAGTTTTCGCGGGCAGTTTCGACGCCTTGAACGTAATCTTGTTCAGACGCAGGGCAGTCTTCAGCTGACGGGTATTGGTCTCAACCTTGTAGTTGTAGACCGTAATAACCGGCGGGTTATCCGGATTCGGGGTATTAGCCGCTGCAACAGAAGGCAGAGCGCCCAGGCTCAAGGATGCGGCAAGAAGAACAGAAGCGCCGGCGCTACCGTAGCGGCGGGAACGAGAAGAGTTAGCCATCATGAAGTTCCTTCTACATGGGTGATTGAGTGATCCGCACTCTTCCTGTATCACGCCAAGTCGAGTGCGTATACGGTACCGCGACATCGCGGTTAATTACACCGTAACACGCACCTAAACGCATGAACCGGACATAACATAACTCGCCGAAATATTACGTAAAACCAATGCCTACAGGGCGCACAATAGGGCGGATGAATAAGACAAACACGCACAGCGCCGGGTGGAGGATACGGAAATGCTAGGGTAGAAAGATGCCCACGCAGAAGAACCCGCAGAACCGAGTAGAAGCAGCCCAGCCCGCCGAGCACAGTGCTACTAAGCACAGCGTCACTGAACATAACGCTATCGACAGCACGCACCGCGTCGTGAACGTGTGCGCTGTAGCAGTCCGCAACCGGGACGGGCTCGTACTCACCGTACGCAAACAGGGCAGCGACGGGTTCATGATGCCCGGCGGCAAACCCGAACCGGGGGAGACCCCGCTACAGACCGCCTGCCGCGAAGTGAACGAAGAAATCGGACTCATCCCCGACCCCGCCCGGATGCACCATCTCGGACTCCTGGAGGCGGCGGCACTGAACGAGGTAGGCTTTACGGTACGCGCCGAAACCTACGAATACGCACCCACCGACGAACAACACGAGCTATTGGCTTCTCTGGTGCCGCAGGCTGAAATCGCTGAGCTGCGCTGGGTCAACCCCGCCATGAGCAACCCTTTCGATTCTGCATCGCAGGCACCGCTGAATACCGAGCAGATTTTCCCGCTGCTGGCACGCACCCCGCTACCGTAACCACCGCCCCTGACTCCCCCCCCCCTGAACTGGTGGGCGGCACACATGAGGTACACAGGTGCATCCGGTACCCTCAACACAGCAACATCTATCGCGGGTAGAACGCATAGAGGCGCTCCACCCCGGACCCCCCCATACACCCCAAGGAGAATCATGAAGAAGACCGACTACAACCTCGCCGTCTACTGCGGCGCACGCTCCGGCAACGACCCGCTCTTCACCACCCGCGCCCAGGAGCTCGGCACCCTCTGCGCCCAGAACAATATTGGCGTGGTCTACGGCGGCGGCCGCACCGGACTCATGGGCACCGTCGCGGGCGCAACCCTGGACGCCGGCGGCGTAGTTTACGGCGTGGTGACCCACAAGCTGGTTGGTCTGGAGGGCGTGTACCCCGGCCAGACCACCCTCGACATTGTGGACACCATGCACCAGCGCAAAATCGCCATGATTGAGAAGGCTGACGCATTCGTCGCACTGCCCGGCGGCCCCGGCACCCTCGAAGAGTTCTTTGAAGTTTTCAGCTGGCAGTTCCTCGATATTCACTCCAAGCCGGTCGCCCTGCTGAACGTCAACGGCTACTGGGACAAGCTCATCGACGCGATGCACTACATGGCGTCCACCGGCCTGCTCAACGAACGCTACCTGGACGAGCTCATCATCGTCACCACTCCCGAAGAGCTGCTGGAGGCGCTCGCCAAGGATCTGGAACGCCGCGCCGCCGAAAAGAACGCTGCCGAAAAGAACGCTGCTGCAAAGAACACTGCTGAATAAAGCCAACACTGCATAAAACCAACGCAGGAAACGAGATTGACTATGACCACCGACCCTACGCAGGCACGCACCCTGCTGCTGACCTTCTTCGGCCCGTTCCCCGGCGTACCCGTGAACCCCACCGTAGCGCTCGCCGAAGGTGCTCAGCGTTTGCTGGCCCGGGTGCGCCCGGATTTGAACGTCATCACCCGGGAGCTGCCCGTCAGCTACGACGGTTCCAGCACCGCCCTGCGTGGTGCCCTGCAGGATGTGCAGCCCGACGCGCTCATCAGCCTGGGCGTGGCGGTTGGCCGCGACGTGGTCAGCCTCGAACAGATCGCTATCAACCTGGACTCCGCCGGTATTGAAGATAACGACGGCGACCAGCGCTGCGATGAGCCTATCGCCCCGGGCGGCCAGGAGGCGTACTTCTCCTCCCTGCCGGTGCGCGCCAGCTTTGAGCGTCTGCGTGCGGCGGGGGATCCGGTCGAGATTTCGTACACCGCCGGAACCTACGTGTGCAACCACGTGTTCTACGAGGGTCAGCGCATCAGCCGTGAACTGGGCTTGAGCATCCCCGCCGGATTCGTGCACGTGCCCGCAACCTGCGCCGACGGTGAAGAGAGCACCGAAGGCACCGGCATGACCGCTCACCGCGACGCCGGTGGCGTGGTCCGTGACGAGCAGGGCATCCCGCAGCTACCCGAATCCACCGTGGTGCGCATTATCGCTGAGGTCGCCTCCGACACCCTGCCCGCCGTGAACTAGCCGCACGGTACTGAGCTAAAACCCGTATAACAAAACCGCCGGATAGCCTCCCGACTTGGGAGCCTATCCGGCGGTTTGTGCATCTGCGCTGACCCTACACAACCGGGCTATAACACCGGCATATGCAGGCTCAAGCTACTACTTGGTGCGGTTCTTCAGGTAGTAATCAATCAGCGAAGCAGTCGAAGAATCCTGACGAGCCAGAACCTCACGGTCACCCTCAATAGCGGGAACCAGGTCCAGCGCCAGCTTCTTACCGAGCTCAACGCCCCACTGGTCGAAGGAGTCAATACCCCAAACAACACCCTGAACGAAAGTGATGTGCTCGTACAGAGCAATCAGGGAGCCCAGAACGCGCGGGGTCAGGCGCGGCGCCATGATGGAGGTGGAGGGGCGGTTACCGCTGAAGATACGTGCGTTGACCACGTGCTCTGCGGTGCCCTCTGCACGAACCTCTTCCTCGGTCTTGCCGAAAGCAAGAGCCTGAGACTGCGCGAAGAAGTTAGCCAGGAACAGCTCGTGAACGTCCTGCTCGCCGTCCTTGGTCGGGTGGACCGGGTTAGCGAATGCCAGGAAGTCCGCGGGAATCAGGCGGGTGCCCTGGTGGATCAGCTGGTAGAAAGCGTGCTGGCCGTTGGTGCCGGGCTCGCCCCAGAACACTTCACCGGTTGCGTAGTTGACGAAGGAGCCGTCTGCGCGAACGGACTTGCCGTTGGACTCCATGGTCAGCTGCTGCAGGTATGCGGGGAAGCGGTGCAGGTACTGGTCGTAGGGCAGAACCGCGTGGGTTTCTGCGCCGAGGAAGTTCACGTTCCAGATGTTCAGCAGACCCATCAGAACGGGTACGTTCTGAGCCAGGGGGGCGGTGCGGAAGTGCTCATCCATTGCGTGGAAGCCGGCAAGGAAGTCAGCGAAAACCTTCGGACCGAAAACGATAGCCAGGGAGGTGCCGATCGCGGAGTCTACAGAGTAGCGGCCGCCAACCCAGTCCCAGAAGCCGAAAGCGTTCTCGGGGTCAATGCCGAATGCTGCAACCTTATCCAGCGCGGTGGAGACAGCCACGAAGTGCTTAGCCACAGCCTCGGAAGCTTCCTTACCTTCCAGCGCGCCAGCCTCAGCCAGTGCGGACAGCAGCCATTCGCGTGCCACGCGCGCGTTGGTTAGGGTTTCGAGGGTACCGAAGGTCTTAGATGCGACGATGAACAGGGTGGTCTCGGGATCTAGGTCGGAGACCTTCTCAGCCACGTCGGTCGGGTCAATGTTGGAGATGAAGCGTGCGGTGATGCCTGCATCAGCGTAGGGCTTGAGAGCCTCGTACACCATGACCGGGCCCAGGTCGGAGCCACCGATACCGATGTTCACAACGGTCTCGATGCGCTTGCCGGTGATGCCGGTCCACTCGCCGTTGCGCACGCGCTCAGCGAAAGCGTAAATCTTCTTCAGCACGGCGTGAACGTCTGCGTCTACGTCCTGGCCGTCAACGGTCAGCGCGGGGGTGTAACCCTCGGGGCGGCGCAGCGCGGTGTGCAGTACTGCGCGGTCCTCGGTGACGTTAATGTGCTCGCCGGAGAACATTGCCTCGCGAGCCTGCTCCAGCTTGACCTCTTCAGCGAGCTTGACCAGCAGCTCAAGGGTTTCGGAGGTAATCAGGTTCTTGGACAGGTCGACGTGCAGTTCGTCGGCGGTGAAGCTGAGCTTCTGCGCGCGTTCCGGGTCAGCGGCAAACCATTCGCGCAGGTTCGGGGTGAGAGATTTGTGGTGAGCGGACAGAGCAGACCACGCGGAGGTGGTCGTAGGGTCAATAGAAGTAGTCATGCTTCCATTCTCTTATTTTCGGGTGTCTATGTCACCTCTTTCGGGGGTGATATGGGACGATACGGCGAAAAAATCGAAACCTGGCACGCTGTTGTGGGCCTTGCAACATCAAGATGTAGAGTAAAACCTATGACTTCTTCACCTGAACACACACCCGCTGACACTCACACACCCGCTGACACTCACGCACCGCGCTACCTGCTCATCTCCCGCGAAGGGGAAACCCTCCTCAACGATGACGGAACCCTGCACTACCTGACCGGTATCGGTACTGCCGAGCCGCTGACCGAAGATGCTATCCTTGCGCGCAGCGTGATTCGCCCCGCCGCCTACGGTGCTGACACCCAGAAGAATAGTGAGGCAGAGGTGCACGTGCTCTACTGCGAGGACGAAACCCTCGCGCAGGCCGCCGCCGACCTGAACAACCCTCGGGTGCGCGCCTCTGCCAGTGGTTTCCGCTACTACCCGGTCCACGAGGATCCGGAAGGCCGTGCCCACTACGCCACCGCCCTGGCACGCCGCGACTACCTCATCGATATGCGCTACTCCGCCTACAGTGGAGAGGAGGCACCCCTCGGCTCCAAGGGCATCCGCCGCACCGCCTCCGGCGAGATGGTGTTCCCCCGCATCGAACCCGCCGTCATGGCGCTGGTGACCAGCCGCGACGGCGAGCGCGTGCTGCTGGCGAATAACCGCCAGTGGCACCCCAACCGTTTCGCCCTCATCGCCGGATTCGTTGACCCCGGCGAAAACCTTGAAGAGGCGATTGCCCGCGAAGTCTACGAAGAGACTGGTCTGCACACCCTGAGCACCGAATACCGTATGAGTGATGTGTGGCCTTTCCCGCGCTCGCTCATGATTTGCTACCGGGCGCGTGTGGATGAGAACGAACCCATCATCCATCACGACGGTGAGATTCGTGCCGCCCGCTGGTTCACCGCCCCCGAGTTGCGTGAGGCGATAGCGATTTCGGAGGAGCGCGGTAACAGCGACGAAGACGACCCCGCCAAGCTGGAGTTGCCCGGCACGAACGCCGTTGCCCGCCGCATGATTGATGAGTGGCTCGCAGAAAAGCCCTAGTGATACACTGGTAGCTAAGCCCAACGGAGGGGGGTCCGTTTTGGCGTGCCCGGAAACGCTCTCATTGCAGAGCGGGTCCACTGGCATACACTCAAACCGGCAAACACCCCCAGATACCTATCTGAAGGTACTGCCCTGTGACCCCCGCGCCTTCTAGAGCGCACCCGCTGGCAAGACTATCCCCTAGATTTAAGCGAGAAACTTAACGCATGTCTGAAAACACCGCTTCGCGCCCCGACCTTCGCAATGTGGCCATCGTGGCACACGTTGACCACGGCAAGACCACCATCGTCGACGCGATGCTGCAGCAGACCCACGCCTTCTCTGCCCACGCAGATGTTGAAGACCGAGTCATGGACTCCGGCGACCTCGAAAAGGAAAAGGGCATCACCATTCTGGCGAAGAACACCACCGTGTTCTACAACGGCCCTTCCGCCAACGGCGAGACCATCACCATTAACGTTATTGACACCCCCGGCCACGCCGACTTCGGTGGCGAGGTGGAGCGCGGCCTGTCCATGGTTGACGGCGTTGTGCTGCTCGTGGACGCATCCGAAGGTCCGCTGCCCCAGACCCGCTTCGTGCTGCGTAAGGCGCTGGCTGCTAAGCTGCCCGTGATCCTCGTGGTGAACAAGGTTGACCGCCCCGACTCCCGTATCGACGAGGTCGTTGGCGAGTCCATGGACCTGCTGCTCGGCCTGGCATCTGACCTGGCGGACGAGGTTCCCGACCTGGACCTGGACGCTGTGCTGAACGTTCCGGTAGTGTACGCATCCGGTAAGGCTGGCGCTGCATCCCTGAACCAGCCCGCAGACGGCCAGCTGCCCGACAACGACGACCTTGAGCCGCTGTTCAAGACCATCATCGAGCACGTGCCCGCCCCCACCTACAACCCGGACGAGGTTCTGCAGGCACACGTGACCAACCTGGACTCCTCCCCGTTCCTGGGTCGTCTGGCACTGGTCCGTATCTTCAACGGCACCCTGAAGAAGGGTCAGACCGTTGCGTGGGCACGTCACGACGGTGAAATCAAGAACGTCCGCATCTCCGAGCTGCTGGCGACCAAGGCTCTCGAGCGCGTTCCCGCAGAGTCCGCTGGCCCCGGCGAAATCGTCGCAGTGGCTGGTATCGAGGACATCACCATTGGTGAAACCCTCACCGACGCTGAGAACCCCAAGCCCCTGCCGCTGATTAAGGTGGATGATCCCGCGATCTCCATGACCATCGGTATTAACACCTCCCCGCTGGCTGGCCGCGTCAAGGGCGCAAAGGTCACCGCACGTCAGGTGAAGGACCGCCTGGACCGCGAGCTCATCGGTAACGTGTCCATCAAGGTTCTGCCCACCCAGCGTCCGGACGCGTGGGAAGTTCAGGGCCGTGGCGAGCTCGCCCTGGCTATCCTCGTGGAGCAGATGCGCCGCGAAGGCTTCGAGCTGACCGTGGGTAAGCCCCAGGTGGTTACCAAGACCATCGACGGTAAGGTCTACGAGCCCATGGAGCACATGATCATTGACGTGCCCGAGGAGCACCTGGGTGCTGTCACCCAGCTGATGGCTGCGCGTAAGGGCCGCATGGAGAACATGTCGAACCACGGTACCGGTTGGGTCCGTATGGAGTTCGCTGTTCCCGCACGTGGTCTGATTGGTTTCCGTACCCAGTTCCTGACTGAGACCCGCGGTGCCGGTATTTCTTCCTCCTACTCGATTGAGCACGAGCCCTGGGCTGGCGACATTGAGTACCGCACCAACGGTTCGCTGATTGCTGACCGTGCCGGCGTGGTGACCCCCTACGCGATGATTAACCTGCAGGAGCGTGGCACCTTCTTCGTGGAGCCCACCTCTGAGGTGTACGAGGGCATGATCGTTGGTATGAACTCCCGTGCAGACGACATGGAAGTTAACATCACCAAGGAAAAGAAGCTGACCAACATGCGTTCTTCGACCGCGGACAACTTCGAAAACCTGACCCCGCCGAAGAAGCTGACCCTGGAGGAGTGCCTGGAATTCGCTCGCGAAGACGAGTGCGTTGAGGTGACCCCTGAGGCGATTCGTATCCGTAAGGTCATCCTGGACTCCAACGAGCGTGTGCGCGAGTTCCGCCGCCGCGCCCGCGCGAACTAATACAGCGCGAACTGATAGCGCGTTAGGGACTAACCTGCTGTAGCGGGTGTCGTTGCCTAGAGTCGTTGTTCAAGAGCCGCCGCTACCTTTCATATGGAAGGCAGCGGCGGTTCTGTTTAACCACCCCGATCCGTTCGGGAAATAACGGCGGGGCGGCGGGAGAGAAGGGGGAGGAAAGCCGGGCGCTTTTGCTTTCTACCTAAAACTGCTTCCGAAAAGCCCGAACACCCCGCGCTGTACATGCGAGTGTGTAAGATAAAATAATGCGCCTGCACGGTGGTGGCACCCGTCAGCTACTCAACGTCTGCTACTCAACGATGTAAATTGCCGGCGCGCTTTGACCGTCTAAGAAACCCAACCCTGCGTATGAGAGGGAAAGCCTGTGTCTGAAACCGAGAACACTCAGCCTGATTCTGCGACCCCTAGCTATCCCACGCAGGGTGAGCGCATCGCCCCCGGCTCGCGCCGCGATCTGCTGCCGAATAACTACGATGCGAAGAAGGCACGCATCCTGTTTGTGCATGCACACCCGGATGATGAGACCTCCTCAACCGGCGCAACCATGGCGTACTACGCGCAGAAGGGCGCGGAGGTGTACCTGCTGACCGCTACCCGCGGTGAGCTGGGCGAGGTCATCCCCGAGGAACTGCACCACCTGGAGGTTGGTAAGCCCGGCTGCCGCGATAACGGTGAGGCGCTGGGCGAGTACCGTACCGGTGAGCTTGCCGGTGCTATTAAAGCACTGGGTGTGAAGAAGCAGTTCTTCCTGGGTCAGGCGCCTGCCGTGGCTGAGGGCACGCTGCCCCTGTACCGTGATTCCGGTATGGCGTGGGGTCCGGAGGGTAAGCCCGTCGCTAACCCGGTGGCGGCGGCTGATTCGTTGACCGCGCAGCCTCTGGAACCGCAGGCTCAGGCTCTGGTTGCCGCTATTCGCGCCCTCAACCCGGATGTTCTTGTCACCTACGATTCGGACGGCGGTTACGGCCACCCCGACCACGTGCGCGTGTATGAGATTGTGCACCGTGCCCTGCAGATTCTTGAAGATGACGAGGACCGCCCGATTCTCACCTGGGGTATTGAGGGCGAGTTCGATACGGCTGATCAGCGCGTGCAGGCGGCAATCTACGGTGACGGCACCGCCAAGCGCAAGGCGATGGAGGCGCACCGCACCCAGATCACGGTGGTGGACGAGAAGACTTTTGAGTACTCGAATAAGGTGCCGCAGAAGATTTCTGCCGTAGAGACTTTTCGTGTGCTCGACGGTGACCCGACGGCTACCGTGCACCCGAAGCCGCAGGAGGCTGGTCTGGTGGCGGGCGTTCTGACCGGCTCGATTCTGGGTATTTTTGCCGGTATTGCCGGGTCGATTTACCACGCTTGGGTCGTGTATGCGGGGGATACCGCCCTGCCCCTCGGCTTGCTGGTGGCGTACCTGACGGTTTTCTTTACCGCCCTGTGGTGTGCTCTGTCATTGCGTCGCGGCTACGCGGCGGCGGTCGTGGCTGTTGCGGTGTTCGTGACCGTGTACGTGCTCGGTTATGGTCGCCCCGATTCGCCGTTCGTGCTGGTGAACCCGAGCCATTCGGCGATTGGCTTCTACGGCGCCCTGTGGTGGTTCGGCGCCCCGGTCGCGGCGATGCTGGGCATGCTCGTGTACACGCGCGCTCGCGTGAAGGACGCGCAGTATTTCTCGCCGCGTGCGGCGCATCAGCGTGCGCGCGCTAAGAAGTAGCTTGAAGGCTATTACTATGTCATAACGTGGGGGAGGGGCGTTCCGGTCTGCCGGGGCGCCCCTCCTGCTGTTTTGGGCGCGGCACAGTTGCTGTCTTCTGCACCTGCCGGACAGAGGCCCGGATAGCGGAAAATAGGGAAGAAAATTTATGCGTTATTCGATGAATTTAGCGGGGTGGAAATAGTGGCGACTTCATCAAAAAACCATGTGACGAAGATTTCATTTTTGGCTTAATCTATTTTTAAAAACCAGCCGACTAGTCGTAATGCAAATAAATACCAGGTCAGCCTAGCCTAAAAAATGCCCCCACAAACCCAATTACCCACTGTCTGATACACCACGAAAATACTGTTAAACAGTCAGCGCGCGATAGACTATACACAGACTTCCCCGCCGGGTACCACCTACTCGGCGGTTTACTCTGTAGATTTTGCCCTGCAGCAGACGACCCGCAGACCGGCGGGCACGGGGCGAACAGCTTCTAGAAAGGCACACCAATGACCTACGTAATCGCGCTTCCCTGCGTGGATGTCAAAGACCGCGCATGCGTTGAAGAATGCCCCGTCGACTGCATCTACGAAGGCGAACGCACCCTGTACATCCACCCGGATGAGTGCGTGGACTGCGGCGCCTGCGAGCCCGTCTGCCCCGTAGAAGCAATCTACTACGAAGACGACGTCCCCGAAGAGTGGACCGAATACGTCAGCGCCAACGCAGACTTCTTCGACGACCTGGGTTCCCCCGGCGGCGCCGCAAAGCTCGGCCCCACCGGCAAGGACGTGCCCTTCATCGCGGCACTGCCCCCTCGTGGTGAGTAGTAGCCTGCGGCGAATAATAGCGACAACCGCATAGACTGACCGCACCCGCTAACGGGTGCCAAGAGCCTCCATCACAGCACCCGGTGCCCACGCACCGTCTAGGCGCTGGAATGGAGGCTCTTGCTGTAGGCACGCCAGCGCACGGACGCTAGACTAAAATGACGAAAACTATTCCCAAGCAACCAGGTGACACAATGACTTACGGCCTGAACCTGCCCGAATACCCCTGGGAGGCGCTCGCCCCCTACCGCGCAACCGCGGCCGCCCACCCGGACGGCCCGGTGGACCTGTCCATCGGCACCCCGGTCGACCCGACCCCGCAGAACATTCGTGAGGCGCTGGCGGCTGCCTCCGACGCACCCGGCTACCCGACCACCCACGGCACCCCCGCCCTGCGTGAGGCTATTGCCGAGTGGTTTGCGCGCCGCCGCGGTGTGACTGGTCTGAGTCCGGAGGCGATCATGCCCACGGTCGGTTCGAAGGAGCTCGTGGCGTGGCTGCCGTTCCTGCTGGGTCTGGGCCCGGGCGATGTGGTCGTGTACCCGCGCGTTGCGTACCCCACCTACGATATGGGTGCCCGCTTTGCCCGCGCCGAGTCCGTGCCTGCCGACAGCCTGGACGAGCTGGACGCTGACACCCGCAGCCGTGTGAAGCTGATTTGGGTGAACTCCCCGGCGAACCCGAACGGCACGGTCCGTACCGTGGAGCAGCTGCGTGAGATTGTGGCGCAGGCGCGTGAAATCGGTGCCGTGGTGGCATCCGATGAATGCTATGCGGAGCTTGGCTGGGGTGCTTGGGATGAGGCGCGCGGCGGTCAGCCGGTGCCGTCCATCCTGGATCCTCGCGTGTGCGATGGTGATTTTACCGGCCTGTTTGCCGTGTACTCGCTGTCGAAGCAGTCGAACCTTGCCGGTTACCGTGCCGCGTTCATCGCCGGTGCTCCCGAAATCATGCCGAACCTGATTAATAGCCGCAAGCACGCCGGCATGATCGTGCCTGCACCCGTGCAGGCTGCGATGATGGTTGCGTTGGCTGATGAGGCGCACGTGGCGGCGCAGAAGGACCTGTACCGTGCCCGCCGCGAGGTGCTGGAGGAGGCGATTACCGCCGCCGGTGGCCGAATTGAGGACTCTGAGGCTGGCCTGTACCTGTGGACCACTTTCGGTGAGTCCACCTGGGATTCCATTGGTCGCCTGGCGGAGCTGGGTATTATTGCTGGCCCCGGCGTGTTCTACGGCGAGGACGGCGAAGGCTACGTGCGTATTGCCCTGACCGCCTCCGATGAGGCGGTGGCGAAGGCTGCTGAGCGTCTGAAGGCATCTGCATCTAAGTAACGTTGCCGCTAAGTAGTCCCGACAGGCATGTAGCCCCGACGGGTCTAACTAGCCCGCATAGCAGAAAGCCCCCGCACCCTCCCGAAAGGGGAGTGCGGGGGCTTTGCCGTATCCGCTGATTGTCGTTGGCTGAGGAGCCAGAACGAGAAGGGCTACTTGCGGTCGCCGGGCAGAACGAACATCTGAACGGTCGGCGGGTTCGGGTTATCCAACGCATCCGGAATCAGGTTTCGGGTCACCTTCGCGGAGGTGCGCGACGCCAGCCTGTCCGTAATGCCGGTTGCTACAGCCGTCAGCACGAAGTTCACCGTCACGAAGAGTGCCGCCGCCAGAATCAGGGTCTGCAGCACGTTGCCGTCACCGGAACCGATACGGCGCGCCGAGGCCAGCAGCTCCGGGTAGGAGATGATGTAACCGAGTGCGGTGTCCTTCAGAATCACTACGAACTGGCTGAGCATCGAGGGCATCATTGCGGTAAACGCCTGCGGAAGCAGGATCCGAATCAGCGTCTGGGTCGGGGTCAGACCAATCGCAAGACCCGCCTCGCCCTGGCCGCGAGGAAGCTGCTTCACGCCCGAACGCAGCAGCTCAGCAATCACCGAACCGTTGTACAGGGTCAGACCAATCACCACGGCGATGAAGGGCAGCTGAGCAGGCGGAAGACCGCTGTACTTGCCCAAAAAGAGCCAGAAGAAGATCATCATTATCAGCACCGGCACGGCGCGGAAGAACTCCACCACCACGGTGCCGAACCAGCGGATAACGCGGTACTGGGAGAGTCGAGCAATACCGAAGACCACACCGAACGCAACCGAGGTAACCACCGAAACCGCTGCCGCCGACAGGGTCGAGGCAAGGCCCGGCAGGTAGTAGGAGCTCCAGGCGCGGGCGGTGAACAGGTCAGTCCACTTTTCTGCCTCCAGCTGCCCCTTCTGACCCATCACGGTCAGCACATACACCGCAAATAGTGCAAAAAGGACTACAGCAACAATGTTGAAGATGCGGATACGACGCTGCGCAATAGGACCCGGCTCATCGAAAAGCACCGAAGAAGCGGCGCGGGTGTCATTACTGATAAAAGGGTTTTTCATCGCTTCACCGCCAGCTTACGGGATGACCAGGTGGTCAACGCACCAATGGGAACAACAATGATGACGAAGCCCATCGCAAACATGATGAAGATAGCAAGCACCATGTTCGCGTCGAACTCAATCATAGATTTCATCAGCCCGGAGGCCTCCGCCACCGACGCGACCGAGGCGACAGTGCTGTTCTTCGTCAACGCAATCAGAGTATTGCCGAGCGGGGTAATGGCACCGCGTAGAGCCTGAGGGAAAATCACCAGGCGGGCGGTGTCGAAGAAACCCAGACCGATAGCGCGTGCCGCCTCAGCCTGACCCTTCGGCACGGTGTTCACACCCGAACGGATCGCCTCGCAAATAAACGCCGAATGGTAAATCGACAGGGCAATGACCGCGTACACGAAGAAGTTCGTGTCGAAATCGTGCGAGAAAGAGAGCTGGAACTGCGTCCACACACCCAAAATGGCAAAAGTCATCATGATGGTGAGCGGAGTATTACGGACAGTATGCACATAGGCGGTGCCCACCCAGCGCAGGGACGGGACGGGGCTGATGCGCATGAGCGCCAGCACGGTACCGAGAACGAACGAGCCAATAGCCGCCCAGAAGGTCAGCTGAATATTGGTCATGAAGGCGCCAACCACATCGTACTTGGACAGGAGGGTGCCGAGTTGGTCAAAGAATGACATTCGTGAACCTCTCTAGAGGCCTAGGCGCAGGAGGTGCCCAGGTGCGGCGGGTTGGTTTCGGTGTTGTAGTGGTAGCCGGTGCCTTCGGTGTACTTGGTGATGAGCTTCTCCCAGGTACCGTCGGCAACCATCTCGTTGATGGCGTTGTTCACGGCTTCGCACTTGTCAGTGCCCTTGGGCAGACCCACGCCGTAGCGTTCGGTCGTGAAGGGGGAGCCGACCACTTTCAGCTTGCCCTTGTTCGCTTTGGTGGCTGCCAGACCGGCGAGGGTAATGTCGTCGGTGGTGACAGCGTCAACCACGCCGCCGTTGAGGGCGACCACGCAGTCGGAGTAGCTGTTCTGCTTGACCAGGTTCACGTTCTTGGCGAACTTGTCCTGCACCTTCTGGGCGCTGGTGGAGCCGGTGACGGAGCAGAGGTTCTTGCCGTTGAGGTCGTCCGGTCCCTTGATATCGGTGTTGTCGGCACGCACGAGCAGGTCCTGACCAGCCGTGTAGTAGGGGCCGGCGAAGTCCACGGTCTTCTTGCGGCTTTCAGAGATGGAGTAGGTCGCAAAAATCATGTCTACCTGACCGGTGTTGAGCATGTTTTCGCGGTTAGCGGCGGGGGATTCGACGAACTCAATCTGCTCTTTGGAGTAGCCGAGCTTGCCGGCGACGTAGCGTGCCACCTCCACGTCGAAACCGGTGTAGGTGTTGCCGTCCTGGTAACCGAGGCCGGGCTGGTCTACTTTGATGCCGATGCGGATCTTGTGGTCGCTGTCTGCGCTGGAGCATCCGGCGAGGACGCCGGTCAGAGCGAGGGATGCTGCTGCGGCGAGTGCCGCGAGCTTGCGTGAATATTTTTTCATGTCGGTCCCTCCGCTTTAGTGGTTGATGATCTTGGACAGGAAGTCCTTGGCGCGCTCGCTCTTCGGGTTGGTGAAGAACTCGTCCGGGTGCGCCTCTTCGATGATCTCGCCGTCGGCAAGGAAGACGATGCGGTCTGCCGCCTTGCGGGCAAAACCCATCTCGTGGGTCACCACGATCATGGTCATGCCTTCCCTCGCGAGGGAGACCATGGTGTCGAGCACTTCGTTGACCATTTCGGGGTCGAGCGCGCTGGTGGGTTCGTCGAAGAGCATGACCTTGGGCTTCATCGCGAGTGCGCGGGCGATGGCGACGCGCTGCTGCTGACCGCCGGAAAGCTCTGCGGGCATCTTATGCACCTGGGAATCCACGCCGACTTTCGCGAGCAGGTTCATGGCTTCTGCTTCTGCCTCTGACTTGGACATTTTGCGGATTCGGCGGGGTCCAAGGGTTACGTTATCGAGGATGTTCTTGTGGGCGAAGAGGTTGTAGGACTGGAAGACCATGCCGACTTCGGCGCGGAGCTTGGCGAGGGCGCGGCCTTCTTCGGGTAGTTCTTGTCCGTCAATGGTGATGGATCCGCTGGTGATGGTTTCGAGGCGGTTGATGGTTCGGCAGAGGGTGGATTTGCCGGATCCGGAGGGGCCGAGGAGGACGACGACCTCACCTTTTCCCACGGAAAGATTGATGTTCTTCAGAACGTGGTTGGTGCCGTAGTACTTGTTGACGTTGGCGATTTCGATGAGGTTTTTTTGCGCTTCGGGAGCTGCCTGTGCGGACATTTTGAACCCTTTCACGTGAGGTGCGTCTATGATGCGGGTTGTCTGTATGCTGAGTTTTCAGCTTACGCCTCATGCGGTTTCCTGTCTGCAAAATATTCACTTTACTGTGTAAGTAATGTGAATTTTTAAGCATGAATGCATAGTTATAGTATTTTTGACGTAAAAATATGGGTAAAAAACACCCCATCTTCACAAAAGGCTCTGACTAGGGAATATATTCTTCCCTTTCTCTACGCACTCACGAGGTGTCAAACGCCTTTGGGGAGGTAGTCACGACTTGGTAAAAATTTCGAAAAAAGTGCAAAAAAGTGCCCGATAGGTGAGATAAACACCTATCGGGCACTCTTCAACACCCCTCACAAGGGGCTAAAACAGCTTAGGCTTCGTAACCGTTGGGGTTGTTCTTCTGCCAGTTCCAGTGGTCGCGAACCATGGTCTTAATGTCGCGGCTAGCGCTCCAGCCCAGATCCGCCAGAGCAGAGGAGGGATCAGCGTAAGAGACCGCAACGTCACCGGGGCGACGATTCACAATCTTGTACGGCAGCTCCTTACCGCACGCCTCCTCGAACGCGTGCAGAACCTGCAGAACCGAGTAGCCGTTACCGGTACCCAGGTTCCAGGTGTGCAGGCCGCCGTGCTCAGTAATGTAGTTCAGCGCCTTCAGGTGACCGTCAGCCAGGTCAACCACGTGGATGTAGTCGCGCACGCCGGTACCGTCAACGGTCGGGTAGTCGTTACCGAAGACGTTCAGGTGCTCGCGGCGACCCACAGCAACCTGCGCGATGAAGGGCACCAGGTTGTTCGGGATGCCCGCCGGGTCCTCACCGATACGGCCGGACTCGTGCGCACCAACGGGGTTGAAGTAACGCAGCAGAGCAATATTCCACTTGGGATCGGAAGCAGCCAGGTCGACCAGCATGTCCTCGATGTGCTCCTTGGTGCGGCCGTAGCAGGACTGCGCATCCATGTTCATCTTCTCGATCAGAGGCATGGACTCGGGCTCACCGTACACGGTAGCGGAGGAGGAGAACACGATGGAGTGGCAGTCAGCCTCGTCCATTGCGTACAGCAGGTTCAGGGTGCCTGCCACGTTGGTCTGGTAGTACCACAGCGGCTTCTCAGCGGACTCGCCCACAGCCTTCAGGCCCGCAAAGTGAATCACAGCGTCGGGGCGAACCTGCTTGAAGAGAGCCTTCATACCTTCGAGGTCGAGCAGATCAACCTTGTGGAACTCGGGGGCGCGGCCAGCGAGTTCAGCGACGCGCTTGAGGGACTCCTCGGAAGAGTTCGCGAGGTTATCCATGACGACGACGTCGTGGCCTGCCTTGAGCAGTTCAAGTACAGTGTGGGAGCCGATGTAGCCGGCGCCGCCGGTAACGAGTACCTTCATGATGTCCTTTCGGGCTTTATATATCCGGAAAAAGTGCTCCGGATGGGGGACAAAAGCTGTTGAGCTGTATCTAATGGTACAGCTGTGCACGAGGTGTAAGTACCTTCGGACACTGTGCGCTTGTGCACTCTGGTGTGAGCACGTGGGAGGCGTTATTGAGGTGTGTCGCCGCTCGCCCCCACCTCGCTGTATAGCTTGCGTCTAATCCCACCAGAAATACCACTGGCGGCTCTGGTGAATAAACTCCGTCAGCTGCTCAAAATCCTCAAAAACCTGGAACGGAAGATCGGAACAGAATGCGAACTGCTCGACCGCCAGATTCTTCGCTTCGACCGGGTCGGTGACGGGGCGTTCCACCAGAAACTCCAGGCAGTCAGCACCGTCAAGAGCCGCCGGGATGGCACCGTACTTTTCACGCCAATAGTGGGTGAATGCCAGCTGCGTTTGAGCGTCCGGGCAGTCATTCCAGCCGCCGAAGGGCAGGTACGCGGGAATATCGGCGGGGTCATCGGTCGGAATCTGTAGCAGGAGCATCTCGCCTTTCTCTTCTTCATCCAGGAGCTCATAGCAGAGTAGGGCGGAAAGAGTCGGGGCGTCATCTTCGGGCTCCTCATCGGGCAGAAAATCGGAGCTCATAAACTCGTCGACAAGCTCGTTGAGGTTGAAGTCGTCCGGGTCGTCCTCGTGAGTCTCTTCGCCATCGTCCATAACCTGGCGCAACTGCTGAGCAATGGCGGCGCTACCGTACTCTTCGGCGGAGGCGGCACCCCGGGCGGTACGGTAACGTTGCAGGACGGCACGAGTGTAGGCGCTCACCTGCTCGGGGGTCAGAGTCTCAACATCGTCAATGATGTCGTGCTCAAGGGACACCGCAATGACCATGCTTTCAAGTACCGTATCGTTCAGGTTCAGGAAGAAGGGGACGAACCCCTCCGCGCGCCCCAGCTTAGCCAGCTCATCGTAACGAGCCATGGCATCAGTAGCCGCAGTGCCCACCGCAATACGCTCGTGCGGGTAGGGGAAGAGACGCGTAAAGTGCCGGTAGGTTTCGCTCATCGTCGACTCTGACTTAGTCGATTCGGGCATCTGAATTCCTCTCTGAACTGTACAAATGGTCAGTCATGGCGGGTGCACTATACCCGGTACTACCAGCCTAGCGAAAGCCCGAGCCGCCCGCCCTGAAAACGGTCATCGTAGCCGCCGCGGATTCGCGCCCAGCCTGTGAGAGCGGCGAAGAGGAGCCACAGGGCACAGAAAAGGGGCCGGGATGCTTCACACATCCCGACCCCTAAAGCCGATTCCTAAAGTTCGCGGGCCGACCCCCAACGTTCGCAAGGGCAACCAACGCTAGTCCAGGTACAGACTAGTCCAGGTGCAGACTAGTTCAAGTGCAGACTAGTTCAGGTGCAGTGCCTCGTTCAGCTCCACGGTGTTCTTCGCACGCGGCAGAACCTCAATCGCGCCGCTGACCGAATTACGGCGGAACAGCAGGTTCGACACACCGGACAGCTCCGCAGCCTTCACCACGCGCGCCTCCTGACCGGGCAGCAGAACGCTCACGCGTGAACCGGCGGTCACATACAGGCCAGCCTCAACCACGCAGTCATCACCCAGGGCAATACCGATACCGGACTCCGCACCCAGCAGAGAACGCTCACCAATAGACACGCGCTGAGTGCCGCCACCGGAGAGGGTACCCATAGTGGAGGCGCCGCCACCCACATCCGAGCCGTCGCCCACCACAACGCCCTGAGAAATACGGCCCTCAACCATGGAGGTGCCCAGGGTACCTGCGTTGAAGTTCACGAAGCCTTCGTGCATCACGGTCGTGCCGGACGCCAGGTGCGCGCCCAGGCGCAGACGGTCACCGTCGCCAATACGCACGCCGGCGGGAACCACGTAATCCACCAAGCGCGGGAACTTATCAATGTGGCTCACGCTCAGGTGGCCCAGCTTGCGCAGACCAATCGCCAGCTTCTGGAACTCGGCGGCAAGCACCGGGCCGTGGTTGGTCCACGCAACATTCGCCAGGGTGCCGAACAGGCCGTCCAGGTTCAGCTCGTTGGGGCGAACCAGAGTGTGGGAGAGCAGGTGCAGACGCAGGTACGCGTCGACTGCGTCTTCGGGTGCCTCATCCAAGTTGATGGAGGCGGTACGCACCTCGGTGCGGGCATTGCGCGCCGGGTGCTCGGCGGCCAGTTCCTCCAGCTCGTCCGCGATGGACAGGTCGGGGGTTTGGGTGAGGGAGGGGGCGGGGAACCAGGCATCCAGGACGGTGCCGGCGTGCTCGCCAGAGACAACAACATTGACCAGTGCAACGCCGGAGGCGTAACGGGGAGTGTTTTCAGACATGCCTCCCATTATAGTTTTGGGGCTTGGCACACATTCAAGACCGTCTCATATGCTCGATATGGGAGTTATGGGCGCGGGTGTGTGTACCGGGGAACCTGTAAGGTGGAAGGATGAGCGTTTCCCCGAATATTTCTGAGCGTCACCCTGTACCGCAGCCGCCCCTGAACCTGGACGTGTCCATGCCCGAGCTGACGCGTGCCCTGCTGGATTACGAGTCGGTTTCTGGCAACGAACGAACGATTGCCGATGCCGTGCACATGGCGCTGTCGTTCTGCCCGCACCTGCACCTGACCCGTGACGGGGACGCCATTATCGCCCGCACCGAGTTCCCGCCGCTACCCGGCGCTGAGGGGGAACGCACCCGCATCATTCTTGCCGGTCACCTGGATACCGTACCCCTGCCCACCGTTGAGGGCTCGATGGGTACCGTGCCGTCCACGGTGCGTGAAGAGGACGGGCACAGCGTGCTATACGGCCGCGGCGCCACCGACATGAAGGGCGGCGTGGCGGTTCAGTTGAAGCTCGCCGCCGAACTGACCGCGCAGGACACCGACTATAACCTGACCTACATCTTCTACGACAACGAAGAAGTCGCCAGCGAGCTTTCCGGCCTGGCGCGTCTGATTCGCAACCACGGTGAGCTCATCACTGATGCAGACTTCGGTGTGCTGCTTGAACCGACCAACGGCACCATTGAGGGCGGCTGCAACGGCACCATGCGTTTCTTCGTGCGCACCCGCGGCCTCGCCGCCCATTCGGGACGCGCCTGGCGCGGCGAGAACGCGATTCACGCACTGGCGCCCGCTCTGGCAGCGCTCGCCTCCTACGAGCCGAAGACCATTGCTGTGGAGGGGCTGGACTATCGTGAGGGTCTGAATGCGGTGCAGATTTCTGGTGGTGTTGCCGGTAACGTGATTCCTGATGCGGCGGCAATGCACGTGAACTACCGTTTTGCCCCGGATAAGACCCTGGATGAGGCGGTCGCCCACGTGCGTGAGGTTTTCGCCGGCTACGAGCTAGATTTTGTGGATCTTTCCCCGGCGGCACGCCCCGGACTGGACACCCCGCTGGCGGCTTCCCTGATTGAGGCGGTGGGGCAGGAGCCTCAACCGAAGTACGGTTGGACGGACGTGGCGCGCCTGAGCGAGATCGGTATTCCCGCCGTGAACTTCGGCCCCGGTGACGCTCTGCTGGCTCACACCGATAACGAGCACGTGAGCTTTAGTCAGCTGACCCGCTGCCACGCCGATTTGCGTGCCTGGCTGCTCAGCGACCGTGACGAGGACTAGCCGTGACGAGGACTAGCCGCGACGCTAACTCTGCTAGTGCTGATTCTGCCGGTGCTGGCGCTACTATTTGAATTTAGGTGACCGTCAGGGGTTGACGGTCCTGCATGATATGAGATTGACATGAACTTTCTTCTGATTCTGCTTGCCCTGCTGATTTCGGGCATTGCGGTGCTCTCCGTCGTGGCGCTCTCCAATGAGCGTGCCGTGCCCGGTGCCGCGTTCTTCAGCGGCGTGGGCCGTGACGGTCTGGGCACCTTCGACCGTGTGGAGGATTTGACTACTGCGGTTCGTTTCTTCGGCGATCCCGAAGATGACAAGGCACTCGAGAACGCACCCGCCGCGGAGGCTGCCGATGCAACCGCAGAATCTGCTGATGCTAACGTGGCTGCCGCTGAGCCGGTTCGTCGCGGTGCGGTTCCCCTGTCTGATGATGCGGAGAGCACCTTGAGCGCGCATGACTTTGTGGAGAAGCGAAAGAACCCGCAGGCTGAGGGCGTGCCTTCGGCGGCTGAGGGGAGCTAGTGCCGGTGAGTGTTCCTTCTCAGCACACTAATCCTGTTCCGCCTGCCCGCGCTGACTCTGCCGCTGACTCGGTACCTCGCACCGCCTCCACGAAGGAGCAGAGCGAGTCCTTTGATGAGCTGCTGACCTGGGCGTACACCGCCGCCGGTGAGCGCCTGCACCGGGTGGGGGAGCGTCTGCGTGCCCTGCCCGCCTGGCTGTCCGTACTGCTGATTTATGGTCTGTCCCGACTATGGGGCTTCATCGTGTTTGCCGTGGTCGGTCAGCAGCAGCTGCGCAGCCCGTGGGGTCAGCATCTGGATTATTTGTCGTTCATTAGCATCTGGGATGCCGGCTGGTATGAGCAGATCGCGGTACAGGGCTACCCGAGTGAGCTGCCGGTGAATGCGGCGGGTGTGGTTCAGCAGAATCAGTGGGCTTTTTACCCGATTTTCCCGCAGCTTTCCGGTGCTATTAGTCGTGCGACGGGCATCGGGTACTACCCGGTGGCGGCGACGGTTGCTCTGATTGCCGGTTTCGCGGCGGCGTGGGTGATTTACCTGCTGTTTGAGGCGTCGTTGAAGGCGACCGGTTTCAAGAGCGAGGAGTCGCCTTCTGCCCTGTCTATGTGGGCTGTGGCGTTGGTGTCGTTCTTGCCGGTGGCGCCGGTGCTTCAGGTGCCGTATGCGGAGTCGCTGAACCTGGTGTTCCTTACCGGCGCGCTGCTGTGCCTGGTTCAGGGACGCTACGGCCTGCTGGTTCCTGTGGCGGCGTTGGCGTGCCTGTCCCGCCCGGTGGGTGTACCCCTGGGCGCGGCTGCCGGCCTGTGGTGGTTTGCGTGCTGGGTGCGTTCGAGCCGCCAGTCGGGTATGGGTGCGGCGTTTGTGCGTCATCTGGGGCAGCTGGTCAGCGCCTTGGTGGTGTGTGCGTGTGCGCTGGTGTGGCCTGCGATTGCGTGGTGGGCTACGGGCCGTGTGGATGCGTACACCGCCACGGAGACGGCGTGGCGCGGTACCCATTTGGCGCCGATTCAGCCGTGGCTTTCGCAGGGGTATCTGTACTTTGGGTATGCGGCTCCGGTGCTACTGACTGTGCTGATTTTGGGTTTTATTGCTCTGTGTTTGAGCCCTCTGGCGCGTAGGGTTTTGGCGGCTCCGTTGAACCTGTGGTGCCTGAGCTATTTTGCGTATTTGATTCTGTTTTTGAATCCGCAGTCGTCGACGTTCCGTCTGTTGTTGCCGTTGTTTCCGCTGGTGATTGTGGTGGCGGCGGCGAGCCGTTCGCGGGCGTATCGTTGGGCGTTGTTGGTAGCGGGTGCGTGTGCGCAGTGGGGCTGGGTTGGCTGGCTGTGGCATTGGAAGCAACTCCCCGGCGGCGGAGACTACCCGCCGTAAACCGAATATCGTGACTGGAGACCGCCGGTGTGCTGCCGGCGGTCTTTTGCGTTCGGGAGGCGGGCATGTCTGCGGTTGGAGCCGCAGCGTTTTAACCCGGCGGTGGAGATTATCCGCCGTAAACCGCTGATGTGGTGTTCTTAGCCGTGGGCGCAATGCCCTTCCGCGGTGCGGTAGCGTACGCCTTCTGCTTGTCCAGAGCTTAAAGACACGTCCAGAAAGCGCCGCGGGTTCGGCGGTGCTGGCTCGGAACTGATAATCTATATTCTGTGTTTGGTATTAGTGGCACCGAGTTGATTATTTTGGCCATCATCACGTTTGTGGTGATTGGCCCCGAACGCATGCCCGAATACGCCCGACAGATTCGTGAATTCGTCAAGACTGTGCGCCGCATGGCGTTTGACGCGAAGGACGACTTCAAGGAAGCCCTGGGTGAGACGGGTCTGGAAGATATTAACTGGCGCCAGTACGACCCCCGCCAGTACGATCCGCGCGTGATTGTGAAGCAGGCATTCGCTGAGGATGACGCCGAGCGTGAGCGTGAGGCGAAGGAACGTGAAGAGGCGCTGCTGAAGGAGAAGGAAAAGTCGGAGAGCCGTGCTCTTCCGCGAGGCGCATACGCCCCCTTCGACGTGGACGCAACCTAAGATTTTGAAACGAAAGAACCCCGCACCGTGATGGTGCGGGGTTCTTTCTGTATCAGCTGTCTGACCGTCAGCTTCTAGACGCTTGGGCCTAGACGGCTACATCTCTAGACGGCTAGATCTCTAAACGAAGAGCGGCAGGCTCTGACCCGCCCTCGACTCGCCCGACTGCAGCAGCTGCGAGGCGATGGACTGAATCTCTTCGGCGGTGGGGGAGTTCGGATGGCTCCAGACCACCGGGGTGCCCTCGTCGCCGCCGGTACGCAGGTTCACATCCAGCGGGACGGAACCGAGCAACGGTACCGGGTAGGAGAGCGCCTCCGAAAGACGCTCAGCGAGCACCTGACCGCCGCCAGAACCGAACATGTCGAGCACGGTACCGTCCGGCAGGGTCATGGCAGCCATGTTCTCCACCACGCCCACGACCTTCTGACCGGTCTGCAAGCTCAGGGTGCCGGCACGCTCCGCCACATCCACCGCGGCGTGCTGCGGGGTGGAAATGAGCACCAGCTCCGCATTCGGCAGCAGCTGAGCCATGGAGATGGCAATATCGCCGGTGCCGGGCGGCAAATCGAGCAGCAGCACATCCAGGGCGCCGAAGTGCACGTCCATGATGAACTGCTCCAGAGCACGGTGCAGCATGGGGCCGCGCCACGCCACCGGCTCGTTGCCCTTGAGGAACATGCCGATAGAAATCACGCGAATAAAGCCGCCGCTGACCTTCTGCTCACCCCAACGCTGGGCGGGGGCGGGAACGTCCACGGTCGGCGGAAGAATCAGGTCATCCAGGCGGGTCGGGGCGTCGGTAATACCCAGCAGACCCGGAATGGAGAAGCCGTGCACATCCGCGTCAATAATGCCCACCGCAAGCCCGCGCGAAGCGAACGCGGCGGCAAGATTCGCGGTCATGGAGGACTTACCCACACCGCCCTTACCGGACACCACACCGAACACGCGGGTCAGCGAACCGGGTGCGGTAAACGGGTTGGAACGCTCCGGCTTGAGCATCGAACGCAGGGCGGAACGCTGCTGCGGGTTCATCGCACCCACCTGCAGTTGCACACGGTCGATACCCTCAACGGTGGCGGCGGCGTCACGAACCTGCTGCTCGATGGTGTTCTTCAGCGGGCAACCCTCAATGGTGAGTAGCACCGTGACCTCCGCCCAGTGGCGGCCGGGAATCGGCTCACCGTGCTCATCCAGTTCAGGATGCACGAGTGCAGTCTCCACCATGCCCAGCTCCGTAATGGGGCGGCGCAGTTCGGGATCCTCGACGCGGGCAAGTGCCGCGTAGAGCGCATCCTGCAGGGGTGAATTAGTGGTCACGGGCGCCTCCCTCACGGGTGCGCTCTGCCTGCTGCTGTGCCTGCTGGGATTCGCGGCTCTGAGGCTGACTCAAATTGCCTCGGTGGGAATCCTGTGCGGAGTCCTTTGTAGGGCGTTCAGCCTTGTCAGACGCCTGCTCGGTACCGTTCTCGGCGCCCTCAGAGCTCTTGTCCTCAGCCTCCTGCTCCTCGGCGTCCTTCTCCTCACCCTCAGAGATATCGATATCGTCGATAGCCTCCTCCAGGTCCTCAATGTCCTCACTGATGTCCTGTAGCTGCTCAGCGTGACGCTCCTGCTCCTGCGCAATGTTCTGCAGTTCCTCAAGAATGTCACGCAGCTCGCTACGGACGAAGTCACGGGTCGCAACCTCACGCAGAGCAATACGCAGCGAAGCAATCTCGCGGGTCAGGTACTGGGTCTCCTCCAGGTTCTGCTGATCACGCTTACGGTCCTCAGAGGCGACCACGCGGTCGCGGTCATCCTGACGGTTCTGCGCCAACAGCAGCAGGGGAGCAGCGTAAGAAGCCTGCAGAGACAGCATCAGGGTCAGCAGGGTGAAGTTCAGGCTACGCGGGTCGAACTGCATCTCCTCCGGCGCCAGGGAGTTCCACGCCAGCCACACGCCACAGAAAATGGTCATCCACATCAGGAACTGCGGGGTACCCATGTAGCGTGCAAAACCCTCAGTCATGCGGCCGAAAGCGTCCGGGTTGGGGCTCGAGAACAGCTTCGGCTTGCGGGTGCCGGGGGTGCTCAGCTGCGAGTCGCTACGCTGCGGGCGGGAGTCGCCGCGCTCGCGGTTGCGTTCAGCGTACTTCTTCTCCAGGCGGTCCTTGAGGATGCGCGCCTTATCGATGCGGGGGTTCTCTTCGGTACGGTTTGCGTCGCGGCGGTTCGAATCAGGCAAAGCGTCGTCCTACCTTTCGTACGGGAGTTCCATCATCGTAAGTGCGCCAGTCTTCGGGCAGGAGCGCATCGAGCACGTCGTCGATGGTCACTGCGCCTACCAGGCGGTGCGATTCGTTCACAATGGGAACGATGGTCAGGTCATAGGTCGCCAGCACGCGTGCCAGCTCTTCCAAACTTGCCTGGTCAGAGACAGGCTCAGTGTCGGTATCGAGGATGTGACCAATCGGCTCACTCGGCGGCACACGCAGCAGCTTCTGCATGTGCACCAGACCCAGGTACTTGCCGGTCGGCGTTTCCAGGGGCGGGCGGGTCACCATGACGGCAGCCGCCATCGCCGGAGGGATCTCCTCGGCGCGGATGTGCGCGAGCGCCTCCGCAACGGTCGCCTCGGGGGAGAGGATGATCGGCACCGGGTTCATGAGCGAACCGGCGGTACCCTCGTCGTATTCGAGCAGTCGACGCACGTCGTCTGCTTCGTCGGGTTCCATGAGTTCGAGCAGCTTTTCACGCTGGGCGTCGTCCAGCTCGATGAGCAGGTCGGCGGCGTCGTCCGGTTCCATCTCTTCGAGGACCTGCGCGGCACGCTCGTCGTCCAGGTGCGAGAGAATCTGCACCTGGTCCTCGGCGGGCAGCTCCTGCAGAACGTCCGCGAGGCGCTCATCCTGCAGTTCGGCTGCGATTTCGACCATGCGCTTATCGCTCATCTCGTGGATGGCGTCCGCAAGGTCGGCGGGCTTGGAGTTCTCGTGGTTCGCCACGAACGCGGTTGCCGCCTGCGGTTCCACGTCGGTGGAGAGCACCGCTTCGTCCCAATCGACGATGAGGGTCTCCTTGGAGCGGCGGCGCCACGTGCTGGAGGAGGAGCTGACGCGCGAAACGAACAGCTCAGTCACGCCCCAGTCGCCGTTGCGGCGCTGCTCAATGGCGACGTCCTCAATGACGGCGTCGCCGCTGCCGTCGAGCAGACGCACGCGGCGGTCAAAGAGCTCACCGACGATGAGAGTCTCAGAGTTGCGCTGTTCAAAGCGGCGCAGGTTCACCAGGCCGGTCGAAATGATCTGTGAAGCGTCGATACTTCGCACACGGGTCATGGGCATGAACACGCGCTTCTTGCCGAGCACCTCAACGATGATGCCGACAACAATGGGTTCGCTGCCCTTGGCGGGGCGGGCGCCCGCAATGGATGCGCCCAGGCCGCGTTTGAGCACGACGACATCTCGGAGACGGCCGAGGCGGTCACCGAAAGGGTCAAAAACGTCGAGGCCCAAAAGGCGGGCGATGTAAATCTTGCTGGGGGTGCTGAACTTCGAATTGCTCACCTCTCTAGGGTACGCCCCGCCGCGGGGATTCGCACTTTGAGAAGCCTAATTGAACAGGTGTTCGCTACGCCTGTAGAGGAGCTGACTGCCCACCGGGTTCAGGGTTAGGGCGGGCGGTAGAATAGGAGCCATGACTTCTAACCTGCCGAATATTCCCTCGACCCCGCCTTCTTCATATCTGGCCTCGCGCCTGGCGCAGGCTCAGGGCAAGCCCCTGCCCGCCGGTGAGGCGATCGCCTCCTTCGTTCGTCACGATGATGCGCTCGCCGCTTTTGACGTGCTCAGCGAGCAGGATTATCCGGTGACGGCGCTGTACCTGGTCAATGATGGTATCCGCCAGGTGGAGTACCCGGTGCCGTTGCCGTATGGTCGTATCTTGACTTTTGCAGCGCTTCGAGGTGCAGGATTCGGTGCGTTTTTTTCACTGCTAGTTATGACCTCGACTAATGATTCCTCTGCTATTGAGGCAATAAAGTATGTGCTGCTGTCGGTGGCTATGTTTGTGCTGTGGCAAATGTACGTTCTGCGTCGCTCCCACGGCAGTCGCCACCCAATACGTACTGAATCAATCCCCTCGCGTACCGTGATGTACGCTCTGCCGGAGTACGCTCAGGATGCGCGCCGCGTGCTGGGTGCGCACCCTCGCTTCTCGGCGGCGGTTGCGGCTGCGCGTGCGGCGGCGGCCCCGGAGGCTTCGCAGGCGCGTGCCGCTCAGAGCACCGTCTCGATGAATGGCGCACCGGTTCCGACCGGCGCCCCAAAGGCACCCTCGTACCGTGCGCAGGCGGGTAGCCAGCCGGCGCCGAACCAGAACCTTCCCGAGCGTGATACGACCGCGCAGAATGCGATGGCTCAGAGCGCGGCGCAGAACATGCCCGCACCGGTTGCCCCCGCACAGCCCGCCAAGTCCGCTCAGCCTGCTGAACAGGAACAGGCAAGCACTGACCAGGCGAATGTTGACCAATCAACTGCTCAGAAGTCAGATACGCAGAAGCGCCCGGCACAGCGATACGGTCTGCGCGTGGACGACCCGGAAGAATACGCGAAGCTGATTCAGCCCAAGCCGCAGCGTCCAACCCCGCGCCCGCAGGGCCTACACGATAACTCCTCGCAGGACTCCGAATAACTTCACGCCGTAACGGCGGTAGCCGCCCGTAGCGGCTCATACGGCAGGCATAGAAGACAAGCAGCATAAGAAGACACGCGAAAGCCCCTCACCGAACGAATCGGTGAGGGGCTTTCCCTATAAGACGTTACGAACGTAACTGGGGGGGGGGCTAGGCGTTACTTCGCCAGCTTCGCCATCCACTCCTCAATGCCCTCAACGGTGCGCGGCAGTGCAGCGGAGAGGTTCACGTTGCCGTCCTCGGTGCAGAGCACGTCGTCCTCAAGGCGGATACCGATACCGCGGTACTCCTCGGGAACCGACAGGTCCTCGTCCTTGAAGTACAGGGCCGGCTCAATGGTGAAGACCATGCCCGGCTCCAGCTCAGCCCACATGTACAGCTCAGCCTTAGCCTGTGCGCAGTCGTGCACATCCAGGCCCAGGTGGTGGCTGGTGCCGTGCGGCATCCAGCGGCGGTGCTGACCGCCCTCAACGGTGAGCGAAACATCAGCGGAAACCGGCAGCAGGCCCCACTCTTCCAGACGGTGCGCCAGAACGTTCATGGCTGCCTCGTGAATCTCGTAGAACTTGGTGCCCGGCTTAGCCACAGCGAATGCAGCGTCAGCGGCATCCAGCACAGCGTTGTAGACCTTCGCCTGAACCTCGGTGAACTTACCGTTCACGGGGAAGGTGCGGGTCACGTCAGCAGTGTACAGGGTGTCATCCTCAACGCCTGCGTCCAGCAGCAGCAGCTTGCCGTCATCGACGGTGCCGTTGTTACGGATCCAGTGCAGGATAGTTGCGTTGTTACCGCACGCTGCGATGGTGTCGTAGCCCAGGTCGTTACCGTCGGTACGTGCCACGGAGAAGAACGCAGTCTCAACGACGCGCTCACCGCGGTGGTGCTCCTTAGCCTTCGGCAGTGCACGAATGACCTCTTCGAAGCCCTTGACGGTCATGTCAACGGAACGCTGCAGGTTCTCAACCTCGATAGCGTCCTTAATCAGGCGAGCCTCGGAGAGAGCCACAGCCAGCTCGGAGTCCAGCTTGTCAGCCTGCTCCAGCTCCACGCCGGTGTTGTAGCGAGAGGTGTCAACCAGCGCGTCAACAGCCGGGTCAACGTTGCGGACCAGGCGGATGTTCACGCCGCCCAGGCCCTGGTTACCGGCGTTCTTGGTGATAGCAACCTCAAGCTCGGACAGGTCGCGGGTACGCAGACCGAAACGCTCGGAGAATTCCTTCAGGGTGGGGCGGGGGCCAACCCAGAACTCACCGTAGCGTGCATCCGCGTAGAACTCGGTGGTGTCGCGGCCAGCCAGCGGGCGGAAGTACAGGGTCACCTCGTGGTTGGAGCCGTTGTCGCCGGTACCCTCCTCAACGGGCTCAAAAATCAGCACGGCGTCAGGCTCGTGGTCGATGCCCAGGCCGGTCTGGTGCGCAAACGCCGAGTGGGGGCGGAAGCGGTAGTCGCAGTCGTTGGAGCGGACCTTCAGCGGGCCTGCAGGCAGGACGAGGCGCTCGCCGGGGAATGCCTTGGAGATCTTGGCGCGGCGCTCAGCTGCGTAGTCTGCTACGGGCTCGCGGGTGTAGCCGTCATCTTCGGCCTTGGCCCAGTCCTTAGCAATGAATTCGGTGAACGCAGACGCCTTAGGGGTGCTGCGGTGGTCGTTCTTCTGAGCTTCGGTGCTCTTCTCGTTGTTCTCAGTCATGGGTTAATCATATCTCCTTCACCACAGGTGGGCAGGTGTTTTAGCGCTTTTGACCATAAGAGGGGCGCGGTGGGGCAGAATATAAACCTGCGACCGGGTGCCTGATATTGCGCCGCCGATATTGGTAGGGTTGAATCAGAAGAGTAGATGACATGCCTTAAAACCCCGCTGAGGTGGCGACGAACTAGCAGGGGCGGGGAAGGAGAGAATATGACGCAGACAGAACACCGAAATAGTGCACCTAATGCGCAGCAGGCGCCGCAGCCGGCTGAATCGGGCGCGCCTGAAAACCTGAACCGTGCCGGGCGTTACGATTTGCATATTCACTCCGCTATTTCTGACGGCACGCAGAGTCTGACCGAGCTGGTGCCGCTGATTGCTCGCGCCGGGTTGGCTGGGTTTGCGCTGACTGATCACGATACGACGGCTGGTTGGGTGCATGCGGCTCAGCTGGCGGGTGAGTACGGTCTAGATTTTCTGCCGGGTGCCGAGTTCTCTTGCCGTTACCGGTACACCGACGGTGAGGGTCGCACACGCACGAAGACTATTCATCTGCTCGCTTATGGTTTTGACCCGGTGGAGTCGGAGTTGGCGCGCCGTGTGGAGGCGATTCGCGCCAGCCGTGAGGGCCGTGCGCAGGCTATTGTGGACCGTCTTGCCGCCGACTACCCGCTGACCTGGGATGACGTGTTGGCGCAGGTGGGGGAGGGGAACACGGCGGTGGGCCGCCCCCATATTGCTGATGCGCTGGTTGCTGCCGGTGTGGTTGCTGATCGTTCTGAGGCTTTTGCGAAGCTGCTGTACACGGGCAGCCCCTACTATGTGCCGCAGGATGCGCTGGACCCGCTGGAGGCGGTGCGTCTGGTGCGTGAGGCTGGGGGTGTGCCGGTGATTGCGCATCCGATGAGTACGATGCGTGGACCCGCGTTGAGCCTGGAGTACCTGGGGTTGATGGTGGAGGCTGGCCTGGCGGGCGTGGAGGTGTATCACCGTGAGAATTCGGTGGAGGACCGGGCGCGTCTGCTGGAGTTCATTGAGCGTCAGCGTGCGGCGGGCCGTGAGGTGCTGGTGACGGGTTCGAGCGATTATCACGGTGCGGGTAAGCCGAACCTGCTGGGTGAGAATACGACGGATGCGGTGACGGTGGCGCGTATCCGCGAGCAGCTGGCGGCCCAGTAGTAAGACGAAAGAGTGTGGGGCGGGTTCCCGGTAAAGGAACCCGCCCCACACTCTTTTGCGTTGCCCTAGTGTTCTGTTCTAAAGTGCCTTCTCTTTATAAATGCTTTAGATGCGCTTCAAGTATCAGCTATGCGCAACAGCTCAATAGCCTGTATATGAGTGGCTTGAATTGTCATGCATCGAACCACAGTTCGTCAACAGTTGCAACGTCGCTAGATAAATACGTTCGGCCATCCTCAGTAAAATTCAGCCAGGCGTATGCCCAGCGCAATTCCGAACCACTTGGGATGTTGTGATGACGTTCCTCCCAACGAAGGGTCAAAATCATGATTTATGCTTCTTTTTAGTTTTAATTTAATGTTAAAAATATTTAAGGCAATAGATTTTATATACCTCATTAATACATTGAAGAAAATTAAAATATTTACGTAAAACTTGAAACGAATTTATGTAAAAATCATAAATTTTCTTGCAAAGAGAAGAAAAAGCGATACACACTAGAGATACCTTCTGTAGCGCAGCACGGTGCTACGTGCAGAAAGTATCCGCCCACTAACATCACTTCGTCGTGATGAAGGGCGAATAATTCACTCACCTCTAGGAGACATCGATGTCTGAATATCATGCGCCATCGCGGCGCGCCCTTTTGGCAGGAGGAGCTCTTGCCGCAACCACTGCAGGAGTCTCAGCTTTCTCCCCAGCCCATGCGGAGCAAGCAAATAAGACTGAAGAGTTCATGACTCGCGCCCCAGAATGGGTAAAAAATACCCAGAAGCGGCTAGACGAGTTCAATAAGCGTCTGCAATATCTCACGTACACTGATACTGCGAGGGAGTACACAGCCCATAATCTTGCGAAGAACGGCCTTCACGTTAATGTTCTGGATTACTGCGTAGACCCCACGGGCGGAGTGGACTGCACCGATCAGCTGAATAAGCTGGCAGAGCGCCTGTATTGGCTCGGTGGAGGGTCAATTGAGCTACCTGCCGGTATTTACAAGGTGTCGCACCCCTTCATTCACTTGCTCGATAAGGTGGAGTTTTTCGGCCATGGAATGTCCACCCGAATTATTGCGACGCCCACAGATAAGCTTGATGAAGCAGTTCGTGAAAATCGAGATGAATGTTTCGGTGTTTTCCATACGGGAACTTATCAGGAGCGGACATCTATGAAGGTGACAGATAACCGTCCGATGCGTTTCGGAGTGCGTGATATGTGGATTCGCACGAGCCCTCAAAAAGGGCATATCAACGTAGATCAACTTAGGGATAATACGCATACTAGGGCACCGCTAGCCCATGTGGCAGGCATTATTCTACACACTGAGTTTACGGGTAAGCCCAATGACCCTGAGGCTGTCCCTTCCCTCTCTAACCTAGAAATTTGGGATGTAGATATGGGTGTTGCGATTTTGGGGCTTCATGACCGAGGTATGAAAGTCGATAAAATCCGTGTCCGCAAGTCTTTGCGCCAAGGCTTGCTGGTTGGCAAACCTGTCGGTCATCCGTTGCGCAGGATAGATGACAATAATCCTGGCGGTGCAGATAATAAGTTCCTTACAGTAGATATCTCCGATGCCAACCTTTCAGGGAAAAACTACGCCGGAATTGAAATCTACGCCTCCCAATGCAAATTTTTTGGGTCAACCAGCTGGTACAACCGCCGATCCGTGCTACAAGATTCTATCTACGTAACACGGAAAAAGGATCAGTCCGACGATCAATACACCGCCAAAGCCGGTGCTGGATGGTATGTTGCTGGAACGCGTAACCTCTTTCAAGGATGCACGGCCCAAGAGAATGGCGGCCACGGATGGTTCGCCCTAATGCCACGGAATAACTATGTAGGCTGTATCGGTGAATCCTCCAGCTGGCATGACGCAGTCTCAGATAAAGCACATAACCACGAGGCAGCGAACTGGTATATCAGCTCGTGGGCTAGCGACTGCACTTTCACGGGAGTACGTTCTGATAATCCCTACGAAGATAGTGACAAGCCAGAGGATAAATTTCCACTAGATAAGGCTCTCGCAGCACGATGGGGATTCTACCTTGAAGGAGGAGCCGGACGTCTTAGTATTATTGGCGCAAATGCTTTCGATGCTTGCAAACGTAATTCTAAAGCTAGGACTGCCGCTCAGCGGGATATGATGGGAAATAAATGGGTTCTTAAAGTCAACTCTGAACTTTATAAGCTGTTAAGGATTCAAATTAACGAATTTGAAATTAAAGGAGATCTTGTAGCACCAGTTCTCCCTAAAGCTAAAGGAAAAGCAACAGAAAATTAAAAATATTTTGGCCCTCTGTAATCTCGGACAGAGGGCCAAAATATTTTTTATGAGTTTAAAATATGCCTCGAGTGTCGGCTAGACGTAACACCTCAAAAGCCTGTTCATATGTTGCATCATGCGTCCACATGGAGTCCCAATAGGGTGCTTTATTTGCAAGGCCAATACCTCGGTAGGTTAAATATTTTGCATCCTGTTCCAAATCCCAACTTCCGTAGAGTGCCCAAGTGTAGGCGTAGTGAAGCTCGGAGCCATGCGGCATATTAGGGTAGTAAGTCTCCCAAGTCTCTGGTGCAAGAATGGACGATTTATCCTGTAGTTTCACCTTCGGACTGCCTGCTAGCCTGTATGCCATAAGTACCGTTGTTTTTTCACCTGCTGGGGCATCGTAATGGAAATTCCCATCACTCCAACCCCAGGTAATGCCCCGCTCACGAGCCCACATCACCACAGGAAAACGCGGGTCATCAGTCTTAATATCACCATACGGTGATTGAGCCGGAAGATTCTTCACCTCAGGAGAACCCGACAGGCGATACAAATACTCCACAAACTGGCCACGAGAGATAACACCATCTTTCTTCACCATTTGGTGCTTCTGATACTCGGAAATCAGACCAACGCACTGCGCCCAATTAAAGATAACGCGACGCCCCAACTCGCCATCTTGCCGATAATACTCATACTCTGCGCGGTCGTTACAGGTCACTGCCGGTTCGTCCGGTTGCACTATAGGGGTCACCTCGTGAGGCTTCAAATGCCCGGTGGCATACGCCGGAACACTGCCGCACACCATGGCGCCAGCCAAGAGTACAGCGCCGCCAGTCTGGACGACCCGCTTCGTGGGGCGGGTGAATAATTGTCGAAGCATCATAGCTCCTTCACGAACAGAGGGTGCGCAACCTTTGTGCGTCCCAATGAGTAGAACGTTCTCAGCGTATCAAAAATCCTAACCTTCAGGTAGAGATTTAGAGAATATGCAATGGGATGAAAACAAAAGAGTGTGGGGCGGGTTCCCGGTAAAGGAACCCGCCCCACACTCTTAACACGTGCTCTCACGAATACGTGGAAAAGACCGCCTAGACGCTCTCACGCGAGGCATGATGCTGCAACACCGCACCCGCCGCCGCCGCATCCATCTGAGCAGCCGCACGCGCCGCACGAGCCTTAGCCCGCGCCTGATGCTGACGCTGACGACGCAACTCATCACGACCATCAATACGCATCTTCTTATCCACCGCATCCATCGACCGGTGACGCACAAACCGGCAGGACGCGCCCTCAACCGGCTGCGTAGTCTCCGTCAACGTATCCAACACAGCCTTCAGCGCATGACGGCTCGCCGCCGTCAACGCATCACGACTCGTGCCGCCACGAACACCCACCGTACGCTTCGGCGTGAACAGCACACTCGCCCCACGCGGAACACCACGATACTCAGCGAATGACACCGGATCCACGCCCAGGCGCTTAGCCATCACCTCAATAGCCGGCGGATTCTGATCCACACACACGAACTTACGCCCCAGCTGAGCCGCCGCCGCACCTGTAGAACCAGAACCAGCGAAGAAATCCAACACCCAATCACCCGGGCGGGAACTCGCCGCAATCATACGACGCAACAAACCCGTAGGCTTCTGCGTGGGATACCCCGTCTTCTCCTTACCCGTAGGCGACACAATAGTATGCCACCACACATCTGTAGGGAGCTTACCGCGAGAAGCCTTCTCCTCAGTCACCAAACCGGGAGCCATATACGGTTCACGATCAACCTCCGCAGTATTGAAGTAATAGCTACGGTGATCCTTCGCGTACACCAAAATATTGTCGTGCTTCGTCGGCCAGCGGCGCGTAGACTTCGCACCGTAGTCGTAAGCCCAAATCAGCTCATTAATGAAGTTCTCACGACCAAAAATCATGTCGCACATAATCTTCACATAATGAACCTCACGCCAATCCAGGTGCAGGTACAGGGTGCCGTCCTGCGCAAGCAGACGATGCGCCTGCTCAATACGCGGCGCTAGGAACGCCCAATAATCCTCGAACGAGTCGTTATAGCTCGCCAGAGTCTGCAGGGTGCTCGAATAGCTCTTGCCCTTAAAACCGGTGCGGTCACCCTTCTCAGAAGCCTCCGCGCTCAACGTGCGGCGCGTCTGCTTCTTACCCGTATTGAACGGCGGGTCAATATAAATCACGGTGAACGCACCATCGGGCAGCTCACGCAGATACTCCAGGTTATCTGCCTGCACCAGCAGCGACGGGCCCAGCGGATCGAAAACAGCCGAATCCGTGCGGTTCGCCTCAGCAGCAGGGGAGGGCGCGGCGGGCGCCGGGGACGCTGAAATACCCAACCCCGGCCCTAGCCTTCAGAACCAGCACGGTCAGCGCCACGGCCCTTACCGCGAGAACCCTCAGAACGGCGGCGGGTGCGGCGGCGGCCCTCACCCTCCACGGGCTGACCCTCAACACGGCGGGTACGGCGACGCTGACGAGGCGCACGCTCAGAACGCTCAGAAGAACGCTCGGCACGCTCGGATGCGCCCTGTTCGTTACGCTCCGCACGCTCGGAAGAACGCTCGGAACGCTCAGTGCGCTTGCGGCCCTCGGAGCGGCTACGGCGCTCGCCGCGGCCCTCACCTGAACGACCGTCGCGGCCACCGCGAGAACGGTGCGAACCCTTCTCACCGTCACGACCGCCAGAACGGCCACCATCGCGGCCACCGCGAGAACGAGCCGGGCGGCCATCACGCGAGTCGCGGGCGCTCTCAAAGAACTCATCGCCCATGCCCTCAGCCACACGCTCCTCGCGCGGCAGACGGCCCTTAATGCCAGCCGGAATGTTCAGGTCATGGAACAGGTGCTCAGAGGAAGAGTAGGTCTCAACCGGCTCAGGAACACCCAGCTCCAGGGCGTCGTTAATGACCTTCCAGCGCGGCAGGTCATCCCAGTCAACCAGGGTCACAGCGGTACCCTCATTGCCGGCACGACCGGTACGGCCGGTACGGTGCAGGTAAGTCTTCTCATCCTCGGGCACGCGGTGGTTAATCACGTGGGTCACGTCTTCAACGTCAATACCGCGAGCCGCCACGTCGGTCGCAACCAGAATGTCGACCTTGCCGGTGCGGAACGCCTTCAGCGCCTGCTCACGCGCAACCTGGTTCAGGTCACCATGCAGGGGAGCGGCAGCGAAGCCGCGGTTCACCAGCTCCTCCGCCACACGGGCAGCATCACGCTTGGTCTTGGTGAAGATGACGGTACGGCCGCGGCCGGTAGCACGCAGAATGCGGCCAATCATCTCGTCCTTGTCCAGGTGGTGCGCACGGTAGACGACCTGGCGGATCGACGCCTTAGTCTTCGAGGCGTCCTCGGGGTCAGCGGCGCTAATGCGCATGGGCTTGGTCATGTACTGGCGTGCCATTGCAATGACCGGGCCGGGCATGGTTGCGGAGAACAGCATGCTCTGGCGGTCCTCCGGCAGGTAGCTGAGGATCTTCTCAACCGACGGCTGGAAACCCAAATCCAGCATCTCGTCAGCCTCATCGAGGACCACGATCTTAACCTGCTTCAGGTTCAGGAAGCCCTGCTGGTACAGGTCGATAATGCGGCCGGGGGTGCCCACCGCAACCTCCAGGCCGCGGCGCAGCAGCTCAGCCTGAGGCTCAATCGGCACACCACCGTACAGGGTGGCGACGCGGGCGTTGCGCAGCTTCGCAGCAATCGCCAGGTCCTCGCCCACCTGAATAGCAAGCTCACGGGTCGGAACCAGAATCAGCGCCTGAGGTGCGCCGGGGTACTCCAAATCAGCCCAACCCTCATCGTCGCGGCCGACCACACGCTGAATGGTGGGCAGACCGAAGCCGAGGGTCTTACCGGTACCGGTCTTCGCCTGACCAATGATGTCCTGGCCAGACAGAGCCACGGGAAGAGTCAGCTCCTGGATGGGGAAGGGGGAGGTAATGCCAACCGCCGCGAGGGCGTCGCTAATATCCTGGCGAACGCCAAAGTCGGCGAAGGACTTTGCAGTCTGAGTGGTTTCCTGCGTGTTCGTTTCAGTCACTGGACCGTATCTTTCTACCCCTGCTCGGGGTGTGTTTCTCCCCGAAACGGGGTGTACCAGCCAGCGCCTCAACGGTGGAGGCGGTGACGGGCGGGCGTCGAAAGCCGGCCGCGGGAAATTCTTACACGGGAAATTCTTACCGAGACGCCGCCTGCACGCATGGTTATTACTCATGGTTCATTCATGATGAGAAGGCGGTGCAGCCTCGGGGTCTTGAAAGGGGTACGACCGGTCATTCACTTAACCCCTCAATATTAACCTGGATTTGCTTTCGGCGCACCCCCGACCGGTTGTGGTGTGCGCCCGTGATGGGCGATATACCGCCCCAAAATCGGGTACTGCGAGGTTTTTGTGCGGGCGGTTTAAAACGCAAACCCCCACATTCGGCACGGCGTAACCGTACGGCGCATAAAGCGCACGCACACAGCGCATAAAGCGCGGTTACGCATCGTGACGGATGCGGGGAAAGCTCAAGCTAAAGGGGGTTCAGCTACCGAACTAATTAGGCGCCGATACCGAAACCAACGTGACGCTTAGCGTCAGAACCCAGCTCAACGTAGCCAATCTGAGCGCCAGAAATCAGGGTGGTGTTGCCCTTATCATCCATAATCTGCAGCAGCGAGCCATCCTCAATAGCCTTCGAGACCTTCTCCATGAGGATTTCCTTAGCCTCACTGGTCTCAACAACGATTTCACGAGCAATGTGGCGAATGCCAATCTTGATTTCCATGAGTCTCCTCGCAGAATAGTCCGGCGCAACCAAACGTGCGCCGGGTATGGGAACTGTCTTATCTAGCATCTACTCTAGCGTGAATACGCCCATCGGCACCGTGAACGGGCGGTACTTCGCCGGGGGCTAATAAAATACTCGCCGCGTCACGCGTGAAAATGCGCGCGAAAAACGCCGGGAAGAGCGGGGGGGAGAAGAAGCTCTTAAGAGTCCTCCACCTGAATACCGTAGAGAGTCTCCAACGCCTGCACGTAATCCTCCGTGCGGCCCTCCGCCGCCAGCTTCTTGGCGCGCACCGTCGGGGTGTGCAACAGGGACTTCACCATGCGGCGCATTGCCAACTCAAACTGCTCCGTTGCCGCACCGCAACCAAACTGGCTGCGCACCTTCTCCAGCTCGGAATCCAGCACATCCATAGTGTGCGAGCGCAGCGCAACAATCGCGGAGTCAATCGTGCGGGAACGCTGACGGGACAGGAACGCCGCCAGCTCAGACTCCACGATGCGCGTAGCCGTCGCCACGGACTCCTCGGTTTCCTCGGGTGCGGCAAGGCGCACCGATTCGAGGGTAATCAGCTCAACGTTCGGCAGGTCAGCGACCGAGGGGTCGAAGTCACGCGAAAGCGCCAGGTCGAGGATTGTGTGGTGGCCGCCCGGAATCTGCTCGGGAAGCAACGGGTCGGAGCCGCCGGAGCAGCCAATAATGACGTCGGCAGAAGCCATGGCCTGCTCCATGCCGTCCACCGGCACCGCAGAAACCTCGCGCTTTGCCGCGAACTCGGCGGCACGACCAGAACGGGAATTGACCCAAATATCGGTGCAACCGCGCTCGCGCAGTGCCGCAATGGTCGCGCCCGCGTAAGCACCCGTACCAAAAATCAGGGCGCGGCGGGTCGACCAATCCTTTTCGGCAACCTCGTCCGCAAGATCCAGGGCAACAGACACAATGGAGCGGCCCTGGGCGCCAAGCGCCGTGTGCTGACCTACCTGACGAGCCGTATGCGCCGCATGCTCAAACAGCTGCACCAGCTCACCGGGAAGGGGCACGCCGTCCTCTTGTGCCTTCGCCTGCGCGGCAGCCAGGGCGCGGCGCACCTGACCGGCAATTTCACGCTCGCCCACCACGGCAGATTCCAGACCGGAGGCGACCGTCAGCAGGTGGCGTGCCGCCTCCTCATCTTCGAACAGGTCGAAGCTGGAGGCAACTAGCTCCTTATCCAGCCCGGAGGTCTGAGCAATCGAATCAACAATCAGCTCACGAACCATGGGGACATGGGCAGACACGTGCAGCTGAACATACATTTCAAGACGGTTACAGGTGGCAAGAACTACTGCACCCTTAACACCGAGCTGACGCGCTACATCCGCCGCCAGAACATCGGGTACACCGGAGGCACCGGCGCTCAACGCAGCGACGGTGGTCAGATCAACGGTGTGGTGCGATGCCACAAATGCATAAGTACTCACTAGAGATTAATCATAACCACGCCGACTAAGCCCCTGTAAAGCTCACAGAACCTAAGTTCCATCATCGTAGGGGGCAAGAAAATCTGCGCGGTGGGGGAGCGGACACGAAGAGTAGGCGCGAACTAAGGTGTCCCTCACCGCTAAGAAAGCCATCATTAGGTAAGAGTCACCATGACATAGTGTCGCAAAAACGCCCACATAAACCTGTCACACTAGAGACTATGAGCGAAAACCAGCACACCACCCCCGCGTCGGCACAGGGCACCGCACAGGCACCCGCCCTGCCCGCACACCCCACCGACGCCCAGCGACCCCTGCTCACCGACGAACAGCTCGCACACCTACCCGCAAACCACCCCCTGCGCGCAGGCACCACCGCCGACTCGCCCATGCTCCGCGCCCTCACCGGCCGCCCCTCCAACCACCGACCCGTCTGGTTCATGCGCCAGGCAGGCCGCTCCCTGCCCGAATACCGCCAGGTACGCGAAGGCATCCCCATGCTGGACGCCTGCCTCACCCCCGACCTCGCCGCAGAAATCACCGTGCAGCCCGTCCGCCGCCACAAGGTCGACGCCGGCATCTTCTTCTCCGACATCGTCATCCCCATGAAGCTCGCGGGCGTCAACGTCGACATCGTGCCCGGTAAGGGCCCCGTACTCGACCAGCCCGTACGCACCCTCGACGAGGTGCGCGCCCTGCCCGAACTCAAAGACAGCGACCTCGACCCCATCCGCGAAGCCGTCGCCGCCACCGTAGAAATGCTCGGCGACACCCCGCTCATCGGCTTCGCCGGAGCCCCCTTCACCGTCGCCGCATACATGGTCGAAGGCGGCCCCTCCCGCGACCACCTGCGCCCGCGCACCATGATGCACGCCGACCCCGCCGCCTGGCACGAACTCGCCGCCTGGGCAGCCCGCACCGCAGGCCAGTTCCTGCGCGCACAGATCGAGGCGGGCGCATCCGCCGTGCAGCTCTTCGACTCCTGGGCAGGCTCCCTCAGCGAAAGCGACTACCGCCGCTACGTGCAGGCACACTCCGCAACCGCCCTCGATATGGTGCGCGAATACGGTGTGCCGCGCATCCACTTCGGCACCGGCACCACCGCCCTGCTGCCCGCCATGCACGAAGCCGGCGCAGACGTCATCGGCGTGGACTACCGCCTGCCGCTGTCCGCAGCGAACACCCTGCTCAACGGCGCCGTACCCCTGCAGGGCAACATCGACCCGGCACTGCTCGCCGCAGGCAACGAAAACCTCTACGCACACGTAGACGAGGTCCTCGCAGAAGGCAACGCCGCCCCCTCGCACGTGGTCAACCTCGGCCACGGCGTACCCCCGACCACCAACCCGCAGGTGCTCACCGACCTCGTGGCATATATCCACGAACGCACCGCGCAGGCATAGGATAAATAACGATAAATAGACGGCGCAGATGCCTGGCACCCTCCGGCATCTGCACCGAACATCTGCACCCCGAACCAACCACCACACCCGTTACCGCAATGGGCAACTCCACTGCACGCAGACCAAAGGAGAACCACCATGGGCCACACCAACCAGGCACCGCACCGCACCGCACAGGTCAGTTCCTCCGCCGCGCCCCAGAACGCACGAGGTTTCACCCGCAACGAGAAGGCACCCACCGCCATCGTCATCGGCGGCGGCCCCTCCGGCCTGATCTCCGCACGCCGCCTCGCCGCAGCCGGTATGCGCGTCACCCTGCTCGAACAGCGCCACCACCTCGGCGGTGCCGTTGGTGCCCACGAAGTTGGCGGCCTTCTGCTGGACTCCGGCGCAGAATCCTTCGCAACCCGCAGCCCTATCGTCAGCGACCTCGTCAAGGAACTCGGCCTGGGCGACCAGATCGTCACCCCCAACTCCTACGGCTCCTGGCTGTACCTGCCGCAAGGCGCCCGTCGCACCCCCAGCACCGGCATCATGGGCATCCCCGGCAACGTGAACGATAAGTCGCTGATCCCCGTCATTGGTAAGAACGGTCTGCGTCGCGCCCAGGTGGACAAGTTCCTGCCCGTCTCCGCAGGCGAGAACGCGAAGACCCTTGGTGAGCTCGTGCGCATCCGCATGGGCCAGAAAGTGCTCGACAACCTCGTCGCACCCGTAGTCTCCGGCGTGTACTCCACCCACCCCGACAAGCTCGACGTCGATGCGACCATCCCCGGTCTGCGCGAAGCCTTTCGCAAGCACCGCTCCCTCTCCGCCGCAGCGCACGCTTTCCGTTCGGCAGCCCCCGCAGGCTCACAGGTTGCCGGTATTGTGGGCGGCATGAACCAGCTGTCCGAACGTCTCGTCGAAGACCTGTACGCCTCCGGTGTTCGCATCGTCACCGGATTCGACGTCATCGCCGTTGACCGCGACGAATCCACCGGTCAGTGGTTCATCATCCAGCGCCACACCACCGACGGCGAAAACACCCCCCTCTACGCCGACTACCTGGTGCTCGCCACCGACGGCCCGACCGTGGCACGACTCATCGGACCGCACGTCTCCACCGCACTACCCGCCCTGGAACCCGGCCCCGAAGTCGCCCTCGTCACCCTCGTCGTTGATGCCCCCGCCCTGGACAAGCACCCCCGCGGTACCGGCCTGCTCGTCTCCGAAGAAGCCACCGCCGTACGCGCCAAGGCACTCACCCACGCCACCGCCAAATGGCAGTGGGTCGCCGAGGCCGCAGGCCCCGGACGCCACGTGGTACGCCTCTCCTACGGCCGAGGCGGCGAAGACTCCCGCTTCTCAGAAGTGGCACTCGCCGACGAGCAGCTCATCACCCTCGCCCTGCGCGACGCAAGCCGCATGATGGACGTAGCCCTCACCCACAGCAACCTCGTTGACGCGGACGTCGTACGCTGGCGCGGTGTACTACCCGCCTCCACCCCCGGCCACCGCGACCGAGTCAAGGAATTCCGCGAACGCGCCAGCGAACTCGGAACCCTCAGCACCGTCGGCTCCTGGGCGGCAGGCTCCGGCCTGGTCTTAACCGTCAAAGACACCTACGAGCAGATCGACCGCCTCATCTACCACGCGGCACAGGACTGGGAGGGCGTCACCGCACCCAAGGCCGCAACCGCCAAGTAGACGGCGTAGCGGCGGCAGAAGCTCAGCCAATAACTCAGCTCAGCCAGTAACTAGACCAAAAAAATGAGAAAACGCGCAGCTACGGAAGCCGCGCCTCCAGCACAGCGAACCCTCGCTGAAGAAAGGAACACACAATGTCTCACGATCACGCAGCACACGGTCACGGCGGCGCACACGGCGCAGGTCAGGGCGGCTACACCCACGCAGGTCACGGCTACGGCGGCGCACCCAAGGGCTACGCAGTCCAGCACTCCGCAGCTGACGAGAACCGCCGCGGTCGCGAAGAGGGCGAAACCCTGCACTACGCCCTGTACACCGTGTTCGCACGCTCCGGCGCACGCCCCGCAGAGTCCAACACCGACGAGGCACGCGCCGAGTTCGAGAAGGTCGCAGAACAGCTCGCAGCAGACGGCGTGACCCTGCGCGGCATCTACGACGTCTCCGCAATGCGCGACAACGCCGACATCATGATCTGGACCCACGGCGCAACCCCCGAAAAGCTGCAGGCAGCAGTCCGCAAGATCCGCCGCACCGCACTCTTCGCAGGCACCACCATCGTCTGGTCCACCATGGGCGTACACCGCGAAGCAGAATTCACCCGCAACCACGCACCCGCCTACGCACGCGGCAAGGCACCCGAAGCATGGGTCTGCGTCTACCCCTTCGTACGCTCCTACGACTGGTACTACATGAACCCCGAACGCCGCGCAGAAATGCTCAAGAACCACGGCATGAAGGCAATCGACTTCCCGCAGATTCTGGCAAACACCGTCGCAACCTTCGGCATGAACGACTACGAGTGGGTCCTCGCCCTCGAAGCACCCCAGCTCGTTGACCTCGTCGACATGATGCGCCACTTCCGCAACACCGAAGCACGCCTGCACGTACGCGAAGAAACCCCCTTCTACACCGGCCGCCGCATCGGCGCAGACGAAGTAGCAGAGGTTCTGGCGTGAGCCATCAGCCGAACAACGGCGTAACCCTCAACGGCACGCTCCTGCCGGACAATGTGGTACCCAACCGCACCGACCCGGCGAACACCGCCTCCAACGGCCCCGCCGCGCTCAACGAGCAGACCCTCGGCGACTACCGAAGCGAACGCAGCATCACCCGTGAACGTGCCGAAGAGGTGCGCCCCTACGACCTGGTGATTCTCTCCTCCTTCGGTGGCCCCGAGGGGCAGGAGGACGTCATCCCGTTCTTGCGCAACGTGACCGCTGGCCGCGGTATCCCGGATGAGCGCCTCGAAGAGGTCGCCACCCACTACCGCGCCAACGGCGGCGTCTCGCCGATTAACGAGCAGAACCGCGCCCTGCTCGCCGCGCTGCAGCAGGCGCTCGCCGAGCGAGGCCCGCACATCCCGATTACTTGGGCGAACCGTAACTGGAAGCCCTACGTGAAGGACGTACTTGCCGAAGCCTACGAGAACGGCCACCGCAACGTGCTCGTGCTGGCGACCAGCGCCTACCCGGGCTACTCGAGCTGCCGCCAGTACCGTGAAGACTACGGCATGGCGATCGAGCAGCTCGGCCTGGAGGGCCGCATGCACGTGGGCAAGATTCGCCAGTTCTTTGACGTTCCAGGCTTCTCCCGCGCCTTCGCTGACGGGCTGAAGGACGGCCTCGCCACGGTGCGTGAGCGGCTTGCCGCACGCGATAGCGGTTCGCTGAACCCGCGCCTGCGCATCATGTTCTGCACCCACTCGGTGCCGACTTCCGCTGCGAACGAGGCAGGCCCGCGCGGTGTGAACTACGAGGGCGGTTCCGCCTACGTGGAGAAGCACCTGCAGGTCGCCCGCGCCGTGCTTTCGCTGGTTCGCGATGAGGCCCCGCAGCTTCTGCAGAACGTCGAATGGGAGCTGGTGTACCAGTCCCGTTCCGGCCCGCCGTCCATGCCGTGGCTGGAACCGGACGTCAACGACGCCCTGGAAGCGCTGCCCACCCCCGCCAACCCGGCGGAGGACGGCGAGACCCCCGTGGAGGGCGTCGTGCTGGTGCCCCTCGGCTTCGTCTCCGACCACATGGAAGTCAAGTGGGATCTGGACACCGAGGCACTAGACACCTGCGAACGCCTGGGCGTGGTTGCCGTGCGCACCCCCACCCCCGGCACGCATCCGGCGTACGTGGAGTCGCTGCGCCGCCTCATCGAGGAGCGCGTGGAGAACGGCGTTTCAGCCGACCTGCGCCCCGAACGTGAGAGCGTCCTCGCCCCGAGCGCGAGCGGTCAGTACGGCTGGTTCGACGAGTGCGAACCCGGCTGTTGCAAGCCCGGTCGCGGCGCGCCGAAGCCGGTCATCGCCGAATACGCAGCCGCTGCTGATACCGCAGCCTCTGAGGAAGCTCCCGCCAGCCGCTCCGGTGGATGCGGCTCCGGCGGATGTTGCTCCCACTAACGCCACCCCTGTAGCTCCGGCTCGCCCCAACACCCCCTGACCGGGGTGTGCGGGCGGGTCGGAGCCGCACTGCCTACAAGCCCACACACAGCTGCGGCGCACACAGTTGCAGGCACAGCTCAACGCACAGACACACACGCCTACGGGCTATCACACACCTCACCGATAAGGAGAGATATGAGCCATCACGAGTACATCTTGGGCACCCGCGGGTCTGCTCTCGCCCTGACCCAAAGCCGTATTGCCGCTGAAACCGTCACCTCCCTCTACACCGAACACCAGGCACACCACGGCGCCGCAGATGCCGAGGTTGTGGACTTCACCCTGCGCACCGTCAAAACCGAAGGCGACGTGCTCACCGGACCCCTGGCAACCCTCGGCGGCACCGGCGTATTCGCTGCGGCACTGCGCCAGCGTCTGCTCGACGGTGAGAACGCCTCCAAAGAAAACCGCGTGGACATGGCAGTACACTCCCTCAAGGACCTGCCCTCCGCACCCTGCCCCGGCCTGGTGGTCGCCGCAACCCTCAAGCGTGAAGACCCCCGCGACGCCCTCGTGGCACGCGACGGTCTGACCGTCGACACCCTGCCCGAAGGCTCCCGCGTGGGCACTGGCTCACCCCGCCGCGCCGCCCAGCTGCGCGCCCTGCGCCCCGACCTCGAAATCGTGGACATTCGCGGTAACGTGGGCACCCGCATCGGCCGCGTGAAGGGTCTGGAAGAGCACGCCGGCAAACAGGTCGTACTCCGCCAGAACGCTGAAACCTCCGAACGCGCCGACCACGGTGTCGGCACCGAACGCAGCGGCGACTGCGACGCCGTGGTGCTCGCCGTCTCCGGCCTTAAGCGCCTGGGCAAGGAAGAACTCATCACCGAGTACCTTGACCCCACCCGCATGCTGCCCGCCCCCGGCCAGGGTGCGCTCGCCCTGGAAGTGCGCGAAAGCGAATTCGAGAACCCGGACCCCGCCGTGCTCGCCGACCCCGAGGTAGCGCGCCCGGTGCGTGCCCTCGGCCGTGCCCTGCTCGCCGCAAACCACCACGAAACCCGCCTCGCCGTCAGCGCCGAACGTGCCCTGCTGCGCCGCCTCGAAGCCGGATGCGCCGCGCCCATCGGCGCGTACGCGCACGTGGTTGAAGGCGACCTGGTGCTTAACGTTGTGGTGGCGTCCCCGGACGGCACCGACATGCTGCGCCACACCTCGGCAACCGCCGAGCTGGATGTGCCCGGCGCCGAACGCCTGGGCGTGCGCGTGGCAGAAGACCTGCTGCAGATGGGTGCCGCTGCCCTTGCCGGATTGGACCTGAAGTAGGCGTCATGTCTGCCGCTAGTCCGCAAGCTGAACCCGCGCGCACGGTTCTGCTGACCCGCTCCGCCGCCCCGGGCGCCGCCTTCGCACGCGCCCTCGCCGAAGAAAGCGCGCAGAACGGGTTGGGGGAGCCCCGGGTCCTCTTCGCCCCGCTACAGCAGGCCCGCACCGTCGAGCCGGGCGAAGAACACGCCGCCGCGCTGGAGGCGCTCGCCTCCGGTCACTATGCGTGGGTGAGCTTCACGAGCGCCAATACAGTTCGCGCCTGCGCCGAGCTGTGGGGTGCGGAGTTTGCCCGCGCGGTTCACGCCGGGGGAGTGCGTATCGCCTGCGTGGGGGCGGCAACCGCCCGCGCCGTGCACGCCCAGCTGGGGCTGGGCACGGATTTTCAACCGCAGGTGCAGAGCGCCGCCGGTATGCTCGCGGAGTTTGAAAAGCCTGCAACCGACCCCGCCGCCGTGCTGGGTCTGGAGGGTTCCAACGCCCGACCGACCCTGCGCGAGGGCCTCAAAGACCTGGGCTGGGATAGCCACCGCTGCGTGCTCTACGACATGGTGCCCGCCGAGCAGGTGGCACCCGGGGAGCTGACCCTCAGCGCAGCCCGTGCGCTCGTACAAGGGAATGCCGTAGATGCCCCCGCCCCGGAAACCTCCGCCCCGGAAACCTCCGCCCCGGAAACCCCCGCGCCGGATGTGCTGGTGGTGACCGCCCCCTCCCGCCTGCACGCCCTGCTGGACGGCGCGCTACCGCCTGAATCTGTGCCTCCCGAATCCGTGCCGCCGGTGGTGGCGATTGGGGCGAGTACCGCCTCCGCATGCCGCGCCCTGAACCTGCGCTACGTGCAGGCCGATTCGCCCTCCCCACAGGATTTGGCGCGCGCCGCCGCGTCCCTCATGTAGGCGCATCCCTCATCTACTAAGACCACATATTTTTATCGAGTTTTCAGGAGAGATCATGAACCTCACCCGCCGCCCGCGCCGCCTGCGCACCACCGCAGCCATGCGCTCCCTCGTCGCTGAGACCACTCTGCGCCCCGCGCAGCTGATTCAGGTGTTCTTCGTTCGCGACGGCATCGACGAACCGCAGCCGATTCGTTCGATGCCCGGCCAGTACCAGCACACCCTGGAGAGCATCGTCCCCGCTGTGCGTGAGGCGTACGAGGCGGGCATCCGCTGCATTGACCTGTTCGGCATTCCCCGCGATGAGGATAAGGACGAGGTCGGTTCGACCGCCTGGGATCCGCAGGGCATCCTGAACCGTGCCATTGCGGTGTGCCGTGAGGAGTTCGGCGATGACCTGGTGGTCATGGCGGATACCTGCCTGGACGAGTTCACGAGCCACGGCCACTGCGGCGTGCTGGTTGATAACGGCCACGGCACGCTCGTGGTGGATAACGATCAGACTGTGGAGCTGTACTGCAAGATGGCGGTTTCGCAGGCGCGTGCGGGTGCGCACACGGTGTCCCCGTCGGGCATGATGGACGGCCAGATTGCGGCGATGCGTGCCGCCCTGGACGAGGCTGGTTTTGAGGATGTGTCGATTCTGGCGTATTCGGCGAAGTACGCTTCTGCGTTCTTCGGTCCGTTCCGTGACGCGGTAGAGTCGACCTTCAAGGGCGACCGTAAGACCTACCAGCAGGACCCGGCGAACCGCCGCGAGTCGCTGCTGGAGGTGCGCGCCGACCTGGAGGAGGGCGCGGATATGGTGATGGTGAAGCCCGCCGGTAGCTACCTGGATATTGTGCGTGAGGTGGCGGAGTTTTCGCCGGTGCCGGTGGCGGCGTATCAGGTGTCGGGTGAGTACGCGATGATTGAGGCGGCTGCGGCGAACGGCTGGATTGACCGTAAGGCTGTGGTGCTGGAGTCGCTGCGTTCGATTCACCGCGCCGGTGCGGACGTCATTCTGACCTATTACGGTACGGAGGCGGCACGCTGGCTCCGCGAGCTGGACGCCTAAACCCCTTCTAATGCCGAGAAGCCACATGTGTTTCGAAAAGCCACTTCTTTGGTGGCTTCTCGAAACACATGTGGCTTTTCGCCGTTTATGCTTGTTCTTCGCTGACTGGCTTGTACCCGAGGGAGGTGCACACAATGTTGCCGTTGGCGAAGTATTCCGCGAGCTTCTCACGGTCGGCGGGGGAGCGCAGGTCCGCCCAGCGTTCCTGCTCCAGGTAGAACGCAACCTGGGAGGTCAGGCAGACGACACGCTCGTCGTGCACCGCCACAATGTGCCTGCGCAGCCAGGGCATGTGCTGAGCGAGGTTCGGCGGGATTTTGGACGGCACCTTGATTTCTATCTGCCATTGCGAGGGTTCGTAGAAGGTCGGCTTGATCTGTTCGGGGTTCTTCGGGAAGACGCAGAACTCCTCAATGTCGGGGTAACTGTACTTCTTCGCGGGCAGGAAAAGCCGCCCGACGTAGAACGAGTCGGGGTTGAACAGCAGGTACCGCCTCCTGCAGTACCAGCGAGTCGCAAAGGTTATCGCGGTGACAATCCCCAATATGATGGACGCGTCGCGGCGGGACATCGGACGAACACCCAGAATGGTCCAGCCAATGAGCGCGTAGAAGAAAACGCAGAAGGCTAGGAACAGCACAAAGTGGGTTTCAAAATAGAACTGGTTTCTTTTCCAGACTCGTCTGGCTCGGGGAGGAACGTCCTCCAGGGGTGCGGAAGCGCTTAGCTCCATGAGTTGTCCTCTCTACGGTGTCGGTGATGGTGTGTGGCTGTGGCCTCGCGCCAGCCGCTAATCCACTGCACGGAAGGACGCGATACGCGCCGCCTTCTTCGTCAGCTCATTCGCTGGCTTGTAGCCCAGCGTCAGGCAGATAGCGCGCCCCTCCACAAAATACAGGGGCAGCTTCTCGCGGTCCGCCGGGGAATCCACATCTGCCCAGCGTTCCTGCTCCAGCTTGAACGCAATATGTGCCACCAAACAATCGATGCGGTAATCCCCGAACCCAAAAGTCTGCTGGGAACCATTGGAGAAGGTGACGGCAAGACGCCAATCACTGGGCATCTGCTGATCAGGGTCTATATCCTCGGGATCGCCCGTGTACCACGGGTAAACCTTGAACCGCTCAATATCGGAGTACTGGTAGACCTTAGGCGAACGGAAAAACCGCCCACGCTTCACCACGGTCGGCGTGAACTGGTAGTACGAACGCACCGTACACCACAGGTACGGAATGGCTAACGCGTAGACAACAAGAAACGCTATTGAGGTCTTACCGATGTAGGTGGGTACATACTCGAGCAGCTCGGTGTTCGCGAGCGAATGAAGGTAGCAGAGCAGGAAGAAACCACCGACAGGAAGAGCCACAAAGAGGAAGATTCCCTGCCCCTTCCAATCAACTTGAATGGGCTCACTACTGGGCATGGCAACCGTGCCGCGGAACGGGGCACTGAGCCGACCCAGCGTCCTGGTGTAAATAGCGGGCATGCCCAGATGACGTTCATTGGGGCTGAAACCGCGTGCGACGCGCCAGCCGCGGCGACCCCAGCGCGCCGCCCAATACACCATGAGGAACGGCAGAAGCAGCCCCGGAATTAGGATTCCGTCGTACGCCATATCCCAGTACAGAACGAACGTCGAATAGACAATCACACACGCCCAGCCGTACACGAGGATATGCCCGAAATCCATAATGATGTTCGAGCCCTTAATGCTTTCCAGTTGGGCTTCAGCCCTGCGGAATGCCGCTTCTTCCTGCTCGGAGGTGAGGTAAGTGCCAGCATCCGCGAGCTCTGTAATTGCCTCCTTCACATCCTCGACGGGGGAACCCATTACCGAGGTGTAGACTTCGCGCGCTCGCGAGGCGCTAATGAGCGTCGGGTAGGCGACCTCCACCAGCAGGCAGCACGCCAGGTAGATGAAGAACGCCACCAGCCACACGTTGCGCACCTGCTCCATGGGCAGGCCCAGGGCTGTAAGGTCCATGAATTGTCCTCTCTACGGGTATCGGTGATGGTGTGTCTACGATGCTGAGAAGCCACATGAGTTTCGAAAAGCAACATAAAACGTGGCTTCTCGAAACACATGTGGCTTCTCGCGGTATAAGAACGGTATAAGAGCAGTCCGCCTACTTGTACTGCGCCTTCTGGAAGGACGCGCGGCGTGCCGCCTCCTCCGCATGCTTACCGGCAGGCTTGTACCCCATGGTCGTGCAGATCACGCGGCCGTCCACGAAGTACTTCGCCAACATTTCACGGTCCGCCGGCGAATCCAGCTGCGCCCAGCGTCCCTGCTCAATATTGAACGCAATCTGCGCCACCAAACAATCAATCTGGTGATCATTCAGCGAATAGTCATGCTTGCGGCCGCCGGGGAGCAGAATCTCCAGCGTCCACTGGCTCGCGTCCTTCGGGTTCAGCTTAATAGCGTCCGGGTTCTTCGGGTACACACGGAACGCGCGAACATCAGAGTAGGGGCGGGACTTCGCCGGAAGGAACAGACGCCCAGCCTGGAACGAATCAGGGTTGTACAGCACATAATCGCGGTTGTACATCAGCAGCATGATAATCAGCGGAATATACGCCGCCGCCAAGAACCAAGACGCGTTACCAATATAAATCGCTTCCCAATCCTCACCGATGCTCCAGCCCGCAAGCGAGGTCAAGAAAACCAAAGCAAGCAGGAACGCAATACCGTTGAGCACCCAGTAGACGGTGCGGTCGTCACGAATCGGCTCCACACCCGGCACGGTGCCGCGCACACGGAACGGAGCGCTCAACTTACCCAGCGTCGCCGAGTAGATACGCGGCATACCCAGTGCACGGTCCTTCTCGCCGTAACCGCGTGCGACACGCCAATGGACGCGGCCAAGAAGCGCCCCCAGGTACACCATGAAGAACGGCAGAATCAGCGCCGGCAACAGGATACCGTCGTACACAATATCCCAGTACAGGGTGAAGATGGAGACCGCCACAATCCAGCCCCACAGGTACATGACCACGTGGAACCAGCCGCTTATCACACCGGCGCCTTCAATAGAATCCAGCTTCTTCTTCGCCTTCTTCGTGGCGCTACCCTTGCGGGAGGAGCTCAGCGGCGCACCCATCGCGGTGCGTTCCGCGGTGGCGCGGCGCGCCTCATCAACGGGCGAGCCGGACACCTTAAGGTACAGTGCGGCTGCCTTCTCCTTCTTGATGGGCACCGGGTAGGCGATGTCCACCAGCAGGCACAAGCCCAGGTACACCATGAAGGCGATTAGCCACACGTCGCGTAGCTGCTCCATAGGCAGTCCCAGAGCGCTCAGATCCATGAGCGGCTCACCTCCTTACGTCTCTCAAACCCTTACGCGGATGCGGCAGCAGCTGCGGCTGCCGGAAGAGCCGAGATGATACGGTCCATCGCCTCATCGTCGTGTGCGGCAGAAACGAACCACGCCTCGAACGCGCTCGGCGGCAGGTACACGCCGGATTCGAGCATGGAGTGGAAGAACGCGTTGTAGCGGCTGGTTGCCGAGGCCTTGATGTCGGCGTAGTTGTGCACGCCCTCCTGAGAGGTGCCGAACGCGACCGAGAAGAGGTTACCGGCGCTCTGGATGGAGTGGTCCACACCGGCGGCGTTGAACGCCTCGGTCAGAGCCTGCTGCAGCTGGGCGCTACGCGAATCCAGGTGCGCGTAGACGGCGGCATCAGCCAGGGTCAGGGTCGTAATACCCGCCGCGACGGACAGCGGGTTACCGGAGAGGGTACCCGCCTGGTAGACGGGACCGACCGGCGCCAGGTGCTCCATGACCTCACGCTTACCGGCCAGCGCCGCGATGGGCATACCGCCACCAATGACCTTGCCGAACGTGAAAATATCGGGAACCCAGCCGCCATCCTCGGGAGCGGCGTAACCCCAGTAACCAGCCGAAGACACACGGAAACCGGTCAGCACCTCATCAAAAATGACGAGCGCACCATTCGCGTGAGCAATCTCGTGCAGGCCACGGTTGAAACCGGGCTCGGGGGTCACCACACCCATGTTGCAGGGCGCCGCCTCAGTAATAATGGCGGCAATCTGACCCTCATGGTTCGCGAACGCCTCACGCACAGCGTCCAGGTCGTTATAGGGCAGAACGATGGTCTCCGCGGCGGTTGCGGCAGTCACGCCAGCAGAACCCGGCAACGCCAGGGTAGCCACGCCCGAACCAGCCTCGGAAAGCAGCGCATCCACGTGACCGTGGTAGCAGCCCGCGAACTTAATAATCTTGTCGCGACCGGTCACACCGCGCGCCAGACGAATCGCAGTCATCGTCGCCTCAGTACCGGTAGACACCATACGCACCTGATCAATCGCGCCGGGAATCGCCGCGTTAATACGGTTGACCACCAGCTCAGCCAGCTCAGCCTCCGGCGCGCTCGCCGCACCAAACGACAGGCCGCGCTCAGCCGCCTGCTGAACCGCCTCAACAACCTGCGGATGCGCATGACCCAGAATCGACGGACCCCACGAGCAGACCAGGTCAACGTACTCGTTGCCGTCCGCATCGTACAGGTACGCGCCCTTAGCCTTCGCCGCAAACGCAGGAGTGCCGCCCACAGAATTGAAGGCACGCACCGGGGAATTCACACCGCCGGGAATCACCGCGCGAGAACGCTCAAACAGCTTCTCGCTGGTTTCATGGTGCAGCGGGTGGGTAGAGGAAGGAGTCATCGTATCGGTGCCTTTCAACAGAGACGGCGAACTAAAGAATTACAAGGGACGACGTGCAACGGGCAACGGAGCCCGCACGCTACTAGCGTCCCGTACCTAACCATCATAGGCGCTACAGATGAACCGCAGGTGACAAGCACCTGAACGTACCGAAAGGTGACGATAAAACACAACAGACAAGTTAGGGAACAGAAAGGATGCGCAACGCGCTAACGCAGGTGTCGGTCAGTATCCAGACGGTTCAGTACCTGAGTGTCCTGATCGAACAGCCAGTTCTTATCAAAGAGCAGACGCACAAACGCCAGGCCCATACCCAACGCCATGAAAATCAGCAGGGACTGCACGAAACCGCTCGCCGCCGAGTACATGTCACCGCTAGCAAAATGCGACATCGAACGGTAGAACGGAACACCCGGAACCATCGTCACCACCGCCGGAACCGACAGGGAAATACGCGTGTACTTACGCTGATGCAGCGGCGCCACAATCTCAGCCAAAATACCCACACCAAACACGGCAATCGTCGCTGCCATATGCGCGGGCATGCCCGCCTCCACCATATGAATACGGACGGGGTTCGCCACCGCAGCAATCACGCCACCCCACACACACGCCACCGGGGAAGCGGCAAAAAGCATCGCGAAGCCAGCCGCCGCAACACCCGAGGAAAGCACCTGCAACACCAAATACAGGGTCGGGTCAAGGTTAAGAGGCGCAGGAGCCGCTAACGGCAGGTGGAAGAGCGAACCCAAAACCCACACCGCAAACGACGCACTCAGCAACAACAAACCCACATAGGTTAGACGCGAAATACCCGCCAAAAAGTCCATGCGGGAAATATCAAGCATGCCCGTCACCATGGGGAAACCGGGCACCAAGAACAGTACCGACGAAATGAAACCAATCATATGGTTCGGGCTAATCCAACCCACCGCGACCAGCACATTAACAATCGCAATGTACAGGCCCGCCGCCAGGAAGCCGCACGCCATCCACGTTGCCAAATGGCTCACCCCGCGCTTGAGCAGGGTCGAACGCAAAAACTGGCCGGCACCCGCCGCGAAGAACACCACCGTGCACTCCACCAGACCGCCACGGTTCAAGAACGCGAACCCGGCACACGCCACCGCCGACGCCAGCGCCAACATCCAGCGGGTGTACAGAGGCTTCGCCGAATCAATAAGGTCAAGCTCAGCATTCGCCTCCGCAGGGGTGATTTTTTCAGGAAGCTCAGAAATGAACTTACCCAACTGATCCAGCTTATGAGCGTTAATGCCCATCGTGCGCTGCTCAGCCACCTCAGTACGGAAATTACCGTCCGTGTACGAAGAGGTCGAAATTTCGGTGAAGGTCACCTGCGCGTGATGCTCCTTCAACCCCACAGCCTTCGCCAAACGCGCCATCGACGCCTTAATACGGTATGCGCTCGCACCCGACTTCATCAGGATGCGGCCCAGGCGGAGCACCACCTGCGACTGCGCCACCAAATGCTCATGCGCCAGACGGGTAGACCCCAGATAAATACTGCGCGTATTAGTGTCAGGGTACGGCTCGGTAGTGCGGGGCTGATCATCCATGAGAGGCCTTCCGGGTCGTGCTATTCACGTGCTATTCGTGTAGGTGTGGTTACCTTCTAGCATAGGGGAGAAGCCCCTGTGGGGATAGTGTCAGCCCGTCAGTAAAGGCGAGATATGTTGGGAGGCCGGGGTGAGTTTAGCGGCGCAGTTTTATAGGCGCAGTTTCATCGGCGCACCGGCCAGCGGCCGTCAATGACCTCAGATTCCTTACCCGGCTGCGTACGCAACCACGCCTGGAAGCTCGCCGCCTGCTCCGCCGCCCACTGAATCTGCTGCTCGTGCAGCTGGCGCGCATCCACGTTGAGAACCTCGGGGAACTGCTCGGTCAGCTTCACCAGCAGACGCTCCGCCGCCAGGGCATCATCAGCGGAAGTGTGCGCGTTCTCCAGGGAGACACCGTACTCGGCGGCAAGAACCTCAAGGGTGCGCTTGCCGCGCTTACGCGGAATCACGTGCTTATGCAGAACATACGGGTCGAGCACCACACCCGGCGGCAGCTCACCGTTGGCAATATTGTGGCGCAACATCTCATGGTGTAGCACCGAAAAATCGTAGGCGGCATTGAAGGCAATAATCGGCACACCGTCAAGGTTCAGCGCACCAATCGCACCGGCAAGCTCCCACACGACCTCGCGGGCGGGACGGCCGTGCTCACGCGCGTACTCTGTCGTAATACCGTGCACGGCGGCGGCACCGGCGGGGATCTCAACGCCGGGGTCAGCCAGCCACTCGCCACGGCGCACCACATTACCCTGAGGGTCCAGCAGGATCAGGGAAGCAGTCACGATGCGGGCGGTGGTGACGTCCACACCGGTGGTTTCAAGGTCAAAAGTGGCGCGCAGGCCGTTCATCCAGGTCATGCTATAAGACTAACCCAGCGGCGGTGCAGGCGCGCACCCGGTCGTCACGCGGCTGTGGATAAGCCCCCGGCAGAGCGACATCTTAAGCCACCGGGGCGGCACATAAGTAGCTGACGAGCCCACATGACCGCCGACAAGGTGCAAGCGCGCTACAGCCGATAGACTGAAACCATGACAACCCAACTTCTCACCGGCATCCCCGGAACCGGTAAAACCCACCACCTCACCGAACGCGCCCTGCGCTACCTCGCCGACGGAAACGACCCCGCCCGCCTGCTCATCCTCGCACCCACCCGCACCGCCGCGACCCGCATGCGAGACACCATCGCCGCATCCAGCGACCGCAGCCTCTCCGTAGCACCCACCCGCGCCTGGGCCGCATACGCCTTCGACCTGCTCAAACGAGCCCAAACACGCGGGCTACTCAGCGGCGTAGAAGGCAACCTCAAACTCCTCTCCGGCCCCGAACAAGACGTCATCATCGGCGAACTACTCGCCAACCACGCCGAAGGCATCGCCCCCGGACCCGCCTGGCCCGACGTACTCCGCGACGCCCTCGCAACCCGCGGCTTCCGCCACGAAATCCGCGACTTCTTCGACCGCATGGCAGAATACGACCTCACCGCCGAAGACGTACACGCCCTCGCCACCGAACACAACCAGCCCGCCTGGCACGCCCTCGCCCAACTGCACACCGAATACCGTGCCGTGCGAGCCCTCCGCGCCAAAAACGCCTACGACCCGGCAGTACTCATTAACGACGCCTGCCGGCTACTGCTGCGCGCCCCCGAATTCCTCGCCGAAGAACGCCTCCGCTACGACCTGATCCTCATCGACGACGTGCAGGAACTCAGCCCCTCCATCTACCGACTGTTGCGCCTCATCGCCGCAGAAGTCGCCCCCGCAGACGCCGCGCACCTGACCGAAACCCACCCCGACCTCTTCGCTGAAGGCCCCCAGGTTGTCATGACCTACAGCGACGAAGCCGTCGTCCAGGGCTTCCGAGGCGCCCGCCCCGACCTCGTCACCACCCTGCAGGCAAGCTTCCCCAGCATGCGCACCCGCACGCTCACCACCTCGTACCGCCTGCCCGCACTCATGATGCCGCTTGTGGCGGACATTCGCCGCCGCTTGCCGCGCTACACCCGGTTCGTGCCGCTCACCGCTGAACAGGAAGGGACAAAGAATGGTGTGCAGGAGGGGGTAAAGAATGGTGCTCCCGCAACCGCAACCTTCGGACGCATCAACACCACCCCCGCCGACGAAGCCCTCACCTGGGGCGCCGCCGACGAACCGCTGCTGCACCTGGGCGCCGACGGCAAAATCCTCGACCCCGCGCACTACCGCACCGCACCCGCAGGTGTGTATAAGTATGCGCTCTCCAGCTCTCAGGACGAGGCGAACCTCATCGCCCAAATGCTGCTCGAAGAACGCATCTACGGCAACCACCCCTACCGCGAGTCCGCCATCATCGTGCGTAGCAGTGCGGACGTGGCGCGCATCCGCCGCGTGCTCTCCTCGAACGGTATTCCCTCGCGTACCTCCGCGGCGCTCGTGCCGGTGCGTGACGAGCCCGCCGTACGCCCCTTCCTCGACGCGCTCAGCCTGCTCGTCTACGCCCGCAAGCGCGGTGAGAAGGCACTGAACCCCGCCGTGCACATGCCCGCAGCAGAAGGCGCAGAAGGTACGGAGGCGGCGGAGCGTGGCGGTTACGAAACCCTCAGCGCCACCGAAGCTGAAGAGCTCATGCGCCGAAGCCTCGACGACGTCATCGCCGAAGAAAGCCGCGCCAACCCCCTCGGCGGCGCGCAGAGCGCCATCACCCTGCTCACATCCCGGCTCGGTGGCGCATCCAGCATGGACGTGCGACGACTCCGTCAGCAGCTACGATCCATCGAACTGCAAAGCGGCGGCCACCGCCCCAGCGACGACCTGCTCCTCGGCGCACTGCTACACCCCGAAACCCTCCCCGAAGAAGGCGTAGGACGCGCCGTGCACCGCATCGCAGCCGTGCTCTCCGCCGGACGTAAAGCACTCGCGCGCCCCGAATCCACCAGCACCGAAGTGCTCTGGGCGCTCTGGGAAGCCAGCGGCCTCGAAAAGACCTGGGTCGCCCAGTCGCGCGGTGCAGGCCCCGACGCCGATGCAGCCCACCGCAACCTCGACGCCATGATCGGCCTCTTCGAAGCTGCCGACCGATTCGACGAGCAGATGCGCGGCGCCGGTGCCGAGCAGTTCCTCGACTTCATCGACGCGCAGGACCTACCCATGGACACCCTCGCCGCCCGCGGCGTACGCCAAGACGCGGTCGAGATTCTCACCCCCGCACTCGCCGCAGGTCAGTCCTGGCGCACCGTATATGTATGCGGTCTGCAGGAAGGTACCTGGCCCAACACCACCGTGCGCGGCTCCCTGCTGAGCACCGGCGACCTTACGGACCTGTGCGATGCGCGCCTCCGCCAGCGCGCCCAGCAGGCAGAACAACGGGCGGGGGAGAGCGAGCAGCCGGTGCCGCCCGCCCGCATCCGTAGCTACCCCGAACGCGTGCGCGACACCCGCCACGACGAGCTACGCATGTTCGCCGTCGCCGCCACCCGAGCCAGCACCCGCCTCGTGCTCACCGCCGTACGCAACGACGATCAGGCACCCGGCGAGTTCTTCGATTTCGTGCTGCCCACCGACGCGGTCGGCGACTCCACGGACGTGCCCATCACCCGTGTGCGCCGCCCCGCCACCCTGCGTTCCCTCGTGGCGGAGCTTCGCCGCACCCTCGTTGAGGAATCGATGAACGCGATGCGCGCTGAAGATGCTCAGGACGGTGCACTGATGCACAACGCACCGGAGGAAGAAGCGCTCACCCCGGAGGCTTCCGCGTACCGACTCGATGCCGCCTCCCGCACTCTGGCGCGCCTGGCGAACGATCAGGCGCCCGGCGCCGCACCCGACGAGTGGTGGGGTCTGCTGCCGCTTTCTAGCACGGAGCTGCTCTTTGCGCACCGCCCGGCAGACCACGCCGAGCTGGACGAAAACCACGGTGAAGGCGGCGAAGAACACGGCGAAGAACAGGCTGAAAAGCCCGGCCGCCGCACGATTACGCTTTCGCCTTCGCGCCTGGAAACCATCCACAGCTCCCCGCTGGACTGGCTGGTTTCCGCCGCCCGCGCGGAAGCCCAAACCGACCTGTCCCGCTCCCTCGGTACGCTCGTTCACGCCATCGCCGAGGAGTACCCGACCGGCACCCTCGAAGAGCTCCAAACCGCCCTCGACGAGCGCATTAGCTCCCTCGGCGTGCCCGCCCGCAAGGAGGACGAAACCGACGAAGAGTACCGCGAGCGCGTGCCCTGGGAATCCTACGCCCTCTACGAGCGCGCCAAGCGTATGATTCTGCGCCTGAGCTACTACTACCGTCAGCACATGGGTGACGCCGGCTGGCAGAACCTCGGTGTTGAAGGCTCCTTCGCGGTGCGTGTGCCCGTGCCCTTCGACCCCGCCGGTGAGGTTGGCGAGCTGGATGCGCTGCTCACCGGTCGTGTGGACCGCCTCGAGGGTACCGCCCCGGCGGAGGACGGTACCCGCCGCTACGCCATTGTTGACCTGAAAACCGGTAAGTCTAAGCCGACCGGCTCGGAGATGGAGACGCATCCGCAGCTTGCCGCCTACCAGATTGCGGTGGAGGCTGGCGCGGGCGAGCAGCTGGAGGAGCGCTACCGCGCCGAAGCCGCCGCCCTGGAGACGGGTGAACCGCTACCGGATGCCCGCCCCCAGGAGCTGGAGTACACCGGCTATACGGGTCGTTCCGGCGGCGCGGCGCTCGTGCAGTTGGGCGCCTCGGGCGTGAACGACGAGAGTAAGACTCGCCTGCAGGTTCAGCCGGCCCTGACGGAGCACGATTCGTGGGCGGCTGAGCTGGTGCAGCACGCCGCGGAGCTGATTGCTGGCTCGCAGGTGCAGGCTCGTCACCGTGAAGGCGGCTATGGGTGCCGTCTGCCGGAGATCTGCCCGATTTGTACGCGCGGCCGTCAGGTGACGCAGCCCTAGTAGCCGCGTAACCCCCGTTTACTTTCGATATCACTCACCCCGAACCTCCCATGAGAATGATCCATGAGGAAGAGGAATCATGACTGACTCTGGCGCATATAGCGCTGATATGCAGGGCGCTACTAACCCGGGCGCTCACCCCGGTTCTGGCACCGGCATGCTCACCCCCGCCCAGTGGTGCGAGCACAATAGCTGGCAGCTGCCCAATGGCGTGCTCTTCTCGGCTGAAGCCGCCGCGAATGACCCCGCGCTGAAGCCTGCCGGCTACCGCAGTGCCCTCGACATTGCCGAGATGCTCAACGGCGCCGACGGTAAGAAGCCGACCCCCGAGCAGGTCCGCATGATTGAGGCGGGCCCCGCCCCGACCCTCGTCATTGCCGGTGCCGGTTCGGGTAAGACTGCGACCATGGTTGACCGCGTGATTTGGCTGGTCGATAACGGTTTTGTGCGCCCTGAAGAGGTGCTTGGCGTGACCTTTACCCGCAAGGCGGCAACCGAGCTACGTAGCCGTATGCGTGCCGGTCTGAACACGCTGCGCCGTAGCCGCCGCGTCGCCCCGAGCGATGAGGAGCTGCGCGAGGGCATTGCTGACCCGACCGTGCTCACCTACCACTCTTACGCGAATAACCTCGTCAAGGAGTACGGTCTGCGCCTGGGCGTGGAGCAGGACGCGCAGATGCTTGGCGATGCGCAGAAGTGGCAGCTTGCCGCGCAGATTGTGCAGTACTGGGAGGGGGAGCTTCCCCTCGATAAGGACGGCGTGCCGGTCTCTGCGGCGACCATGATTAACCAGATGCTGCAGCTTTCTGACGAGTGCGCGGAGCACCTGGTGGAGCCGCAACAGGTTATTGACTTCTGCACCGAGCAACTGGCGGCGTACGCGGCGGTGCCCGAGCCTCGCCGTGAGACGAAGACTGAGAAGGACATTCTGAAGGTTCAGCGTCTGCTGCGGAACCGCCGAGTGTACGCGCGCATGGCGATGAGCTACGCCCGCGTGAAGGCGCGCATGCAGGTGCTGGATTTTGGTGACCTGATGCGTTTTGCCGCCCGCATTGCGGAGGCTGACCCGGCGATCCGTGAGGGGGAGCGTGCCCGCTTCAAGGTGGTTCTGCTGGACGAGTTCCAGGACACTTCGCACGCGCAGATGAGCTTGTTCTCCTCGATTTACGGTGCCGATGAGGCGGCGGGTATTCCGGCGCATCCGGTGATGGCTGTGGGTGACCCGAAGCAGTCGATTTACGGTTTCCGTGGTGCTTCGGACGGCCAGATGTTCAGCTTCTACCGTCATTTCCCGACTAAGCATGTGCAGCCGCTGTTCCTGTCCATCGCGTGGCGTAACGACATCTCGGTGCTGAACGCGGCGAACCACGTGGCGGAGAAGCTGAAGGAAGTTCCCGAGTGGGTGCGTGCCGCCGACGGCGATATTACCGCCGCTCAGGTTCCTGACCTGCGCCCGCGTTGCGCCCTGGTGGGGGAGCCGGGTTCGCCCGCTTTTGAGCAGGCTGCCGCGGGTATGGTGGGGCGCGTTGATTTGACGTACCACGACTCTGACCGCGAGGAGGCTGTGGCGATTGCCGAGCGTATTGCGGCGATGCGTGCGCAGGCGGTGCGCGAGTATGAGCGCGCCTACGCGGCGCATCGTTCCGGTGATGGTTCTGTGCGTCCGCGCCTGAAGATGCCTGAGATTGCGGTGTTGGCGCGTGTACACGGTCAGCTGGACCCGATTCGTGTGGAGTGCGAGCGTCTGGGTATTCCGGTGCAGCAGGTGGGTTTGGGCGGTTTGCTTTCCCAGCCGGAGGTTGTGGATTTGGTGTCGGCGTTGCGTGTGCTGGCTGATCCGAACCGTTCGGATGCCCTGGCGCGCCTGCTGACGGGTGCGCGTTGGCGTTTGGGCGCGGCGGATATGCTGGCGCTGGGTGATTGGGCGCAGTCGCTGGTGCGTGAGCGTGAGCGTGCCCTGCGTGAGCAGATGGCGTTGCGTATGCTCGCCGAGGCTGAAGATGCTGACGACGCTGCTGCTATCAACCTGCAGGCGGAGCACCTGCGTGCCGCCCAGGAGCGTCTGGACGAAACTCTCAAGGGCGCGGTGGAGGATTCCTCCGGCTACGCCTCCCTGATTGAGGCGGTGGAGAACCTGCCGCAGGACGGCGCGGACGGCGAACCCCTCTACGGTGAGCAGTACCGCGGCCGCCGTTTCTCCCCGGCTGCGCTGGAGCGTCTGCGTGCTTTTGCTGAGCAGATGCGCGTGCTGCGTGCCGGTTTGAGCGAGGACTTGGGCACGCTGCTGTACGAGATTGAGCGGACCATGCTGCTGGATATTGAGCTGGCGGTCCGCCCGGGTACCGACCCGCTGGGTTCACGCGCGAACCTGGACGCTTTCCACGAGGTTGCCGCCGCCTACGGCATGTCGGCGCCGCGTATTAACGCGATGATTTACGCCGGCTCTGACGGCGTGAGCGCGGAGGAGGGCGACCCGGGTGCGCGCCGCTTCCTGCTGTCTTCGGGCGGCGTGAGCTACGTGATGGGCTTTTTGGCGTGGCTTGAGCGTGCCGATGATGAGGAGAAGGGCCTGGCGCTGGGCGCTGTGGAGCCTGACCCGAACGCGGTGCAGCTGATGACCATGCACGCGGCGAAGGGCCTGGAGTGGGATCATGTGCTTCTGCCGGGCCTGTGCGGTAGCGCGACCGGCGGGCAGACCCCGAACCTGTGGCAGGTGTCGGCTAGCACGGCTCTGCCCTGGCCGCTGCGTGGCGACCACGAGTACCTTCCCTCGATCCTTGAGACCCCGGAGGAGATTACCGCCTTCGAGAAGGCGAAGGACCTGGAAGACTACCTGGCCGAGCACAAGGATGATGCCGCCGAGCATGCCGGCATGGAGGACCGCCGCCTCATGTACGTGGCGATGACCCGTGCCCGTAACCTGCTGGCGATGAGTGCCTACCGCTGGAAGAGCGCTGCCGCGCAACCTCTGCCGGTGCAGCCCTTCTGGGAGGAGCTGCTGAAGATGCTCTTCAACCCGTTCGTGGGTCTAGACGCGCCCTCTGTGCGCTTCGAAGAGACAATGGATACCCCCTGGGCGGCGCCGCAGCTGGTGGGTATGGGCCTGTCGTACACGATGCCGAACCCCGCCGATAAGCGCAAGAAGGTGCATCTGAACCATGTGCGCCGCTGGGCTGAGCAGCTGGCTGAGTCGAAGTACCGCCTGACCAAGCCGGTGGCCCTGGTGCACGGCACGGTCGTGGATCCCTCGAACCTGCCGCCCGCCCCCGATGAGGCGGCACTGCTGGAAGAGCTGGAACTCTACCCCGTAGACGCTGACGAGCTCACCCCCGTACAGGCGGAGGCGCGCGCGAACGCTCGGGCAACCTACGCCGAGCAGGTGCAACGCTACGCATGGGCGCTGGTTGAGGCCATGGCTCCCGCCCTCGCGCAGGATTGGCAGCTGGCGGCTCCTTCCGCACGAGCACGCACGGTGGCGGAGAACTGTACCCGCCTGAACCTGCCGGTGCCCGAATGGATTATCGAAGCCACCGAGCGGGAGAAATGGCGTGAGGCGCAACCGCCTCAGCCCGGTTTCTCGCCCACGGTGGCGGCGGCGCTGCCGATTGAGGTGCGCGGCCAGTTCGCCCAGAAGAACTACGAGGACAGGAACCCGAACCTGGGTGCGGTGCTGACCTCCATGTGGCCTTTTGACCCGCTGGAGCGCCCCGTGATTTGGCGTTGGGCTTCTGACGATGCTCTCAACCGGGGCACGGAGGCGATGCTTCGCCGCGGCCAGCATGAGCAGCTGGAGCGTGAGATTGCAATTAACTCCTCGAGCCGTCGCGAGGCGGTGGAGCGTGCCGCCCTGGCGGTGGAGCGTGCCGTCGGTGCGGGGGAAGATAACCTGCACCAGAGCGGGGATGTAGCGGGGGAGAGCGCAAGCCATCCTGCACCCGCCGTACCCGCTGTACACGGCGAGTCCGCCATTCCCGAATCCCTACGCCAGCAGGCGGTGGACTGGGAACGCGAAGCCGACCTGCTACTGCTCATGATGGGGCAGACCGACCCGGTGCTGAGCGATCAGCTGCCGGGGCACCTGTCCGCATCCACGTTCATTCGCCTGAGCGAGGACCCGCAGGGCACGGTGCATCAGCTGATGCGCCCGGTGCCTCAGCGTCCCTCGCGCGCGGCAACGATTGGTACGGCGGTGCACGCGCTAATTGAGGAGCACTTCGGGGTGGCGCCGAGCGCCGACCCGCTGGAGGCACCCGACGCGGAGGACACGGTGGGCGTTGGCCTGCCTGGTTCCGCTGCCTCCGCATCCGCTGTCTCTGTTGCGCTTGCTGAGCCTGCACACACCGCTGACCTGCAGGAACAGGACGAGTTCACCTTCGAGGATGATTTCGAGGAGTCCGAGAGCGAACTGGACGCCTCCGTTCAGCGCCTCTGGGAGCGCTTCGCCACCAGCGAGTGGGGTAGCGACGAGTGGAAGGACCGCATCTGGGCGGTCGAGTACCCGGTCGAAACCCACATCGAGGGCGTAAGCCTGCGCGGCCGTATCGACGCGGTGTTCCGCACCGAGGACGAGAACGGCGAACGCTGGGTTCTGGTGGATTGGAAGAGCGGTTCCCGCCCGAAGATGGCGACCATGCAGTCTCGACGCTTCCAGCTGGGCCTGTACCGCATCGCGTTCTCCCGCATTATGGGCGTGGACCCGGAGCGTATCAGCACCGTGTTCGTGTACCTGGGCGGCAAGGGCGTTGCGGAGGTGTGGGACCACCAGATCCGCGGCGGCCTGCCCACGGAGGCGCAGCTGGCGAAGGTGATCCGCGAGGCGCGCAAGGGCTAGGCAGCAAGGCTAAGCGGCAAGGCTAAGCGGCGGAGGCATGCGCTCGTGTACTAGCCTGCACCGCGCCAATCTGCACAGTGCCAGTGCTGTGCGAGCGCCCGCCGTAACCGAATACAGAAAAGCAGCTCACGGAGGCATTGCGCCTCGTGAGCTGCTTTTCTGTGTGGACTTCTGCGGTTAATGGCAGAGAACGCCTCTTCACCCCACTGCATTAGGGTGATGAGGCGTCCTCAGCCGCTGAAGAACTATAGAGGTACTTCGTGCCCTCGCACGCTCCGGGAAAGAATCGCGCCGAACGACTGCCGCTCTCGCGGCCTCACTCGCGCCGCCGGCGCCCCGTGGGGTTTGCGTGCGTCTTTACTCTCAAACACAACCTCGAAAGTAACTCTATAGATTTCTGCCATCGGTGATTGGTTGCGCGGTGCATGAATCCGGCTCGGGTCTGACATGACCGGTCAGGGTCCCGTCCAATCTGTCTCCCCAATTTATCGCTGCCACGATATCAGCGCTGGTCAGTGCGCTATGGGGAGTGTGTCCGCTGGTGTTCTTGCGGCACAGCAAAAGTATTCCAGGAGTTTTTGAAAAAATCTACAGGGTAAGTTTTTACCCTAAAATGCACTATTTTGAGCATAGTTCAAGGTGAAGTTGAGACTCTGTGGACTCTTGGGATCAAAAGTTGGTTCATGTGGGTTTGCGGCGTATTTGCACCCGGGAAATATTGTGAATGGCACCTTTAGCGCACCTTCAAGTCTCAGCCTTAATCTGAGTCATTCATGCACAAAAATGCAAAACTGGTGCTCAAAAGGTGAGGGGAAACACTTAAAGAAATTTCGGCAAAAAGCCCACTAAAGCCCCTCCACTAGCCCTTATAGGCATCATCCCGTCGGTTTGACAGACAGTCAGGAGAACAGGTTTCACTGGGCGCGCGAGGCAACGGATATACAACCCAGCGGATATAAAACTCAGTAGATACAGTTCAGCCCCGCAGTGCAGTACTGCGGGGCTGAACTGAAAACCTATGCGGCAGGTAGAAACCTAACCAACTACTCGGCGGGGCCGACCAGCGGGCCGACCTCCTCCTGTCCGAGCAGTTCGCCGGAGGCACGTAGATCGTCCTGAATGTCCAGGAGCATGGACACCGCGTGGGTTGCGCCGTCGCGGTCGCCGACCTCCACGGTGTGGGTGAGCCACTGGGCGATCGCGAACTCTGCGTAGAAGTTCGCGCGCTGCGCCAGGTAGGCGTCGGGCAGCTGAGGCATCTGCTGGCGGTACACCTCGATTGCCTCGTCGGTGAAGTCGATGTCCTGGCAGGAGTACAGCCACGCGAAGTCCTGTGCGGGGTCGCCCACGTGCACCTCGGACCAGCCGGTGACCTCCACGATGCGCGCCTCCGTAGGAGTCACGTGCAGTACGAGGTTCTCGGCGCCCATGTCACCGTGGACCACGCGCGGGCGGAACTGCCACATGGGGCCGGGGGAGAGCACGGCACGCCAGTGCGCGAGCAGGTCGGCGGGCACCTTACCGGTTGCGGCGGCACGCTCGAGCTCGGCGTTCTTGCGCAGGCGAATCTGCTCCGAAGAGTAGGAGGGCAGATCGGCTTCGTAAATAATGTCTTCGGGCATCACGTGCAGGGTCGCAATGTCTTTGGCGATGATGGACGCCAGGGAGGGGCGGTTCGCCGCAACTTCGCGGCGGCTCAGCTCGGCGAGCTGGTCTACGTCGTAGATGGTGCCGGGGATGTGCGTGTACACGAACACGTTGCCGCCCGCGTAGGGTACGGTGCCGGCGACGGTGGGTACGGCGAAGGGCAGTCGGGCGCGCAGACCGGGGCTGAACGACTGCAGAATGAGGTGTTCAGCTTCCAGACGCATGCTGGCGTCGGGGCGGCGCGGGGCGCAGACTCGCCAGCGGCGACCGGTGGAGTCGGCGATGATTGCCGAGTCGAAGTCGTCGCTGTCTTCGCGGACCGGTTCGGCGCCGACGGGGTAGATCCCGGGCACTCCGGCGGAGACGATGGCTGCTAGCTGAAGGGGAGATAAAGTCACGGGTTAAGGTTACCAAACCAATGTGTGCCGTTTAGTAGTTTTTGGGATCTTTATGCCAAGTGGTGAAGATACATGTGGACAAGCCTAAACGTGCTCGCCTGCGCTGCCCGTTGAGCTTCTACTTGCCCACTCCAAAAGAGGCGGGTTCCTCACGCTCTGAATGAAAGCAACAGCTAAGAAACCGCGGCGGGTCTGGAGAACACAGTCTGGGAGAATACAATGGAAGACCGGCTATCACCGCTTCGCGCACCCGCATACACACGCGTCCGTATGCCCGCGCGAGCGCATGCCGCCTGCCCGCACCGCCCGCCTTACTGATGGAGCATTATGACCGCCACACCTCAGCAGCCTCAGCATATGATCTCCGCAGACGATATCCTCGCCGGGCTTGACCCGGATCAGCGTGCGGTCGCCACCGAGCTGGACGGCCCCATGCGCGTGCTGGCGGGTGCCGGTACCGGTAAGACCCGCGCGATTACGCACCGCATCGCCTACGGTATTGCGATCGGTCGCTACCAGGGCCCGCGTGTGCTCGCCCTGACTTTTACCCTGCGCGCGGCGGAGGAGATGCGTACCCGCCTGCACCAGCTGGGAGCGCACGGCGTGCAGGCGCGTACCTTCCACTCGGCGGCGCTACGTCAGCTGGCGTATTTCTGGCCGCAGGTGGTGGGCGGTACGTTCCCGTCCATCGTGCAGAACAAAGCCTCACTCATTACGGAGGCGGCGAACCGTCTGCGCATCAGCACGGACCGTTCCCTGCTGCGTGATTTGGCGTCGCTGATTGAGTGGGCGAAGGTTCAGCTGCTCACCCCGGACACCATCATGCAGCGCCTGAGCGAGAAGCAGCTGCCCTCGGCGATTACCCCTCAGAATATGCAGCGTATTTTCCAGGCGTACGAGGATTTGAAGGATGAGCGTAACCTCATCGATTTTGAGGACGTGCTGCTGCTGACCATCGCCATGCTGGAGGAGGATGAGAAGCTCGCGGCGACCGTCCGCAACCAGTACCGCCATTTTGTGGTGGATGAGTACCAGGACGTTTCCCCGCTGCAGCAGCGCCTGCTGGATGTGTGGCTGGGTGGCCGCGACGATATTTGCGTGGTGGGCGACGCCTCCCAGACGATTTACTCTTTTACCGGCGCGACCAGCCGTTACCTGCTGGATTTTGCGCGCCGGTACCGTGGCGCGCACACGGTGAAGCTGACCCGCGACTACCGCTCGCATTCGCAGGTGGTGGAGTTGGCGAACCGCCTGTTGGCGGCGCGTCGTCCGCATCCGGATTCCAGCCCGCATTCGTGGGCGCCGCCGCTGGAGCTGATGTCTCAGCGCGGCCCCGGCGTGGATGTGGAGTGGTTCGGCTATGCCGACGATGAGCAGGAGGCCGCCGGCATCGCCGAGGATATCCGCGACCTGATTGAGAAGGACGGCGTGCCGCCTTCAGAGATTGCGGTGCTGTTCCGCACGAATGCGCAGTCGGCGGCGATTGAATCTGCGCTGGCTGCCGCCCACATTCCGTACCAGTTGCGCGGCGCGGAGCGTTTCTTTGAACGTCCCGAGGTCAAGCAGGCGATGCTTGCCCTGCGCGGTTCGGCGAAGTCCACGGACGGTACTGAGGACGTCACCCGCTACACCCGCGATGTGCTCAGCGGCCTCGGCTACAAGGAGGAGGGCCCCCTTTCGGGAGGCGCCACCCGCCAGAAGTGGGAGTCCCTCGCCGCCCTGGTGCACATGGTGGACATGATGGCGCAGCACCGCCAAGAGCAGCTTCAGGAGCACCGCGCGAATCCTCGCCCGGGCGTGCCCGAGCCGCTCCCTTTGACCATGCACGAGGTCGTGGCGACCCTGAACCACCGCAGCGAATTCAACGACGCACCGCAGGTCAACGGCGTAACCCTCGCCTCCCTGCACGCGGCTAAGGGTCTGGAGTGGGACGCCGTGTTCCTGTGCGGCCTGAACGAGGGCCTCATGCCCATTACTTTTGCGACCACCCCGGATGAGGTGGATGAGGAGCGCCGCCTGCTGTACGTGGGCATTACGCGCGCCCGCAAGTACCTGTGGCTGACCTGGACGATGACCCGCACCGTGGGCGGTCGCGGTCAGCGTAAGCGTTCGCGTTTCCTGGATGATATTGATCCGGCGAAGCGCCGCCGCAGGGTGGAGAGCGCCGGCTCCTCGTATAGCCAGGCTCGCTCGGCGCAGGATCGCTCGGCTCAGTCCCGTTCGGCTCAGCCTCGTGCCACGCAGCCCCGCCGTTCGTCGAAGGGAAGAGGAGATTATGGCTCAGCGTTTTAAGCGTGAGATTCTGCCCGCCACCGAGGACCGCCCGCAGATTGAGCTGGTCCGCTCGGCGCGCCGCACCCGCACCATCAGCATGCAGCGCGACGGCGTGGACGAGCACGGCAACCCCGCCTACCGCCTGCTCATTCCCGCCGCGAGTACGAGCGAAGAGATTGACGAGCATATTGCCCGCCTGCTGCCGCGCATTCAGCGTCGTGCCGCCCGCCGTGAGCGTGCCACGCAGCTGACGGTCACGGACGAGTACCTGCGCTCCCGCGCCCTGCACCTGGCGCAGAAGCACCTGCCGGAGCTGGTCGCCTCGGGCAGGCTCGAGAAGCTGTCGATTCGCTGGGTGAGCAACCAGCGTCAGCGCTGGGGCTCGGCAACCTACGCGAACACGCAGATTCGCATCTCCTCGGAGCTGCAGGGCGTGCCCGAGTACGTGCTGGATTCGGTGATTCACCACGAGCTCTGCCACCTGCTGCAGCCGAATCATTCGGCGGCGTTCCGTGCCCTGGAGGCGCGTTACCCGCAGCTACTGCGGGCGCAGGCCTACCTGGAGGGGTACGCGCTGGGGCGCTCACGTGCTGAAGGTGAACGGGGCGAGCACGGCGAAAACAGCGCGGACTAAAATCCAGCCGGCTAAAATCCCGCCGACTAAAGCGCTTCTCGAAAATCAAAGAATCAAAAACCAAACGAAACATTCGAGCGGGGGTGGCTTGTACATTCACAAGCCACCCCCGCTCGAGTGTCAGCTATTTACTTTTGCCGCTCAGCTTTACTTTTCTTCGGGTGCGTCGCCGAAGCCACCGTCCAGCAGCTTCTGCAACTCCGAGTCGAAGTCCACGTCGTCCAGGCTGATTTCGTTCATGCGCGCATCGTATGCGGTGAAGTCTTCCAGCTCGGCGGGGGTGGGCAGAGTCTCCGGGGTGTCCCAGAGGCCGTCGCGTGCCTCAATGCCGTGGGAGTTTTCGTACCAGCGCCAGAACTGCTGTGCTTCACGCACCAGGCGCGGGCGCAGTTCCAGGCCGACCAGGTTCTCGAAGACCTGCTCGCTGGGGCCGCCGTCGATGCGGCGGCGCGCCATGATTTCGGTCAGCTGCGGTGCCTTGGGCAGGTTGCGGGTCGCGTCCTCGGTTACGACGGATACCCAGCCTTCGATGAGGGCGAGCAGACCCTCCAATCGCTGTACCGCCAGTTCCTGGTCTTCGGTGCGCTGGGGGCTGAACATGCCGCCTTCGAATGCTTCCTGTACGGCGTCGGGGTTGCTCATGTCCACCTGGGATGCGGCGTCCTGCATACGGTTCATATCCACGCGGATGCCGCGGGCGTAGCGCGCCACGAGCTGAACCAGGTCTTCACGCAGCCAGGGGTTTGCCTTGTGCAGACGAATCAGCGCGGATTCACGCACGGCAAGGTAGAGCAGGACCTCCTGCGGGGGCACCTCGATACTGTCGGCGAGCTGCTGATAGCCGTTGGGCAGCAGAGCGGAGGAACCGGGCGCGAGGGGGAAGCCCACGTCGGTGGAGGAGTACACTTCACCGGCAAGCTGCGCGAGTGCCTGAGCCATCTGCGCACCAAAAATCACGGAACCAATGTTGTTCAAGAAGCCGCTGTTGAGGATCTGAGAAATCTCTTCGGGCACGTCTTCAGGTGCGCCGGGCATGACCATGGACTGGGTGACTTCGGCTGCGACCGGCTCGACCATTTCGCGCCAGGAGTCGAAGGAATGCTCAACCCATTCCGCCTTGGACCATGCCTGCACCGGGTGGTTGTGGCGCTCAATGGTGGTTACGGCATCCAGCCAGAGGTCTGCGAGGTTCGCCGCGTCTTCTACGGCACGCTTGAGGTTTTCGGGTACGGAGGGGTCTTCACCCTTGGCGGCGAGCATCTGGCGGGTCTGGTTCTTCACGTTATCCCAGTTCACGCCGCTGGGGCTGTCGGATGCACCCGCGCCGGAGAACATCGCCTGTACCTGCGCGAACATGCTCTGCATCATGGCGGGGTCGAAGCTCATGCCCATGTTCTTCAGGTCTTCGGGGTCGATGCTGATGCCGAAGGGGTTCTGGCCGCCTTCGCCGAAGAGCGCGCCGAAGGGGTTCTGTGCGTTGGAGGAGGTGCCCTTGCCGCCCTGGCCGGTTGCCCCTGCGGAGGGGTCGAAGCCCTGCTCCTGCATCTTCTTAATGAATTCTTCGAGGGGGTCGCGCTCGTTGGAGGCGCCGCCGGTGGGGTTCTCAGACATGTGAAGCCTTTCGTAATCCGGGGGTGGGCGCAGCTGGCCCGCTCGCTGTCCAGCCTACCGATTTTTGCTGAGAATTTCCCGTGCCATTGCTGTGGAGGCGGGTTAATCAGCTAAGGGCACACAAGCTTGTCTTTGGGGTCGGGTTTTGGGAGCTTTTTCGTGCCGCTGTCACCGTCGGGTGCTGACACAGCGCGGCGCGGGTCAGAGCGTGAACGCCTCCTGGTTGCTCTATTTTTAGCGGGGTGACAGTGCCCGCCTGCGTGTTGTCACAGTGCCCGCCCGCGTGTTGAAAAGCAGGTTTATCCGGTACTGTAGAAACCATGACTAAGTCCACCCCTGATGCTGAGCAGCAGCCGAACGCCGCCTCCGCGAGCGTGAAGAGTAATGAGAAGGCGACCAAGCGCCGTTCGCGTTTTGCGCCGCGCCGCGTGAACCTGCGTTCGGTGAGCGCTGTGGCGACGTGCGCCCTGCTGGCTGGTGCTTTTGTTCTGCCCAGTTCCTATGTGAAGGAGGGCCCCGGCCCGCTCTTTGACGTGCTCGGAACCTATCAGGAGAAGGACGTCATTGAGGTTTCTGGCGCGCCCAGCTATAAGACGTTCGGCAAGATGAACATGACCACGGTGTCGGTTTCGGGCGGCCCGTACACGGAGCTGTCCGGTGCGGAGGCATTCTACGGCTGGTTGGCGTTTGACGGTAACCGCAGCCTCGTGGTGCCGACCGATGCCCTGTACCCGCATGTGAGCCATGAGCAGGCGACGGCTGCGACCGGTGCGCAGATGGCTGATTCGCAGACTCAGGCGAAGGTCGCGGCGATGCGCCAGCTGAAGATGGCGGTGACTGAGAAGGTTGAGGTGCTGACCACGGCGGAGGGTTCCCCGGCGGCGAGTGCGCTGAAGGCTGATGACCGCATCGTGAAGGTGGGGGAGAAGCAGATTGAGACCCTCACCGATGTTCCGAAGGCTGTGAATGCGTCGAACGGTTCGGCGATTGACGTGACCGTGGAGCGTGACGGCAAGCAGCAGACCTTTAAGCTGACTCCGGTCCGTTCGAGTGATGATAGCCGCTGGATTCTGGGCGCTGGCCTGAAGCAGAGCTATGACCTGCCGGCGCACGTGCAGTACAACCTGGACGGTGTGGGCGGCCCGAGTGCCGGTCTGATGCTGGCGCTGGGCACGGTCGATAAGCTGAGCGAGGGTACTCTGCTCGCCGATGAGGACGCCGGAGGCGACCCGTACCGCAGCTACATTTCGGGTACCGGCACGATTGATGCGAACGGTAAGGTCGGCGCAATTGGCGGCATTAAGTACAAGATTTTGGCGACGGGCCGTTACGGTGCGCGCTACTTCTTGGCACCTAAGGAGAACTGCGATTCGATTGTGAAGATGCAGGCTGAGGACCCGGCACTGTTCAACTACTATCACGCAGGCCAGGTCAAGGGCGAGATGGTGGTAATCCCTGTCTCAACCCTGGATGAGGCGGTGAAGACGGTGGAGGCGATTAAGTCCGGCACCCCGGATGATTCCCTGCCCCGCTGCGGTTCCTAACATAACGTTTCTCTCCGCGAGGTTCTCACCCGTATAGCGTAGAAGTCAGCCCCGGTACTTTACGGTACCGGGGCTGTTCTGCGCCCTCCTTACCTCTTTTATCTGCTGTATTTCGCCCCGAGCTTCTACGAGGTTCTGCCCTTCTGCGTCACCTCTGAGATACTTAAAGGCAGTTATTTTCTCTGAACGTATGATGAGCGAGGAATTGTGTCTGAGTCGACCAATAACACCGCGCATCCCAAGCCGAAGAAGTCAACGCCTAAGCGTCGTAGCCCCCTGCGGGTGACGATTGCTGTTGTGGCGGTGCTCATTGCTGCTTTTGTGGGTGCGTCCCAGGTGTACACGGACTGGCTGTGGTTTGATCAGCTGGGTTATAGCACCGTGTTCACTACCCAGATTTTGTTGAAGGCCGCCGTGTTTGTGGTGGCTGCTGTGGTGATTGCTGTGCCGCTGTGGGCTTCGATGTCCTACGCGGTCCGTCATGCTGATGTGGCGCCGGCGTCCGAGAAGGAGCCGCAGGAGGCGCCGAACCCGAATCAGAGCGTGCCGACGAGCGGCACGGATGCTGCCGAGCAGATGCTGCGTGACGTGTTTGGTCAGCAGCGTGCTGAGGAGAGCATGCGCCGCTACCACGAGAGCGTGGATAAAGCGCGTAAGGTTCTGCTGATTGTGGTTCCGCTGCTGTTGGGTCTGTTCATTGCTTCTGCGACGATGACTCAGTGGAGCACCGTTGCGCTGTTCTTCAACCAGCAGTCCTTCGGTAAGACTGACCCGGAGTTCGGTCTGGATTACGGTTTCTTCCTGTTTGCGTTGCCGTTCTTCCGTATGGTGGTGACTTTGGTGACCTCCGCTGTGGTGCTGTCGGCGCTCGCGGGTCTGTTCATGCACTACTTCTACGGCGGTATTAAGGTGCAGCCGGGTGGTGTGAGCACTACCGTGGCGTTCCGTCGTCACGCTGCGATTGTGGTGGCTGTGTTTTTGCTGACTCGTGCGGTGAGCTTCTGGCTGGACCGCTATTCGTCGACTCAGCAGCAGGTGGGCCGTTGGGCTGGCGCGATGTACACGGATGTGAACTCGTCAATCCCGGTGAACGCTATTTTGGCGATTTCTGCTCTGTTGGTGGCTGTCATGTTTGTGATGGCGGCTTCGATGAATCGTTGGCGTCTGCCGCTGATTAGCACCGCGATGCTGGTGATTGTTGCCGTGGTTGCTGGCGGCCTGTACCCGTGGATTGTTCAGCGTTTCCAGGTGGTTCCGAATGAGCAGGGTGCTCAGTCGAAGTTCATTCAGCGCAATATTGATGCGACCCGTTACGCGTACGGTCTGGACAAGATTGAGACCACTCCGTATGACGCGACGATTGATACCCGTGCCGGTGCGTTGAGCTCTTCGAGCGCGACCATTGCGAATATCCGTCTGTTGGATCCGAATGTTGTGTCCTCGGCGTTTGCTCAGATGCAGCAGTTCCGCCCGTACTACCGTTTTGATTCGCAGCTGGCGGTGGACCGCTATTCGGTGGGTAACACCACGCAGGATACGGTGTTGGCGGCTCGTGAGCTGAACCCGGCGCAGACGAGTGGCGATTCTTGGTATAACCGCCACGTGGTGTACACCCACGGTTACGGTGTGATTGCCGCGTACGGTAACCAGGTGGATTCTGCGGGTAACCCGAAGTTCTTGCAGTCCGGTATTAAGGCGACCGGTACCCTGAGCGAGGATTACGAGCCGCGTATTTACTTTGGCACGAGCTCGCCGGAGTATTCGATTGTGGGCGGTAAGGGCGACACCCTGGAGCTGGACCGTCCGCTCTCTGCTGAGGAAACCAACGCCTCCGATGCGAAGTACACTTTCGCCGGTTACGGTGGTCCTCGCGTTGATTCGCTGCTGGCTCGCCTGTCCTATGCGATTAAGTTCCAGTCCTCTGACATTCTGCTGTCGGATGCGGTGCGTGAGGGTTCGCAGATTCTGTACGAACGTAACCCGCTGGATCGTGTGCGTAAGGTGGCGCCATACCTGAGCGTGGATTCTAAGCCGTACCCGGCGATTGTGAATAACCGCGTGCAGTGGATTGTGGATGCTTACACCACGAGTGACCAGTTCCCCTACGCGCAGGGTAGCTCCCAGGATGCGGCAACCGCTGCGGGCGCTCAGCGTTCTAACTCGGTGAATTACATCCGTAACTCGGTGAAGGCTACCGTGGACGCGTACGACGGTTCGGTGACCCTGTACGCGTGGGATGAGGAGGATCCGGTGCTGAAGGCATGGCAGGGCGTTTTCCCTGGCACGGTGAAGAGCTACCGTGAGATGAACGCTTCGCTGATGAGCCACGTGCGTTACCCGACTGACATGTTCAATATTCAGCGCACCATGCTGAATAAGTACCACGTGACGAACGCGAATAGCTTCTACGCAGGTGACGATGTCTGGTCGATTCCGAATGACCCGACCAATGATCGTAACCAGCCGATTTCGCCCTACTACCTGTCCCTGCAGATGCCCGGCGATTCGCGCGCGCACTTCTCGTTGACGACCACGTTCATTCCTCAGCAGAGCGATTCGAACTCTCGTAACGTGATGTACGGCTTCCTTGCCGCTAATGGTGATGCCGGTACCGGTAAGGACGGCGAGCGTAGCCCCGACTACGGCAAGCTGCGTCTGCTGGAGTTGCCGCGTTCTTCGGTGGTTCCCGGCCCCGGCCAGGCTCAGAACATTTTCAACTCTGATGCTGAGGTGTCGAACCAGCTGAACCTGCTGCGCCGCGGTTCGTCCGAGGTTATTAACGGCAATATGCTGACTCTGCCGGTGGGCGGCGGCATGTTGTACGTTCAGCCGGTGTACGTGCAGTCGAGCGGTGACGCTAAGTACCCGCGTCTGCAGCGTGTGCTGGTGAGCTTCGGCGATAAGGTCGGTTTCGCTCCGACTCTGGAGGAGGCGCTGAACCAGGTGTTCGGCGGCTCCTCGGGCGCGAAGCTGGACGGTTCGGCGGCTAGCCCCTCGGCTTCGGCTTCTGGCTCCTCTGGTTCTTCGGGTGCTTCGACCGGAGGTTCGTCGGCTTCGCAGTCTTCGGAGCTGAAGCAGGCTCTGACGGATGCCTCGAAGGCGATGACCGATGCTGATGCGGCAATGAAGAAGGGCGACTGGGCTGCCTACGGTGAGGCTCAGAAGCGTCTGGAAGCTGCCGTGAAGAAGGCTCTGGAGGCTGAGGAGGCGCAGAGCACGGCGTCCGCTAAGGCTTCTGCATCGGCAGCGCCCAGCGCCTCGGCGGCTCCGAGCGCAGCGGCTAGCGCTAAGCCCAGCGCGAGCCTTTCGACTTCTCACTAGGATGCCTGAGGCGGCGGGGGAGTAGCGCATACCGGATGCTCACGGATCGGATGTCCACGGGTCTAGCGTCCTCGCTCTAGACACTGGGCAGACACCGGGTACACACCGGGCGCACCTCCCGCTGACTTTCTCTGTGTCGATAGAAGTTCGATAGGAACGGGGGTGGAAGCAATACGCTTCCACCCCCGTTCTTGTGTGTTCTGCCCCTAACGCCTCCTAACCCCTGACACCTTCTAAGACCCGGCCCCACAACCCATGTTTTTGTGTGCTTGGTTACAAATCGTGATTTTGGCTTGCGCGCCAGGTTTTGGGTCTGTATAGTTGTATGAGTCGCCGCGGGGTGGAGCAGTTCGGTAGCTCGCCGGGCTCATAACCCGGAGGTCGCAGGTTCAAATCCTGTCCCCGCAACCAGAAAAACCCGGTATCTCAACGAAAAGTCGCTGAGATACCGGGTTTTGTTTTGCCCTGACGAGACCGAATCCCTATGTTATTCCCTACCTTTCAGCCAAACTCAGGCCCGTCGTCGAGGTGGGGGGAGGGGGGACTATCACCCAACATCGAGGACTATCATCCAACGCCCCTTCGGGGCGTATGACTATCTTCGCTCGTGCATGATCTCGTGGGAGGGAGGTTGCAGAGGAGGATTTTCACCGCCTAATCGGCGTTGATACCGGCTGTTTACCGCCTGAAAATGCAAAAGCGGTATAGCATTTTCCCTCGTATCTCAACCGAATCCCAACCCTTTACCGCCTTCACCGCCTAAAACCGAAAACTTTTATATATACACACGCATATGTAGGAAGATGAACACTCGCGTGTACACTTTTTAGAAATTAGGCGGTAGAGGCGGCAACACACCATGTTTTGACTGATATACCAACGTTTTCGATATACCGCTTAGCCTCAAACAGGCGGTAACTAAGCGGTGAAAGAGTAGCGTCCCGCATAGTGGTGTAACCGTGTGGTGATCGGCCCGTTGCTTGTGATGGGTGCGGTCACCGTGTGATCCTTCGAGAAAGCTCTTCTACTTCTGACTCGAAATGATTTGGAGGCACAACGATGACCGCTCCTCATATTATCGACCCTGCTGGCATGCTTGGCGAGGCGTTGTCCCAGGCATCCCCAGATTTGATGCGTTCCTTGCTCCAGCACGTCATTAACGCGTTGCTATCAGCGGACGCTGATGCGGTGTGCGGGGCCCAGTGGGGTCAACAAGATCCGCAGCGTCACACCAGGCGCAACGGGTATCGCTACCGGCCCCTGGACACCAGGGTCGGCACCATTGACGTGGCGATCCCCAAGCTGCGCTCAGGTACCTACTTTCCAGAGTGGTTGCTTCAACGCCGCAAACGCTGTGAAACCGCGTTGATCACAGTGGTCGCTGACTGCTACCTGGCAGGAGTATCCACGCGCCGTATGGACAAGCTCGTCAAAACCCTGGGGATCACAGGACTGTCCAAGTCCCAGGTCTCACGGATGGCAACAGACCTCGACGAACACGTGGACCAGTTCCGCAACCGGCCCCTCCACGATGCCGGGCCTTTCACCTTCGTCGCCGCTGACGCACTGACCATGAAAGTACGCGAAGGAGGACGCGTCGTCTCGTGCGCGGTTCTGGTTGCCACCGGAGTCAACAATGACGGACACCGCGAAGTGCTGGGGGTGCGCGTGTCCACCAGCGAGACCGCTCCAGCCTGGAAGGAGTTCTTCGCCGACCTGGTCGCCCGAGGCCTGACCGGCGTGCGCCTGGTCACCAGTGATGCCCATCTGGGCCTGGTTGAGGCCATCGCCGCCAACCTACCCGGAGCCACCTGGCAACGATGCCGTACCCACTACGCCGCTAATCTCATGTCCGTCACCCCCAAAGCACTATGGCCCGCTGTCAAAGCGATGCTGCACTCGGTGTATGACCAGCCCGACGCGGCATCGGTCAACGCTCAATACGACCGGCTCTTGGACTACGTCCACGACAAGCTCCCCGCCGTGTGTGATCACCTCGATCAAGCCAGGGCAGACGTCCTCGCGTTCGCCTCCTTCCCAACCGGGGTGTGGACCCAGATCTGGTCCAATAACCCCAATGAACGCCTCAACCGCGAAATCCGCCGACGCACCGACACCGTGGGAATCTTCCCCAACCGACAAGCAATCATCCGCCTAGTCGGAGCCGTCCTCGCCGAACAAAACGACGAATGGGCCGAAGGCCGACGCTACCTCAGCCTCGACATCCTCACCAAATCACGACTCACACCACAACCCACCCAACAGGAGGACACCCCACTCCAACTCAGCGCATAACCCAACCCGAAGGACACAAAACGATTACACCACTCCACAGGACTTGACCTGAGCAAGAGCACGTTCTACAATTGACGCATAAGTTCAAGGAGCTTCGCATGACCGCTTACGACCACTCGTCGGGGTACACCTACGGCACCGATGCCGTCCCCACGTCTCCGCTCACACTCGAGGATTTACGCCAGATTGAGGCCGCCGCGCACGTCCAGCCCGGTGACGCAGAGCTGCTCGCGCGAGCAGAACCCATCCTGGCGCCGCATGCCATGGAAATGGTCGACACGTGGCGCGGGATTTTGGCTCAAAAGACCTACCTGGCAGCACATTCCGCGCATCCGGATGGACAGCCGAACCCCGAGTACGCGCAGGCGTCAAAGCCCCGATTCGCCCAGTGGATCATCGACATGTGCACGCGCGAGCGGGATCAGGCGTGGTTGGACTACCAGTACCTGATCGGAGCTCGACACATGACCGCGGCGAAGAACGCGGCGGATGGGGCGGACTCGACGCCATTCGTGCCTCTGCGCTACGTGCTCGCCTTCATCGCGCCGACTGTGGAGGTCGGGCACCGTCTCCTGGCGGAGGGCTTCGAGGGCGCAGAACTGGACGCTGTCCGTGACGCGTGGACTCGCGCTGTGACTGTCGCCGTGACAGTGTGGGCGTATGCCTACCGCGATCACCCCGAGCAATTCTGATCCGGCGCTCGCCACCTACGACTCCCCCATCGGCCGCCTCACGCTTGATAGCGGTGTATTCGTCTTTCGCACTCTCTGACTGCTCTCCCTGGAAGCCTCAGTGGCTTCCAGGGAGAGCTTTCTTTCTGGGTTATAGGACACTACGTGTTGCTGGTTGGGTGACTTTTCGGCTTTCTGGTGCGGGAAAGTCACTCTTTCAGTTGGTCGTGTTTGCCTCGTTCCTGTGAATACTGCATCGTGCTCTGTGTGTGGCTGCCCCATGATCCGTCACGGTAAGAAGTCAACAGGAGGTCCTTTGAAGATCGCGGTGGTAGAAGTCCGCTCATCATCAAGGACCTCGACCTCTACCCACAACCCCCGACCAATACCTGGTCACCCACACTCAACTCGGAAGAGCCGGAAATAGCCTTCGTGATAGCGGAATAAAACGAAGGTGTGGAACTTGCAAGGACCGATCTCAAACTGGGATTCGATAGAACAGTTTAGCAAACGCTGACTTCGCTTTGCCGTCACTTGGAAACCTATCCGTTGGAAGTGCAGCTATCCTCACATACGCTTTTCCAAGTGAAGTATAGCTATGCACGTTTCACCGACGTTAGTAAAAACCCCGAACTTATCGCAGCCAACAGAAACCCGGTAGAAAATATATAGGAGCCAAAGGTGGCGCCTTTTAAAATCCAAGTCGTGGGAACGACAGCAAACAAGATCGGTGAGTTCGCAAAATCACCTGTGCTAATCGGAAGACCTGCCACCACAAAAAAGATGATAACAATCCATGAAACTAATGAAGTAGTCCAAAGCCGAAGCGCAAAACAGGCCAGAGTTAGCACAACCGAAGAGAAAACAAGTACTAAAGCAGTATGACTCGACAGTCGCTCATTAACAAGCTCGCCAATGATAGAGACATAAAGCAGACTCAAACAAAGGTTAACTACTTGTGCGAGAAGCAGCGATTTAGCAATGAACCGGAGCAGAACTTTATCGTGAATACTAAACGAGACGTACGAGGCAGGGACCTTAGCATGCGACAAAGCTAGACCTGCCGTGGCAATTGGGAGCATGATGAGTAACGCGGATTGCGCTACGGCAATGGTATTTCCATAACGGAGAAACAGCAGCGGAAGAACTAGTGCACCGAGATAAGCGATCGTGACCCAACGAATGATTGCAATTCGCTCGATAGAACACAAAGACTTCATTTTCTTACTGCTCCTTTACTTCGAAACCTAGCCACAAGAACATAGGTAATAATTAGGATTGGTACCGGGATAAGCGCAGAGAAACCGAAATTTGATTGCTCCTGGATATCTACGAACGAGATTGCGGTACCATTGAGATTCAGCCCTACGGAGTGGAGGGCGTTTGATATGTATGGGGTAGCATTGTCAGCTAGGTTACCGGGTAGCACTATCCAGAAGTACAGAAGAACACCTGAAATTACCGCGGCAGTCGGAGGTTTTGAGAGACATTTCTAATGTCGAGTAGATCAGAGCAATTAGTATACTTTGGAAGGTAAGAAAGCAAAGCAGGGTTGCTAGCCCAGAGTGCATTTTCGAACCAGACAAAACCATTGTTAGATCGAATAGCAGCACACTAAGTAGGTTTACAAGAACTATTGAAAGTGTTCGACAGATGGTGCGTAGGACGCTAGGCAACCAGGCAATGTATACCTGCTGAGGCAAACCCCCGTAGTGGACCTTGGAAACCCTAGCATCAAGTATAAAGAGTAATGCGAGGGAAATTAGTGGCTGCGTTCCAGTAAAGAAGAAGCTGTATCCCCCTGTTATTGGAGTTCCGCTTGCCTCACTTGAAATCCATGCACCGAGGAATAGTGACGCCATTGAGCCCAAGATAGCCGCGAGAAAATACCAGATGTTCCAATAGTAAGTAAGCAAAGCACGGATAGCTGAAGTAATTCGCATGGTCCTACCCCCGGTGATATAGGTCCGCGAGATTCACGCCGTTGAGGTCGGGGATATGCAAAGCTTTGCCGTTACGAACTACGACACACTCATCCGGGACGCCTTGAATCTCATGGAGGAGGTGCGTTGATATTACAACGCAGTTCCCTTCGTCCCGATAACGACGAAGCGTCGCAGACAAGGAGATCATGCCATCTGGATCCAAACCATTCTGTGGCTCATCAAGGAACAAAAATCTTGGTCTAGATAATAAAGCAAGACAAAGCTCCAGCCGTTCCTTCATGCCGGTCGAGTAGTCCTTGGCTTTCCGCCCGTGGGCAGCGCGGACGATGCCCACACTATCCAAGGCCGACTCAGGATCAACATCCAGACCCCAGAATGCCGCGACGACCTGTACATTTTGTTTACCGCTCAGATACGGAAAGTAGCTTGGATGGTCGATTGCAGCTGACATTTCGCTAATGTCTGTCTGATCGTATCTAATGTGGCCACTTATTGGTTTTATCCGACCAAGGAGCGTTTTCATTAAGGTGGTTTTACCTGCCCCATTTGGTCCAAGGAGGCAGATTATCCTGCCAGTATTTAGCTGCAAGTTAATGCCGCTCACTACTGGGGAATTCTTGTACCCAACCGACAAATCAGTTACCGATATAGCTGGCATGGCCTACCTTTCAAAGAAAACGGCCCTGGAGGTAAGGCCTAGGATGCCTTCCCTCCAGGGCCGACTGCTGCGACAAAGCTACTAACCACTTGCAGCCAACAGAGATGCCGCAGCCGTTAGCACACTGGGCAGTGAAGCATGCAATGCCACCCGTCGGGCACCCAGGGGCGCACAGGAACTTCGAGGTGATGTGAGGACAAACAGCTTCCTCAACCTCTTCAACACGGGTGTCAAGGTCAACGGTGACCACGACTTCTCCAAGCTCTCAGAATCTGAACATATTCAGGTAACAGAAAGTTACCCGCACTGCTATGATACAACGATGCAAGATTAGTAGGGGCAACTTTCAGAATGTTCAGGTCGCAGGTTCAAATCCTGTCCCCGCAACGGATAACTCCCGATAGCTTAGCTATCGGGAGTTTTTTTATTCCCTAAAACCCGTACTCCCGCCGACCTGTCTCCTTCTGCTGTCCTCCCGTCACCTTCCGACCGCCGGTCTGCCTTCTTTCGCCACCTTCCTGCACCTTTCCTGTCGGCGACCTGTCTTCATTTGCCGCCTACTTTTCTTCTTCTTGTGCTACCTTTCTGCCGCCTGCTGGGCGGCTTTCTTTATATCTCCTGCCTCTCCGTATCTCCTGCCTTCTGTAATCTGCGGAGGGGGTCTTCTGAACCTTGTCGGGGCGGTGCTTCGGGGAGACTGATGGGGGGGGGCAGCCTGCTGCCCCTTCCGGGGTGCTTGAGGTGGATCTTTCGGCCTCTCGAAACCCCTCTTGAAACCTCCTCACGGAATTTCATAGAACCGTCGTGAAAGTACCCTGGACTGGTTTCGGAACGTCTCCCGATGCGTCTTTCGAGGTATTCCTCAGTCCGTCTATCGGGGCTTCAAGCGGGTGTGCCCATGGGGGTGGTGGAGTCACTTCCGAGCGGTTGCTGGAGGGTGGTTACGCCTTCTTGAGACGCTGCTTTTGAGCTCCTTGAAAGGGGATCTGAAAGGGGTCCTGAAGGGGGCTCTGGGGCGGGTCTCAAGAGCGTGATGAGGGGTCCGATAGGATGCCTGGGTGGGGGAGTGGCGAGGGGGCTGTTTTTGCCTCAAAGTGCATTCTCAAAGTGGAATATGCGAAAGGTGCCTATATTCCGGGCTTGGAAATCACCCGTTTTGCCCCGGAATTCCGCGGTTTTTGGCAAAAATTGGGCTTCGAGTGCAACAATTCACTCTGAAAGTGATTGTAATCACATACGAAACATTCAAGTTAATTGTAGAGTTTTTTGAAACTCTTTCAAAAAACGCTCAAAAACCCCGGAAAATCAAGGAAAAATAGCCCATTCAACCTCTACTTGAGGGTGATTCAAGTTAAACTAGAAGCTTAGAAAAAGCTCTTGTTAAGATTGAATCTTGTTCGATACCCAAAAATAGCCCCAAAAAACCGCTGGAAAAGGCTTTTTGACCTGGTAGCTTTGAGTACGTGGTCACCGCGGTCCGCCGCGTAGCTCTCCGAAATGAATACTGCACCCCTCCATCACACGAGGAAACCCCCGCAACACACACGGGACGGTTACTGGACTTGCTCCATGCGGCATCACATTCGCAGGCCGACCGCCTATAGGCTTCTCACCTATAGACCACCTATCACTCAACCACTCTCGGGCGTCCGCGCCCCACGAAACACCAACAACGAGGACAACCCATGGCACTTCGCCCCCGCACCGTTAAGGCTGGCTCTCTCGCAGCCATCGCCGTACCCTCCGTGCTCGGTAGCACCCTGGTAGCACCCGCTTCCGCATTCGCACCCGTCGTTCAGGACATCCCCGGCGCAGCTACCCAGGCTCCGAAGTCCCTGTTCACCTCCACCGTGCAGCCCACCCTCTCGCAGGTTGCTGTGCAGATCCGCCAGCAGGCAGAACAGGCAAAGCAGACTCAGCAGGCTCCCGCAACGACCGCGGTTCAGCCCATCCAGAAGACCTACACTGCCCAGGCAACTCAGCAGACAACCCCCTCGGCTACCTTCCAGTCCGCACAGGCGGCTCAGCCTTCCGCTCAGCCCACCCTGGCACAGGTTGCACAGACCCCCGCAGCTACCCAGGCTCCCGCAGCTACCCAGGCTCCCGCAGCTACCCAGAGCGCTGCAACCCCTGCCGCGCAGCCCGCGCAGACCGCACAGGCTACTCAGGCGGCATCCGGTGTGGCAGCAACCCGCACCAACCAGACTTTCCTGTCCTACACCTCCCCGGCTGGTACCACCTCGCAGTACCACGTCTACGCTGAGGGCGTGGACTTCTCCAAGCCCGTTGGCGTGGTCTTCTACTTCGACGGCGACTACTGGCGCAACGACCAGTCCAAGGTCTACGACCCCTCCGGTGAGCTGGCTCAGATGGCTGCATCCGCAGCGGCACAGAACATGCTGTTCGTGCCCGTCATCTCCCCGGACGCCAACCGTTACGACGCTGGCGTGACCTGGTGGGAAGACATGGAGCGTAACGGCGAGTTCTTCCGCTCCTTCGCTTCCTCCTTCATCGCGGCTAACGGCGTGGACTCCTCCAACGTGTGGACCATGGGGTACTCCGGTGGCGCCGAGTTCATCACCTACGAGCTGAACACCAAGCCCCAGACCTGGCGCAATGGCGGCGGCTCCATTATGGTCGCTGGCGGCGGCCTGGACGAGGGCACCCCCTCGGCTGCGCTGAAGTCCCAGCCCATGTTCTGGTACGCAAACTCGAACGACGGTACCGGTGAGACCTACCCGCAGACCTGGAGCGCACGAGGCGCCGTTGAGGGCGGCTACGACGCCTACCTGGCTGCTGGGTACACCAATGCTTCCGCGACTGTACTGAATGGCTCGGGCCACTTCGACTACAACTTCTCGCAGATTCTGAGCAACTCGCTCACCAAGGGTAAGGCAACCGCCGCTCCCAAGGCTGAGCAGAAGACCGAACAGAAATCTGAGCAGAAGCAGAACACCCAGCGTGCCCGCACCATGAGCTCCGCAACCTACCAGAGCTACACCTCCCCGGCGGGCACCACCTCGCAGTACCACGTGTACGCGAACAACCTGGACTACTCCAAGCCCGTCGGCGTGGTCTTCTACTTCGACGGTGACTACTGGCAGCGTGACGAGTCCAAGGTCTACACCCCCGACGAGGGCATGCTCGCGGCAATGGGCAAGATCGCTAACGCCCGCAACATGGTCTTCGTACCGGTCATCTCCCCGGACACCAACGCATCCGGTGACGGCATCACCTGGTGGGAAGACATGGACGCTAATGGCGAGTTCTTCCGCTCCTTCGCGAAGTCCTTCGTCAGCCAGAACAACCTGGACGCTTCCCAGGTGTGGACCATGGGCTACTCCGGTGGCGCTGAGTTCATCACCTACGAGCTGACCGACCACAACACCTCCTGGCGTAACGGCGGCGGCTCCATTATGGTCGCTGGCGGCGACTCGGACGGCTCCGTGGACGCTGACGCAACCACCAAGGCATCCCCGATGTACTGGTGGGTTGGCGCGAAGGACACCTCCGGTAACACCAACCCCGTCACCTGGAGCGCACGAGGCGCAGTCGAGTCCGGCTACAACGCATACCTGGGCGCTGGCTTCTCCGACGCCCGCGTGAAGCTGATTGACGGCTTCAGCCACCACGACTACGACCTGCCGCACATCCTGGCGTCCTCCCTGGACTTCGCCGGTAAGACCCCCGCGCTGGGCTACACCGACGTATCCTCCTCGAACCCGAACTACAACGAGATCAGCTGGAACTCTGATCGCCGCATCATGCTTGGCTTCGCGGACGGCACCTTCCGCCCGAACGCATCGGTCAACCGTGCGCAGCTGGCAACCTACCTGTACCGCGTGGCTGGTCGTCCCGCAGTGAACGCACCGGCTGTTTCGCCGTTCAGCGACGTTCCTGCGAACCACCCCGCGTACAAGGAGATTTTCTGGCTGAGCCAGCAGGGCATCAACGGTAGCGACTTCCGCCCCCTGGAGGCCGTCACCGAGTCCACCATGGCTGAGTTCATGTACCGTGCGGCTGGCTCCCCGGCACAGGCTCAGGGCGGCTACGCGTCCCAGGCTCTGGCGTGGGCTGCCTCCAACGGTATCGGTACCGGCTCCACCTCTTCGGATGCGGTCACCCGTGACGCTATGGCTGGTTACCTGTACATCTACGCGAACTAAAGCTCGCACCCCATAACGCATAAAGATCCGCCCCGTTCCTGAACGCATCAGGAACGGGGCGGATCTTTATGGGTTTAGCTCAATAAGCTATGCGCTAGACCAGGCATGAGAATCTCAGGCTTGAGAATCCCAGGCTTAGAGAGTCTGGGTGGGAGCTTCCACAGCCAGGGGAGCCGGAGCAGCCGGAGCGTTCTTGGCCTTCAGAGCTGCCAGGCGAGCGTCCAGCTCGGTCTCGCGCTCCATCTGGTCCAGGGTGTTGAACTGTGCATCCAGGGAGGAAGCAGCCAGCTCCTGCTGACCGATGACGCGTGCCTCTTCGCGGCGAACCTTCTCTTCGAAGCGGCTCATCTCGCTGGTCGGGTCCAGAACGTCGAACGCCTTCAGAGCGTCGTTCACCTGGGTCTGAGCTGCTGCAGTCTTCTGACGTGCGGTCAGCTCATCGCGCTTGTACTTGACCTCTTCAAGCTTGGAGCGCATCTTCTCCAGGCCGTCCTTGAGCTGGTTGACAACCTGAGTCTGAGAAGCCAGCTGAGGCTCAACAGCCTGCGCAGCCTTCTCAGCCAGCAGCTGCTTGTTCAGAGCGATCTTCGCGAGGTTATCGAACTTGTCAGCGTTGGCAACGTCGCCAGCTACGCGGAACTCATCAGCCTTGTTAGAAGCTGCCAGAGCCTTGGTGCCCCACTCCTGAGCGGTCTTGACGTCCTCAGCGTGGTCCTTCTCGAGCAGACGCAGGTTGCCGATGGTCTGTGCTACTGCAGCCTCCGCCTCGCGGATGTTGTTGGTGTAGTCACGAACCATCTGGTCCAGCATCTTCTCCGGGTCCTCAGCTGCATCAATCAGAGCGTTGATGTTTGCCTTAGCGAGCTGTGCAATACGGCCGAAGATGGTCTGCTTAGCCATAATCTCCTACTTTCTGTTCAACGGGCTGCGGGGGAGCACTACGCTCCTCGTGAGCCGTGCCCGTACAACTAATTATGTGGCAGATTTCTGGGTGCATGCTGTGAAAATGATGCACGCCTGATTTCTGCAACCTAAACTTTTGGTAAATTACCTCAGGTGTTTTCCGACTCGGGAAGAAAGCGGTGAGGTAAGCTATCCACCCCGCCGGTCAGACTGTAGAAAAACCTACAGAAACCGACCGGCAGAATCGTTAGCATCGGAGGCGGTTAGAAGCTACCGCCGTCACCGCCGCCGCTACCCCAATCGCCGCCACCGCCGCTGAAGCCGCCGCCCCAGCTGCCGCCGCTACTACCGCCACTGCTGTGGCCGCCGCTGCTACCCCAGCTACTGGTGCCAGAGTTCATCGCGGTCATCAGAGCGCCCAGCAGCAGGCCCTTCGCCAGGTCACCGCCGAAGCTGCCGCCGCCGCGGTTGTTCTGGTTGTTGTAGTAGTTGCCGACCTCGCTCTGAGCGCGGTTCTGCGCGTCGGTCGCCTTCTGGATTGCCATGTTGGCTTCCTTCATGGCGTTCAGCGGATCCGAAGAAGCCAGACGCTGAGCCTGACCCAGGTGACGCTCCGCCTCAGAGACAGCGGTCAGGGTCATCGGGCCCACCGCAGCACGGCGGTTATTGATGTAGCTACGAGCACCGTTCACAGCAGCGTAGGCAGAACGCATCGTACGATCCAGGTTCTGCGAAGCCGCACGAGAACGCTCGCGGGTAGCACGCATATTCGTCATTGCCTTATCCAACTCAGCGGAAAGCTGACGCAGCTGGTTCGCCAGAGTCAGCGGGTCATTCGGGCGAGCCGAAGCGCTCTGGTTGACCTGGTTGAGCACCGCCTCCATACCGGCAGCGACCGCGCCCAAATCATCGCGGCGCTGAGATGCAGCCAGGCTCTTCGCCTCAGCCACGTCACGCTGAATGCTCAGCAAGTCGGTGCTCAGACCCAGCTGAGCCTGCTCCAGCTCCTGCGAGCGGGTATTCACTGCCGCACCCAGCGTCTGAATCTGAGAGGCGGCTTCCTCAGCGGTGCGCAGGTGAGCAACCGCCTCCGAACGTGCGGTCGCAACGGTCGCCTGAGCCTTCTCAACCTCCGCAGCGCACAGCACCATGTTCGACTCCAACAGGGTAGGAGTCTTCGAAATGGGCTCCAGCGCGCTGGGCAGGTAACGTTCCTTCAACGCGCGGTACTGGGCGGCAATCTCCTCCACCGAGGCACGCAGCTGCGGCAGACGCTGAGCCAGAGCCTCAATAGCCTGCGGTGCCTCCTGCTCCAGGTTGCGCAACTGAGCCAGCTTAGCGTCCTGCTCCTGAGCAATACGGGTGACTTCCTGAGAGTTATCAATAATCTCAGTCAACCAGGCACGCTGCTCAGCCTCAGTATCCGGGATGCTATCGGTCAGAAGCTGCTGACGCTGGAAGGACTTACGCATCAGATCCTCAGCACGCGCAATCTCCTGAGCGAACTCAGCAACCTGCTGATCGCTGTACTGTGCGCGCGCAAAATCCAGTTCCTGCTTCGCATGGCTCATCGTCGTATCAGCCTGCAGCAGGGCGCTACCGGCGCGAGTGCGTAGCTCCTCCAGCGGAACCTCCGGAATGGGGGAGTAGTTACGAGGCGCACCGTAGGAACGCTGTGGCTGCTGCTGAGCGTTCTTCTTCTTGCGGCGGCGGTACATCGCGTAACCGCCAGCACCCACGGTCGCCGCAGCACCCACACCGAGCACGCCGGTTACAACACCCGAAGAGCTACCGCCCTTCTGAGCCTCGATACCCTCAACTGCGGCAAGAGCCGCACCCGAATAGTCACTATTCTGCAGCTTCGGCTTAATGTAGTTCTGGTAAACCTTCGTCTGCTGATCGCTCGACAGGGTCTTCGTGCTACCCGCCAAGAAATACGCCTGGCGAGACTCGGTAGCAATCACCAGCACCACATCGGCAGAACCCCAATTGTTCTTCGTGGCAAGCGCCTTCGTCCAGCTTGAAGAAGTAGACGGGTTCTCAAACTTATCGATGACCACCACGTGCAAATCCACGTTGTGCTTCTTTGACAGAGCAGAAATCTTAGACTTCAGGGTAGCGGTATCACCCAAAGACTTCGTGGAATCGTACACGGTGGTGCCCGTAATCTGCATCGGGTCAGCAGCCTGCGCCGACGTGCTCAAAAATGCAGAACCAGCCGGCAGAACCACCGGGGCACAAGAAAGACCTGCCGCCAGCACTGTGGCGCCCAAGATAGTGCGCAGGCGAGGGCGTGCGGGACGAATCTGACGCGCAAAGGCGTGCTCGGTCATGGTCTTTCCTCCGTTGTCGTGAAGTATGAACGGACCTGCACCTCACGGCGTGCTTGAACATCGCACACCTTAGTGCTGGTCACATTATTAGTGTAGCGGTGGCATAGCTACACAGACACACAGATACGAGAATATTGCGCCGCTGTTTGCCACCCGTTTACCGACTTCCCAGGCTTTATACAGGAAAGCTGGTATACAGGAAAGCCGGTATATAAGAAAGCCAGGGTCTAGGCTCATGCTAGACCCCGGCTCACCGGCTATTCAGTGATTAGCGCCGCCGCGCAATCTTCAGATTGCTCATCAGGTGCTCCACTACCTCTGCGGCATCAACATCGTGGATACTCTGTGCTATGCCGTTCACCACCTGAACTCGCGAAGACGAGGCGAACATCCAGCCCAAGAACTGCACAGTATTCAGCAACCTAGAACTGCGATCTGCCTGCTTCCGCATCTGCGACCACAAAAAGGGCGTAGTCGGCACGCCACGGCCCTTATACACCTGGGAGTTAGAACGGGCGTCCAGAAGCTCAGCGAGCGCCTCAATATTTTCGGTCAGCTCCTTCAAGTCCTCATCTCCGGCAGAGGGGCCGACATAATACCGCTCGACCAGGCTCAAAGGCATGTAACCGCTACAGCTACTCACCCACGCCAGCTTCAAACGCAGGTTCTGCAGGCGAAGCACCTGCTGCAGAAGCCGCGAATGGGTGCGCAACACCGACAGCGGCATGGAAGATAATCTCTTCTCCTCCGAAAGCAGACCCTCGAAGGAGCCTTCCCCGGAAAATGCCTTATACGGATCCGAGACGCCTGTCAGAAGCACCGGTCCCTCGTAGTGCACGAACGCCAGAACCTCGGGAACACTCGAGAGGGAACGAATGCGCTCGCCAATGGCCGGCAGATCCTCCCCATCGGGAGCGTACTGTTCGCGGCTGAACATCAACGTCTGGATAGGCTGCTCGGCAAGGTCGGGTGAGTCATGAGCAAGCGCCCGCAAATCGGTCACAATCTCCGCCAGAACGCCGTCCTGCTCAACCTGCAGAAGCTCCTGGAGAAGCTCAATGACAGAGCGCGCCTGCAGGCACAAGACAGCGGCGCAGAACTCCGCATCCTGAAGCTCAAGACGTACCTTCTCCAGGCGCTCTTCCAGCGTGGACTGCACGCCCTTGAGCTCAAACTCGCTCAGCTGTTCCGGGCGGAGCATACGGTGCGTACCATCCTCGCCGGAACGGTAGAAAAGCTCGCTAAACTCCAACGTAGACTGCACGCCCTTCAATGCCCGCTCTCGCAACTCGGGCAGAACGGCAAAGGCAACTTCCGTCATCTCATTCCAGACCTTGACCTCATCGAGATTTGAATCCTTACGAACAGTCTTCTTCCAGGTCTCGGCAAGCTGCATGGCGCGCTCAAATTCGCTCAGCTCCACAAAAGCCGCCAGCTTCTGGGCACTCTCACGCAGATAACGCACCGCGTACAGGCGGTCGCTCAAAGAATCTGGGAGAGTATCCTCCAGCAGACGCCAACGGAAGGTACGTTCAAAGCACTGCTCCGTCAGGCTAATGACGGTGGCACTCAAAGAGAATGCATGGTCACGAGCAAAAGTGAAAGAGCCCGGAGTATCCGCCAGACGAGGCAGGGACGTATAAAACTCCAGCGCCCCGCTTAGCTTCAGCCGAGATACCCGGATGGTTTCTTCCAGCTCGGCGGCAAGTACCGTGCGGTCAGCCTGGGCAGTCTCCTTGAAACTGTGCAGCGGAGACACCTGTGCACGCTCGAGCGTCTGCAGGTTCATGACCGCACGCATGAGGTAGTTCTCAAGAATATTGATCTGCTGTAGGCGCGGACGTTGATTCAGCGGAACATGATTCTCCTGCGTGCCGACCAGCAGATGCTGCGGAACACCGCTAATCGACGGCAGCGCAAAGACCTCATCCTCTGATGTACTGACAGAAAGCACCATGGGGTAGCGGCTGCGCTGTGCGTTCTCTAGAGGGGGAATGAGCTTGAAGTTGGTGCTCAGAGAGAAATGGTCAGAGGGCGCCGGGTTACTCTTGGGAGCCTGCGGGGTCGCTTCCTGCTGCGGGCGCTCTTCAGGCTGCGCCGGGGTGTTCTGGGGCATGCTCTGCCGCTCCTGGGTTTCTGCTGAATGGCTTTGCGCCGAGTGGTTCTGTGCTGAATGGTTCTGCGCTGAAGAACCGGAGACACCACCGGCCTGCATCGGCTCCAGCGGGGACGGTGCAGCCAACGGCTGAGGCGGCTGAGGCGAAGCAGGGTGAGGCGAGGGCGCCTGAGCCTGCCGACTCTGCTGAGCACTATTACCCGGCGGCTGAGCACTATTACCCGGCTGAGCTGGCTTCGGCTGGTAGTGCATCGGGTAGCTCACCGCGCCCTGTACTGGTTGCGAAGGAACCTGCTGAGGGGGTACCTGCTGATTGGGTGCCTGCGTGGGCGGTACCTGCTGATTCATCGCCTGGTTCTGCTGCTGTTGCAATACCTGCCGCCTAATCTCACGCGCACGACGGCGCGAAGGGCTCAACGACGCGAAAAACGCTACTGCCGCGCAGATTAGAACAAATATAAGCAGCGCATACAGGCGGGTAGCGCCATCCAAGGAAGACGCCACCGCCGCAGGCATGACCGGCAGCGCGCCAACAAGAGCGAAAACAGCAGAAATAATCCTCATGACTTCACCATAACCCAGCTAAATCCCGGGTGCTCGCAACGCCGTTGCCTTACCGCATACTAAAAGGGAAGTAGCCGGGGTGCCGGGTGCTCTCCGCTAGTGCTTCCCGTGCCCGCACCCACGTCAAGGTTAAAAGACGATGCGGCGCACGCCCTCATGCAGGGGCCTACGCCGCATCGATCATCACTCACTCACTATCACACCCGGGCCGGTCCTCACACCGGCACTTCGGGACATACTGGGGATTCTCGCCCCTCCCGGTGCAGGGCTCTCATCTCCCGCCCCGGAAAACTATCAAACTCTATACGCTACCTACCGGCGGTCAGCGCCTGGGTAGCCATCTGCTGAGCCAACTCGGAGGCCTTTTCCGCACGATGACGGCGGTACACCATTCCCGAGCAACACGCCACAATACCAGCACCAATACCGATGGAGCTTGCCAAGACCGCACAGAAAATCAGGGTTCCGATCATCATGGGCTTCTCCTTTACCTTTGTCCTTTGCCTTTGTTCTCGGCTCTATGTGCCTTCAACATTACGGACTGACCCTGTGTTCAAGCTGTGTACCAAGAAGCGTCATGCTGTGTAAACCGTGGAGAAAAACTGGGCGCTTTAAAAGAGAAACCTGAGAGTGAGTAGCGAACAAAGCCCCAAAATAAACTAGCCGTCGGGTGAATCGCCGGGTGCCTCAAGACCGGCTCATCAGCTGCCGATGAAAGGGCGCGAGGAAAATTCCCAGGGAACTCCCCGATAACCAACAGCAAAAAGATATAGAACGCAATGAAACACCCTCTACAGTAGAAAGATAGCGTGTGCCCAGGGTGACGCATACGCACGACTCTAGGAGAACTCATGACTCAAAACAATGGATGGTCCTACGGCGGCAATGACGGCGTCACGGATGCAACCCGTCCCCTGCAGAACGTGAACGGACAGGCAGGCTACCAGCCCGCAAACCAGCAGCAGGGTCAGAACGCATACCCGCAAGCATATGCTTCTCCCGGCTACACCTACCCCCAGGCTGCTGCCGCGCAGGTTGCGTCGGCGCAGTCTGCACCCCAGAACACCGACCATAACAAGCGTTACGGCGCAGGTGTTGTGCTCACCGCAGCTCTGCTCGCCGCCCTCGTTGGCGGCGGCGTTGGCGCGGGCGTCGGAGGCGGCATCGCAGCATCGAATAACAGCTCCTCCAGCTCCTCCTCGCGCGGCTCCGTGAGCTCCAATATCAGCAACTCTTCCACCGTGGCAGGCGTAGCAGAAACCGCGAAGAAGGTCCTGCCCTCCACCGTGACTATCGTTGCTTCGAACGGCTCCTCCTCCGGCGGCGGTAGTGGCGTTATCCTCGACAAGGAAGGCCACATCCTCACCAACCACCACGTGGTTACCCTCGAATCTTCCAGCGCCGCATCCACCATTGAGGTGCGCCTGAGCGACGGCACCGTACGCACCGCAACCGTAGTGGGCCTGGACTCTGCCGCTGACCTGGCGGTCCTGAAGATTAACCCCTCCGGCCTGGACCTGCAGCCCATCACCTGGGGTGACTCCTCCAAGCTGGTCTCCGGCGAGGTAGTGGTTGCCCTCGGCGCGCCGTATCGTCGTAGCGAATCGGTAACCTCCGGCGTGGTCTCGAACGCAAACCGCGTGCAGCCTGCCGACACGAAGGGCCAGAACTACATCCCCATGGTTCAGGTTGACGCTCCCATCAACCACGGTAACTCCGGCGGCCCGCTGGTGAACCTCAAGGGTGAACTGGTCGGCATCAACGCGCAGGGCCAGGCAAGCCAGGACGGTGGCACCGCCGACGGTATGGCGTTCTCCATTACCTCCAACTACGCCAAGCGCATCTCCTCCGAGATCATCGCTAAGGGTAAGGCAACCCACGGCTACCTGGGTGCGAGCGTGAAGAACAGCCCTGCGGACACCGGTTCGGGCTCGTCCAAGCTCATCCCCGGTGGCGTTGAAATTGCCTCGGTAGAATCTAACAGCCCCGCCGCGAAGGCAGGCCTGCGATCCGGCGACGTGGTGATTGAAGCCGACGGTCACGCCGTGACCAAGAGCGAAGAGCTCAACGGTACCGTACGTGCCGCAGCGGCAGGCTCTGATCTGAAGCTGAAGGTCAAGCGCGGCTCCTCCACCCAGGACATCACCGTGACCCTGGGCGACGCCGATAGCCAGAAGTAAACAGCCAGATGTAAAACGCGTTTCGCTATCGAACGTTGAGAGATACGGCTGCGAAACACCCGCTCAGCTGACTCCAATATTCCATAAGAGTGCCACATGGTGTAACGAAAGAAAGCTCCCACCCCATATGCGGGGTGGGAGCTTTCTTTCGTTAGTACAGCAAACTGTATTGGTGTTGCAGATGAGGGGAGAATTAGATGCCCTCGAGAACCTCGCCCACGCGCTTCTGCAAAGCCGGGACAACCTCCTGCTCGAACCACGGGTTCTTCGTCTGCCACCTAAAATTCAGCGGCGAAGGATGCACCAGCGGCAGAAACTTAGGAAGATAAGACTCCCACGCACGAACCGTCTCCGTCAGGTTCTTCTGCGCCTTTGGGGCGTGCACACCATCCAGGTAGTGCTTCTGAGAGTAAGCCCCCACCAGCAGAACCAGCTGCACGTTCGGCATCAGCTCGAGCAGCTGCGGATGCCACTTCGGCGCGAAATCCTTACGCGGCGGGTTATCGCCGTGCGCGCCCTTACCCGGGTAATAGAAATCCATCGGCAACAGCGAAATCAGGTCGGGGTCATAGAACTGCTCATCCGTCACGCCCATCCACTCGCGCAACTTCACGCCGCTCGGGTCATTCCACGGGATACGGCTCTCCTGCGCGGCACGCCCAGGCGCCTGACCAATCACCACAATACGGGCATGAGGCGACGCCGAATAAACCGGCTCCCAACCCTGCTCCGTGAACTCCCTATTCTGCGGGTCCTGGCGAATCTGCTCAGCCAGGGGAGGGCGCGTCTCCAGAATCTGCTGAACCAGAGGCCCCGGCAGATTATGGTGTGCTGCAGCCATGCTAGATAGTGCCTCCCTCAAAACCGTTCTGACGCCACGCCTCAAAAATCGCAATGGACGCAGAATTAGCCAGGTTCAGCGAACGGCGACCCGGCTTCATCGGAATCTTCACACGCTCGCTCACGTGCGGATCCTGCTGAACCTCAGCGGGCAGACCCACCGACTCCGGACCAAACATGAACACGTCACCGGGACGGTACTCAATATCCGCATACGACGTCGAAGCGGTCGTCGTGAACGCAAAAACACGCTCCGGAGCCAGAGCCTGCCACGCATCTTCAAGGGTCTCATGCACTGTCACTACCGCCAGATCGTGATAATCCAGACCCGCGCGGCGCAGATGCGCATCATCAAAGTTAAAACCCAGCGGCTTCACCAGGTGCAGCTCAGCGCCAGTAATCGCCGCCAAACGGATAGCATTGCCGGTATTGCCCGGAATCTCAGGGGTATAGAAAAGAATCTTGAACACGTTCCTAAGTGTACCGCGCAGCCCCCGACCAGCCCGGAACAGCCCCCGACCAGCATTGAGCGTCCCGGGGCAGTGGCGCTCGCCAACCCAGCCGCAGATGAACACGCCTAGAAGAGCGCGGATAGAGCGCGATAAAATAAGCGAGGCGAAAAACCGCCGAACAACCCAGCAGGAGGAACCATGAGCGCAGAAACCAACCGTCAGAACGGCCGCGTCTACCTCGACCACGCCGCCACCACCGACGTACTGCCCGCCGCCATCGACGCCATGGTCGAACAGATGCGCAACGGCGGCAACCCCTCCTCCCTGCACGCCGTAGGACGCGACGCCCGCGCCACCGTCGAATACGCCCGCGAACGCATCGCCCGCGCCATTGGCGCCGACCCCGCTGAGGTTATTTTCACCTCCGGCGGCACCGAAGCGGACAACCTCGCCGTCAAGGGCATCTACTGGAAGCGCCGCGAAGAAGACCCTCAGCGCACCCGAATTCTCGTCTCCTCCATTGAGCACCACGCCGTGGAAGAAACCTGCGAATGGCTCGAAAAGGCAGAAGGCGCGCAGCTCGAATGGATCCCCGTAGACGAGCACGGTAGCGTCAACCCGCAGACCGTTCGCGAGCTCATCGAAAAGAATCCCGAAGACGTTGCGCTCGTGACCGTCATGTGGGCGAACAACGAGGTCGGTACCGTACAGCCCATCCCCGAGATCGCTGCTATCGCCGCCGAATACGGTATTCCCGTGCACTCGGATGCGGTGCAGGCTTTCGGTGCGGTCCCCATTGATTTCCATGCCAGCAGGGTAGCGACCCTCGCAATCTCCGGTCACAAAATCGGTGGACCCATGGGTATCGGCGCGCTGGTTGCAACCCGCGCCGTGCAGCTGACCCCCGTGCTTCACGGAGGCGGTCAGGAACGCTCCGTACGCTCCGGCACCATCGATGCGCCCGCCATCGCAGGTTTCGCAGAAGCCGCCGTGCACTCGGTCGAGAACCTCCCCGAGGAATCCGCCCGTATCGCCGCACTACGTAACGAACTCGTTGCGGCAATTAGCGCGCTCATCCCGCAGGCACACCTGAGCGGCGAAAACCCGCTCACCGAAGAATACCCCGGCCAGAAGCGACTGCCCGGCAACGCCCACTTCACCTTCGAAAACGCAGAAGGCGACACCCTGCTCTTCCTGCTGGACATGCAGGGCATCAGTAGCTCCACCGGCTCCGCATGCAACGCCGGGGTGACCCGCCCCTCCCACGTGCTCATGGCAATGGGAATAGACGAAGACACCGCTCGTAGCGCCCAGCGATTCACCCTCGGCCACTCCACCACCGGAGCCGATATTGCACGCCTCATCGCGGCACTACCCGCCGCCTACGAACAGGCAGCAAAGGCGGGGCTATCCTCGCAGCTGCCCGATGCCTCCCGCTGGCACTAGAAACCCAGACGAGAAGATACCGAACCGCCCTCAGCCTGCAATCTCAGCGTTCGCTGAGGGCTGGCTGAGGGTGCACTGCCCAATATCCCGCCGAGCCCCTGCGTACAATGGGTAGCTACAGTAACGGAAAGTCCGCCCGCACACAGGGCACGCTCCGAACGTTCCTAGAAGCTCAACACAACAGAAGGATAGGCAGTGAAAATTCTTGCAGCTATGAGTGGCGGCGTTGACTCCGCAGTCGCCGCAGCCCGCGCCGTAGAAGCAGGACACGAAGTAGTCGGCGTTCACCTCGCCCTATCCCGCATGCCCGGCACCCTACGCACCGGCTCCCGCGGCTGCTGCACCCTCGAAGACTCCATGGACGCCCGCCGCGTCTGCTCCCAGCTGGGCATCCCCTTCTTCGTCTGGGACTTCTCCGAACGCTTCAAAGAAGACGTCGTCGACGACTTCATCTCCGAATACGAAGCCGGACGAACCCCCAACCCCTGCATGCGCTGCAACGAAAAGATCAAGTTCGCCGCGCTACTCGAACGCGCCCTCGCACTCGGCTTCGACGCCGTGGTGACCGGCCACTACGCCCGCGTCATCACCACCGAAGACGGCAACCGCGAACTGCACCGCGCCGCCGACTGGGCTAAGGACCAGTCCTACGTGCTCGGTGTGCTCACCCACGAGCAGCTCAAGCACGCCTGGTTCCCCCTGGCCGATACCCCCTCGAAGGCACAGGTGCGCGCCGAGGCCGCCGAGCGCGGCTTCTCCGTGGCGAAGAAGCCCGACTCCTACGACATCTGCTTCATCCCCGAGGGTGACACCCGCGCCTGGCTGGGCGACCACATCACAATGCGCCCCGGACTCATCAAAGACACCCACGGCGAGGTACTCGGCGAGCACCCCGGCGCGCAGGCATACACCGTAGGCCAGCGCAAGGGCCTGGCGCTGGGCCGCCCCGCCGCCGACGGCAAGCCCCGCTTCGTGCTGGAGGTGCGCCCCAAGGAAAACGAAGTCATCGTCGGCTCCCGCGAGCTACTTGCCGTGCACGAAATCCGCGGTATCCGCGCCACCTGGGCGGGCATCCCCGTGGAACAGGCGGCACGCTTCCTGGAAGAGCCCGCGCAACTGGGCGCCCGCAGCGAAGAGTTCGAGGTGACCGCACAGGTGCGCGCGCACGCCGACCCGGTCCGCGCCAAGGCGTACATGACCTGGGCACCCGACCCCGAAGCTGAAGAAGAAGGCGCACTGCGCCTGGAAACCGTAGTGCGCCTCCTGGATCCGCTCTCCGGCGTGGCACCGGGACAGACCATGGTGCTCTACCAGGGCACCCGCGTACTGGGTCAGTCCACCATCGCCCGCGCCTACTCGCTGGACCGCGAAGACATTCAGGAAACCCTGTCTGCCGGCGCCTCAACCAGCGCCGAATAGCCGCACCAAGTAGCCGCTCACCCCGCTATTGCCAACCGTTGCCGCAACATCCTGCTTGGGCGCAACGCGCAAAAGACCACAACTGATCCGAGGAGGAACCGATGACCCCCGAAAACACTTCCTGCGAATTTGACCCCCACGCCACCTCCATGGGCGATGAAGTCGCACCGGAGGTCTACGAGGAGCTCTTCGCCATGCGCCGCTCCATCGATAACTTCGATGCAGCGCTGGTGCACATCCTCGCGGAGCGTTTTCAGGCGACCAAGCGCGTGGGCATCCTGAAGGCTAAGCACAACCTGCCCGCCGGCGACCCGGGCCGTGAAGAGGCGCAGATTGCTCGCCTGCGTGCCATGGCGAAGGAATCCAGCCTGGACCCGGAATTCGCGGAGAAGTTCCTGAACTTTATTATTTCCGAGGTGATTCGCCACCACGTGCGCATCGCAAATGAGCAGGCTGAGCAGGACGGCGAGGCAACTGAAGCCGAGAAGTCCGAAGGCTAGTACCGCGCAACTTTCGCATCAATGCGTTTGAACCTGTACTCCATCTGACCCCTCTGGACACACTCCTATGCCCGCTCAATCTTCCAACCGCCAGAACGTCCGTACTGAACCGATGCCGGAGCGCCTGCTGCTGCCCGGTGAGTACCGCGCCCCCGAAGGGGACGAACTGACCGAACAGGACCTCGCCGCGCTCGCTACTGAGCGTCCGCTGGTGCGCGCCAGCGGTCTGGGCGATTTTCCCGGCGACGATTTGGGCGAAGCAATGTCTCGAGTGGAAGGGGAGCTGGGTTCTCCGCATCTGCCGTTCTTGCCGCATCTGCCGGCGCTAGGCTGGCGGAGTACTCCTCTGGCACGCACCCTGGCGGTGTGCGAGGGACTTGCCTTTGACGGTGCCTCGTTTGGTTGGCGCATGGTGCATAGCGGTGGCAGGGGAGCACGCGAGTCTGCCTTGGCGCAGGACCGTCTGCTTTCGGATATCAATCTTCTCGCTGACCGTGTGGGCTCGCAGAAGAAACGTTTCGGTTCAGGGCAGGATACCGCCCCGGCGTATAAGATTCAGCTGGTCGGTCCGCTGACTCTTGCCGCCAGCATCTACCTGCCCGGCGGCGAGCGCGCCATCAGTGATGCAGGGGCGAGCCGTGACTTGCTGGAGTCGTTCCTGGAAGGCCTGGAACGCTGGATGGATTCTCTGCGCGAGGCTCTGCAAGCTCCGCGGGCGCTGATTGCCGTGCAGCTGGATGAGTCGGAGTTTCAGCGTCTGATGGAGGGGTCCATCCCTACGGTGAGTGGAATCCGCTCCCTGTCGGCATTGCAACCTCACTACTATCAGCAGGTGTACCGCCGTATCTCGGAGCGTTTCGCCGAGCTGAATCTGCAGCTCATCCTGGACGTGGATGGCACCGCGCTCAAGCCTGTGCAGGAGCTGAAGCTGCTGAGCCAGCCCCGCCCCACCCTTGACGCGTTGGCTCTTGTGAAGGCGATGCGTGTTGAGGACGGCGCTCCCTGCGCTTTGCTGTTGCATCCTGATCGCGCCCGCCTCAAGGGGCCTGGAACCTTGCAGGTTCCGCCGCTGAGCGACCCTCGTTCCTGGGAGCCAGTGGCACAGCTTCTGGAGGCGCAGACTCAGCTGTGGCTACCGGTGGTGACCTCTGCGCGGGTTCCTGATCAGGTGCGCCGCCTGTACAGTCTGTGGCGCGAGGTTGGTCTTGAGCCGACCCAGTTGAGCGCGGTGGGTTTGATGCCTGATGAGCGTATTCAGAGCGGTTCTGCACCTGCTGGGATGACTTCAGCCGCGGTAAGTATGCTGGATGCCACGGCTTCGCTGGCTCGGGTGACAGAGTGTGCCCGTGCATTGGCTGAGTGCGCGGTATGATTAGAGAATCAGCTTTTTTATGTAAGTATTTACGACAATTCTTTAGGGAGGTACTGTGAGCGCAAGCGACGCACACACCATTTTGGTGGTTGATGACGATGATGCTCTGGCGGAAATGATTGGCCTCGTGCTCGCGCAAGAGGGCTTTAACGCTGTTTTTTGCGAAAATGGCAGCCGCGCTTTTGAAACTTTTATGCGCTCCACTCCCGATTTGGTGCTTTTGGATTTGATGCTTCCTGGCATGAACGGTATTGAAGTGTGCCAGCAAATTCGCCGTTCTTCTAATGTGCCGATTATTATGTTGACCGCTAAAAGCGACACTGAAGATGTTGTTAAGGGTCTTGAAGCTGGCGCTGATGATTACATCGCTAAGCCTTTTAAGCACGCTGAATTGTTGGCGCGTATCCGTACCCGTTTGCGTCCGCGTGAGAGCCGTCAGCTGGTGGTGTCCATTGGCGATATTGTCATGGATATGGACGGTCGTACCGTCAAGTACCACAGCACTGAGGTTCCGATGACTCCTCTGGAGTTTGACCTGTTGGCTGCGCTGGTTCGTCACCCGGGTCAGGCGTTGAGTCGTCAGGAACTGCTGGACATGGTCTGGGGTTACACTGATGTGAGCGATTCGCTGGTAAATGTGCACGTCCAGCGTTTGCGCGCTAAGTTTGATGAGCTGGGTGCGGATCGTTTTATTCAGACGGTCCGTGGCGTTGGCTATAAGATTCCGACCGAGCTGGTGGGATCTTCCGGTAGCTAATCGGAACCTATTCATAGGCGAAGGGATAACCTGATTGTCTGTTGCGAAGTCGAGCCATGAGCACGGCGCTTTGACGGCGGAGGCGGTAGCCTCCGCCTCTTCGCGTACCCGCACTTCCAAGCCGCTTAAGGCACAGAAGCAGCGTAGGAACCTGATCCAGCGCGTTCAGCGTCTGTGGAAGGGATCTCTGCAGTTCCGTGCTCTGGGCACTGCGGGCATCATGATGTTCCTGAGCTTCTTGATGGTGGGTTGGTCCTTGTCGAGCCAGATTGCATCGAGTCTTTTTGAGAATCAGAAGGTTCAGGCGCTGGCGGAATCGGAGAGTGGTTTCCGTAACGTTCAGAGTGTGCTGGACTCCTCTGAAGCCCGTAGTGACAGCGAGATTCGTCGTAATGTGAGCCGTACCCTGACCGTCTTGGACGCGGGTAGTTCGGGTAAGCGCAATTGGATTCTTGTGCCTTTGGAAGGTCAAGGTAAGCAGGGTTTTATTCCTGAGCAGAGCAGTAATAATTCTTTGAATTCTTCGAGTATTCCGAATGATTTCAAAACAACTGTTCGCGATAAAGAAGGTATTTTCTGGCAGACGTCTACGGTGACTACTATTGAAAATAATCGTGAGCGTACCTATCCGGTGCTTATCGTTGGTACTCATATTTCTATTGCGCAGAACCCTAATTACGGTTTGTTCCTTGTGTACGATATGACGGATTCTTCCGCCACGATTGCGCATATTAACTTTGTTCTTTTTGGCGGTTTCTGTGCGCTACTTGGAGTGGTGCTTTCTGTGGTGTGGATTGTGACTCGTTTTGTGGTCCGCCCGATTACGCAGACTGCTATTACTGCGGAGAAGCTGGCTGCCGGTGACTTGGATCAGCGTGTGTCGGTGAATGGTGAGCATCAGGCGGCTCGTTTGGGTTATTCCTTCAACCTGATGGCTGACTCGTTGCAGGAGAAGATTGTTCAGCTGGAGCGCCTGTCGACTCTGCAGCAGCGATTTGTTTCTGACGTTTCGCACGAGTTGCGTACCCCGCTGGCGACGGTGCGTTTGGGTACGGAGCTTCTGTATGATTCGCGTGGAGATATGGAGCGGACGCTGAGCCGTACCGTGGAGCTTCTGCACGATCAGGTGGATCGTTTCCAGTCGATGCTTGCTGACCTGCTGGAGATTTCTCGTTTCGATGCTGGTAGCGCAATGCTGACCATCGACACTGAAGACTTCATGCGTGTGCTGTCGAATATTCTGCAGGAGGCTTTGCCGCACCTGGAGCGTACGAACACGAAGCTGAATGTACATACGAGCCATGAGAGCATCATGGTGGATATGGACCGCGTGCGTATTGAGCGTGTGCTCCGTAACCTGCTGTACAACGCGATTGAGCACGGCGAATCCCGACCGATTGACGTGTACGTGGGTGCGAACGCCACGAACCTGGGTGTTGCGGTGCGTGACCACGGTATCGGTCTGTCTGAGGATGAGGCCGTTCAGGTATTCAACCGTTTCTGGCGTGCTGATACTTCTCGTAAGCGCACTCTGGGCGGTACGGGTCTGGGCCTGTCGATTGCTGCTGAGGATGTGCGTCTGCACGGTGGCACGATTGAGGCGTGGGGCGAGAAGGGCCGCGGTGCCTGTTTCACGATGAACCTGCCGCTGATTCATGGCGCGCCTTTGGGTGAGTCGCCGGTTCTGGTGACGGGTGAGCCTGAGGCAATCTCGCATCGTTCGGCGACTGCGAAGGATACGCTGCCCAATATTGCTCCTCGTGTGAACGTTGAGGACGAGTTCTAAGGGGTTCGGGCGGGGAGAGGCTTACGCTTCTGCCGTATATCGGTGTGTTGGTGTTGCTCGGCTGTATTTACGCTTATCCTTGCGTATTTGCACTGTTCACCCAGTACAATCAATGCAGGTATATTTTCACGGTGTTGCTATTTCACTGTGGTTATCTTTTCACCGCGCTGCGATGGCCTGCAGCGTTAACAGGTGATGGTTTGTCTTTGTTCGTAGAGGAAGGTTAAGACCTCCATGTCTCACAGGGCTATTGTTTCTCGACGCGCCGTGCTGTCTTGGGGTGCGGTGTCTTTGGCGACGCTCGTGAGCTCTTGCGCGGGTCTTCCTTCGAATGACAAAGTGACTCAGCACAGTAGCGGTCTGGATGTGAAGAGCGTCAATACTTCTCCGGCGCGTGCGCCGGGTCCGCTGGCGGGTGCTACTCCCGAGGCGATTATTGAGGGCTTCGTGCGTGCTGGTGTGGATAGCATTGAGAATTATGCGGTGGCGCGCCAGTATTTGAGTTCTTCTTTTGCGGGTCGTTGGAATCCTATGGGTACGACTCGTGTGTACCGTAATACGGTGCAGCCTCGTAGTGACGATAGCGGAACTGCTGAGGGGATGTACCATGTGCGTTTCCAGCAGACGGCGACTGTGAATAGTCAGGGTATTACGAGCACCTTCCCTGAGGCTCAGACTGAGACTCAGGATTTTACGGTGATCATGGAGGATAACCAATGGCGCATTAACTCCTGCCCGGATGGTTTGTGGCTGGATAGCGCTGAGTTTGAGCGCGTGTTTAGCCCGTGTCGCCTGTATTTCTACGATCGTGCGTTCCGTTATGCTGTGCCTGATATCCGCTGGTTCCCGCATACGGACCGTTACTTTGAGCTGCTGGTGCGTACCCTCATGATTGGTCCTGCATCCTACTTGAAGGATGTTGCGTTCTCGGCGTTGAATGAGTCGATGAACCTTGAGACCGCTAACATGAGCGATAACCAGGATGTGCTGGTTCGCCTCTCGGGTGAGCACCTGGACGATAACCGTTTGGCGCGTGTGCGTGAGCAGATTATGCACGGCTTGGAGAACTTCTCGGGTCTGGGTAAGACTGAGGTTTTCTATAACGGCACTCTGATTTCTGAGAACGCGCCGAGCGGCTTTTCTGCGGTGAAGCTGAACCCGGGTGTTCCTGCCCGCACGGTTGCTATTAATTCGAACGGCCAGATGGTGGCGCGTGATGACTATATGAGCAATGCGGGTGAGCAATTGCTTCTGCGTGGCGTGACCCAGTTGAGTTCCCCGGCGATGGGCTATTCGGCGGATGTTTATGCCTGCTTGGCGAATGATGCTGCGAGCCTGTACACGGTGTATCAGGGCACTGCCCGCCGCGTGTGGCAGAGTACCGCGCTGACTGCCCCCAGTTTTGATGCGTACGGCTGGGTGTGGGCTGCTGATGGTGAGGGCGTTGTGCGTGCTTTTAAGCCGGATTCTGAGGACGCAACCGAGCGTGAGCGCGGTGTGGATATTGGTTTGTCCTGGCAGCGTAATTTGAGTTTTACGAGCGTGAATGTTTCTCACGATGGTGCACGCATGGCGATTGTGGCGTCTACTGAGGGTGCGTCGGCTGTGATTATTTCCGGCATTGTGCGTGATGATGCTGGCAAGCCTCTGCGTCTGACGGAGATGGTGCGTCTGAGTTCTTCTGTGACTCCGCGTAATGCCCGTTGGGCTGGCGACCAGAGCGTCGTGGTGGTGAACGTGAAGAACGGTGAGTCTGAGGTGATTTCCCTCAGTGGTGAAGAGACGAAGCTGGATCGCCTGGATGGTGTGATGACCATTTCGACGGCGGATAATACGTCGAATATTATTGCCCACCGTTCTGACGGTTCGTGCTACCTGATGGAGGAGCGCGGCTGGATTCGCCTGGACACGACCCTGCACGAGATTAGTTACGCCGGTTAGCCCCTGCGGCGGGGTGCGGCGCACGGAAAGGTTGCTTTCGGTGAGTTCAGTACAGCGTGGTTTGAACGAGCCCGTGAATGGGTCCTGGAGCAAGTCTCTGGCCGGGCTTGCGGGCGCTCTCAAGAGTGCCAGCGGGTCTTTGGGTGAGGTGCTGATGCCGCGTACCTGCCCGTGCTGTGCGGTGCCGGTCACTTATGGGGCAGGCTCGCCACTGTGTGAGGCTTGCTTGCCGCAGCTGTATTCGGCGTTGGCTAAGGTGGAGCGAGTATATGCTCTGCAACCTCTTGATGGCGCGGCTGCTCCCGAGGTGAGTGCGGCATCCCGTTATGAAGGGATCATGCCGCGTGCACTGTTGGCGTTGAAGAATGCTGGTCGCACCGATTTGCTGCCCCTGCTGGGTGAGGGTTTGGCGCGTAGCGTGTACGAGCTTCTTCGGGCGCATCGGGTTGAGCTTCAGAGCGCCCCGGGGTCTTCTATTTCTTCCATAGGTACCTCCGCCGCACCGGTTGAGGTTCTGCTGGTTCCGGCACCGTCCTCTGCGCAGAGCGTGCGCCGCCGCGGCTACGCGCCAGCGAATCTTTTGGTGCAGGAGGCGGCGCGGCAGCTCAATCGGCGTCTGCCCGCCTCGGTGCGGGTGCGCGCCGTGGACGTCATTGGTTACGCTCCTCGTAATCGGCGGGGGAGCGGCGCCTCCTTATCTTCTCGTGTGGGCGCTTCTCTCCTCGGTGCCTCTGAGACAAAGAATGAGCAGAAAGGTCTGGGTGCTGTGGGTCGTGCCGAGCGGATGCACGGTGCCTTGCGCGTTATGGAGCCTGCCCTGTGCGCGGATCGGATCAGCGTTATTTGTGATGATGTGGTGACCACCGGTGCGACCGCCTCTGAGATGGTGCGTGTGCTACAGGAATCCGGTTCGCGGGTGCTGGGCGTGTGTGCTGTGGCGGCGGTACCGAAAAAGGCTCAGACATAGCGTTTCTTGTAGTTAGTTGCAAGAGATACACGATTTTTGGCGAATAAAGTTCGCAGACGGACGAATAGCTATTATTTAGGCTAAATATTTGTCATATCTAGTGATATGAAACATGTTTCGTACTAAAATATATACAAGGGAACGGCATTGAAGTCGAACCCCCGTACCGGGTCCAACCGGACGCGGTATAAGCCCCCAACCTGGAGGGAATGATCGTGGAAGTCAACATCTACGGCCGCAATATCAAGGTCACCGAACGCCTGGAAGAATACGTGAGCGACAAGGTTCAGAAGTTCGCTCAGCTCGGCGATAACGTGAAGGACATCGACGTCAAGTTCAGCAAGGACGGTCACCTGGGTGGCGAGTCCATCCGCGTTGAGATTACCGTTGTTGGTACCGGTCCTGTCCTCCGTTCCGAAGCCCAGGGTCACGACAAGTTCGCGGTCTTCGATGAAACCTACGGCAAGCTCCTGGAGCGTCTGCGCCGTGCACGTGATCGCCGCAAGCTGCACAAGCGCGGTGGTAAGCACCCCGTCTCCGTGGCGGACGCTACCGGCTCGATTCCTGTGGTTACCGAAGCAATTACCGAGATTCTGCTGCCGGATGTTCCGGTGGAAGAAGCAGCATTCGACAACAGTGAGGTCACCCTCGCCGACGAAGCCGCATCTCCCATCGAGATTCGCCACAAGAGCTTCAAGGGCGAGCGTCTGACTCCCGCAGAAGCTGTTGACCGTATGGAACTGGTCGGCCACGACTTCTACCTGTACATTGACAGCGAGACCGGCGCACCGGCTGCGGCATACCGTCGTAAGGGCTGGAGCTACGGCATTATTACTCTGGATAACGAGTAAAACCCAACGTACCTGCTGGCAGCTGAGGCGCAGGACCCTCTGAGGTGACATGCCCAGCGAGCAGGCTAAGGACCCGGGCGGTCTGGAAACACGCACTGTGAATCTCCAGGCCCCCGGGTTTTTCTCTGCCTTCTACAGCTGAGGTTCTCGGCTCAGATTCTCAGCGCGGAGATGCGCCCGACCCTGGAATCCGGTGCTCCCTCCACCTCAGCCAGAGGATGAACGACGCGCAACGTTACCAAATGTCACCTCGTGGGCGTACAGCGTAAAAAATAGCTCGGACGGGCGAATTAGGCGGCTCTGCCATACAATATGTAGGAAGGCCTCACCGCGCGCACTTTCGCGCGCCCTTGGTGAGGGTACCGAAACAAGCAAGGAGTAGAAGCTCAGTGGCATCTTTCTTGGAGAAAATCCTCCGAACCGGCGATAAGAGGGTTCTGCGACAGCTCGAAGCGTACACCAAGGCGGTGAACTCGCTCGAGGACAGCTTCGCATCGATGACCGATGAGGAACTGCGAGCAGAGACCGACAAGTTCCGCGAGCGCGTCAAGGACGGCGAATCCCTCGATATTCTGTTGCCGGAGGCCTTCGCGGTAGTCCGTGAAGCGTCCAAGCGTACCCTGGGCAAGCGTCACTACGACGTCCAGCTGATGGGTGGCGCTGCACTGCACCTGGGCAACATTGCCGAAATGAAGACCGGTGAGGGTAAGACCCTCGTCGCGACCCTGCCCGCGTACCTGAACGCGCTGAGCGGCAAGGGCGTGCACATTGTGACCGTGAACGACTACCTGGCTGAGTACCAGGCGAACCTCATGGGTCGTGTGTTCCGCTTCCTCGGCATGGAGTGCGGCGTGATTCTCTCCTCCATGGAGCCTGACGAGCGTCGTAAGCAGTACGCCGCAGACATCACCTACGGTACGAACAACGAGTTCGGCTTCGACTACCTGCGTGACAACATGGCGTGGACCGTGGAGGAGCAGGTTCAGCGCGGCCACAACTTCGCCATTATCGATGAGGTGGACTCTATCCTGATCGATGAGGCGCGTACCCCTCTGATTATTTCCGGCCCCGCAGCCGGTGAGGCGAACCGCTGGTACGCAGAGTTCGCGCGCATTGCCGCGACCCTGCTTAAGCGCGGTGAAGACTACGAAGTAGACGAGAAGAAGCGCACCGTTGGCATCCTCGAATCCGGCATTGACAAGGTGGAAGACCACCTGGGTGTGAAGAACCTCTACGAATCCAAGAACACCCCGCTCATTGGCTTCCTGAACAACTCCATCAAGGCGAAGGAGCTGTTCACCAACAACAAGGACTACGTGGTCATTGACGGCGAGGTCCTGATTGTTGACGAGCACACCGGTCGTATTCTGCCGGGCCGCCGCTACAACGACGGCATCCACCAGGCGATTGAGGCGAAGGAAGGCGTCGAAATCAAGCCTGAGAACCAGACCATGGCGACCGTGACCCTGCAGAACTACTTCCGCATGTACGACAAGCTGTCCGGTATGACCGGTACCGCGGAAACTGAAGCGGCAGAGTTCATGAACACCTACGAGCTCGGCGTGGTGCCCATCCCCACCAACAAGGGTGTGCAGCGCATCGACAACCCCGATAAGGTGTACCGCGACGAAATCGCCAAGTTCAAGGCGGTCGTCAAGGACATTAAGGAACGCCACGAAAAGGGCCAGCCGATCCTGGTGGGTACCGCAAGCGTGGAGAACTCCGAGTACCTGTCCCGCCAGCTGGCGAAGGCTGGCGTGCGCCACGAGGTGCTGAACGCCAAGAACAACGAGCGTGAGGCTGCTATTGTTGCGCAGGCGGGTCGTAAGGGTGCCGTCACCGTGGCAACCAACATGGCTGGTCGTGGTACCGACATTATGCTCGGCGGTAACCCCGAATTTGAGGCCGTCGAGAAGATGCGTGAGCTCGGCCTGGACCCGAACACCAACTCCGAGGCGTACGAGGCACGCTGGCCCGAGGTTCTGAAGGCCTGCGAAGACGCCGCAGCTGAAGAGCATGAGGAAGTCACCAAGCTCGGTGGCCTGTACGTGCTCGGCACTGAGCGTCACGAGTCCCGCCGTATCGACAACCAGCTGCGCGGTCGTTCCGGCCGTCAGGGTGACCCGGGTGAGTCCCGCTTCTACCTATCACTGACCGACGAACTGATGCGCCTGTTCAACACCGGCATGGCAACCCGCCTCATGGCGGCAGCCCCCGAGGACTCCGCATTGGACTCCAAGATTGTCAGCCGCGCTATCGCTACCGCCCAGTCAAACGTTGAAGGCCGTAACGCTGAACAGCGTAAGAACGTGCTCAAGTATGACGACGTGCTCAACCGCCAGCGTGAAGCGATCTACAAGGACCGCGGCCGCATCCTGCACGGTGACGACCTGAAGGAACAGATTTCCGGCTTCGTGGACGAGGTGCTGACCACCATCATCGACGCGCGCGTCGCTGAAGGCCACGCCGAGGACTGGGACTTCGACGAGCTCTGGGACGCACTCAAGCAGGTGTACCCCATCTCCATCACCGTGGACGACCTCGCTGAAGACGCTGGCGACCGCACCAAGATCACTCGCGACCAGATCGTGAAGGAAGTCTTGGCGGACGCGCACCTCATCTACGATGAGCGTGAAAAGAGCGTCGGCGAAGAGAGCATGCGCGAAATTGAACGCCGCGTCATGCTGTCCGTCATCGGTGAGCGCTGGCCCGAGCACCTGTACGAGATGGAATACCTCAAGGAAGGTATCGGTCTGCGTGCAATGGCTCAGCGTGACCCGCTGGTCGAGTACCAGCGTGAAGGCTACGACATGTACCAGTCGATGCTCGGCGCGGTCCGTGAAGAGACCGTGACCTACCTGTTCAACCTGGACCTGTCCAAGCAGCGCACTCAGGCTTCTGCCGTGCGCCTGGCTGAGCCTTCGCGCCCGAAGTTCCTGCAGTACTCTGCCCCGGATGAGGACGGCCACGAGCAGGTTCACGTGGAACGCTCGAAGGAGAAGTAGCCTCGGCGTAAACCCGGCGTAAACCCGAAAACGCTATAGACGCAACACAACAGAGAGGGTGCGAATCCAATACCGGATTCGCACCCTCTCTGCTAGGTCTGTGTGTTTTGTAGGGGAAGCCGGGGAAGCCTTAGTCTTCGTCCAAGCGGCTCTGCGGCTGCTCAATCGCGGTAATCAGCCACATACCGTGAATCAGGCGCATTTGCATGGTCACCACGCGAACGTTATCCGCACAACGCAGTAGCGCCACCGCTTCGTAGAGCTCCTCGTGCACCTTCTGCGCTCGCACCCGCAACAGAACCGGCGGAAGAGTCAGCAGCATCTCCTTGCGCACCTGACGCGGGTTCTTCGGGAAGAAGGGCAGCAGACGGTGGAAGCAATCCGCTGACACCCACTGCGCCAGCTGCTGACGCGAACGACGAGCCGACATGATCTCCAGGTAAGCAATCGCCACACCCGCGCAACGGCCCTCCAGCTGGCGAGCTAGCGCATCCGCCGGACGCAGCGGGCGGCCCCTCTTCACTACCTTCGGGCGCTGCGCCGAATGCTGCTCATAACGCGGCAGCGGCAACAGCGAATAGACCGACGCGCTGTTCCGCCTCTGCACCAGAGCCATCGTGCCCTGCCCCTGCTCCGGTAGCGGAGCCACCTGCTCGGCAGTCGCAGGCTGAGCCACCGGCTGGGAGGTGTGTGCCGCCTGACGCTTTGAATACAGGCTGGCAGGCTGGTTGTTGCGGGAGGCGGGCTGCGCAGGCTGAGAACGCGGCGGCGTCCACGGGGTGCGGGGGAGAAGGTGGGCGAAGCTCATGACGGCTCCTTTCGGTGCGGGGTATGTGAGGTAAGTTGAGCGAAATCTATCGGGTGGGGCAGAAGAATTGAGGTAGCGGCGGCGAGGGCTAGACGACGAGGGCTAGTGCACGGGCTGTTCGGGGATCTGCAGAACCTGCCCCTCGTAGAGCAGCTCAGCGTTCTGGCCCAGAGCGTCCTTGTTCGCCTCGTAAATATCGAGGGTGTAGTCGTAAATGGTGGAGGCGTCGGTGCCTTCACCCAGCTGCTCGGCGGCAATAGACCAGAGCGTATCGCCCGCCTGGACCGTGTAGGAGTAGGTGCCCGCCTCAGTGCGGGGTGGCGAGAAGAACGGGCTGCGATCCTGCAGCGAGCCTGCCGCCTCCGAAGGTTGAGGAGCCAGCGGAATATCGGGAATCTCTGCAGAGAGGGTCAAAGGAGTGGAGGTGGCCTCCGGGGTGGTACCGGCAGGATCCGTAGCTGAGCTGGTGTCTGCCGCTACGGTACTCGTTGAAGCCGCAGTGCCCATTGAATCTGTGGTTATGACTGCCGAAATAGTCGTCTGCGGCATGCCCTCCGTGCCATTTACCCCGGCGTTGCTGGGTGTAACCACCGTAGCCTGCGCGGGAGCCAAGACCGCCCCCACTCCAAGAGCCGTGCCGCCAAGCGTCAGAACGATGCGGCGCATAAAACGCGGACGGAAAATCGCCGGAACCTGCAGCACAGCGCGGTCAGCGTTGCGGCTCGAAACTCGCAGGGAACGAGCGTAGAAGAGCGCGCAGATAAAGCTGACAAGCCACCAGGCAGTAATGAGGATTGCTACCGCGCCAGCGCAGAGCAACGAAGCATCAGCTAGTGGGTGTGCCGAGGGGATGCGGTGCAGATTCACGCTCAACGCGCCCAAGACCGCCGCGGAAAGCAGGGGAGGGGCGATGAAGAGTAGCGCATCTTGGTAGTTTGCCTTGGTGCTGGTTTCGTGACCTGCGTCAGCGCCGGATGCAAGGGGCGTAACGGATGCAAGGGGATGCGAAGCGAAGGCTGCGGGCGCCTGACCCGGCGTGGAAAATTGGTCCACAATGACCTCCAAATGGTGTGTTTGATGTGTTTTGATGTTGCTTCATTTATACAGGAAGTCGTGTTAAAAATGAAGCAAAACGCATCAAAATGTATAAAAAACATGTAATTTGGTGGAATTTGCTTCAAAAATTAGGCTCAAGAATCATTGCCCGACCAGAAAAACACCCCGGTTCGTATCCGCATCCATCCTCAGGTAGGGTCATAGCATGAGCATGGAAAAGTTCCTACGAGACATTGAGGCGCGCCTCGCCTCCGAACGCGCCTGGGATATGGAACAGGACGCCCGCCAAGTCGCCCGCGTCCAGTACTCCACCATCACCCTCGACGACCGCCTCCTCGCGCAGGTTGGCGGGCCCATTCGCATCTGCGCCACCGACATGCAAACCTACGAAGGCAAACTCGAAATGGTCGGCGAAGAATGGGTCAGCATCGAAGCGCGCGGCGAGAACATCATCATCCCCCTGCGCGGAATGCTCTGGTGGGAAGGTGGCATCGCGCCTGGGCGCGCCGATATTCGCCCCGAACGCTACCGCATGAAAATTCAGCTCGCCCTCCGCTCCCTCGCCATGGCGCGCGAACCCGTCCGCCTCTCCCTCGAGGGTGGCACCGTCAGCTACGACGGCGTGATCGAGCGAGTCGGTGCTGACTTCCTTGAACTGCGTCTGCTCAACGGCGGCCAGTACCCGCGCATCTACGAACGCGACCAGTACGCGCGTGCAGCCTACGGCGCGCAGGGAGCCTATGGGCAGGGTGGTTATGGGCAGGGTGGTTATGGGCAGGCTGGTTACGGTCAGGGTGCCTCCGGCTACTCCCGTGCACCTCGCGGTGCCGGCGTGCGCACCATTCCGCTAGCTCGCGTCAGTGCCGTGATTGCGCGCATCTCGCGCTAAAAGCGCAGGGTAAATGGTAGGCAACACCATTCGTGGCCCACTCGTAAAATAAGCCTCGACATCCATAAATGCCCTTATAAAAGCAGTAATAAACACAAAAAGGTCCGCCCCTCTTCATTGAAATCTCAACGAGAGGAGCGGACCTTTCTAAAACACTCGAGCATTACGCCCGCGAGGTGCATGTCGAAATACTAATCGACCTTAGCCTTTGCAGTGAGCTTGCCGGAAGCAATCGCCTCCAGAGTCTGCTCGTGGCGCTCGGTAATGTACTCTTCAAAGCGAGAGCGTTCAATACGCCACTGGTTACGTCCACCAATCTGAATGGCGGGAAGTTCGCCGCTACGCACCAGAGCGCGCACCTGCGAAAGCGAAACCTGCAGCTCCTCGGCAACGTCGCTCAGAGTGAGGAAACGAGGTGCAGTCATCGAATTGTTCCTTTCCGTGAGTGAAATCCTGGGCCCCTAGCTACCGTTAGTAGCCTTTCAGATAGAGTTCGTAGTGAACATCTATTGAGTACTTTCAGTATATGCCATCACCGTGAAATTTGCCTGCAAAAAGCCTTATATGAGCCGAAAAGTTATCTAATCGCCCCTTCAAAAGGGACGAAACCCAAAAATATTTCATAAACACGGCTCTTGTTGAGAGAGAGTACTAAATGAAATATGCTGTTAGGGTTAGTGTCAGAACCAATCAAAGCACTATCGAACACACACCACTCGCTCATCGGTCAGTTGAACAACACCCGGAATCACCGCCGGCTTCCGCACCGAAAGGCACAACCACATCATGCGCATACGACAGAGCGCGACGAAGCGTTCCACCATCACCGAGCCCCACGCCAAACGTCTCAAAAGGCCCACCGTCAAGGACTGGCGATTCATCCTCGGTGTACTTCTCGTGCTCGTCTCCATCACCGGCGTGCAGCTCTACGTGCAAGCCAATAACAGCAAAACCGAGTACTACACCGCCAAAAGCGAAATCCGCCTCGGCGAGAAGATTACCGAAGACAAACTAGCTCGAGTCGAAGCGAACATCGACTCCGCCAAAGATAAGTACTTCACCCGCGCCGAAGCCGCACAGATGAACGGCAAAATCGCGATTCAGCGCATCCCCGCCGGCAACTTCATCAGCAAAGAATCGGTAGGAACTGAAACCTCCCCGGGGCGCCGCCTCGCCACCGTCAGCATTGACCGCACCGCCGCCTCCGCACTGAAGGCAGGCGAACGCGTGGACGTGTGGACTTCCGGCCCGCGCAACCCCGACACCAAGAGCGATAACCGTACCGAAAACGGTGCCCGCGCTATCGTCACTAACGCAGAAATCGTCGCCATCACGGTCGATGAGGGCGTGCTTGGTGCCAACGGCAAAGCAACCGTGCAGCTGTGGGTCAAGGAAGAAGCCCTCACCGACCTCGTGAAGGAAAGCAATAGCGACTCCAAGATCAGCCTCATCCCCGGCACCTACGGGGAGGGCCAGTGAACATCCCCGTCATCCTCTACGGCGATGACGGCTCGCTCCTGACCCGCATCGAATCCCAGCGCGGCCGCGTCTCCGTGGCGCGCACCGTGCAGGACTTCAGCGAAGCCGTCGGCATGGCGCACACCGGCATTGCCCGCGTGCTGCTCTGCGTCCACGTGCCCGCCGAAATGAGTGCCTCCACCGTGGATGCGCTCGCCGCCTCCGAAGTGCTCCTGGCGGTTATCGCCCCGGACAACCTGCCGCTGCCCACGCAGGCGCACCGAATCCGCCCCGAAGCGGCCCTCGAAGAGATTTTGGGCTCGCTCGAACAGGCGGTGGATGCGGCACTCGCCCGACCCGCCGCAGGTTACGGTATTCCCGCGCAGATTCTGACTCCGCCGCCCGTTCAGCCTGTCGCCCACCGCCCGGAAGCCGCCTACGGTCAGAACGCCGGGTACGGCTACGATGCAGGCTACGGCTACGACAGCGGATACAGCGGTTACGGTTACGATAACGGAGCTGCTGGCCATGGGGCGGGCGGCTACGGCTACGACCCCGCCGCGGGCACAGCCTCAAATACCGCCGCACCCTACGGAGCCGACTACGGAAGCTACGGAATCGACCCCGCAGCCCCCGCCGGAAACGCACCCGGCGCGCACGACCCGGCGGAAGCCTCCTCCGTTATGCCCAGTAACGTTGCGCCCAGCAATGAGGAATCCGTGCTTAGCCAGGCCGCCGCCATCGTCGACTCTTTCGCACCCGGCAGCGACTACGCACTGCACGTGCAGAACGAGAACAACGACGGCACCCTGCCTCAGCACCCGGACATCAACCAGGACCCCGCCGCGCCCTCCCGCTACCAGCCCGGCCACCGCCTCGGCAAAATCGTGACCGTCTGGGGCACCCACGGTGCGCCCGGTCGAAGCACCATCGCCTTCAACCTCGCCGCCCTCGCGGCGCAGCAGGGCCAGCAGGTCTGCCTCATCGACGCAGACACCTACGCGCCCAGCCTGGATGCGCTCATGGCGCTCGAAGATACCGGCTCCGGCCTGGCAATTCTCTGCTCGGACGCCGACCGCGCCCAGCTCGACGAGAAAAAGGCGGGGGCCATCATGGAGCGCGTGCCCCTCAAAAACGGCACCTTCGACTTCTTGAGCGGCATCACATCCTCCGCACGTTGGCCCGAGGTGCGCGCCCGCGCCTTCGCCGAGGTCCTCGAATGGCTCAAGCACCGCTATGACCTGGTCATCTGCGATGTTGCCGCCCCCATCGAGGTCGATGAGGAACTGACCTTTGACGGCCCGGCACCGCGCCGTAACGCCGCGACCCTCACCGCGCTCGCCTGTGCCGATCGCGTGATTGCGCTGGGCGAAGCGGACGTCATCGGCCTGCCGCGCCTGATTAACCTCGCCCGCGAGGTGCAGTCGCGCCCGGATCTTTTCGCCCCAGAAACGGATGTACAGTACTGGCTTAACCGCAGCCGCCGCGAAGCCGCCGGGTTCAATCCCGAGGCGAAGATGCGCGATAACTGGGCGCGCTACCTGTCGGTTCCGCTCGCCGGCGTGATTCCGTACGAACGGAAGGTCATGGACCGTTTGCGCCGCAACGGTGAGGCACTGCTGGAGGTCGCACCCCGCCACGCGGTCGTGCAGTCCCTGGAGGCTATGCTCGAGGGTATGTACGCGGTACGCCCCGGCGCTTAACTTCAGCCCCGGCGTACAGGTCCGTCAGCTACAACTAATGCCCGCCAGAGGCGGGCGAACGAAACCCCGGCGTATCGGTGTTTCTCTCGGTTTCTTCTAGGAACTGCAGAGCGCCGATATGCCGGGTTTTCTGTGTCTTTACGCCGGGTTTTACGTAGGGTTCTGGGCCGGGGTTTTGAATCGGGGAAGGTGACAATAATGCAGGGCAGTAGCGCGAATATTTCACCTCAAAGTTGAGGGGTTCATCTCATCTCAGGGCGTCATATTTGCGATTAAAAAGCGCCCTCCAAGAAATGCTCTGTAAACTATTCCACGTATTGTCGTTTGAATGGGATTTGCGGCGAACAAACCGTAAAATGGTTGAACACACCCGAACTTAGGGAAGCACACAAACATATGTCTTTTGCAGAAGGAATTATGAGCGCCTGCGACTTCGGTCCCGGCGACACTGAACGCGTTCACCTCATCATGGGTGAATGGCAGGTCATCTCTGACATCGCCCAGAGTGACCTGGTTCTATGGTTCCCCACCGACTACGTTGTTGCCGACGGCAGCTCTCCGGATGCCGTCTCCGGCCCCAGCGAAACCAGTACTTTCCGTGCCTTCGCGCACGTGCGCCCCTCCAACGTCCGAACCCTCTTCCACCACGACATCATCGATCACGACATGGAAGACGGAATCCGCGACGAAGCATACCGCGTCTGGATTGACCAGAACATCAGCACCTACACCGACGAAGGAAGCGGTGAAGGCGTTGGTGCCCGCCCGCGCGTGCACGTAACCTTCGTGCCCATCGTGCGCAACAACCGCACCATTGCGTTGCTGACCAGCCACAAGATTGCCACACCCAGTGGCTACCCCTCCATCAGCGACGAGGTCTACGAATATACTGCTGACATCATGCTCTCCATGGTGCACTCCGGCCTGTGGCCCGACCCCCTCGCCCAGGGAAATAACACCCAGGGCAACCCCCGCGTGATCGACGGCATTATTGTGCTTGACCCCTCCGGCCGTGTGGTCGTCGCTTCCCCGAACGCGAACTCCATGTACAACCGCATGGGCATGACCGGCTACCTCGAAAAGCAAAACCTTGCCGACGTCACCCGTGCGATGCTTCCTGCCGGTGAACAGGCAGACGAAACCCTGCAGCTGGTCCTTGCCGGTCGTAGCGACCTGCGCACCGAATTGGTTATTGCCCGTGCTCGCGTGACCATGCGATCCATCCCGCTGCTGGTGCAGAGGCGCGCCCGCATCGAGCGTGAGGGCGCCGTGATTCTCTGCCGTGACGTGACCGAGTTGCGCCGCCGCGAGCTGGAGCTCATGACCAAGGACGCGACCATCCGCGAAATTCACCACCGCGTGAAGAACAACCTGCAGACCGTGTCCGCTCTGCTACGCCTGCAGTCGCGCCGTATGACCACTGATGAGGCACGTCAGGGCCTGGAGCAGGCGATGCGTCGCGTGGCAACGATTGCTACCGTGCACGAGGCGCTTTCGCAGGGCCTGACTCAGAACGTCGACTTTGATGAGCTGATTGAGCGTCAGTTTCACCTTGCCGCTGAGCTTGCTTCCCCCGGTCAGCACGTGTCTACCAAGCTGATTGGCTCCTTTGGGTCTTTGCCGAGCCAGTTTGCTACCCCTCTGGCACTGGTTATCAACGAGGTTGTCGCGAACGCTGTGGAGCACGGCCTGGATGGTGAGACCGGCACCGTGACCCTCGAGGGTATTCGCGGCACCAACGATGAGGGTGAGAACATCCTCACCGTCGTGATTACTGATGACGGTAAGGGCATGGGTGATAAGAAGATCGAAGAGTCCGGCCCGAACGCCTACCGCCCGGTGACCGGTAAGGAAGGCCTGGGCATGCAGATTGTGCGTACCCTGGTGGCGAGCGAGCTGAACGGTTCGATTCGCTGGGAGGCTAATGAACCGAAGGGCACCCGCGTGGTGATTACCGCGGTGCTCGTCTAAGCCCTTCTCGTATGACATGTAGAACTGCCGCCGCCCCGAGTACGGGGTGGCGGCAGTTTGCTGTCTAGATAGGTTCTGTATATGGCAAAAGCGTGGTGCAGTGACATAAAGTCACTGCACCACGCTTTTGATGCCCTATTGAATACTCCGGAAGTTAGGATGCACGGCGGGCACGAGCTGCGCGACGCTTCATCGCACGACGCTCGTCTTCACTGGTGCCACCCCATACGCCGGAGTCCTGGCCGGTCTCGATGGCCCACTTCAGGCAGACGTCTACAACCTCGCAAGAGCGGCAGACAGTCTTAGCCTCTTCAATTTGCAACAGGGCAGGTCCGGTGTTTCCTACGGGGAAGAACAGCTCCGGATCCTTGTCCAAACAAGCTGCACGACTACGCCAATCCACGGTGGACCTCCTTCATGATTTACGGTCTCACGCGGTGGCAAGACACATCTATTTTCCTGTGTGCGTGTCAAATACATCCGCTGATGGGATGCTCACCCAGCGTTAGGGTGAAAATTGACTTATCAACTTTCGCATGTTGGAGCGGATGTGACAAGTACTTTTCTCTAAAAACTTCAGTATTACGCTGAGGCATCTATCACTTAGGTAAACCTTTGTCTAATTGATGGGGTGAAGAATCGCATTCTGACACGCATAGTCTGCACCCCGTCTCATGGGCGAGGCGCGGGCGGCTGGGTGAGCGGCGCCTCAGGCATAATATAAAGCGGTACCTACCCCTGAAATACAGCACCGACGACGAGGCGATGAACCCGAGACGGGGGAGCGCCCACCCGCTAACGCATCAGCATATCAATCAACACATCGGACCAAATACACCCCGGTCTGCCGCCGACACTACCCATGAGGAGCCCACCGTGACGTCACGCCCGTTCAGCGTCATCTACGCATTCGTTCTGACCGAAACCTTCGCAGCATACATTCTGATTCGCGGTATCCTCTACCCCTTTATCGTCAGCGGAATGTCTACCGCCCAGGCGATTGTGGGCGGTGTGCTCCAGGTGCTCATTGCTGCGGGCATGACCTACTTTGGCCTGCGTTTCTACCGCGGCCGCTTCGGTTCGCGCCTGCCCATGATCCTGATTACCCTCTGCGCACTGTGGGTCACCGCAAGTACCCTCGTTATGAACGTGAGTGCTTACGGCCTGAACATTGGCCAGGTCATCACGATTGCGGGCGTTATTGGTGCGGCGGCTGCCTTCATCTTCATGCTCATGCCCAGTAGCCGCCGCTATATTGAGGCGGTCACCGAGGCATCGGGCGAAGAAGCAGAGAAGTACAACCGCCGACGCCGCTAAGTCCTAGCGCGTAAACTCCTAGCGCCGCTAAACCCTAGCCGGCTCGGCTCTAGAGTGCTCAGTTCTAGACCGCTACCGGCACCTTCTGCGTAGCTGTTACAGCCTGTGCAGCCGTGCTCAGCGCCAGGGGAACCTGCGCCGCACTGACGGAAGCGCCATCCACCACCACAAGACGGCCGGCTGGCTGCTCACCCTGCGTGAATCGATCCAGAGGTAGCGCTGTCACCGTGCACATGTCGGCATCCGCCAGGGATGCGGGTGCGAGCAGAAGCGCACGCGAGCATCCCATGAGTGCAGCTAGCAGGGGTGAGGAGGCGCGCCTCGGCCAGGGTGTGTAGGCGACCAGCATGGCGCGGAACTCACCTCGACGCTCCAGAAGTAGCTGCTGAACAGCGGGCTGCAGGTACTGCAGATCGTCAATGAGCACGAGCGTGTGCGCGGGGTTTGTCACCGAGTCCAGGAGCGCGCGGGTACGCTCCACGCTCGGCGGTTCACCCGTAGCGCTGCCAGAACCCGTAGCGCCGCCAGAACCCTCAAGGACGAGGGTATCCAGATGCGGGTTGAGTCGAGCAATGCTTTCCAGCAGGGTACTTTTACCCGCCGACCGGGAACCCTGCACCGGAACTACCGCGCCAGCCGGGGCGCTCAACCATACCGGCATCTGCCGGCGGTCAAATGCGACGAGAAACTTAGAGCCCTGCGGATTGCACGCGGCATGGGCGGCGGTCACGTACTCGGCCGAGGGCATGCGATAGTACTCGGGGAACTGCCTCAGAAGAGTGCCGGGGCGAGTGCTCGACCCGTTAGAAGCGCTCGCGGTGTTACCCCGCAGAACCTGAACCAGCTCCTGGAAACCCGCAACGCAGGGCGAAAGAATCGACGCGCTCAGCGGCTGATCACCGATGAGCTCCTCATTGATGGCACCTTCCACGCAGTAGTGGCTCTGCGCCGGGGTCGGGTAGTCCTTGCTCGTTGAACGCATCAGGTCGGCGTCCAGGAAGCGGCGGCTCAACAGCATGGAATGCGCCGCAGCGGCGAAACGACCGCGCGGGTTCAACGCGGAGGTGAACACCACCGAATAGCCGCGACGGCACCCCTGCGAGAGTAGATCGTAGAGCAGGTTCTCCGTATCGGGTTGGCGGACCAGCGCCTCCAGCCAACTGTCCAGACCATCCACGACAATGAGCGGGCGGGCGGAAGCCTCGGTGCCCCACAGGTTCGGGACGCGCAGCTCCTCCAGGCAGAAACGCAGATGCGAAAGCTCCTGCGCACCCACGAGCGTCTCAAAGGCACCGGCGTAGGGTTCCAGGTCGCGGTAGAGTGCACCGTCAGAGGTCAGCAGAACAACCGGCGTGCGGGCGGCGAACGCCTGCATCAGAAGCCCGTAAAGCATCGGGGCTCGTTCGGCGCTCTGCGCCAGCAGCGCCAGCGCTTGCTGACCCGACCAGCTGATCGGGCGGCGCACACCGTAGCGGGCAATCTCCAGCTCGCCCAGCAGGTACCCCTCGGAAGCCGCGCCAGCGGGTTCCTTAGAATCTACAACCTGAGAGGTAGCCGCCGGGTCAATACCGTACGCTACCGGTTCGCTCACCGGCGCCTCCATCACGGGCAGCGGGGTGCTCTCGGGAAGCTCCGGCGGAATCGGGCAGTACTCATTCTCAACTGCCGCGTTCTTCTGAAGACTCTTCGGAGCGTACTCGCGTTCATAGAGCGCACGAATCTGCTGCGCCGAACGGATCAGCAGTTCATCCTCATTGCCGCCCAACGTCTGAACTGCAGAAGCGGCAGTCAGCTCACGCCAGCCGCCCTCCTCAAGACCCAGCACCTGCACCGGACGGGTATCGCTGCTCGAGGGGACCGCATCCACCAGCGGGGCGCGGAACGGCAGGGAACGACCATCCGGCAGACGCACATACCCGGCACCCGGATGCGCCGCCGAAATATACGCCGCAGACTCATGCTCCAGTAGGTTATAGGAATCCTGCGCGCTCGCCACACGCAGACAAATGCTCGTGGCAATATTGGCGCGAATATCCTGCGAAATAGCACCCTGGGGACGCTGAGTCGCCAACACCAGGTGCAGACCCAGCGAGCGGCCAATCGTGGCGATGCGCATCAGCTCAGCCATAGCGTCCGGCATGGAATCGATGAGCATGCGGAACTCATCCACCACGATCAGCAGCTCGGGGTAGCGCGGAGTCGTGCCCGCCGCCTGGCAGGACGCTAGGTAGTCGCGGTAGGAGTTTACGCCGAGCGCCTGCAGATCCACCTCGCGGCGGTGAATATCGGCGCGCAAAAATTCGAGCGCACGCTCCACCGCGGACACATCAAAATTGCTCAACACGCTGAGCGCATGCGGTAGCTGAGCCAGAGGACCCAAACCAGCCGAGCCCTTGAAATCCACCAGAATCAGGCCGAGGCGCTCGGGCGGGTAGCGCAGGGCAGCGCTGAGCACCAGCGAACGCAGCAGCTGCGATTTGCCGGCACCGGTCGTGCCACCGAGCAGCCAGTGTGGGCCGTGCTCAGACAGACCAATATTCAGCGATCCACCTGAAGAAACACCGAGGTAGCAGCGAATATCGGAGGCGTAACGCTGAGCGGACCAGCGCTGCAGAACAGACTCCACCGCCATGTCATCGGTGCGGTTCTTCTGCCGCGCGCTCTGCGCCTGTAGGGAAGAGAATAGATGCGCCGACTGGTGCACCTGCGCCTCACCGAGCGCGCCCTGCTCCTGCTCGCATCCGGCGCGGTACAGGTTCTCAAGAGCGGCGCAGAACGCCTCAACGCTGAGCCCATCGGCGTGCTGGCACAGACCCTCACACGTCAGAGGATGCACCTGGTAGACACCCTCGGTGGGCTGTACCGGAGGCGCCGCGTAACCCTGCGCGCGGTAGCGAATGCTCTGACGGTGGCTACCCTCACTCGTACACTCAACCCAGGCGGCACCAAAAAGCGCGCCGGGCGTATGGGCGGAACTATCGCCCTCAGCGCTGCCCAGCACGCAGAGCGCCGGGGCGTTCATCTTCTGCTCACGCGGGGAGGCGAACGCGCGGGACGGCGAAGACTCCGCGACCGCCCCAGAGTTCAGCGCGGTCAGCAGGGGAGCGTAGATAGCGCTCGCCTGCAGGGGCATGAGAATCAGCGGCGGAACAGAAGCGGAAAGCTCCGACTGCAAGCTGCTCTGCAGAGCCTGCAGATACTTCTCCCGCTGCACGCCCGGCAGGCAATGCACGCTCACGCCCGGTACCACAGCCAGAGTTTGCAAGAGACTATTAGTGCGCTGCTGCTCAGCGCTCTCAGCACCGGCCAACAGAACATGCACCGACCCCGGATAACCCGCCACCAGCTGCACTAGGTAGGCACGCAGATGCGCCTCCTCCAGCTTCAGGTAGTGCCCGAGAGCCGGGGTGGGTAGTGGCAAATAGTGGGGCGCATCCTGCTTCTTCAGAGTGCCCAGCGGGAGGTTGCGGCCGCGCAGGTAGGGCTGGCGGGGACCGCACCCGAGCACAATAGCCGGGTAGGCGGCATCATGCAGGGCGGAGGGGCCCGAAATCGCCCGGTCGCCCGCGGTCGGCAGGGCGAGGGCACGTTCCTTCTCTTGCAGTGCCGCCTGATGAGTTTGCTGCGATGCGGCACGGTTCTCCGCCCGACCGCCAAAGAAATGCAGAAGCATCAGCAACGAAGACGCCGCAGACATCAGCAGAAGGAACCACATACCGGTCACCAGCGCAATAGTCAGGCCCACCACAATCGGCAGGCACACGCTCAACAGAATCTGCTTGAGCTTACGCGGCGCGGGAGGGTTCACCACCACCGGCTCAAAGGGGTTTCCGGCATCGCCCAGGGGAGCGAGCATCTGCATGGGCTCGCCAGAGGTCGTGGCAGGCGTGCTCGCCTTTTCTACGGTGTGTTCGCCGTCGGCGCTGGGGGAGGTGAGCATGCAGAGTGAGGAGCCGAGGCGGAAAGGCTCGTCCCAGCGCAGGATGCGCGGCTCGGCGCTCTGCACCTTCTTGCCGCCCTCGCTCGCGGCGGGGTGTTTCTCGACCCAGCGGATGCCGGAGCTATCGGCGTAGAAGCTGCCGTGCACCGGCTTGAGGAAGGGGTCTTGCAGGTGAATGTGGTGCGGCTGTTCTCCTCCACGGGTAGGTAGTGCCGCCCTGCCGAGGCTGGTGCGACCGCGGCTGATGGGGAAGGTTGCGCCCGCGTCGGGTCCGCGCAGAATGTGCAGGAGGCTGACGGCGGGCGTGCCCGAAGTTTGAGATTCGTTCGGAATGTGGCTGTTTGGCGCAACCGAGGCTCCGGCGGGATCCTTATCGTGCGCGGGGCGTAGCTGGAACGTCGTTTCCTGTGCCTGAGCGTGCGCGCCGGGTGCAGGGTGTTGCAGGGCGTGGTTGAGTGCCTGCTCTAGAGCCTGCTGGTTTGTGCTACCTGCGCTACCGGGGCGCAGCTGTATTCCGGTGGGTGCCGCCTCGCCGTCGAGTCGGAGTACGCGGGGGTAGGGGAGTGCGGTGTTGTGGTGGTCGAGAAAGAAGAGAGTCATACCCTTAGAAAACATTAAAAGGCATTAAAGCTCAATAAATTATCTGTACATAAATTAACATGTTCGTATTTTTTGAATTTTTCGCCCCGCTTTTCGAAAAACTGTGGATAACTCACCGACATACTGCCCAGATTGCCGCTCGAAAGCCCGGCAGTGCACCCGCTGAAACATCCATACTTGACCCTGCTTGCGCATCCTCATTGACGCCCCTAGAAGACTCCGGTATCCGAATTGGTTCATGGCTTTGTCCCGTCGATCGTCTGGTGGTTCAGCAAAATCGCGATCGCTATTCACAATGAATATTTACCCGTAAACCAACTTTCCTCGCCGTTGGTGGAACATCAAAGTCAGCAGAAAAAGGAACTCGCTCAGACCCGCTTGACCTCGGGGTTCGTGAAGAATATTCACTCGGGGAAAGAGTGTGCGAACAATAGTCCAAAAGCCACTAAAAACACGTCATAAGTATGCGTGACGCATGATAAACGGGTATCTTAGATTATGACTATATCCATCACGGGTGGGGCTTTTTGTCCCTACCCGTGCGGATTGCGGCGCGACTGAGAACACTCGGATGTGTCCAATCTGGTAGGTGAATACCGCCCTCGCAGAAGCGGCGGTGCGCCGTGATAATACAGGAGAAAACATTGACCGCTGACCTCGTAGTAGTCGGTTCGGGCCTCTTTGGTCTGACCATCGCAGAACAGGCTACCACTGAGCTGGGCCTGAAGGTTGCCCTGCTGGACCGCCGTTCCCACATCGGTGGTAACGCATACAGCGAGAAGGAGAAGCAGACCGGTATTGAGGTGCACCGCTACGGTGCGCACCTGTTCCACACCTCCAACGAGCGTGTCTGGGAGTACGTGAACCGTTTCACCGAGTTCACCAACTACGTGCACCGCGTGTACACCCGCCACAACGGCATCGTGTACCCCATGCCGATTAACCTGGGTACCATCAACCAGTTCTTCAACGCAGCTTACTCTCCCGCAGAGGCAAAGGCGCTCATCGCTGAGCAGGCTGGTGAGCTGGCTGGTACCGACCCGCAGAACCTGAACGATAAGGGTATCTCCCTGATTGGTCGCCCTCTGTACGAGGCGTTCATCAAGCACTACACCGCTAAGCAGTGGCAGACCCCGCCGGAAGAGCTGCCCGCATCCATCATTTCCCGCCTGCCGGTTCGCTACAACTACGACAACCGCTACTTCAACGATAAGTACGAGGGTCTGCCTGTTGACGGCTATGCAGCATGGCTGGAGCGTATGGCGGCGCACCCGAACATTGAGGTGCACCTGAACACTGACTTCTTCGAGCCCGGTCACCAGTACTCTCGCGAGAACGTCCTGGGTCAGATTCCCGTGGTCTACACCGGCCCGGTTGACCGCTACTTTGACTACGCTGAGGGCGACCTGTCCTGGCGTACCATCGACCTGGAAGAAGAAGTCCTGCCGATTGAGGACTTCCAGGGCTGCTCCGTGATGAACTACCCCGATGCTGATGTTCCCTTCACCCGCATCCACGAGTTCCGTCACTTCCACCCCGAGCGTGACTACACCAAGGACGCAACCGTCATCATGCGCGAGTACTCTCGCTTCGCTAACAAGGGCGACGAGCCGTACTACCCGGTCAACACCTCCGTGGACCGTGAGAAGCTGCTGGCGTACCGCGACCTGGCTAAGGGCGAGAACAATGTGCTGTTCGGTGGCCGCCTGGGTACCTACAAGTACCTGGATATGCACATGGCTATCGGCGCTGCACTGTCCATGTTTGACAACAAGATCCGCCCGCACTTCGCTAACGGTGCGAAGATCGAGTCCGGTGGTGTTGACGCATAACCATGGCTGATAAGACTTTGAAGAACCTGCAGCGGGTTATTTTCCCGAGCGCGGTTGAGACTGACGTCGTGCCCCTGTACGTGGACGCGAGTGTCGCAACCGGCGTTCAGCTGCCCACCCGTATTGACGGTGACGCTTCCACCTCCATTGCGGAGGCGATGAACACCTCCGGTCAGTCTGTATCGAACGCTAGCGCGAACCGTGATGCCGCGAACAGCTTGAACAGCCGCCGCTCCATCACCGTGAACGCGGGTCAGAGCCTGTCTTTCGGCACGTACTTCAATGCGTTCCCCGCCTCGTACTGGCGCCGCTGGACTGACCTGCAGAAGGTTGTGCTGAGCGTTCAGACTCGCGGCGAGGGCATGGTCATTGTGTACAAGTCCAATGGCCGTGGCGTGATTCAGCGCGTGGATGCGAAGCTGCTCTCCGGCGAGGAGACCAACACCTTCACCCTGCCCCTGGCACCGTTCGGTGACGGCGGCTGGTACTGGTTCGACCTGGCTGGCACCGGCGACCTTGAGCTGGTTGAGGCGAACTGGCTGGGCGACATTGAGCCCCGCGCAGACGTGAAGGCTGGTCAGGCGACCGTGCAGATTACCACCATGAACAAGGTGGAGTACTGCATCAACAACATTCGTGCTTTGGGTGAGAGCCCCGAGATTTTCGATGCTGTGCACGAGTTCCTGATTGTGGATCAGGGCACCCAGAAGGTGCAGGATCACGAGGATTTCGAAGAGGTCGTCAAGCCTCTTTCCGGTAAGTTCCGCATCATTAACCAGGGCAACCTGGGTGGTTCCGGTGGCTTCTCGCGCGGCATGTTTGAGGCTGTCAACAACGGCTCCGATTACGTGCTGCTGCTCGATGATGACGTTATCGTTGAGCCCGAGTCGATCCTGCGTATGGTGACCTTCGCGAACTACTGCAAGGAACCCACCATCGTGGGTGCGCACATGTTCGACATGTTCGACCGTTCGGTCCTGCACGCGTTTGGTGAGGTTGTTGACCCGTGGCGTAACTTCTACGCTAAGCCGCACGAAGACATGGCTATGGGTCACAACCTGGGCCACCACAATCTGCGTAACACCCCGTGGCTGCACCGCCGCGTGGACGTGGACTACAACGGCTGGTGGATGTGCCTCATCCCGACCGCCGTCATCAAGGAAATCGGTCTGTCCCTGCCTCTGTTCCTGAAGTGGGATGACGCTGAGTACGGTCTGCGCGCTAAGGCCGCGGGCTTCGCTACCGTGTCCTTCCCCGGTGCGGGCGTGTGGCACGTGTCCTGGACCGATAAGGATGACTCGGTCGGCTGGCAGGCGTACTACCACGAGCGCAATCGCCTCATTACGGCGCTGCTGCACTCGCCCTTCGATAAGGGTGGCCGCGTGCTACTGGAGTCCCTGTTCTTGGACGTCAAGCACACCCTGTCCATGCAGTACTACACTGAGGCCGGCCGCCTGATGGCGCTGGAGGATTTACTCTCCGGCCCCGATCATCTGCACCCCTCGCTTTCGCAGCGTCTGCCGGTGATTCGTGCGATGGCTAAGGAGTACCCGGAGTCTCAGGTGAAGCCGAACGTGGATGACTTCCCGGCTATTCAGACGAAGAAGCCTCCGTTCCGTGGCCGCCGTTCCTTCGCGTCCCCCGGTTACAAGAAGCTTGCTTCCTGGACCGCGAAGACTGTTGCTCGTCAGCTGTTCAAGCCGGTGAGCGAAGAGGCGAAGGCTCACCCGCAGATTCAGCTGAACTACGGTGAGACTAACTGGTGGACCTTGTCGAAGTTCGATTCGGCTCTGGCGACTAACGCTGAGGGTACCGGCCTGTTCTGGTACCGCCGCGACCCCGAGCAGCTCAAGTCGAAGCTGGCTCAGGCAGCTAAACTGCACGTCCAGCTGGTGACCGGCTGGGAGCAGCTGCGTGAGCAGTACCGTTCGAAGGCTGCAGAGGTTGCGTCCTACGATGCGTGGGCTAAGACCTTTGCTGAGCATACGGATTCTGAGCTGACCCGATGAGCGATCTGAAGTCTGTTCCCCTGAAAGCGCCCGGTCGCGGCCGCGGCATTCTGGATGCGATGAAGAATCGCTACCTGCTTCGACTTCTGGTCGATAAGGAAATCCAGGTCCGCTACCGCGGCTCGGTGCTGGGTATTCTGTGGTCCTACATTAAGCCGGGTGTGCAGTTCCTGGTGTTCTACATTGCCATGGGTCTTTTCCTCGGCCTGGAACGCGGTATGCACAACTATGCGGTGTACCTGTTCTCGGGCATGATTGCTATTAACTTCTTCTCGGAGGGGTTCGGCAATGGTGCTCGCGCCATGGTGGTTAACAGCGCTCTGATTCGCAAGATTTATCTGCCGCGTGAGTTGTTCTCGCTGTCTACGGTGTGGGTGGCTCTGGTGCATTTTGTGCCGCAGATTGTGGTCATGCTCCTGGCATGCTTTGCGGTGGGCTGGCATCCGTCCGCGTTGGCTTTCGGGTCGATTCTGGCGGGCATGCTGATCGTGATGCTGCTGTCCTATGGTCTGGGTCTGATTTTCGGTGTGGCTAACGTGTTTTTCCGCGATTCGGAGAACATTGTGGACATGCTGCTGATGGTGGCTACCTGGTTCTCGCCGGTGCTGTACTCCTGGACCATGGTGCGTGACACCCTGTACCCGTGGGTGTTCAACGTGTTCATGATTAACCCGCTGACCGTTGCGGTGGAGCTGTTCCACTATGGCTTCTGGCATCCGACGCTCCGTCCTGAGGATTTGGCGCTTCCTGCTTCGCAGGTGGTTCCGCATCTCTTCAGCTTCTGGACTCCGATTGCCATTGGTATTTCTCTGCTGACCGTTTTGATTGGTGATTTGCTCTTCCGTAAGTTTGAGGGCAACTTCGCCCAGGAGCTCTGATTCTGTGGATATTAAGAAGCTTGAGTTCCCGCCGGTGAGCCCGGATGCTCCCGTGGTGATTCACGTGGAGAATTTGGTGAAGCGCTTCGTTCTGCGCCACACCCGTTCGATGAAGGAAGCTTTTGTGTGGCTGATTAAGGGCCGCAAGGGTGATCTTTCGGAGAAGTTCAATGCGCTCAACGGCGTGAGCCTGGATATTCGTCAGGGCGAGCGTGTGGCTCTTCTGGGTCTGAACGGCTCTGGTAAGTCCACGCTGCTGAAGATGATTTCTGGCGTGATGCGCGCTGATGAGGGTGAGGTTCTTACTCGCGGCAATATTGCGGGTCTGATTGAGGTGGGCGCTGGTTTCCACCCGGATCTGACCGGCCGCGATAACGTGTACCTCAACGGCGCAATCTTGGGTATGACCAAGGATGAGATTGAGGCTTCCTTCGATTCGATTGTGGATTTCGCTGAGATTCACGACTTTATCGATACCGAGGTGAAGTTCTACTCTTCGGGTATGTACCTGCGTCTGGCGTTCTCGGTTGCGGTGCATACGAACCCGGATATCTTCCTGGTGGATGAGATTCTTGCGGTGGGCGATGAGCCGTTCCAGAAGAAGTGTATTGCGAAGATTCAGGAGCTGTGCTCTGCCGGTAAGACTCTTGCCGTGGTGAGCCATGACCTGGATTTGGTGTCTAAGATTTGTGACCGCGGCGTGGTGCTGGAGCACGGTAACCTGCGTTTTGACGGTCCGATTAAGGAAGCCGTGAAGGTGATTCGTGGCGGCGACTAACCGCTAGATGTATCGCTTGTGATGGGGCGTGTATTCCCGATGGGGGAGTGCACGCCCCTTTGCTGTACCCGAAAGTTGTGCACGAAAGTTGCGCCCGGGAAGGCGCTGCTGCTGGGTAGGGTTCTTGCGCTTTAGCAGGGGAGGCTGCGGCTTTTAAGACGAAATGTTACGTGTGCACCGAGTGCAATATGGCGGTGATTAATGGTGAGCGATTCGAGGGGCGTACCTGCAACTGTTCTGCAAGTCACAGCTGACTAGGCGTTTTGAATGTTGGTGCACGTTAGGTAACAATGTATGCAATTCTATGCATCAAAAATGCTCAAATACTATACTCGTAAATATTAAGGGGTGTTTTATTACATTTTGATAAATTTGATGCGCTGAGGGTAGGGTGATGGTGGCATTGATGTATCAATGCTTCACCGTATTCCACACAACCACACCACACACAGCATCGGATCATTTCAATGGAGAACACCGTACTGGATACCCGGGCGGAGCATCTAACTCTGCTCGAGGAGAATATCCGTGAGGCAATGCGCCACCGCAGCCTGGACCCGCACGAGGACCAGCATGCGGTGCGCGGGCTCATTGACGAGCACCTGACCGATTATGAGCAGCGGCGCGCCCGCATTTCCCTGCCGGATTTGGGTGACCGCGAATCCGTGATTCAGCGCCTGCACGATGAAATCTGCGGCTTTGGTGTGATTCAGCCGTTCCTCGATGATGAGAGCGTTGAAGAAATCTGGATTAACTCTCCCGATGAAATCTTTATCGCCCGCAACGGCGAAAGCGAATTGACCGGTCTGCACCTGAGCGCCGAGGCAATCAATAGCTTGCTGGAGCGCATGCTCAAGCCTTCGGGTCGTCGTGTGGACCTTTCTTCCCCGTTTGTTGATGCATCCCTGCCGGATGGCTCCCGCCTGCACGCGGTGATTCCGGATATTACTCGCAGGCACACGAGCATCAATATCCGTAAGTTCGTGGTGCGTGCCCGCCGACTGCCCGACCTGGTGCGCATGAACTCGCTGAGTGCCGGCGCGGCGTCCCTGCTGCACGCGGCGGTGGAGAGCGGCATGAACATCCTCGTTTCGGGCGCAACCCAGGCGGGTAAGACCACGATGCTGAACTGCCTGTCTGCATCCATTCCGCCGCGTGAGCGTGTGATTACGTGCGAAGAAATCTTTGAGCTCGCGGTTCCGCTACGCGATGTGGTGGGCCTGCAGTGCCGCCAGCCGAACCTTGAGGGCACCGGCGCGATTGAGCTGCGCCGCCTGGTCAAGGAAGCTCTGCGTATGCGCCCGGACCGCATCCTCATTGGTGAGGTGCGTGAGGCGGAATCCCTGGACATGCTCATTGCGCTCAACGCGGGTCTGCCGGGTATGTGCACGATTCACGCGAACTCGGCGCGTGACGCGGTGACCAAGATTTGTACCCTGCCGCTGCTGGCGGGCGAGAATATTTCCTCGGCGTTCGTGGTGCCGACCGTGGCGTCCTGCTTTGACATTGTGGTGCATTGCGGCCGCGATTCGCGCGGTCAGCGTCAGGTCGAAGAGATCAGCATGCTGGGTGGCCGCGTTGAGGACGGAGTGATTGAGATGTCCCCGCTGTTTGTGCGCCGTGACGGTCAGATGGTGTGCGTGGCGTTGGAGCTGCCGAACCCGGACCGTTGGATTCGTGCCGGTCACCGTCCTGAGCAGGTGCTGGCCCTCGCGAAAGCGGGTCAGTAATGCCTCTGTTTCTGAGCCTGATTTTGGGGTTGGGCGTCTGCCTGATTTACCTTTCCTGCTTTCCGGATAACGGCAAGCCGCCGAAGCCGAGTAACGACCCGGCGCTGGTTGTGGCGTTGCGTAAGGCGGGTATGCATTCGCTGACTCCTCGCACGTTCATGTGGGTGAGCGTTGCCAGTGGTGTGAGCGCGTCGGTTCTGTTGCTGATGCTTACTCAGCTTTTGCCGCTGGGTCTGCTGGGCCTAATTGGTGGTTTTGCGGCGCCTCGCGTGATTGTGAATCATCGTGCCCGCGCGGCGGATGCCCGTATTTGGCAGTTGTGGCCAGATGCGGTGGACCACCTGCGTTCGGCGATTCGTGCGGGTTTGTCCCTGCCGGAGGCGCTGATTCAGCTCTCGTACCGCGGCCCGGAAGAGCTGCGTGATGCCTTCGCCCATTTCTCCCGTGATTACCGTGCGTCGGGTGAATTTGTGCCGTCGCTGAACCGTTTGAAGGAGTACCTCTCTGACCCGGTGGCGGACACCATTATTGAGGCGTTGAAAATTGCCCGCGAGGTAGGCGGTTCGGACCTGGGTAAGCTGCTGGGCACGCTGAGTGATTTTCTGCGTGAGAATGCGCGTACCCGTTCGGAGCTTCTGGCGCGTCAGTCGTGGACTGTGAATGCGGCTCGTCTCTCCTGCGTGGCGCCCTGGTTTGTGCTGTGTCTGATGGCGACTCAGCCTGCCGCGCGCATGGTTTATAACTCGTTTGCCGGTGCGATGCTGATGATTGCCGGTGCCGCTATTTCTTTGGCGGCGTACCGTCTGATGCTGCGTATTGGTGAGTTGCCGCGTGAACGGAGGGTTTTCGGGTGAATCTGCCTCTGATTTTTGGTCTGCTGTTGGCGACCGGCGTGGGTCTGATTCTTTCGTCGGTGCTGAATACTCGCAGTATTTCGTTTTCTGATCGTGTGGCGTCGCAGCTGCGCGGTGAGACTCTGCGTGAGTCGCTGTTGAAGGAGCAGGAGCGCCGTGAGCCGAGCCTGTTGGAGGCGATTTCGGCCTTCTGCGCACCGCTTCTGCGTTCGTTGTCTTCGTCGTTGAGCGGCTCGTCGCTGAGCGATAGTTCGGTGCAGGAGCGTCTGCGTCGTGCTGGCTCTTCGCAGAGTGTGAGCGCATTTCGTGCTGAGCAGCTGCTGTGGGCTCTTGCCGGTGTGACCGTCATGAGTGCCTTGACCGTCATTGGCGTGGTGCAGGAGCGTTTCTCCATCCTGGTGGCTCTTGTGCTGGTGCTGGTGAGCGGTTTGAGCGGCTTTCTGGCGCGTGACTGGTGGCTGGGTGAGGCGGTGACTAAGCGTGAGAAGCAGCTGGTTGCTGAGTTCCCGGCGCTGGCGGAGATGATGGCGCTGTCGGTGACGGCGGGCGAGTCGGCGCTGGCGGCTTTGGAGCGTATCTGTTTGACCTCTCGCGGCGAGTTGGCTCGTGAGTTCTCTGAGATTTTGGCGCAGACCCGCACCGGTGTTTCGTTGCTGAGCGCGCTACAGGAGTTCGCGGAGCGTACTCGCGTTCCGGCGTTGAGCCGCTTCGTTGAGGGTATTGCTGTTGCGATTGAGCGCGGTACCCCTCTGGCTGATGTGTTGCGTGCGCAGGCTCAGGATGTGCGCGATAACGCTAAGCGTGAGCTGATGGAAACAGCCGGTAAGAAGGAGATTGCGATGCTCGCCCCGGTGGTGTTTTTCATCCTGCCGCTGACCGTAATTTTTGCGGTCTTCCCGGGCTTGTCGCTCATGCGTTTGAACTTTTAGATTTTGCGGCGGGTACACACCGTACCGGCTGCACTGCGGTGGGCTGGGCTGATTGCCTGGCGCGCCGCACCAACCACACACTACACCCTTTGATAGAAGGAGAAAATCATGTTTCGTCGTTTCCGCACCACCCTCACCGTGCTGATTGCCCTGGCTATCGCATCCGTGCTGGCTCTGCGCCTGAAGAACAAGCAGGATGACCCCGAGCGCGGCGACGTGCCCGGCTGGGTCATGATCACCATGATGAGCGCCGTGCTGGTTGCCGCTATCTTGGCGATTGCTCAGCCCGCTCTGACCAAGATGTTCAACGACGCGATTGCTCTGGTTCACCAGTAATGCGTAAGCCCCGCATCGCTTCTGAGCTGACTGCCGCTGAGCTATCCTCCGCGGAATATTCTGTGGAGGAGATCGAGCGCGGTGACGCCAGCACGGAATTCGTCATGGTCGGTGCGCTGCTGGTGTTGCTGACCATGGCGATTCTGCAGGTTTCTTTCGCCCTGTATGCACGAACCATGTTGGTGGATGCTGCGGCGGCTGGGGCACGTTACGGTACGATGCGTGACCGCACTCCGCAGGAAGGCATGGAGCGTACCCGTCAGCTGATTGAAGGGGCTCTTCCATCTTCGTATGCTGAGAATATTTCGTACCGTCAGAGTAGTGATTCTACGGGTGTGCGCACTTTGGAGGTGACGGTGAAGTCGCCGTTGCCGGTGCTGGGCCCGTGGGGTTTTCCGGATTCTATTGAGGTGAAGGGGCATGCGATTTATGCGGAGCATCGTTCCGGCGATTAGTGGCTTTTCGCTTCGGCAGCGGGTGAAGGAACGCCTGAAGAGCCGCTCTGGTCGGTCTCTTTCTGAGCAACACGACTCTGAAGAGGGTAGCGCCATTGTGGAGTTCCTGGGTTTGGGTATTACTCTGCTCATCCCGGTGCTCTACGGCATTCTGACGATTTTTAGCTTGCAGTCTTCGGTGATGGCGGCTCATGCGGCGAGCGCCCAGGTGGTGCTGTATGTGCAGGAGCAGCCGCAGGATTCGTCGGTGGGCCCGGATTTGGCTCAGCGTCTGGCGGTGCATGCTGCCGCTGATTACGGGGTTGAGCCCTCCGATGTGAGCGTGTCGTTGAGCTGTGCGTCGGGGGAGTGCGTCTCGGGTACGAAGGCGTACGCCACGGTGACGGTTCAGGCGCGTCTGCCGCTACTGCCTTCGTTTATGGGTGGCGGCGTGATTCCGGTGAGTTCTCATGCGACGAGTTGGGGGTCTGGTCATGCTGATTCCTAATGGTTCGCCCGCTCATCTGTTATCGCCGGCTCGCCTGCTTTCCTCTGTGCGGGAGCGCTACGCTAACGCATACCGTCGTGCCCGTCTACAGGTTCGTGCCCGTGTGCAGAGCCGGGCGCTCGCCTCTGACCCGCTCGCCTCAGACCCGGAAGAGGGCAGCATTGCCCCGTTGATTGTGGGCATGCTGGCGTTGCTTCTGCTCATCGGTTCGGTGACGGTGGCGATTACGGGCGCGTATCTGCAGACTCAGCATCTGCAGGATGTGGCGGACGCTCAGGCGAACTCGATTACCCGCACGATGCGCACTCCTGATGAGGCGAGTGGATCGGCGGCATGGGAGTATGCGAGTGCGTACCTGGCTGAGGTTCAACCGGGGCAGGATTTTCAGGCGTTGCGTCTGGAGAACGTGTCCGTGGATTCTGATCACGGTGTGCACGTGTACCTGTCGGCTCGTATTCGTCCGCCGCTGCTGTCGATTCTGGTGCCTGATGGTATTGAGGTAACCGCTCATGGTTCGTCGCGTTTGAAGACGAGCCAGGGCCCGTCCACCGATTAGTGCGTCCATCAACGGCGCACGGGCATATCGGCTCACTCGCTTATTGGTGTGTTGTGAGCCCCCTAGACTGCGAGGGTGCATCCGCAAGGTAGTGTAACGGCTAGCGGATGCGCCCTCGTTTTATGCCTTTTTATGTCTTCGTTGCGCGGGTTCTTCCCTCTGCCTGCCTTATCCTTCTGCGCTGTGGGCTGTTGCGGGCTGTAACGGCGGGACTTTCTGGCAGTTTCGCGATAGTGTTAAAAGCTATGGCATCCTTCGACTTTTCTGCTGAGATTAAAGAGCTTCGCGCGATTTTCACCTCTATTGCTGCTGTGAGCGATATTGAGGGGATTGAGCGCGCCATTGAGGACCTGTCTGCGCAGGCTGCCGCACCCGATTTGTGGGATGACGTGGAGAACGCGCAGAAGGTGACGAGCGCACTGTCGTATAAGCAATCGGAGCTGAATCGTCTGCGTTCGCTGTCTTCTCGCATTGATGATGTTGAGGTGATGGTGGAGCTTGCCGAGGCTGAGGACCCCGAGACTGCCGCCGAGCTGCTCGCTGATGCTGAGCGTGAGTGCGCTGAAATCCGCGCCAAGCTGGAGGAGCTTGAGGTGCTGGTGCTGCTGTCGGGTGAGTACGATCAGCGTGAGGCTGTGGTGACGATCCGTTCGGGCGCCGGTGGCGTGGATGCTGCTGATTTCGCGGAGATGCTGCTGCGCATGTACCTGCGTTGGGCGGAGAAGAACGGCTACCCGACGAAGGTTCTGGACACCTCCTACGCTGAGGAGGCGGGCCTGAAGTCGGTGACCTTCGAGGTGAACGCGCCGTATGCTTTTGGCCGCCTGTCGGTGGAAGCGGGTACTCACCGCCTGGTGCGTATTTCGCCGTTCGATAATCAGGGCCGCCGCCAGACTTCGTTCGCGGCGGTTGAGGTGATTCCTCTGATTGAGCAGACGGATGCTATTGAGATTCCCGAGTCTGAGATTAAGGTGGATGTGTTCCGCTCCTCGGGCCCGGGTGGTCAGTCGGTGAATACGACGGATTCGGCGGTGCGTATGACTCACTTGCCGACCGGTATTGTGGTGTCGATGCAGAATGAGAAGTCGCAGTTGCAGAACCGTGCGGCGGCTTTGCGCGTGCTGCAGTCTCGCCTGTTGCTGTTGCGTAAGGAGCAGGAGGACGCGAAGAAGAAGGAGCTTGCCGGCGATATTAAGGCAAGCTGGGGTGACCAGATGCGCTCCTATGTTCTGCATCCGTACCAGATGGTGAAGGATCTGCGTACCGGCTATGAGGAGGGTAATACCTCTAATGTTTTGGATGGCGGTTTGAACGCCTTTATTGATGCTGGTATTCGCTGGCGTGCTTCGGGGCGCGCGGCTGAAGAGAGCTAAGACGTATAAGGATTGAGTGATGGCTCAGAAAAAGAAGAAAGACGCGAAGAAGGACCCGAATAACGCGATTATTGCCCAGAATAAGAAGGCTCGCCACAACTACAACATTGTGGATACCTATGAGGCGGGTATTGTTCTGCTGGGTACTGAGGTGAAGTCTCTGCGTGATGGTGGGGCGTCCATTGTGGATGGTTTCTGCCAGGTGACCGATAACGAGTTGTGGCTCGAGGGTATTCATATTGCGGAGTATGGTTACGGTACGTGGACGAACCATGCGGCTCGTCGTCGCCGTAAGCTGCTGCTGCATCGTTCTGAGATTAATAAGTTGGCGCAGAAGCTGAAGGAGACCGGTTACACGGTGGTTCCGTTGAAGCTGTACTTCTCGAATGGTCGTGCGAAGGTTGAGATTGCTTTGGCGACCGGTAAGCGTGAGTATGATAAGCGTCAGGCTTTGCGTGAGCGTCAGGATGACCTGGAGGCGCGCCGCGCGATGCGTTACCGCAACCTCGGCTAGGGCTGAGGCAACGGCGGGATGCACCGCTGGTTCGGTGACTGCCTGTAGGGGCGGGGCGCGGTTCCTCGCGTATAATGGTTGAAAATTCGCGGTGTACCGCGAGCACCATACGTTTTTGAGGAGACACATGTCTGAGAACCCGAACTACCAGCAGAACCCGGGCGAGTTCATCCCCGCACCGCAGCAGGCACCCGCATACAACATGCAGGGCGGCTACCCCGGCTACCAGCCGACTCCGAGCTCGGCTCTGGCGATTGCTTCGCTGATTCTGGGTATTATTGGTCTGCTCTCTGGCTGGCTGATTTTCGGTGGCGCGCTGGGTCTGGTCGGCGTGATTCTGGGTATTGTTGCCCTGGTGAAGGTAAAGAACGGCACTGCCTCCGGTAAGGGCATGGCGATTGGTGGTATTGTCACCGGTGCGCTGGGCATGATTGTTGCTGTTGTTGTGCTGGTTCTGGGCTTGATTGGCATTGGCATGCTCAGCGAGTGCGCTGAGAATGCGGTGCAGGATTCGAGCGGTAACTATGTGTGCACCGTTCATGGTGAAACCATGACGATGAGCCCTAAGGAATATGAAGCTGTCCGCCGCTAAGCCGCGTTGAGCATATAGAGATGTGAAGGGACCGAATAGTGTTGAACTATTCGGTCCCTTGTTCTTTCTCGGCGCTGATTCTGCCCGATTGGTGGATTCTGGGCGCTGAATCTGAAATCTTGAACTTCACAGATGACCCAAATGACAGCTTATTTATATAATGGAACCGAACTCAGCGCGCAATGGTGCGTTGGGCGAGTATAAATTGTTCGCTGCAACTGTGAAGGAAAGAACGACGGATGTCTGAGAATAACTACGGAAACAACCAGGGGAACGCGCAGAACCCCTACGCTGCTCAGCAGCCTAATTCTTCCGCCCAGGGCTCGTACGGTCAGGATTATGGCCAGGCTCCTTCGGCTCAGAACACTTACGGCCAGGACTACGGTCAGAGCGCATCCGCTCAGAACAGCTACGGCCAGGCGCAGCAGAACTCGGGCCAGCAGTCTTCGGCTCAGCAGAGCCAGTACGGCCAGTTTGGTGCGCAGCCCTCTTCGCAGAATGCTTACGGCCAGAACGCTGCCCAGGGTGCTTCGGCACAGAACACCTACGGTCAGCAGCAGTACGGCTACGGTCAGGACGCATCCTACCAGGCTCAGCCCGCTCAGCAGAACCAGTACGGTTACGGCCAGGAAGCCTCGTACCAGGCTCAGCCTGCTGACTACAATTACCAGCAGAACTCTTACCAGCAGCAGCCTCAGCAGGACGCTTATGGTTACGGTCAGCCCGCAGGTTACCCGTATGCGGCTCCCATTGTGAAGAAGGCTCCCGGCATGGCGCTGGCTGCGATGATTCTGGGTATTGTGGGCGTCGTGACCGGTTTCTTCGTATTTGGTGCGCTGCTGGGTATCGCTGCGATTATTCTGGGCGCCCTGTCCCTGAAGAAGGTCAAGGAAGCTGGTGCGGGTAAGGGCTTCGCGATTACCGGTATCGTAACCGGCGCGGTGGCTGTCCTGTTCTCGCTGTGCATGCTCTTCGTGTACATTTCTGTTGCTCAGACTGCTGAGAAGTGCCTTGAAGTTGGTACCGATGACGGCCACGGTAACGTGGTGTGCCAGATTGGTGATAACCCGAACAACCGCATGACTGTTCCGGCTCACCGCTAAGTCTTAGCCGCCTAATTTTGGCTACCCAGCGCGGTACGCGAACGGGGTGAGGATCCCAGATTTTCTGGGGTGCCTCACCCCGTTTTCTGTGCCCGTGATTTTCTGCGCTCGCCGTGTTTTTTTGGTGCTAGCGGCGGCGGATGTTTCGGTGGCGGAGGCGCGCTAGCACTCTTCTCTGGTAGCGTTCTCTGTCAGTGAGAGCGCTGCGCGTGCGGGGTGGGTGACTTGCACGCCGTTAAACATCTTAGTTATACTGAATCTCTACCGTGTTTGAATGGCACCGCGGCATCAAGGTATGTCGAGGAAAACTTTCAGAGGACGGTGGGCTTTTTGATAAAAGCATAGGGGGATGATCGGTTTCGACGATGTGAGTTGAGATGGGTGAAGCGTGCCGAGGATGCAGGGTTATCTCGTTAACGCCCTCTGCAAAAAATTAAGTGCAGAATCTAAGCGCACTGACTTCGCACTCGCTGCCTAAGCGCGAGTTGCCGTCTGTCGGCCTGAGCATGCCTTTGGCTCAGTTACCGGCATCGACTTAAAAGGCCACTGCTGCTAGCCCTTGTTGCGGGGGTTAGCGGGACTTTTACGTGACTAGGTTCGTCGGTATATGTGTTTATGCAAGTACCGGAGCCGAAAAGTAGCGTTCGCATAAACTGCGCACGGAGAAGCCCCGTTGACGCCACATCGGACCGGGGTTCGATTCCCCGCATCTCCACGATCTCCCAACCGTCCGCTATCCCGTATGGGGTGCGGCGGTGATTATCGGTTCCAATCCAGAGGAAGAACCGCGGTAGGTTTCTACCACCCGGCAGGACGCCCTACGGCGTCACCTGCCGGGTATTTTTATGCCCAATTGTCGGTCTGTTCTGGGGTGTGCCGGCGTGCTCGTGGGTTGGGCGTCAAAAGGTTTGGGGTAACGTCAAAAAGTATGGGCTGGCGTCGAAAGGTTTAGATGGACAACATCTTCATCCGCACCGACCATGCCGGGAACATCAAACCCGACAAAGAAAAATCCACCGAGAAGGTCGACGGCGTGGTGGCCACTATCATGGGCCTCGACCGCGCGATTAGATGCGGCAGCGGACCCGACACTGAGAGTGTGTATGACAGAAGAAGCATATTTTTCAGTAATGTAAATTTACGTGTTACATCTGACGAGACTCTCTGATAGACTGCTGAGTAGTAACGTAAGATACGTCACTATGTGACGTGGGAATGCAAACATAACCGCAATTTCTGCTTGGAATCGGGGGTTAGCTGCTTCTACGATTGCAAGAGCTTTAGGGCCAGCATTCGTTGGTGGTTTTGGAAAAGCCATTGGAGGTCCGGCAGTAATTGCCGCTGCGCTAGCTGTTGCAGCAGTGTCCTGCACTCTTTAATCTGGGAGAGGTCCAATGCGTACGAAGAATATATTTACACTAGGATTTTTTCTCACTATTGTTCCGGTGTTCTGGGTGATTATCTCATTTGCCAGAGACGGGGAGTTCTTTAATCCAGTATCAATTCTAAGTGCAATTTTAGGAGGTCTTTTGGTCACTTTTGCAGCCAGAAGGACGCTTGAGAGTGATTCAAAGTTCCCTAAGGGGCCTCCTAAGGGACCTAGCGTGTAAAACATCGCTTAGAAGTTTCTAAGAGGAAGAACCGCGGTAGGTTTCTACCACCCGGCAGGACGCCTCACCGCGTCACCTGCCGGGTATTTTTATGCCCAATTGTCGGTCTGTTCTCGGGTGTACCTGCGTGGGTGTATCGGCGTGCCCGAGGGTGCTCAGGTGACCGCATTGTAATGAGAACGTCATCAGAGAAGACGAAAACGCACCCTATGCCGTAGTATCGAAGGGTAGATATCGTTGTTCGGCGTTGATTGTTCATTCAATCTCACCGGTAACATTCGAGAGCAACCACAGAGCCACAGATTAGCCGGTCATAGGGATGCCGCCGCTACGATGCGGTAGCTACATACCCGCTATGACGACCACTCAAGGACACACCATGGAAAACCAGATTCCCGCCCCCTCCTTCCCGGAGCAGAACAACGCAAACTCCCTGCAGCCGGTACCTGCAGGCGTCGCACCCGGCGCTCCCCTCGGCGCAGCACCCGCACCCGCCCTGGGCGTGGCACCCGCTAACGTGCGCGACCGCGACGACAGCTACCAGCGCATCCCGGACATCTACCGGGTGCCGGCTGAGCACCGCCGCCCCTACGGTGAGACCACCGGCGACTTCCGCGGCCCCGGCTACTTCTACTCTATCGGCGCGTTCGGCGCCTCCCTGGGCGCCCTGGCACTGACCCTCTACGCGTGGGTTCAGGTCGCGGCACTCCACTCTGAAGCAACGCTCAACTCCCGCGGCTATAGTTCCTCTGAATATAGCTCCAGCCTGAGCCTGAGCCCCAATATCATGGTGATTGCTCTGCTGCTCGTGGGTCTGATCCCGGTAGGCGTGTCTATCTGGCTTGCCATCTACTCGGCGAAGGTGAACTCCGGTCACACCACCAAGTACACCTCGAAGATGACGACCTTCAACATTCTGGCGTACATCATCTCGGGTCTGAGCCTGCTGGGTCTGCTCGGAACCCTCACGATGCTGTCCTAAAACAGGCAATACGTGCTCTCATAGCGATAATAGCGAGGCGGCGGCTTTCCACTTACCGGAAAGCCGCCGCCTCGCTATATTTTTACTGCCTCGTACTCCAAAGGAGGGGCAGAAACTAGGAACAGGGTGCGAGCGCCTCCAGCACCTGCTGCTGGACCGCCGCCGTATTACTTGCCACCAGGGACACCGGGTGCACGCCGGAGACCGAAACGCCCGCGTGCTCGGGCAGGTCACCCTCCAGGGTGGAGGCGACGCCGCCAGCCTCGCGGATCAGCGGTAGTAGCGCCGCCACCTCGTAGAAAGACAGGGATGCGTCCACGACGGTGTCCACGGCACCCTCAGCGAGCATACACGCCGCCCAGAACGAACCGTACGCGCGAGAATGACCAACTGAGCTCAGAAGCTGTACAAGCTCGCCAGAGCGGTCCACAGCGCCTTCAGAAGCCGCCTTCCAGGAGGAGAGGTCGGTGTACGCGGCAGACAGCTGATCCAACTGAGTCAGCGAAGACGCCTCAAGACGAGTCGCCTGCGCCAAAGACTTACCGGTGTACGCCCCCGAGCCGCGAGCAGCCCACCAGCGGCGACCCAGCGCGGGTGCAGACACCACACCCACCACCGGCTCACCCTGATCCAGCAGAGCAATCAGAGTCGCCCACACCGGCACGCCGCGGCGAAAATTATCCGGCTCAGCAATCGGCGCAATCACCCACTGGCGCGACGCCTGACCGTTATAGCCGGCATGCGCACCGGCAATACCGTCACGAGTACGCACACGCGACAGCTGCGCGCGCAGAAGCTCCTCAACCTCCTGAGCCACACCCGAGGCGTAATCGTCAGGCTCCTGCACCGGCACCTGCGGTTCTACGGGCTGCTGAGCAGCCTGCTGCCACGGCGCCAACGGTGCCGCAGCGGGTGCCGCCTCGGCGGGCTCTACCACCTCGGAAGCGGGGGAGAAGACCGGGCGGTCACGAAAACGCATAGCGCTCACACGATCGACGCTATCGGCAAGAATATGCGCAAGACGCAAATCGTCGGTGTACTGCTGGGGACGGCTCATAGTAATGCTCTTCTTCAGTATTCGGTGATGTAGTCAGCAAAAATGTGTGTGTAGTGCCGTGTGTAATACAGGGCAGAGAACCTAGACGAGAGCGCCCAGTTCCTTCTCCGAATCGCCCTCTTCAGGAGTCAACAGCAGCAGCTTACGCAAGGACTCCAGGCGGGCGGGACCGCTCTCACCGGCATGACCGGCAGCAACGTACGCCTCCAGACCGCACTCGGGAGCCTGCGCCGCGTGAGTACACGCCTTCGGACAATCCGCCGCACCCGGTGCCAGATCCACGAACGCCTCCACGACGGTCTCCGGCGGCACATGCGCCAGACCGAAAGAACGAATACCCGGAGTGTCAATAATCCAGGTGCCCGGCTCCATCGGGTCGCCATTCGCATTCACCGGACGCAACGCCAACGCCGACGAGGATGTGTGGCGGCCACGGCCCGTCACCGCGTTCACATGGCCGGTCGCACGCTCAGAGCCGGTCAGCGCATTCACCAGGGTTGACTTACCCACACCCGAATGGCCCAGAAGCACCGACACCTGCCCCAGCAGCTCCTGCAGAAGCTCCTGAACCGGTGCCGACTCCAAACCGGCAGCGCCCTCCTGACTCGGCGCCAAACCATCCGAAGACGAAGACAGCACAATCTTCAAACCGCTCGCCGCATAGTAATCCAGCAGGTTCTGCGGGTACCGCACATCGGTCTTGGTAATGCACAGAATCGGTTCAATCCCGGCGTCAAACGCCGCCACCACGGCACGGTCAATGAAGCCGGTGCGCGGCTCCGGGTTCGCCGCAGCAACCACAATCACCAGCTGCTGAGCATTCGCCACGACCACGCGCTCCGACGGGTCGGTGTCGTCGGCGCTACGGCGCAGAATCGAGGTGCGCTCGCCCAGACGTACAATGCGCGCCAGGGTATCCTTCGCGCCGGAGGTATCACCCACCAGGTCCACAAAGTCGCCGGTCACAATGGCGGTGCGGCGCAACTCCTTAGCGCGCGCCGCAATGAGGGTACGCTCCTTCTCGGTACCCTCATCAACAACGACCGACCAGCGGCCGCGGTCCACCGTAATGACCCTGCCACGAATCGCTTCTTTGAAGGTCGGGCGGTCCTTCGTGCGGGGGCGGGAGCCCTTCTTGTTCGGGCGCACGCGCACATCCGACTCATCCCATTCGGAGAAATCGCGCACGTTCATGCGGGAAGAACCCATTTAGAAGACCTCCTGGTCGGCGGTAACGTCAGAGGTGGAAGCGCCGGCCTGCCATTGCGCCAGCATGTCCTCCCACATTGCGGTAAATTCGGGCATGGTCTTAGCCACGGTGGCTACGTTCTGCACCACCACATTGGGGCGGCGCAGACCAATAATCGCAGCGAAGGTTGCCATGCGGTGATCGTCGTAGGTGCGCGCCAGAACCGGCGCAGCCTCAGCGGTAGCGGGGATGGGCGCCTCGATCACCAGCGAATCGGCGGTGTCGTGGGCGGTACCTCCCAGGCGGTTAATCTCAGCGGCGAGCGCGGCGAGGCGGTCCGTCTCATGACCGCGCAGATGCGCAATGCCGGTCAGCTCAACGCGGCCCTTCACGAAAGCGCAGGCAGCCGCCATGGTCGGCGCCAGCTCACCACCGGCAGACAGGTCAAAGGAGAAGTCACCCTCGGGAAGCTGTGCCGGACCGGTCACGGTCAGACGGCCCTCAGCGTAGCGAACCTGCGCACCCAGCGCGGGCAGAAGCTCACGCCACATATCGCCCACCTGGGTCGTACCCGCCGAAGAATCAGCCGCGGGTGCAGGCCAGTGAGGAATAGTCACCGACTCGCCAGTGACCACGGCGGCGGCAAGGAACGGACCGGCATTCGACAGGTCCGGCTCAATGGTCATCTCAAAGCCGGAGAAAGAACCGGGGTGAACCGTCCAACGGTACTCGCCGCCCTCTGTTTCGTTGCCTTGGTTCGGGTAGTGTTCCTGCACCCGAATACCCATCTGGCGTAGCGCCTCCACGGTCATCTGAATGTGCGGGATGGACGGCACCGAAGAGCCCTCGTGCACCAGCACCATGCCCTGCGGCAGGCGAGGCGCCATCAGCAGCAGAGCCGAAACGAACTGGGACGAGGTCGAAGCATCAATACGAACCACGGGCGCCTCAGAAACCCCCTCTACGCTCGCCAGACCGGGGGAGCGCAGCACGAAGGGCAGAGCGTTCTCGCCCTGCTCACAATCTACCTGCACACCCAGCTGACGCAGACCCTCCAGAACCGGACCCATCGGACGCTGACGAGCGTGCGGGTCACCGTCAAAAGCGAACTCACCCGGCAGTAGCGCCGCCAGAGCGGGCACAAAACGCATCACGGTACCCGCAAGACCGCACTCAATCGACACGGTGCGCGACTGAGCGGAATGCGCTTCCACAAAGCTCAGGGGAGTGACTTTTACATCCGGACCGAACGGCGAATCGGTCGGCACCAGCTCAATACCCGCACCCAGCTGACGCAACGCCTCAATCATCAGCGCCGAATCGCGCGAATGTAGCGGCGCACGCAAATACGAGGGGGAATCAGCCAGAGCCGCAAGCAACAGATAACGGTTCGTGAGCGACTTAGAACCCGGAATATGCACCAGAGCGTTCTTGCCAGCGGCTTCGCTGGAGGCGGGTGCCAGGGGAGCGGGCCAATCACCGGGGGAAATCTGCACTGCTGCGTCGCTCATACATCCTCTTCTGGTTCAAATCATGGGGAGGGCGCAGACTCAGAGACGCTGCGCCGGTTGATGTCTACCCCTATTCTACCGGTTGAGGGTTTGCGAGCCGCTGAGGGCTCCAGCGATGAGATAGGCAGCGCGAACCAGACAACACGAACCAGACAGCGCGAACCAATCAATACGCGTAAAGGCGGCGCACCGTTATTGGTGCACCGCCTTCACTCATCATCAGATGTCTGTACCCCCAGCGGGGCAACAGCTTGGGGCAGCTTAGAGGTTCGCCTCGGTGCAGAATTTCTGCACGTCCTGCAGCAGGCGAGCCTTCAACTGCTCGGGCGCCTGCTGAGCGCACGAAGAACGCATCTTCTCACGAATCATCAGCTCAAAGTCCTTCACATCCGCGCACTCGGGGCAGGCATCCAGATGCGCCTGAACCGTGCGCAGCTGCTCGGGGCTCAGCTCCCTATCGAGGAATTCGTAGAGGCGCTTGAGGGCCGCCGAGCAGGGCTGGCCGCCGCAATCCTCCAGCGACTCAGAAGCCGCGGAGGCTTCGGGGACAGAAGAATTCTTGTCTGTGGTTGACATCGGGGTTCCTTTCACACGGAAGGTATAAAGCGTTAGGGGAGTCTAGCCCCAACCGCATGGGGGGGGCTAGCTCACGTGTAGAAGAGCGAATCTAAGAATCCGCAGGCGCCTCGGAGCCAGAGCCCGCCGGCGGGGACTTTACGCCCTTGGCCGCCTTAGTGCCCTTGGTAGCCTTTGCCGGCTGCCCCTTAGTGCTCGCCTTCGCGGCTGCTTTTGCCTCAGCCTTCGCTTCTGCCTTTGCGATGGTCGACGGACGCAGACCGTTCTCACGTGCATAATCAAGCAGCTTCTCACGCAGAATACGGCGGCCACGATGCAGACGAGACATCACCGTGCCCAGAGGGATATCCAGAATCTCCGCAATATCCTTGTACGCGAACCCCTCCACATCGGAGTAGTACACCACCATGCGGAAATCCTCAGAGAGCTCGTTCAGAGCCTCACGAACCTCCGTATTCGGCAGGGCACTCAGCGCCTCCACCTCAGCAGAACGCAGACCCACCGCATCATGCTCACCGGCCTGAGCCAGCTGCCAATCCTCCACCGTCTCACCCTGAGACTGCTGTGGCTCACGCTGACGCTTACGGTACAAATTGATGTACGTATTCGTCAGGATGCGGTACAGCCACGCCTTCAGGTTCGTACCCTCGGTGAACTGGTGGTACGAAGCAAAAGCCTTCATGTAGGTTTCCTGCACCAGGTCTTCAGCATCGGCAGAGTTGCGGCTCATCCGCAGGGCGGCAGCGTAGAGCTGATCCACATACTGCATAGCGTCCGCGGTAAAGCGTTCGCGTAGCTCGCGGGTATCCGCCGCGGTGTTGGTTTCAGCCATGTTTCTCCTCTACAGGAACGCGCCAGGCGTTCACTTCCATAACGTAGAATTCTTCTCTTTATTCCGCAGAATGCGCACAAACATCTGCGGGTAAAGCAAAACCCCGGGTCCGAATAATATCCGAAACGCCGGGGTTTTAAAGTGTATGCAAGATACCTTATGCGTTGGGGCGCTTACCGTGGTTTGCGCCGCCCTTACGACGGTCCTTGCGCTTACGACCGCGCTTGCTCATCAGAGCCTCCTTATAGTGTTCATGGATGCACGCCCCACCTTGGCGGTGCGCGCTCCCTATTACCTGCCCTAGCAGAGGCGGTCACCGAAAACCGGTGGCCCACGCTATAAGGGCAACGCCGTCTATTTTTTCATAGAAACGGCATGATTGCATCTTGGAACCGGGATATGAGCTAAAAAACACGAACTTTCTTCGCATCAGCTCACAACCCCAGCGGGGGGAGCGGGCTCTTAGCCGTGCTCAGGAATGTTCAGCCAGTTGTACCAGCCGCGGTGCAGAACCAGCCACGCCATCAGACCGTAACCGGACTGACCCGGACGGCCGTCATTAGCGGCAAGGTCGTTGCGCCACTGCTCGTGGTGAAGCAACGGGTTGAACGTATCCACGTACACGTGGTTACGGCGGGTCACCACATCCGCGTATGCCGCCGACAGGTCAGCGATACGGCGGTTACGCTCAGCGTCCAGGGTCGGCGGCGGACCAACAACCAGAACCTTAATGTTGTTCTGCGACGCCATGTCCACAATGTTCGCCAGGTTCAAACGCGAACGAGCGCTGGTCAGACCCAAATCAATGTCAAAGGTCGACGGAGCAATAATGAGGCGGTTATCAGCACCGGGAACGAAGCGGCGGCGCGCCTCCTCGAACCAGCGTGCATTCAGCTGCTCGCTACCTTCATTGGGGGCGGCAAGGTTATATGCCGCAATGGATGCGGTGGTCTGCGGGGTGCGCGCCATAACACGGCCAAACCAGCCGAGGGTACGGGGATCGCCAACACCGGCGAGCAGGTCATCGCCGACTGCCACAATTCGAATATTGCGTTGCTCCACGGAATTCTTTCTTCTGCAGTATGCGCCCGCCGTGAGAGGCGGCAAGGCACGTGAGTAATAGTCTTTATATCTAGGATAAGCGCTTACCGGCCTCTTTTCGAACTTAATACCCTATCCGGTAAGTATCCGAGACTAAAAAACCCGTCTGCCCACCAGAAACATCTGACGGGAAGACGGGTTTTGAAGAGCTAAATCATCAGCCGATTAGCTGTAGAAGACCTTAGCCTTCGAAGACCTGCTTGAGCAGAGCCTCAGCCTCAGCTGCGTGCAGCTTACCGGTACCAGCAGCCGGGGAAGCAGCTGCGGAGCGGGAAGCCAGGCGCATACGGCGGTCAATCAGCGGCTGCAGGTTGAGAGCCATGAACGGCCACTGACCCTGGTTAGCCGGCTCGTCCTGAGCCCACACAACGTCGGTAGCGTTCGAGTACAGAGCCAGCTGCTCCTTGATCTCCTGCTCGGGCAGCGGGTACAGCTGCTCCACCGAGACAATAGCGGTCTTGGTGTCGCCGCGGCGCTCGCGCTCAGCTTCCAGATCGTAGTAGAGACGACCGGATACGAAGACCACACGCTCAACCTGAGCCGGGTTAATACCCGAACGGTCACCAATCACCGGCTGGAACGAACCCTCGGTGAAGTCCTCGATGGAGGACGCAGCAGCCTTCAGACGCAGCAGCTGCTTGGGGCTAATCACCACGAGCGGCTTGTACGGACGGTGCTGAGAGTGGCGACGCAGCAGGTGGAAGTGCGAAGCCGGAGTCGAGGGGCAAGCAACAGTCATGTTGTTCTCAGCGCACAGCTGCAGGTAACGCTCAACACGAGCCGAGGAGTGGTCAGGACCCTGACCCTCGTAGCCGTGAGGAAGCAGCATAACCAACGAGGAACGCTGGCCCCACTTCTGCTCGGAGGAAGACACGAACTCGTCAATGATGGTCTGAGCGCCGTTTGCGAAGTCACCGAACTGAGCCTCCCACACCACGAGCGAGTCGGGGCGCTCCACCGAGTAGCCGTACTCGAAGCCGAGAACGCCGTACTCAGAGAGGAAGGAGTTGTAGATACGGAACTTGCCCTGGTCCTCAGAGAGGTGCTCCAGCGGCGACCACTCTTCATCAGTGATGTGGTCGTGCAGAACAGCGTGACGCTGAACGAAGGTACCGCGCTGAACATCCTGACCGCTCATACGAACGTCGGTGCCCTCCATCAGCAGCGAACCGAAGGCGAGCAGTTCACCCATACCCCAGTTCACGTTGCCGGTGCGGCCCATCTCAACGCGCTGCTCCATGAGCTTCTTCAGCTTCTTGTGGACGGTGAAGCCCTCGGGAGCCTTACCGAACGCGTCAGCGATGTGCTGCAGAGTCTCACGGGAGATTGCAGTCTTACCGCCGTGAACGACCTCGGTGTTCTGCTGAGCAGCGGGCAGTTCCAGACCGGAAACGTGCGCGCCAGCAGGAGCCGGTGCAGAAGACTGAGTCTCGACGAAGATAGCGTCCAGCTTCGAGTGGTAGGAGTCCAGAACTTCGTCTGCCTCTTCCTGAGAGACATCGCCACGACCGACCAGGTCCTGTGCGTACAGGGTGCGGGTCGAGGGCAGGACGTCAATATCCTGGTACATCTTCGGCTGGGTCATCGACGGATCGTCAGCCTCGTTGTGACCGCGGCGGCGGTAGCAAATCAGGTCAATGACAACGTCGCGACCGAAACGCTCACGGTACTCGAATGCCAGGCGTGCGGCGCGAACCACTGCATCCGGGTCATCAGCGTTGACGTGGAAGACCGGAGCCTTGGTCATACGCGCAATGTCGGAGGCGTGGGTTGCGGTGCGGCCGTCGTTCGGCAGGGTGGTGAAGCCAATCTGGTTGTTCACCACAACGTGCACGGTGCCGCCGGTGGTGTACGCCTTCAGGTCAGCCATCTGCAGGGTCTCCATGACGATACCCTGGCCAGCGAACGCTGCGTCACCGTGAATCAGGATCGGCAGGACCGGGTGACCCTCAACGCCCTGCTCGCGGTAGACGTCCTGCTTAGCGCGGACGATACCCTCGAGCACGGTGTTTGCAGCCTCAAGGTGCGAGGGGTTAGCAGCCACGTACACCTGGGTCTGCTTACCGGAATCGGAGGTGAAGACACCCTCGGTACCGAGGTGGTACTTCACGTCACCGGAGCCACCCTCGTAGGGTGCTGCGGTGCCGGAGAACTCACGGAAAATCTGGGCGTAGGACTTACCAGCAATGTTGGTCAGCACGTTCAGGCGACCGCGGTGTGCCATACCAATGGCTACGCCCTTCAGGTCGTTGTTAGCGGCCTTGTCCAGAACAGCGTCCAGCAGCGGAATCAGGGACTCGCCGCCCTCCAGGGAGAAGCGCTTCTGACCCAGGTACTTGGTCTGCAGGAAGTTCTCGAATGCCTCAGCCTCAACCAGCTTGGAGAGAACACGCAGCTGCTCCTCGCGGGTGGGCTTAGCAACGCCGCGCTCCAGGCGCTCCTGGAACCATGCGCGAACCTCGGGGTCCTCAGAGTACATGTACTCAACGGACAGGGAGCCGGAGTATGCCTCGTGCAGGCGCTCCAGGATGGTGCGCAGCGGCAGACGCTCGGAACCGCCGAAGCCACCGGTCGGGTAGACGCGGTCCAGATCCCACAGGGTCAGGCCGTAGTTCTCCAGCTTCAGGTCCGGGTGCGAACGCATCTTGTAACCAACGGGGTTGGTTGCTGCGGTCAGGTGGCCGTGCACGCGGTACGCGTGAATGAGCTGCTGGATACGTGCAACCTTGGAAATCTCGTGAGCGTCATCGACGTGGTTGTCGCGTGCCCAACGAACCGGCTCGAAAGGAACCTTCAGGTCGCGGAAGATTGCGTCGTAGAAGTCGTCGCCGCCGAGCAGGTAGTGCTCAACCAGCTTCAGGAACTCACCGGAACCTGCACCCTGAATGACGCGGTGGTCGTAAGTGCTGGTCAGGGTGATGATCTTGGACAGACCCTGCTGGGTGATGAGCTTCTCGGACAGGCCGCGGAACTCAGCCGGGTACTCCAGCGCACCCACACCGATGATGGCTGCCTGGCCCTTGGAGAGGCGGGGCACCGAGTGGACGGTACCAATACCACCGGGGTTGGTCAGCGAAACAGTGGTGCCGCGGAAGTCCTCAATGGTCAGCGCGCCGTTACGGCCACGCTTAACGATGTCGTTGTACGCATCCCAGAACTCGCGGAAGCTCAGCTGCTCAGCACCCTTGAGGTTCGGAACGACCAGGTTACGGGAACCATCGGGGCGGGGCAGGTCAATAGCCAGACCAAAGTTCACGTGTGCGTTGTGGATTGCAACGGGCTTGCCCTTCTCGTCCACACCGTAGGTCACGTTCATCGAAGGCATCGCTGCCACTGCGCGAATCACAGCGTAACCAATGATGTGGGTGAAGGAAACCTTGCCGCCGCGGGTGCTTGCCAGGTACTTGTTGATAGCTGCGCGGTTCTCAATGAGCAGCTTTGCGGGGACCGCACGAACGGTGGTTGCGGTGGGGACAGTCAGCGACTCTTCCATGGTCGTGACGACTGCCTTAGCAGGGCCGCGGAGGGGGACAATCTTGTCTTCAGCAGGTTCCACAGTTTCAGCCTTCTTGGTAGCAGCGGGAGGGGTGGGGTTAGCAGGCGCAACCGCAGGCTTCGGTGCCGCGGGAGCGGGAGTTGCAACAGGTGCGGCAGGCGCAACCGGTGCGGCGGGTGCCGCAGCGGGAGCTGCACTAGCGGTACCGGCGCCTCCCAGCGCCTTGTCGATGGTCTCAAAAATGGGCCACCATGAAGGGTCCACGAGGTTCTTGTCCTTCTGGTAACGCTCGTACTGTTCTTCAACGAACCATTCGTTACCGGCAAATTCCTCAGGCACCAGATGTTCTGGCAGATTTGGCACGTTAAACGCCTCTTCCAATTAGTGTGAATTTATCCGTCGCGTCCGGGACTCTCCCCGGCATAGACGACCCGCGTCTTCGAGGGGCGAATCATCACGCTGAGCATGTGCGCATCGCCTAAGATGGTGGCCGTATGTGCGGGGTGTGCACCGTACAAACCTGCCTAGCGTGCCGTGAACGTCGGAGTTCATCCGCTTGCATGGCGGCACACTCATGCTCCTATGTATAAGTGTAAAGAGAATCACGGTGAACTTTCCAGCTCATCGCGCCATATCCGCAATGCAATTTTTCACTCTTATGGATTAGCAATGAGCCGCGTGCGCAACAAGTGCTGTCTTGCGCTTGTGAGCAGGCACTCTACAGCACCGGGAAGAGACGAAACCTTCGCTAAAATATGGGGTATGGATGACCCTTTGAGTAAGACTCTGACTACTAGCCAGCGCAGAATACTGCCCGCGTACTCTGCGCAACACGGCACTGTAGCACCCAAAAACACCACCTCCGATGCTCAGCATCTGGACAGCCTGGTTGCGGGGCTGCCCCGCCAAGCCCAAGGCGCAGCACACCAGTCGATGGAGGCGGTGGCTGAGTGGATCTGATTCTCCTACTCATCGGCCTGCTCCTCATCCTGGGAACGGGCTTCTTCGTTGCCGTAGAGTTCTCCCTCGTGGCACTCGAAACCGCAACCGTGCAGCAGGCAAAGGACTCCGGCGATAAAGCAGCCGACGCCGTCCTGCGCTGCCTCAAGACGCTCTCTACTCAGCTCTCCAGCTGCCAGATCGGCATCACCATCACCACGCTACTGACCGGGTACACCCTCGACGCCGCCATCAAGGCGCTCACCACCGGCGCCATCAGCAGCCTGGGTCTGCCCACCAGCGTGACCGACGTACTCACCTTGGTGCTGGCGATGCTCATCGCAACCCTGCTCTCCATGGTCGTCGGCGAACTGCTGCCCAAGGGCCTCGCCATCGCCGAACCCTACGACGTGGCACGCCGAGTTGCCCCCGCGCAGCTGGCATTCACCCGCGTCATGTCCCCGCTCGTGCGCATCATGAACGGCTCCGCCAACTGGATCCTCGGACGCTTCGGCATGGAAGCCAAAGAAGAACTCTCCGCGGCACGCACCCCCGAAGAGCTCTCCTCCATGGTGCGCCGCTCCGCAGAAGAAGGCACCCTCGACTCCGACGCGGCACGCTTCGTGGACCGCACCCTGCGCTTCTCCGAGCTGACCGCCTCCGAAGTCATGACCCCTCGCGGCCAGGTCTCCATGCTCGAAGACACCGCCCCCGTTGCCGAAGTCATCAAGCTGGCACGCTCCACTGGCCACTCCCGATTCCCCCTCTACAAGGGCGACCACGACAACATCGTGGGCGTCGTACACGTGAAGAAGGCAGTCGGTGTTCCCCCGGAGGTTCGTGAAACCCTCGAAGCCGGCGCCCTCGCAGAAGACGTGCTGCAGGTCCCCGAAACCCTGCACCTGGACGCGCTACTCACCCAGCTACGCCAGGGCGCCCTGCAGCTCGCCGTAGTCCTCGACGAATACGGCGGAACCGCAGGCATCGCAACCCTCGAAGACCTCGTCGAAGAAATTGTCGGCGAAGTCTCCGACGAACACGACCGCGGCCGCACCGAACGCCCCCTACGCTACGGCAACGGCGACTGGGTGTTCTCCGGCCTGCGCCGCCCCGACGAAATCAACACCCTCATCCCCGGGCTCGAGGTTGAGGAAAGCCCCGAATACGAAACCGTCGGCGGCTTCATGATGGAACGGCTCGGACGCATCCCCGAAGTAGGCGACAGCGTCCCCGTACCCGGCGGCACCCTGCGCGTTGACACCCTTGAAGGCCGCCGCGTGGACCGCATCCGATTCACCCCCGCACCTAGCGCACAGGAACAGACCGAGAAGGGAGGCAACGCATGAACGACTGGGTAGCTATCGCACTGCTCGTCATTCTGCTCGCCGGTAACGCCTTCTTCGTCGCCGGTGAATTCGCCATCATGTCCACCCGACGAGCACAAATCGACCCGCTCGCCGAAGAAGGCAACAAGCGAGCGCAGACCGTTATCTACGCGCTAGAGAATGTCTCGCTCATGCTCGCCACCTGCCAGCTGGGCATCACCATCTGCTCCCTGCTGATTCTGAACGTCTCAGAACCGGCGCTGCACCACATGCTGGAGGTGCCCCTGCACCTGGTCGGCCTGCCCCACGCAATCGTGGACGTAATCGCCTTCGGCATCACCCTAATCCTGGTCACCTACCTGCACGTGATCTTCGGCGAGATGGTTCCCAAGAACGCCGCCGTGACCCTCGCCGCCCGCGGCGTGGCCCTCTGGATTGTGCCGACCCTGGTGACCTTCTCCAAGATCTTCGCCCCCGTAGTCGCCCTGCTGAACAACCTGTCGAATAAGCTGCTGGCGCTCATGAAGGTCGAAGGAAAGGATGAGGTCGCCTCCACCTTCACCCTGGGCGAGCTGCAGACCATCGTGGCAACCTCAACCGCGGAAGGCACCGTGGAAGACGACGCCGGCGTGATTGAAAGCGCCCTCGAATTCACCGAGAAGGACGTCTACGAAATCATGGTGCCCGGCGATAAGCTCGTCACCCTGCCTTTCGGCAGCACCCCCGCTGAACTGGAACGCGCCGTGGCACGCAGCGGCTACTCCCGCTTCGTCATTACCGACAGCGACGGAACCTACATGGGCTACCTGCACGTGAAGGACGCCCTCGCTATCGCCCCCGAGCGGTTCGAGGAGCCCTTCCCCTGGTACAAGCTGCGTTCCCTGGATACGCTCACCCCGACTACCGATATTGACGATGCGCTCGCCTCCATGCAGCGTAGCCGAACCCATATCGCGCAGGTTATGGATGAACAGGGCGTAACCCTCGGCGTGGTCTTCCTCGAAGACGTGCTGGAGGAGCTCGTCGGCGAAATCAACGACACCACCCAGGATGCGGTGCGTGAGCGTGTACGCCGACAGCAGGCGCGCGAAGCCCAGTAATAAGCCCAGTAGCCGCATCGTGAGATATTCCGAATAAAACAGGGAAATCTTGAACACACAGCCCGCCCCGTACTCTCGTGAACAAGAGCGCGGGGCGGGCTGTTTTGCGGTCAAAAACGGCTTACGGATGCACCCAAGGGGCACTCTCAGACGGCGGTATGAAGCGGCAGTATAAAGTAGCGGTGGGGGAGCGCAGTAGGCTGAGCTAACTATCCCTGCTACATAAGCTTCCAACAGGGAAAAGGGTTGCCTAACAGCACCCAAATGACAACAATAAAGAGTTGTTTATACGGGTGTGCGCATGATGTAGTTAAGGAACCTACAGACTAGAACGAACCGAAAGAGAGCCCTCATGTCGCACCCGAAGATCACCCGCAAGCACTTCCTCACCGCAATGGGCTCACTCGCAGCGTCCTCCCTGCTGCTGGCAGGCTGCGCAACCGAGAACAGCACCTCCGGTTCGTCCTCCTCGGCTGGCTCCAACAAGGGCAAGGTGAAGGTCGTCGCCTCCACCGACGTCTACGCAGACATCGCCAAGCAGGTCGGCGGCGACTACATTGAGGTCACTGCGCTCATTGCCTCCACCAGCACCGACCCCCACTCCTACGAAGCCACCAGCGCCGACCGCCTCAAGGCAAAGGACGCTTCCCTGATCGTCATCAACGGCGCAGGCTACGACCTGTTCCTTGAAGACCTCGCCGGTAAGGACAACACCTCCCAGAAGATCGTGAACGCGGTCAAGGTCAGTGGCAAGCTCACCGACGCCGAATACACCCACCTGGTCGAGGACCACCGCGGCGGCGAACACCACGAAGACGGCGGCGACCACGCCCACGCACACGAGTTCAACGAGCACCTCTGGTACGACTTCGAAACCATGAAGAAGGTCGCCCAGAAGATCGCTGAAGAACTCGCAGGCCTCGACTCCGCACACGCTGAGGCGTTCCGCACCAACGCATCCACCTTCTCCAAGGAACTGGACGCACTGGACACCACCGTCAAGGCAATCGCCGGTGAAGGTAAGAAGTACCTGTCCACCGAGCCCGTGCCGGACTACCTGATTTCCTCCACCGGCGCAGAGAACGCAACCCCCAGCGAATTCGCTGAGGCAGCCGAAGCCGGCAACGACGTCCCCGCACTCGTCCTGAAGGAAACCAAGGACATGGTCACCGAGAAGAAGGTCCAGCTGCTCGCCTACAACGAGCAGACCTCCACCTCCCAGACCAACGAGGTGCTGCAGGCAGCTAAGGACGCCTCGGTGAACTACGTATCCTTCACCGAAACCCTGCCGGAAAACACCAACTACCTGGCATGGATGAAGACCAACGTCAGCAACCTCGAAAAGGCGCTCTCCTAAGTGACTGACAACAATAACGGTGCCGCCCCCGCGATTTCCATTCGCGGGGGTAGCCTCGCTTTCGGGGCCCGCACCCTCTGGAAAGATCTAACCCTCGACATCGGCGCAGGCGAATACTTCGCCGTGCTCGGACCCAACGGCTCCGGCAAGTCCACCTTCCTCAAAGTCGTTCTCGGCCTGACCGGACTCAACGCCGGCGAAATCTCTGTGCTCGGCAAACCCGCACGCCTGGGCAACGCAGGCGTCGGCTACGTACCGCAGCAGAAGTCCATCCCCACCTCCACCCCGATGCGCGCCCGCGACCTCGTGGGACTTGGCGTGGACGGACACCGCTGGGGCATCCGCCTGCACGGCCGCAAATACCGCGCCAAGGTTGATGAGCTCCTCGAAGCCGTCGGCGCGACCGAATACGCGAACGTGCCGGTGGGTCTGCTCTCCGGCGGTGAGCAGCAGCGTCTGCGTATCGCCCAGGCGCTCGCGAACGACCCGAAGATTCTGCTGGCTGACGAGGCGCTACTCTCCCTGGACCTCAACCACCAGTACGCGGTGGCTGAGCTGATTCACCGGTTCAACCGTGAACGCGGCGTGGCGGTGGTGTTCGTGACCCACGAAATCAACCCCATCATTGAGCATGTGGATCGCGTTCTCTACCTGGCGAACGGTCGTTTCACGGTCGGCTCGGTGGAAGAGGTCATGACCAGTGAGACTCTCACCTCCCTGTACGGAACCCCGGTGAGCGTGCTCAAGTCTAATGGCCGTTACGTGGTGGTGGGTGAGACTCACGCCAGCGACCACTGCCATATTGAGGGCACCGACCAGAACATTCACGGCTCCCACCTGAAGTCTGGTCTTTCTGAACCGCAGCGCACCCTACACCTTCCGGGAGGAACCACACGATGACCATTCTTGCTTCCCTCCCCGCTCTGGCTCCGGTTGCCGCCGCGCAGAATGATTTGCTCTCCCGTATCTTCGTTTTTGACCGCTACGGCGAGCTGCTGCAGATGCTGCAGAACTCCATTTTTGCTGGCGCTGTGCTAGGCCTTATCGGTGGTTTCGTCGGCATTTTCGTGATGATGCGCGACCACGCCTTTGCGGTGCACGGCGTCTCTGAAATGTCTTTCGCGGGTGCCGCCCTTGCCCTGTTGCTCGGCTATGACGTGGTGACCGGTTCCATGGTCGGTTCGATTGCCTCGGCTCTGCTGATTGCCTTTCTGGGCTCTAAGGCGAGTAACTCGAACTCGGTGATTGGTGCGCTCATGCCGTTCGGCCTGGGCTTGGGTATTCTCTTCCTCTCCCTGTACCAGGGCCGTAGCGCGAATAAGTTTGGTCTGCTGACCGGTCAGATTGTGTCCGTGGATGCCGACCAGCTACACACCATGATTATTGGTGCGGTGGTTATTATCTCCCTGCTGGTGATGGTGTGGCGTCCGCTGAGCTTTGCTTCCCTGGACCCGGAGGTCGCGCGCGCTAAGGGCGTGCCGATGCGCTTCCTCTCCCTGGTGTTCATGGTGATTCTGGGTATTGCTGTGGCGCTGTCTGTGCAGGTGGTTGGTTCGCTGCTGGTGCTGGCGCTGCTGATTACTCCGGCGGCTGCGGCGATGCAGGTAACGGCATCTCCGGTACGCACCCTGATTCTGTCGGTGCTGTTCGCGGAGGCGTCCATTGTGGGCGGTATTCTGCTGGCTCTTGCCGGTTCACTGCCGATCAGCCCCTACGTGACCAGCATTTCCTTCCTGATTTACGTGGTGTGCCGTGTGATTGGTGGCGTGAAGCGCCGGCATAGCGCGTCGGGCCGCCAGCTGGCTGAGAAGGCATAAGACCTATAGAAAGAGCCCCACCTCGGGAATGAGGTGGGGCTCTTTCGCTGTCGTGCTGTGTTAGCGCTACGGGTCATGTACCCGGTACGCAATGCGGGCTCAACCTGCGTGGCGTTGTGTTGCCCTGTCCAGATGCCCTGTGTGTCGTGCTGTAGCGGCGTCGAAGATTTTTGAAGGCGCCGTATCCTTCGTTGAGAAGGTTTTCCCCGGTGGGGGAGAGCTCCTCAGAATGAGGGGCTTAGAGGTTGCGGCTTAGCCTGCAACGTTAGCGTGCAGCGCCGCCCTGCGATTCTTCCTCGCGACGTGCCAAAGTGCAGTCCGGGCAGTAACCGGTCACTTCAACCACGTGTTCCAGCTCCGAGAAGCCGTGCTGCTTGCCCATGGCCAGGGCCCAGTCCTCGAGGGCGGGTGCTTCCAGCTCAATGGCGGTGCCGCATCGGCGGCAGAGCAGGTGGTGGTGATGGTCCTTTACCTGGCAGTGGCGGTACAGGGTCTCACCCTCAACGCCCTTGACCGAGTCGAGCTCACCGGCGTTAGCCAGCGACTGCAGCACACGGTAGGTGGTTGCGAGAGAGACCTGTTCCTTGCGGTTCGCGAGGGTCAGGTGCAGATCCTGTGCTGAGATGAAATCGCCGAGCTCTTCCATGGTCGCCTTGATGATGCGACGCTGGCGGGTATTTCGGGCTTCGGCGGGTTTCGTAATTCTCCGTACGGGAATATGAGTGTCCATTGCTGAACCTTTCGGGGTGGAAATCCGCCCCATTGTGTGGTCGATCTTGTCTTACGACTTTACACTAGAGGCGTTCAAAAGGTGGTTGATTTGCGCTTTATCTCAAAAATTGAAGTCATCAACAGGCACGAATGAGGGTTAACGGTAGACTAAAACTATGAAAATGACGAAGTACACCCACTCATGTATCCGCCTTGAGAATGAGGGGCGCACCCTCGTTCTTGACCCCGGCAACTTTGCCGCAGAAGGCGAACACGCCACCGCGCTGGAAGGCGCCGATTACCTGTTCGTGACCCATGCGCATCCGGATCATTTTGACGGCCCGTCGGTGCTGCCGCTGATTGCTGAGCGTGCCGAGTCGCAGACCCCGTTGAAGATTTGGGCTCCCGAGGCTGTCGCCCAGACCATCAAGGAGGCTGTGCCCGCTGCCGAGGTTACCGTTGTTTCCTCTGATTCTGAGTTCAGCATCCCCGGTTTTGAGGTGAAGACCTACGGCGGTCAGCACGCACTGATTCACCCGCTGATTCAGACCATCGCCAATGTCGGTTACCTGATTAACGGTGCCGTGTACCACCCGGGTGACTCGTTGGTGGTTCCGCACCGCGTGCGTGCGAATACCGTTCTGGTGCCGATTCACGCGCCCTGGTCGAAGGTTCAGGAAGTCATTGATTTTGTGATTGCGACCGGCGCTCAGCGTGTGGTTCCGATTCACAACGGCATGATTAACCAGAACGGCACCGGCATTATTGAGGGTCTGGTGACGAACTTCGGCGCGAAGTACGGCACTGAGCTGAAGCATCTGAACCCCGGCGAGAGCATTGAGGTTGAGGCGTAAGCCTGACCGTTGAGCTTCAAACGCGCCGATGACGGCGCATGAAGGAGAGTATTGTGAGCACGATTTTTACCAAGATTATTGAGGGCGAGATTCCCGGCCGCTTCGTCTGGAAGGACGAGCACTGTGTCGCCTTCCTGGACATCATGCCCCTGTCGGAAGGTCACCTGCTGCTCGTTCCCCGCGCTGAGGTTGACCGTTGGCCCGACCTGCCGGCTGAGCTGGCTGCGCACCTGTTCGCTGTGGCGCACAAGATTTCTGGTGCCCTGGATCAGGCGTTTGATAAGGACCGTGTGGCTCTGATGATTGCGGGCTTCGACGTTCCGCACACTCACATCCACCTGTTCCCGGCTGACGGCATGGCTGACTACGATCCAGCTAACGCGAAGAAGGACGCCACCGCCGAAGAGCTGGATGCGGCCGCTGAGAAGGTGCGTGCTGCCCTGCGCGAGCGCGGCCACGGTGAGTTCGTGCCGGAGGCGTAAGCGCCCCGCCCTTTACAGCGCGTATAACCACGAAGGAGCCGCCCTCTACAGAACAGTAGAGGGCGGCTCCTTCGTTAAATATCCCGTTGCTATATCCCGGTATGGGAGAAGCTTAGTGCTTCTCAGCCTTGGAGATCTGGTCAGCCAGGTCCTCGGGGGAGAGGTTAGCGGAGGAGAACTCGGGGGTCAGCGGCAGGTGCAGCTGCAGGCCGGTACCGGGGCAAATCTCGACCTTTGCGGAGCGCAGCTTGAAGTCGACCACGTGGCCGCCCTGAACGCGCTCATCGTCGATAAAGTGGGCGTGGCAGCCGGGCACCGAGATGCCCTGCTCGTAAATCGGGGTGCGGAAGCCAACAATCGTGCCGGTCACGTTATCGAACTGGACGATGTCCTCGTTCTCGGTGGCCGCAACCATCTTCGGGTAGGGCTTCTCCTGCTTGATGACGGTGCGGGTGCGGACCCATTCGAACTCGCCGTAAATCTTGATGGCGTACATGTAGTTCTTGGAGACGGTGAAGTCATCCAGAATCTGCGAGGCAGACTTACGCAGCAGGTTCTGCGGTAGTTCGCGCTTAATCATGGGCACGAAGTTGGTGACCACGGCGTAGGGGGTCTGCTGGCGCAGGTCGGGCAGGGACACGGAACCGTCGTGGCGTACCTGGTAGCAGACGCCGTCGAGGACGACCATTTCGCCGTCGAGGCCGTTGAAGGTACCCACACCGAAGTTGCCGTGGCTCAGGAGCTCACCGATGGTCATCTCGCCATCGTAGATGCCGTCCAGCAGCTGGGACATGAGACCGGTCTGAAAAACTTCGTTACGGAAAACAGTTTCACCGTTTAGGATGGTCGGCTGATATGCCATGAGATTTCTCCTCGTTACAGTGGATGCGGCGTCAGACGGGTCGGTCGGTCATCGGCGATACTCGCCCCAGCAGATGCCTAAAAGATGAGGGGCGGCGGGGAGAACACGGCGTGTGATGTCGTTTCTCTAGGAATTCGTAGGTGACGCAGGCCGGGCGCACGCACTTTTATTGTACGCCCGTGCAGGAAGAACCCCGGGACTAGCGGGTACGACATCTTATGATGTGGCCCTGCACCACCTGCAAACAGAATGCATAAGTCACCGTAGGCTCTCCCGCTAACAGACAGAAATAGTTAGAAGTTCAGAACCATCTCTACGTGCTCAATTCCAACCTCAAGATACGGCTCTCCCACCTGCACGAACCCCGCCGCACCATAGTAGCTGTCCTTCAGGTAGGACTGGGCGCTAATCACCAGCTGACGAGCTTCCGTATTTTCACGGACCCAGCTAATCGCCTCATGCAGTAGGGCGCGCCCCAGGCCGGTGCCACGCGCCTCCTCACGGACAGCTACTCGACCGACGGTCCAAGCGCCCTCAATAGGGCGATGATAGCCATCATCTACTGTCATAAGATCAAAGATCCGCAAGTACGCTAAGACTCGCCCAGACTCATCCGCGTGGAAGAAATGAACAGACTCGAAATCTGCTTCGTCTGGCTCCTGCGCAAGAATCTGCTGACCCACTGTAAAGACCATCGAACGCGTGATATGAATCTGCTGCAGTTCTCGTAGAGTCAGCTCATTGAAATGCTTGGCCTGAAAATGCGGGGGCGTTAAAGAGGAAGGAAGCAAGAGGCTCTCGATCTTTCGTTGGAGGTCAGGGAATGAGCGTACCCCATTAAGGAAATTTGCGTGCAGGAACAGAACCAAAAGCCGCTCTGTGAAATGTAGCGGTATAACCCTCCACAGGTATTTATTGCTCACAATATATCCGTGCAGATGACCATCTGGAACGCGCATGAATTAATAAATTCTTATACTGAGAACGTTATTATCACTCAACACCTTGGAGGTAACTCTATGTCTATCGCCTCTATCATGACCTGGACTCTGCAATCAGAAATTCCAGTACCTCAGGACGCCCAAGCCCTTTTGGGGCCGGGTGAAAGCGCCGTCGCAGCCTTTGCTACTTTCCGCGATTCAGCGATTTTCACGACTCACCGACTCATCATTCGTGACGCCCAAGGCCTGACGGGCAAGAAGGTAGAAATGTACTCGTTGCCTTACTCCTCAATCCATATGTGGTCTTCTGAAAATGCAGGAAACCTGTTCGACGCGAATAGCGAAATTGCTCTGTGGACGAAGGTCGGTTACATCAAAATCAAGCTGGGCCGAAAGATTGATGTGCGCAAGCTTGACCGGCTCATCGCTCAGCAGGTTCTAAACGCTCAGCAGCATTAAGGCATAAAAATAGACTGGCATTCCCTCCGGTTGCACGACAAAAAGGGAGGGAACGCCAGCACCAACAGCTTAGCCCTTAGAGCCGCTCTAAGCGCAACTAAGATACACGAGGCTCATCTAGGAAGAAAAATATTAGACACGTACTGTCGCCAAAAGTGCTACAGCAAGATAGAAATCCGCAGAGATATGCCCAAGCACACAACAACGACCTATACGTTCCCAGAGGAACATATAGGCCGTTGCCTGTTCTCCAGAACGCACCCCCCTACAAGGGGCACCGTTCAGGAAGAAAGATTAGACGCCGTAGTACAGCTGGTACTCAAGCGGGTGCGGAACCAGCGAGAGCGGCTCCAGCTCGTTCTTACGCTTGTAGTCAATCCACGCCTGAATCAGGTCCTCGGTGAAGACGCCGCCCTCGAGCAGGAAGTCGTGGTCAGCCTCCAGAGCCGCCAGAGCCTCCTCCAGGTTAGCCGGAGCCTTCTTGATGTCCTTAGCCTCTTCAGCGGGCAGCTCGTACAGGTCCTTGTCGATCGGTGCCGGCGGCTCGATGCGGTTGCGGATACCGTCCAGGCCAGCCATCAGCTGAGCAGCGAACGCGAAGTAGGGGTTAGCGGAGGGGTCCGGTGCACGGAACTCCAGGCGCTTAGCCTTCGGGTTGGTGCCGGTAATCGGGATGCGGATACCAGCGGAACGGTTACCCTGCGAGTACACCATGTTGATAGGAGCCTCGTAGCCGGGAACCAGACGCTTGTAAGAGTTCACGGTCGGGTTGGTGAATGCCAGAACAGCGGAGGAGTGCTCAATCAGACCGCCAATGTACCAGCGTGCGGTGTCAGAGAGGTTAGCGTAGCCGCGCTCATCGTAGAAGAGGGGCTCGCCGTCCTGCCACAGCGACTGGTGGCAGTGCATACCGGAGCCGTTGTCACCGAACACGGGCTTGGGCATGAAGGTCACGGACTTGCCCCATGCGTCTGCGGTGCCCTTGATGACGTACTTGAACTTCAGCAGGTCGTCAGCAGCCTTGGTGAGGGTGTCGAACTTGTAGTTGATTTCTGCCTGGCCGGCTGCGCCCACCTCGTGGTGGCTACGCTCAACCTCGAGGCCAACCTCGTCCATTGCTACGCACATTGCGTCACGCAGGTCAGCCTGCTTGTCGACGGGGGAGACGGGGAAGTAGCCGCCCTTGACGGGGGTCTTGTTGCCCAGGTTGCCGCCCTCTTCCTTGCGGCCGGTGTTCCAGGGAGCCTCATCGGAGTCGATCTTGTAGAACACGGAGTTCGGCTCGACCTGGTAGCGGACGTCCTCGAAGACGAAGAATTCAGCCTCGGATGCGAAGAATGCGGTGTCTGCAATGCCGGTGGACTGCAGGTACGCCTCGGCACGCTCAGCGACGCCGCGGGGGTCACGGTGGTAGGGCTCGCCGGTGCGGGGGTTCACGATGGAGCAGATGATGACCAGGGTCTTCTCAATGCGGAAGGGGTCAACGTACGCAGACTGAACATCGGGGATCAGCTGCATGTCAGACTCAGCAATGCCCTGGAAGCCGCGGATAGAGGAGCCATCAAAAAGCTGGCCGTTGATGAAGAAATCGTCATCAATTGCCTTAGCGGGCAAGTTGAAGTGCTGCTGCACGCCGGGCATGTCGGTGAATCGGATATCAACGAAGACTACTTCTTCGTTCTTGATAAAGTCGAGAACTTCCTGGGGGCTGGTAAACATGAGGACTGCTCCTTGTTCGACTGACGGTGCAGGAGGGTATCTTCCCTCATCACATTCAGTCTTTGGTTTAGTTTTTGGCCGCGGGCAAAACCCTGTGACATATCAAGCATAGTGGTTATTTTTTGCGCGTGCGTGACTATCGTGTTTCGGTAATGTTACAAATCCTGGAAAGGAGTTACATCTTGGTTGCCTCACGACACACAGTACAGATGCTAACGCCCTCAGTAGAGCCAGGAGCAAAGCCAATATCAATGCCCTCAGCAGCGCAATAACTGGGCGTAACAAAAGGCCCCGGCCCTCCCCACACGGGAAGAGCCGGAGCCTTCAAAATCAATATCAGCGTCTCGCTTAGCGGCCGCGCATCGCACGACGGTCGGGGCGTGCACGCATCGGGTCAACACCCTTCGGCAGACCATTCATCGGGTTACGCATCGTGTTCAAGGTGCTCAGACGACCCGAAACAACCTGCATCTCCTGCTGAGTCAGAGCCTTCGGAAGCTTGTTCATAGTCTTCACAACATCCTTGAGGTCAACCTGACCCTCATCGTGACCGGTCTCAATCACGTGAACCGGAACGCCCGGAGCCACACGAGCCAGGTGCTTCTTCTCAGTGTTCACCAGCGAGTTCACGCGGCTGTGAGGGCCCTCGGTCACCAGCACAATACCGGGACGGCCCAGCGCGCGGAACACCAGATCCTGGTTGCGGTTCGCAGCAACGGGCTGCTCCTCAACAATCCAGCCGCGGCGCACCGAGTTCATCGCCGCACCACTACGACCGGGCTGGTTCTCAATCTGAGCAAAGGCCGCAGTCTGCGCGCGGCGACCCAGCAGAAGCATCGCCACAATAGCGGCAACGCCCAGACCCAGAATCAGGAAAGTAATCCAGTTACCCAGGGCAATACCGATGAGGAGGAAAACCAAAAGGGTACCCAGAGCCGACAGACTCAGAATCCAACCGATATTCGGGTCGGACTTCTTGGTCATCTGGTAGACCTGCTTCATCTGGGCGAAAGTGCCCGGAGTGCGTTCCTTCTTCTTTTTCTTCTCTTCGCGCTTATCTGCCACGATTCTTCCTCGGCTGGTTCTTCCGCGGCCCCGAGAAGCGCCTCAAACGCTCACGGAACCATAGTGACGTAACGATGCAGTGTATGCCTGCAATTTTTCTAGTTTACCCTACCCGCACAAGGGACGGGGCATAAGGGGAGGCTCCCCGAACACCGGATGAACACCGGGTTCGAGGAGCCTCAACGCTCTCAGAAAGATTCTGAAAAGACTTAGTAGCCTGCAGCCACCAGAGAGGAGGCTTCCTGCAGGGCTGCACCTTCACTCTCAATGTGAGCCAGGTTCTCAGGAATCGGGTAGCCGTTCTTACGCATTGCACGAGCCCACAGGCGACCTGCACGGTACGAAGAACGAACCATTGGACCCGCCATAACGCCAGCGAAACCAATCTCCTCAGCCATGTTCGCAAAATCCACGAACTGCTGCGGCTTCACCCAACGCTCAATCGGGTGGAAGAGCGGGCCGGGGCGCAGGTACTGGGTGAGGGTAATGATGTCACAACCAGCATCGTGCAGATCGCACAGCGCCTCGTAAATCTCGTCATCGGTCTCGCCCATACCCAGAATCAGGTTGGACTTGGTGACCATGCCGCCTTCCTTAGCCTGGGTAATAACATCCAGAGAACGCTCGTAACGGAACGCCGGGCGAATCTGACGGAAGATACGGGGGACGGTCTCCAGGTTGTGCGCGAACACCTCAGGCTTAGCGTCAATGACCTTCTGAACATGCTCGGGAACACCCTTGAAGTCGGGGACGAGCATCTCAACGCCGGTGTTCGGGCACATCTTGTGAATCTGACGGGTAGTCTCTGCGTACAGCCACGCACCGCCGTCTTCCAGGTCGTCACGAGCAACACCGGTCACGGTTGCGTAACGCAGACCCATGACCTTCACGTTCTTAGCAACCTTGAACGGCTCAGCGTAGTCAACAGCAACGGGCTTGCCGGTCGCAATATTGCAGAAGTCGCAACGGCGGGTGCACTCGGAACCACCAATCAGGTAGGTTGCCTCACGGTCTTCCCAGCACTCGTAAATATTGGGGCAGCCAGCCTCTTCACACACGGTGTGCAGGCCCTGACCGCGAGCCAGCTCGCGCATCTCGTTGTATTCGGGGCCAACAATAGCCTTGGTCTTAATCCAGTGAGGCTTCTTCTCAATGGGAACCTCAGCGTTGCGGGCCTCCACACGCAGTAGCTTGCGTCCTTCAGGTGCGGTGCTCAAAAGTCTTCTCCTTGGTCTAGATGTGCCCTCTGTGCAGGTGGGCCATCTTCTATTTTACGCCCGCTCAGGCGTAGGTGAAACTGGTTTTCGTATATGACGAACAAGGCCGGACGCGTTACGTGTACGGCCCGTTCGATGCTTCTTGACTGCGTCTAACCCTGCGTTTAGTCCTGCGCCGCAATGGGCTCGAAAGACTCCGCCAGGCGGTCCTGGTACTTCAGAAGCTCCGCCTCCAGCGGCTCCAAAATATCGGCGGGGGTAACGGCGCGGCCCAGCTGCTCCGAAATAGTGGTAACACCCGCATCGCTAATACCGCAGGGAATGAACTGCTGGAAAGGCGCGGTGTCATTGCAACAGTTAATCGCGAAGCCGTGCATGGTGGTGTTACGCGAAACGCGCATGCCCAGCGCCGCGATCTTCTTGTCCTGGGTGATGCCGTCGCCCAGAATCCACACACCGCTACGGCCCTCAACGCGCTCACCCTTAATGCCCAGACCAGCCAGGACGTTAATGATGATTTCCTCGACGATGCGCACATACGCCACCACGTCAATGGGCTCGGGCAGACGCAGAATCGGGTAAGCAGTCAGCTGGCCGGGGCCGTGCCAGGTCAGCTTGCCGCCGCGGTCAATCTTGACGACGGGGGTGGACTTGTCTGCGGGGTACTCGTGGTCTTCGGTGCGTTTACCGGCAGTAATCACTGCCTCGTGCTCAAGTAGAAGAATCGTATTCTGGCGGGTGCGGTTAGCCACCTCATCGTGGATGCGGTACTGCTTGTCCAGGCACTCAACATAGTTCACATAGTTCGGGGCGAAGCCCACACGTTCAATCGTCACAGACATACTTTCTACCTTAGTACTGCTGGTGGAGGGAAGAAAATTAGGGCGCCCTGAATCACGTGATGAGCGAACACGTCGGAATGTTACGGGCGGATGTGGTGGCATGCCGGGGTGAATATTCCGGGTGTTGATTTTAGGGTTGCATGGTTTATTTATGGTGTTTTATTAAGTCTAAACATATTATTTAGTGTTATTTGATAACATAATGGTATGAGAAGCAAAGAAGCACACGTTCTGGAAAGCATCGCCAACCCGGCTCTACCCACCCTGCAGATTGTCGAGTACCGGGGCGAAACCGCCGAGAGCGCACCCTCTGTAACTCCCGTATCCCCAGCAACCTTCGCGCACCCCGGACGCTACACCCTGCGCACCATTCCCCAGTCTGTCCTGTCCGCTCAGCCCGCCCTGCCTGCCGCGCCCACTCTGCGCGCGGCAGCCAACGGGTACGGATTCGAGGAAAACACGGATGCATCCGCTCAGAGGCACGCCCAGACCCCGCAGGTAGCCGCCGCCCTACGTAACGCGCCCGGACTCGCCAAGCTCCACGCCGTTACTGGTGAGAGCACCGATAGCGCCGATCAGCTGTGCCTCTGGTACGAGCCCCTCGACGCGGGCACCCTCGACAAGCTCCTGCGTGCTCGCACCCTGATGCCCGCCGAGCTCATGACCCTGGCACGCACTCTGCACCGGGCGCTCGGCAGCCTTAAAAAGGCAGGGGAGGGGCGCACCGAGCTGAGTGCCGAATACATCGCTCTGAGCGCCGCCGGAGTGCCCAAACTCCTTCTGCCAGATAGCGTCTATTGTGAGGCGGACTCTCCAGACACGAATCAGCTCACCTTCGCCCAGGGCAACTACGCACGCTCCGCAGCAGCCCTGCTCTGGCAAGCCGCCTGCGGGCACACACCGGAACCCTCCGCCGCTCGCGTACCCCTCTCACTGCGCATGGATTCGTTGCGCATGGGAGCGGTCGGCACAGCAGCCGAAGGGGCGCCCAACAGCGAGTGGATTGAGCGCCTCGGCAGAGCCCTCGAATACCTGCTGGACGCACCCGCCCAGGAGGCGGCGCTCGCAGGGCTCAGCTCCGTGGTCGCCCTGGCGGAGGAGGTGCCGCCTCGCCCGCTGAACGTCTACCTGAGCTGTTCAGAACGAGCCCGCGCCCTCATTCCCGCAGCTGTGGAGCCCGCGCCGGTACAGAAGCTCACAAAGACGCAGAAGGCGCAACGCTACCTGGCGGAACGTTTGCCTCGCGTGAAGAAGCCGGGCATGAAGAAGCCGGGTGTGAAGAAATCGGGGCGCGCAGCTACCGCAGGTTCTAAGCCGCTGACCCCCACTGGGAGCCCTGCGGCGAGCTTCACAAAGAGCCCCGCAGAGACTGCGCCACCCGCTCTAAAGAACGCAGCGGCGACGGGCACATCCCGCCTGACGGCGTTACGCGGTGCGCTGAGCCGTCCCTCCGTACGTCTGGGCGTAGCCGCGCTGGCTTTGGGGTCCATCGCCCTACCGCTCGGGTTCACCCTCTACGGGCAGAACGCCCCGGCAACGGCACAGCCCGTATCCGCTCAATCCATGAACGCAGCGGGGGAACAGGCGCCCGGCGGCACGGAAACACCGGATCAGAGTGCGCAGGATAAAAGCGCTCAGGGTGATCAGATCCTACGAGCCCTGATCGACCAGCGAAACCAAGAACGCCGTGCTCGAGGCGGCGCAGAGCTCACCGTCGACACTGCAGAAGAACTCAGCCGCGACAGCGAGAACATCCGCGTTATGGCGGTAGTCTCCGCGCCCGGCTACCGCGCAGATAAAACCGAGCGGGAAGCCCGCAAACTCAGCGAAGAAAACGGCGTCACCCGCCAGAAAGTCATCTTCGACCTGCACCGCGGGGAGAAAGGCTGGGAGATAGCCCGCGCCGAACCCGTCCCTGCATAGCCGATGCCGTATAGCTAACACCGTATAGCTGACGCTGCAGAAACGCGGGCATAACAACGGGCACAACAAAAGCGGCGGCCCCACCCACCGAAGTGGATGGAGCCGCCGCCTTTTTGCTCACTGTCCGGGAAAACCCGGAGAGCTACACTCAGTTACCCATCAGGGCACCGCCACAAGGAAACTTCCTTGAATCTATGCAGGTCTTAGAGGCCCAGCTCAGACTCGAAGTTTGCCTCCTCCAGGCGGGTCTTGAGGGTGTGCAGGAAGCGACCAGCGTCCGCGCCGTCGACCACGCGGTGATCGTAGGTGAGGGACAGGTAGCACATGGAGCGGATAGCGATAACGTCGTTACCATCAACATCCTTAACAACCATGGGGCGCTTCACGATGGAACCGGTGCCGAGGATTG